>Ga0326727_10000054_pt1 | contig 479467 bp, 393 predicted proteins | sample MB2enrmetagenome_FD_207643 | JGI IMG/M metagenome (GOLD analysis project Ga0326727, IMG submission 207643) | Lab enriched peat soil microbial communities from McLean, Ithaca, NY, United States - MB29MY | ecosystem: Environmental > Terrestrial > Soil > Wetlands > Peat | place: USA: New York... | reverse complement strand
CCAGGCACGGAAACGGTTTCGGTGAACACGACCGGTCTGGCCGCAGGCACCTACACCGGCACGATGAGTGTCGCCTCCGCCGGTGCGGGTAACAGCCCGCAAACCGTCGCGGTCACATTGAATGTCATGGCGGCTACTCCGAACCTCACCGTCACTCCAAGCTCGCTGACGTTCAACTACCAGATCGGCGGCACTGCCCCGGCAGTGCAAACGGTGTCGGTAGTCAGCACGGGTGCGGCGTTGAGTTACACGGTGACCAGCACCACGACATCGGGCGGCAGCTGGCTGTCGGCAACACCAGCGAGCAGCACCACTCCAGGCACGGAAACAGTTTCGGTCAACACCACCGGCCTGGCCGCAGGGACATACACGGGAAGCATAACCGTGACGTCGAGCGGAGCCGCAAACAGTCCGCAGATCACCCCGGTCACTCTTGTTGTCAGCATGACCGGAACGCTGCAAGTTAGGCCGCACCGCCTGAGGTTCTTCTTCCACTCAGGTAGGCATGAGTCAGACGACGATTGGGACGGACTGTCGCGGACACTTACAATTACCAGTAGCGGAGGCCCGCTGAGCTACACAGCCACAGCTTTCGGCGGCTCATGCTCGTGGTTGTCCGTTAACCCAAGCAGCGGAACGACGCCGGGTCAGGTTACCGTATCGGTGGATCCGTACGGGCTGGCACGAGGCAAATACACAGGTCAAGTGGAGGTGGCGGCGAGCAGCGACAATAGCGTCACCGTGCCTGTGACCCTCACCGTTTTCGGCGGGGAAGAAGGAGCAGGCGACAGAGAGAACAACGACCTGTTCGCAGCCGTCTACACTTTCGACCCATCCAACACGGGTGCAGTGTCCGCGGAGTGGGTATACGGTGCAGGCGTTCCGGAGAGCAATCCTAAAGACCCAACCAACCAAGGCCTTGTACTGATGAATAATGCCAAGGGCCAAGGCCAGGCACGCGCTGGCGTCATTGTGCACGGAGCGAGCGGCCTGACATTGACCGCTCTGGGCTTCGACATACGCAAAGGCAGTCTCTGCACAGCTAACAGTCCGCAGTTCCAAGTTGTGACCGACGACGGCGTCGTCCACACGCTCAGCGGATGCGCTGCGGGCAGCAACCTGCAATCCAGCCCCGCCCCGGGCTGGGACCGGCTGGTCTTCGATCCAGCGCAGGCGACACCCGCGATTGCCCGGGACTCGACCATAAAATCGCTTGCATTGATGCTGGATGACGGCCCCGATGCCAATGGCGGCATGGTTGTGTTGGACAACATCAATGTCAACGGGCAGTTTATCGGTAAGGAATAACCCGCAAATTGCACAGGCAAGGTCCGGCCCACTCTGTGAGGGTGGGCCGGCTTTTTTGTAGCGAAAAACGAAAATCGGGAAAGGCGGCGTCAGACCTGGTAGATGCGTCTAGGGCGGCACGCGCCGTTGATGCGCCGGATGCTGGCGACGATCGATTCGAGCTGGCGTCTAGCGGAGATTTCGAACATGAGTGGGCTCAGCGTCTTCGCCGAAAGGCTCCAATTTCTGTGAAGATTTGGCGAAATAGAGGGCGAGCACCCGCCGCGCCGAATCTTTGCCGCAGCCGGCGGTGGCGAAGCGATCCTCGATCTTCGAAACACCATATACGACAGCGAACTTCTGAAGATCGTTGTTTGGCAATTTTCTTCAGGGCGTTGCGGAAATTGCGCGACTCGTTTTCGAGCGGGCGCTTCTTCATTTCATTGGATTCTTCGCTCTCCTTCGTACTGATAATATGGCGAACCTTGTGTTTGGCGTGGGCAGGCTTGACGACACTGAGCCAATCGCGCTGTCGCACGGTTGCGCTTCGTGGGAGCTAAGAGTTCTCTGTCCACTTAGACCGGGAACGAAGTGCCTGCCTTGGTCCCTCGCACCAGCCCGTCCCCTCTTGCTCAGACTCGCCATTTCCATTCGAGCCCCTATACGATTGCTCGCGATTGGTCAGCAGTTCGGAAGTTATCCAGAAACGGCGTTCGGGGAGATCAGTCGTAATGTCCGCGAACTGGCCCGGAATAACATCCGGGTTGCCCTTGTTCCGCCCAGAAGCAAAACCTTTGAATTCGAAGCCAATTCTACAGCCCGGATTGACAGTCGGAAATCCCCAGCTTAGTCGCAAGTTTCGCCACCAGCGTCTTCAGGGGTGTTTTGGGTTCCTGAAGCCGATGGTGGTTTTTCGTTAGCTTCTTTTTGCGCGGGCGTGAAAAGCGGAAAGTGCCGCGCTTGCCATTCCTTCTTCAGCCGGGGATATGCGAATGTAGTGACCAAGATGCCGCAAATCCAAATGAACGCGTTCATGACCGATGCGCCTTGCCGCGTCGTTGGCGTGGGCACACTTGAGAGCGGTAATTGAAGCTTCGCTACGAGGTTTTCCGCCATTGCCCAACAGGCTTTCGGCAATGTGGTGAAGTTCTGGTTCAACCCGCCTTCCAGCGCTTGTAGCCAGGCGCCAATGATCATCCAGATGAAAACAGATGCCAGCGCTACGAAGATAGCTCGTGTGTATTTGCCGACGAAGATTCGGCCGCGCGGGTGCAACAGCCCCGCTGCGCAGACAGCAAGCAGAGCCGAGAGTATCAACATGCGGACCGCGGCCTCTTTTCGGATCGGAAATTTCCAGAGATACTGCTTCGCGTTCAGGTCCACATGATCCAGCAGTGGTTGCCGGACGCGCGTGCCAAGCAGTGTGAGCGCGGACGGCTCGACCACATGCACCGAGACCGTGGATGGAGCCGGAGATTCGCCATAGGCATCAACGCTGGCCTCGTAGTCTCCTGCGAGTACGCGTTGCAGATGAGTCTCAAGGTCGCTCTGGTTATTCTTGAGCATGTCCGCCAGTGATGCGATGTCGTCGCCGTCAACGCCATCGCGCGTCATGAGGAGCGCCTCGACGCCAACGGTAAAGAGTCCCGTTTTCAATTCCCGGTAGTCCATTTGTTGAATAGAAGTCTCGATGTACATGCCATTGTTCACGAGCAGATCCATGGACTGTTCATCTAATCCCACGAGGCGTATCTCGAGGTTCTTGTTCGCCAATGTGGAGGCGATCTCTCTTGTCGGCGCGACCGACGTGTGGAAAACTGCATCCAACTCGCCAGTGCGCAAGCGCTTCTGTGCCGTCTCGAATGTCATTTTTGGGTCTACAAACTCCAAGCTTTTCGCTTGCTCCAGAGTTTTTCCTGAAGCTTGCAGCACCATCAACGCGGACAGGCGACTTCCACTGTCCGGTGGCCCCATCCACACGCTCTTTGGGCGTTGCAGACCAGCGGGAGAAGTTATATAGAGGTGGGGGCGCACTAAGATTTGCAGTTTCTCGGCGAATAGCGGCGCGACCAGCTTGATACTCGAATGTTCCTCAAATGGCTCTTCCGCAAACCAGGCAAGGTGCGCGGCGTCGCTTTGCACCAAGGCAAAGTCAGCTTTGTGGCTGGGGCTCTCCAGCGCTTTGATGTTGTCAACAGAGCCGTTTGAGGTCCAGCAAGCGATTCTCAACCCCTTGTGACTGGCGGCGATGGCCAGCGCGCGGCCGACCTGAGAGTAGTACTCGCCTTTCGGCCCGGTAAAAAGTTTATAAGCGCCGGGGGCATTGTCTTTAGGGCTATTCGTGCAGGGACCTTCTTGGCCCCGCATTGCGGGTGTCGCAAGAAGGCCGAGGAGAACGACAAGGTAGAGCCACCGGTTCTCGAGCAATTTTGAGCTCCGGCGTAGACTTGGAAGGGCTTGGTAACTCCCACGTCACGTATATGCCGGAGAAATATAGCGAAAGATTTTGCAACTCGCAAGCACCTTTCGCGAACCCTGGCGCTATTATCGTTGGGCGAAGATCGTCTACGTGGCGTGGAAGCTGTCAACGGGCCAATCTATCACTAAGCTAAAAGACCGAAAGACAAACGGAACAGGATTACAGAAACAGCGTTCTGGGAAACGACCTGCACGCCTTCGCGAGGACACGATGATCTTTCGGTAGGCCAGCTCCGGACGCATTGAAGGCTTATATTCCCCAAATCTTCATCGGACCCCTCAGTTCTCAGGAACCGGGGGACAGCCGGGGAATTCGGCTAGGGCGGTGTTGCCGATGTACTGCAAATCGGCGATGCCGATTTTGCTGGTATAGAAGGCGTCACAGGTCATCTGGCGAAGGCGGGCGAAAAAGGCGATTCCCTGGGTGAGAGAGGGGTCGCTCTTGGCATTTTTCCGGTAGGCGATCAGATCGAGGATTTCTTTTTTCTGGGCGGGCGTGGACTCGAGAAAAGTGTGCTCGAAGCGGTCGCGGCAGACGTTGTCCAGCCAGTTCAGGCCACCGCCGATTTGCAATTGAAACTCCTCGTTTTCGCTGCAGAGCAGATCAATGAAGTCCGGCGCGCCTCCCTCCACGGCTCCAGCCGATTTTTCGTCCTTGGGGATGATGGTGTCGCAGAGAGTTGTGAGGGTTTCGTACTGGTGCGCGGAAAAGAATTTCGGGGTGTACTTGCCCGCTGGCGACGCGGCTTTTTCCTGGTGCACCATCCGGTGGACCAGGGCCGCGGCTTCCGCGGGAATGATTTGCAGCACGGAGCCGGCGGCCGCACCCGCAGCCAGGTTCTTTAGAACATCGCGACGTGAAATTCCTCGCATCGTTTCCCCTCTAAACCTCACGCTCTTTGCGTTTCCTCTCCTTAACATGCCCCAAGAGAAGAGAGATTCCTCACTCCGCGGACTCCGTTCGGAATGACGGGACGGCCTTTTTAAATGACGGGTCAGGCCAAATCTTACGCAAGTCCATAGTCTGACCCACTTCAGAGACTTCCCTTCTTTGCTTCGGTCAACAGATACTCCGAGGCGCGCCAGGAGAGCGCCATGATCGTTAACGTGGGGTTCTTGTCCGGATTGGTTACCAGCGGCGCGCCATCGGTGACGAACAGATTCTTGACGTCGTGCGACTGGCAATAGCTATTCAACACGGAAGTCCTGGGATCGGCGCCCATGCGCGCGGTGCCAACTTCGTGAATGATTTTTCCACCGTCTTCGATGCCGAAGGGATTCTGGCCGCCCAGATCCGTTTTCGTTTTGTACTCGCCGCCCATGGCTTCGACAATCGCCCTAAACGTTTCTTGCATGTCCTTGGCCATGCGAATCTCGTACTCGCTCCACTTGAAATGAAAGCGAAGAACAGGAATGCCAAACTGGTCGACGACTTCGGGATCGATCTCGCAGTAGGTGTCCGGGTTCGCAAGCATCTCGCCGCGGCCGGCGAAACCCACGCTGGCGCCATATTGCTTGCGGCAGGTGCGCTTCAACTCCGCGCCATAGCCCTCGAATTCATCACAAACGTCGTCAAACATGCCTGCGCCGGGCATTTCCCTGCCCCCGCCGAACTCGATGTGGTAGCCGCGGGGAAACTCATTCTTGCGATCGAACTTCCACCAGGGGATGTACATATGCATCCCGCCGGTGCCGTCGTGATTGTGCGGCGGTATTTTTTCCATTTGCGGCACGTAGCCCCAGCCGCTGCTGCCCACGGAATCGGTCAGGTTGCGTCCCACTTGGCCGGAGGAATTGGCCAGCCCATCGGGAAACAGTTTCGAGCGGGAGTTCAGAAGCAGGCGCGCCGATTCGCAAGCGCTGGCCGCAACGACGATGGCGCGCGCCAGCACTCGTTTTTCGGTGCGCGTGTCCTTGTCAATGTAGGAGACGCCGGTGGCCTTGCCGTCCGGACCCACAAGAATTTCCCGCGCCATCGCTCCCGTGAGCATGGTGAGCCGGCCGGTTTGCAGCGCGGGCGGAATCATCACCTGACTCGAACTGAAATTCGAGGCGGTGGTACAGCCGCGGCCACACTGGCCACAATAGTGACACGCAGGCCGGCCATTGAGGGGCTTCGTAAGAATGGCCAGGCGTGATGGGATGCAGGTGATGTTGAGCTTGTCACAGGCCTTCTTGATGAGCAATTCGCTGCAACGCGGCTTCGGTGACGGCAGGAAAACGCCGTCTGGCGCGTTGGAGATGTTTTCTTTCGTGCCGAATACACCGATGTACGATTCAACTTTGTCGTAATAAGGAGAGAGGTCGTCGTAGGAGATGGGCCAATCCTCGCCGAGCCCGTCGCGCGATTTGGACTTGAAATCGACTGGGGCAAAACGCAGAGCGATGCGCCCCCAGTGATTCGTCCGCCCGCCAACGATTCGTGAACGGAACCACTGGAAATTGGAACCAGGCGCGGAGGTATAGGGCTCGCCTTCTATTCTCCAGGCGCCATTGGGCGCAAGAAATTCGCCGAAATTGTCCGCCGCTTTGCCACCCACGCCAACGCCGCGATGCGGCAACTCATACGGCCACACGAACATTTTGTAGTCTTTTTCAGGATGCAGCGGTGGACCCGCCTCCAGCAGGACAACACTCAGGCCGCCTTCCGTCAGGATTTTTGCGGCCACACCGCCGCCTGCACCGGAGCCGATGATGCAGACGTCATAGGATTTGGGAGCGCGCATCACCTGGGCCATCAACGGTCCTCGTGACTCTGGATTCGTTTTCAACTGAGAAAGGCGCGGAACAATATAGCCTAAAGTGATTTAACGGCGAAGCGGGAGATTTATGCTCCTCTTGAAAATCGCGAGTACGGTTAAGCACTGAAAAAGCGGAAGGGCGCCCGACCGCAGCGCCCCATCCCGCAACCTTGCATAAATTCACGGCGATTCATTTCACGTATTGAGAATTTCGTCGCGAACATTCTTGAGAACGTAGGCGGCACGTTCGACACCTACTTCCCCGCTCAGGATGGGATCTTCGTTCTCAATGCTGAGAATGCCCTCGTAGTTCACGTCCATGTAGGCCTGCACAACCGACTTCCAGAGCGAGGCACTGTGGCCATAGCCGACGGCGCGGAAAGCATCGGAAGCCATGGGGAGGTCGCCCGATTCGAAGACAAAGTTCAGGACGCCGTACTTCGCCAGGTTCTCTGGATAAAGAACAGTGTCCTTCATGTGTGCGTGGAAGAGGGCGCCCTGCTTGCCAAGGAAATGGATCACTTCAACGGGGTCGCAACCCTGCCAGAAAAGATGGCTCAGGTCGCAGTTGGCGCCAATCTCTTCACCGACGGCCTCGCGGAGCCGCATCAAGGTACGCGGATTGTAGACGACGAAGTTTGGATGCATCTCGAAGGCCAGGCGATGAATGCCATGTTCGCGCGCGAACTTGGCCGCTTCCTTCCAGTAGGGGATGACCTTTTCGTTCCACTGCCACGTCAGCATTTCGTCGTACTCGGGAGGCCAGCGATAGGTGATCCAATTGGGCTGCGTGTCCGAGGGCGAACCGCCCGGGCAACCAGAGAAGCCCACGATCACCTTCACACCGATGCGCTCGGCGAGGAGCACGGTCTTCTTGAATGTTTCCCGGTCCGTCGCGGCGTGTTTGGCATCCGGATGAATGGGATTGCCGTGGCAGCTCAGCGTGGCGACCCGCAGGCCGTGGTCCTCAAATTTTTTCAGCCACGCTTTAGCCTTCGCTGGATCAGCAAGCAGATCATCCACGGGGCATTGCCAGGAGTTCGGATAGCCTCCAGTGCCGATCTCCATGGCTTCTAGGCCGAGAGCGCTGACTTTGTCCAGCATGGCATCGAGGGAGAGAGTTTTGTAGACGTCCGCATTGAAGACGCCGATGGGGATTTTGCGTTTTTTTGTAGCCATACCTTGTGGAACGCGGGGCGATTCGCCGGGAACAGAAGAGGCTGCACCCGTCAATGGCGATGCCATAGGCAGAGCCGCGGCGGCGAGCAGGCCGGTACCACTGGTGGCAAGAAATTTTCTACGGTCGAGGGTGAGATCTGAAATCGGGGGCGCTGGGCGCTTCTCGGACATGGAAAGACCTCCAGATAGTCATAAAAGATGGGTAAAGAGAATTCCAGCCGCATTATACGCCGTGGGAAACGTCGAAGAGACACTAAAGTGCGGCGGAATTACTTTTTCGGGCGAAGAGATTCGAGGGGCGGAACGGAAACTGCCACCGTAAGGGCGCGTTCAGGAGGCATCTTGGAATTCTGCAGCGCATCAACAAGCATCTCGATGGCCTGTCCCGTGTTCGGTGGAATATAGATGGTGGCGGCCAGAGTGCCGCTACGAACCCAAGCTTGTCCCGTTTTCGGAAGGCCGTCGCAGCCGAGGCAAGGAATGGCCAGCCAGCGTTCCCGCTCGATTTCCGAGGGCAATTCCTGAAATGCCTTCCGCGCGCCCATGGCCATGGAATCATCCTGGGCGGCAACCAGATCGATATTGGTCTTCTGTGAGGTGGTAAGTTTCAGCCAGGAACGTACCGCGCGTTGCGAACTTTCTTCGGTCCATTGACCCTTCAACATGATCAGGTGAATGTTGGCGGGCTTGACTTCCTGCATACCCAGCGCGCGTTCCTTGGCCGCGGAATTTTCCGAGGGCCCCTGAATGTAAAGGACAGTGCCTCCCATGTGGAGGAGCGCGGCGCATTGACGCCCCTGGATGCGCCCGATTTCAACGTGGTCAGAAGTTACACAGAAAACCGGCGCTTTCTTGGCCGCGCGCAATTCCGGAATGTAGTTGGCATCGCGATTCAGCACTACCCAGCCGATTCCGGAACCCACCGCGGCACGGGCCACCTGGGGCAGTGCCGTGCCTCCAACCGGCTCAAAAACGATAGCGTCCGGGCGATCTTCGGGAGGGGCCTGAATCGCTTTCAGGATTTGCGAGCTTTGGTTGATAGCATCGTTGTCCGCGTAGACTACTTGCACGTCCACGCCAAATTTCCGCGCGGTTTGCTCCGCGGATTGCGCCTGCTCGATCTGATAGTCGTTTTCGCTGGTTGTCAGGGAAACAAGGAACTTTAGCTTGGGCATCATGCCACCGAGATTGAAACTTCCTTCCTACCATACACCAGGGAGAAAGAATTTGAGCAGGAACCTTTAACGGTGTGACATGAGAGGAAACCCGCACTTTCCGGTAAGGGCGGTCGCGTAGGGGCTGTTAAGCGGCAAAACTCGAATCGATTCATGCCCGCACAGGATGAAGCGTTTCCAGTGGGGGGACCGAAGTGGGAGCCACCAACACGCGCTCCGGCGGAATTTTCCCGTGCCGGTACGCGTCGAAGAGTAATTCAATCCCCTGGCCCGCGAGGGGAGGAGTGCAAATGGTCGCCGCCAAGAGACCACTGCGCACCCAGGATTGTCCGGTCTTAGGAAGCCCATCGCATCCCGTGAAGGGAAGATTCAGCCAGTGCTCACGCTCTGCTTCATCGGGAAGTTCCTGAAAGATTTTGCGGACGCCGATGGCCATGGCGTCATTCTGGGAGCCCACCAGGTCAATATGGGCCTTTTGTGAGGTGGAAAGTTTCAGCCATGAGCGCACGGCGCGCTGGGCGCTCTCCTCGGTCCATTGCCCTTTCAAAGTCACCAGGTGAATGTTGGAAGGCTTCACTTCCATCGTCCCCGACAATCGTTCCTTGGCGACAAAATTTTCCGAGGGTCCCTGAATGTGAAGAATGGTCCCGCCACTTGGGAGCAGCGCTGCGAATTGCCGCCCCTGAATGCGGCCTGTTTCCAGATGGTCCGAACTCAACATGAAGACGGGGGCCTTGCAGGTCTGGCGAAGTTCCGGGATGTAGCTCGCATCGCGATTCATCACCACCCATCCCACACCGGCGGCCGCAGCGGCCCGCGCGACTTGCGGGAATGCCGTGCCGCCCGCGGGTTCAAAGATGATGGCATCGGGTCGCTCCTCGGGAACGGCCTGAATGGCTTTCAGGATTTGTGTACTTTGATTGATCGCATCGTTATCCGCATAAACAATTTTCGCTTCGACACCCAATTTGCTGGCGGCTTGCGCGGCGGAATTGGCTTGTTCGACCTGGTAGTCGTTGTCGTTGGTCATCAACGCTACAAAGACTCGGAGAGTGTTCATGGTCCGTCCCTATTTGGGAAGTACATCTAGGATACTCCACCAAGTGGAAGGAGTCGGTAAAACTTGGGGCAAGCGTTGCACGACAGGAAACAAGCGGCGACTGACTGCTGTGGAAAAAACGTGGAAATTGCAGACTGGCTTCCGCATAGCTAGGAAATGCCTTAGCTGCACGGTCTGAGCAAAAGAACGCAAGGGCAGGTACGGAGTGGGGCAAATGGCACAATTCGAGCTATAAGCAAAACTAAGGCTGTCTATAAGTTCTTTCTTTACAGGGGCCTGGAAATCCTCCCGCTGACGCGTTCTGGTACGCCCCTTGCATCCTTGAGCGTGGAGGCGACCTTCGTGGAGTCGCTAGAGTACTGGTTCGTTCCCGCTCTGCCGTTTCCCCAGGATATCCACAGCCCTGAACTATACCCTAAACCCTTGTGCTCCCTCCGGATACGCAAGCGCCTTGCACCTAGCCAGTTCTCTTCTCGGGTTATCGGTTTGTGGCCTAGGGAACTCTGCGAATCGCGGCAACATGGAACAACCTGTGGAGTGCCGCTATGACCTGGCAAGAAGAGTATCGACGAAAGAGGGTCAGTGCCACGGAAGCCGTTCAGTACATTCACTCTGGCATGCGCGTGTATATTCATTCGGGCTGCGCCGAGCCGGAGACCCTCGTGGAAGCAATGGTGGCTCGCGCGCCGTTCCTAAAGAATGTCGAGACCGTGCACTTCATGACCGCCGGACGGGCAGACTATACCGCCCCTGAAATGGAAGGTCATTTCCGGCAGAACTCATTGTTCATGGGGGCCAACGTACGGAATGCTACGAACGAGGGACGCGCCGATTTCACGCCGGTTTTCCTCAGTGAAGCTGAAGAACTCTTCGAAAACGGCCAGATACCCATCGACGTGGCATTGGTACACGTTTCGCCGCCGGACGCTCACGGGTTCTGCAGCCTCGGAATAGACGTGTGCGGGACTCTCACCGCCGCACGATGCGCCAAGCTGCTCATCGCCCAGGTCAACGACCAGATGCCGCGCACCTTTGGCGATTGCTATCTGCACGTCAATGACATCGACGTCGTGGTGGAAGTGTCGCAGCCCCTTTGCGAAATGAGACCCGTTGAAATCACCGAAGTCCATCACGCCATTGGCAGGCACATCTCCGGCCTGATCGACGACGGGTCCACGCTTCAACTGGGCATTGGGGGCATTCCGGACGCGGTGCTTCTGGAGCTCATGAACCACCGGGACCTGGGCATCCAAAGCGAACTGGTGGGCGACACCGTAATCCCGCTGATCGAAGCGGGCGTCATCAACGGCAGCCGAAAAAGCATTCATCGCGACAAGGTCCTGCTTTCTTTTGTCCTGGGCACCAAGAAGCTCTTCGACTTCGTCGACAACAATCCGATGTTTGAATTTCATCCCTGCAAATACACCAATGATCCCTGGATCATCGCCCAGAACCACAAAATGGTGGCCATCAATTCCGCACTTCAGGTGGACCTCACTGGCCAGGTCTGTGCCGATTCCATCGGCACCTATTTTTATAGCGGCATCGGCGGACAGGTGGATTTCATCCGCGGGGCAGCGCGTAGTAAAGGTGGCAAGCCGATTATCGCCATCCAGGCGACCGCCAAGAACGGAACGCTTTCCCGGATCGTGCCGATGCTGGATCCCGGTGCCGGCGTGGTGACCTCCCGCGGCGACGTGCACTACGTCGTTACCGAATTTGGCGTCGCCTACTTGCACGGCAAGAACATCCGCCAGCGCGCCGAGGCGCTCATCCAGATTGCTCATCCGAAATTCCAGGAGGAGCTGTACGCGTATTGCGAGAAGACGCGGTGGCTGCGGCGCCCCGCGCTTCAGGAGAACTGACTCATGGCACAAGCACGAGGCAAGGTCACCATTGACACGGAAGAATGCAAAGGCTGCGGCGTTTGCGTAGACGCATGCCCGCCCAAATGCCTGGAACTGCTGCCGGGATTGAATGCCTATGGCGTGCATCCGGCGCGCTACACGGGGGAAAAGTGCTCGGGATGCGGAATCTGTTTCTATGTTTGCCCGGAACCTGGAGCGATTACGGTGTACCGGCTGATTGTGCCGAAAGTGGCGCAGCCGCCGTTGGAGGGGACCCATGCGGCAACTCTGTAAGGGAAATGTAGCGATCGTGAAAGGCGCTCTGTTGGCGGGCTGCCGTTCGTATTACGGCTACCCCATTACGCCGGCGAGTGAAATTGCCGAAGCGGCGGCCGAGTACATGCCGCAGGTGGGCGGAACGTTTCTGCAGGCAGAAAGCGAAGTTGCCGCCATTAATATGGTTTATGGCGCCGCCTCCGCGGGAAAGCGCGTGATGACCGCGTCTTCCGGCCCCGGCTTGAGTTTGATGCAGGAAGGCATTTCTTACCTGGCGGGCTCTGAACTTCCCTGTGTGATTGTGGATGTTATGCGTGGCGGGCCGGGACTTGGCAACATCGCGCCAGAACAGAGCGACTACTTCGCGGTCGTGAAGGGGGGCGGGCACGGCAACTACAAGAACATCGTAGTGGCACCCGCTTCCGTTCAGGAGATGGCGGACCTGACCAGGCTTGCTTTTGACCTGGCGGACCGCTACCGCAATCCCGCCGTGGTGCTGACCGACGGCTTCATTGGCCAGATGATGGAGCCCTTGGAACTGCTGGACAACGAAACCACGCCACCGGAGAAGTCCTGGGCCGTAAAAGGCACACACGAGACCCGCAAAAACCTTATCTCCTCCATCTTTCTCGAACCCGACGAATTGGAAGCGCACGTCCGCAAGCTGGAAGCAAAGTATAAGAAAGCCGCGGAACTGGAAGCACGGCACGAGTTGTATCGCGCGGATGATCCGGAAGTCCTGTTGGTGGGCTACGGCATCACTTCGCGAGTGTTGCGGTCCGTGGTGGACATGCTGCGCAAGGAAGGCATCCGCGCCGGGCTGTTCCGCCCGATTACCGTGTGGCCTTTCCCGGCGGAGGCATTGCGCTACGCCTCGCGCCGCGCGCAAATCGTGATGGTGGTGGAAATGAGCACGGGCCAGTTGGTGGAAGATGTGCGGCTGGCGGTGGATGGCAGAGTGGACGTGGAGTTCTACGGCCGGGCGGGCGGCAACGTCCCGATGGCCGATGAAGTTTGCAAGGAATTACTGGATCGCATGGGTATGACTGCGGACTGGGGCGTTTGAGTTTTGTGAATCTGACGAGGTGACGCTGTGGATGAATACCAAGTGATTGAGTCGAAGTCACCGGTTTTTTATGAGAAGTACGAGCGAAAATCGGAGTTGCAGCACCAGACGCACTATTGCCCGGGTTGCGGGCACGGCGTGGTGCACAAGCTGATTGCGGAAGCGATCGCGGACATGGGTGTGCAAGACCGCTCCATCTTTGTCAGCCCGGTTGGCTGCTCCGTCTTCGCCTACTACTACTTCGACATGGGAAATGTGCAGGCAGCTCACGGGCGCACGCCCGCCGTGGCCACAGGGGTAAAGCGCTCGAATCCGGAGAGCATCGTGATCGGGTATCAGGGTGACGGCGACATGGCGGCCATCGGCACCGCCGAAATCGTGCACGCAGCGAATCGCGGCGAAAAGGTCACCATTTTTTTCGTGAACAACGCTATCTACGGCATGACTGGCGGCCAGATGGCCCCGACCACGCTGGTAGGCCAGACCAGCACTACGTCCCCATGGGGACGCCGCCCATCCAACGAGGGCTATCCGCTGCACATGTCCGAATTGTTGGCAACGTTGGAAGCGCCGGAGTATATCGAACGCGTGGCGCTCTCCGATAACAAGAACATCATGAAAGCGCGTAAGGCCGTGCGTAAGGCTTTGGAACTGCAACGCGAAGGCGCTGGTTTCACTTTCATCGAGATTCTTTCACCTTGCCCAACCATCTGGAAGATGACGCCCCAGGAAGCGCGCAAGTGGATCGAGGAAAAGATGCTCGCGGTCTTCCCGCTGGGTGTCTACCGTGACCGCAAACTCACCCCTGTGGCGGACGCCGTAGCACAAACCACGGTGAAGAAGCTCCTTGAACTGGACCGGCCGCAGGAAGACATCCCGGTTCGCACGGCTGGAGACGGTCCCCACCCGGACCTGCGTGTGAAAATTGCCGGTTTCGGCGGGCAAGGCGTGCTCCTGCTGGGACAAATCTTAGCGGAGATGGGTATGCAAGAAGGGCGCGAGGTCAGTTGGCTGCCGTCCTATGGGCCGGAGATGCGCAGCGGAAGCGCACACTGCCATGTGTGCCTCTCCCATGAACGCGTTGGCTCGCCCGTCATCGAGCATCCCGATGTATTCATCGCGATGAACGAGCCTTCGTTGCATAAATTCACCAAGACGGTGGGGCCGCATGGCGCCATCCTTTATAACAGCGACAGGTTGCCCGCCGGTTTCGCCCCGGCGGAGGCCAAAATCTACTGCGTCCCTGCCGCGGAAATTGCGGACGGGCTCGGCACGACCAAGGCAACGAACATGGTAATGCTCGGCGCCCTGCTGGAATTGACCCACGCTTTGCCAAGGGAAGCAGCCACGGCGGTTCTAAGAGCCAAGGTGCACAACGCCAAACTGCTGGAAGTGGACGGTCGCGCCATCGACGCGGGAATGGCCTGCCTGCACAAACAAATTGCGCCTCCATCAGACGCACACGCACATGATGGCGAGCTGGCACCCTGCTCCTAGCCGGAATTCGATGGAATTCAATCAAGGAGAAGGGCCAATGCGGCCCTTCTTCCTTTTTTCGGCTACCCGATTCGCAGGAAATCGCCCACAAAAACACTACTGCCCACTGAAGAGCACTCTCGCTCCGCCCATCTGTTGCTGGAGGCGCTTCTAGAGAGAGGCACCACAGAAACATTGACGAGAGTGCTCTGCAGTGGGCGGCCGACAGAACTAACTAGACCCACTTCATCGCATGGACCATGCAATGTCCCTCTCCCGCATCGCCTCCGCAGTGACGGTTGGCACATTTCTGCGTGACGCCTGAACATTGCGCCGCGACTGCGGGCGGCATCGGCTTTATCACTGCATTCCAAGCCGATGTGGCGCATAACAAAAGGCTGATCGCCGTGCATACGCTGGAAGCAGCCCGGCAGGCAACACGCCGCAAAAGCCGTTCACGCCGACTGAACCTTTTTTCGTGATCTCACACAATTTTGCAACTTTCGCACCGGAGATTGTCTCTCTGCGCGCGGGCTATTCCGCTTTTTTCGCTTCTCTGCTTTTCCGCTTCGTCACTTTTTTATTTCATTACTTCTTCACGATGAGGTCGGCGGTCGCCCCGGTTGCGGTCACTTCCACCGCCAGCGTTGTTGGTTTGCCGTCTTCGCTCCAGGTCTTTAACGTGTACTTTCCTGGCGGCACGTTTTTGATTTCATAGTTGCCGGTCTTGTCCGTCACCGCGAAGTACGGTGTGGACACGATGACCACGTAGCCATTCATTTCGGGGTGCACGTTACACAGCAAGGCGGCGACGCCCAAATCATTAAACTGGAAGCTCTTCTTTTCGCCCTTTGGCCAAGTGCCCAGGTTATGCGCGAGCTTTTTGTTTCCGCTGATGCTGGGCCAATAGACGTTGTGACCAACGGGATCGCTGTTCAGAAAGTCCGCGGTGGTTCCCTGAAGCACAACCGTCACGTGGGGAGCAAATGCCATCCTGGCCTGATCGATTACCGGATGTTGCGCCGGTGGATCGAATTTCTTGTCTGGAATTGTGTCCACGTAGACGGCGATATTTTCCGCAGACTTGATTCCCTGCACGCTGACCTTGCCCTTGATTTCGCCCGCCAGGCTCGCACCCGCGAGGAGTAGTGCCGCACCGCATACCGCTACTGCTTGCACTGCCAATGAACGTAGCCTCATCGTATTCCTCTCATTCCCGAACAACTTTTTTTTCGAGAAACCTCTCGCTCTAGCTGGAATCGGCTAGAAAACGTAGTCAATACCGGTCATAAACGTATTGGGGCGGTAAAAGAGCGGGGCCCCGGTCTCGGGATCGGTGCCATAGGAGCCGCGCGCCCACGGACGATTACATTTCCCCAGAAGCCCGCCTGTCCTGCCGCCTGGATTCCGTACCGGTTGTCCGGATCACGCTTGAAGTGAACTTATTTATAATCGGCACACAAGTCAACATGTTTCGTGTACGGCGTCGCGAACTCCGGCGTGGTGCAAAAAAAGCGGAACTCGTGCCGAGCAATTCACGGCTCAGGCTTTGGATGGATCAAGATCGGATCGCCTGGTTCGCAGAGAAGAAGTTACTGCTCGCCGGGCAAGTTCGCAGGCGCAGAACGCGTACTGATGTTCCAGGGAAAATCAGGCGGCGAATTGCCTAGGCGCTCGCGCGTCGGCGGCGGCCTACGAGAAAGGCCAGGCCGCTGCCGAGCAGCAACAGGGTTCCCGGCTCCGGCGTGGGCACTGTCACATCAAAGGACGCGGTATTGGAGACAAAGTTGTATGTAGTGTCGTCTGTCCCGCCCTCCAAGGTGTAATTGGAAACATAGTCGCCTGGGGCGATACTCGGACCGAACACAATCTGAAATAGCTCAATGAGACCGGAGCTCTGTCCGGGATCCAAGGAGACAGGCGTCAAATAGAAAAAATCGGTGGACGTCGCGGCCATCGGCGCAACGTTGAGAATGTCCCCATTGAGATAAAGCGTTTGTGTATTCGTAATCGGATTCGTAATCGTCCCGTAAACGTCAATAACGGTGGTGGCCCCGGCAACCGCCGTAGCAGAGGCCGGTGAAAATGTCACGTCCAGCGAGTCGGCGCGCAGAACGGGCACCGCCAGCAGCAACAGTGCTCCCGACAGTAACAGTGCCATGCTGAATTTGCGAATCATCTTGAAATCTCCCGTTCGTACCAGAGATGCTGCGGAGGACAGTGCCGAGTGTAACGAGGCCAGTACCTTACCTGAATGCAAGCCTATTTTCTAGCAGTTTTTTGAGTTTTAACATTCAGACCGGCGCACGCATTTTTATTTCGCTACGCGGAGGGAAATCGGCAGTTGGTTGTGGACAGCAATGTCCGGAAAAGTGAAACTCCTTGCACTGCGGCGAGGCCTTGCACTTGAGGCAGCCGTCTAAACTATTGATAGGGATAGGCGATTCGCGCGCTATTTGCGGATGGCAAGGTCGCTGTTTTCCGCGCCTCTGCTGGACTCGCACGGCAGCATAAAGTGCGTCCTGTGAGTAGCAGAACTCAAATTCACAGGATTCTTCGCGGTTAGGATGGGTAAGGGTACATTGCCTCGGCGATAGTCATTCCCAGCACTTCAATCTTGGAAAGGTCCGCAGTGCCAACGCCTGCCTGCTCGGCCAGCAACAAATGATTATCGCAAGTCTGAAAAGGCGGCGTGCCGCGCGTCGCTTGCGGATTGGAATAGCCCATCACGGCCACTGCTACCGCATCGGTGGAAATGGAATTCAGTCCAACAATGATCACGCCGGGTGACACCGGCGCCGCCGTGGGCGCCCAGGGACCTTCACCCCCGCTCATGGACATGATGCCGTCGATGATGGCGATGTCCACGGGCCGTGCTCCATTGATATCCGCGACGGTCCGCGGAATTCGCCAACCAGGGTCTGCGGTCGGAGTGACGTCGCTGCGCGCGCCCGGAGGTGCGTCTCCGTTCCAGCCGGCTGTTCCAACGCCGTTAACGAGGCCATGGATGCGCCCGCGATAGCCGACCGCATTTTCATTTCCGGTGTCGGTGCCGTCGGTGCCGTAGAGTGAATTGGGCGTCGAGCCAAAAACGCACTTGGAAGAAAGCGTGACGCCCGCCGTCAGGTGCTGCTTCAGCTTGGCCATCGAAATGAACACATCCGTGTCCTGATAACAATGATTGAGTTCGAAGTAGCTGAACATATAGCCGCCGCCAGGAACATTGAATTGAGGGTAGGAAGTGCCGCTGCCCAGGTTGCGCGTATTTTCCAGCTGAACATTACCAGTCCCCAGAAGTGTGGGCACGTCCCACTGCGCCATAGTGAGAATGTCGCTAAGATCGAGGAGGAAGCCCACGGAATCGACGAAGCGAACCATCGTGGCGCCATTCTGAAAAAGCAGGGTAGCCAGCGCGATGGCCATGGCGCCATTCGAGATGAAGGATTCGCCAGGAGGCAGCCCAAATTGCTCCTCGAATTGTCCATCATTGGTCAGGTTGATTTTCACGGTTACGGTCTTACCGTTGACCAGCGAACCAATGCCGCCAAGCAGGCTGAGCGCTTGCGCCATTGCAGGCTGCAGGCTGGCTCCGTAATCCGTGCATTTTACGATCGCGACCTTGGTGGCTGCGGCGGGCGGCGTGACAGGCGTGATGTTGCTACTGGAACTTCCGCAACCTTCGGAAAGAAGAATCGGGGTGCCCGCGGCGGCTCCCAATCCCAAACGAAGGAACGACCTCCGCGAACAGTCGGATTGTTTGGACATGGCGCACTTCCTCTCGCGCACACTTTTGCCCAAGAGATTTTGAAAGAGCGAGGGGGACTCAGCTAATTATAATCAGCTTATCAAAATTCCCTGTGACTAGCATCACCATCTGCGCGCATCTCCAGGTAAACAGTTTTCATAGCGGTCGCGACGATCAAACAAGTTTGGAATCGTAAACGTTGCGCTGTGAATCTATTCTCTCGATGCGCGAGGAAAGCTGCTCGCGTGGAATTAGAACGCGGAATTAGAGAGTTGACAGTAGGGCCCGAACAGTTTAAAAGTATTCTCCGCGTGTCTGAGGCCAACTGGTATCCGGGGGGAGGACCATGGACACTTCACGCCGGGATTTCCTGAAGCTGGCAACGATCGGTGGTACGGCTGCTGCCGTCTTTGGGTTTGACCTTCAGCCTGCCTACGCGCAACTGCGCACTCTGAAAATTGCGCGCGCCAATGAGACACGCTCCACCTGCCCCTATTGTTCGGTAAGCTGCGGCATCATTATTTATACCATCGGCGACCGCGCGAAAAACGTCACCGCCCAGGTCGTTCATGTTGAAGGAGACCCAGACCACCCGATCAACAGGGGGACACTCTGTCCCAAGGGCGCCGCTCTCGAACAAGACATCATGAACGAGCGCCGCTTGCTGAAACCCCAGGTGCGCCGGCCGGGCGGCACGGAGTGGGAGGATATCTCCTGGGACCAGGCGATTTCCGAAATCGCCGAAAAGGTGAAGAAAACCCGGGACGCCACCTTTATTGAAACGGATTCGGCCGGCCATCGCGTGAACCGCTGCGAATCCATCGCCTGGACGGGCGGCTGCACCGACACCAACGAATTCAACTACCTCGTCGTGAAGTCCATGCGCGCCCTGGGGGTCGTGCACCTGGAAAACCAGGCCAGAGTTTGACACGGCCCCACGGTCTCAAGTTTGGGACCAACATATGGCCGGGGCGCAATGACCAATGGCTGGGTCGACATGAAGAATGCCGACATGATGCTTATCATGGGCGGCAACCCGGCGGAAAACCATCCTTGCGGGTTCAAATGGGCCATCGAAGCCAAGCGCACACGCAACGCGAAAATGATTGTTGTGGACCCGCGCTTCACGCGCACCGCCAGCGTCGCGGATCTTTATTGCCAACTGCGCGTGGCCACGGATATCGCCTTCCTGGGCGGTGTGATCCGCTACGCGATTGAGAACAATCGCTATGCCAAAGACTACTTGCTGAACTACACGAACGCCGCGTTTATCGTGAAGGACACCTTCAAGCTGCCGGAGGACGAGGGGCTGTACTCGGGATATGACGCCAAGACTCTGAGCTACGACAAATCCACCTGGAACTACGCAAACAGTGATGGCGCCGGAAAGCCCCTGCCCGAAGCTCATATGTTGGCGGCGGCCGCACATCTGGCGCCCGGGACACCGGCTCCACCTCCTTCCCTGACGGAAAAACCCGCGTACGACTTCACGCTGCAACATCCGAATTGTGTTTTCCAGCTGTTGCGCAAACACTATTCGCGCTACACACCGGAAATGGTGGAGCGCATCACCGGCGTCCCCAAGGAGCAGTTTCTCAAGGCCGCGGACTTGTTTACTTCGATTCGCAAGGATGGTGACACCAAGAAAGTCGGAACCATCATTTATGCGGTGGGCTGGACGCAACATACCTCCGGTACGCAAACCATTCGCACTGCCGCCATGCTGCAGCTTCTTCTTGGCAACGTGGGACGCGCCGGAGGCGGAGTGAATGCTCTCCGGGGCCATTCCAACATCCAGGGTGCGACGGACATGGCGGGAATTTTCGACAACCTGCCGGGCTACTTGAAGGTGCCGGTGCCCGCCGATGGCTCGTTCGAAGGATGGATGAAGCGCATCACGCCAAAGCCCTCAAAGCCCGGCCCGTGGGAGAGCTTCAATTATTGGGGCAACACGCCGAAATTCGCGGCCAGCTTGCTCAAGGCCATGTACGGCGATGCGGCCACGAAGCAGAACGACTGGGCTTACGACTTCTTGCCGAAGGTGGACCGAAACTATTCCTGGACCTACCTCTGGGACAATATGTACAACGGCATCGTCAAGGGCCTCTTCGCGTTCGGGATGAACGGAGTGGCCATCGGCCCGGATACCAAGAAGAATATCGACGCGCTGAAGAAGGCGGACTGGCTGGTCGTGGGCGAAATTTATCCCGATGAGACCAGCGAATTCTGGAAATCCCCCGGCATCACCATCGACGAGATGAAGACGATTCAGACCTCGGTATATCGCTTGCCGTGTGCGGGATTCGCGGAGAAGGACGGTACATTCACCAACTCCGCGCGCTGGCTGCAGTGGAAAAACACGGCCCTGCCGACACCCGCAAACTGCCGGCTGGATCAGGCCATCGTGGCGCAACTTTTCCTGAAAGTGCGCGCGTTGTATCAGGCGGAAGGCGGCAAGTTCCCCGACCCGATTTTGAAGCTGACGTGGAGCTACACCGATCCGACGAATCCTTCGCTCGCCGAAGTCCTCAAGGAGATTAACGGCAAAACGTTTGTGGACGCGGAAGACCCCGCGACGAAGCAGCAATTGAAGGTTAATCAACAACTGCCGGGCTTTGCGTGGTTGAAGGACGACGGCACCACTGCGTGTGGCAATTGGATTTACTGCGGCGCGTACACTGAAGCGGGGAATCTCACCATGCGGCGCGATCCCGCCGATCCTTCCGGAATGGGTGTGCACCAGAATTGGGCATGGTCGTGGCCCGCAAATCGCCGCGTGCTCTACAATCGCGCCTCCTGTGATATGGAGGGCAAGCCCTGGGATCCCTCGCGACGGCAAATCTGGTGGAACGTGGACGCGCAGAAATGGGTTGGCAACGACGTGCCTGATTTCAAGGCCGATTCCAAGCCCGCCGAGCACATGGGCCCATTCATCATGAATCCCGAAGGTGTGGGACGCTTGTTCGCCCCTCTGGGCGCGTTTGCCGAGGGACCATTCCCCGAATTCTACGAACCCACCGAAAGCCCGGTAGACAATCTCTTACATCCGCAACAGTCCCGCAATCCTGTGGTCAAGCGTTTCAAAACGCCCGACGATAAATACGCCACGCCGAAGGATGGTTACACGGTTGTGTGCACCACCTACCGTTTGACCGAGCATTACCACTACTGGACAAAAAACAATCCGATGAACGTGCAGCTCGTGCCGGAGCCGTTTGTGGAGATTCCCGAAGAATTGGCCCGGGAGATTGGTCTACAAGGCGGGGACAAAGTGAAGATCTCCAGCATTCGCGGGGAGTATGTGGCCAAGGCCATGGTCACCAAGCGAATCAAACCCATGCTGATCGATGGGAAGAAAATCTACCAGGTCGGCTTCCCGATTCATTGGGGCTATCGCGGCATTGCCGAGGACGAAGACAAAACCTCCAAAACGCTGGCGAATTTAGTAACGCCAGCCGTGGTTGATCCCAACGCTTACACGCCGGAATTCAAAGGATTCCTCGTGAAGGTCGAGAAGGCTTAGGGGAGCTGCGATGAGCCAGGCGACACTGCGCATCCAAAAAATCTCTGGCCACGCGGGAAGCATTCCCGGCCGGGACACGCAGCGCGATCTTCAGGTGTGCAAGTTGGTGGACACCACGACGTGCATCGGTTGCAAGGCGTGCGAAGTGGCGTGCGTTGAATGGAACAGCATGCCCTTCTCGCCGACCACGTTTGACAATACTTACCAGACCATGCCGGACACCCGGTGGAATTACTGGAACCTGATCCTCTTCAACGAGCATGAGCGCGAAGATGGCTCTCTGCAGTGGCTGATGCGCAAACACCAGTGCATGCATTGCGCGGAGCCTGGGTGCCTGGAGGCGTGCCCCGCGGATGGCGCGATTGTGCAGTATTCCAATGGCGTTGTTGATTTTCAGCAAGCGAACTGCATCGGCTGCGGCTACTGCATTACGGGTTGCCCCTTCAATATTCCGAAATTCAATTCGGTGACCAAGCGCGTTTACAAGTGTTCGCTGTGCACGGACCGCGTCAGCGAAGGACTCGAGCCCGCGTGCATCAAGTCCTGCCCCACCGGCTGCCTGCATTTTGGCACCAAAGATGACATGCTGGTTCTGGCAGGGCAACGTGCGAAGCAGTTGAAAGAACACTTCGGCTACGGCAATGCCGGCGTGTACGATCCACCGGGAGTCGGCGGGACCGGCGTAATTTATGTGCTGCACGACGCCACGAAACCGGAACTATACGGCGGCCTGCCTGCCAACCCCAGCATCCCCTTGGTGGTGAAGTTCTGGAAACATCCTTTGAAGTGGCTGGGCAATCTGGCCATTGCCGGCGGGCTGATCGGATTGTTTATCCACTATCTGCGGTTCGGACCTAAAGCGCGTGAGGATGAAGACATTCCTCCCGTTGGAGCGCAACCGTGAGCCATCCCGAACAACTCGCTCCCCACGGCCACGTCCTTCGCTACACCTTTTCCGAGCGCTTGAATCACTGGGTGGCTGCGGGTTCCTATCTTTATCTGGTGGCTACGGGGCTCGCGTTCTGGTCCCCCTGGCTTTTCTGGATTGCCGTGATGCTCGGCGGTGGACAGACTTCGCGCACGTTGCATCCATGGGCGGGCTTGATTTTCGCGGCCTCGCTCGCTTACATGTACACGAAGTGGTCGAAGCAGATGAAGTTCGAACCCGTCGACAAGAAATGGTGGAAGTCGCTTCACTACTACATCACGAATCAGGACAACAAAATGCCTCCTGCCGGCCGCTACAACGCCGGACAGAAGTTGCTTTTCTGGAGCTTTTTCTTCGGCGGAATGGTGCTGTTGTTGACCGGGCTCGTGCTCTGGTTCACCGAGGCGCTCCCGTGGAGCTTGCGCTGGCTGCGATACATTGCGGTGATCTTGCATCCCATCGCCGCCCTGATCACGATTGGCAATTTCATGATCCACGTGTACATGGGCGTATTCGCGGAACGCGGCGCGTTTGGCTCCGTCATCCGTGGTGACGTCTCCATGGCGTTCGCGAAACGCTACCACCCGAGCTGGTACGAGGAAATCGTGGGCAATTCCCAGCCCAGAAAATGACCTTTCTCACAGCTGGCGGCGTGAATTACGCCGCGCGCATTGCGCGCGCTGAATTGTTGGCCTCGCGCTATCCCTTCGCGCAGGAGATGCTCTCCTTTTATCTTCACATCGCCAGGTTTCAGAAGGAATTCTACGAGCGTCTCCCGAAAAGTTGGGGAAGGCGCCCCGTTGCGCCTGCCGATGGAAACCTGCGCTCCGAGTTACATTTGACGGTTTTGCTGGAACCATTTGGAAGATTTCTTTCGTTGGTCGAAGCCCGCGGACCGGCTCCCCTTGCGGCCCACGCTCAGCGCTTCATGGTTCAGGGAAACAAAGCGTGGGTCAGCGCCCTGGAAGAGTTTTGGAAAGTGGGTCTGCAGGAATCGGCTGACTCCGGCGCGCATTCGGATACGCCCGCGACCGACCCGCTTCAAGCATTCCTGAGCCGCGCTTTTCTTCAACCCTATGCCGAATTCATCGCCGGCGCCACGCTGCCGCCTGTTTCTGCCATGACGTGCTGTTGCTGTCCGCGGTGTAACGCTCTGCCACTGCTTGGAGTCCTCCGGCCAGAAGGCGACGGCGGAAAGAAGTTCCTTCAGTGCTCGTTCTGTGCGCATGAGTGGAGTTTCCTCCGGATACTCTGCGCGCACTGCGGTGAGGACCGCGAAGAAAAGCTCAGCGTTCATATGGCCGAGCAGTTTCCGCATATCCGCATGGAATCCTGTGAAACCTGTAGGCACTTGCTGCGTACGATCGATTTGACCAAGGATGGCAACGCGATTCCCATGGTCGACGACATGGCGGCGGTTCCGCTTGCCTTATGGGCAGAGCAGCATGGGTATCAGCGGATCCAACAAAATCTCTTGGGAACATGAATCCATGAAATAGGTGTGTAGGGTGGGGGTGCGGATAGCGGGTAATTCTCTTGATTTTGTAAATCGGCTAGCGAGATTCTCTTGCCGTCTTCAAGCGCGCATCAATGTCGCCTAGAACCGCGTGGACTTCCGCAAGGGAGTCCACAACGTAGTGGGCTCCGGCGTTTTGCAATTCAGCGCGCGCGTCAGCCAAACGGGATTCTTTCTCGGCTTTGGTGAGCGCTTCAAAGTTCTCGAAGGAAAGCCCGATTCTGTTTCCTGTTCCGGCGACTCCGATGGACCAAGCTCCAGCATTTAAGCCTTCCTGAATGTCCACGGGGGTGTCCCCGATTTTGGCGATAGCTGCCAGGGGATAAACCTGTAATCTCACGGCGCACTCATACATCATGAATGGATACGGCCGCCCAGCGCCCACCTCTTCCGGGCTCAGGCTGCAATCGGGGCTGTAACCTTCTTTTGCACTTTTCGCGACCAGTAGATCGAGCATTGCTCGCGTGTATCCGGTCGTAGATCCGATCTTCAGGCCCCGCTGGCGAAAACTCCACATGGCCTGAACCACGCCGGGAATCAGTGCCGAGTGCTCATCCAAGCAGGAAAACTGCATAGGAATGAATTGCTGATACATCTTGTCGACGTCCGCCTCGTTCGGAATGCGCCCATGAAATTCTTGCCATGCGTTGCGAACCCGCGGCATGGACAAGATTCCGCGTATGTGCTCTTTCTTGGGCAAACCCATATGCTGCCGGATCTCTGATTTGGTCAGAGTGATGCGCGCTCCGGCAAATAGCTTCTGTAGCGTCCGTGCTGGCGCCAGGCTGCCGAAGTCCACCGTAGTCCCAGCCCAATCCAGCACTAGCGCTTTCAAATGGTCGGCGTATGTGGTCAGCGGAGGAATCGTGGGGTTAAGAAGTTTCATGTGCCACTGCAATAGTCCAACGGACCAGAGAGTATGCGGATATGCTATGGAACAAGCAAATTAAAGAAGGATTGGTAGCGATACCGGGATTCGAACCCGGGTTTCCGCCGTGAGAGGGCGGCGTCCTGGACCCCTAGACGATATCGCCATTGCGGCCAATCGCCCTTTGGGAAGGCGCAGCCACAGCTTTTTATTTTCGCACGCCCCTTAGGCCTTCGCAAGCAAACCCCTCGCGTAAAAGAGCCAACTCACATCGCATCTCCTTCCCTAGCAAACCTACTGCGCGTTTTCCAGTATTTTTGTTTGAGGCAAGATGGTGAATAGTGCAGTCGAATGCAAGGCGGTCAAAGGGAAATTGCAAGGAGGGCGGTGATGTCCAAAACAGAACACACGCGGTCACACGGGTGTGTTCATTGGTCACAAAGGGCTTTTATCCTCCCGTGTTACTCTGAAGTTCCAATCTATGAATCCGCAGAATCCGAGCAGTAGCATCACCCATCCCAAAGGTACCCGCGCGCGTGTCCTTCTAAGTTCCGTTTTTGGTCCGTATGCCCAGGACGACGAATTCGGTAGCCGCGCCATCAATCCCATGGAGCTGTACCACAATCAGGTGACCCGCGCGCAAGGCGCCTTTTCCCTGCGAATGTTCCATCGCTCGTGGGGCATCATGATGATCCAGTCCAACATCTCCGCGCCATGCACGCTTCTGGATTTCCCCACGCGCGAAGCTTTTGCGCGCGAGTTAACCGCGCACGAATATGAGATCGTGGGCATCTCTTCGATCATTGTCAACGTTGGCAAGGTCCGCGAGATGTGCCGCATGGTGCGCAAGCTCTCACCGCACTCCACGATCATCGTTGGCGGGCATGTCACCGCAATTCCCGGCATCGAGCACATGGTGGACGCCGACCATTACGTTCGCGGCGAAGGCATCTCCTGGATGCGGCGCTATCTTGGCGAAGACGATTCCGCGCCCATCAAGCATCCCGCCATCGTTTCCGGCCTTCAGACTCGCGCCATGGGCATGCGTCTGCCGGAGCGCCGGGGTTCCACCGCCGCCACGATCATTCCTTCGGTTGGCTGCCCCATGGGATGCAGCTTCTGCACCACTTCCTCGTTTTTCGGGGGCAAAGGCAATTTCCACAATTTCTACGAAACGGGCGACGAACTTTTTGACATCATGGATGGCTTCGAATCTTCTCTCGGCGTGCAGACCTTCTTCATTATGGACGAGAATTTCCTGCTGCACCGCAAGCGCGCCCTGCAGCTCCTGGAGCGCATGAAAGCCGCGGGCAAGAGCTGGGGCATGGCGGTATTCGCCTCCGCGAATGCCATTAAGAGTTACACCATGCAGCAGCTCGTGGAACTCGGCATCTCCTGGGTATGGATGGGCTTGGAGTCCCCGCATTCGGTGTACGCCAAGCTAAAGGGTACAGACACACGAGAATTAACGCACGAGCTGCGCAGCCATGGCATCCGCGTGCAAGGTTCCACCATTATTGGTTTGGAGCACCACACGCCCGCGAACATCACTGGCGAGATCGAGCACGCTTGCAGCCATGAAACCGATTTCCATCAATTCATGCTGTATACACCAGTGCCCGGCACGCCGCTCTACCGCGAAATGAAGGAACAGGGGCGCATGCTGGACTCCGTGGACTTTGCCGACATCCACGGCCAGTTCAAATTCAATTTCCAGCACGCCGCCATTTCCCGCGAAGATTCCAAGCGCTTTCTCGATTGGGCCTTCTGGCATGATTTTGAGGCCAACGGACCCAGCCTTTATCGCATGTGCCAGACGATGTTGCAGGGCTGGCGCCGCTACCGCGATTATCCCGATCCCCGCGTTCGCGAGCGGTTTGAACGCGAAATGCAAAAACTCCGCACCGGCTATAACGCCGCGCTTTGGGCCATGGAACACCAATTTCGCTCTGTGAATCGCAGCGTTAGCGAAAAAATCCAAGCCCTGCGCAAGGAAGTGGAAAGTGAATCTGGCTTTTTCGCCCGGCTCAGCGCGCGCGCGGTTGGCCCACTGCTTCTGTGGACCTCGCGCCGCGAGGAACGGCGCCTAGCCGATGGCAAGACCTACGAGCCGCCCACGTTCCTGGAGCGCACCAACTGGGCCTCCACCTAAAGAATATTGTTTGAAGCTTGCCTCGCCGGCTATTCGCCGGCGCCCATTTCCACTCCGTTAGAACTTGACCAGGATGGACATGTCTATGAAGGATTCATCCTTGCGAAGATCCGGGAACCACACGCTGCTGATTCCGCCTCCGCATGCCTGTTCCGCCGGGCCCAGGCTCGTTTGCCCGGAAGAGGCGCCGCTGCTGCAAACATAATACTGGGGAGAACCATTGTTTCCGCCGGGAGGCGTGATGCCGCCTTTGCCCGTCCAATAGGGTACGTTGGCGTGGCGATAATCGTATTCCCAACGGAACGTGATGTATTGCTTGGGCATGTAATCGAACGTGATGGAGGAATCCCAGGCTTTAAAGGGGTCACCCGGATTCCCCGTGAAGTAGGGCGAATTCGTGGCGGCGGAAATGGCGCCCTCGCCGTTGATCGGTGGAATCAGGACAAGATAACGTCCCGGATTATTGATCTGGCCGCCGCCGACCGTCAGACCGAATAGATCCCTGTGGAACCAGAAGCGGTTGTACCCCATCCATCCGATAAAGCTCTGTTTGGGCCCGCCCTTTTTGTCGCCGTAACAACTTACGCCGGAACCATATTCACAACCCATGTCGCCCGTCAGAGAAAACGCCATTTTATCGAGGGTATTCTCCGGTTTGTCGTAGTACTTGACCTCGACGCTGTTGTCGGTATGAATGCGGCTGCGGCCTTGAATGAAGAGATCGTCTTCACCAACACCATAATTATTGGAAATGATGTTGAGCCAAGGTTTCGGAGTCCATTTAATCTGTCCTCCCACTCCCGGCATGTGGTTGGCCGAAGCATAAGACTGCCAGCCATTGATGAACCACGGCTCAATTTTCAAATGTGCCGTGGGGAAAATCTGGACGCGCACGCCGTTGAAAAACCATGGAGTGTTGGAAGATACATAAGAAGGTTGGTAGGCCCAATTGTCGAAGTTGTAGTAGCTGAACAAACCGATGTAAGACATGAAGATTCCCGCATCCACGTTGATGCCATGCAGAACATTGAAGTGATATCCACCGTAGGCTTCCGACAGGTACCGGTACGCGGTAGGTAGATCCCACTGGCCGTGCCCTGGGCTGGGGTCATTCCGGGGTGTAGTAGCAGAATACATTCCGAACTGGGTCATGATCCTCGCGCGGACGTTGTCGTAGTGGAAGTCGCCTCCCACACCTAGCTGTTCCAATTGGACTTCCGACGTGCGAAAGAGCTCACTCGAGCCCCCCATGGAGTGATCCGTCGGGTGGTTAAAGTCCGAGACATAATTGGTGTCCGCCCGGATCTCTGGAGTGAAGAGCTTCGTATCCCAGTAAATGTCTTTTGTGCGTGGATTGCCGTTCAGCCAGGTCCAATCGAAATCTGAAAACGGTTCGATCGGTTTCTTGGGCCCGTTCGCTGGCGCAGTCCCCGCAGCCACGCCCGCAGCATCCTGCTTCGCTGATCCGGAGGGCGCGCCCCCCGGTTCAACAGTTGCCAGGCTGGAACTAGTTGCGGCACTGGTGTTTGCCGCTGTCACCATTGAGACAGAAGGGCTACTTGGCGAAATCGTCGCAACTTGCCCAGTTGCCTTTGAGGATGCGGGCGCTGCAGCCGGGCTTCCCGCATGCTCTTTTGCTTCCAGTTCTTCCACGCGCCTCTCAAGCTGCTCCACGCGTTCGAGCAGCCAGCGCTCCCTTTCGGTCAATCCACTATCCGCTTTGCTTTCGGTGCCAGCTTTTGTCGTCGGCGCTGGCGTTGCCGCGCTCGTTCCTTTCTCGTCATCCGCCGCGCGGCCAGCGCTGCACGGCCCCAGGTTCAACAACACCAACCCGACAAATCCAAGCATGCATTTACGTGCGAACAGATTGCTCATAGCTTCACCCCTTCGAGCTTTCGGCAACGGTTTTTCTTGGGAATGGCAATTACAGGCCGCCGGAATCCTACCAGCGGTTCATCTCTCGTTGCCTACAAACAATAGACTCAGCCGCCTAAGATTTCCGTAAGGCCGCGATGAGCCTACTATAAACCTGCACACTTCAAGTATGCAAAGAACTGCATATGATTGACGGAAAAGAAGATAGTGAGGCGGGCGTTGACACCCGGGCGGTGGCTGGACGAATCGCCCGGGACATACGTAAGTTCGTTAGTTCGCCGCAAGGTCCTCTAGCGCCGCGATGTCTCGCAGCACGAGCGTCGAGCCATTCACTTCCACCAGGCGCTGGCGCTTGAATTCGCCCAGTGTACGGCTCACGGTTTCGCGGGAACAACCGATCAATTGCGCCATTTCCTCGTGCGTTAAGGTAAGCTTCACTCGGACGGTGCCGCCGCTGGGACGCCCGTCGCCGGCCCACTCCACCAGAAAACGAGCCAGTTTTTCCGCGGCCGAGTTGCTCAACCCGATGGAACGTATGACTTCATAAGCCATCTGGCAATCACGCCCCAGGTGTTGCGCTACCTGGAACGAGGCATCGTTGTGCTCCTTCATGAATCTCAGAAACTCCTCGCGCGGGATGAACGCCAGTTGACAGGGCTGCAGCGTTTCCACCGTAATGTCATAGGGCATGCCTGTGAGGATCGGGTTCAAGCCGATGACTTCCCCGGCGTTGGCGATTTTCAGGATGAACGTTTTCCCATCGCTGTTGGTGGTCAATAGCTTCGCTCGCCCCTGGCAAAGCAGGTGGACGCCCCGCGCCGCCTCGCCTTCCATCACGATCAGCGCGCCTTCCGGGTAGGTGCTTACATGCATGATCGGGCGCAGGGCCGCACGCGAGCGCTCTGAAAACCCGCAAAAAAACTGTGCGCTGCGGACTTTGCAGGATCCGCAATCGTCTTCGATGGGCAAGCCGTACGGTGTCCGTGGTCTGCTCCGGAACTCTGTCGTTTGCCGCAAACTGGAGACTTCTGGTCTTTCCGCAAACATGGAATTCGGCATATGGTTAGTCCTTCATCCCGCCTCATGTCTTGCTACAGGAAAGGAAGAAGGCAAGTCAAAGGCCGAAGTAGACAATTTTGGCCGATTTACTCGCTTCGGCGTAACGTGCAGAAGATAAATACTTTGCTCAGAGGGGGAAATCTCGACAGGGTGCGAGTGAGGCTCCGAATTATGCCCCAGCTGAGTGATTTCCCGCAAGATTGTGTGATCTTTATCACTTCTCAATGTGACGCATGACCGCTGCCCCGAGCCCCATCTTGGCTACTCCCGAGCCGCTTGAGCGCCGCACCGTTGCCGAAATCCTTCTTGACATTTGATTACTTTAATGCATAATTGTCGATGAGTTATTTTGCGTTCAAGCCTTCCTGAGCGAAAAACCTTTCCGGCGTATTCTTTTCTTACAGTGGCGGCATCGGGCGGTTGGCGATCTCGAGAGCAAGTTGCTTCATTTCCGCGTGAATCAGCCCGTTCGAGGCCAGGATGGTTTTGCCGCCAATGACGTAAGGCTGCCCTTCAAGGTCGCTGATTGTGCCGCCCGCTTCTTCGACGAGCACGACACCCGCGGCGGTGTCCCATGGCTTCAGGCCGAATTCCCAGAAACCGTCAAAGCGCCCGGCAGCGACATAGGCAAGATCCAGGGCCGCTGAACCGTCGCGCCGGACGCCGTGCGACCGCAACGTAAAATCCCAGTAGTAATAAATATTGGGGTGCGCGTGGCGCTTGTGATTCGGAAAGCCGGTGCACAGCAGGCTGTTCTTCAGCGTATCGATGCGCGAGCAGCGGATTCTTTTGCCATTCAAATAGGTGCCTTCACCGCGTTGCGCCGTGAACAGCTCTTCGTACACGGGATTGTAAACGACCCCGAGCAGCAGTTCATTCCTGCGGGCCAGCGCCATGGAAACGCAGAAACACGGATAGCCGTGCGCGAAATTGGTTGTGCCGTCGAGCGGGTCCACGTGCCAGCGGTACTCCGATTCCTTGTCCTTGGCCGTGCCTTCTTCGGCGGCGATGGCGTGCTCCGGGAACAACTCCTGTAAACGGCTGACAATCCAGGCCTCGGAGCGTCGGTCGGCCTGGGTCACCAGGTCAAAGTCTCCTTTGTAGGCGATGTCGGGCGTGTGTTGGAGTTCTTCGCGCAGAATAGTGCCAGCGCTCTTGGCAATTTCCACTGCGGCTTGGAGAAAGTTCTTGGTCATAGAGTCAGTTTTGAGTCTTAAGTTGCAAGTTGCAAGTTGTAAGTTTTAGGTTCTAAGTAAAGCCGTTCGCGTTTTGCGTTTGATTTGCTGACCCAGAGGCAGCCCGCAGAGTAATACGTTATCAGCTTGCGGTTCTGAATGGAAAATCCAAGGAAGCGATCCTACTGCGGTCCTGAGAGGTAGGTTGTGCGATGCCGCGCCGTATAGCCTGAGAGCACCTTCACCTCGATGGTGCGATAGGTGTTTGCCGCTCCCCGGGGATTGGGGTAATACGCCAGGCGGTACTGCGTGCGCAGCTCTTGATCGATGCGGTCGAAGATCACGGGCAGTTCCTGGGCGGAATCCGGGAAGAACATGGCACCGCCGGTGGTTTCGGTGATGGTTTGCAGCGCGTGTTCCCCGGCGGTGTTTCTGCCGTTCTCATTCTTCACCGCGCGGATCACGATGGTGTAGAGCAGGGCTTCCGCGCGCAACGCGGCCTTGCGCGCCGCGTCGAAATCATAGCGGCTAGTGGTTTCGCCGGCATCGGTTACCAGCACAATCACGCGCCGCCGGTCATTAGGGCGTTTTTCGATGGCACGCGACCCCAGCAGGACGGCATCGTAAATGGAAGTCCCCGCGCCATCGGGAATCTTGCGCACTCCTTCTTGAAGCGCGGCAACGTTGTTGGAAAAGCCCACCGACTGGGTGACGTTTTCGTCGAAATAGAAGACGCTGAGGCGATCCTCCGGCCGCAAAATCTGTTTGATGAAATTCGAGGCTGCTTCGCGCTCCACCGGCATTTCTTTGTGTTCGCTGAGGCTGGCATCAATCATCAGCGCCAGGTCCAAGGGTTGTTTGGTCTCCGATTCAAAGACGTCGATCTTCTGTTGCACGCCGTTCTCGAAGACCTGAAAGGCGTCCACAGGGAGATCCGGCGCGGGCCGGTTATGGTCGTCGAGGACGCTGACCAGCACGTTCACCAGGCTGACGTTCACCTTAATCGTGCCGCGCGGCGACGCTGGTTCCGAGCTCTTCTCAGGGGCCGGAGTAGCGGGGGGCTGTGCCTGACCGCTATTGCCAGGCTGTGCCCAGGGTGGCCGGTCGGGCTTCTCCTGCGCCGCAAGCTTGCAGACAACGGCGAGCATAACGAATCCTGCCACCATCACGCGGAGGCTGTTCTTCGGCTGGAAGGTCATCTGTTTGTTAAGATGCAGATTTTGCCTCTGGCGCCGCCGGAGGAACTTCCCCCTCCGCCCAGACGGCGCCATCCTGGAAATACTCCTTCTTCCAAATGGGTACCGTACGTTTCAGGGTATCAATGGCAAAGCGGCAGGCGTCGAAGGCGGCGCCGCGATGAGGCGCGCTGACGGCAATGAAGACGCTCGTCTCGCCGATTTCCAGCCGGCCGAGACGATGCACCATGGCGAGGCGGTGAATGGCAAAATCTTCGTGGAGCTGCGCACCGATCTCCCGCATTTTGGCCAGCGCCATGGGTTCGTAGGCTTCATACTCGAGGTGTTTCGTGGCCCGGCCGTGGGATTCGTTGCGCACGAAGCCATCGAAAGTGACGATAGCGCCATCCTGCTCCGCGCGAACGTGCTCAACCAGCGCCGCAGAATCGATGGCTGTCCTCACAAGCTCGTAGAGATCGTTATCAGGTGTCGAGGGCATCGGTGGCGTACTTCAGCCTCCGCTCACAGGTGGCAGGAAGGCAATTTCATCACCGTCCGCAATCCGCGTGTCCCACTCGGCAAATTCCTGATTGCGCGAAACCACCAGCGAGGCGCGTAATCCAGCAAGTTGCGGGTAGCGCCGCATGTAACGCTCCAGAAGGTCGGCGAGCGTTGTCCCGGCGCGGACTTCCACCTCTTCTTCCGAGAGGCCCGTAAGCTCTCGGACGCGGCCAAAGAAGAGCAACTTCACGCGAATGCTGGACGAGACGGATGGCATCCGAAAATTGTACTCTGAGCAGGTGCGGCGTTCCAGCGGGAGGCTCTGAAATCAAGCAAGTAATGTGCACCGAGACGCAACAATGAAAATCCTCATGACAGGTTCCACGGGATTTATTGGCACGGCGCTCTGCCAGGACTTGCAGCGCGCCGGGCATACACTTTGCCGATTGGTGCGGCCGGGCAGCGCCGCAGAAAAGACGATGGGGGCTGATGGCTTCGATGTGAACTGGAATCCCGCCACGGGCGAACTCGGCGGCGCAGCAGTAGGCGCCGATGCAGTCGTGAATCTCGCTGGGGCTTCCATCGCGCGCGGCCGCTGGACAACTGAACGCAAGAAACTCCTGCTAGCCAGCCGAGTGGATACGACCCGCGCGCTGGTCCAAGCACTTTCCAAGATGGCGGCGCGGCCCCGCGTGCTCGTTTCCGCGTCCGGGATTGGCTACTACGGAAATTGCGGCGACCAAGTGCTGACGGAGGATAGCCCGCATGGCCAGGATTTTCTGAGCCGCCTGGGGCAGGAATGGGAGGGCGAGGCGGCCAAGGCCGAACCGCTGGGGATTCGCGTTGTTCGCGCGCGATTCGGCGTCATCCTGGCAAGACACGGCGGGGCCTTGCCGCAAATGGCGTTCCCGTTCCTGTGGGGCCTGGGCGGGAAAATCGCGTCCGGTGAACAGTGGATGAGCTGGATAACCCTTCAGGATGTTGTCGGCGTCGTGCGATTTGCGCTGGAAAACGGCGCCGTACGCGGGCCCTTGAACGTGGTTTCGCCGCAACCTGTGCGCAACGCGGAATTCACCAGGGTGCTGGCCAAAACTTTGCACCGCCCGGCGCTCTTCCCTGCTCCCGCATTTGCGCTGCGCCTGCTGCTAGGAGGGATGGCGGATGAACTGCTTCTCTCCAGCCAGCGCGCGCTGCCCGCGCAGCTTGAAAAGTTAGGCTATCGCTTTGTGCATCCAGAGTTGCCGGCAGCCCTGGCCTGCCTGTTTTCTTGAAGGACGAACTTACTTCACCACATTCATCGTGACTGTGATGGTGAGGACTCTTCCGCTCAAGGGGTCGGTGGCTTGCGTGCTCTGAATTGTCTGGCCGTCGCGCATCATCAAATTGAGTTCGGTTTTGAATTGCCGGATAATGGGTTCCTTGAATTGTCCCGAGTTTAGGTCTCCGGCCGTCGTGGTCTGTTTTTCGTTTGGCAGAGTCACGTCGCCCTCAACCCAGGAACGCTCAAGGTTCAGAAAAAGGTCAAACCGGCCGTCATCCATGACCCCTCCCCGGGCGTCGATGTTGGTTCCAACATCAATGTACTGGAATTGGATCGATCCCTTCTCCGTCCCGGTTGCGACTGGGATACGGCTCCCCATACGGACCTTGGTCCAGGGAGAGCTGGGACCCAGATCAGCCACTTTGAGGAAAAGTGTATAAGGCAAATTCGCCAACTTTTTCTCGCCCTCGTGCTCGGTAAAGGTCACCTGGACTTTGAGAGTGGTCGCGGGCGTCTTCCTGTCGGGCTTCGGTTGCTCCTGAGCCAAGACGTGGAAAGCAACAACCGTGAGTGCTAAGAATGCTGCCAATGCGAAGCGTGCTTTCTTCATGCTTTCCTCCAGGAATATTCGATGTTTCTCCCTTGCTCGAACCACATACGAAATCAGCCTTCCATGCTATTCCCTTGGTGTGCCTTCCAAAGGTCTCAGTTCGAGGCTCTCGATCTGCAATAATGCAATCTCGACTGGAACGTCCTCCGGCGCCGGGGCGGGCTGTGTCAACGCAAGTGCCACTTGCCGTTCTGTGGGAAGCTCCGCGACGAACTTGACGAAGGCTTGGCGCTCTTCCGGAAGAACAATGACCTCGGGTGTAGCCTCTGAAGCGGTTGGAGGGGGAGCCGCTGAAATCGCGCGCCGGTGCGCTCGGCTAGGCAAAGTGATCACCGGTTTCTGGAGTATTTGTACCGCAGGTGGTGAATTGCCCACGCTTCCGGAAGAAACCAATCCACTCTCGGTAAAATTGGGAAGGATTTCCGACCGGTGCCGGAAATAACCAACACCTACGGCCAGTAGCGCAGTTGCAGCGACGACGGCAAAACTCCAATGAGAAATCCATCCACGGCCCGCGACCTGCTCCTGGCCCAACCGGGCCCGTACTCCAGGGAGCAATGAGGGAGGTGTCGCCTGGTTGACCATGGAATGCAGGCTTGCATCCATGGATCGAAACAAATTGGCTTGCGCGTCATGGAATCCCCGGCAGACCGGGCATGTCAGTTGATGGTCGAACGCCGCACGCGAGAGTTGGGCTGCGCCGGCCGCAAGCGACTCCAGTATTTTTTCTTGGCACTGTTTGCAATTCATCGCAGCTTCTCCGCTAACTGCTTTCGGGCGAAAAATAGCCGGGACTTCACCGTACCCACGGGGACGCTGAGCATCGCGGAAACCTCTTCCAGTGTGTAGCCTTGCATCGCTGCTAGCAGCAGGACCAGCCGTAATTTTTCCGGCAATTCCTCCATGGCGAGTTCCAGCCGCAACTGGAATTCGCTTGAGCTTGCGAGGGCCTCCGCACTCGGCGAGGATGGCCGCAACTCCGGCATCGCCCACTCCGTCTCGCGCTTCTGCCGCCGGTTGGCGGAGCGCCGGCGGTCCAGCGCCATGCGAAACGTGATGCGCACCAGCCAGGCGCGAAACTTCCGCGGATCGCGCAAACGGTGAAAGCTGCGGAAGGCTTTGAGCAGCGCCTCTTGCGCGACATCCTCCGCATCCGCAGCGTTTCGCAGGACGCTTTGCGCAATGCGGTAGGCCAGCGGGCCGCACTCGGCGAGCCGCTCCTCAAACTCAGCCTGGGACCCAGCGCGTTCCACTTCACGCGTGCCCGCCCCTTCGATGGATTGACCCGGCTGGACCAGAACGAGCTCCTGCATGCTTCCCCTGTGGCGGGATGGCCATCCCCGCTCTGCCTTAAATGAACTAGACGCCACGCGGTGCCTTTCGGTTCATCCGCGGGTGCGGATGGCTGGTCAGATATTCAGCATGCGGAGAAGGTCTTCCAGCCGGGAGTCATCCACGAGAAAACGCAGTTCTTGCGTTTCTGGGGCTGTGACCGGCACTTCGCCTTCATCGAGGGCTTGGAACAGCCTCATCTTGGCCACCGCGTACTCCTCGCTGCTGGTTAACGCACGGCCATTCGCCTGCGCCCAGGCTTCCAGCGCCGCTTGCACGACCACAATGCGCAACGGAAATGTCGTCTTGCGATCGGCGGATACCGCGTAAATGAATTCGCCAGCGGGGCCCCCCCGGTGCGTGATGCGGTTCACTTCATAAAAATAATATTGGTAGACGTAGCCGCTCGATGCCGAGTAGCTCTTCACTCGCCGAACTGCGTCAGGCCGTGCCATGGGCGAATTATTGAGGGGGCATAGGGGAATGTCAATGAAGGCGCGGGCCGATTCCCAGTTCGGGATTTTGCCGGCCTCCACCATTTCAGTTCGGCACTAGTGTGCGCTTCCTGATCTTGCACGCCTGCGGATCAAAGTGGCCTGCGAGGGCTCGTCAGAAATTCCAACTACATCGTTACAAAGGTGTTAGCGCGCATCACGTGGCGGGTTCCTGAAAAACGCCGGAAACGTGGTGCAGCCCAAATTCAGTGGTGCTTCGCCTGCTTTTACAAAAAAACATGCGGCCCCTTTCGCATGCACGAAAAGAGAGAAATCGCATGGAGAACACGGCCCAAACGAAACTTGCGTTTTTCGTGCAGCAACTCGTCCTGGCCTGTGCTCTCCTCGCGATGGGTGCGTGGACTCTGAGCTGCGGTGGGGGAGGCGCAGGCTCCGTAACGCCCCCGCCGCCCCCACCTCCCTCCATTCAAGTCGTTGTGAGTCCCAACTCGGGAACAGTGTTGCTCGGTGAAACACTTCCGTTCACCGCCACTGTTTCCAACGCTACCGATACCAGCGTGATTTGGAGCGTCAACGGTGTCACCGGCGGCTCCGCTCAAGCGGGCACGATTTCCGCCGATGGACTGTATATGGCACCTGCGGATCTCCCCCAAGGCGGGACGGCACAAGTGACTGCCACGAGCCACGCCGATTCTTCAAAATTCGCCACTGCAAGCGTCAGCATTTCGAGTGACATCGCTGTCTCGATATCGCCGGGGACGGCCAGCGTCGAGCTAGGCGCCGCGCAATCGTTTCACGGCTCCATTGCCAGCAACGGCAAACCGGATCTCACGATTCGCTGGAGCTTGGCCGGCTCCGCGTGCCCCAGCGCATGCGGCACCGTTGATACGAACGGAAATTACACCGCGCCACAAATTCTGCCGGGCAATGCCAGCGTCACCATTACAGCGACGAGCGCCGCCGATCCCTCCAAACAAACTTCGGCAAGCGTTTTGATCACCAGCAATTTCACGCTGCAGCTCAGCGCGCCCGCGTCGCTGCAACCCGGAGTGACGGCCGCACTGGTCGCCACCATGACGGCGGTGCCCGGCTCGAACCCCAGCAGCACTTTATCGTGGTCGCTCTCTGGCACCGGGTGCAGTGGCAGCGCCTGCGGAGTCCTGACGGTCACAACCACGCAGTCCGCTGGCGGAACAGCCGTCGCCAATACGGCGAACTACACCGCGCCTGTTACTGCCCCGCAACCGGACACGGTGATTGTTACCGTAACCCCGCAAGCCGATCCGACGAAAAAGCAGCAAGCCAATATCACCATCGCACAGGGCGCCAGCGTCAGTATTTCTCCGGCGACGGCTACGCTTGCCGGCAACAACCGCATCACCCTCACTGCTTCCTTGAACGGCGCCACCAGCAATGTCTTGAACTGGAGCGTCGGCGGCGTTTCCGGCGGCAACACCACGCTCGGACAGATTTGCGTCGTGGGGTCAAGTCCCTGCCAGAGCCTTTCGAGCGGCACCTCCACGCAAGCGGACTATCTGGCGCCCGGCTCGATTCCTTCTCCGAATCCCGTGTCCGTCAGCGTGACCAGCGCCAGCAACCCCAGCCTCACCGCCTCCGCGCAAATCACGGTGATCAACCACGTGCTGGTAAGTGTGCAGCCAAGCAATGTGACGCTGCCGCCGCTCCGAGTACAAGGGTTCACCGCTGCGGTCCTGGGCACGAACGATCAGAGCGTCGTATGGCAAATCCAGGGCACCGGCTGCACTCCGAACAGCTTGTGCGGAGCAGTCTCACTGGCAGGCACCTACACGGCGCCCGCCGTCGCGCCCACACCCAACACGCTCACGGTCGTCGCTATCAGCGAGGACGACGAAACGCAATCGGGCAGCGCCACCGTCACCATTTCCAACGGCCCGAACATTCTGTCGTTGCATCCAGCAAGCGTCTACGCTGGCGGGGCCGATGGCTTCACCGTGCTCGTGGAGGGCAGCGGCTTTGTACCCTCGCAGCCGAGCCCGGGCTCGCTTCTGCAGATTGGCGGCACTGCGCGTGTAACAACGTGTGACGACGCGAATTCCTGCTCCGCACCGGTCACAAGTACGGACGTGTCGCTGGCCGGCAACCTCACCGTGCAAATTGTAAATCCCGACACAACCACCTCGAATGTTGTGAACCTCGTGATCGTGACACCCGGCGGCGGCGAAGACGTCATCGCATTGACCAGCAACTCCCCCGCATCCACCGGCAAGGACATCACCGTCGTTGAACCCACCTCGGCCGGGCTGGACAGCTCTGAGCTGAACTTGGACCTCGAAGTGGCTGCCATCGGTACGTTTACCACTTCCTCGAATACCTGCACCCTCGCGGGAAATCCCATCCCTCTGGTGCGGCCTTCCTCCGGCACCACCGCTGCTGACATCTGTCTTTTCTCGGAAGCTGGTTTCGACACCAGCATGAGTTATACGGTTTCCGGCCCGGGGGACGTTGCGGTCATCGCCAAACAGCCTGCCGGTCTGGGCATCATTCACCTGACATTGCAGATTCCGGCGACTGCCGCGCCAGGCCCGCGAACGCTCTTCATTCAGAACGCCAATCTGGATCTCACCGCCGCTACCGGCGCGCTGGAGGTCCAATGATCTCCGCACAACACCGCCGCTCCCCGTGGTTCCTGCTCCTGGCGGGCCTGTTGCTCATTTCCATGACAGCTCGCGCCACAACGCTCGTGCGGCTGCGCTTCCCGGATCTTGTGCATTATGCTTCGGCCATCGCGCGGGTGCGCTGCGTCGGCGCCGATATCCGGGTGGAAAACGGCGAGATCTTCACGGACACGCGCTTCCACGTACTGGAAACCGAAAAAGGGCGTCTCCCGGCGCAGATCGTAGTGCGCGAGCCGGGCGGAACATACCAACACCTGCATTCGCATGTGGAAGGGGCCCCGGAATTCCGGATGGGCGAAGAAGTTTACCTCTTTCTCTGGGGGCATCCCGGCCGGCAGTTTTACGTACTGGGCTGGTCGCAGGGTACGTTTCGCCTGCACCGCGACGCGCTTTCCGGCAAGGAAACCGTCACGCAGGATTCCGCGGAAATTCCTGTCTTCGATCCTCAAGCGAAGGCCTTCACGAAGATGGGCGTGAAGAACCTTCGCGTGGATGTTTTTCAGGAGCGCGTGCGCCGCGAGGTTTTGCGCGCGTTGCCGTAGAGCACTTTCGCGACGGACGAATGACTCGGTCAGTGAGTTCGTGCATTTAGCAATAGTTGATGAAACGGATGAGCCAAGGAAAACGCGGAGGCAAACCATGAGAGAGACAAAGCGAAAACTTGCTGCCATCGGCGTCGCCGCGCTTTTTGCACTTTGGTCCGTGGTCACCGCTCACGGCTATGCTCTCGACGAGATTGTGCCCGACGTCCGGCAACCCGCCAACGTTTCGGGAGGTTCAGCGTGCCCCGTTCACACTCACCAGCTCTCTAGCGCAGGCAGCCTCTCCTTTCGCTGGAGCTCGGTGCTTGGAAGCAATCCCACAACCATCCTCACGCAGGATCAAACCCCTACCGGCAGCTTGAACGAAATCGCGCAAGTCATCCAGCAATCTCTTGCCGTGTGGACAAACGTGAGCGGCACAACCCTGACGCCGGCTTCCTTGGCCCCGCTGACGAGTGTCTCCATAGCGACCGCCTGCGGCACCGATGGCATCAACTCCATCTGCTTTGATCAACCAGACTTGGCCTTCACTCCCGGCGTATTGGCCTTTACGCGCGTAGTCACCGCCGACACCCTGGGAATTCAGCTTGCCAACGGTCCCGCCTCCACGGAACTTGGCCAGATTCTCGACGCGGATATCTACTTCAATCCCAGTGACTCGTTGACTTCCTTCGCCACTCCCCTGGCATTAAGCGCACATCCAGGCTCCTACGACCTGGAATCAATCCTCACCCACGAACTTGGCCATGCCCTGGGCTTCAGTCATTCCGCGGTCTGGAGCGCCATGATGTTCCCGTTTGCGCCCGCGCCCGGCACGATTTCCGGGCAGCGCCCTACAGCGCAACAACCCGACGCGCCGCTCGGGGATGATGATCGCACCGGCTTGCGCGTTCTTTACCACGATCCGAATGACACGCTCTATGTGGGTTCGATTCAGGGACACATAATTCCAGCGAATCCCCTCTCGCTGCCGTCCGCTCCACCCGGAGTCACCGGAGTGTTCGGCGCCCATGTTGTGGCGCTGAATGCCACCAGTGGCGCGGTGGTCGCAGGGACGATGGGTGGTTGGAGTTGTACGGCGCCCGGTCCGGTGCAATTCGACGGCAACTACGAAATTGACCAGTTGCCTATCGGGCAGAGCTATATGATCTACGCGGAACCTCTCGATGGAGCTGTGGCACCAGCCGACGTGAGCGATGCCCTCGTTTCACTCTGCCGCAATCCCATGACGGACCCGGGCTGGCCACCTTTGCAAGGCTGCGTCGTGCCGCCCGTGGATACCTCTTTCACCACGGCCATTCGATCAGCACCTTAAGCCGCGGCCCAAATCCCAAGCCGGATCCCACAATTCTGAATTGACTGGAATCTCAACAAACTCTACGCCGGCACCAGCCAGCCGCCGCCAAACACCAGCCCCGGCCCCAACGATGCCACGAAGATTGGCTTGCGCTGGTCGGCGGGCTGTTTGGATGCGTGCTGCAGTGCTGCATGGAGCGCGGCGCCGCAGGTCGAAGCGCCCAAATTGCCGCTGGAGGCGGCGATCGGCGGAAATGCGCTTGCTGGCACCTTGAGATGTTTTGCCAGCAGGGTGACCAGCCGAGGATTTGGCTGGTGGGTGGCAAACGCGCCTGCTTCCTTTCGCGAAAGCCCGCTGCGCCGTTCAACCTCATGTAACACCTTCACCATCCGGTTCACGGCCGCGCGAGAGAGCGCTTCCCCTTCGAATTGCACGTTCAGGCGGGTGCCGCCGGTATCGCTCACGGAAATCGCTTCGGCATACTGCGAGGCACACCCAAAAAAGAACTCTCCCAACCGGTATGCAAAACGGTGCGCCTCCGGCTTCACGCTCGTCAGCAAAAAAGCGCTCGCTCCATCGCCGAACAATCCCCCAAACTCTCCCGCGGTGCGGCCTGGACGAAGCGCTCTGCTGTGGACATCTCCGCTTGCCACCAGCACGCGCGTCCCGCGGCCAGAAACCAGCAGCGCCTGGGCCACGGCGAGGGCCTGCACGATGGCCAGGCAACCGCTCCCGACGTCGAGAACGCTGCACGTCTCTGGCATGTCAAGCCGCGCATGCAAGATCGCGGAGAGCGAGGGATAGGCGTGGTGCGTTTCACTGGCCGCCACGATCCAATCAACGGCCTGCCCCTTCTCTTTGCCTCCAGGCAATAAAGGCGCCGCTGCTTGCGCGCCCAATGTGCCCTCATTCTCCTCTTTCGTAACATAGGCAAGAGAAACGATCCCGGCGCGATGCCGCAATTTGCCCGCAGGCATGCCAAAAGCGTGATCCACTTGTTCGGAAGGAACCACTCGCGAGCCAAAGGCGCTGTTGGATCCGACGATGAAAACTTTCGATGATGTCAAAGCGCAGGCCCCTTACGATTCTCAGCGGGTGCAAAATCTTGAAGCGAAGGCTGAGGCAGTTTCTTCAAACGGTCAGAATTCTATCATCCGGCAGACGCGTGGTAATTTCCAGTGCAGATCGCGCGCTCGCAGACGGCCCTTTCTTTCAAAAATACTCAATGGCCTCCGGGGAAGTCCGAAATGCGTATTGCTCCGCCTGCAGGCGCATGGCGTCTTCCAGCGCCGCTTCACGGCCCTGGGCGAATAGCGAATCGCTGGTGACATCGGCGAAACCGTGCACTTGCAGCAGCCGATCCTCGGCATCGCGGTGCGTTTCGATGGTGCCGCCTCGCCTCAGATGCAGCGGCAACGCTCCTTTTTGCACCAGCGCGGGACAGATGAGCAAAAATCGGTGGCAGTGCAGCGGGTCTTCTTCCGCGCAGAGAATCGCGGTGTTCGCTTCGCGGGCAAGGGCCAGGGCGCGATCCACGGCCTCCTGAAAATCGGGAGCAGGGCGCCGCGCGGCGTAATCCACCAGGCCATTTGGCAAGTAAAAGCGCGGATCCAGCGGCCGTCCCCCAAGCTGCTCGCCGAAGAATTCGTAGCGTATTTTCGCCGCGGAGAGCCGCGCTTCCAGCGGTTCGCGGTTGAACTGCGGAAATCGGAAGCTTCCCGGGCGGCTGCGCACGTCGCAAAGCACCTTGATTTCATGGCGAAGAAGGGTGCCCACCAAGTCGGATATCTCCAGGTTGGAGTGCCCCAGGGTGAACAGCTTGACTTGCTTGGCAGCCGGTGAACTCATTGGCAAATTTTGACCATTGGAAGTGTAACGCGTTCTGCCGGGCAAGGGATTCCGGCCGGCTGTGCGCTTCGGTCTGATCCTGTGAGCTTTTTTACTCGAGAGAGCTCTGGAGTTCTTGTCAGGATGACGCCCTGCTGGTGATGGCTTCCAGATCGCTGACGACGCGGTCGAGTTCATCCACCAGGGGATTGTCGCCCGCCACCCTAAACGCCGTGATCAGCGCGCGGTAATACCACAGTGTCCCCTCTTTTTTACCGGCGAATCGCTCGAACACGCCTTCGCCGTGGACGCGCAATTCGTGGAGTGTTTCGCGTGCGTTGGAGAGCTTGTCCGCTGCGGAAACCAGGCGCACGTCTTCTTGCTCTCCCTTCACCCGCTCAATATACGCGCGTTTGCGTTCCAGCCACGGCGGCTTGGGTTCGTTGTACGCGTCCGTGCAACCGTCCACGATCTCCGCCACGCGCTTGCCGAATTTCCGGCGAATCTCCCGCAACCGTGGCAGGCCGCCTTGATCTTCCACGGCGTCATGCAGGAGCGCGGCAATGGCCATCTCCTCATCCCCGCCATACTCAATGACGATGGACGCCACTCCCAACAGGTGTCCCATGTATGGCCGCTGGGTGCGCTTGCGGATCTGGGTGGCATGCAGGCGCGCCGCATAACTCAGCGCCGCAACAAAGTGGCGAGATAGAGCAGGTTTCCGCCCTGCGGGATTGACAGTTGTGGTGTTCTTGCCTCTCACCGGCGTCGCGTCTTGCTTAGCAAGCGCAGAATCTCCAGGTACAACCAGACCAGCGTTACCATCAAGGCGAACGCGCCGTACCATTCCATGTATTTTGGCGCGCCCATCCGCGAACCGGTTTCGATCATGTCGAAATCGAGCACCAGGTTCAGCGACGCAATGATCACCACCACGACACTGATGCCGATGCCCAACGGTGTGCTGCTGTAGAGGAACGACATTTGCGAGTGGCCGAAGAGCATCATGATCATATTGAGCGCGTACACCAGCGCGACGGCGCCGGTCGCGGCGATTACGCCCAGCTTGAATCCGCGCGTGGCGCGCACCAGACCGGTTTTGTATGCCAGCAGCAAGACAAACAGCACGCCGAACGTCAGACCGATGGCCTGGACCGCGATGCCCGGATAAGACTTCTCAAAAAACGCTGAAATGCCGCCGAGAAAGAGCCCTTCGAGTAGCGCATAAATGGGAGCGGTGACCGGCGACCAGTTGGTCTTGAACACCGTCACTAAGGCCAGCACGAACCCGCCCAGCGCCCCGCCGATCATCCAGGGAAACGCAGCTTCCGGTGTGGGGGAATGGCTTAGGCCCCAGGTCCATGCCGCCGCAATCACCACCAAAAAGAGCAGCAGGCCGGTTTTGTTGACCGTGCCCTGAATGGTCATCGTTTCGCCGGCGGCAATCGGCCCGGCGAACAGTTTTTCCTTCAAAACAGGATTGTTGGAGCGAAACAGCTCTGCCATTGAAATATCCTCCAGACCGCAAGCGGACCGTACCTATTAGAATAACACCAACACTGCAAATCGAACGAAGCCCACTCCGCCATCCACCGCCCAAAGCCTGTCATTTCGACCGGAGGGACGGCGCTTTTTGCTGTCCCGGAGTGGAGAAATCCCTCCTCGACTTCAGACTCCAGGGTCGTTCTGGAATGCTGGAAGATTTGGTAGCGCTAACGGGAATCGAACCCGTATTTCGGCCTTGAAAGGGCCGCGTGCTAACCGTTGCACCATAGCGCCACAATTGTGGGAACTACAACCTTTTAATTATACGGAAACCGCGCGATTTGCGCCATGCGGGCGGTTATAAGTTTTCAGTAATCAGTTTTCAGTTTCGGAAAAGCAGTCTTTAGGCTTAGCAACCACGGGCCAACTTGGTGGATTTACTTAAAACTTAATACTAACAACTGAAAACTTCTCTCAGCCCTTCCTGTCCTGCCACTCTTCGTGCCACGCCATCTGGATGGCTTCGAGCTTGCTCTCGTTGGATTTCAGCGGGTCGCCCGCAAACCCTGGCAACTCCGTGATCCATTTGTGCATGTCGGTGAAGCGGACGGTAAGCGGGTCGACGTCGGGGTACTTGTCGGTTAAGCCGATGGCAATGTCGTCGAGGCTGTCCCAATCGAAAACGTGTGGCATGATCTGTCCTCTAGTTTTCAGTTAGAAGTTTTCAGTATTCAGTCAGAAAAGAAAGCCAGGAACCAAAGAAAAAGGTATCTAGGATGCGACCGCCTCTCGATGCGGGCAAAGTGCAAAGCAGGCCCCTCTTCCCTAACTTGAAACTGAAAACTTACAACTGAAAACTGCTTCAATGGTCCAGCTCTTTGGCGTAATTCTTGTTCCACTCGGGAATTTCCACCACGATGTCCGTCGTGCCGTCGGGCACAGTCTGGCATCCCAGCCGCGATTTGGGCGTGATGCCGGGCGCTTCATCCAGTTCGTCGAGTTCCGCGTCAGTGGCTTCGTTGCACGATTCCAGACCTTCCTTCACAACCACATGGCAGGTGGAGCAAGCGCAGACTCCCCCGCAGGCATGGTCCAGGCCAATCTTGAAGCCCTCGGAAATGTCCAGGATGCTGCCGGGCAGGCCGTTGTGGCCGTAGGGAAATTTTTCCGGATCGACTTCGACGGTTTTCCCGCTCGGCAGAAAGGTGACCTTGAACTTCTTCGTCGCCTTCTTGTATTTCACTTCCTCGATGTACGGATTGCTACCGCCCATATCGTTAAACCTCCGCCAACTTCTTGCCTTCCAGCGCCGTTTGCACCGCGGTACTCATCAGCAGTTCGGCCAGATGTTCGGTCGCGCGGTTTAGTTCATCAATCTGCTGCCGGATCATCTTGTAATCGCTCCCCTGCACGGCTTCTCTCAAAGCGGCAACGCTTGCATCCACCTGATGCCGCTCTGCAGCGGGCAACTGCGCCGCCAGGGGATTCGCCAAGGCCTTCGCTGTGGCGGCGAGAATGGATGCGGCCTCGGTTCGTGCTTCGATTACCTGGCGCTCCGCAAAATCCTGCTCGGCGTACTCGATGGACTCCTCCAGCATACGTTCAATATCCGCATCATTCAGGCCGTAGCTGGGCTGCACTTCGATCGTATGTTGCTCGCCGGTTCGCAAATCCTTCGCAGCCACCTGCAGAATCCCGTTGGCGTCAATCAGGAGTTTCACTTCAATGCGCGGAAGACCCGCCGGTGCCGGGGGAATGCGCAAAGTAAATCGCGCCAGGGAGCGGCAGTCCTTCGCCAATTCACGCTCACCCTGCAACACATGAATATCAATGCCGGTCTGATTGTCCACTCCGGTGGTGTAGAGCTCCTGCGCGCTGGCGGGAATTGTGGAGTTGCGCGGGATGACCTTGGCGACCGCGCCGCCATAGGTCTCAATGCCCAATGAGAGCGGCGTGACATCCAGCAGGAGCATGTTCTTCACGCCTTGATCCAGGATGTTGGCCTGTACCGCGGCGCCCAGCGCCACCACTTCATCCGGATTCAATTCCGTGTGTGGCTTTCGGTCAAAATATTCCTGCACGGTGCGGCGAATCATGGGCGTTCGCGTTGCGCCCCCGACCAGAACTACCTCGTCCATCTCGCTCGGTTTCAGGTGTGCATCGGCCAGTGCAAGTTTCACCGGCACCATGGTGCGGTCGACGACCGGGCGAATCAACGCCTCCAGCGCGCCTCGCGTGAATTCGTGCACAAACACATGGCCGTTGGGCAACGGGAAACGAAGCGTAAAAGTGGTCGTGTCCGAAAGCTGGTGTTTGATGTCAATCAAGGATTTGCGAAGTTCCTGCGCCAATTCGCCATGCGGCGAAAAGTCAATCTGGTCGTTCTGCAGAATCTCCTCGTGGACAAACGCCTGCAGCAGGTTATCAATGTCGTCGCCGCCCAGGTGCGTATCGCCGTTTGTGGAAAGCACCTGATAGATGTCGCCTTCACCCGTCGAAATCAGCTTCAGCACGGAAATATCAAACGTGCCGCCGCCCAGGTCGTACACGGCAACTTTGCCGCGCTGCTTTTCGTGCAGGCCATAGGCCAAGGCCGCGGCAGTCGGCTCGTTCACCAGGCGCAGCACTTCCAGCCCGGCAAGTTTTCCGGCATCCTTGGTGGCTTGCCGTTGCGCATCGTTGAAATAAGCGGGCACTGTGATCACCGCGCGGTCCACCGATTCGCCGAAATAGGCCTCCGCCCAATTCTTCAGTTCGCGCAAAATGAAAGAGGAAATTTCCGGCGGCGTGCACACCTTGTCGCCGAGTTGCACGCGAATCACGTTCTTGCTTGCAGGATCAATGCGGAAGGGAAAGAGCTTCAGTTCGCTTTGCACGTCGGAAGGCCCCCGGCCCATCAGACGCTTCACGGAATAGATGGAGCGTTCCGGCTGTGTCAGCAAGCGGCGGCGAGCCGGCTCCCCGACGATGATGCTGCCGTCCGGATCAATGCTCACGATGGAAGGGCACAGCGTGCTGCCGGACGGTCCCGGAATACACTTCGGTTCTCCGGTCTGCGTATCCACGTACGCCACCAGGCTGTTCGTAGTTCCCAAGTCAATGCCGACGATGCGTCCCATGGTCGAGTAATCAGCTATCAGTTATCAGTTCGAACCCGTGCCCGGCGTTTACGCTACAGCAATTCCTTTTGAACGTTTACAACCAGATTTTTTATGTAGGAACGCCGATTGAGCAGCTCATTCAGTTTGCTCATGGCCTTTCGGCGGGCCGCATCATCCGCCCCCGAATCAATGACCTGATCCCACTCGCGTGCAGCCGAATGCAATTCCGTGTCGACTTGTGCGAGTTTCTCTTCAAACTTTTCCTCCGCCTCTTCCAACCGGCGCCTCAGCGAAGCAGTGTCGCTTCCCGCGGCCTTGGCTTCCCGGAGTTCGTCGAGCGATTCGTTCAGATCGAAAACTTCCTCAAGCAATTCCGGAGGCGCTTGCTGTTTGTTCTCGCCGTTTTTCCGCGTGCCCTCGATCGCCAGCAGGTATTCCACCCGCGCGATGGGGTCGCGCAACGTGCGATAAGCGTCATTCAGCTCCGAGCTGCGCTGCAACGAAATCTCGCGTTCCTGCTCCGTTGCACTCACAAAGTTATCCGGGTGCAGTTTCCAGCTCAGTTGCAGAAACTTCTGCTCCAGCGCGTCCATTTCGATCCACAGCTTCCGCGGCAGCTCAAACATTGCAAAGTAATCGCTCCCCTTGGGCAGCTGCAACAATTTCCCGCATCCCGGGCAGAAATGCGTGCCGATGGTGCGCTCGTGGCAATTCCAGCAGACCAGGGGGGGATTCGTGATGGTTAATGGGTTGCTCATTGTTCGATTACGTCACCATTCTTAGCAAGATCTGCGCGCAACTCCTCAAAAGCATAGTCTGGGACTTTATCCCCTGCCTGAAGATGAGCATTCATATGCTCAAGCATTAGAGAGCGTGATCGGAGGAGAGTGTCGCCATAATCGTTCAATTTGCAGCGCTGACAAATCATGCCCTCGACCGCCTGAAAAACATAAATGTCGCTTTCGCGGCCAAATCTCGCGTATGCCATAATCCTGCCTCGACCGAACGGCACAAAAAAAGTGGCTGGCGATTGCGGTGGCCAACCACTGGTCAGACCGAGTCAGAAACCGCCCGGGCACGAACTGAAGTCCGTGCTACCGCTAAGCCGTAAACGAACTGCCGCAGCCGCAGCTCCGCGCAGCGTTGGGATTCTGAAAAACGAATCCCTGCCGCATGAGCGTCTCCTCATATTCCAGGGTAGTGCCATTGAGATACAGCAGGCTTTTCGGATCCACAAAGATCCGCGCGCCAAATTCCTCGAACACTTTGTCGCGATCCCGCGCTTTCGTGTCCAGCCGCATGGCATACGACAATCCGGAGCAGCCACCGCCCTGCACGCCCACACGGAGCCCGCCTGTTTCCGGTGACACGCCTTCCTTCGCAAGCAGCGCCAGAATCTTCTTGGCAGCGTGCTCAGTCATATGAATCACCGGCCCGACTTTGGGAGCAGCCTCTGTCTTAACTTCCGTCGCCATAATTCAATCCTAAAATTTACACCCAAAACAATGCTCGACAGCATCCTCCGACGGCCGTCCTTCACCGCCGGAAGACGCCACTAACGCCGAGCCGGAAATCAATGCGATGACTTCTCGTGCTCGGGAACTTCCACTCCGTGCTTCTTCTTCCAGTTTCCGATGGCGGCCTTGATGGCATCCTCGGCGAGCACGGAGCAGTGAATCTTAACCGGCGGCAGGGAGAGCTCGCGCACGATGTCGGTATTCTTGATGGCGAGCGCCTCATCCACCGTCTTGCCCTTCACCCATTCCGTAGCGAGTGAAGAACTGGCGATGGCCGACCCGCAGCCGAAGGTCTTGAACTTGGCTTCTTCAATGACCTGCGTCTCCGGATTGATGCGCATCTGCAGCTTCATCACGTCGCCGCACTCCGGCGCACCCACCAAGCCGGTCCCGACGTTGGGATCTTCCTTGGGCAGGCTGCCGACGTTGCGCGGGTTATTGTAATGATCTACTACTTTTTCGCTGTATGCCATGGGCCCCCTTGCTCCTTCCGCCTTTTCGTCTTTAAATTTCAGCCCTTCGTCACGGAGACGAGCGAGCCAAATCCTGCATTCTTGATCGCCTTTTCCGTCAAGGCGATGTTGGTCAAAAACGCCGAACGGCCCGCGGTAAGTTCCCGCAGCGCCTCGCGAATGTATTCGGCGGTAAGTCCCAGCACGTGCAGGAATTGCCGCACATCCTGGAGGTGGTAAAACGAACGCTCTGCCGCAGGCGCGGGTTCATCCCCGTCCTGATACGCCTGAAACGTCACGCGAAACGGCGCCGACGTTCCGGCGATGGAGCGGTGAATCCTTAATGTCCCTTCACTTGCAATTGCACTTGCCATTTTGCTTCCCTTCTATCTTCCCTTGAATTACGCGGTCTGCCACTTGACCTTGGAGATGTCGATCCCTTCCTTGGCCATTTCATAGAGCGGCGAAAGTTCGCGCAGCTTGGTCACAACCTGCACCATTTTGTCGATTACATAGTCGACTTCTTCCTCGGTATTAAAGCGCCCCAGGCCGAAGCGGATCGACGTATGGGCCAGGTCCTCTCCCACGCCTAAGGCTTTGAGTACGTAACTCGGTTCCAGGGTTGCCGAGGTGCACGCGGAACCGCTGGAAACCGCCACGTCGTTGATCCCCATCAGGAGCGATTCGCCTTCGACATAGGCGAAACTCATGTTGAGGTTGTTCGGGAGGCGGTGCTCCATCGAACCATTGATGAAAATCTCGTCGAGCTTGGCTTCGAGCCCGGCCTTCAATCGCTCGCGCAACGCCAGCATCTTCTTGGTCTCTTCCGGCATCTCCTGCTGACAGATTTCGCAGGCTTTGCCGAGGCCGACGATGCCCGTCACGTTGAGCGTGCCGGAGCGCATCCCGCGTTCGTGTCCGCCGCCATCGATGATGGCCGCGAGTTGCACGCGAGGGTTGCGGCGGCGAACGTAGAGCGCGCCGACGCCCTTGGGTCCGTAAATCTTGTGACCGCTGATCGCCAGCAGGTCAATGTTGTCCTTCTGGACGTCCACGGGAATTTTGCCAACCGCTTGCACGCCGTCCACCGCGAAGAACACGCCGTGCTCCTTGGCGATCTTGCCGATTTCCGCAATGGGGTTAATCACTCCAATTTCGTTGTTGGCGTACATGATGCTGATGAGGATGGTGCTCGGCTTGATGGCCTTGCGCGCCTCCTCGGGATCCACCCGGCCGTCCCTCTGAACCGGCAGATACGTGACCTCAAACCCGTGCTTCTCCAGGTTCTTGCAGGTATCCAGCACAGCCTTGTGCTCGATCGCCTGGGTGATAATGTGATTGCCCTTTTCGCGGTACATTTCCGCGACGCCCTTGAGCATCAGGTTGTCGGATTCCGTGGCGCCGCTCGTGAAGATAATCTCCTTCGGCGTCGCGTTGATCAGGGAAGCAATCTGCTGCCGCGCGGTCTCCACCGCTTCCTCGCCCGCCCAGCCGAACGAGTGGTTGCGGCTCGCGGCGTTCCCGAACTTCTCCGTGAAATACGGCAACATCGCCTGCAACACACGCGGGTCCATCGGCGTGGTGGCGTGATTGTCCATGTAAATCGGCAGCTTGACGGCCATTTCCCTGTTCTCCTATTTCAGTTGGGTGGCTTCCGCTCAGCCCGTTACCGCCAGGCGGTCCATCCCTTTCAATTCCACGAGCGCGGCCGGCTCCTGGGTGTCTTCGCTCAACTGTGCGACGGTCACCGTGCTCAACACGCTCAAAATGTTCTCATTCACGCGCCGCAATGGTTCTTTGATGGAGCAGCGCTCCGTTGCGTCACAATTTCCATGCGTGGTCACGCAAGAAGTGATCAGCACCGGTCCATCAATCGCCGTAATCACCTCTAAAGCACTGATCTTCTCTGGCGCCTTGGCCAATTGGTACCCGCCAGTGGAACCGTGCTTGGCGGTGACCAAATTCTGCCGCGCCAACTTCTGCAGAACCTTGGCCATCAACGTACCCGAAATGCCATACTCCTCGGCGATTTCGGTGGCGCTGCAAGCGTGCCGGTGGCGATGATTGGCCAGATGCTTCATGGCAATCAGGCCATAATCAGCCTTCTTAGAGAGTTTGAACATACTACCTGAGTAGTGCCCCCAGAACGCTTCTGGAAAAATGCGACTCTTCTAGTCGCATATTAAATATATACTTCGGGAGCCCTAATGTCAACCCACAAACTCTCCTCCTAGCTCTAAGCAAACTATTATCTTGCTTTAACTTAGAGTAAGACTATTTTAGTCGGATATGCAGCGCTATCCGCTAGACGGCTGTTGCTTAGGGGTGAATGGGGTTGGGCACGACCGGACGGCTACCGTTGTCTCCCGAATTTGGACTAATTCAGGAGTCTTGACAATTCTCACCGTCTGACCGCCTCGCTGGGTTTGGCGCAATCGGCCTAATTTAAGCTGGCCTCTACCGTGTGCTTGTGCACGCTCCTCCGATGGTGGCAGCGTCCAGCAACTTTTGAAACGCAGGAAGCGCTGGGATCGTCACTTGCGCTTTGTGAGCCTGCAGTTCCAGCGCATTCAAACTATCCGCTTGCTGCTTCTTGAGCTCTGACGTGAATGGTACTCCCCGGCTGATGCGGTCCAGCGCGTCCAAGGCAAGTTCCGCCGCCTGGGAAAGTGCTGACGATGCGGGACTCGCTTGCTTGACCAAAAAGGAGCGTTCCTCAAGAGGCCGCAAGCGCGCTTCATTGCCAGCCCATTGCAAAAGCTGCGCACGGAGTTCGGCGCCTGCCGTGGCATCCTTGCAGGAACTCGCAACGTACTCATCCACCTCGACGGAAAACAGGCGCGACACTTCGCTTTCTGGATTCACGGCATCGACAAGATGGTTCAGGGATGTCTGGCTGGTCGGCTCCGCTCCCATTCCCTCACGCGAATAATCCTTCACGGGCTCCATAGCCTCGACAAGCGACGTCAGGGCGCCTACCTCTTCGGGCGAGGCCGCTCCCGCCATGCGCTCGATCATTCTCCCCTGGTATGTGCGATGGGTCAGGCCCAGCCATCCCAGCCACTCACTGATGACGGACATCCGCGCATACATCGAGGCAGGGTCGCGCACATCCGCGGGCGACCAGAACCTCTCCGCAATCGCTGCCGTGCGCGGCCAGATGCGCGAATCAATATTCTCTCCATTCACGTATTCCGACCACATGGTCGCCTCTCCCCCAAGCACCAACTTCTGCTCTTCCGGCGTAAGGCTTGCCGCCTCCCCGCTTAGGGGATCTACGGCATAATGCCGCACCGCGCTCCATCCAAGATCAATGTAGTAGCCGTTGGAAAGAATTGTGCGATACCCCTGCTTCGCCGCTGCGGCCAGTGACTCGGACCCGCGCCAGGAATGAATGACGATGTTCTTCGGAGCGCCCGGCACCAGGATTTCATCCCAGCCCACGGGAATCTTCCCATGCTTCACCACCAAATCTTGCACGCGTTGGCTGAAGTACGCCTGCAGTCCGTTGTTGTCCTTGATGTTGTGAGCCTTCTTAAACTCCTGAATCGCTGGGTTGGCGTCCCATTCTTTCCCGTTCACTTCGTCGCCGCCGATATGAAAGAACGCGTCTGGAAACAGCTTGGCCATCTCCGCGATGAATTCGTTTAGAAACTTGTACGTCCTCTCGTTGGTGGGATCCATCGCGGGATCAAAAACGCCCCATCGGCGCTCGATCTGGTAAGGTCCGGGGCCGCTAGCCAATTCCGGGTGGCCCACAAACCAGGCAGTGCTGTGGCCGGGCATATCGAATTCCGGCACCACGCGAATGCCGCGGTCCCGGGCATAGGCAATCAAACCGCGAATTTCGTCCTGCGTGTAGTACAAGCCGTCGGAGCCCATCTCATGAAGCTTGGGATATTTGTGGCTTTCCACGCGAAAGCCCTGATTTTCCGACAGATGCCAATGAAAGACGTTGAGTTTGACGGCTTCCATGCCGTCCAGATTGCGCTCCAGCACTGCGATGGGAGTGAAATGTCGGCCGACATCGATCATCAACCCGCGCCACTGGTAGCGTGGCTGATCCTGAATGCTCACAACCGGCACGCCGAATCCGTCCGGCGTGACCGCGACCAACTGCAAGAACGTCTGCAGTCCCCGCAACACGCCCAGGGGATTCGCCGCGCGCAGCTTTGCGCCGGACGCTGTCACGTCCAGCGTGTACGATTCATCTTCACCTAGCTCTTGAATGGCCTTGCTCTCGTGATCGGTCGTGATCTGCAGTGTTGCTTTTGCGGCATCCGCGGGGTTGCGACTTTGCAGCACGAGCGCCGTCTGGCGATGCAGTTGTTCCAGAAAACGCTGGCCTGCCCGCTCCAACCGCGGTTCCTGGTAACCCGCGAAAGAAAGCCGGAAAGTCTCGTCAATCTTCAAGAAACCCGCGCCCGCCTGCAGCTTGGCGGGTGCAGGCATCAAGTTCAAAGCCGTGGGAGATTGCGCGCTCATCGAAAACACACCAAACACCAACAACACTACCGGAAGCAATACTGCGATTCTGCCGAAAAGTAAATTCCGCATGGGGCGGACCTCCAGAAATCCATCAAATGCAACCAAGGGACCCATTCGTGGCAATGGCAAACACATCAGCTTGGCACAATTCTTTTCCCAGTGCAAAAAGCATTTAAATCGATCTTTTGCGTGGTTCCGGGGGTGCTTGAAGTCCCCTCGCGCTTTGCCGAACGTTTAGGATAGAATGTGCGGCGGACACCCACCCAATGAAAACTTGCGTCGCGATCTATCCCGGCTCGTTTGATCCAGTGACCAATGGCCATTTGGATCTGATCGAACGCGGGGAAAAGATGTTCGATCGCCTGATCGTGGCGGTGCTGAAGAACCTGGAAAAGGAGCCGCTGTTTTCCGTGGCCGAGCGCGTCGAAATGCTTCGCGAAGTCACGAAAAAATGGGATGGCGTGGAGGTGGAGCCCTTCGAGGGGTTGCTGGTGGATTACGCCCGTCATCGCGGCGCCTCCGTCATCCTCCGCGGGATTCGCGCCGTTTCCGATTACGAATACGAACTCCAGATGGCTTTGATGAACCGCAAACTGGAGCCGCGCATGGAAACCGTCTTCATGCTGCCCAGCGAAGCCTACAGCTACCTGAGCGCCAAGATTGTCCGGGAACTCGCGCAACTCGGCGGCCCACTGGCGGGATTGGTCCCCCCATCCGTCGAACAGCGGCTGCGGTCAAAAATCTCCTGAACGCCTGCTGGAACAGTACACAATCGTGATCGGGATGGGACTGCGGGTTGCGCGTTACACGAAGATCTCACCTTCGACCCCCTTCTCGATTGAATTTTTCCTCGTTTTCCTGAAAACTGTAGGGCTGCCTTAGTTAGCTGGCTCGCTTCGAGGAGTGATTGTGCAGTTTACCGATCGCATCAACCGCATCCAGGTTTCGCCGACGGCGGCGGTCATCAGTGCCGCGGATCAACTGAAGGCCCAAGGCGTGGACATCGCCGACTTTGGCCCCGGCGAACCCGACTTCCCCACCCCCGATCACATCAAAAAGGCCGCCATCAAAGCCATCGAAGAGAATCGCTCCAAGTACACGGCCACGGGCGGAATCATGCCGCTGCGCGAAGCGATTGCAGCGTGGCACAAACGCGAATTGGGCTCCGATTACACGGCAAAGGAATGCGTGGTTAACGTAGGCGGCAAGCACTCCATTTTCAATGCCATCAGCGTCCTGATCCAGCATGGCGATGAAGTGATCCTGCCGGCTCCGTACTGGGTCAGCTTCCCGGACATCATCAAATACGCGGGCGGCACCCCGGTGTTCGTGCAAACCCGCGCGGAAGACGGATTCGCCGCCAAAGCCGCGGACATTGAGAAGGCCATCACGCCGAAAACGAAGATGGTCATCATCAATTCCCCGTGCAATCCGACCGGTGGCGTCGTCGTTCCCCACGAATACGAACGTATCCTGGCTCTCTGCAGAAAACACGCTATCTGGCTCATGGCTGATGAGTGCTATTCGCATTTCGTCTACGAACCGCACAAGCCGTTCTCCATCGCCAGCGCCCAGGAATCGAAAAACAACGTCATCGTGATCGGCTCGGTCTCCAAGACTTTCGCCATGACCGGCTGGCGCATCGGCTATACTCTGGCGCCGGAGCCACTGATTCAAGCCATCATCAAGGTGCAGAGCCAGTCCACTTCCAACCCGACTTCGATCGCGCAATACGCGGCGCTGGAAGCCATGCGCGGCACAATGGACACTGTTCCCCCCATGCTTGCGGAATATACCGCGCGGCGCAAACGCATTGTCGAAGGACTCCGCGCCATTCCGGGCGTGACCTGCGAATGGCCGGGCGGCGCCTTCTACGCTTTCCCCAATGTTTCCGCACACCTCGGTGCGGGCAAGGACGCTCTTGCAAAAAGCTGCACGGACCTGGCGAAACTGCTGCTGGAGCAAGCGCACGTCGCGCTCGTCCCCGGCGAAGCATTTGGCGCTCCGGGCTATTTGAGGCTTTCTTACGCAACTTCGTTGGAGCGCATCGAAGAGGGCCTTCGCCGCTTGCGAAAAGCCTTCACGCGAGCTGAGGCTGCATCCTGGCCGTGATCGAACCCCTTCCAGCCCGAATTGAACCTTTCTTCAGTCCGCGCCCCTGGGGTGCGCGCTCGCTGGCTCCCTATTTCCCGGAGAAAACGAACCTGAAGGAACTGCTGGGCGAGGCTTGGCTAACCAGCATGGATCGGCCCATCGCCACCGGCCCCTTCGCTGGAAAATCTTTGGGAGAAAGCTGGCGAGCTATGCCCGCGGACTGGCGTGGCACCCGGCTTGGCCATTATCGCGACTTCCCATTGCTCGTAAAATTCATCTTCCCGTGCGACATGCTTTCCATCCAGGTGCATCCGGATGATGCTTATGCCGCGAAGTTCGAGCAAGCTGCCGGCGGCCGCGGCAAGACCGAGATGTGGCACATCCTCTCCGCGAAACCCGGCGCCGAGTTGCTGATCGGCCTGAAGCCCGGCGTGACGAAAGAAGTGTTTCGCGAGAGCATCGCCAACGGCAGCGTCGAGGAACTTTTCGTGCGTCACCCCGTGTGCCCCGGCGAAACGTATTTCCTTCCCGCGGGCACGCAGCATGCCATCGGCCCCGGCATGGTTCTGTGTGAAGTGCAGGAATACTCGGATCTCACCTATCGGGTGTACGATTTTGGCCGTGTTGACGCGGCAGGGAAAGCGCGCGAACTTCACATCGAGAAGGCGCTGGAAGTGACGAACTTCACCGCAACCCGTGGGGGCAAGATTCTCCCATTACCGCTGCACTCGCCCGATGCCAAAAAGCAATTGCTGGCCGCCTGCGAATTTTTCGCCACCGAGCGCTGGGACTGCCACAGAACCACCCTGATCGAAAGTGATCCGGAACGCTTCCAGTTACTGGTGATCCTTGAAGGCCATGGCAGGCTGCATGACACGGACATTTCGTTCGATTACAAAACAGGTGAAGCGTGGTTCATTCCCGCCTCGCTGCCGGTGACCACTCTGCAACCTCTGAGTGCGACGTCGCTCTTGCGAATCTATGTACCGGAACCCGTCGCCCTGCATAAACAACTCCGGAGTATGGGATTTGAGGAAGCGGCCATCTCCCGCGTCCTCGTTGAATAACTTCACATGCCTAGAAACTCGCTCAGCACTCACGCCATTATTCTAGCCGGGGGACGAGGCACACGCTTTTGGCCGCGAAGCCGGACGCGCACGCCAAAACAATTGCTGAACATCATGGGTAAAACCACCATGCTCGAGCAAACCGTTGAGCGGCTTCGCCCCATCCTTCCCGCCGACCGCATCTGGTCCGTGACCAACACGGAGCAAGCCGCCGCATTGCGCAAGCAACTCCCGGTAGCCGCGCGCCGCCGCGTGTTGACCGAGCCGGTTGGCAGAAACACCACTGCCGCCATTGCACTGGCTGCCATTCACGTGCGTCACGCGGTAAAAGGCGATGCGTTGCTCGCCGTTTTGCCCGCGGATCATTACATTGCGCGGCCCCAGCTTTATCGCGAAATTGTGCGCGCCGCTTTGCAAATTGCGCAGGAGCCGGACCGCATGGTGGTGCTGGGCATTCCTCCAACCCGCCCGGAAACGGGCTATGGCTACGTCGAACGGATGGGAGAGCCGCTGCACGTGAACGAGCATCCCGTGTATGCCGTCCGGCGATTCACGGAGAAGCCCCAGCTTGAAATTGCAAAGCAATACCTCGCCTCGGGAAACTACCAGTGGAATGCTGGAATGTTTTTCTGGCGCGTCTCCACCTTCCTGGCGGCACTGAAGGAATTCCTGCCCAAAACGCACGATGCGATGGAAGTGCTGTCCGCGCATATCGGGAAGCGCACGTACGATGCCGCGCTAAACAGAATCTACGGAAAGCTCGAAAACATTTCGGTGGACTACGCCATTCTGGAGCGTGCCACGCGCGAGGAAGGCGCCAGCCGTGTTTTCGTAATCCCCGCGGAGATTGGTTGGAGCGACATTGGCTCGTGGGCCGCCGTCTATGAACTCGTCGCCAGGCAACCTGACGAGAATGTTCTTGCGGGCGAAGGCCACACGCTCGACGCCACGGGTAATTTTCTCTGGAGCCCGGATAAATTCGTCGCCGCCATCGGCGTGCGTGACCTTGTCGTGGTCGAGACGCCGGACGCCTTGCTCATTTGTCCTCGCGAGCGGGCCCAGGACGTCAGCAAAATTGTCAAAGCGCTGGAAGAGAAAAAGTTGAAAAAGCTCCTCTAAATGCCCATTCCCTGAACAGGCCATTGTGGTATTTGGTCCCTCCCGCGCTTCGCGTATACTCACAAGCAATGACGAACCTTAAATTTGGAACCGACGGATGGCGCGGCGTGATCGGCCAGGATTTCACCTCCGAAAACGCCCGGATCGTTGCCCATGCCATCGCGCGCTATGTCGTCCGTGGCGAGGATGCGCGAAAGGGCGTGCTGATTGGCTACGATCATCGCGAATCTTCGGATCGCACCGCTGCCGAAATAGCCGAGGTGATAAGCGCTACGGGGACGCCCGTCTGGCTTGCAGACAAACCTTGTCCCACGCCGGCCATTTCCCTGTTGGTGCGGCAACGCGGCGCAGCAGGGGGACTCATGGTCACCGCGAGCCACAATCCCGCGGAATGGAACGGCATCAAATACAAGGCAATTTACGGCAGCAGCGCATTGCCATCCATCGTGGCGCAAATTGAGAAAGAACTTGCGGATGTGCTGCGCACTGGCGTGCCGCCGCTGCCTCCGCGAAAGGATTTGATTCACTCGTTTGATCCGCGGGGGCCGTATCTCGACACCATCGAGAAACTCGTAGACTGGGAGAAGCTGCGCAGCGCCAACTTCCGATTTGTTTCCGATCCCATGCACGGTTCCGCGGCGGGACTCCTGCCTGAATTGTTCACCCGCAACGGCGTGAAGTGCGATGAAATTCGCGGCACGCGCGACCCGCAATTCGGCGGCGTGCACCCGGAGCCGATCGAACCGCACATCGAAGCGCTGCGTAAAGCGGTTCTTGCCGGGAAGTACGACGCGGGCTTTGCTGCGGATGGTGACGGCGACCGCATTGGCGCCATCGATCGCGACGGCAGCTTCGTCAACCCTCACCAGATTTTCGCGCTGATGGTTTGGCACCTCATCGGCACTCGCAATCTTCCCGGTGATATTGCCAAAACCTTTTCGGTCACCAAACTGATCGACAAGCTCGCCGCCAAATATAGACGGAAACTCCACGAAGTTCCCATCGGCTTCAAATACATTTGCGAACTGATGCTGGAGCAGAACATCCTGATCGGCGGCGAGGAATCTGGCGGCATCGGCACCAGCCTCTATCTCCCCGAGCGCGATGCCACGGTCTCCGCGCTTTTGCTCGCTGAACTCATGGCCCGGCACCGCAAATCGCTGGGAGAACTGATTGCCGTGCTCCACGCTGAATTTGGCGAACACCGTTACGGCCGCATCGACCTGGACGTTTCCGGCCCGCAAAAAGAGAAAGCCATCGCGTATTTCTCCAATGGCAAGTTGCGGCAGCTTCTCGAATGGCCAATCGTGCGCCGCGAATCCATGGATGGCATTAAGGTCTATCTCGGCGAAATTGGCTGGGTTTTGGTGCGCGCTTCCGGCACGGAGAATCTGCTGCGAATCTATGCGGAGACAAACAGCGAGGAGACCACGCAGAAAGTTTTGCGCGCCACGGTTGCGGCCATTCAAAGTCTATAGGGGGATCGCATGGAGACAGTGAATCTCGCCGAGAAATTCAACAAGTTCCAAGATTACTGCAGACCGCGGTTGATCGGCGAGGTAAACGACTTCCATGTGAAAGCCGTAAGGTTGAAGGGCGAGTTTCTCTGGCATCACCATGAAACAGAAGACGAGCTTTTTCTGGTGATCAAGGGGACTCTGCGAATGAAGTTTCGCGATCACGAAGCGGTGGTTCGTGAGGGCGAGTTTGTCATCGTGCCGCATGGCGTCGAGCATTTGCCCGTCGCCGACGAGGAAGTGCACATCATTCTTTTTGAGCCTGGGACCACATTGAACACGGGAAACATAAGCAACGAGAGGACCGTCAGCCAGCTCGAGCGGATTTGAAACTCACCGCCGCCGGCCGGCGTCAGGAACGGAGCACTTATGGATCATCGCTTCTTTACTTTGGATGTTTTCACCACCACGCGCTTTCAGGGCAATCCCCTCGCCGTCGTTACCGATGGCGATGGCTTTTCGCAGGACCAGATGCTGGCGATTGCCCGCGAGATGAATCTTTCCGAAACCGTGTTTGTGCAGAAGCCCACGAACGATCGCGCCCTGACCCGTCTGCGCATTTTCACCACGAAGGAAGAGCTGAAACTGGCAGGCCATCCCGTCATCGGCACGTGGTTTCTCCTTGCTGAACTGGGTGTCGTTCCCGCTCAGGAAGGCGGCGTCCACGTGCTTCAACAAACGGGTGCGGGCATTCTCCCCGTGGAAATTCGCTTCAAAGATGGACGGCCGCAGCGCGTAACCATGACGCAAAAGGATGCCGCTTTCAAACCTTCGACAATCAATAAGAAAAAACTTGCCGCCGCTCTTGGCCTGAAGCCGAGTGATTTTGATCCAAAGCTGCCCCCCGAATTCGTGTCTACCGGCATCTTTAACCTGATGGTGCCGCTGCGAAACCGTGCGGCTCTCGCGAAGATCGAAATGAACATGATCGAGTTGTTCAGGCTGATCGGCAAGCAGGGTGCGCTGGCCTATTGCTTCTCTCTCGGCAATGGCACGTCCGCGTTTGCCCGCGGAATGATGCCGTGGGAACTTTACGAAGACGCCGCAACGGGCTCCGCTGCTGGCTCATTGGGCGCGTATCTGGTGAAGCACGGCAAGTTGGGCGCAGGACACACGCTGCATGTCTCGCAGGGAGTGGAGATGGGGCGCCCCAGCGAAATCGAAGTGGAGGTCTCGCAAACCAGGAAGAAGCTCACGCCCCGCGTCAGTGGCGCGGCAGTGAAGGTCTTTGAAGGCGTGATCCGCACCTGACACAACGGCCCCACGGCCAGAGAATGAAAAGGACCTCGCTTCCGCTGAGGCCGCAAATTCCTCAAACTATTCTTCTTTAAATGATTTTCGGCAGGTGTCCAGGATCCCGTTTACAAAACCGCCCGCCTCTTCCGACGAATACTTCTTGGCCAGTTCCACCGCTTCGTTAATCACGACTTTCGGCGGTGTGTCCGTCGCGCGCAGCTCGTGCAATGCCAGGCGCAGAATGGCCCGGTCAATCACGGAAAGGCGTTCCAGCCTCCAGTTCGCGGCGTGCTTTGAAATCAATTCGTCTAGCGCGGTGAAATCATGCACCGCACCTTCAAACAGTTGGTTCGCAAACGTGCGCGTCTGCTCCGCGGCTTTGGCATCCTTCCAGAATTTTGCTTCGAGTTTGGTGGGCTCCTGCTGGCTCATCTCCCATTGAAACAGCATCTGCATTGCAAACTCGCGGGATTTGGTTCGCAGGGACACGTTAGGTTCGCCGGCTTTTGCGCGTTCGCGCTGGCTTCGCTGCGTCGCGCAGCTTCCGCGAGAGTTGCGCCATCTCGATGGCTCCCAGCCCCGCGTCAAATCCCTTGTTGCCGCCCTTCAGGCCCGCGCGGTCCACGGCTTGCTCGAGTGTGTCGCACGTCAGCACGCAAAACATAATGGGAATCCCTGTGTCCATTTGCGCGAGCTGCAAGCCTCGCGAAGTTTCCGAGCAGACATAATCGTAATGCGTGGTCTCTCCGCGGATGATGCACCCGATAGCAATCAGCGCGTCGTATTTTCCGCTGTTCGCAAGCTTCTTCGCGGTCAGCGGCAGTTCAAACGAGCCCGGCACGTGTACTACGTCAATATTCTTGCTGCCCGCACCAGCCCGCTCCAATGCATCCAACGCGCCTTGCAATAAACGTTCCGTAATGAAGCTGTTGAACCGGCTGACGACGATCGCAAAATGCAATCCCGTCGCGCTCAATCCGCCGTCGATCCTTTCGAATTTCTGATTCTCCGTCATTTTTGATCCGCCAATCGGAAACTTTGCGTCCTTAATCCCGCGCCTCTTCCCCTATTTCCCTTTGAAAGCTGGGGCGCGTTTCTCCAAAAATGCCTTGGTGCCTTCCCGCATGTCTTCCGTCGCGCAACATAGTCCAAACAGCGTGGCCTCCAGGAAGAGCCCTTCCTCCTGTGGCATTTCCACGCCGCGTTCGATCGCCTCCATGCAGTATTTCACGGCTAGCGGTGCTCTCTCGATAATTTTTTTCGCCAATGCTTCGGCAGCAGGCAGCAACTCCGCTGGCTCGTACACGTGATTCACCAGCCCGATGCGCTGCGCCTCTTCCGCGGTGATCATTTCCCCGCTCAGGCAAATCTCGTGCGCCACACCTTTGCCGCAAAGCCGCGCCAATCGTTGCGAGCCGCCGTAGCCCGGAATGATGCCGAGCTTCACTTCAGGTTGCCCAAGCTTCGCGGTTTTGCTCGCCAGACGAACCGAGCACGCCAGCGCCAGCTCGCACCCACCACCAAGCGCGAATCCATTGATCGCGCATATAGAGGGCTTGCCAAGAGTCTCCAGCAAATGCAGCACGCCCTGCCCAAAAATAGAGAATTCCTTGCCGTTCACCGGCGTCTGCTGCGCCAATTCGTTGATGTCCGCGCCGGCGATAAACGCTTTTTCGCCGGAGCCGGTAATTATCAGCGCGCGCACCGTCGCATCTTCGCGAGCATCCAGCAACACGTGCTGCAACTCCTCAATCGTCTTCCGGTTGAGCGCGTTCAATACCTTTGGCCGGTTAAACGTGATGTAGGCAATTCCATCCTTCTTTTCGTACAGCAGATTTTCGTAGGCCATCGTCTCTTCCTTAAAGTTCCAGCGGCTTCGGATTGTTCGGGTCGCCGTAGTCGTAGAATCCGCGGCCGCTCTTTTTGCCATGCCAGCCCGCCAGCACCATGCGCTTCAAAAGCGGCGGCGCCGCAAAACGCTTTTCCTTGAACTCATCAAACATAATCTGAGAAATATAATACGTCGTGTCCAGGCCAACAAAATCAAGCAGCGTAAATGGCCCCATGGGGTAGCCGCAACCCAGCTTCATCGAGTTATCGATGTCCACCACGGAACCCACGCCCTCTTCCAACGCGCGTATCGCGTCCAGCAGGTACGGCACCAGCAAACGGTTGACGATGAATCCACCGCTGTCCTGTGCGCGCACGGCCGTCTTTCCCAGCTTCGCGCCGAACGCAACCATCTCCTCATACACGCCTGGATCGGTCGCAATCGTATGCACCACTTCCACAAGCTTCATCACCGGCACCGGATTGAAGAAATGCAGGCCAACGAAACGCTGCGGTCGCTTCGTGGCTGCGGCAATTTCGGTAATGGTCAGCGAAGAAGTATTGCTCGCGAAAATGGTGTTTGGCCCGCAAATCGTATCCAGTGCGGAGAACAATTCCCGCTTTGCGGGCAGTTGCTCGATGATCGCTTCCAGGATCACGTCACAATCTTTCAAGTCATCAAGGGAGGTCGTGCCCTTCAATCGCTCCCGGATTTCACTCCTCGCCGCTTCCGTCAACGTGCCCTTTTCCACCAGCCGCGCCAGATTCTTCTCAATCCCCTTCAGCCCTTTCTCCACAAGCTCCACGCTCACTTCGCGCACAACAGTCTGAAACCCGGCTTGCGCGGACACTTGCGCAATGCCCGAGCCCATCAGTCCACACCCTACGACTCCGACTTTTTGAATCGTCATTCTCATTCCTCACGGTTGCGAATTCCGATGCATGCGGCGGGAACAACCACCCCGCAAAAGTGTACCAGAGGTTTCCACGGAACTCCCGGCACGTCAATTCCCCAGAGCTTCCACAATCATGGCAATTCCCTGCCCGCCGCCGATGCACGCCGTGGCCAGGCCGTACCGCAAACCTTTACGGCGCAGTTCGTGCAAGATGGTGATCACCAATCGCGTGCCCGACGCACCCAGCGGATGGCCAAGCGCGATCGCTCCTCCGTTCACGTTCGTTTTTTCGCGCTCCAGCCCAAGTTCCTTTTCAACCGCCAAATACTGCGCGGCAAACGCTTCGTTCACCTCGACGCGATCCATTTGCTCCAGCCTCAATCCCGCGAGTTGCAATGCCTTGCGCGTCGACGGCACCGGCCCAATTCCCATGATGCTTGGATCGACCCCCGTCACTGCCCAGGACAAAATTCTCCCCATCGGCTTCAGCCCGCGCTCTTTCGCTGTTTTCTCCCGCGTTACGATCACAGCCGCGGCTCCATCCACAATCCCGCTCGCGTTTCCCGCCGTCACAATTCCATCCTTCTTGAACGAAGGCGGCAACTTTTCCAGCGTCTCCATAGTCGTTTCCGGACGGCGATGATCGTCCTCGCTCATCAGCGTCACCTTTTTCCCTTGCTTCACTTCCACTGGCGAAATCTCTTCCCTGTAATAGCCCGCCTTCGCGGCGGCCTCCGCCGCTTGTTGGCTGCGCAGCGCGTAGTTATCCGCGTCCTTTCGCGTGATTCCCATCTGTTCCGCCAGCTTTTCTGCCGTCAGCGCCATCGGCAGCCCGCAAAAAGTATCCGTCAATCCAACAAAAAGAAAGTCCTCCAAAGCTCCGGCGCCAAGTTTCAATCCTGTGCGCGCCCCGCGAATCACAAATGGCGCTTGCGTCATGTTCTCCATGCCGCCTGCCAGCACGAGATTCGCTTCGCCTAGCAACAATCGCTGCGCCGCTTGCACAATCGCTTCGATTCCAGATCCGCACAGGCGATTCACCGTCACTGCCGGGGTCTCGAACTTCAAGCCCGCCCTCAAGCCCACATGCCGCGCGCCGTAAATGGCATCCGCGCTCGTCTGCAAAACGTTTCCAAAAACAACGTGATCAATCTCGCTCGCATCCTCCCCTGACCGTTGAATCGCCGCTTTCGCCGCGTGCGCACCCAACTCGATGGCGGACACCTCCGAAAACATGCCCGTGTAGCGCGCCATGGGCGTGCGCGCGCCCGCAACAATCACAACATCGGTTGGAAACATGTTGGCCTCTTCTGTGTTGAGTTTGGAACTGGATGCTGCTGCTGTTCGGGATTTGCTTCACGGCCGTTGAATCGCCGCGACCACCACGGTGTCTCCCCCGCGTTTTCGTGCTTCATCCACGGTGAATTCCGCGCGGTTGATCAGATCGGTCACGATATCTTCGCTGTCGTACTCCTGCTTCGCCACCGCTTCCACAATTCCCGCGCTCAGCGTGATCTGCGTCGAATCCCATGGCGGGCGGACTCCCGCGGCGGCGCGGCGCAGCTTTTCCACCAGGTTCTGCGCGCCCGAAATCGAAGTGTCCGGCAAAATAAACGCCAGCGCCCACGATGTGTACTTCACGGCCATGTCATTCTGCCGGACCATGGGTTGCAGCGAACGCGCCAGTTGCTCCAGGAATTTTTCCAGCGGCACTTCTCCCTGCTGGCGCAACATGTCCGCTCCGCGATCGATCTGCAGAACCGCCAGCGAAAGCGGCGTGCCCTGTGTGCGCGCGCGGTCCGCTTCGTTCAGCAGGCATCCCACGTAGGAACTGCGGCTGAGCAAGCCAGTGCGCTCGTCGGAAACTCCCATGCGCCGAACCAGCGAACGCAGCCGCGTATGGCTCACGCTCATCATCATCTGGTCGCCAATGGCCTGCAGGAAATAAGTTTCGTTGGCCTTCCAGCGGTGCTCCCCCGCGTGCGCCACAATCAACATTCCCGCGGGGCTTTGCGTTTCCTTGTCCGTAATCGTCACGCCCAATGCGGTCCGCAATCCCAATTCGTTCAGGATGGATCCCTCGCTGGCGTCCACCACCAACCCGCCCAGTTCGTCCGGCACGGCCTTTTCCATCTGCGCGAGCACAAACACCACTTGCGCGCCCGGCGCGGGCTTCAATCCCGATGTGCAATATTCCGCGGCCATCTCTGGCGGCCGTCCAGGGGCGCCGATTACCGCAATTGTCCGCGCCGCTTTCAGGTAAGTGCCCACCTCATTGACCGTGGTATTCAACATGGCCCGCGGCGTCTGCTGCCGGAAAATTTTCTGGTTGATCTCCGAAATCTTCGTCAGGTCGCGCAGAGTCTCGGCGGTATAGCTCCCAGTTCGCCCGGTGGGCGGCGTGGGTTGTGCTTCCACAACCGGCGGACCGCCTGTTCGTCCGGTTGCCTCCGGCTTTGCTGCCGTCTTCGGCCACCAGTTCGCCAGTTGATACAGGTTGTGCAGCCGTTCATTGCGCGTTTCCTCGCCCGGAAACATCGCCGCGATTTTTTGCAATCGCTCGACCGCTTTGCTTTGCAGCGAATACTGCAGGAAAATCTCCGTTTGCACGATCAGGTCTTCCAACGCCTGCAACTTGCGCCCTTCTTCCGTAACTGGTGGCGCTTCCGCAACTTCCTGTTTCGCCACGATCTTTGGGGGCGTCGAGGTATTTACGTCCACGGTCGCGGTCTTGGCCATGCGCCCGGCGACGCGCCGTAGAAAAGCCTCGTCGATGTGCCCGCGGAGCTGCTCCAGCCTCTGCTGGTTGCGATAATCGTACGAGTCAATATCCACCAGGCGCTCGAGCACTTCGCTGGCTTTTTGAAAACTCCCCGAATTGAAATTCGCGTCAAACAATTTGATTAGCACTTCGAAGTATTGCGACTCGCGGTTCAGCTCGTTGTACATCGCTGCCCAGAATTCCAGGATGGGCAGCGACTCCGGATGTTTGGCACCCAACTCCTCCACTTGAGTGACAAACTCGCCGCTCTTCTTGTCCGCGAACATCCGCCGCTTCAGCGTCAGCAGGATTTCCACCGATTTATTGTCCTGCCCAATGTCGGAATAGGCGTCCGCAAGATCGAACAGCCGCAGGATGCCTTCATTCTTTTCGCGCAGCAGGCGTTCCAGGATTGTTCGCGCGCGGTCAAGCTGCCCGGCCTGCCGCAAGGCATCCGCAAACGTGTCCAGAAATGCCACATCGCTTTCGCTTCCGGCAAATGGCTCCAGCAACGCCGCCGCCTCCGCCGATTCCCCATTCCGCAATTTTGCTTCCGCGTAGAGCAGAGCCACGCTGCGCTCCTGAGGCGCCAGTCCGTAAGCGCGGCCCAGGAATTTCAATGCTTCTTTCGCATCGCCGCCCGCCGTGGCCAGTTGCCCTGCGCGCAAAAACGACCGCGCCGCCAGCGCATTCTTTCCCAATTGCGCCGCGGACTCACCCACTTTCAATTGACGCGTCAGATTGTCCGGATCGAGTTGCGCCGTGCGCTCCCAGCAGAACAGAGCATCCTCGCCACGGTTCGCCTCGCTGAAAAGCTCCGCGGCTTTGCTGTATTGCTCGATGGCCTCTTCCGGCCGATTCTGTTTTTGCTGCAAGAAAGCGTAACGCGCGATGCGTTCGGGCGATTGCGGCACGGGGGAATGCCGCAAGAAACGGTTGTAGATCGCCAGCGCCTTGGTTTCGTCCTTGGGTTCGACAAGCAGGTCGAACAAGTGGCCGTAGTAAACGGCGGCGCGATCCGGCTGTTCTGCCCGCGTGTACAAATCCCCCAGCGCCTGACTGGCCTCCGCGTGCAGCGGCACCTCGTCCAGGACCGCCAGGTACGCTTCGATGGCGTCCTCCACGCGGTTCTTCTCCAGAAACTTCTTGGCGCGTTCCAGATGCTTGTTGACGTCTCCGGCCATCTGTCCGATTTGCCTTTGGCTGCTTCTTTGGCTGTGGATACCACAGGTCCGCGGCTGGCGCGTAACCCTCATTCACTATATACCCGCCCCCAAACGCGGCAAAACCAGTCTGGCGGCCTGATGGGCAATCCGGCAAGATGGCCCTTCGGGCAGTGCTTCCGCGTCGCCGTGAGCTGAATCACCTGCACCGCCTCTCGGTCACAAGGTTTATTTTTCGGCCGCACAACTAATCAGGAGTTAACCTGTGTGCGAATGACTTGCAATATCGACGCTTGGGTATTTCATTGTTGTGATTCAATAAGCGCATGGCTTCCGCGAAGCAACTGGCCGCATTGAAAAGACTGAAAGAGTTCTTTCGCTCCGAGATCCACGCAGAAGTGCGGTCTGGATTCAACCGTCTTTCGAGGATACCAGATTCACTTGTTGCAGATAGATTGCGATACTTCAGCTCGCTCAGCCAAGCCGAAAAGCATGCCTTCCTCGATTGTTGCGCGCACTGGGCGAGTGTGAATTACGGGTTCGTCATCAAGGCGCCCAGGCAGAATCCGACAGACCACCCCTTTTTCTCCAAATGGTCGCGTGGTCCGAGTTGGTATAGGGATCTTGACGACGTGAGGTCAGTACCCCTTCTGCGATCTATGTTGCGGCAATACAATATAGATCTTCACAACAAAGTCCACAGCCGCGTTACCAAAGAGCAATTCGAGCATGCGTCTTCCATTCGTTCGATTAAGACTCCTGAATTGCGCAAGCGTGTCTGCCGCGCCTTAGAACCATTTGGCTATCTCGAAACCGATGAGTTAGACAATTACTGGTGCCGAAGGGGAAAACGGAAATTCTATGTTCACGTCGATTTCAGAGGTCGATTTGCTCAATTGCGCTATTGCGTAGTCCGACCAGAATTCAAAGGTGTTCATCCACTTTCGCAATTCGCATTTGAGCGAGCGATGGCCTTCGGCTTCGGGCACTGGGACTACATCTTAGAAGAAAATGTCGATGCCGTATTTTGCTTGTTTGCGGAAGTTATTCAGTACAGCTTGGATCTTCCAGATCGAATACGGGCGGCGATGAATTAGCGTGGCACGAGGGACAGATCTTGGTTAGGTAGCGCAGGCATTTGATAATGTCCTTGACGGAAACTGACCCACTGCCTCGCCGCCACCCAGGCTGACGTCCCCCTACGTTTGTGGCAAACTAGGTGTTTGCACGGCAAGCTTCGAGCAGGGTGAGAGGTGCTCGCCCCAGCGCCTGAGCCCGCCGTCTATCTCACGGAAACACCATCAGGCACAACCCTGGCGGTAACGGAAGCGAATGGACCCAAAGTTCATACGAAATTTTTGTATCATCGCGCACATTGACCACGGCAAATCCACCCTGGCCGATCGCCTCCTCGAACTCACCGGGGCCCTCACGCAGCGCGAGATGCACGAGCAGGTCCTCGACTCCATGGACCTGGAGCGCGAGCGCGGCATCACTATCAAGGCGAAAAGCATCCGCCTCCATTACCAGGCCAAGGATGGTCACACCTACCGCCTGAATTTGATTGATACGCCCGGCCACGTGGATTTTTCTTACGAAGTTTCCCGCGCACTTTCCGCCTGCGAAGGCGCGCTGCTCGTTGTGGACGCCAGCCAGGGCGTCGAAGCGCAGACCGTGGCTAACACTTTCCTTGCCGCCGGCCACAACCTCACCATCATTCCCGTGATCAACAAGATCGACCTGCCCGCCGCGCAGCCCGACTTCGTCAAAGAGCAAATCGAATCTGTGCTGGCCATTCCCGCGGAAGACGCACTTCTGATCAGCGCCAAGAGCGGGATCGGCGTGGACGATGTGCTTGAGGCCGTTGTGCAGCGCGTGCCGTCGCCAAAAGGAAATGTGGAAAACCCGCTTCAGGCGCTGATTTTCGATTCCTGGTTTGACCCTTATCGCGGCGCGGTCGTTCTCGTTTGCGTGAAGCAGGGCCGCATCACCCGGCGCATGAAGATCAGGCTGTGTGCCGGAGATGAAACCTACGAAGTGGAACAACTCGGTACGCTCACACCCAAACCCATCGCCTTGCAGGAACTCGAAGCAGGTGACGTTGGCTTCGTCATCGCCAACATCAAACAAGTGGCCGACGCGCGCATGGGCGACACCATCGTGGAAGCAGGCAGCAGCGCGCCGCCGCTTCCCGGCTTTGAAGCCATCCAGCCCATGGTTTTCGCCGGGCTGTTTCCGGTCCTGGCCGATGACTACGAGCCCCTGCGCGATGCCCTCGGCAAATTGAAATTGAATGACGCTTCGTTCTTCTACGAACCGGAGAACTCCGTGGCCCTTGGCTTTGGTTACCGCTGCGGCTTTCTGGGTCTTCTGCACATGGAGATTGTGCAGGAGCGCCTGGAACGCGAGTTCGGCCTGAATCTGATTACCACCGCGCCCAGCGTGCGTTACCGCATCACCCGCGTCACCGGAGAAGTCATCGAGGTTGATAGCCCGGCGAAATTCCCCAATCCCAGCGACATCAGCAAAATCGAAGAGCCTATCATCAAGGCCATGATCATCACCAGCGATGAATCCGTTGGCAGCATCCTGCGGCTCTGCCAGGAAAAGCGCGGCATCCAGAAAAACTTCGAGTACCTCTCGCCGACGCGCGTGATGTTCACCTACGAACTTCCCCTGAACGAAATCGTGATGGATTTCTATGACCGGCTAAAAAGCGTTTCGCGCGGTTACGCTTCGCTGGATTATCACCTGGCCGGCTACAAGGAATCCGATCTTGTGAAGCTGGATGTGCTTGTCGGCGGCGAACCCGTGGACGCCCTCGCCTTGATTTGCCACCGCGATCAGTCCTACGAACGCGGCCGCGAACTCGCCACGCGCCTCCGCAAGTTGATTCCCCGCCAGATGTTCGAGGTGCCTATCCAGGCGGCCATCGGCAGCCGCATCATCGCCCGCGAAACCGTCGCGGCGATGCGCAAAAACGTGCTGGCCAAGTGCTACGGCGGCGATATCACGCGCAAACGCAAGCTCCTCGAAAAACAGAAGGAAGGCAAAAAGCGCATGAAGCGTGTCGGCCAGGTGGACATCCCCCAGGAAGCCTTCCTTGCGGTTCTTAAGGTTTCTTCCGACGAAGAGGATTAGAATATCAGTCCGCAGGGGGAAAGGCAGACTGTTATGTCTATCTCACATACGCCGAAGCTTACTATCAACCTTTGCTTGATTCCGATCCTGTGCCTGCTTCTTCTGGCCTCCGTGACTCCCGCGAAAGCGCAGGCTCCTGAGCAGACAACTTCCTTGACTGATGCCCAGATGCAAGCAAGGAGCGCGCTGAATCAAGGTGTCGCCGCATTCAAGAGCGGTCAATATGAAGAGGCCCAACAACACTTCACGCGCGCAAAAGAATTGGACCCTCTGTCGGTCAATGCGCGTCTGTATCTCGCAACAACCTACGCTTCCCAGTTCATTCCCGGCGCTCCGAGTGAAGAAAATGATCGCAAAGGAACGCTCGCGACCGAAGAATACAAGGAAGTTCTCCAGATGGACCCGCAAAATCTCTCGGCCATCGACGGCCTCGCCTCGATCCTTTATCAGCGAGCCGGCCAGCCCTTTAATCCCGAGATGTTCACGGAGTCCAAGTCCTACCATCAGAAACACGTTGAACTTAGACCGGATGATCCCCAGCCCCACTATTCCATCGGCGTCATCGACTGGGCCTTGTCCTATCGCGCGAACACCGAGCTTCGCGCAGCGTTCAACAAATCTTTCCCCAGCAAAGGACTGAAGGACATCGACCCGCTCCCCGAAGCTTTGCGGATTGAATATGCGCAACAATACGGCGCGATCGTGGATGAAGGAATCGACAGCTTAAATCGGGCCATTGCTTTGAAGCCCGACTACGATGAAGCGATGATCTACTTGAACCTTCTTTACCGGCGGAAAGCGGACATGGTTGCCACCCCTGCCGAGAGGGAACAGTATACAAGCCAAGCGAATGATTTACTCGATCGCGTGAAAGAAATAAAACAGAAGAGAGCCCAGGCGCCTCAATAAGGGATCGAATTCCTTTTCATTCTCAGCTCGGTTCTTTCCGGCGCACTTCCCCGATTAATCTCCCTCTGTGCAGCCTGACGGAGAAGCCATCTCCAATCCCGACTTGCGCCGCATCGCGCAACACATTCCCCGCGGCGTCCGTGGCGATGGCGTAGCCGCGCTCCAATACTCTCAGCGGGCCGCGTTCTTGCAATTGCAGCTCCAGCCGCTCCCAACGCTCTCGTTTTCTCCGCAGCAACCGTTCCGCGCGCACGCCCAATTCCTGGCTGAGCCTTTGCAGCCGCAGCCGCAGCACGCCCACCTTCGCCCGAAAATCAAACGAAGCCACGCGCAGATGCGCCTTCGTGAAGCGCTTCCGTGAAAACTCCAGCCTCGCTCGTAGCCCCAGCGCCAGCCGCGAAGTCAGTTCATCGGCCCGCTGCCGCCGCTGCCGCAGTAAATCCAGCGGCCGCCGGAATCCCCGCCTCCCTGCCAGCTCATGCACGCGCCGCGAAAGCTCCAGAATCCTGTAGCGCAGCAGACTTTCCAGCGTTTCCCGCAAATCGGCTACATGCTTGTCGAATTCGCGCCGCGTCTGCACCACCAGTTCCGCAGCCGCCGACGGCGTGGACGCCCGCACATCCGCCACAAAATCCGCAATCGTGAAGTCGGTTTCATGCCCCACCCCGGAAATCACCGGGATGCCCGAAGCGGCAATGGCCCTCGCCACAATCTCCTCGTTGAACGCCCACAGGTCTTCCATCGAGCCGCCGCCCCGCACCAACAGGATTACGTCCGCCGCGCGTTTCTTATGGAAGTACCGCAGCGCCTCGACAATCTCCTCGGCCGCCCCATCCCCCTGCACGCGCACCGGATACACCGTCAAATGCACATTCGGGAATCGCCGCGTCAATATGCGCACCACATCGCGTACCGCCGCGCCCTTTGGCGAAGTAATCACGCCGATGCGGTTGGGCAGCAACGGCAGAGGCTTCTTGCGCGACGCGGCGAACAGCCCTTCCTCCTCCAGCCGTTTCTTCAACTGCTCGAACGCCAGTTGCAGCGCCCCGCGCCCCACCGGCTCCAGCGTCTCCACGTAAATCTGATACTCGCCGCGCGCCTCGTACACACTGAGCGAACCGCGCACCGTAACTTGTATGCCATCCTCCGGCCGGAATTTCATGCCGCGCTTCTGCTGCTTGAACAAGACGCAGCGAATCTGCGCGCGTTCGTCTTTCAACGTGAAATAGAAGTGCCCGGACTGCGCCTCGCGGCAGTTGGAGATTTCGCCTTGCACGGAAATGTCCGTGAAGTTCTTGGCCAGCAGGTCGCGAATGCGCGCGGTTAGGTCGCTGACCGTAAACACGCGCCGTTCCGGTTGCAGATTAAGTTGCAGTTGATCCATGGGTTTGCGGAAAAAATCCAACATTCCACGACGATAGCAGAATAGCTCCAATCGCCGGTTTATTCCTCTTCTTCGTTTTCGCCCATCTGCATGGTCAGGTAGCGCTCATAGCCCAACTCTTTGATCTGGTGCATCTGCGCTTCAAGCCAGTCCACATGTCCCTCTTCATCTTTCAACAGTTGCACGAAAAGGTCGCGCGAACCGTTGTCCTTCTCCGCCACGGCAATCTGGATCGCTGTGTTGTAATCCGTCACCGCGCCAAGCTCAAGGTCCAGGTCGCTCTGCAGCATCTCCTGCACATTCTTCCCCACCGTCAGCTCCAGCGGCAACATGGTGGGCGATCCATCCAGGAAAAGAATGCGCTCCATGAGCGCCTCGGCGTGCTTCATTTCGCCGATGGACTGCATCTTGATGTACTCCGAGAGTTTCTCGTAGCCCCAGTTCTCGCACATCTCCGCATGCAGAAAATACTGGTTAATCGCCGTAAGCTCTTCCCGCAAAGCCTTGTTCAGTTGTTCGATAACTTTGGCCGAGCCTTTCATCGCGGACCTCCCCTGTTCGCAAACTCTAGTGCGGCAAACCAAATCGTGCTCAACCCGTTTCAGCGGCGCAATCGCGTAATCAGCCACAGCAGCAGGGACAATCCCACGCTTAACACGATGCACGTCACAATCGGAAAATAAAACGTGGTGTGCTCGCCCTTGTGCACGATGTCGCCGGGCAGGCGCCCCAGGCGAAACGGCAATCGGCCGCCAAAAAAGAACGCGGCTCCCACAACCGCCAGCAGCGCCCCCAGGATCAGCAGAGTGCGGCCAAGCTCACGCGCAGGGTCCACGGCTTAAGCGACGGCAGCGATCCGGCGAACCGCGTCGTTCTGCTCCGCAATCGATTCCGACCCGATCGTGAAAGCATCCAGCAGGTCCAGGCCGAGGGCATATTTGAACGCTTCATCCTGCTTGCTGCGCAAACTTCCCTGCCCCATGATCTTCATGCCGATTACGGCCTTGCCCGCCGCCTTCATTTCGCGCAGCACCGGCACCACCACTTCAGGTTGCGCGTCCATGTAGGCGCCAATAGGGTTGATACGCGCCAGGTCCAGTTCCACCCACGGACTTTTCGCCGCATCACGCAGCGCTTCGATGGAATGGCAGGAAACTCCGTGCGCCCGAATAATGCCCTTTTGTTTTGCTTCGGAGAGCACGTCCATCACGCCCCGGTACCTCGTGCTCCAATCCTTTTCCGTGACGCAGTGAATCAGCACGATGTCGATATAGTCGGTGCCAAGCTCTTTTCGGAAACGATCGAGGTTGGCCTTCACTCCGGCGGGATCACGCGTGTCCGTCTTCGTCATCACCGTCACTTTGCTGCGGTCCACATGCTTCAGCGCTTCCGCAACGTGCGGGTGGCTGCCGTAGCCATCGGCTGTGTCAAAGAAGCGCAGCCCCTGGTCGTAACCGTTCAGCAACACCGCCGCGCAGCCCTGAATACCCAGGGCCGTCTGATGGGAGCGGTGGTTCACGCCCGACGTGCCCGTGCCCATGGCCATCCGAGACGTTTGAATCCCCGTCTTGCCCAATGTCACCGTGTCGTTCGCTTTGAACTTGCTCGCGATCGGCGGTAGCGCCAGCATCCTCCTCGCAAGCGGGTGCAAGCTGAAAATAGCGCCTGATGCGGCGCGCGCGGTATAGCTGAGAAATTCGCGACGATGCATTGAAGACATGTGGACCTCCAGGATCTTTACTGCCGGCTAGGTCCCGACATTATGCAGCGAAGGCAAGCCAAAGGAAAGAGAAGATGCAAAAGGTGTCTTAACTCAATACCTCTGCAACCAAGTCAATGGCAACGTGAGGTTTAAGCCCTGAAACCAGGGCCACCGGAATACCCGAGACTCAGCGGGCGAAAGCCATTACAGCAAAACGACGTGGGATGGTATCGTATTATTTGGGGCATTTAGAGCTTTCAGCCCGCTGGGTTCCCGGAGAAACCAAATCAGGATGGACGCAGCATGATCATGGTGCGCAGCCCGCTCCGCATTTCGCTCGGTGGTGGCGGCACAGACCTGCCTTCTTACTATACGAACCACACCGGTTTCGTTTTGTCCGCGGCGATCAAACGCTACGTCTACATCACCATTAGCGAAGCCTTTTGGCCGCTCATCCGCCTGAAATACTCCAAAATGGAGGAAGTCGAAAAGGTAGAGGACATCCAGCACCCCATCGTCCGCGAGGCTATGAAACTCACCGGCGTCACCGGCCCCTACCTCGATATCGTCAGCGTCTCGGACATTCCCGCGGGCACTGGCCTCGGCTCTTCGGGGAGCTTTACGACGGCAATTTTGCAGGCTTTGCACGTTCTGACCCGCCAGCTCGTTTCGCCTCAGGAACTGGCGGAGCAGGCCTGCCACATCGAGATTGACCTCCTGAAGGAACCCGTCGGCAAACAGGACCAGTACATCTCCGCATTCGGCGGCATCACCTCGTTCGAGTTTCACCGCGACGCCAGCGTGAGCGTGGAAGCCTTGAATATGCCTCCCGAGGCACTGGCCAATCTGGAGGACAATCTCTTGCTCTTCTTTACCGGCACTGCGCGATCGGCTTCCGAAATCTTGCGCGAGCAGGATCGCAAGAGCAAAGAGAATTCCGGCGACATGCTCGCCAATTTGCACTTCACCAAAGAAATCGGCCTCCAGAGCCGCGACGCCCTGGCCGCCGGCGACTTGCGAAAGTTTGCCGATCTGATGGCGGTGCACTGGGAACATAAGAAAAAGCGTTCTTCGGGGATGAGCAACTCCCATATTGACGAGCTCTACGCTTTGGCGCTCGCCAATGGTGCTTTAAGCGGAAAATTAGTAGGTGCCGGCGGTGGTGGGTTTCTGCTTTTCTATACGGAAGAGAAGACCCGGCTTCGCCATGCCATGCGTGCCGCGGGGCTGCGCGAGGTTCGTTTGCAGTTTGATTTTGCCGGCACCACCATCATGGCGCATTCCTAGGAGGGACGCTTGTTGCCAGTTGCCATACTTGCCGGGGGCCTTGCCACGCGCCTGCGGCCTGTGACTGAGAAGGTGCCCAAGTCGCTGCTCGAGTTGAATGGGGAGCCATTCATTTTTCACCAGTTGCGCCTTCTCGGGTCCCACGGCGTCCAACGTGTAGTCTTGTGTGTCGGCTATCTGGGAGAGATGATTCGCCAGGTTGTCCGCGAAGGCCAGGAGTTCGGCGTGGAAGTGGAATATTCTTTCGACGGTGAGCAGCTCTTGGGAACGGCGGGCGCCATTAAAAATGCGCTTTCGCTGTTGGGAGATTCCTTTCTCGTGCTCTATGGCGATTCGTATTTAGTTTGTAATTATGCCGCGGTGGCCCGCGAGTTTCAGCGCGTCGGAAAACTCGCCCTGATGACGGTTTTCAGAAACGAAGGGCAGTGGGACACCAGCAACGTGGAGTACCAGTCAGGCCGCATCCTGGCCTACAGCAAGAAGAACCGCACGCCGCACATGCAGTTTATTGACTACGGTCTCGGCGCTTTTTCCGCGCAAGCGTTTGCCAAAGTGCCCGCGGATCAAGCCTTCGATCTGGCGGAACTCTACGGCATGATGCTGGCAGAAGGGCAATTGGCCGGAATGGAATTACATCACCGTTTTTTCGAGATTGGCTCACCAGCCGGGCTGGAAGAGACGGCGCGCTTTCTGGCCGCCCAGCAGACGGCGCAAGGGGCACTGCGCAAATGAACCACGAACCCACATTTGCAGAAAAGTTCCTCGCGGAAGCTGCGCAAATCATCGCTGCCCTGGACGTCGCTCGTCTTGAACAAGCCGCGCGGCTTCTTGCGGATGTGCGCGCCGCGGGCGGCCGGCTCTTTATTCTCGGCGTGGGCGGAAGCGCCGCAAACGCATCCCACGCGGTGAACGATTTCCGCAAGATCGCTGGCATCGAGGCGTACGCCCCCACCGATAATGTTTCGGAATTGACCGCCCGCACCAACGATGAGGGCTGGGCCACCGTCTTCGCCAGTTGGCTGAAGACCAGCAAGCTGCAAGCCCGCGATGCCCTGCTGGTATTTTCCGTGGGTGGCGGGGACGTGGAACGCAACGTGAGCCCGAACCTCGTTGCAGCCCTGCAAGTGGCAAAATCCGTGGGAGCCAGGATTCTCGGTGTAGTGGGACGCGACGGAGGATACACGGGCAAAGTTGCGGACGTCTGCATTCTGATTCCAACCGTCAACCCAGCGCATGTCACCCCGCACACCGAAGCCTTTCAGGCGGTGGTGTGGCACTTGCTCGTCACGCATCCGGCCGTCAAGCTCGAGCAAACCAAATGGGAAGCCACCGCGAACGTTCCGCCGTTCCGCGAAGCGCCTTCGCGCGCCGTGTTTCTGGACCGTGACGGCGTGCTCAACCACGCGATCATTCGCGACGGCAAGCCTTTTCCGCCTTCCTCTTTGGCCGAACTCCAGATTCCTTCGGGAACAGCGGAGGTGCTTCGCGAACTGAAGGCCCACGGGTTCCAGTTGCTCGTGGTCACCAATCAACCGGATCTCGCCAAGGGTCTGGCTACTCCTGATAGCGTGGACGCAATCAATCGCAAATTGTCTGCCACACTGCCCGTGGACGAGTTTTTCGTGTGTCCACATGTGGATAGCGACAGTTGCCATTGCCGCAAGCCCAAACCCGGATTACTCCTGGAGGCCGCCCGCAAGCACCGTGTTGATCTCTCCGCCAGTTTCATGATCGGCGACCGTTGGCGCGATGTGGAAGCAGGACACAACGCCGGGTGCCGCACAATTTTGATCGATCAGGGTTACCAGGAAAAACGTCCGGCACACCCGCCGGATGCCACCGTGCGCTCCCTCCGGGAAGCGGCGGACTGGATTCTGCAGGCAAAATCGAATGGAGCGGTGCAATGAAGCCAATATCCGAGCTCACGGTAAAGATTTTTGGCGATGGCGCTGACATTGCTGGAATTCAGGATCTTAGCCGTAAACCCTTTATCAAAGGGTTTACGACCAATCCCACGCTGATGCGCAAGGCCGGTATACGCGACTATCAGGAATTCGCTCTCCAGGTACTGCAACTTATCCCTGACCGCCCGGTTTCCTTCGAAGTGCTCGCCGACGATGCGGACACCATGGAATCCCAGGCGCGCCACATTGCCGCGTGGGGACCCAACGTCTACGTGAAGATTCCCGTGACCAACACGCGTCGCGAGCCTATGTACGACCTGGTCCGGCGCTTGAGCCAGGATGGAATTCAGATCAACGTAACGGCTCTGTTGACGCTCGAACAGGTCCGCGCAGTCACCAAAGCGCTGCGAGGCGGTGCGCCTTCCAATGTTTCCATTTTTGCCGGGAGAATTGCCGATACCGGACGCGATCCGGTTCCCGTCATGACCGAAGCCGTCGCTGTTTTGCGGGAAAACCCGCAATCCGAGTTGATCTGGGCAAGTCCGCGCGAGCTGCTGAACATCTACCATGCCGACCAGTGTGGCTGTCACATCATCACCGTAACGAACGACATTCTCGCCAAGCTCAAGCTGGTGGGAAAAGACTTGTCGGACTATTCGCTGGAGACGGTGGAGATGTTCTTTACCGATGCGGAAAAGGCCGGCTACACGCTTGACGCGGCAAAAATCACGCGCACTGTGAAAGCTAGTAAGTCTTAGGCAGTTTTGCGTAGCACGCATCGACGATGCGCATGGCCTTCAACGCGTCCTCGGCTCGCGCGATTGACCCATTGGCAATCGTGCCCGTGGCTGCGCCAATGAACTCCTCCGTTTCCTGCTGCAAAGAAAAATCTTCCATTCCATAGTCAAACTGAGTTTCACGCGGCTGCTCCGGCTGCAGCCACGGCCATTTGGAAACGATGGTCAAACGTTGCGCGCCATAGAACTTGCCGCGGCCTCGCACCAGGAATTGCGCCTTCTCCGTTTCCACGGTCATTTCCATTCGCGACTGCCAACTCGAAAGCGAAAGGTTCACGCTCGCGATCGCGCCGCCACTCAGGCGAAGGACCAGGCTGGCGTGGTCCTCCACTTGAATCGGCCAGAATTGCCGGCTCAGTTGGCCGGCGGAGAGTTCCGCGCCGCCAAACAGCCAGAGCAGCAGATCGAATACATGGATGCCAGGATCGATGCAGACACCGCCCCCACAGCGGACGGGGTCCGTCTTCCAGCTTTTTTCATAGCCGGGTTGCGCACCGTGGCTGAGTACCGCATCAACTCCCAGAATTTTCCCGTATTCGCCCGAGGATAGAAGTTTGTGCAAGTGTTGGATATTTTTCAGGAAGCGATAGTTCAGCCCTGCAAAAATCTGGCTCCCACATTGTCCGGCCGCCGCGATCAACTCTTCCGTTTCCGAAGACGTGCGGCCCAATGGTTTTTCGATCAGCACCGCCGGAGCGAGCGGGAAAACTCTCGGCAGAAGTTGCACGGCTGTGTCATGCGGCGTGGCGACAACAGCCGCATCATATTTCCCTGAAAAGGCGCTTCGTTCGCTCACCGCTTCGCCTTTTGCCGACACCTTGGACCCTTCCGGAACTTTAGGATCGAACACCTTGATTTCCAAAACCGCGGGAATCTTGGTGAGGGCTGCAATTCGCTGCGCACCAATCAGGCCGGCGCCAACAACAAGGATTTTCATAGGTCAATACGCCTCAGTTTAAGCGCTTCCGGGCGAAGCGCATTGGGAGATAGCCCCGGATAGGGGTCGTTCACATGGATAAAACGCCCGCTGATGCCGTCTGAATCGGCAGACAAAAGCCAGCGGCACAGGGCGATGGGCTTGGAGAAGGGCACGACGGTGCGGACTTCGCCACCAGCGGCACGCACAGCGGCAAGCATGGCCGTGTCATTGGCGCCCGGAGCAACGATGTTGACGTCGATGGGCAGGCGCGCCCCGTCCAGTTCCATCGCGACTGTTTCGCACATGCGCACGGCTGCGGCTTTGGAAGTACCGTAGGGAAGAAATTGTGGGTAGCCGTAGCCGGCCCCGCCTCCGGCGAAGAATACGATTTTGCCACGGCGAGCCGCACTCGCCGAAGCGCTTTCCAGCCAGGTCTGCACAAAGGCTCTCGCAACAAAAAAACATCCCGCGGTATTAACGCGCAGCGTGTTCGCAAATTTTTCAGGGTCCAACTTCCAGAAGTTTCCCGCTTCGCCAAGCTCGGCGGCCGCGTGGATCACGGCATCCAGCCCGGTCCATTCGCGCCGGATTTCACGAAACAGCGTGGCAACGGATTCGGGATCAGCGATGTCAACGCGCGAGCCGCGGACTTCCGGCCCAACCTGCCGTGCGGCTTCGTGAACCTTCTCGCTCGTGGCCGCCAACCACACTCGATGGCCGCCATTGGCGAGATCCTTCGCGACCTCATAGCCAATGCCTCGACTTCCGCCGGTGATCAAAACGCGAGCGGGCTGCAGTGTGTTCGATGTATCGGGCATTCCCTGGTCTCCGTGGATTTCTAGCTTCTATTAAATCACGAGCGGAGTGGATTTGTAGGGGTTTCGGGTCGACGATGGAGAGTGGTTCGACTATCATTAAAAAGTATAGCCACATCGCATCTATGTTTATTTCTTATTCGCCAGATTGCCATGCTGAGGGGCAGTCCCGGTCGTTTCGTCTGGGAACGGATGGTCTACGGAGCTGAACATGAAACTTGGCCGTTTTTTCATTGTGGGTGGGGCGGGATTCATCGGATCACATTTCACGGATCACTTGCTGGCAAACCTTGAAGTCCAATCCGTGACGCTGTACGACAATCTAAGTTCCGGGCGTGAGTGGCATTTCCGGCACCATCTCAATGATCCGCGATTCCGCTTTGTCAAAGGCGACGTGAAAGACCTGCAAACATTGAAATCCGCAATGGCTGGCAGCGAAGTGGTCATCCATTTGGCCTCCAATCCTGACATTGCCCTGGCCGCGACGCAGCCGGATATCGACTTTCGAGAAGGAACCTATCTGACGGAACGCGTCGTGGAAGCGATGCGCCTCACCTCCGCCAAGCGCATCTTGTACGCATCGGGCAGCGGTGTTTTCGGCGATTTAGGAATGGTGGAGGCGGATGAGGATTACGGCCCGCTGCTCCCCATTTCGACCTATGGAGCCAGCAAACTCGCGGGCGAGGCGCTTATCAGTTCTTACTGCCACATGTTTGACCTCACTGCTTGCATTTTTCGCTTTGGCAATGTCGTCGGGCCCAGGCAGACCCATGGCGTGGGATTCGATTTTGTGCGCTCGCTGCTGAAACAGCCGGATCATTTGCGAATTTTGGGAGACGGCAAGCAGAGCAAGTCCTACATCCACGTCGAAGATGTTGTCGCCGCGGTGCTTTTCGCAAACGAGAAAACCACGCAGAAGTTTCAGGCGTACAACGTGGCTACTGGCGATTACATCACGGTGACGGAAATTGCCGAAGTCGCGCTTGAATGCCTCGGCCTGGACCGCCGCAAAGTTAAATTCGAATATGCGGGCGGAGACCGCGGGTGGAAGGGCGACGTGGCCGTCGTTCGCCTGAACACGGACCGCATTCGCGCTCTCGGTTGGCATTGCAAAAGGAACTCGCGCGAAGCACTTCGCGATTCGATCAACGCGCTGATCCGGGATGCTGATTTGCTCTTTGCGACCCGGAAGCCGTGAGGGAGCAAATCTCTGACCTACTTCTACTATTTCCTGCTCGCCGTGGCCCTGATCGGAACACTGAGTTCTACCGTGTATTTGGGCCTGGTGCTGGCGGCTGTTTGGAAGTTCCGCAGGGATTCCCGCAAGCTTCTTGATCCGCGCGTTTCTGATGCGCAACTGCCCGCCGTCTCCGCGATCAAGCCGGTGCACGGCATGGAACCTCGGCTGCGCGAAAACATTGAAAGCTTCTTCCGTCAGGATTACCCGCAGTTCGAACTTCTGTTCGGCGCCGATTCGCAAGATGACGCAGCGTTAGCCGTGGTCCGCGAAGTTTCCGCCCGATATCCCCAGGTGCGGAGCCGCATCATCGTGCACGGCACGCCGCCGTGGCCCAATCCCCAGACGTATTCCTTGCATTGCCTGGCGCAGGAGGCCCGGTACGGCGTGATTGTGGCCTCCGACAGCGATGTCGAAGTCGCGCCGGAATATTTGCGGGAAGTGGTGGCTCCGCTGCTCCAGCCGGAAATTGCCATGACCACCTGCCTCTATCGCGGGAAAAACGTGGGCGATTTCTGGTCCAGTCAGAGCGCGATGTGCATGTCCGTGGAAGAACCTGCGGGTGTGTTGGTGGCCAACCTTCTGGAGGGAATGAAGTTCGGCCTGGGCCCGACGATCGCTGTGCGCAAGGAAGCACTCGAGAAGATCGGAGGTTACGAAAATTTTCGCGACTATTCCGCAAACGACTTCATCCTGGGCAACTTGATTCACAAGGCCGGATATCAAGTTGTCCTCTCCAGCCACGTCATCGATCACATCGTCAATCAGAGCACCTTCAAGAAAATGTGGCAGAACCAGCTCCGCTGGGCCGTCACGGCGCGTTACTGCAGGCCGAAAGGCCACGTGGGCATGGGGCTCATTTTTGCAATGCCCTTTGGCATCTTGGGATTCCTTGCAGCGGCACTTCTCGGCCACTGGGGTTGGGCGGTGATGCTCCTCGGTTGGGCCGTTGCGAACCGTCTGATCGAGGCTTTCTTCGTGGGTTGGGTGGTTCTGAGCGATGCCCCCCTGTTGCGCAAGATCTGGCTCTATCCAACGCGCGATTTGCTCGGTTTTATCGTATGGTGCGCCAGCTTTGCAGGGACGAAGATTACTTGGCGCGGCGGCCAGATCGAATTGCAAGGCGAGAAAATGGTGCTCCGCGAAAATGCCGGGAGTCCGCCGGCAGCGCGAAATCCACAAGTCTGACGCGCGTTAGTTTTGCTGGGGAATGGCCGAATCCTTGAAAGTCGATCTCCGGACCTGAATCGCATTTAGATCAATTCCATCCCGGAAAAGAAATAACCAATCTCAAACGCCGCGGTTTCTGGCGCGTCGGAGCCATGCACGCAATTGTTGCCGATGCTCGTGCCCAAATCACGCCGAATTGTGCCTGCAGCGGATTTCTTCGGATCGGTCGCGCCCATGGTGTCGCGCCATTTGGCAATGGCGCCATCCGCTTCCAGGACCATGGCAATAATCTTTCCGGAGCTCATAAAGTCCGTAAGTTCGCCGAAAAAAGGCCGTTCCCGATGAACGGCGTAAAACCCGCCGGCCTCTTCCTTTGTCAGCCGCATGGATTTAATAGCGACTATGTTGAATCCCGCCTTTTGGATCCGCGCCAGAATCTCTCCCTGCTGGCCTCGCCCAACGGCGTCCGGCTTGATAATTGCAAATGTGCGTTCAATCGCCACAAGTTTCTCCCAAAAATTGAATGACGCAACGAACTAAAGAAACAACGAAAGCGATGAAAAACTCTACCTGGCAAAACTCTTCCAGTTTTTCCACAAACCCCTCAACATCGCCCCCACAACGTTCAGTCGATTCGCAAACTCTCCGCACTCTTCTTGCTTAAGATAACCTTCCTCCTGGCACATCTCTAACCAGAATTTGCATTCTTCGCAGGAGCCTATCGAAATCTGCAGATATCGTTTGAATTCGAGCGGCGACTCTCTTTTCGCCTAGCCTTCCACGATGTTGACCGGGACGGATCGCACGGCACGCCGCAATTGCTTTCCGATTTCAAATTGCTCGTACACAGGAAGGGACCTTGACGCCCGAGAGATGTCCAACGCCAACTGGTAAGCCTCACGAAAAACATTCAAATCCTTATAAGTCTTTATGGACATCCGCAACTTCCGCGTGCCCTTACACGTTCTCTGCTTTCTTGCGTCATTGCTTCTTTACTTCTTTACTTCACTTCAGCGCCGCCGCCATCGTCGTCCCCAAATCCGCCGGCGTTTCCACCGTATGTATCCCTGCCGCATTCATCGCCGCGTATTTATCTTTCGCCGTGCCTTGGCCGCCGCTGATGATTGCGCCCGCGTGACCCATCCGCCGACCCGGTGGCGCCGTCTGCCCCGCGATGAATCCCACAACGGGCTTTTTCACGTTGGCCTTGATCCATTCCGAAGCGCGTTCTTCCGCATTCCCGCCGATTTCGCCAATCAGCACGATCGCGTGCGTTTCCTCATCGTCGTTGAACATCTTGATGGCATCCAGAAAGGTTGTGCCGATGATCGGGTCGCCGCCAATCCCGATGCACGTGGACTGGCCGATCCCCAGTTGCGTCAATTGATGCACCGCTTCATACGTCAACGTGCCGCTGCGGCTCACCACCCCGACGTATCCCTGCTTGTGAATGCGCCCCGGCATGATTCCGATCTTGCATTTGCCGGGAGAAATAATGCCCGGGCAGTTCGGCCCGATCAGCCGCGTTTTCGTCTTGTCCAGGACATTTGCGACGCGCACCATGTCCAGCGCGGGAATCCCCTCGGTGATGCACACCACCAGGCTCAGTTCCGCGTCGGCCGCCTCCAAAATGGCGTCCGCCGAATATGCCGGCGGCACAAAAATCACCGTGGCATCCGCGCCCGTCGCTTTCACTCCCTCAGCAACCGTGTTGAACACGGGGCGTTCCAGATGTTTCGTTCCGCCCTTGCCCGGTGTGACGCCGCCCACGACGTTCGTTCCGTACTCGATCATCTGCTGCGCGTGGAACGTGCCTTCGCGCCCGGTAAATCCCTGCACCAGCAGCCGCGTTTTTTCATTGACCAGGATGCTCATCGCGCACCTCCCGCCAGCGCCACCACCTTCTCTGCACCATCCTTCATTCCTTCGGCAATTGTGAAATTCAATCCGCTTTCCCGCAGGATCTGCCGCCCTCGCTCCACGTTCGTTCCTTCCATCCGCACCACAATCGGTATTTTCACTTGTAGAACCTTCGCGGCCGCCACAACCCCCGTTGCCAGCACGTCGCAGCGCAATATTCCGCCAAAAATATTAATGAACACCGCTTTTACTTCGCGATCGCTCAGCAAAATGCGGAATGCATTCTTCACCTGATCCGCGGAAGCCCCTCCGCCCACGTCCAGGAAATTCGCCGGCGACCCACCCGCATACTTGATGATGTCCATGGTGGCCATCGCCAACCCCGCGCCGTTCACCATGCACGCCACCGTGCCGTCCAGCTTGATGTAGTTCAATCCATACTTGGAAGCTTCCACTTCCAGCGGGTCTTCCTCATCCAGGTCGCGCAATTCACGAAGATCCTTGTGGCGGAACAACGCATTGTCGTCAAACGTCATCTTGGCGTCCAGCGCCACGATTTTCCCGTCGCCCGTCAGCACGCAGGGATTGATTTCCACCAGCGACGCATCCGTATCGATAAATGCCCGGTATAGCGCCAGCAGGAATGGAACCGCCACCGTAACCTGCTCTGCCGTCATCCCCAGTCCAAACGCAATCTTGCGCGCCTGGTAGGCCTGCAAGCCCACCGCTGGGTGGATCGGCTCACGCAAAATCGCGCCGGGAGTAGTCTTTGCCACTTCCTCGATTTCCATCCCGCCCGCGGAGCTCGCCATGAACACGGGGCGCTCGTTCTCGCGATCAATCAGCAGACCCAAGTAGATCTCCCGCTTGATGTCCAGGCCCTCTTCGATCAGCAACCGCCGCACCACGCGTCCTTGCGGGCCCGTTTGTGCCGTCACCAAGGTCATGCCCAGAATATGCGAAGCCACCTCAGCCGCTTCGTCGGCGGACCGCGTCAACTTCACGCCCCCTCCCTTCCCGCGGCCTCCTGCATGGATTTGCGCCTTCACCACCACCACGTTGGATTTCAAGCGTTGTGCCGCTTCGCGGGCCTCTTCTTTCGTGAACGCCACTTCTCCACGGGGAGTCGTGACACCGTAACGTGCAAGGATCGCTTTTGCTTGATATTCGTGGATCTTCATCGGGGGTTCTGCCTTCTGCGCGGCCGTGACGCGGCCGCGTTGCTGTGCGACGATGTTGCAGTGCACAGGTGTTAGTATTTGAGGTCTTGCAAAACACTCAAGTTTACTTGAGACGCGAGGTTCGGGCAAGGCAGGCGTTCTTGCAACAATGCAAACGAAATGATCAACAGCGCGTCACTAATTGAAAAAGCGGAAGCCGGCGCCGTCCTTACGCGCGCCGAAGCGGAATCAATCATGGAGGAACTCCTCTCCGGCCGCGTGGATACCACGGCGATTGTCCGCCTGCTGATTGCCCTGAACCTGCGCCCGATCGGCGTCGCCGAACTTGCCGGTTTCGCCAGCACCATGCGCCGCCACGCCGCTCCCGTCTTCGCGCCGGGAGAATTCCTTCCAGAAAATCTCGTGGACACCTGCGGCACCGGCGGCGATGACGGCGGCACATTCAATATTTCCACTGCCGCGGCGCTCGTGGCCGCAGCCGCCGGAGCCCGCGTCGCCAAGCATGGCAACCGCTCGAGCAGTTCGCGCAGCGGCTCCGCCGACGTCTTGGAAGCCCTCGGCGTCCGAATTGATCTGCCTTTGCGCCGCGCAGGCCAAGCCATTCGCGAAGTGGGAATCGGTTTTCTCTTCGCACCTGTAGCTCACTCCGCCACTCGTCATGCCGTGCCTGCGCGCAAACAGATCGGCCGGCGCACGGTCTTTAATTTGCTCGGCCCGCTTACGAATCCGGCGGGCGCCGACCGGCAATTGTTGGGAGTTTTTGCCCACGAGGCCGTCGATCTGGTGGCAGCCACTTTGCTTGAACTCGGCGCAAAACGTGCTTTCGTGGTTCACGGTAGCGGCTTGGACGAAATCTCACTCGCTGGTGAGACGCATATCACCGAAGTGCATGATGGCCAGATCCACAGCTTTAGCGTCACTCCTGAAGTGTTCGGCGTTGCGCGCGCTCCCCACGAATCACTCCGCGGTGGCACTCCTCACGAAAATGCTGAGATCATCCTCCAGATTTTCCAGGGACGCCCCGGCGCTCCTCGCGATGTTGTCCTTGTGAACGCGGCCGCCGCACTGGTTGTCACGGGCATCGCTGAGGATTTCCGCTCCGGTGCGCAATTGGCCGCCCAGACCATCGATTCCGGCGCGGCCCTCGCCAAGTTGGAACAGCTCAAAATGTTCGCCAGCACCTTCAGCGACACCTCCGCCTGACCGTTCGCCTGCTGTCAGGCTGGCTCTTCGCCTCAAGGCTTCGCCGGGCTCTCCACATAACGGCTGGAATGTACAAACTCGTTGGCGCCCCACGCTGTCAGCGCCGCACCGGACGTTCCCATGATGTAGTATGAAACCTTGCGCAATCGGCTCGGTTTCTGGCCGCCAACAACCGTAGTCTCTTGCGGCTCGCCCGGAGAATCCAGATAAATCCGGTACGTTTCACCCTCCGGCAGCACCTGGAACTCTTCCCGATAACGGAACGCGATATCCCCTTGCCGTACCCGAACCACCAGCACCTTGGGACTCAGAATCGTGACCTCTGCCTGCGTCAGTTGGTTCTTTTCCGGGCGCAGGAACGCTTCCTCCGCGTGCACCTCCACGATTACGTTCTCTGGCGTACGGAACGCCACCGTCCCGGCGTTCAGGTCTACGTGAGCGCCACCACCCATCCCATGCAGCGTTGCGCCGCTGGACCCCGCCAACGACACCGTGGCCAGGCCTACACGCACGCTGAGCCGCCCGTCAGCTTCCGTGGACACATCTTCTCCATCAAACAGGGAAAGGCCGGGAGCGGCGGCAGCATCGTTCAGGTGCGCCTCATAAGCCTGCGTCAGAATTCCCAAAGGTTCCTTGCCACCCGCGTCACACATCAAGGGGTACAGACAAAAGGAGAAACACAAAAGAAGGGAGAGCGTACGTCGAACCAAGAACATGGAGGGCCTCCGAAGCCGGGTGATACGGAGGGACAACCCGATGAAGGCCACCTTATTCCATTTTAACTAATCATTCAATATATTTTATTTTGTAATATCTCTATTCTATTTTACTTCGCTGGTTACTTAAGCGATACCATCTTGACACTACTTGGGCGCATCCCGGCGAAACGGCTCACACCGCCGGGCCGTTCTTGCGGTTCCATCCGTTTTCTACAGCACCAGGAAATTTTGCAAGAGTTGTTTGCCCGCTTGTGTAAGCACGGACTCGGGGTGAAACTGCACGCCTGCCACTTTGTGCCTGCGGTGGGTAAGGCCCATGATGATGCCATCGCTGGTTTCGGCCGTGACCGCCAGTTCGCGGGGCAAGGACTTGCGTTCCACGATCAGCGAATGGTAGCGCGTGGCCGTGAAAGGGTTCGGCAGTTTGGCAAAAATCCCTTTCCCGTCGTGCTGAATTTCGCTCGTCTTGCCATGAAACAGTTTTGGCGCGCGAATCACCTTCCCACCGTACGCCGCGCCGATCGCCTGATGTCCCAGGCACACGCCGAGGATGGGAATCTTCCCGCCCAGTTTCCGAATCAATTCCACGGATATGCCCGCCTCTTGCGGTGTGCACGGGCCGGGCGAAATCACGATATGTTCGGGCTTGCGCTGTGCGATTTGCTCCACGGAAATCCTGTCGTTGCGGTGCACTTCCACCTGGCATCCCAATTCGCCCAGGTATTGCGCCAGGTTATAGGTAAACGAATCGTAGTTGTCCAGCAGCAGGATCACGGTTTGCGTCTCGCTTTCGGCGCAGCATTCCCGCCATGCGCGCACTCCAGCGCGCGCAGTAGCGCCTTCGATTTGTTCACCGACTCGCGAAACTCCCCTTCCGGCGTCGAATCGGCTACAATCCCCCCGCCCGCCTGCACGTGCGCCACTCCATTTTTGATGACCATGGTCCGCAGCGCGATGCATGAATCCAGGTTCCCCGCAAAATCCAGATACAGTATCCCCCCGGCGTAAATTCCGCGGCGCGTCTTTTCAAACTCCTCGATGATCTCCATGGCGCGAACCTTCGGCGCTCCAGCTACCGTTCCAGCCGGAAAGCACGACATCAAGGCGTCAAAGCAGTCCACATCCTCGCGTAATATTCCGCGCAGGCTGGATACCAGGTGCATCACGTGCGAGTAGCGCTCCACGCTCATCAACTTTTCCACTTTCACCGAGCCGTATTCGCACACCCTTCCCAAATCGTTTCGGCCCAAGTCAACCAGCATGATGTGCTCCGCGCGTTCTTTTTCGCTGGCTAGCATCTCCCGCTCCAACCGTAAATCTTCCGCCTCATCCTTCCCGCGCCAACGGGTCCCCGCAATGGGCCGGTAAAACACTTCCCTGCCCTGTACTTTCACCAGCATCTCCGGCGAACTACCCACCACGTGCACGTCATTCAACTGCAGGTAGAAGAGATACGGCGAGGGATTCAACGCCCGCAGTTCCCGGTAAATAGTGAACGGCGCGGCCTTGGTCCTCGCCGAGAATCGCTGGCTCAGCACCACCTGGAAAATGTCGCCTTCGCGAATGTACTTCTTCGCCTGACGCACCGCTTCCAGGTACTCTCTTGGTTTGAAGTTTGATGTGACTTGCGGCGTGCGAGATTTTCCGCTCTTCTTCGCGGGCCGCTCACCCGTCACCGGTTCTTCCAGCATTTGCCGCGTTCGCCGGAGTTCCTTCACCGCCTTGTTGTATTTCCACCGAAGAGTTCCCGGCCCTTCGGTATAGACATTGCGCACGATCCATAAGCGGTGTTGCACGTGATCGAACGCGATAATTCCCCGATAAAACATCAACATCGCGTCGTACAAGCCGATGTCGTCTCGCAATCGTTTGGGTAGCCGCTCGATCAGCCTCACCATATCGTAACTGAAATACCCGATCGCTCCCGCCACCAGTGGCGGCAAGCCCGGCAAGCGCACCGGACGGAACCGCGCCATGTGTTCACGCAGGAACGAGATGGGGTCGCGCTCTTCCCAGATGATGCGGTCGCGGCTTTCCAGCACACACGCCCCGCTGGCGTAGCGAAACACCTCTTCTGGATTGGCGCCCGCAAAGGTGTAGCGCGCGATCTTCTCGCCACCCTCCACGCTCTCCAGCAAAAACGAATATCTCGCCCCTTGCGCCACGCGCAAATACGCGCTCACCGGCGTCAGCAGGTCCGCGGAGAACACGTCGTACACCGGGATTAAGTTCCCGTGTTGCGCGAGCCGTTGAAATTCCTGAAAGGAAGGCTGCATCATCGCTTTGCGATTACTATTCCAGTTTTAGGGTTGAAAGTCGAAGGTAAAGAACACCTGGCGCCGTACAGGCTTTCCGCCGGACTCGGGTCACCAGCGCTTTTGTTTCTCCGCTTGCAGCGCTCGCAACAAGGCGCGGCGCATGGCCGCTTCCGGCGCCCGGCTGCCCATCCACAGCTCCCATTGCGCGATTCCCTGTGCCAGAAACATTTCCACGCCAGACACCGATTGAATCCCTTTCGCTGCCGCAATCTGCAGCAGTTTTGTCCGCAGCGGGTGGTAGATGAAGTCCATCACGACCGAACAGTGTAACTCGCCGGCCTTTAACGGCGAAATCCCATCCTGCGGGTGCATCCCCACCGGCGTTGTATTCAATATCGCATCAAATTTTTCTTTGCTCAGCGCACTACGCCTTACGACGTCGCCGTCCACTGCTCGCGCCAGCGCCCGGGCCGCCGCTTCACGCCGCGCGCAAACAAAAACTTCCGCGCCCGCCTCCGCCAGTGCGAACGCTGCGGCCCGCGCCGAGCCGCCCGCTCCAAAAACCAGCACGCGGCTGCCTCGCAGCCGTAACTTCTTCTCCAGCGCGCGGAGCACTCCCAGATAGTCCGTATTGCTTCCGTACAGCGATCCATCTCGCCGCACCGTCACTGTGTTCACCGCGCCAATCCGCTGCGCCAGAGGTTCGCAATCATCCAGTCGCCGGAAAATCGCTTCTTTGTGCGGTATCGTGACGCTGAAGCCTTCCACGCCCAGCTCCGGCGCTGCCTTAAGGAAATCCTCCAGCCGCTCCACCAGGAATGGCAAGAGCACCGCATCTTTCTTCGCTGCCACGTACCCTGTGTTGTGCAACACCGGTGACAGTGAATGCCCGATGGGATTCCCGATCACTCCGAACACTCTCGTCTTGTCGGTAATCTGATGCGCCCGGTACAACTCCTTGAATTCCCGCAAGTGTACCTGTCCCGGCGCAGTCGCCGACGCAACGGGCGCGTACGCCAGCGCACTACCTTCCCGCAGCGCCAACAGCCGTCCCGGCAACCCAATCTCACCCATTGGCACCGCCACAACATGTCGCGAATTCCGCAGCACCCCTAGCAGCCTCACGCTGTCGCTAATCGTTCGCGACATCGCCGCTATCTTGATTGCGTCCACTCCTCCCTGCCTTGGCACGCTCAGCCTTTTCGGGATTTCCGGCGTCCGCCGGAAATCGTGCATGGAGAGCATCACCTTCGTCGGAATCGCGTATCCTTCCACGGACTTCCCCGGCAGTTCCCGCAATGTCTCTACTTCCAGATCGCACCACTGGCAACCTGCTTGCCGCGCCTTCATCAACCAGTACAATTCGGCGCCCGCATCGCCGGCAAACTCTCCCCCGCCAACGCGCCGCCGGCATGTGGCCACGAATACCGTGCACTTAGCATGAAATTTTTTCAGCCAGGTTAAGAATTTTTCACGTTCCAGGTCGCTCCGCAACCAGTCCAAACGGAGTTCCACGGTCCGGGTATACTGCAGCGCTTGCCGGACTAGCCCCTGCAAATCCCGGGCAGTCGTGGCCGCAGCAACACCACAAACGCGCCCCAGCCCTTCTCCGAATGGTCTGATCACCGTTGACTACCCCCAATCCCTTGAAAACAGGGCTTGTAGCATGCCTTTGCAAATGTGTAAAGCACCCCTACCCATTCTGTTGACGTAGCACGGGACGCTTGTTAGTTTCAAGGGAGCAAGTCCCCGCACGGCCCTTTCTGGCGTGAGTCGAAGGAGTACGATGATGCGCGCAAACGCAGCAATGATGTGTCTTGGTTTCCTCCTGGCAGCAGCTGGCGCTTCGGCGCAAAGCAACACGCCCAGCCAGGTCGTCTCTTCCACGCAAGCTGTCGGCGCCCAGACCTCGCCTGATTTCTCGGCAGTTTACTGTGCCGGCTTTGTCTCCGATGAACAATTGCAGAATGAAACGCGATTGATTTCCGGGGAGCAGTCCAACGTCAAGATTATCTTCGCCCGCGGTGACTACGTCTACCTCAACAAAGGCTCCAATCAAGGCATCCGCGTCGGCGATCGCTTTTTTGCCATCCGCCCCGTTACCGATCCGGTAAAAGCGTCTTGGTTCAAGTGGCAGGACAAGCTGATGAAGGCCATGGGTACGGTCTACACGGATGCCGGACAACTCGTTGTCGTTGGCGTTCAACCCAACGTTTCCACTGCCCAAGTGACCTTCACCTGCAATTACATGCAGCGCGGCGACATCCTGAGGCCCATGCAGGAACGCCCGTCGCCACCCTATAAGCCCGCCGAGAAGTTCGATCATTTTGCCCCCGTCAGTGGAAAGCCTGTAGGCATGCTTGTGACAGGGGCGGGATTCACAAATGCTTACGGGCAGAACTCCATCGTTTACGTGAACCTCGGTACCAACCAGGGCGTCAAGGTAGGCGATTACTTCCGGGTTTTCCGCTATCAGGGATCGCATTCGGACACGGTCCCGTACTCTCCGGATTTCCAATACAAGCTTTTAGGCTTCGGCAGTACGCCGCAAAAATACGAGTGGAACGATCTGCCGCGCGAAGTGCTCGGTGAAGGCATTGTGATCTTCACGGGCCACAATTCCTCCACCATGTTCGTCACTCACACCAGCATTGATATTTATGCAGGCGATTACGTAGAAATCGAGTAGTTCCTCTTCTGCTGTTTGTGTCCTCGGGAAGCCCGCGTCGCCTCAGTGCCGCGGGCTTCTTTTTTCAACTTGCCTTACTTCTCTTGACTGATAATCTCGCAGCGAAATCCGTAGATCTTCGTCTCTGGGTTCTTCCAGGCATCCCGTGGCAGCCCAGCTTTCCAGCATGTTTCTTCCAGGAAGCGCTCGCGGTCCAGATGGTGCTCCAGGGCCACCTGGGGCAGTAGCAGTCCGCGGCGTCCGCCTTGCTCCACCAGCAATCCGTGCGTTCCGATCTCCACCGATTCGGCACGGATGGGCTCCAACGGAGTCAGAAGTGAAATTTCAATCTCTACATTCTCTACTTCTTCGGGCTTCATGCGCGCAAAACGCGGATCTTCCAGCGCCGCACTCGCCGCACAGCGCGCAATGCTCTCGCCAAGCCGCTCGCGCCCGTCAATCACTCCGATGCAACCGCGCAGCTTTCCCTTCACGTGGAGCGACACGAACACGCCGCATTGCCGTTCCAATACGGCGCATTTTGGAATGGATTCCAGCGGGCTCCCGTGACATACAGCTTCCACGATGGCCTGGCGCGCTAAATCCAGGAGGGTCCTTCGCTCGGCATCAGAGAGGCACGACATCCTGCGAATTTTCCCGCGTTTCCGTCAGACTGAGCTTCCGCCGCTGTTTGATGCGGTCGTCCAGTTGGTTCCAGAACTTATGAAAATATTGGGCGGCGGAAACCAGCGCACTGATCACCACCAGCCACAGCAGAAGCAGCGCAAAGCCTTTCAGCGATGGGTGCCGCGCACCTGCAATCAGCACCGCCACTGCGCAGACCTGCAGCACCATCTTCGTCTTGCCCAGTGCCGAGGCTGCAATGGTGAATCCTTCCGCCGACGCGATGTTGCGTAGTCCCAGAATCGTGAATTCCCGCCCGACAATGATCACTACCATCCAGGCCGGCACCAGGTGCATGTCCACCAGCGAGATGAACGCTGCGGAAATCAGCAGTTTGTCGGCAATGGGATCCAGCAGTATCCCCAGCGTCGTAATCTGCGCATGACGCCGGGCAATGTACCCATCCGCCCAGTCCGTGGCTGCGGCAAACAGCAGTATCAGCACGCCCCAGAACTCAAAATGCATAGGGAAGCCCCACAGTTCCACGTTGGGGCTACGCGTCAGCAGGACGACAATCAACAGCGGAACGAAGAATATCCGCAGGACGGTCAAGGAGTTTGGAAGATTCATGGTGCCGTGACGGTGCACGCCGCCTCCGCGGCGGCGCGCCACTACTCGGCTCACTATAGACTCCACCCTGTATGTCGTCAACGCTGGACGATAGTCGTTGGTGCTCATCCGGGCCTGTACTTTTGGGTTACTACACCCGGTCTCTTCGCACCCAGCGAATGGATACTCTTTCGTAACTCAACTGCTGCAAACCTGTGCAAAATTCCAATTGCACGTTTTAGAGGGGGAGGATCCAGTTCGCCCTGTCACAATCCTCAACGACGATATAACGGCACTGCAATCAATAAGTTACAGGGAACACTGAATTTCCCGCATTGCCTCGCGTGCCGGGCGCTGTCCACGGCTTCGCAAGCGCTTCCACAAGTTTCCACATGTTTTTCCACAATGAGACACCCCCGCCTGCCTCCCTGTTCCAACCCTTGCTAATCGTCATATTTTGTTCATATTGCCCGGAATCGGGCAGGGTTACCTGAAAGTAACGCTCCACATTTTCGCTTGGTCTTAGATCGCTCGCGGTCCGCGCAGCACGCGTGCCGGAAGGAACAAAATAGCACGCACGAGTTCAAGCACTCCTCCCACTGCGATTCCCAAAATTCGGAATGGCAACAGCAACAGCCAGATGATCGGGTACAACACGAGCGCCAACAGCGCCAGCGGCCAGCAAACCAGCAGCAGGAGACACCATAGTATGAAGGTGGTCATTGTTCTCACCCCTGCTTATTTATACGCGGTTGAACTCCGCGATGTTCCCTTCACCACAAAATCGTCCAGTTTCAGCCGCCTCGCGATCGTCTCCGGAACTTCCGCCTCCAGGTCCATGTGCGTTTCATTCACTTGAGAACGCACCACGCGCCCCAGCGCATGAATGAGTGCCAGCGATCGCCCTTCGCTCAACGGCATATGCAATGAAAGCTTCACCACCGGATCCACCGGCAACGCCACATCCATTCGCCTCAACAACTCTTCCAACCCTTCTCCCATCAGCGCGGAAACGAACACCGGAGGTTCTTCGCAGCCATTGTTCCGCCACGCCGCTTCCAATTCTTCGCGTTGTGCGGCCGGCAACTGGTCCACTTTGTTGCATACGCGCAGCCGCGGCCTTCCCTTCATTCCCAGTTCTTCCAGAATCTTCTCTACTTCCGCGTCCAGTTCCTCGTGCCGCGGATTCGCTATATCGCTTACCTGCAGCAGCAGCGCTGCCTCTTGCACTTCTTCCAGCGTCGCGCGAAACGCCGTGATCAGCCCTTTCGGCAGCTCCCGAATGAATCCCACCGTGTCCGAGACCAGGATGCGCCGGTTGGACGGCAAACGGATCGCTCTCACCGTTGGGTCCAGCGTCGCGAACATTTTCGAGGACACCAGCACTTCCGCGCGGCTCAAAGCGTTGAACAACGTGGATTTCCCCGCGTTTGTGTACCCGACCAGCGTCACTGTGCCCAGTGGCACCGCATTGCGCGCTTCCCGCCGCAGTGCCCGCTGTTTGCGCACTTCGCCGATACTGTCCTGAATTTTCCGTACGCGATCTCGAATACGCCGGCGGTCCGTCTCTAGTTTCTTTTCGCCCGGTCCGCGCACGCCGATGCGCCCCGCTCCTCCTCCCGCGCCGCCAGCTCCACCTCCGCCGCTCTTCCCGCCCAACCGGGACATCTCTGTCCCTCGTCCTGTCAATCGCGGGAGCATGTAATTGAGCTGCGCCAGTTCCACTTGCAATTGCCCTTCACGGCTCCGCGCATGTTTCGCAAAAATGTCCAGTATCAATTGCGTGCGGTCAATCACACGATGCTCGGTGGCCTCTTCGATATTGCGTTGCTGCATCGGTGTGAGTTCGCTGTCGAAAATGATCAGCGGAGCCTTGCGCGCGTTCGCTTCCGCGCGAATCTCATCCAGTTTCCCGCGCCCCACCAGCGTTGCCGGATCCGCCGCCTCGCGCACTTGAAATACCGTGCCCGCAATTTCCGCCCCGGCACTCCGCGCCAATTCCTCCAGTTCCAGGAGCGATTCGCGCCCCTGCTCTCCCATCGGCATTCCGGGAAAGCGCGGCGCCCGTTTCCATCCCACCCCTACAAGGAGGACACGCTCTGCCGACGATGTTGCGTATTGTGTTTTCACGTGTGATTGCAGCCGGAATTCATCGCGCTCTTAAACTCGGCTTCGCGCTGGCCAGCCTGTTCGCTTCGATTATACGTCTGTTCCATCGGAAACCGCTTGCCGCAACTCCTCGCGAATAAACTGCAGCGCCCGCTTTTGGATCTCGGAATCATCCCCAAATCCGCTCAACCACCGCACGCCGGCTTCCCGCCGGAACCAGGTCATTTGCCTCTTCGCATACCGCCGCGTGGCTTGTTGTATGGCCGCCCGCGCTTCTTCCAATTCCATTTCGCTTCGCAGCACCGCCCGCAGCTCTCGATAGCCGATAAAATCAAACGGCTTCGCATTCTCCGTCAGCCCGCTCGTCGCCAAGCCCCGTACCTCCTCCATCCACCTGCTAGCCAGCATCGCTTCCGTCCTCGCGTGCACGCGCCCATACAGTGCTTCCCGCTCCGGCTGCAATCCAATTTTCAACGCGCGCCACCCTTGCAATGGTGTCCGCCCACTTCGATGCACTTCCGAAAGCGGTTTTTTGGTCAGCAGGCACACTTCAATCGCACGTATCAGCTTCTGCTCGTCCGCAGCCGCAATTTTCCCTGCTGACAGCGGATCCAGCCGCCGCAGAATTCGGTGCAAATGCCCCGGTGCGTGCTCCGCGGCGCTTTCTCGCAATCTCTCCCGCAAACTTTCCGAGCGCTGCGGCACATCCGCCAATCCTTCCAGAAGCGCGCGCAGGTATAGTCCCGTTCCCACCGTAAAGATCGGTAGCCGTTTCCTCTTGCGCAGATCTTCCAGCACCACGATCGCCCGTTCGCGAAATCCGCCTGCCGTGGCTTCCTCGCTCGGTTCCAGTAAATCCATCAGGTGGTGCGGGACGCCCCGGCGCTCAGCGGTGCTGGGCTTTGCCGTGCCGATGTCAAACCCGCGATACAGTTGCGTGGAATCGCACGCAATCACCTCGCCGCCGAGTTGCAGCGCCAGCCACACGGCCAGTTTCGATTTTCCGGATGCGGTGGGTCCTACGATAACTACGAGAGGCAATTCACGGGGTTCACTCATTTGTGGAAAAGCAACGGCCAGGCCCGAATTAGCAGCACCATTAGCACGATCAGCGCAATCAACACGCTCCCGAGCACCTGTTGTCGAGCAGGTCTCATCGTCCTGCCGGGCACCTGGATTCGTTGTAGCAGTAGGTATACCGCAACTCGATAAAGGGCGCCTTGAACTGACTCGGCAGCGGTGGAAACGGATTCGACGCCCGGATCGAGGACACCGCCGCGCGATCCAGTGGCTCCTTCCCCGATCCATAAACAAGTTGCGGGTCGCCTTCGGTCACGCCGCCATTCTTGTAAATCTTGAATATCAGAGATACCTCTCCACTATCTCCCAACTGTACCGAGGAGGGCATGACCGCGAACCAGTTTTGCTTCACGATGATGTACACGCGATGAAGGTAATCATTGAAGTCGATTCCCTCATCGTCAGTTAGCATCTGGATCGCGCCACCCGCAGTCCCGCGGCCTCTTCCGACTCCACCGCCGCCCCCACTTCCCGGTAATGGCCCGCCCCCGCCAATCGGTGCCGGTGAGTTTATTTTCCCGGAATTCCGCTCGGCACTGCGGATCGCGTCTCCCGGCGACAGTTGCTTCGGCAGAATCAATCCATTCGGCGTTGGAGGACTGTCCGGCATTTCCAGCGCCACCGGGGCTTTCGGCGCCTCCGCCTTTGCCACTGGTGCATTCGTCTGCGGCGTGGGCGCAATCACATTGGGTTTCGGCGTAGGCGCGCTGGGTAGTTCCTTCTTGGGCGGCTCTGGCTGCGGCGTGGGTGCAGGCGGTTGGACGGGCGGCGATATCCGGTTCAAAACTTTCGGATCCACCCTCACGGATTCATGCGGTGCGGGCGCTACCCTTGGCGCGGGCTTTAACGCCTCCAATGTACCGGGCGGCAACAACACCGTGATTTGCCGCCGCGCGATTTCTTCTTCTTCGTTGGTACGCACATGCGGCCCGAAGATTTTCGGCTCAAAGATTAGAAACAGTATGAACAAGATGTGCAATACCACGGAAACGATGCGCGTCGTTGCATCGATGATCGAGGTCTGCGCCGGCCGCTCTGGCGCCAGGAACGCCACTTCGCCCGTCTGCAATATGTCCGGCTCGATCAGATCTTCCGAGACCGGAGGTAGCGGTGAAAACTCCAGTGGAGCCGCGGCGCCTTGCGGCACGGTTACGCGCTCGTCCATCTCCGTCGGTTGCAGCGGCAGGTTGGACTCTTCCGCCGTTTGCACCGATTCCACATTAATGTCGCGCGGCACCACCACACGCGTGGCAATGGACTCCAGCGGCAAATTCGATGGAATCGTCGAACGGCCATCCAGATGCACAACCGGCAAGTTCGACGGCACCAAAGTCCGTTCCACCAGCGTGGACGGGCGTCTCCGCGATGACGCTGCATTTTCCGCGGACAGGCGCGCACCTTCCGGCACCAGCGTTCTGGGAATCATCGGCAAGTTTTTTCCACCCCGGTCAGTGCTACTGGTTGGACGCGCGCGGCATGCTCCCGGATGCTCGCCATCACCGTGTTCGCCAGCTCCAATGCGGCCCGTCCGGCCGCGCCATCTGTCCGTGGCGCAACCCGCGTTCGCACAGCCGCCACAAACGCTTCGAGTTCCGCGCGCAATGGCTCGACCCCCGGCGCCGGCAGCTTCTCAAACCCAAATTCGGGTTGCGGCCCGGGCCGCTTCACGCCGATGCGCAGCGCATCCCGCCGCCCGTAATCCAACGATATGTATTCGCTCTTCTGGAAGAAGCGCATCTTCCGCACACGTTCCGTGGACACGCGGCTCGCCGTCACGTTGGCAACTGCGCCCCCCGCAAACTCCAGCCGCGCATGCGCAATATCCACCTTGTCCGTCAGCACGGGAATTCCCACCGCCTTCACTTCCGTCACCGGCTCCTTCACCAGCGCCAGCAGAATATCCAGGTCGTGGATCATCAAATCGTAGATTACGTCCACATCCAGACTGCGCGGCGTGAATACCCCCAGCCGGTGTACTTCAAAGAATAATGGCCGGCTTACCACCGGCTCCACTGCCAGCACCGCTGGGTTGAACCGCTCCACGTGCCCAACCTGCAGAATCCGCTTGTATCGGCCGGCTGCCTCCAACAGAGTATCCGCCTCCGTCAAAGTGCTTGCCATGGGCTTCTCAACCAAAACATCAATGCCCATTTCCATCAACCGGCAGCCCACTTCCCCGTGCGACACCGTCGGCACGGCCACCGTTGCCGCGTCCACTGTCTCGCGCAACTCCTCCAAACCTTTGAACGCTTGGGTCGAAAATTCTTGCGCTGTTGCCGCCGCGCGTGCTGCATCCAAGTCAAACACACCGGCAAGCTCCACGCCATCCATCTCGCGATACACTCGCACGTGGTTCCGGCCAAATTCCCCCGTTCCCACTACGGCTACCCGGATTTTGCGCGGATCTCCCGCCTGCCCCGTGTGTCCACTCATTCTTTATTCATTCCCTCGGAACCCTGTTTTGGTTCCAAAACCTGGGCAGGAGGAAAAGCTTGAATGGCAATTCCCGCGGCGTCCGCCAGTTCAATCAGTTTGTTTCGGTCAAAAAGCAGCGTGCGCGTCGCATCAATGGCCAGCGCCGTCGCCCCCGTCCGCCTCATGGTTTCGACGGTCGGGAGTCCCACCACGGGTACATCGAAGCGCATATCCTGCTTGGGTTTGCTCACTTTCACAACCACCAGCGGCCGTCCATTGGCAAACCGCGCCGCTCGTTCCATTGTCTCATCGGTTCCTTCCATGGCTTCCACCGCCACGCACGCGCGGTCCGCAATTATCACCGTTTGCCCGATATCCATTGCCGCAATTTGCCGCGCCACGCCCAGCCCGTACGCAATATCCTCGGCTTCATGCTCGTTCGGCGCGCGTCGCGTCAGCACGCCGGCGTCCGGCAAAAGCGGCTTCAGAAACAGCGTGGAATCCACCAGTTGAATCCCTTCTTCTTCCAGCACCTTGGCCACCGCGCCGATCAACGAATCCGTGTTCTTCCGTGGCAACGAGATGAGCAGCTTCGCCAGCTTCCAGTCCGGCCGGATCGCGCTGAAAATCTTGTTGTGCTTCACCTGCCCGGCCATCACCGCTCGCGTTACGCCCTCGCTTTGCAGAAACTCGATGGCCTTGCTCAGTTCTCCCAGGCTTACCCACTGCACGCGCTTTGCCGCTTGCGCCAGTTCCGGGGAAGCCTCTTCCTTCAGCGCCAGCACCGCCATCTCAATTCCCTGGCTCCGCGCGCCTTCCAGTACCAGAAACGGAAATCGCCCGTTGCCTGCGATCAGTCCCCAGCCTTCCTTGTTTGCATTCATTTCAGAACCCAGGCCGCGCTTGCCCCTGCCGGCCCTGCTCCTACTTCACGATCCCGCGCTCCGCTTTCTCCACAAATTCCACCAACTCTTTCACGTCCGCGGAATCACACCAGGTCTTCCGCAGCACTTCCAACGCTTGTGAAGTATTCTTCTTGGAGCGCACCATGATCCGGAACGCCCGCTGCAACGTTTTGATCCGCTCGGCCGAAAATCCCTTGCGCTCCAGCCCGATTGTATTCGGGCCAAAGCATTTCGTTTCCCGTTCCGTCACCACCAGCGAGAACGGCAGCACATCCTGCGTGATCACCGTGCACGCCCCGATATAGGCGTAGCGCCCCAGCCGGCAAAACTGGTGCACCGGCGAAAATGCTCCGATCGTGACGTAATCCTGCACGGTGACGTGCCCCGCCAGCGTCGCGCCATTCACAAACAGCGTGTTGTTTCCCACCTGGCAGTCGTGCCCTACATGCGAATACGCCAGGAAAAAATTATCATTCCCGATGCGCGTCGTCCCCCCGCCCTTCGTCGTTCCCCGGCTGATCGTCACGGATTCGCGAAAAATGTTCCCATCGCCCGCAAGCAACTCGACGTGTTCTCCGCGAAACGTGTAGTCTTGCGGATCGCCTCCGATCACCGTGAACGGGTGAAACACATTGCGCGCCCCGAATTTGGAAGGGCCTCGCACCACCGCGTGCTCGTGCAGCACGCAACCCTCACCCAATTCCACGCCCGCTCCCACCACCGCGAACGCTCCAACTTGCACACCCTCGCCCAATTTCGCTTTCGGCGATACGTCCGCTTGCGCGTGGATCTGCCTCTTGCCCATGTTCAGGAATTTATTGGCTGCTCGCGGTCCGCCATCACGCAAAGCATCGTCGCTTCGGTCGCCAAGTTGTCCTCAACAAACGCCTTGGCCTTGATCTTGCACAGATCGCCCTTCCACGTCACGATGTCGACCTCAATCCGCAATTGGTCACCGGGCACAACCGGCCGGCGGAATTTCACGTCGGACATGGACGCCAGATACAACACCTTTCGGTCGCGGTCGGGAATTTCCAGCAGTAACAGCAATCCTCCGGCTTGCGCCATCGATTCCAGGATCAGCACCCCGGGCATCACCGGCTTTCCGGGAAAATGACCCTGGAAAAAGGCCTCATTGATCGTGACGCTTTTCACCGCCACGATTCGCTTGAGCCGCTCCATCTCCAGCACCTTATCAATCATCAGAAACGGATAGCGATGCGGCAGATACTTTTGAATTTCATTGATGTCGAGTTGCATGCCTGCTCCTGCGCCGCCACTCCCTTGCTCAACGGCGCATCCTCCGGTTCCTGCAAACTTATTATTATAAGCAATCCCCGCGCCCGGCAAAAAACTATCTTCTTCGCCCTCGCCTTGTCTGCCTCTCCTCCCCCTTTTCCGAGGTTGCCCTGCATTCCTGTCGTTGTTACCATGGCTCCTTCATGACTACCCGTTCACTCCCACAAACTCTGCTGGCCCTGCTCCGCCGCAAACTGCCTAGCATGCTCGATATCCTCCGCCAACTTACCATCCTGGAATCTCCCAGTCTGGACAAGGAGCGCGCCGACCGCTGCTGCGGTTTCCTTGCCGATGAATGGCTGCTGCGCGGCACCCTCGTTCAGGTGGTTCGCCAGAAGCATCGCGGCGATCATCTCCGCATCGTCTGGTCGCCGAGCATTGCTCCGCCTCGCGCGCAACTCCTCGTCCTGGGCCACTACGACACCGTCTATCCCACTGGCACCATCGTCAAGATGCCCTATCGCGTAGCCGGTAACAAGGTGTATGGCCCCGGTACTTTTGACATGAAGGCCGGTATTGTCCAGGCTCTTTTTGCGCTCGAAGCCTTACAGGAAGCGCAAGCCACTCTTTCCAAGCGCGTCGTATTCATGTGGACTTCTGACGAAGAGATCGGCAGCCAGACCTCTCGCGCCCTCATCGAATCGGAAGCTCGCCGCAGCGACGCTGTCTTCGTTCTGGAACCATCTCTTGGTCCGCACGGCATGGTCAAGACTTCCCGCAAGGGTGTCGGCGAAGCCGAAATCATCGTGCATGGCCGCTCCTCGCATGCGGGCCTGGCACCGGAAGAGGGCGTCAACGCCGTTCATGAGCTCGCCGCGCAGATCGCGCGCATTGAAAAATGGAACGATCTTCGCCGCGGTGTCACCGTCAATGCCGATGTCATCGAGGGCGGGACGGGCGCCAACGTCATCCCCGAAATGGCCCGGGCCACTTTCGATCTTCGCGCCTGGCGGCCCGCCGACATGCGCGCGCTTGAAAAGCGTCTTCATGGCTTGCAGCCCGTTCATCGCGGCGCAAAGCTCGAAATCCATGGCGGCTTTGATCGCCCGCCGCTCGAGCGCAAGCAGAGCGCCGTTCTCTACTCTCGCGCCGCCGCGCTTGCCAAGCAACTCGGCTTTTCCCTGGGCGAAGCTGCTGCCGGCGGCAGCTCCGACGGTAATTTCACCGCCGCACTTGGTATTCCCACACTCGATGGCTTTGGCGCCGTCGGTGATGGTGCGCACTCTGCCCACGAGTACGTGCTCGCCAACACCATGCCCGTCCGCGCCGCACTCCTAGCCGCTCTCCTGGCCTCTTCGTAATTCGCTGCGCGTGCCGCGCGATTCTGCCCAAACGCTCTTATCGTGCGTAATTCTTCTTCAAATACTCGGCGGTGCTTTGCATCAAATCCCCATAATCGCTTCGCAGCACCTCGTGGATCGCTTCTTCAGTCGAACGCCCCGCTGCAATCCTGTCGAGGATCTTCTCCATGTCTCCCATCCCCTCCGTTTGCACGATGTATTCCACGTTCGCCAGCGCCCAGGCGTACGAATACCGCACCATATCTTCCGATAGACCCAACCAGGATCCTTCCAGCTTCCCCAGCGGCGCTGCATGTCCTTGTTCGTACACCTGCACCAGCACGCTCGCGCTTTCGTCGCTGCGTTTTCCTTCCATCCATTGCGCTACGCCTTCCTGCAGCCACGTTGGCGCCCGGCCGTGTGTCTTTTGTTGAATGAAACTGTGCGTTAGTTCGTGCCGCAGAACCCGCGAAAGTTCCGGCGTCACTCCCGTCAGCCCCTGTACCGGCACGCGAATCCGTCCATCGTTCAGCGCACCCACCCATCCCGGCGCCCGCGTGATGTCTGCAAATCCTTGCTGCGTGTACAGCACCACCCCGATAGGATCGGGCGGGGAATAGTTCAGCTGCGATTCGATATCCTGATAATGTCCTTCCAGCGTGCGCAGGACTTCGCGTGCCAGTGCCGGTTCGGACTCGCCGTTGTAGCGCAACTCAAAATGTGCGCTCTCGTTCTCCCGGTAGTTCGCCTCTTCCTGAATGTCACGTTGTAGTTTTTCCAGTGCTGCCTGCACTTCCGCATCGGGATGAATGGACTGCGCCTTCTCCCAATCCCTCTTTGCGGGCTCCAGTTGGTTCATCCCGTAATAGGCCCACCCGGACAGCTTGTACACGTCTCCATTGTTTGGCGCGAGTCTCTTGGCGCGCTCCAGGTACTCCAGCGATTCCCGGAATTCGGCTCGCTGTAACTGGATGTAGGCCACATTCATCAGGAGTACTGGCTGACCCGGCATGTACGAAGCGGCTGAGCGAGCATCGCTCAGCGCGTGCTCCAGGTCCCCCTTCGATAGTTCAAACTGGGATGCGGCGTGGTGCGCCAGCGCCGCGCGCTCGTTGGCGTTCGCGCCGCCTCCGCTTGCCTCTGCCTCAAGACGCACGATGTATTCCCGGTCGATCGCACCGTCGTGAACCGCGCCGTGATCGATTTCCGCGGCGCCCGCCGTCGGCTCCATCGCGGGCGGCGCCATATTCAGATTCGCCGCCGCTTCGGAGGGCGATTCCATCACCGGCAGTAAACCGCCTTTTTCGATGTGATCCACGATGGATTTGGGCAACGCCAATTGGCCCGCGGCTGTCTCGTAGCGCACCTTGTCCCCATCTTCCACCACGTTGTAGGCTATGATTTTCCGGCCATTCTTCAGGACAATCTTATCCGCGCGCGCAGCTGTCGCCGCCAGCAGCATGCCCGCCAGTAGCACCGCCATCCCCGTTACTTTCCTCCCTCGCCGCATCTTCTTATTTTAGGCCCCCGGAAGGCCTCCCCTGCCTCGGTCTTGTTCCTTCATGCCGAATATGACTACACTCGTTTGGTGAGATCCTTTTCCGCCTCGCTTCTTCTTCTCCTTGGGTGGCCGTTTACCTGCCTCGCGGCCGATCTTTCGCCCCGTGAAGTTCTTGCTTCCCTCAATGCACTCTCTCCTGATTCGCAACACGTCTACACCGTCTCTGCCAATGATCGCATCGAGATCCGCCATGGCGATGCTGTCCTCGCTTTTCAGGAAGGCCGTTTCGCCTTCTACACTCCCTTCGAAGGCCACATCACCGGAGTTGTTTTCTCCGGCCTGGGTCACGCCCTTTCTATTCCTCACGATCCGTCGGAAAAACAGCAGATGGCGCGTTTCCTTGGCACACCTATCCTTGACCAGCAATTCGTCTCCGCCTATATACGCTTTACCGATGACACCGCCAGCGATCTCCTGGCGCAGTTTCAGCGCGCCGGCCTCCAGCCCTCTCCCAATCCCGCTTTTATCGCCGCCTGGGAATCCAATGTTGGACGCCTTAATCCTTCACACTCCTTCCGCATCCTACTCGAAAAATTCTCTTCCACTCCCCGCCATTTTTTCCATGCGGGAATCGATGGCGTAGTCACCGGCCCGTTTGACATCCTCGCGGATGACGTGCGCCCGGAAAACTTCCTGATCGGGCAGCCCCGCATCGTCGACAAAGCCACCTTTTACGACGTCTGGACTTCCCATTCTCTCCCCGGCTTCTCTCCCGCGCCGCTGGACTTTACTGCCTTGCGCTACCACATCAACACCACCATCAACTCCGACAACTCCCTCGACGGAAATACCTCCGTCGATCTTCGCTCTCTCGCGGGTGCTTCGCAGTTCCTTTTCTTCCAGCTTGCGCGCTCCCTAAAGGTCTCATCCATATCCCTGGATTCCGGTGCTCCTCTTGTTTTTTTCCAGAATGAGGGGCTTACCGCCAAGGAACTGCGTTACCGCGGCGAGGATTCCCTTTGTGTCTTTCTCCCCAATCCTCTTCCCCCGGGTGCAACCTTTACTCTGAATTTTCGCTACCATGGCGACGTCATCGAAAATGCCGGAAACGCCGTCCTCTTTGTGGGCGAGCGCGAAAGCTGGTTTCCCCATCACGGGGATACCTCCGAATTCTCTCTTTACGACATGACTATGCGCTGGCCCAAGCGTCTTCGCCTTGTCGCCACCGGCGAGAAGTCGGATGAACATGAAGACGGCGACTTCCGCGTCGCCCGCTGGCAGACGGAACGACCGGTCACTGAAGCCGGTTTCAACCTCGGTGAATACGCTGTCGCCTCAATTGTCTCCGAAAATCATTCCATCGATGTCTACGCCAACAAACAACTCGAACAGGCCATCCTCGCCCAATTGGCGCAGTCTCCCATTGAGATCACTCCCGCTTTCCCATTTCCAGGCGTAGACTCCCCCGCCGCCCGCATTTCTTCTACCCCCCCTCCTCCAAGCCCCGCCGATGCCCTGAAGCACCTGGCCCGCGACCTCGATTCCTCTATCCATTTTCTCGAACAATACTCCGGCCCCTTCCCGTTTCGTCATCTCGGCGTCTCGCAAATTCCCGGCTCTTTTGGGCAAGGCTGGCCGGGACTCCTTTACATTTCCACTTATTCCTTCCTTTCACCCGAAGCCCAGCGGCGTGCCGGCCTCAACTCGAACGGTCAGGAATTCTTTACCCAGATTGTTCCTTTTCACGAAGCCGCTCACCAGTGGTGGGGGAATGTCGTTGGCTGGTCCAGCTATCGCGATCAGTGGATCAACGAAGCCATCGCCAACTATCTCGCGATCCTTTTTGCCGACTCCCTCAAGAATCCAGACCGCACCCTACGCTCCTCGCTGGACCGTGAACGCAAGCGTCTTCTCACCAAAGATACCGGCGAGGATCTCCCCCCTGCCGATGCCGGAGCCCTCATCATGGGCCTGCGCCTCAACTCCTCCAAGTCGGCTTCCGCTTACGATGAAGTGATTTACGGGAAGGGTGCATGGGTCATGCACATGCTCCGCGAAATGATGCGCCAGCCGAACACTCCAAATCCCGACGCGCGCTTCATGGCATTCCTGAAATCCCTCGTCGTCAAGTACGCCCAAAAGCCTCTTTCCACGGCTCAATTCCAGCGCGAAGTGGAAGCCGTCATGACTCCGAAAATGGATATCGAGGGTGGCCGTTCGATGGAGTGGTTCTTCGACGAATATGTCCGGGGAACGGCCATCCCCCATTACAAAGTGAGTTTTACATCACGCCGCATCGAGAAGGGCTTTCAGGTGCGCGGCAAACTCGTTGCCACCGGAGTGCCGCACTCCTTTGTCGCCCCTGTGCCTCTTTACGCTAGCAGCGGTTCGGGCCACAGCGTTCTTCTCGGCACTGTCATAGCAGGCCCCGATGAAACCCACTTTTCCTTCACCTCGCAGACCGATCCCCGCAAACTCCTGATCGATCCCCAGATGACCCTGCTCTGTGTTCCAGAATAATCACGCGTGATTTCAACCTATTTGGTAACCAGCGTTCGGGGTTCGCTGGACAGCCTCTTGGATAACCCGTTTGCTTTGTCGGCCGTGCAAGTCTTTGTCATCCCGAGCGCAGCGTTCGTCAACCCAGCGAGTGTTTGTCATCCCGAGCGCAGCGAGGGATCTGCTTTCCTCACGCAGCCCGCAGGCCCTACTTGTTCATCAACTTCTCTTCCAGCATCGGGCTATTCAAATTCAATTCCGCCTTACCACCTTCTCCTATCACATAGGGATACCCGTCCGGATCGCCCGGCATTCGTGGCAATAACCCCGCCTGCACCAACTCGCTCATTTTCGTCGCTCGTCTCCCGGTGCGCCTTTCATACTCATTCGCCAGTTCATCCAGCTGTCGAAGATCCAGGTCTACCTTCACCAGCCGCAGGTGCAATTCCGCGTTCTTCTTGATCTGCGGGTCTTTGGTCGTCTGATAAACATCTCGCCACAGAAAATACGATGTCTCCAATGACTCCCCATCCGCCGCGATCTTTGCGGCCATCACTTTCATCCAGATTGGCGCCTGCGGGTTTTTCGCCCCTTCCGCGAAGGCCTCCGCTGCCCTCGGATAATCCTTCGTATCGAAGTAATAGACGTTGCCCATATCCTGGTAAAAGCGCCAGTAATCCGGGTTGGCTTGTAGTCCGCGCCGCAGCAATTCCACGGCGTGCGCTGGATCGCCCGCTCCCCGCGGTGGTGCGTCGCTCAAAAACGTTGACCCAAACCGGTACGCCACGATCAGGTTTGGGTCCAGCGTCGTGGCAATGTCCAGCAGCGGCCACAGCTCTTCCAGATTTGTCTGATGCAGCCGGTGTTTTTCTCCGTAGTATTGCACTGCCCGCGTCCAGTACATCGCCCCCACCAGCGGCGCGTATTCCAGGCTCATCCGCTGGATCAGTTTCGGTGAACGCAGCATCAGTTCATCGCGCTCCTCGTACAGCATTTCCCGTTGCGTATCAATCTTCTTCTGTAATTGCCACACACCCGCAAAACCCAAAACCAGCACCAGGCCCAGCGACACTCGATTCATCACCATTTGTTTCATTTCAGGTTCCGTCGAGAGAATATCGCTGCCGCTCCGGCCAGCACCACGACTCCATAGCAAACCGCATACAGTGTCGCCTGCCCCACGACCGCTCCCGGCACACCCCGCCCGTGCGCCACTGCTCCCATCACGTTGAAATTCTCAAAATTCGGCAGCAGGTAGGAAATCCCTTTCATCAACGTCATGGCCCCTGCGGTGATGTTTACGGCCTGCATGGTTCGCAGATTCCCCGCGAAAACTCCGGCCACATAGATTCCCGCCGTGAACAGAATCGCCAGAAACGGCGTCGTAAAGCAGGAAAACAGCAGCGCGAGCGCCACAATCAGCGCCAGCTTCAGCAGAATCAGGTACACCGCCACCAGCACCCACGCGTCACTCTTTTCCAGTGTGTGTTTCACCGACCATAAGGCCAGGTACAATCCCACCGCCATCGCCGCCGTGTTCACCGTCAGCGTCATTACCAATCCGCAAAACTTTCCCAACAGGAATTCCCAGCGCTCCACCGGCTTCGCCAGCAGCGCGTAAAGTGTCCGCTTGTCCATCTCCTTGGACACCAGCCCCACCCCGATGAACACGGCAATAAACAGCCCAATCACCGAAATCGCCGTCAATCCCAGGCTGATGATTACGCTCTCTTCAATCCCGATGGAAATCTGGCCCACCAGGATCGCCGCTCCCATCATCAGCAGCGCGAAAAACACCAGGTTATACAGCACGCGGTCCCGCACCGCCTCTCGAAACGTATTCGCAGCTACCGTCCGCACGTTTTTCATTTTCCGCTCACCTCGACGGCATTCGCCTGCGCCCGGTCCGCTTCCACCAGGTTCATGAAGAACTCTTCCAGCGTCGGCTTGATCTGCGCTACCGACAGAATCCGCGCGCCAGCCGCCTTCAACTGGTCAATAGCGCCGTACAGCTCCTGCTCCGGCAATTGCACCCGGTAGCTCCCGCCCGTCCGCGTTGCTTTGCTCAGCAGCGGCAGATTCTTCCCATCGGCTACCTCGAAAAGTATTTCCATCCCCTGCGTCTTGATTCCCACGATTTCTCCCGGCGTGCCTACGCCGCGCAGCTTTCCGCCCACAATCACGCCCACCTGATCGCACAACATTTCCGCGTCGGAAAGAATGTGCGTGGAAAAAAGCACCGTCCGCCCTTCTTTCTTCAACTCGAGGATAATGTCCCGCACTTCGCGGCGCCCCAGCGGATCTAGCCCGGACATCGGCTCGTCCAGAACCACCACCTGCGGGTCGTGCAGGATCGCTTGCGCCAGCCCCACGCGTTGCAGCATTCCCTTCGAGTACTTCCGCAGCTGAATCTTCTTCGCCGTCTCCAGCCCCACCTTCTTCAGCATGTTCTGCACGCGTGTTTGCCGGTCCGCCGCCGTCAACCCGTGAAAGCGCGCGAAGTAATCCAGCAGTTCCGCCGCCGTCAGGTAGTCGTAGAAATACGGCTGCTCCGGTAAATATCCGATATCCCGGTGCATGGAAACATCGTCAATGGATTTCCCCAGGATTCGCGCCGTTCCTCCATCCGGGAAAATCAAACGCATCAGCAGCTTGATGGTCGTGGACTTCCCGGCTCCGTTTGGCCCAAGAAAGCCAAACACTTCGCCGGTTTCGACCCGCATGCTCAGGTCTTCCAGTGATTTTTTCTTCTTCAGGTTCAAAAACCCGTAAGGGTATTCCTTCGACAGGTGTTCTATCTCAATTGCTGGGGTGGCCATGCCTCTATCTTTTTAAACCCTGCGCCGAACGTCAACGGCACCCCCAGCGAATGTGCAAGGATTGCAACTCCGCCCCTCACTCCTGCAATGTATCTATTCCTCTGCCCCGAACTATGAAGTTTAGTCCCCCTTCATCATCCGATTGACAAAACATGTCATTCCGACCGGAGGGACGGCGCCCTTTGCCGCCCCGGAGCGGAGGTACGGTTTTCCATCGCACGCCTTTTGTGCGATGAATCCCTCTTCAATTTTGGATTTATAGGCTTAGTAGATTCTCTTGCAGGTGCGTCCGATGCTCTTTGCGAAAAAACCTTTACTTCCCAATCTGTACCAGGTCCGCCTGGCCCGCCGGCTCCGGCTGCAGCGTCTGTGCTCCTCGCCAGTTATCCAGGATCCCCACTTGCTGCACACAGCTCACCGTACATCTCGGCGCGCATCCCTTGTGCGTGTAGTACTCCCGGTGCCGCCGTTCCGTCGTATATTCCCTCAGTGGAATCCCCGGATACCCTCGTTGCTGCGAGCACCAGTGCACCAGCCCATTCTCGCAAATGTACAAGTAGCGCGAACCCGCACGGCATTTCCAATCGTGCTCTCTTCCCTTCGCCACGTTGTGCTGAAATTGGTTGAATCTCGAAAATGAACGCTTCCCCAGTGTCATGATCTCTTCAAAGATTTCCTGCTCGCGTTTCGCCAACGGCTTCAATTGCCCGTCATGGTCGTGAATAATTCCTACCGTGCTCGTGAACCCCAACTCCACCGCGCGGTGCGCAATCGTCAGCGCATCCTCCGGGTTCTTCACTCCCCCGCCCAGCACCGAATTGATGTTCACCTGAAACACCGCGAACTCCGAGAGCATCTCCAGCCGCCCGTCCAGTGTTTTCAGACTTTTCTTGGACACTTCGTCCGGCACTGCATTATCAATGCTGATCTGCAGGTGCTCCAGCCCGGCTTCATTCAGCCGCTCGATCCGCTCTTTGTTCAGGAAAAATCCGTTGGTTATCAGCCCCGCCATCATCCCGCGTTTCCGGGTGTGCTGGATGATTTCATCCAACTCCGGATGCATCAGGGGTTCACCCCCACTGATCGTGATGATCGTCGTGCCCATGTCCGCCAGAATATCCAGCCGCTCCTTCATCTCCTCCAGCAGCACGGGCTTGGACACGTCGTCGTACTCGTTGCAATACGTGCAATCCAGGTTGCAGCGCCGCATCGGGATGATGTGCACCAGTATCGGGTGCTTCGTATCCGTCAGCGCCTTCCCGATCATCCACAATTCGTGCAGACGTGTCTTCACGAACCGAAAACGCTTCCGCATGCGCGTCTTCGCCGACGCTCTTCCCTTATTTCTCGCTTGCGCCATTTTTCGCTGCAGCTTCCCCAATGCAGCATTATACCTTACCCCCGCTTTCTGTTTTCTCTGGTGCACCACCCTTCGCAAGGGCCGTCCCCAAAATGCGGGTTGGCAGGGTCTTGTTAGGATGCGTCGCTTCACAGCCTACGAAAAAGGTTTTTCTCTTTAGGAGGCCGGGGCTTCAGCCCCGGCGTAAAGCTCTCCTAGCCGATGGGCTTTAGCCCCTGAAGCAATGTTCTCGGTTATTCTCCGCGTCCTATGCAAGTCATGCCAAAACATCTATTGCTTTCCCATAGGAGTTGGCGTAGCTTCTCTATGGCTTTCCCATAGGAGCACCATGTCCGACAAACCCGACGTCTGGCAAGGCACCTTGGCCTTGATGGTTCTGAAAACTCTCGAGTCGCTCGGCCCTCTTCACGGCTACGGCATCGCTCGCCGCATCGAGCAGACCAGCGGCGATCTCCTCTCCGTCAATTACGGCACTCTCTATCCCGCCCTACTCAAACTCGAGCAGGAAGGCTACATAGCTTCCGAGTGGGGCGTCTCCGACAACAATCGCAAAGCCAAGTATTACAAGCTCACCCGCACTGGCCGCAAGCAACTCGATAAAGAAGCTCGCGAATGGCAGCAGACCACCGCCATCCTCGCCCGCTTCTTGACCACCAAGGAGCAGCCCTCATGAAGCAAGTTGCTCACGACTCCGGTAGCACAGACACTCTTGTCTGTGCTCTTGTCTGTGCTCTTGTCTGTGCTCTTGTCCGCTCCCCGTCACGCCGCAATTCCCCTGAACTTGAGGGTGCCCCATCCTTCGCGCCTTTTGCGAAGGGTGGGCTCATACGACCTAACGTCATAATCTCTCTTCTCTCTGCTTTGTCGGACGCGTAACGATGAGACCTCCAAGCATGTGGTTCCAACGCCTCCACAACCTGTTCCGCAAAGAACAGCTCGATCGCGATCTGCAAGACGAACTAGCCAGTCACTTAGAAATGCACATCGCAGACAATCTCCGTTCCGGCATGTCCCCCGAAGAAGCCCGCCGCCGCGCCCTCCTACAACTCGGCGGCCTCGAACAAACCAAAGAATCCGTCCGCGATACTCGTGGCCTCCCGTTCCTGGAGTCACTATTCCAAGATGTACGCTTCGGCCTCCGCATGCTCCACAAATCCCCCGGCTTCACCGCCGTCGCCGTCCTCACCCTCGCCCTCGGCATCGGTGCCAACACCGCAACCTTCAGCGTCTCCAACACCTTTTTGCGCCATCCGATTTCCTTCCCGGAAGTCGATCGCCTCGTCATGGTCATGAACCAGGCCCCCGGGCAGACCGAAGGGTGGAGTGAAGTGTCCCCTGCCGATTTGCAGGATTGGCAAATGCAGAGCCATTCCTTCGAGTCGGTCGGCGCTTATGACTGGGCGGACATCAATCTCACCGGCGTCGGAGAACCTGTGAAAGTCCAGGGATTTCGCGTTTCCGCGAACTTTTTCGAAGTCCTGCGCGCCACACCTCTCCTGGGGCGGACATTCTCCAGCGGCGAGGATGAACCTGGCCGGGATCACGTGGTGATTTTATCCGCCGGTTTGTGGCACCGCCAATTTGGCTCCGACCCAGCCATCGCCGGACGCACCGTCCGCCTCGATGGAACTCCCACGCAAATCATAGGCGTCATGAAGGACGACGTGCGCTTTCCGTTCGGTGCCGAACTGTGGATTCCTCTAGCACTCTCCACGCAGGAGAAAGTTCAGCGTAGCTCGCACTATCTCTCGCCCATCGCCAGGCTGAAGGCGGGAACCACACTCGCCCAGGCCCAAGTTGAAATGAGCACCATTCAGGACCACCTGCGAACTTCTTTCTCGCAATCTGAGACCGGATGGAGCGTTCTTCTAATGCCGCTCGGCGAGTTTGTCGCCGGCCCTGGCCGCGGCTACATGATTCTTACCCTCTGCGCGGTTGCTTTTGTCCTCCTGATCGCTTGTACCAACGTAACCAACCTGCTTCTAGCTCGCAGCACTGCGCGTCAAAGCGAGTTTGCCATTCGTGTTGCTCTGGGAGCCAGCCGCTCTCGCCTCGTGCGCCAGGCTTTGGTCGAAAGCATCCTTCTGGCCATGGCCGCCATGATTTTCGGTTTGCTTCTCGGTTCCGTTTGGATTTCCCTGATTCGCGTAAATATGCCACCCGAAGTCGCGCGATTCATCCCTGGATGGGATCAGGTCCGCTTGGACCGTGGCGTCTTCCTTTATACTTTCGCGGTGGCCTTCGCCGCCGGACTCCTTGCCGGCATTCTCCCCGCTTTCTATGGCTCCGGCTGCGATCCGAATGACGCCCTAAAGGAAACTGGCCGGGGACCCGGCGCCGGTGTTTCTCGCGCGCGCCTTCGCAGTGCGTTCGTGGTGGCAGAGGTTGCCCTTTCGCTTGTGCTTCTGGTGGGCGCGGGACTCATGGTCAAGGGCGTTCGCACACTCTTAAGCCTCAATTTCAAGTTTGCGCCCCAGTCGGTCCTCACCTTTCGCGTGGCTCTGCCTGCCTCCCGGTTCGCAACTCCTCAACAGCGCCTGGCCTTTTTTGACGACCTCACGGAGCAACTCGATCGCAGTGCTGGTGTGCAATCCTCCGCTGCCGCTCTCCAGGTGCCATTTTCCGGCGGCGACTCCGGCGCGTTCGCTGTCGAAGGCCAACCCATGCAACCCGGTGAGTATCAAGTCGCGGAATTCAACCATGTCACCCCCGCGTTTTTCCAGCTTCTTCACGTCCCTCTGGTGGAGGGCCGCGAATTTACCCTTCGCGATGCCGCCGACTCCACCCCAGTCGCCATCATCAGTCAATCTCTCGCTAAGCGTTTTTGGCCCGGCAGAAGTCCGCTCGGACATCGCATCAAGTCCGGTGACGAAAACTCCACCGATTCCTGGGCCACCATCGTTGGCGTTGTCGCTGAGGTCCATTACGATCCCTGGCGCCACGACGTTCTCTCCTCTATCTATTTCCCGTTCCGCCAGCGCCCCGTCCCAAACGCCTACATTACGATACGCACTACCGCCGACCCCAAATCTCTTATTCCCGTTGTCCGCACCGCCGTCACCAACCTCGACCCGGACCAGCCGATTTTCGATGTACTGCCGTTGGATCGCCTCATCTCCAATCAGATCATCGGTCTTTCTTATGTCGCTGTCTTGATGGGCGTCATTGGCTTCATGGCCCTCGTGCTCTCCGCTGTCGGTGTTTTTGGCGTGATGGCCTTCTCCGTGGCCCAGCGCAAGCATGAAACGGGAATCCGCATGGCCCTCGGAGCGCGTCCCCAAGACGTCTTGCGCATGTTTGTGCTCAACGGACTGAAGCTTCTCGTTTTGGGTCTCATCATCGGCCTTCCCATCGCTCTTGCCCTGGCTCACCTGCTCTCTAGCTTGTTGTACGGCGTGCGCTCCGACGACTTCATCAGCTTTTTCGGTGGCGTACTCCTGCTTGCGGCCGTTATGGTTCTGGCTTGTTATATCCCCGCGCGTGCGGCCACTCGCGTTGATCCTGTGATCGCTCTTCGTTACGAATAGAAAGGAACACCCGTGCAGCCTCTCATTCAGCTTCGAAACATCGAAAAATCCTACCCCGCCGGCGCCCAGAAATTCTATGTCCTCCGTCGCATCACCCTCGATATCCAGCCCGGCGAGTTCGTCACCTTCATGGGTCCCTCTGGTGCCGGCAAGTCCACCCTCCTCAGCATTCTCGGCATGCTCGACGGCTCCTGGTCCGGCGAATACTTTTTCCTCGATCAGCCTGTCCACAAACTCAGCGTTAAACAGCGCAACGAACTCCATAAGTACAACATCGGTTTCGTCTTTCAGTCCTATCACCTCATCGACGATCTCACCGTCTACGAGAATCTCGAAATCCCCCTCTCCTACAAAAACATCCCGCAAAAGGAGCGCGCCAGCCTCGTCTGTGACGCCCTCGATCGTTTCAACATCGTCGGCAAGAAAGATCTCTTCCCCAGCCAACTCTCCGGCGGCCAGCAGCAGCTTGTCGGTGTAGCCCGCGCCGTCATCCAGAATCCCAAGCTCATTCTCGCCGATGAGCCCACTGGCAATCTCCATTCCACCCAAGGCGAAGAAATCATGCAGCTCTTCAAGAAACTCAATGACGCCGGCACCACCATCATTCAAGTCACCCATTCCGAAAAAAACGCCGCCTACGGCAATCGCATCCTCCAACTAGCCGACGGCTGGCTCCTCCCCGAAAAACCGATTGCCTCCGCCCACGGTGCCCCATGATCCAACCGCGCGCACTGTTCTTTCCCCCCCACCATCCCGCTTCCCCTAGCACAGACACTCCTGCTTGCCCTGAGCCGCGAAGGGTCTGTGCTCTTGGGTTTCTCCGCGTTCTTGCCTCTTCCGTATCACGCCTCCGTTCCAGTGATCTTGAGGGTGCCCCACCCTTGGTTTCTAAGGGTGGGCTCTTACGCCTTAACGCCACAGACTCTCTTCTCTTCGCCTCTTTATCCGCAGCTCGATTCCCTCAACCTGTCATTCCGAACGGAGTCTTCGGAGTGAGGAATCTCTCTTCCGTTTCGAAGTCTCCAGAATCGCAAAGGACTAAGGCACAACCATGAAGACTCTCAAGTCCTTTCTCCTCCGCCTCCGCAACTTGTTCCATAAGGACCAGCTCGATCGCGATCTGCACGACGAGCTAGCCAGCCACCTGGAAATGCACATCGCCGACAACCTCCGCGCCGGCATGTCCCCCGAAGAAGCCCGCCGCCAAGCCCACCTAAAGCTCGGCGGCCTCGAACAAACCAAAGAACGCGTTCGCGACCTCCGCGGCGCAACCGCCGCCGAGTCTCTCCTTCGCAATCTGCGTTTTGGTTTCCGCCTTTTGCGCAAGAGTCCCGCGTTCACCGCCGTCGCCGTCCTCACCCTCGCCCTCGGCATCGGCGCCAACACCGCCATCTTCTCTGTCGTCTATGCCACCTTGCTTGCTCCTTTGCCCTATCCGAACCCCGACCAGTTGGTCATGGTCTGGTCGAGAGTCAACGGTCACAACAACAGCGTTTCCGCTGGTGATTACTTGGATTGGAAGCGCCAGAATTCGGTCTTTCAGGATCTCATCGCCATGAGCGGCGACCGTTTCACACTTTCCACTTCCGGTCATCCAGAAGTTTTGCAAGCCCGAATCACAACGCCTGGGTTCTTCGATGTGCAGGGAATACCAATGGCTCTTGGCCGCGACTTCCTCCCCGAAGAAGCGCAGCCCGGCAATGAGCGCGTTGTCATTATGACCCACCACCTCTGGCAACAGCGCTTCGGCAGCGATCCCCACATCCTCGGCCAACAAATCCGGCTGAACGGCACACCCTACACCGTGGTTGGCGTCGTTGCCGCCGGCATGTCCGACCGTTTCGAATCCCACCTGTTTCTTCCCCTGGCCTTCAAGCCGGAACAGATCAACCACGACTACCATTGGCTCTTGCTCATCGGCCGCCTTAAACCCGGCGTCACCCTCCAGCGAGCCAACGCCGATATGAACGTCGTCACGCGCCACCTCGCCGAGGTTTATCCTCTTTCCAACAAGAACTGGAGCGCCAATGTCGTGCCTCTCCAGAATGCCTTCACGAGTCGCGACACCATCAAGAATCTCTGGCTGCTCCTCGGCGCCGTTGGTTTTGTCTTATTAATTGCCTGCGTCAACGTAGCCAACTTGTTGCTCACTCGCGGTTCCATCCGCCAGAAAGAACTCGCCGTTCGCGCTTCTCTCGGTGCAACGCGCTGGCAACTCTTCTCGCAATTCCTCGCGGAATGCCTTGCTCTCTCATCTATCGGCGGAGCCTTGGGCGTGGCCCTCGCGGCGATTTTGCTCAAGTTCATCCTCGTTCTTCTGCCGCCATTTTCCATTCCCACTGAGGCCGACGTGCGTTTGAATCTGCCCGTCCTGTTTTTCACCTTGATAGCAACACTCCTTGCCGGCGTTTTGTCTGGCTGCGTTCCTGCTTGGCATGGGTCCCATTCGGATCCGGCTGACGTTTTGAAAGAGGGCGGTCGCTCCGGCTCTACCTCCGGCCGTCACGGAGTGCGCCGCGCTCTTGTCGTGCTCGAGTTTGCCCTGGCGCTGACCCTGCTTGCCGGTGCCGGACTCGTCATTCATAGCTTCTGGAAATTGACTCGCGTCGATCTCGGTTTTCGCCAGGATCATGTCCTCACCTTCGATCTGCCGGTTCCAGAGGGTCGTTTTTCTAATTCCGAACAGGCTGCCTCTTTCTACCGTCAACTTCTGGACCGGATTGCGGCCGTTCCCGGAATCTCCTCCTCTTCCGCTTCCACCGGCATACCTCTCGTCGGTGACAGGGACGACATGCCGTTCAGCATCCTTAGTCAACCCGCTGGTGACCCAGCCTCGCATCCCAGCGCTGGATTCTCCATGGTCACTCCCGAATATTTCCAAACATTTGGAATTCAGTTCGCCAAGGGGCGCGGCTTCACCGAGCAGGACATTGCTGGCGGGCTTCCCGTCGCCGTCGTGAATGAGACCTTCGCGAAAAAATATTTTTCTGCCCTGGACCCGCTCTCCCAAATCATCGTCGTGCAACAGTTGATCCCCGGCGCTACTAGTCCTGGCCCATCCATCCAATGGCATGTCGTTGGTGTCTATCGTGATGTCCACAATGGTGGCGTTCGTAACGAAGGTTTTCCCGAAATCAACGTCCCCTTCTGGCAAAGCCCATGGCCCTCGGCCAGCATTGCGGTGCGCACCACCGTCGATCCTGCCACCGTCACCACCGCTGTTACCGCTGCCGTGCAATCTCTCGATTCCGATCTCCCGCTCGATCAGGTGCGCACCATGGATCAACTCGTCGCCGAATCCTTGGCCGACGATCGCTTCGCCACTGTGCTCTTCGCCGCGTTTGCCGGAGTGGCCCTCATCCTCGCGGCCATCGGCATCTATGGCGTCATGTCTTTTGCAGTGGCACAACGAACCCACGAAATCGGCTTGCGCATGGCTCTGGGCGCGGATTCCAGTCAGGTGCTTCGCATGGTCCTTCAGGAAGGGATGCTCCTCGCTTTAGCCGGTTTGCTCCTGGGCTTGGCTGGCACCTACTTTGTCGGCCGCACCATGAAGTCCGTCTTGTATGAAGTGACCGCGATTGATCCCATAGCCATCTCCATCGTTGCAGGTGTTCTCCTGCTCGCCGCGCTTCTTGCCACCTACATCCCCGCCCGCCGCGCCACCCGCGTCGACCCCATGATCGCCCTAAGGTACGAGTGAGGTATGCGAATGAACATCCTGCGAACTTTCTTCCTCCGCCTCCGCAACCTCTTCCGCAAGGACCAACTCGATCGCGATCTGCAAGACGAGTTGGCCAGTCACCTAGAAATGCACATCGCCGACAACCTCCGCGCCGGCATGTCCCCCGAAGAAGCCCGTCGCCAAGCCCTCCTAAAGCTCGGCGGCCTCGAGCAAACCAAAGAATCCGTCCGCGACCAGCGCACCTTCCCGTTCCTCGAAGCACTTCTTCAAGACGCGCGCTTCGCCCTCCGCATGCTTCGCAAAAATCCTAGCTTTACAACCATCGCGATTCTCACGCTGGCCCTCGCCATCGGCGCCAACACCGCCATCTTCAGCGTCCTTGATGCCGTTCTTCTTCGCCCGTTGCCATTTCACGATCCCGCACGACTGGTCGCGGTTCGTTCCATCGACCTCAAGGATGCAACCCAGGGGGGTGACATTTCCTACCCTTCTTTTCTCGACTGGCGCTCGCAAAGCCATTCCTTCGAAGCCATGTCCGTCTTGAACGTCACCAACCTCACCTATACTGGTGGCGATCAGCCCGAAAGCATTCGGAGCGCTGAGGTTTCTGCCAATCTGTTCTCTTTGCTGGGTGTTTCGCCGGCTCTCGGCAGAGCTTTTACTGTGCAGGAAGATCGTCCCGGCGGCGACAATATGCCGGTCATACTCAGCTATGAGTTCTGGCAGAGCCACCTTGGCGGTGATCCGAATGTGCTCGGTCGCGCTCTCACTTTGGATGACAGCAAGTACTCCGTTGTGGGCGTCATGCCTGCGCGCTTCCAGTTTCCAGTGGAGAAGGATCGCGAGGAATTATGGATCACCATGGCCCGTGACCTGCAAGGCGAGAGGTCCGTGGCTACCCAACGTGGAGTCGCCTACCTTCAGGTCATCGCCCGCCTCAAGCCCAATACCCAAATTCCCAAAGCGCAGTCCGATGTCCTCTTGATCCAGGAACAGTTGAATCGGCAATATCCCGAAAATCGTCCCAGGGGCGTGGAGATTCAATCAGAGTCCGATCAAATCGCGGGCGACATGCGTCCCGTGCTGATGATCCTCCTCGCGGCAGTCGGGTTTGTGTTGCTCATTGCCTGCGCCAATGTCGCCAGTCTTTTACTCGCTCGCGCGACTGTGCGTCAAAAAGAGTTCACCGTCCGCTCTGCCCTGGGCGCAAGCCGCTGGACCATCGTCCGGCAGCTCCTTGCGGAAAGCGTACTCCTGGCTTTCTTCGGCGGAGCCCTGGGCCTTTTATTTGCTCAATGGGCGACGGCTGCCCTTGTCTCCATGGCCCCGGAAGGCTTGGCCCGTGCGTCGGAAATCGGCCTCGATTTCCGCGTGCTGGCGTTCACATTCTTCGTTGCGCTTGCTACCGGCGTCCTTTTCGGGTTGGTACCGGCATTTCAGGCTTCCCGTTCCAGTCCCAGCCAAGTTTTGAGCGAGAGCACACGAGGCTCCAGCACCGGGCCCCGTGCCGTCCACCTGCGCAGCGTTCTCGTGGTCTCCCAACTGGCAATTGCATTCGTGTTGCTAATTGGCGCTGGCCTGTTGTTGCGCAGCTTCAATCGTCTGCTGCACGTTGATCCGGGTTTCCGCCCAGACCATGTTCTGACCTTTCTGCTGGAAGTGCCCGACAGCCGGCACCCCGGTGCCCAACGCCCTGTTTTTGTTCGCGAACTCCTGCAATCGGTCAGAACTCTGCCAGGCGTAAGATCCGCCAGCGCCATCTTCGGCCTGCCTTTGAACGAAGACCAGAGTGCCTTCGTGACGCTCGATGTTTCCGGCCAGCCAGTTCCCAGTTCGCAGCGTCCGCGTGTCGCGTTTCGCATTGTCGAGTCGCAATACTTCAACACCATGGGCATCCGGCTTTTGCAAGGCCGCACTTTTACTCCGCAAGATGAACAAGGTGGCCCGCATCTTGCCATTGTGAATGAAACACTCGCGCGCCAAATCTTCCACGGCGAAAGCCCATTAGGTCACAGGATTACACCTAGCATCTCGTTTGGCGATAATCAGGAAGCTCCCGTGCGCGAGATCGTTGGCGTGGTCGCCGACGTGAAATCCAGCGGCATCGGCGACTCGGCAATCCCCGAGGTTTATGTTCCCCAGACTCCGGTCGACTTCATCGGCGAGACGACTGTAGTGGTACGCACCGCACCGGATCCCAGTTCACTTGTCCCAACCATGCGTTCCCTCGTCAGTTCCATGGACAAAGACCTTCCCCTGCGCGAAGTCAGAACCCTCGATCAGTACATCACCGGCTCCATTTCGGCGCCTCGTTTCGAAGCTCAGCTTCTCGGTATCTTCGCCGCCCTGGCCTTTGTGTTAACTGCCATCGGCCTCTATGGCGTCATCTCTTACTCTGTCGTCCAGCGCACCCGGGAAATGGGCATTCGTATCGCCCTTGGCGCGCAGCGCGGAAGCATTTCACGAATGGTGTTTCGCCAAGGCGCATCGCTCACCCTGATTGGCGTTGCCGTTGGACTCTTGGCATCTTTCTTCGCCGTGCATTTCATCCGCCACCTCTTGTACGGCATTGCGGCCACCGACCCCGCCACTTTTATCGCTGTGCCCCTCCTCCTGATAGCTGTGTCCTTGTTGGCCACCTACATCCCCGCCCGTCGCGCCACCCGCGTCGACCCCATGATCGCCCTAAGGTACGAGTGAGCCCTGCCCATGAACACTCTACGCACATTTTTCTTCCGTCTCCGCAATCTCTTCCGCAAAAAGGAACTCGATCGCGATCTGCACGATGAGCTAACCAGCCATCTCGAAATGCATATCGCCGACAACCTCCGTGCTGGCATGTCCCAAGAAGAAGCACGCCGTAACGCTCTCCTAAAACTCGGTGGCCTAGAACAAACCAAAGAATCCGTCCGCGACCAGCGCGGCTTCCCTCTTCTTGAGTCTCTCCTCCAAGACGCGCGCTTCGCCCTCCGCATGCTCCGCAAATCCCCCGCCTTCACCACCACCGCGGTTCTCACCCTGGCCCTCGGTATTGGAGCCAACACGGTTACGTTCGGACTTCTCCGTGCAGTTTTGCTGACGCCCCTGCCTCATCCGCAACCCGACCGGCTCGTGATGGTGGAGGAGGTCTGGACGTCAGGTGCGGGCATGACGTCTTGGCTGAACTTCATCGGTTTGCGTCAACGACTACATAGCTTCGAAGACTTCGTACCGCTGCGGTACCGTAACATCGATATGGAACTTGCGTCCGGGCCGCAGCGTGTCAACGCGTTGGAAGTAACCGGCGATTTTTTCCATGCTCTGGGCGGGGTTCCTCTCCTCGGTCGGTACTTCGTGGATCAGGACAGCGTCGCAGGTGCGCCGCGTTTCGTAGTCCTCAGCGAGTCACTTTGGAGACAATCATTCGGCGCTGACCCGAAAGTCATCGGTCGAGCCATTACCATTGACAACGATCTGTATTCCGTTGTCGGAGTGGCCCCCGCCGAATTTCGACCTGACCCGTTTCCCTCAACCCGTCTTTGGATTGCGCTGCAGCCTGCGGGACCGGTCTATTCCTCCGGTGCTATTGCTCTGTTTTCGTTCGGACGACTGAAGGCTAATGTAAGTCTGCAAAACGCTAATGCGGACCTCTCTGTCGCGATCCAGAGTCTCCGCGCGGCCAATCCAGATCGCGCCAATTCTATCGGCCTGACTGCGCGCGCTGTCTCTATGCATCGATGGGAAGCCAAAAGCCTTGCGGTTAAGGTTCCTATTCTGTCGGCGGCCACAACACTGCTGCTTCTCATCGTATGCATGAATGTGGCGAACCTTCTTCTCGCTTGGACAACATCGAGGAGACGAGAATGGGCCACACGTCTCGCTTTGGGTGCGAGTCGTTGGCGCATCATCCGCCAGTCGTTCATTCTCAGTTTATTGCTCGCCGCAACGGGAACCATCGCCGGCATAATCCTCGCCGACGCTTGCGTTCTGACAATGCGCCATATTTCCGCATATTTCCTTCCTTACGGCACGATTCTCCGACTGGACCTCCATGTACTGGCCTACAGCTTGGCTTTGTGCGTGCTGACCGCCGTGGTGTTTGGAACCGCCCCTGCCCTCACTGCCCTCCGGGCATCCAACGCAGACCTGCATGCCTGGGCACAAATGGGGACTCCTCTGCGTACTCAACAAATGGCAAACAGACTTCTAGTCAGCCTCGAAATCGCCCTTTCGATGGTTTTGGTTTGTTGTACAGGATTGATGCTGCGTACTCTCTATAATCTCGAAACGCAGGACCTTGGTATCAAGACTGACAATGTGCTGACATTTCAAACCTCCGTCGCAGAGCCGGAGTACCACAACCGGCAAGTTGGGGAAGCCTACTATTGGCCACTGCTTCAGCGGCTCCGTGCTCTTCCGGGAGTCGTGAGCGTCGGCGCTACGACCGCGTTGCCGATCAACGGCAATCCGTCTTCGGATCACATCAGAGCTGCCGGACATTTCCTTTCTCCATCAACTCGATTTGCTCTTAGGGGTGTAATGCCGGGCTATTTCCGGACGATGGGCATCCTGATGCTCAAAGGACGCGAGTTCGCCGATGAGGACCGCGTCGGCACACTGCCCGTGGTCGTTGTCAATGACATTGCGGCCAGACTTGTCTTCGGCGATGAAAACCCGATTGGGCAGCAGCTCGGATGGGGTAACACCGTAATCGGAGTTTACAAGTCCGCCGCACAGGGCATGCATTCGACGGAACGTCTTCCGGAAATTGATCTATGCGTAATGCAATTAATGCCCGGCACCTTCGTCTACGACTCATGGGCAATGCAACCCCTCACTGTCGTTTTGCGTACCGCAAACCCAGCGTTCGAGTTGCGGGGAGCCATTCGCGAGACGGTGCGAGCGATCAATCCGCAGCAGCAGGTGCTCAATATCCAAACACTGCAGGATGAAATGGATAGTTCTGTCACTAGTGAGCGTTTCACGCTGCAATTAATTGGCGGGGCAGGAATTTTGGCTCTCATTTTGGCTGCTATTGGAGTCTACGGCCTGATGAGCTACTGGGTCACGCAGAAGACGAGAGAGATCGGAATACGAATGGCTCTTGGTGCTTCACGCGGCAGCATCCGACAATTGATACTCTGGCAAGCGCTTCCTGTTACCGTTCTCGGTATTGCCTTAGGAATTCCTCTCGCCCTCAGTGCAGGGGCTTTATTCCGCGCCATGTTGTTCAAAGTCGGGGCCTCTGACCCTTTGACTTTCCTTGCGGTAGGAGGGTTGATAGCCGCGACGTCATTGCTGGCCGCCTGGCTCCCCGCCCGTCGCGCCACCCGCGTCGACCCCATGATCGCCCTAAGGTACGAGTGAGCCCTGCCCATGAATTCTCCACCACGCAGGGCCCAGTTTCGCCCTCATATTCCGGGCAACTTATTTCGTTCCCCGGCGTCAAACAATCTACGCTTTATTGCGTATCTGGGAGCAGCGGCAATCGAGAATTTATCCCCAAACTACCGCTGGAACACGATCTGGGACTGAGGCAAGACTGAGGCAGGGCTGCAAGCAGGTGACGCGGAATCGGCAACGCCACATGGGGGCTCCATGGAATCGCTCTGGCAGGATACCCGCTACGCCTTAAGGAATCTTAGCAAGACACCCGGCTTTGCCATGGTTGCCGTCCTCACTCTTGCCCTGGGCATCGGCGCGTCCACTGCCATTTTCAGCGTCCTCGAAAACATCCTCATGGAGCCCTTCCCCTATCCCGATGCGCAGCGCTATATGTCCATCCAAATCCATGACACGGAACGAAATGAGCCGGGCGGACGGGCCGGGTTCAGCGGGCCCGAGTTTTTGGATTATGTGGCCCAGACTCATGTTTTTGATCGCGTGATCGCCAATGACAATCTGGACGTGCTGTACCGTTCCGGCGAAGGCACACAACTCCTGGAAGGAAACTACGTTACCCCGGGAACCTTCGAGTTTCTCGGCATGCCGGCCCTCCTCGGCCGCGTAATGCAACCTGCGGACTACGAGCCCGGCGCTTCCCCCGTTTTTGTTCTGCGCTACAAAACCTGGGTCAAAGAGTTTGCTGCCGATCCGGGTATCCTCAACAAAACGTTTGTCCTGAACGGCACTCCGCGAACTCTCATCGGCATCATGCCTCCGCGTTTCGGTTGGGGCGACGCGGACTTGTGGATTCCAGATAAACCCAGCCGCACCGTGGCGAGCACCGCCGTAGCGGGCGCTTTCCCCCGTTACTGGTTCTTCTTGGGACATTTAAAGCACGGCGTTTCGATGAAGGAAGCCGTAGCGGATGTGACCGTGGTCGCTAATCGTCTTGCCACGGTCTACCCCAAGGATTACCCCAAGCACTTTTCAGTGCAGATTCAATCTCTCACCGATCTGGTCGTCGGGCAGTTTCGCACCACTCTTTATATTGTTCTTGCTGCCGTTGGTTTGCTTCTTCTTATTGGTTGCGGAAACGTGGCCAACCTTCTTCTGGCCAGAGCCACCACACGCGAAAAGGAATTTGCCATTCGCTCCGCTCTTGGTGCCAGCCGCCGCCGTCTGATCAGCCAGCTCCTTGTGGAGAGCCTTATCATCGCGCTCGGCGGTGCCGCGGTTGGCGCTCTACTGGCTTGGGGTGGTTTGCAATTCATTGTGGCCCTGATGCCGCAAGATATCATCCCGGCAGAAGCGGTCATCCATCTGAACCCGCCGGTGCTGCTGTTTACGCTGGGTGTGGCCATCCTGACCGCGCTCATCTTCGGCCTCGTTCCGGCTTTCCGGGCAGCAAGGAAGGATCTGAACGATCCGCTGCGCGACACTGGCAAAGGTCTCAGTGGTGGCTTCCGTCACGGCAAACTGCGCAATGCCGTCGTCGTCCTGGAAGTCGCGCTATCGCTTACTCTGCTTATCGCCGCGGGCCTTTTGATGCGCAGCTTTGTCGCCCTCCGGGAAGTGCATCTCGGCTTCCAATCCGATCACATCCTGGTAGCAAGGTTGCCTCTCCCCGTGGAACGCTACAAAACAGGGACCCAGATTGCCGCTTTTTATCGCCCCTTGTTGCAGCGCCTGAAAGCGCTTCCCGGTGTTGTCGACGTCACCGAAACCAGCACCCTTCCCCCTTATGGTGGCATTCCCAGCGAAATCGAAATCCTCGGCAAAACCCACTCCGACAAATGGAACGCCCTCTTCCAACTCTGTAGCGAAGGGTATTTCCCGGTTATCAAAATCCAGTTCCTCGACGGGAGGCCCTTCACCGAATCGGAGGTTGATGGCGCGCGCAAGCTCGCGGTTGTCAACCAGACTTTCGCCAAAAAATATTTGCCCGGAGAGAATCCCATCGGTCAGCGGGTCCGCATCAAGCAGCTCGCTGAATTTGAGGACAAAGTCCCCGAGCCCATGTTCGAGATCATTGGTCTCGTCGCCGATGCCAAAAACCGTGGCCTCCAGGATCCACCCGACCCGGAGATCTGGATCCCCTATACCGTCACGGGCTCGGCATTTCGCGGCATTTTGGTTCGCACCTCGCAAGAACCGCTCTCCATGTTGAACGCCGTTCGCCACGAAGTCTGGACCATTGACCCCAACGTTGCTCTGACGCTCACAGGCACATTGGAGGGCTACATCAGCCAGTTTTCCTATGCCGGGCCGCGTTTCGGTTTCATGCTCATGATCATCTTTGGCTCCATCAGCCTGATCCTCGTCACCATCGGCGTTTACAGCCTTCTCTCCTACACCATCGCGCGGCGCACTCAGGATATTGGTATTCGCATGGCTCTCGGGGCGCAAGGCTCGAACGTTGTTGCCATGGTGATCCGCATGGGCCTTCAGCTTGTGGCCATCGGCGTGGGGCTCGGGCTGCTTGTCAGCGCCGCCTTGGGACGCGTCATCGCTACGCAGCTCTGGGGTGTATCGGCTTACGATCCGTGGACTTTGACGTGCGTGCCCGTGGTACTCCTAATCACCGGATTCCTGGCTTGCTGGGTTCCCGCTCGCCGCGCCGCGCGCGTCGATCCCAACATCGCCCTGAGGTACGAGTGAGCCATGTTAATGAATTCGCCACTCTGCCGGACTGAGTTCCAAATTCGCATTCTGGGCAGTCCATTTTTTTCGGTCGCGTTGAACAAATCTCGTTCCATTGCGTATCTGGAAATAGAGGTAAGCGAAAGTTTAACCACGGGCTGCCTCTGGAACAGGATCCGGGGCTGAAGCGAGAAAGAGATGGGGCAACAAGCGAAAAACCCGAAATCGCCAACGCCACATGAGGGCTCAATGGAATCTATCTGGCAAAATACCCGCACCACGTTAAGGAAATTAAGCCCAACACCAGGCTTCGCCATCGTCGCCGTCCTCACCCTCTTCTTGCTCCAATGCCGATCCGAATTCCCCGGCAGAGAATTATCGGCCCCCCACTCCCCATCCACAGCTTCCTGTGGCATCCCCACACAAACAATGCTATCTTCATGTGGTCATCACACAGGAGGCCTCATGAGCGACTCCAAACTTGACCTTCTCCAGGGCACTCTCGACCTTATGGTCTTGCAAACCCTTGCCGCCTTAGGTCCCCTCCACGGCTACGGCATTGCCCGCCGCATCGAACAGGTCAGCGGCGATCAAGTCCTCCTGAATCAGGGCACCATCTATGCCTCTCTCGTCCGTCTCCAGCAGCGCGGCTGGATCTCCGCCGAATGGGGCATCTCCGATAACAATCGCAAAGCCAAGTTCTATTCCATCACCAAGCGCGGCCGCAAACAGCTCTCTGAAGACGCCGCTTACTGGCAGAGGCTCTCCATGGTGATGAGCCGCGTCTTGGCCATGCCAGAAGAGGAGGCCGAGTCATGATCGACCGCATCCGCCAATTCTCCCAGCTGGGTGCCCCACCCTTGGTTTGGAAGGGTGGGTCTTGGGTTTCTTTTCTCCGAAACTCAAAACTGAAAACGGAAAACTTATTACTTCTTCCGGAGGCCGAGTCATGATCGACCGCATCCGCCAATTCCTTCTGCGTTTCGCCTCGCTCTTCCGTCGCGCGCAACTCGACCGCGATCTCGATGCAGAGATGGCCTCCCATCTCCAATTGGCCATCGAAGAGAACCGCCAAAACGGTATGGCCACGGAAGAAGCCCGCCGCCAAGCCCTCCTCAATTTCGGTGGGATGCAACAGACCAAGGAAACCGTCCGCGATGCCCGCGGCCTTCCCGCCTTGGAAGTGCTTCTCCAGGATCTGCGTTTCGCCTTGCGCATGCTCCGCAAGAATCCTGGTTTCACCGCCATCGCCATCCTCACGCTGGCCCTGGGCATCGGCGCCAACACCGCGCTATTCTCCGTCGTCAACGGAGTGCTTTTGAATCCGCTGCCCTACGATCACCCCGATCGCCTGGTTGTGTTTTACACCCGTACGCCTGACTTCAAATTTTCTTCTATTTCTTACCCAAATTTCCTGGATTGGCGCCGTTTCAACCATTCCTTCTCCGATCTTGCCGCCTTCCGCTCGGATAGTTTCAACCTTACTGGAATGGGTGAGCCGGAGCGCCTGAAAGCGAACATGATTTCGGCACCCTTTTTCACGGTCCTCGGTGTCAAGCCCGTCATCGGCCGCGCCTTCACCGACCAGGAAGATCAGGTGGGCGGCGCCCCCGTCGCCCTCATCAGCGAAGGCCTCTGGAATCGCAAGTTCGATTCTTCCCCCGCCGTCGTCGGAAAATCTATCACTCTGAATGGAATCCTCTACACCATAACTGGCGTGATCCCCGCGAGCTTTCACTACGAAAACAGCAATTTTCAATCCGACAGTGATGTTTACGTCCCCATCGGCCAGTGGAACGAACCCCTGTTCCGCGATCGCCGCGCCAGCATGGGCATGGATGGCGTGGGAAGGCTTAAGCCGGGCGTCACTCTCGCTCAGGCAGACTCGGACATGAATGCAATCGCAACCCATCTCGCCGAGCTCTACCCCGACATCGATAAGAATTCCGGTGTCGCGCTCATCTCCCTGAAAGAAAATATGGTGGGAGACATCCGGCCGTTTCTCTTCATGCTTCTCGCCGCCGTCGGCTTTGTGCTTCTCATCGCTTGCGCCAACGTGGCCAACTTGCTTCTGGCGCGTTCCACGGGAAGAACGAGGGAATTTGCCGTTCGAACCGCTCTCGGCGCCAGTCCCAGCCGGGTTGTTCGCCAACTTCTTACAGAGAGCATTTTGCTCGCCCTGGCAGGTGGCGTATTCGGTACATTCCTTGCTGCTTGGGGCACGAAGGCGGCCCTCAAGATTCTTCCGGAAGCTCTCCCGCGCGCCGGGGAGATTCATCTTGACGCTCGCGTTTTCCTCTTCACCCTCGTTGCCTCTACCATTGCCGGTATTCTGTTTGGCTTGGCGCCGGCTCTTAAGGCTTCCCGGACCGACATTCAAGAAACGCTGCAGGAAGCTGGACGCGGGGGAAGCGGGGCACGCCACCGCACACAGAGTGCCTTCGTGGCGATGGAGATGGCGCTGGCCGTGGTCTTGCTCGTCGGCGCTGGATTGATGATTCGCAGCTTGGCCCTTCTCTGGAGCGTGAATCCTGGATTTGACCCCCGCAACGCCGTCAGTTTTAACCTCGCCTCCGCCCAACCATTTGGCCCTACACCTTCTGCCACCCGTGCTGCGTTTCGTCAACTTCACGACGCCATTAGCGCCGTTCCCGGTGTCCAGTCTGTCTCGTTCACGGTTGCGGCCTCACCTCTGAGAAGCGATTCGGAACTTCCTTTCTGGTTGGAAGGAGAGACCAAGCCAGCCTCCATGCAGGATATGAAATCATCGCTCCTATACGTTACCGAACCGGATTATTTACAGGTCATGAAGATCCCCTTGAAACGCGGGCGTTTCCTCACTAACTCCGATAACGAAAACTCGTCACCTGTGATTGTGATCGACGATCAGTTTGCGAAACAGTACTTTGCAGGTAAAGATCCTATTGGACAACACATCAATCTCGACATTGTCAACACCAGCCCGGAAATCGTCGGGATCGTTGGCCACGTGAAGCAGTGGAGCTTGGACGACGATGCCGCGCATATTCAAGCGGAATGTTACTTCCCATTATTGCAAACCCCCGATTCCGTTCTGTCGCTCTTCGACCATAGTGCGGGCGTAGTGATACGCACCAAGGACGCTTCGATTGCCAATATGAGTTCCATCAGCCATGCGGTGCAAAGCGTAAACAGCCAGATCGTCATTTATGGAACGGAAACGATGAGCGACGTGATTTCCGATTCCCTCGCTTCGCAGCGCTTTGCCATGGTTCTGCTCGGCGTTTTTGCTGCCCTCGCTCTCTTGCTCTCCTCGATCGGCATCTACGGCGTGATTTCCTATGTCGTAGGCCAGCGCTCTCACGAAATCGGCATTCGCATGGCACTCGGTGCGGAACGCGCCAATGTCTTCCGCATGGTGTTGGGCCAGGCGGGGAAAATGGTCATGCTGGGAATTGGGATAGGCTTGGCCGCGGCGCTCGCATTGACCCGCCTCATGGCCAGCATGCTCTTCGGCGTACGCTCCTCGGATCCCCTTACTCTTCTAGCGGTCAGCCTGTTGCTCGCAGCCGTGTCCTTGCTGGCCTGCTACGTCCCCGCGCGCCGCGCCACCCGCGTCGATCCCCTGATCGCACTAAGGTACGAGTGAGCCATGAACATGAGAACCCATTCATCGTTGATTCTCCACTCGCACCGCCTGTGGCGTACTCTTTCGTCAGCAATAGCAGATGCCCCCGCCATGCCAAGGGGAGAGGAGGCCAAATCATGATCGACCGCCTCCGCCAACTCTTTCTCCGCTTTGCCTCGCTCTTCTGTCGCAAGCAACTCGACCGCGATCTCGATGCTGAGATGAACTCTCATCTCGCAATGGCCATCGAAGAAAATCTCCAGCACGGCATGTCTCTCGCCGAAGCCCGCCGCCAAGCCCTGATCCATTTCGGCGGCACGCAACAAACCAAGGAAAACCATCGCGAATCTCGCGGCATTCCCTGGCTCGAGCACTTCCTCCAGGACCTCCGCTTCGCCCTTCGCCTCCTTCGTAAATCCCCCGGCTTTACCGCCACCGCGATCCTCACCCTCGCCCTCGGTATCGGTCTCAACACCTCCATCTTCTCCCTCGTCAACACGGTTCTTTTACGTCCGTTGCCTTACCCGGATGCCGGCCGCCTGGTCATGGTGTGGGAACAGAATCTTCATCGCGGATGGTTGGAAAACATCGTTTCTTCCGCTAACTTTCTCGACTGGAAGCAGCAGAATCACGTCTTCACGGACATGGCTGCGTTCGAGTCAAACTCCTTCAATCTTTCCGGCAACTTTATCCCCGAAGAAGTTTCCGGCGAGCGCGTCACCACGAATCTCTTTTCGGTCCTTGGTGTTCAGCAGTTCCTTGGACGCCTCTTTCTTCCCGACGAGGAAAAGCGCGGCAGCGCCGGCGCGGTTCTCAGCTATGCCCTTTGGCAGTTGCGTTACGGCGGCGACCCCAATCTGATCGGCAAGACAATCACTCTCAACGGCGAACCTGTTACCGTGGTTGGCATACTTCCTGCCACTTTTTCGGATGATTATTCTTCCTCCTTTGCTCCCCGCTCTCAATTGTGGATTTCCGGCCTCGACCTCCAGCCCGAGGCCAGGGAATCTCACCAATATCATGTCGTAGCCCGTCTCAGGCCCGGCCTGACTCTGCAGCAAGCACAAGCCGACATGGATACAATCGCGGGCCGCATCGAGCAACAATATCCAGAATCAAAAGGTTGGAGCGTGTCCCTGGTCGGTTTGCACGACCAGGTGGTGCGCTACACGCGCTCTGCCTTGCTCGTTTTGCTGGTAGCCGCCACTCTTGTTCTCCTCATCGCCTGCGCAAATGTCGCCAACCTGATCCTGGCCAAGGGCGTCGGCCGCGCGAAAGAGATTGCCATCCGCGTCGCTCTCGGTGCAACCCGAGGGCAAATTGTCCGCCAGCTTCTTGTCGAGAGCATTCTGCTCTCCATCATGGGTGCGGTATTTGGTCTTGTTCTTGTCGCGTGGTGTTCCGAAATTCTCGTTCGTTTGTCTCCCCCAGGAACGCCGCGCCTCGAAGGCGCTGGTATGAACGCTCACGTCCTGCTCTTTGCCCTTGCGCTTGCATTCGCCACAGGAATCACGTTTGGATTGGTTCCAGCGGCTAGCTCAGCGAATCCCAACACCATCTCACCTCTGAAAGAAAGTGGTCGGAGTCCCGGCCAGAGCGCCAAAGGTCGCAAGCTGCGAGACCTCCTGGTTGCCTGTGAATTTGCTCTCGCACTTTCTCTTTTGGTTGGCGCCGGCCTCATGATCAGGACTCTCTCGCAACTTGGCCGTGTCGAGATTGGATTTACTCCACAAAATCTCTTGTCGATGAAAGTGCCCCTTGTGGGTCCGCAATATGACGATCCTCGCCGTCAGGTGCAGTTCTTCCAGCAGTTGCTGTCCCGCGTCGAAGCTCTCCCGGGAGTGGAGGCAGCCAGCGTATCTCGTGGCATTCCCATGGAAGGCTGGGCAGGATGGAATTTCGTGACTGCCGAGCAGCCCAATCCCCCGGCTGGTGAAGTTCCAGACGCGAACTACGTGGTAGTCGCGCCGCACTACTTCCGCGCGATGGGAATCCCTCTTCGTCTCGGCCGTCCGTTTTCCGATTCCGATTCGCCGGCCGGCGAACAAGTCGCGATTGTCAGCGAATCCCTCGCTCGCAAATATTGGCCCGCTCGCGATCCCCTCGGCATGCGCCTCAAAATGAGTGACCGTGGCAGTGACGCCTCCGAACCATGGCTTACCGTTGTTGGTGTTGCCGGAAATGTCCGCAGTGAAGGTCAATACGCTCCCTACTTCCCGGAAATCTACGTTCCCTATACACAATATCCATGGGTCCTTTGGCCTCGCCACCTGGTTGTCCGCACTTCCTCGAACCCCTCAACCATTGTCACCGCCATCCGCAGGGAAGTTCAGTCGCTGGACAAAAACATCCCAGTCTCCGAAGTAGCGGCCATGAACGAAATCGTTGCTGGCCCCGTGCTTCAGGGGAAAACAATCATGTGGCTTCTCGGGGCTTTCGCCGCGCTCGCCCTTCTTCTCGCCGGCATCGGCATCTACGGCGTCATTTCTTATGCGGTTGGCCAGCAAACCCACGAGATTGGTATCCGCATGGCTCTTGGTGCCAAGCGCGCCGACATTCTTTGGTTGGTTCTCGCGCGCGGCGGAAGACCCGCCCTCGCAGGCGCGGCCGCCGGTGTTCTCGCGGCCCTCGCCATGACTCGTGTCATGACCAGTCTCTTGTTTGGAGTGAGCCCCACTGATCCGCTCACCTTCCTCTTTGTCTTTGCGGTTCTGTCCTTCGTCGCTCTCGCGGCCACCTACATCCCCGCCCGCCGCGCCACTCGGCTCGATCCTGTAATCGCACTGCGCTACGAATAGAGAATAGAATCTATGGATATCCAACGCCCATCCAACGCACGCGCCAAAAAGATTCGCCGTATTGTCTACGCCGCCATTGCCATCGTTTCCGTTGCTGGCGTAACCTTCGGCGTCTCGCGCCTTCACCAGGCTGCTCCTTCCGTGGATAAAGCCACTGTCTATACCGACGAGGTGAAACGCGGGCCGCTCCTCATCGAGGTCCATGGCATCGGCACTCTCGTCCCCGAGGACATTCGCTGGCTTCCCGCGCAGACCGATTCCCGCGTCGATCGCATAATCCTCCATCCCGGCGCCCTCGTTCAGCCGGGCAGCGTAATTCTGGAACTCAGCAATCCCGAATTGCAGCGCGACCTTCTGGACTCCGAATATCAGTTGAAAGCGGCACAGGCCGACTACGAAAACCTTCGCGTTCAACTTAACAGCGAACTCCTCAACCAGAAGGCCGCCACCGCCTCCGTCCGCAGCGAATACGAGCAGGCCAAAATCCAGCATGAAGTGGATGAAAAGCTTCGCGCCGAGGGCCTCAGCCCCGACGTCACTGCGCAATTATCAAAAGTAAAAGAAGAACAGCTCGCGATTCGCCTGCAGCTTGAAGAAGATCGCACGGCAAACGCCGCAGACTCCGCAAAAGCTCGCCTCATGGCTCAGCAGTCTCACGTTGATCAGCAGCGCGCCCTCCACGACCTCAAACGCAGCGAAGCCGATGCGCTTCATCTCCGCGCCGGCCTCCAGGGTGTCCTCCAGGTCGTCCCTGTCGAGGTCGGGCAGCACGTCACGCCTGGCACCAATCTTGCCCGCGTAGCCGATCCCAAGCACCTCAAGGCCGAAATCAAAATCGCCGAAACGCAAGCCAAGGACGTGGCCATCGGCCAGCTCGCCTCCGTCGACACCAGAAACGGCATCGTCCAGGGCCACGTCTCCCGCATCGACCCCTCCGTGCAAAACGGTACTGTCACCGTTGACGTGCAAATCAGCGACCCGCTCCCGCAAGGCGCGCGGCCTGACCTCAGCGTCGATGGCACCATCCAAATTGAAAATCTCAAGGACGTCCTCTACGTGGGCCGCCCCGTCCACGGCCAATCCGAAAGCACTGTTGGCCTCTTTAGACTTTCCGATGACGGCGCGGAAGCTGTCCGCGTCAACGTCAAGCTCGGTAAGACCTCTGTCAACACCGTCGAAATTCTCCAGGGTTTGAAACCGGGAGACAAAGTCATTCTTTCGGATATGTCCAACTGGGACGCTTTTGACCGCATTCGCTTGCGCTAAGGAAATTTATCTCGGAGGAACTTCACATGACTTCAACAAACGGCACGCTCATCAAAATGCAAGGCGTCAGCAAAATCTTCTTCACCGACGAACTGGAAACGCACGCCTTGGCCCAGATTGATATGGAGATCAAAAAGGGTGAATATCTCGCGATTGCCGGCCCTTCCGGATGCGGCAAATCCACGCTGCTCGCCATTCTGGGACTCCTGGATTCGCCAACCGAGGGCAATTACCTGCTCAACGGCAATCCTGTTTCCAGCCTCAAGCTCAGCGACCGCTCGCGCATCCGCAACCGCGAAATCGGTTTTATTTTCCAGGCCTTCAACCTCATTGGCGATCTCACCGTCTATGAAAACGTCGAACTCCCGCTCACCTACCGCGGCATGGCCTCCGCCGAGCGCAAGGAAAAAGCGCAATCCGCCCTGGAGCGCGTCGAAATGGCCCACCGCGCCAAGCACTACCCCGCGCAACTTTCCGGCGGTCAGCAGCAGCGCGTCGCCGTCGCCCGCGCCCTTGTCGGCGATCCCCTGATTCTCCTCGCCGATGAGCCCACGGGAAATTTGGATTCCAAAAATGGAGATGCGGTGATGGACTTGCTAAAGGAACTTCACTCCAATGGCGCAACAATTTGCATGGTCACCCACGATCCGCGCTACGCCCATCATGCCGAACGCACTTTGCATCTCTTTGATGGCCGCATCGTCGACCAAACTATGGCGCCCGTCTAACCCCTGACCCACATTTCTAGCCGCCACTTCAACGAACCGCCCAGGCTTTTGCAGCGGCCGCCTTCCGAGGCGCGTTGTTTGCGCCCCGGATGCTTTTGCGGGGCGGGCGCTTTGTCAATCAACAATTCCATCTCGCACTGCCTGAGGCCGGCTAGAATGCTCTTTCTTTTGTCACTCTTCCAGGCGATCCATCGACGCCGTCGCGCCCTGCTGAAATATCCACTTCAGCGGCGCAGTACCAGGCAGCCCGCGATCATGTCATGCAGCGCCTGCCTCTTCTCCGTGAATCCCGCTATGATGTAGCCGATGTACATGGTCGTTTTCCCGGAAATGATTTTCCCAAAAAATCGTCCGGTAGCCCGGCCAAACGAAATGCGGTTTGCGGCACAGTCGGTCACATATAAACCCAGTGCTTGCTTGCCCCACGTCGCTTGCTTTTCCCCGCTCTCCAGATAGGCAAAGTAAAGCCACTGTAGCAACGCACCCACAACGAGAAACGCAAACAGGATCGACAAAATTCCAACGATTGCCTCCGGATTCGGCGGCTCGTGTCTATAATGCCGCAAACTTCCGATCGTTGCCGCCAGCCCCGTCAGGAAAATCAGCGGAATCACGATTACGAATATGCCCACACTCAGTATCAGGCCGTCAATCAAATGCGCCACAAACCGCAACCAGAACCCCGCGTACGTTACGCTCTGCGCCGTGCTGAACCCTGCGACTCCCACATTCGCGGGCACCACTGCTCCCGCCGCGCCCGCAATCGCCGTTCTCGTCACCGGAGCTCCGCACGACACGCAGTACGCGGCATCCGCGCCGAGAAGAGCACCGCATTTGGAACAGTACACAGTCATCCTCCTGGACTTCGTCACCTCACCGGATCCCGCTAAAACGTGTGGCCATACCTCGCACTCGCTTCCGTCAAAATCACTCGCAACCTTCCCGCGCGAGTTCATCCAGTTCCTTTCGCGCTTCGCCACTTCCTTTTTGTGCCGCGGCGGACAGCAGTACCCGCGCCTGCGTGCAATTCCTCGTGACTCCCCGCCCCCTTCGATACAAGTCCGCAAGGGCCACCTCGGCGTTCATATTCCCCTTCTCCACGGCCGCCCAAAGCAACCGTACCGCCGCTGGGATCTCCGACCCTCGCATCTGATCCTTTAAGATCCTCTCTGCTTCTTGGTACTCCAATTGGCCGCTGTCCGCGCTTGCGCCTGTGGAACTCGCCGACTGAGGGACGCGACTCTGTTGTATCACCGGTTGAAGCGCAGGCACGCTCGGTGTTTTTGTCACGGCAGGTGACAGCACGGGCTCCGTTGGCGGTGCTCCCATCGCTGCGCTCGGCGCCTCCGGTTCAGCAGCCGCAGGTGCACCGCCATCTTTCTGCGGGGAAGGCAAAGCCGAACTCACTGGTGCAGGGGGCAAAGGAGCTTGCGATGCTCTTTCCGGTATCGGGCTCACAGGCGTAGATGGTTCGCTGGTCGAAGAGTGCGATGGCGTCGCTCCTTCGTCGCCTGCAATCACTTCGCCCAGCCAGATGAGCGCGTGGCCCACTTGGCGATGCCCCACCACTGCCGCGGCGATCAGCGTTAACACCACCATGATTCCAATCGCCCGCGTCAGCGTAAATCTCCTCCACAGCGGTTCCTCGATCCTTTCGCTGAATTCGGATTCGTCCGCCAGTTCAGGCAGTGGCTCCAACCTGCTCTCTGCTGGCAGCGGTTCCAACACGGCCAGCGGCGCCACCTCCTCCGAAACGTCCTGCAGGCCGCTTTCTACTTCCAAGCTGGGTACGACGACGCTCTCAGCGGGCACCTCTTTCACCTCGGCATCCACTTCGGACCCGACTGATGCGAGCGAGACGCGGGGCAGCGTGAAACGCGTTTCCTCTTGCGGCTCTTCGCGCAAAGTCCCCTCGGGAACAGGAATCGAGATCCTCTCCGTCACAACCTCCGGCACTGTCTCAGCGGGCTTAACCGAGGGAATCGCCATCCGCGGAAGGCTGGCGTGAACTTCCTCCCGCCTCTCTTCCGGTGGAGTCACCTTGGCAACAGGAGTGGGCGCAACTTCCGGCTCACGAGCTGGTGCCGCCTCAACGGGCTTAGCCAAGGGGACCGCAATCTTCGGAGGGCCGGATTGAACTTCCTCCCGCCGCTCTTCCGGTGGAGTCACCTTGGCAACAGGAGTGGGCGCAACTTCCGGCTCACGAGCTGGTGCCGCCTCAACGGCTTTCGCTTTCGGAGTCGCAACCTGCGCAAGCGTCCTGCGTGCTTCCCTGCGCAGTTCTTCGAGTGTTGACGCCTCGGAAGCGTCCAAAGCCGCCGGCCTGTGCTCCTCCGCCGCGGGCCGGTTAACCCCGCCCAGCCATTCGCGAATTTCTTCGCGGGCGCTTAGCGGTATTCCGCAAAATTCGATCCCCGCCACGCGGCCATCTTCTTTGATCCAGACGATTCGCCCCTCCCCGCTGATGCGCCTTGTCCCATCCAATGAAAATGCAAACTGTGTTTTGTTGCCTGCTCGCAAAGGCATCATCGCCCGTAGCGCAAATCCTTCTTCCGAAAGGTCGCGCATCATCCCGCCATTCGCGGCTTCCAGCTCAACGTAGACAAGGCTGCGTGGGCGATTGCGAACTTTCTTGCGGCGTTCGGTCTTGATAGTCATAGCAGGTGTAAATGTTTGCATTCTAACCTTTCCCCGCCGCCTTCTCTAGAATTAGTCGCCCGGAAGTTCGCTTGGAATACTCAGGGCCCCCGCGCTGAATGTCTCCGCCATCCGCGTGCGCTGGCCTGGTTTCACCTTAAGCACACTCAGGGCAAAGCTCTCTCCCGCGTAACAGATTTGGGCTTAGAGTAGAGGAAAGCTTTCGTTTTATTCCTATGAAAATACGTATCGGACTGGCGGCACTCTTCGTCCTCGCACTTCTGTACGCCGGCTACTGGTGGTGGCAGAAGCCTGCTCCGCTCACCGACACCGATTCTCTCCTGCTCGGCGAAATTGTGAACCAAAGCGGCGAAAGAGATTTCAACGGCTCCCTGGAAGAGGCCTTGAGTGTGTCTCTGGAGCAATCGCCGCACCTGAATCTCGTCTCCCACGAAAAGGCTAGCTCTGCTTTGCGAGACATCGGCCGGCCGGATGTCGCCATCCCCACCAGGTCGCTCTGCAGTACGCTTTGTCAGCGCGTGGGTGCAAAAGCCTTCATCACGGGCTCGCTGACGAGGGCCAGCGACAGCTACACCATTGATCTTGAGGCCAACCGCTGCGAAGGTGGCTCGCGCCTCGCGCGCGAAAGTGAATCCGCCCCCCGCGCTGATCTGGTGATTCACCATCTCGGCCTTGCGGCTGCGCGGCTCCGCAGAAAATTCGGCGAGAGCGAGGAATCAATCCGCAAATTCGATGTTCCACTCGAGCGCGCCACCACCCCCACTCCCGCGGCATTGCACGCTTACGCCGAAGCCCGCAGCATCAACCGGGAAAAAGGCGATCTCGAAGCCGTGCCGCTCTACAAAAAAGCTATCGAACTTGACTCCCGTTTTGCCCTGGCTCGCTCCAGCCTCGCCGTCAGCTACTACAACCTGAGCCAGTTGGCCCAGGCAGCTGAAGAAATCCAACAGGCATATGAAGCTGCCGACCGCCAGACCGTCCGTGAACGCCTCAACGTCACTACGCTCTATTACGACCTCGGGGTAGGCGATATCGAAAAGGCCATTGAGGGCTACAAGGAATACATCCGCACCTATCCTCGCGACGACATCGCCATGGGCAATCTCTCCAGCGAATACTTCGTCATCGGCGATTACGAGCAAGCCGCAAAGTACTCCCAGGATGCGTTGAAACTGGCACCCGATTCTGCGGCTTGGTACGAGAATCTCTCCACCGCTCTGCTGGCGTTGTCACGCGTGGATGAAGCGGAATCGGTTTTGAACGAAGCCTTCTCGCGAAAACTCGATGATCCCGCCTTGCACGCCAACCTGTATTCCCTGGCCTTCATGAAAGGCGACACGAAACTCATGGCGGAACAGCTCGCCTGGGCTGCCGGGAAACCCAATGGCGAAGATTCCCTCCTGTCTGCCCAATCGGATACCGAAGCTTATTATGGCCGCCTGAAGAAAGCGCGGGAATTCACGGAGCGCGCCGTGCAAGCGGCCAAAAAAGCGGACTTGCCGGAGTCCGCCGCCATCTGGCAAGTCGAGGCGGGCATCCGCGAAGCGGTTTTCGGCAATCTCGATCAGGCGCAGAAATATGCCGCCGATGCCCTGAAATCCTCGCCTGACAGCAAGGATGTCCGCGCGATTGCCGCCGTGATTTATGCTCGTGCCGGCGATGAAGCAAAAGCTCGGCAGATTATCGACGATCTGCGCGCCTCGTACGTTTCCAACATGGTGATGCAAAAAGCCTGGTTGCCGGTGGTACAAGCACAAAGCGCCTTGCACAAAAAGCAGAATGCTGAGGCCATCAAGCTCCTCGAAGGCGTCACTCCCTACGAGAAGGGCCAGCTCACTGGAAATGTAAGCGACTCCTGCATGCTTCCCGCTTATCTTCGCGGAGAGGCCTACTTGAAAATGCCCAGCGGTTCGGAAGCGCTGCGCGAGTACCAGAAGATCGACAGCAGCCCCGGCATTATCGTGAACTGCTGGTCCGGTCCGCTGGCCAAGCTGGGCATCGCCCGTTCCCAGGCGATCATGGGATCCACGCCCGCAGCCAAGTCCTCGTATCACAAGTTTCTTGCTCTGTGGAAGGATGCCGATTCAGACATCCCCATCCTGAAAGAAGCCAAGGCCGAAGCCGCCAAGCTCCACTGAACTCAAAATCCGGAATTGTTTATTTTCGGGCGAAAGCTATCGTGTTACTCCCATCGATTGTTGTTCAGAGAACCTGGCTTCGGCGACGTCGAATTCTTCTACCTTACCCCGCACAAAAAACTTGTCATTCCGACCGGAGGGACGGCGCCTTTCGCCGTCCCGGAGCGGAGGAATCACTCCTCGGCTTCGCATTTCACGCAAGGATTTCCTCGGCGGAGTTCCCGGCGAGAAGAGAAAATCTGGAATAAGACGCTTGCTTGCTTGTTAGATTGTCTGTCCCTTTTTCGATTTCACGTTGTAGGCTTCTGTGTCTCTTGCTCCGCCCCGCCTGCCTCGCGTGCTTTTTTGATGGCCGCCTGCACGGCTTTCGCTCTCTCCTCATCAATCCAGGAATCCCTCGTAACCAGCGTCGCTTGCGAGGGCAGCGCCACCACCGCTCCCGTTTTCTCCAGTGTCTCCATGATCTCCAGCAGCAGCGCCTCCTGCGTCGCCAGATACGAATTGTAGTCCTGCTCCAGAATGTAGCAGTACAGTTCCACTTCCAGCGCGTATTCGGCAAATCGCAGGAAGCTCACGCGCGCTGACGCATATTCCACCTTGGCATTCCGGTTCAAAACACCGCGCATTTCCTCCAGCACGGCGCGCACGTGATCGGGCGCAAGGTCATAACGCAGACGAACAAGCTGCTGGCAAAGAAATTTGTCCCGGAAGCGGAAATTCTCTAGCGTGGAAGAAGCCATGATCCCGTTGGGAATCGAGAGCAGCGTCCGGTCGAGCGTTCGCAACCGTGTGGATCGCAGCCCGATATCCTCCACCACCCCCAGCTGATTGTTCACCTTGCACGTGTCCCCGATCTGTATCACTTTATCGAACAGTACAGACACCCCGCCAAACATGTTCTCGAATGTCTTTTGCGCGCCAAGGCCCAGCGCAAGCGTCCCGATGCCCACTCCCGCCAGCGCAGCGGATACATCGAACCCCAAGCTGTGTAGCAGGATCAGGCTCACAATAATGAAGATGCTCACTTCCACGAACCGCCGGATCAGCGAAACGATCGAGCGCTCCGCGTACATCCCGCGGCTCGTAAAACTCCTGCCGATCCTCGAAGACAGCAGGCGCGTGATCCGTGTCAAAATCCAGTAGAATGCAATCGCCAGAATGACCCAGATCACTGGCCGGTAATAGATGCGGTACAACAGCGAGGTGCCGATGTAGCCCACCAGCCCATAGTGGATCAACACCGCGAGCACCAAGGTCCCAGGCCCCAGCCTCAATAGTGGCTCCTGCTCCGCCGGTGGCCGCTTGCTCCACTTCTGCCACAACCCTGCCAGCAGTTCCGCGCTTCTCGTCAGCAGCCGCGCCACCATTAGTGCAATCGGAAGAAACACCACAATCGCGATCCACTGCCACAACGGCATGAACAGGAATCGATGCTCGACCAGATACTCCGGTATTTTCTTTTCCACTTCCGGGAACGTCAGCGAATCGTAAACCTTGGGCACCTGCGCCAGCGTCGCCCGCGAAATGTACCAGAGTCGGTGGCCCTGTTCGTCTTCTTGGCGAATCAGCAGGATCGGCAGATTGTCGCTCGTCCCCAGCACACCACTCACTTTCTCCTGATCCGGGGGCAACCCATCATCCAGACGTCCTTGTGGATCACTGCTTACAAAATCAAGTGGCCCGGCAAGGTTTTGATTCAGGATGGTCAGCAGTTGCGAGGCCAGCTCTTCTTCCTCTTCAGCATTGGGGCGGTGCCGTCCCGTTGCTGGTTGAAAATACTGCACTGCCACGCTGTAGCGTTCTTCTTGCGCCGCCTTAATGAATCCCAGAATGCATCCGCGGGGATTGTCGCGCCCCAATGGGTCCGTCGGAACGCTGGGTTGCGCGGGAGCAGCGGCGGGCCCAGCGGCTGGCGTCATGCCGGGAATCTGTGCGCGCAAGGGCACACACCCAGCCGCTAGCATCAACACTACAAGTGGAATCGCACTGCGCCGAGCAGCCATTGTTCGCACTCCCGTATCCCGCCTCATTCTATCTGCTGCGTGCCTCCGGTTGAAGCTGTCGCGGAGCCGGAAACGTGCAGGTGCTCGTGATGCTGCCGTAGCACAAACTGATCGGTCATCCCGGCGATGTAGTCGCACACAATGATGTGTCGTGCGGTTGTGCGCGCCAACTCCTCGTAAAGTTCTGGCATGGAACCCGGCTGCTGCAGGTAGAACGCAAAGAGTTCCTCAAGGCATTGAATGGAGCGGTCGCAATCCTCCGTAATCAACGGATGATTGTAGATATGCGCGAACAGAAAGCCTTTGAGCTGCGCGTTTTCCCCGCGCGCCTTTTCGCTGAACCGCGCCAGGCGCACGGGAGCGCGGCGTATGTCCTCCACGGTGTGCGCCCGCGCATTCCGCACCATCTGTTCGGTATTCGCGATCAGGTCGCTGGCCAGGTGATCCAGAACGTGTCGTAGCGCTTCGTTGAACTTCAGCTTGGCTCGCGCCTGGGGATGTTCAGACTCGACCTGCGTATAGAACGCACCAAAGATTGGCACTTCGTGACAAAGCACCTCGACGTCCAGCAGGTTCGCTTCCAGCGCGTCATCTAGGTCCGCGGTGTTGTACGCAATTTCATCCACCCAATCAATGAGCTGCGATTCCAGCGGCGGCCGCAGTTCCAGCAGATACTCCGCCAGTTCGGGAAACTCCGCGGCATTGTAATCGCGAGAGTGTTTCACGATCCCTTCGCGCACCTCAAACGTCAGGTTCAGCCCCTCGAACCCGATATACCGCTGCTCGAAATGCTCCACGATTCGCAGCGCGTGCAGATTGTGGTTGAATCGTCCGCCGTGGATTTTCATCAGCTCATTCAGCTTGCGTTCGCCGGCGTGCCCAAACGGAGGGTGGCCGATATCGTGTACCAGCGCCAGCGTTTCCACCAGCTCGGCGTTCAGCCCCAGCGCCGCCGCCACCGTGCGCGCGATTTGCGACACCTCCAGTGTGTGCGTTAACCGGTTGCGAAAATGATCGGAGAAGCGCGTCGTGAAAACCTGCGTCTTGGCTTCCAGACGGCGGAATGCGCGCGAGTGTACGATGCGGTCGCGGTCGCGGGCGTATTCGCTTCGGTAGGGATGGGCTGCTTCTGGAATTCGCCGGCCGCGCGATGAAGACGGCTGCATCGCCCAGGGCGCGGCTGGACGCGGTGTGTCGATGGCCGGACCTCCCGGCGAATTTTCAGCGCCGCTCCGCCTCAGGATTTCGGCGTAATCGTTCCCAGGCCGCGGTCCGCTTCGTCCGCCACTGTTGTGTTTGGATAATCCTTCTTGATCTGCTCGTACACGCTCGCCGCTTGCTTCGGGTCGCTCTGGCGCAGTACACCCGCCAGTTCCAGCAGCACCAGCGGCTTGGGCACCAGGACAGAGCCGGAATCGGAAAGCGTGCGCAATATTTTCACCGCATCGTCATTCTTCCCGGTGCGCTCCGCGATCAGCGCATTTTGGTACTTCGCCAAAGCTGCAAGTTCCTTGTCCGAACCCGCGTCCAGTTTCTTCAATTCCTCGGACGCTTGATTCAACTGCTCCAGATCCATCAAGCACAGCGCCTCGTAATAGCGCGCCAGTTTACCTGCATTCGTGTGCGGGTATTTGTCGGCCACGACCGCCAGCTTGCTCTCCGCATCCTGCGAACGTTTCGTCGTATCCGCGTATGTCAGCTCACCTGGCAGCGTTGGCTGGCCCGAAGTCGTTAGCGGCGCGTTGAAGATCTTCATGGCGTCATCGAAAGCAGCTTGCGCCTGCGTATTCTGCCGGTCCGAGTACAATTTCCAGCCCAGATACCCTGCCGCAACCACGATCAGCACCAGCAATCCGATGGAGGCAACTCGCGTGTGCGTAAGTACGGCTTCCGCGCCGTGCTCGAAAGTCTCCCGGACTTTGTCCTGCTTCAGCTCTTTTCGCGAAATGTGTTCAGACACGTGCGCTCTCCTGCCTTAATCTTGAATCCTATATCGTAGCACAACTGCCGCAGCACCCGGCCAAACCACATCCCTCCGCGCCCAATGGCAATCCCAATGTAGTGGCCGATCTTTAGATCGGTTCACGGGTTTCTCCTGCCTTTGTACCGGCCGCTTTCCAAAACCCGCGCTTTGTCAGCAAGCAAACCACCACAGTAACCCTTCCTGCAAGCGCGCCTCGCCCAATTCATTCGCCTCCCGCCCGCCGTGGTAAATTGGAACTATGCAGACCGGTTGCGTGCATTGTGGACAGCAGCATTTACTGAAGGACGAAGTCGTGGCCAAGCACGCCAAGGTGCAGTTCCGCTGCACCCGTTGCGGCCAAACCACCGTCGTGGAAGTCAAACGCCGTGCCGACGAGACCGTGGTGATCTCCCCGATGCCCTCTTTCGCTCGCGCCGACGCTTCCACCGCCAGGCTTCGCTTGCCCCCGGTTGACGAAAGCTTGCGTCTCCCCACGGATGCCGATATCGTCCTGACCATCTCTACTGGCCCCTCCAAAGGCAAATCGTTCACGCTCAACAATCCCCGGACCGTCATCGGTCGCAAGGGCGCTGACCTTCCTCTGGACGATCCGGAGATTTCCCGCCACCATTGTCTGCTGGAGGTTCGCGAGCACGCCGTCAACCTTAAGGACCTCGACTCCACCAATGGCACTTTCTTCGAGGGCGAGCGCGTCCGCGCCGCGTTCTTGCAGGACGGCGCCGAGTTCCGCATGGGCAGCAGCACCCTCCGCTTGAGCTTTCTTCCGAAGGCCGTTCTGAGTCAGACTTAGCCAGAATGATCCCTTTGATCGTGGATCTGGAAACCGAGTGGCGGGGCGGCCAGAACCAGGCGTTTCTTCTTCTCCGTGGATTGTACGAACATGGCCATGCGGCGGAGCTTCTGGCCCCGCGAACTTCTGTCTTGGCTCATCGCGCCCGCAAAGCCGGTTATTACGTGCACTACTGTTCGCGCGGCCTTTTTCGTCTCCCCGCCGCCCTGGCAATCCGCAAACTTCTCTCCTCCGGAAGAATCGATCTCGTCCATGCCAACGAAGCTCATGCGGTGTCGGCCGCGTGGCTTGCTGGCGCCCACTGGAGCGTTCCTTTTCTCGCTTCGCGCCGTGTTGGCTTTCCCATCGGCAAGAATTGGGTTTCCCAGGCCAAGTACCTCGCCACATCCCTCATCCTGGCCAATTCTCAATGGGTAGCGGATCAGGCTGCCGCTTCCGGCGCGCCGTCAGAGAAACTCCGCGTGGTCTATGAAGGCACGCAAATCCCCGAACGATTTTCTTCCTCTCAGCGTATGCAAGCACGTCGCCGTTGGGGCGTTCCCGATAACGCTCCCCTGCTCGGTTGTGTCGGAGTTCTTCTCCCCGATAAGGGCCAGGAATGGCTCATCCGCGCCGTCGCGGAGTTGCGCAAGGACTATCCGGAAATACGTCTCTTGCTTGCTGGCGATGGTCCCTGTCGCGGCAAGTTGGAATCCTTGGCAAACCAACTGGGCGTAACGCAAGACGTCATCTTTGCCGGTTTCGTCAAAGACGTGGATTCTGTTTACGCCGCCCTGGACGTATTCCTGCTTCCCTCGTTTTTTGAGGCCTTCAACAATTCCCTGCTAGCCGCCATGGCCCACGAGATTCCTTCCATTGCCTTCCGCCGCGGCGCTTTAACGGAAATTATCGTTGACGGCCAAAGTGGTTTGATTGTTTCCGGCCCCGATGTGCCGGAAATCTGCGCAGCTGTGAAGCGCATCCTGGAGGATCGCGCCTTTGCCCAAAGCTTGGGCCAAGCCGCACGCATCCGCATCGCGGAAAATTTCTCCGCCGATCAAATGGTCGAAAAGACTCTCCAACTCTACGAAGAAGCCCTGTCCAATCCCCGCCCAGCCCAGTCCCCGTAGGGGCGCAGCAATCCTGCGCCCCATGTCCGCAAGATTCCAAATGTGTGGGTTTTTCTCTTTTCTACTTTGGAGTGCGGCGGCTAGCCGCCGCTTTTACAACTGCAACCCAACCATCGATCTCTCACTCGTCCCAGCCCGTCGTGTAAAGGCGCAGCCTATCTGCGCCCCAAGTCCGCTAAATCCAAATTTCCTAACCGGCTTCGATCCGTCTAAGCTCACTCCGCGTACCCCCGCGGAAACTTACGCCGCCAATTCCACGCCGACTGCAAAATCTCCTCCAGCGAAGAATGTTTTGCCTCCCACCCTAGCGCCTTCTTCAACTTCTCATTGCTCGCCACTAGCACCGCCGGGTCGCCCGGCCGTCGCGGCGAAAGCTTGTGCGCAATCTTCCGCCCGGTAATCTTTTCCGCCGTCTTCACCACTTCCAGGTTGCTGAAGCCCCGGCTGTTGCCCACGTTAAACGCTTCGCCCGGCACGCGTTCGATCTCTTCCAGCGCGCGTATGTGCGAATCCGCAATGTCCAGCACGTGAATGTAATCGCGCACGCAGCTTCCGTCAGGCGTCGGATAATCGAACCCGAAAATCTCCAGTTCCGGGATCGCGCCCAGCGCCGTGTCCAGCACTCGCGGAATCAGGTGCGTCTCCACGCGATGCGCTTCGCCGCGCTCCACGCTGGCCCCCGCGGCATTAAAATATCGCAGCGTCACGTACTTCAGCCCTGTGTACGCCCGGTAATCCCCCAGGATTTGCTCAAACGTCAGCTTCGATTTGCCGTACGGATTGATGGGCGCTTTCCGGTGATCCTCGGGAATGGGCACCACCTCCGGTTCGCCATAAGTCGCCGCCGTCGAGGAAAAAATGAATTTGCTGACGCCGTGCCGCACCATCGCGTCCAGCAGATTCACTCCGCATCCCACATTTGCCGCATAAAACGTGCTTGGCTCGCGTACCGACTTCGCCACCAGCGCTTCCCCCGCAAAATGCATCACCGCATCCACTTTGTGCGCGGAAAATACTTCTTCGATCTGCGCGCGAATTGCCAGGTCCTTCTGGCTGAAAATCGCCGCTGGCGGCACGGCGCCGCGGTGCCCTTCCTGCAAATTGTCAAGCGCGATCACCTGATGGCCGCGAGCCACCAGTACTTCCGCACAGATACTCCCGATATAGCCGGCCGCGCCGGTCACTAGAATTTTCAACGGAAGGGCCTCCCTTGATGAAAAAACCGCATGCCACGCAAAATTTCAGCACCGAGTATACAACCATTCTCATCTTCTCCCATGTGACGCCGGAGGGCTTGCAACCTCGCCGGCCGGATCTACTGTAGTTGCCTTCGATTTGTTTGCGGGAGGGCACGCACTTTTGTCCACAGTTCAGCAAAGAGCACACCTTGCAGAGAAGCATCCCGCATTTCGAACGGAGTCTGCGGAGTAAGGGACGGTTTTGCATCGCACGCCTTCTGTGCGATGGATCCCTCTTCTCTCGGGTTTCCTCCAACGAGCGACGATTATTTTGCATGGAACCCCAACTATGCCACATCTTTGATCCTTCTAATCCCATCCCCAAAAAGGGAAAGCGCCGAACGGCTCCTTCTCGACCCGTCCGGCGCTCTCTTGCGCTAATAACTTTTCTTCCTTAAAGAATATTCCAGCAGTTCCCTCCTATCCGCTCGCCTGAACTTGTCAAGCTATTTTGCAGATTCAACTACCCATCGCCCTTGCGGCTCCAGGAACTCCAACCCAACCGCGTATCCTTCACCGTGGTTGGGATGGCAATAGGCCACCCGTGCTGCGGAGCGAAATTCTCCTGTGCGCGAAGCAAACACCAGCCGGGAATTCCTGTCCCAGCGGCGTATGCTCACTACGCGGGCACCCCTGGCGCTGACGTTTTCCGTAAACGTGGCTTCCGCGCCCGGAACCTGCCGATGCCCATCCAGAATTACTGGAATTTCCATCTGGATCCGTTTTTCCCGGCGTGGGTGGGGATGGATGTGTCTGGGTGCCATGATTCATCCATCTCACAGGCACGCTGCGATGCGCGCCATCGAATTCATGGCGCTGCCGCGGTGTTTCATGCGGTAAAGCGCGCGGTCCGCGGCGCCCAAAAGCTTTTCCGGTGTGTCGCCATCCTCGGGGTACGCGGCAATCCCCGCGCTGACCGACAGGGCGGGCTCTTCGGCTTCCGTCGCCAATCGTTCCCGAATCCGCGACGCCACCCGCAACGCGATGTCTCGCGGCGCTTCCGGGAGCACCAGTGCGAATTCGTCGCCGCCGTACCGTGCGGCCGTATCAATTGCGCGCGAGTGATTGCGCAGAATCTTGGACAAGCGCACCAGCGAACGGCTGCCCACCAGGTGACCGAATCGGTCGTTGATGCTCTTCAGCCCATCCATATCCATCAACACGACGCTGAACGCGCGATGCGTCCGGCGAGAGCGGTCCAGCTCCGATTCAATCACCGCGATCAGCCGACGGTAATTGGCCAGCCCCGTCAGCGGGTCGCTTACCGCCAGCGTGCGCACTTGATCAAACAGCCGCGCCTGATCAATCAGCGCGCCGCACAACATCACGGAATAACTGGCCACTTTGCTCAGTTCCGCCAGGAAAAAAGGTCCGTCGAAAAGGCGCCGCGAGAACATTGCCGCCAAGTGGCAACTGGCGTTCAGCAGGGCCACAAGAAACAGCGAATAGTCATACAGGGAGAATTCACTGTCGCGCCTCTTGCCCTGCTGGAACCTGCGGTAGAAGAAAATTGCGGCAAGCACAAACAAGCCGCCTGGTAACGCTTCCCAGGGCCGCGAGAAAAGTGCGCTCGCCTGCGCCACCGGTGTAGCCGGCGCGGCGAGAAACGCGGCGCTCGTCACATAAGCGGCGACAGCCACCACAAACAATGCCCCGGCCGTTTCCCGGCTCGGTTGCCGTGCCGTGGGAATGAACCGCTCCACCGCCAACGCCGCCAGCAGCAGCACCGCCAGCAAAGTCCGCCCCACCATCCAGCCCATCGGGACATGCGAAAGCGCCACCGGGCCTAGCCGCAGCATGTCACTCAGTCCAAAGTAGCCCAGCGTTTCTATCATCCCCGACAGCACAAACCCGAACGCCAGGATCAGCGCGATGCGATCGTGCGTTCCCCGGAAACGCACCAGTGCGTTCGCCGCATAGCAGAAACACAGCAGCGATCCGCCTACTTCCAAATAGAGGTAAGTATTGGGTGAGCCGGAAACGTGGGAGTGCCGCGCGTACAGGACCACCGCAACGAAAAATCCGACCAGAAGGCTGTAGGCCACGGCGGGAAGGTTCCCGCGATCCTTGCGGAGAAACCCCGTGAATTTGGCCCAATCTCCCAAAACATCCCCCAATTGCCAGAGAAAACCGGCAATATCGGGGAATGCACGTCCAGGCCCTTTTGGAGTGGTTTGGGACGGATTGTAACTTACTCATAATAAATTGCTTATCTGAACGCCCTTAGGGCGCCTTCCCGCTTGAGACACACTCCGAGACGCCACTCCGCGCTCCTGTGTCCCATTTTGAGTCTTTATCGTGAATGTATCCAGAGAGTTAGCAGGGGTTTTAGCAAGACTGACCCAAATGTGTGCAAAGTCTCATCCTGAGACTGTCTCAACTTGGGATGAGGCACTTTTTCAAGGCTTTGGCGCCTCCGGAAGATCCCTTGCGCTCACCGCACTCGCAAAATTCTGCCGTTTGTGCGTCCCGTCGCAAAATGGCGCATTGCCCGAATGGCCGCAGCGGCAAAGGGCAATGGCCGTTCGCCCACCGAGCCCAAACGCCTTCCCTTCCTGATCCACAATCTCAAATTCCCCTTCAATGCGCAGCGGCCCGTTGTTGAAAATGGTCACTTTTGTCCCTGCCAAGGTATCCTCCGCAAAACAATCTCCGGCCGACAACCTAATTCCCCTTCCAAGTTATCCATCCACCACACGAATTACAAGCAACCATCTCACAAGCGGCCACCGGGAGGGCACGGCTTCAGCCGTGCCAAATAGACCTTGGAGAGCGTGGGCTTTAGCCCCTGAGGCATCGGTCGAAGACGCAATCCTCAGTAGCGCGGCATCCTCGGATCCACTTCCGTGGACCACGACAATATTCCGCCCCGCAAATTCAGCACCTTGCGGAACCCCGCTTTGCGCAGAAAATCCACCGCTTCCGCCGAACGCTTCCCGCTCCGGCAATGTGCCACAATCTCGTGCGAGGAGTCCAGTTCATGCACTCGCCGCGGCAATTCGCCTAGTGGAATTAGGTGCCCTTTCAAATTGCAGATCTGGTATTCATGCGGTTCGCGAACATCCAGAATGAACAGATCGTCGCCCCGCTCCAGCCGCTCTTTCAGTTCGCACGCGGTAATCTCCGGTACGTGCAAATCCGATTCCGGCTCTTCTTCCCCCCGTATGCCGCAAAACTCGTTGTAATCAATCAACTCATGAATCTTGCGATGCGTCCCGCACATTGGGCAATGCGAGTTCTTGCGCAGCCTCAACTCGCGAAACTTCACTGTCAGCGCATCGAACAGCAACAACCTCCCCACCAGGGAATCTCCCCGGCCCAGGATCAGCTTGATTGTTTCCATCGCCTGCAGCGACCCGATAATTCCGGGCAGCACGCCCAGCACTCCGCCCTCCGCGCACGAAGGCACCAGCCCCGGCGGGGGCGGTTCTGGATACAGGCAGCGGTAGCACGGTCCATCCGTCATGCCGAACACCGTCACCTGTCCTTCAAACCGGAAGATGGATCCGTAAACATTCGGCTTGCCCAGCAGGATGCACGCATCGTTCACCAGATACCGCGTAGGGAAATTGTCGGTGCCGTCCGCGATGATGTCGTAATCCTTGAACAACTCCAGCGCATTCTCGCTGGTCAGCTTCGTTTCGTACGTCGTGATCTCCACGTCTGGGTTCAGGTTGCTCAGCCGAGCCTTCGCTGCCTCGGTTTTCGGTTTGCCTACGTCGCTAGTTCCAAACGTCACCTGCCGTTGCAGGTTCGTGAAGTCCACCACATCGAAATCCACCAGCCCAATATGCCCAACTCCCGCGGCCGTCAAGTACAACCCCAGCGGCGCACCCAGCCCGCCCGTTCCGATCAGCAGTACTTTTGCGCTTTTCAGTTTGAGCTGACCCTCCATGCCCACTTCCGGCATGATCAGGTGGCGGCTATAGCGCAGGATTTCTTCATTCGTCAGGCTCGCTGCCGGAGGGTGCCCGGTCAACGGCGGTGTCTTGGTGGCCATGGTATTCCTCTAATGAACATTCTACCTGTGCCGCCCCCTTCGGAGAAGCCAATCATCGCCCCTCATCGCGCTCGTCGACCTCCGAGAAGGGATTCGCGCTAATCGCTTCCTGGTATACAATCCCCGCAGTCTTGCTCGAAAAAATTCATTCCTGGTTGAATCTGATGAACCGTCGCAACTTCTTTTCCGCGCTCGCAATCGCGGCATGCTTCGCTGCAGCCCCCCTGGCCGCTCCCGCTGCATCCGCCCAGAACGTCCCGGATGACAATGATTTCCTCCGCCGCGTTTTTCTGAAACACGAATTCTCTGCCCGCTCTTTCGGCCCCTCACGCTGGTTGAACGACGGCCAAGCCTTTACAACGCTTGAGCCTTCCCCATCTGCAAAGAATGTCCGCGAACTTGTCCAGTACGATTCCGCAACCGGCCGCCGTCAGGTGCTCGTTTCCGCTTCCGATCTCACGCCCCCCGGCGCGAAAGAGCCGCTCGCCATCGAGGATTACGATTGGTCTTCGGACCTGAATCGCCTGCTCATTTACACCAACTCCAAACGCGTCTGGCGTCGAAACACCTATGGCGACTACTGGGTCTTCGATCGCCCGACAAAAACGCTCCGCAAACTCGGTGGCGACTTTGAATCCTCCTCGCTGATGTTCGCGAAATTCTCCCCCGACGGCAAAAAGGTTGCCTTCGTCCACGCCAACAATCTCTACGTGCAGGACGTGGCGCGCGGCAGCATCACTCAACTCACCCGCGACGGCACGCCCACCATCATCAACGGCACTTCCGACTGGGTCTATGAGGAAGAATTGGACATCCGTGATGCCTTTCGTTGGAGTCCCGATGGAAAGCACATCGCCTATTGGCAGTTCAACACCATTACCGTTCGCAATTTCCCCCTTCTCTACAACGTCGGCGCTCCTTACGAAGTCGTCACGCATATTCCGTATCCGCAATTCGGCGTTTATCCCCTCGTCAAGGAAGTCCCTTATCCGCAGCCGGGAACGCCAAATTCTTTGGTGCGCATTGGCGTCGTCTCTTCCACCGGTGGCAAGACGAAGTGGATGCAAGTCACCGGTGATCCCGATACCAGCTATATCGCCTCGATGGAGTGGGCGGAAAATTCCGATTCCCTTCTCATCCAGCATTTGAATCGCAGGCAAGACACCAACGACGTCCTCCTCGCCGACGCCAACTCCGGCGGCACCACTCTTCTCCTCAGCGAACATGACTCCGCCTGGGTCGATGTCGTGCCGGAAATCGCGTGGCTGCACAACGGCAAGGAGCTTGTGTGGCTGAGCGAACGCGACTCCTGGCGTCACGTTTACACCGTTTCACGCGATACCAAACAAATCCGCCTCGCCACTCCCGGAGCCTTCGACGTCATCTCCATCGTCCGCGCGGACCCCAACGATGAATGGCTCTATTACATCGCATCGCCTGAAAACCCCACGCAACGTTATCTCTATCGCAGCAGGCTCGATGGCACTGGAACTCCGGAGCGCCTTACGCCCGCGGACCAGCCCGGCTCGCACGAGTACGATGTCTCTCCTGACTTTCATTGGGCCCAGCACACGGTCTCCAGCTTCGGCAATCCGCCGGTCATCGAACTCATTCAGTTTCCCAATCAGCATGTGCAAAGGACCCTCGAAGACAACGCCTCCCTCCGCGCTCAGTTGAAAACCACCTTCTCCCAGCAGGCCCAATTCCTGAAGGTGGATATCGGCGGTGGCGTCGTTCTCGATGCCTGGATGCTCAAGCCGGACAATTTCGATGCCGCAAAGCAAAATCCAGTCCTCGTCTATGTCTACGGCGAACCCGCCGGGCAAACCGTCCTCGATTCCTGGGGCGGCGCGGACGAACTCTTCCATCGCTTCATCGCCAAGCAGGGCTACATCGTCCTCAGCATCGACAACCGCGGCACCCCCGCCCCTCGCGGCCGCGACTGGCGAAAAATCATCTATGGTTCGGTTGGCGTACTTTCTTCAAAAGAGCAAGCTGCCGCCCTCCAGCAACTCGAGCGTACCTATTCTTTCCTAGATTCTTCGCGTGTCGCCGTGTGGGGTTGGAGCGGCGGCGGCACCAACACCCTCAATCTCATGTTTCGTTCACCCGATCTTTACAAGGTGGGTATGAGCGTCGCTCCCGTAGCCGACCAGCGCCTCTATGACTCCATCTACCAGGAGCGTTACATGGGCTTGCCCAAAGAGAATGCCGCCGGCTATCAGGCTTCCTCCGCCATTAATCTTGCCGAAGGCCTCCGCGGTAATTTGCTCATCGTCCACAGCCCCGGCGACGACAACGTCCACTACCAGGGCACCGAACTGCTCCTCAATCGCCTCGTCGAACTCGGCAAACCTTTCGATTTTATGGAGTATCCCGGTCGCACCCACTCCCTCTCCGAAGGCGAAGGCACTCATTATCATCTCTACTCCTTGCTCGCACGCTACCTCAAAGAGCACCTGCCTCCCACGCCCCCGCCAACCCCCTGATCGCCTCGCCCTTTACACCCAGCGCCGGGAATCGTACTCTGGAATCATTATGTGGAACGTCGACGAACATTTTGAAAAGAAAGCCATGGACAGCCTTGCCGCTCTCGGTTTTGGCGTTGGCAGCACGCGTGGCGTAGTGCGCGTGGAAAAATATGGTTGCGGCGCGGAGTTCCGTCAGGTTCCCGATGGCCACTTCCAGATGACCGTTCTGCCCACCATCATGCTCAACGGCCGATTCGCCCGACTCTGGGACGCCGGCTATCAGAAATTCCTGCTCACCGACGATAACCTCAAGTTTCCTGCTCTCGCCCCGCAACTCGCCAATTTGCGCAAGTTCAATGAAGAACTCCGCACCGCCCTCGGCGTCCCCACCTTTTACAACGAAGCCCTCGGCTCCGTCAGCCAGCTCAGCGTCTACGATCGCGTAAAAGGCCGCCGCGGCGACATCCCGGACGAAACCGTAGGCGCCCACAGCCCAACCAAATCCCACTGAAAACGATTTCTACAAATGTAGCGCAGGGCGACTCTTCGAGTCCTGCGGCTTTTCTCCTCGGTTCTCTTGGGTTTCTCTTGGTTCAGCATCGCCTCTGTAGGGACCGCCTTCTGAGGCGGTCCGCAACCGATCCCACACCACGATTTGCGATTCTTGCCAGCGGCCCCTCGCTCGCTCTTTTCGATGTAGCGCAGGGCGAGTCTGCGAGCCCTGCGGTTTTTCTCTTGGGTTTCTCTTGGTTCAGCATCGCCTCTGTAGGGACCGCCTTCTGAGGCGGTCCGCAACCGATCCCGCGCCACAATCGCCGCGACTGAACCGCCCTCGCATTTCTCCCGTTCTTCCATCAACGATCGCCGAAACTGCTCCCTTTCCACCCGATGCTTCGCCGCCTTCCGCCAACCCACAAACACCACCGGGATGTCCCGCCCATACCGCTCCTCAAGCACCGCATCGCCCTCGATATTCACTTCGCGCAACTCCGCGCCAAACTCCACCAGCAGCGGCTCAATGACAGCTTTTGCTTCTTCACACAGATGACACCCCGGCCGCGTGTACAGCGTCACCTCCATTGCTTTCACCCCCACCGGCCTTTGCTCTTCCGGATGCTCCGTCATAACACGCCTTCCTCAACCCGCTCCCTCATGCACATTCGGGAAAGTGCTTGCATCGCCCTCCTTATCGGAGCAGGCTGATTGTATGCTGGCGGGCCACCTTGGAAAAGGCCGGCGGGAAGCATCGATCATAGGAGGCACACCCATGGGACGCGCCGTTGCCCTAATGGACGACCTCTTCTTTCAGATGAAAATTGCGGAAACTGCCAAACAATTGGGCGTGGATTTTCAAGTGGCCACGACGGGCGAGGCCCTTCTCAGCCTCCTCGATCCGCCAACCAAACTTGTTATCATTGATCTGAACGCGCGCAGCAGTCCCGTGGCAACCATCGAGCATCTTCGCGCAACTCACAAGGACATGCCCGTGATGGCTTTCTTGTCCCACGTGCAGGTGGAACTTGCCGCGATGGCCCGGGCCGCTGGCTGTACGGATGTCTTGCCGCGTTCTGAGTTTACAAAAAATCTTGCTGCGCTCTTGGAAACCGCCAAGGATTGAGAGGATTGTCTTGCTTGATCGGAAGTGCCTCCGTTGGTGCCTTTGTCTCTCTCTCCTCACTTTCTTCCACGGTACTTCTTCCAACGCGCTCGCCCAGTCGGATGCTTCCGCCGATGCTGCCCTCACTTTACGCGATACCTTGATCGCCGCCTGCTCCCAGAATTCCTCGGACTTTGCCCACTTCCTCACCGTTCGCAACGCCCAGGCCTTTGCCCGCTTGACCCCGGCCACCCGCTCCACTTTCCTAAAACGTTTCGTCCTCCTGGACAATCCCGGCCAGCCTCGCGCCGAATTCGATGACTCCCGCGATCTAAATGTCTTTTGCGTCACTCCTGATGTCACCACGCAAATGCATATCGGCAAGCCCGAACTCCGCGACAACCTCGCATACATATCTCTCACCATCGGCGATGCCGCCGCTCCGCTTGACCCTGAATCTCATCATGTCCTCATCACTCTAGTTCGTGAAGCCGGCCAGTGGAAACTGCTCTCCCTCGGCCTCCTCTTCCTCGATCTGCCCTCCCTCGGCGAGGAGTGGGATCGCGCCGAAATCTCGAAAAACGAGCGCTCCGCCCTCGATTCCATGAAGCAACTGTCAGAGGCCATCGAAATCTACCGCAGAACCTATACCCGCCTCCCCGAAGCCTTGGCTGTACTCGGACCCCCGTCCCAGGGCCAGGCCAAAAGCGAAAAAGCCGATTTGATCACGCGTGAATTCGCCGATGGCCGCAAAGATGGTTACTCCTTCCGCTATGTCGTCGTCGGCGCAAATACCACGGGCGCTCCCGCAAAGTACGAGCTCGCCGCTGTCCCCATCGAATACGGCCGCACCGGGAAACTCTCCTTTTTCCGCGATGCCTCGGGAGCCCTCCACGGCGCAGACCGCCACGGCGCGGTCGGCAGCATCACCGATCCGATAGTCAAGTAAAGTACCGCCCCGAATTGAAACATCACCGTTGACCCTTTCGTCTGAATCGCTTCGCCACTCTTGCGACCCATTCCCTCCTCGCGCCAAAATGAAGGGGGACCATCCGGCTTCCGGCGAAGCACGCACTCGTGTGCTCCGCGCCTCTCCCGGCAGAAAAATCAGCCTCGGCTGATTTGACAGGAGATGCGAGATGCCGGACGTAACGGTAGAGCGGCGAAGTGCGCCGCGATACCAGATGGTGCTGGCCGCGGATGTGGTGGAGCTCCCTCGCGGCGCGCGGCTCAGTGCGCGCACCTCCGACATCAGCCGCACCGGCTGCTACATTGATACTCTCAATCCCGTCCCGCAAGGTTCCCAGATCCGTCTGCGTATTACTCATCATGACGAAATCTTTGAAGCCGTCGGCCGTGTTGTCTACGTCAGCTACGGTCTGGGCATGGGCGTGGCTTTCGTCGAAGTCTCTGCGGAACAACAAGCTATCCTGGATCGTTGGTTGACGGAATCCAGTCAGGAGTTTTGACTCGGTAATGGGCCAGCATGAGCGTAACTCCATCGCATCCATTCCAAAACCAAGAAATGATCGAGTAGCATTGAAGAGTATCGGAGGACCTACGGAATCGTTGCTTATCATCACGGGGACCATGGGGGCTGGCAAAACGAGCGTTCTGGCCGAAGCATCAGACATCCTCGCCCTACGCCAGATTGCCCATGCGGCAATCGACGTAGACGCGCTCGGCCTTGCCCACCTTCCATGCGGAGATTGTAACAATGCTGTGATTTACGGCAACCTTCGGTCTGTCTGCGAGAACTATGCTGCTCTCGGAGTACAGCGATTCCTGCTGGCGCGCGCGATGCAAGACCGAGATCAACTGGAACTCTGCCGGGACATTGTTCCGGCTACGAATACGATGGTCTGCCGTCTCACAGCCAGCATCGCAGCGATGAAGCAGCGCGTAAAGATGCGCGAAACAGGACTATCGCAAAGAGAATATGTCGCTCGCGTTGCGAAATTGAATGTCATCCTTGACCGTGTGCAACTTGAAGATTTTGCCGTTACTAACGAAAATCGTTCGTTGACCGATGTTGCGCTGGAGGTGCTTATCAAAGCTGGATGGATTTCAGTGTAACCCGCCGTCGTTGACCCAGCTTCCTTTCGCCGCAACCCGGAAGTACGCTACCATTCCCTTTTCGTATATGCGCCTTGCCCTTTTTCGCGGCTTCGTTTTCTTGGCCCTCGGCCTCCTTTTCGCCGCCGCTCCCCCGTCTTTCCCGCAACAGGTCGACTCCATCTATGGCCCCTTGCCGGTCTTTGAGTTTCACAGCGGCTTCTGGGTCAATCTCCACCATTTCCTCTATCACGAAGCCAAGGCCCGCGAAGCCGCCAAAGACGCGCGCGACACCGCCCCCAAACCCTCTGGTCCCGTGCTGAAACTTGCGCCTGGCTCTCAGCCTGCTCTCTCCCCCGCCGAGCAGCGCATCTGGGATCAGGCCGTTTCCTACTACGTTTCGAATTACGCCCCCAAAGATCTCCTCATCAACATTGATCTGATTCTTCTGAAGGATCAGCTCGGCGATTTTGAGGATTGCAACGAACTCACCGGCAGGAAGAATCGCGCCTGCGACGCCGGCCTCCCCGGTAATGTCGGCATCATCCTGGAGGCCGCCGCTCCCATCTATCGTGCCCACTGGTGGCCCGACCATGATCGTGCCAACCGCCGCTGGGTCGTGCGCGTTGCTCCACTTGTTCGCGAACAGGGCGTCGGTCTCTCCGAGCGCCTCGCGGACATCTACCAATCAAAATGGCCCAAGGACAAAATCCGCGTCGAAGTTTGCGCCTTCGCCAACTCCGCCGGCGCGTACACCACCCTCGACCCTCTCCGCGTCACCATCGCCAGCAATGATCCTCGCAACCAGGGCCCCGAAGCTCTTGAAGTCCTCTTCCACGAGGCTTCTCACGATATTGCCCGCCCCGTCGAAGATGCCATCTCCCGCGAATGCCGCCAGCGCGACAAACCTATCCCGCGCGACCTCTGGCACGCCCTAATCTTCTTCACCACCAGCGAAGTTCTCCGCCCGGTCATCCAAGGCGCAAAAGATGATAACGCGCAGCAAGATGTTATCCCCGCCCAACCCCACACCTCATCGACTGTCCCCCCCGGCCTCCGCGAAAAACTCACCCAGCGCGGCTGGCAAGAGTATTCCCGTCTTTTAGTCATTTATTGGCAGCCCTATCTCGACGGCAAAGTCACCTTTGAGGACGCCATAGCCCACCTGGTCTCCGCCGTCTAAACCCCGCTCCATCCTCTCGCGCCGCTAAACTCTTGCACTTTTGCACTCTTATACTCTTTTACTCTTTTACTTTTTTTGCTTCCGCACTCTCCCCGAACCCCTGCACCTTCTGCCGCGTCATTCCGAGCTGAGCCCGGATTAGCACTCATAACAACGGTTAACAGCGCGTCATTCCGAGCGGAGTCCGCACAGCGAGGAATCCCTCTTCATCCTTTACGTCCTTTACCTCCTAAACCTCCCTCACTTCCTCCTCTTCTCCTCCCAGCCTTCTGTTTCTTTGCCTCCCCGTCTATGCTAGTCTCTCTTCTGCAACGTTTAGCCCGGCCGAAAGCCACGCTCGTCCCAACGTCGCTCGACCTACCCATTCTTTCTCACTGGAGCGTCGTACAGGTGTCGAGCCCGCTCTACAGGCTTCCCTCCGGGCTGAGGAACCTCAATCCCTATGGTTGGAAGACAAACAGCATCCAAGACCGAGAAGGAACCCCGCGAGATTAAGCTCGCCCACTCTCCCGATTCCGACGACGCTTTCATGTTTTATGCCTTGGCCACCCACAAGCTCCCCACTCCGGGCTATAAGTACACGCACGTCCTTTCTGACATCCAGGCCCTCAATGAAGCCGCTCTCTCGGAAACCTACGACGTCACCGCCCTAAGCTTTGCCGCCTATCCCTCCCTGCGAGACAACTACATCCTTCTCGACACCGGGGCCAGCTTCGGCGAAGGCTACGGCCCCATCGTCGTTTCCACAAATTCTCTGAAGCCCCACGAACTGAAGGGCAGGCGTATCGGCGTCCCAGGTCTGAAAACCTCCGCCTATCTCACCCTCAAACTCTTTGAGCCCGATTTTGAAGCCGTCGTCATGTCCTTCGACAAAATCATCGAAGCCGTCAAGAACAATGTGGTCGAAGCCGGCCTTCTCATCCACGAAGGCCAGCTCTTCTTCCCGCAACTCGGCCTGCATCGCGTCATTGATCTCGGCATCTGGTGGCAGGAACTCACCTCGCTTCCTCTCCCACTCGGCGGCAACGCCGTCCGGCGCGCTCTTGGCCCCGACCTCGGCCGCCTGATCGCCAAAACCATTCGCGACAGCGTCACCTACGGCCTCGAGCACCGCGAAGAGGCCCTCAACTACGCCATGCAATTTGCCCGCGACATGGACACCGAACTCGCCGACAAGTTCGTCGGCATGTACGTCAACAAATGGACCCTCGGCTACGGCCAAAAAGGGAAAAAAGCCGTCCGCGCCTTAATCGAACGCGGCACCGCCGCCGGCCTCCTCCCCGGCCCTCCCCAAATCGAATTCCTCGAAGAGTAGCCCACGCCCCACTCGCTCCGTCTTTTAACGCGCACGGCCCTTCAATTAGTAGTAACCCCTCGTCTCCAAATTACGTCCTAATCAATGAAGTCACATAACACCAGTACTTGCTCAAGGGAGCTTCCAATGAAGAGTTTCCTCGCTCTTTCTCTGTTGTGTGTCTGTACCCTGACGGGGTGTGCTACCGCGCGTCTCTACCCCGTCCAAGGCCCTTTATCCTCTCAAAATCCTCCGCCGGTTTACGTTGCTAAGTTTTCCGGTGCTTTTAATTCCGGCGATCTCTCCGTGGTTCTCGGCGGCGGCGAAGTCTGCAAAGGACACTGGGCACAGGTGCCTCGTCCAAATACCCCCCAGGCTGCCACAACGGCCGCTGCTGCAACAGGAGACAACTTGTCCGCGGAATGGGATACCGTTTACGGCACTGGGTTTTATGTTGCCCATGTCCTGGGGACGAGGCTCTACGCGCGAGCTGTCCTCACCGGAAACCGGGGCACGACCCTGAATGTGGAACTGTACAAGCCGGATAAAGTAGAGAACACGTCCGTCAGCGCGATTAAAGGCGTCGCGAAAGACGATAAGGGCAACATCTACAAAGTCGCCTTCTAACTTGCCGTCCGAAGTGAGAACTTTGCTCACTGACTTTGATTACACCCGGTGGGCCGCCAGTGTAATTCAAACGCGCCTTGACCCTACCTCCAGAATCCCTTAGTGTTTTCTCTCCATCATGAATCGCCCTCTTCTCTTTCTAGCCTGCACTCTTTTCTCGCTCACTTTCCTCTCAACCCCCTCCCCCGCGCAATCCGCCGCCGAACCCCGCGACCATTTCAACATCCCGAAAGACTGGCCGCGCGTACCCGTCCGAGGTTCCCACGGCATGGTAGCCACCGACGAACCGCTCGCCTCCCAGGCCGGCGTGGAAATCCTGAAACGCGGTGGCAATGCCGTTGACGCCGCCGTCGCCACGGCCTTCGCTCTCGCCGTCGTCGAGCCCGCCGCCGGTAATATCGGTGGTGGCGGCTTCATGCTCGTGCGCCTCGCCAGCGGCAAAACCACCTTCTTCGATTACCGCGAAACCGCTCCCGCTAAAGCCACCCGCGATATGTACATCAAGCACGATGGCACGCTGGACAAAGAGGCTTCCACCGTCGGCTATCGTTCCGTCGCCATTCCCGGCACCGTTGCGGGTCTCGCTCTCGCCCTGAAAACGCACGGCACCATGAAGCTCGCCGACGTCATGCAGCCCGCCATCCTCCTCGCCGAACAAGGCTTTCCCATCAGCGAAAAACTCGCCCATGAATTCCAGGAAGAACGCACTGATCTGCAACGCTTCTCAACCAGCAGCCGCACTTTCCTGAACGGCGGCAATTACTTCCGCCCCGGAGACACCCTGCGCCAGCCCGAACTCGCCGCCACTCTCAAACGCATCGCCAAAAATGGCCCCGCGGAGTTCTATCAGGGCGAAACGGCACAAATGCTGGCTCGCGACATGGCCGCATTCGGCGGGCTCATCACTCTCGACGACCTCGCGCACTACCAACCGAAGATCCGCGAAGTCCTCCACGCCAGCTACACCATCGATTCCCATCGCTGGGAAGTCCTCTCTTCTCCGCCTCCCAGCTCCGGTGGCGTCGCCGTCATTGAAGCCCTCAACATGCTCCAGGATGTCCCGCTCAAAGGCTGGAACGATCCCCAAAGCGTCCACCTCGTCGTCGAAGTCATGCGCCGCATCTTCGCCGACCGCGCCGCCTATCTCGCCGACCCCGATTTCTCCAACGTCCCCGTAGCCGGACTAATCGATCCCTGCTACGCCAAAGAACTTCTCGCCACCATCGATCCTCAGCACGCCTCCTCCAGCAAACAAATCCATGCCGGCACTCCCCACGTCTGCAACCAGGGACTCAGCGCCACTGCCGCGCCACAATCCATCGTCAGCCTCGGCGAAGGCCCGCACACCACGCATTTCTCCGTCGTGGATGCTGCCGGTAACGCCGTCGCCAGCACCACCACGCTCAACGACAGCTACGGCTCTCACGTCACTTCTTCCGCCGGTTTCCTCCTCAACGACGAAATGGACGATTTCACCACCCAGCCCGGTGTCCCCAACGCCCTCTTCGGCTTAATCCAATCCGAAGCCAACGCCATCGGCCCCGGCAAGCGCCCCCTCAGCTCCATGACGCCCACCATTCTTCTGCGCGACGGCCAGCTCAGTTTTGTCACCGGCTCCCCCGGCGGTCCCACTATCATTTCCGTAACGCTGCTCAGCATCTTGAACTGGATGCGCCTCGGCATGGACGCGCAGTCCGCCATCAACGCCCCGCGCTTCCACCACCAGTGGCTCCCCGATGAAATCCAGATGGAAAAACTCTTCTCCCCAGAAATGGAAGAGCAACTCGAGCAGCGCGGCCACACCGTCAAGCGCAAGGGCCACATCGGCCTTATCAATGCCATCGGCATCGACCCCAAATCCAACGAACGTTGCGGCGCCGCCGACCCCCGCGACAACGGCTCCGCCCTCGGCTACTGACTCTGATTTCCGAACTCTGGAGTGCGGCGGCTTGCCGCCGCTTTTTCGGCCGAACGTACACCGGCAAACTGCAATCCTGCAATCCGGTGCCGTCATTCTGAGCGGAGTCTGCGGAGCGAAGAATCTCTTTTCCTCTTCGCATTTCACGCTAAAATATTCCCCACCACTTATGCTCCGAATCCTCTCCACCTACCTCTTCGTCTCCAAAAGACTAACTCCCGAGCTTCTCCAACAAATCTCTTCGGCCGGTTTTCAAGCCATCGAAATCTTCGCCTCCCGCAGCCACTTCGACTACGCCACCCGCCAGGAAGTTCGTGCCATCGCCCAATCTCTCGCCGATCGCCGCCTCCAACTCACTTCCCTCCACGCCCCCACCAGCCGCGATCTCAGCCTCAATCGTGAAGGCGGCACGCCTCTCTCCATCTGCGAAGTCGAACGCGTCCGCCGCGTCGAAGCCATGGATGAACTGAAGCGTGTCCTAGACGCCGCCGACGATCTCCACTTCCCTCGCATGATTCTTCACATGGGCGGCTCCCGCGAGACCGCCGACCCGCGCAAGCGCGACGCCGCTTTCAGCTCCCTCGAACATCTCACCCTGCACGCCCGCCACGCCGGCGTCACCATCTGCCTCGAAAACACACCCAGCGAAATGGGCGATCCCGCCTACCTCCGTAATTTCGTGGACGAATCTCGCCTCACCGCCGTCCGCTTCAATTTCGATATCGGCCACGCCCATCTTGCCGAAGGCCCCGAGGACACCCGCATCCCCAAAGCCTTTGAGCCGTTCCGCGATCTGGTTGCGAGCGCCCACATCCATGACAACCATGGCGAGAAGGACGAGCACCTCCCGCCCTACGACGGCACCATCGACTGGCCCGCCGCCCTAGCCATCTTGAAATCCGCTCCCTCCGCCGCCGATCTCCCACTAACCCTCGAACTAAAAGAAAAATCCGGTCCCGAAGCCCCTTCCCTAGCCGATCAACTCACCGCCGCACACAAATCCCTAGCCCGCCTGGAAGAAGCCTGGTCCAACTCCAACTGACTTAACCATCTCGTCTTTCTGTTGTAGCGGCCGCCTTCAGAGGCGGGCGCCCCATACGTGCCGCCGCTGTGTAGCGCCGCCATCTTGGCGGCGATTTCCCTTGCCGGCAAGTTGTCAGCCGTACATGTGAGACGCAACTATGTTTGGTGGACTCGGTAATTTATTTATCGTTCTGGTATTGCGGCCGTCTTTTTACCCGGAGCGCCAGCTAGCGACGAATCGGGAATTGGCCATCTTCTTCTTATCTTTTCACGCTACAATTCCGGTCCATTGCTACTCCAACCGGGAGTCTTCACATGAATTCCTCTGGCAGAATCCACTGGGTACGTGTATTGATTGGCGGCTTTCTCGCGGAACTCTCTGTCTTTGCGGTTGTCGTTCCTGTCTTGCTGCTATGGGGCCAGCACCCCTTACTCTACGTCGCACCACCTGCATCTCTGGTGGCCTGCTTTCTGTTCGCTCTCTGGGTCGCGCGCAAGGTCGATTCGCGCTTCGTCTTGCACGGAATTCTGGTTGGAGTTGTTGCCACGCTTATCTACGTAGGTTTAACCCGAGGCCAACCCGAACCCTGGGCCTACATCCTCGCTCATGCCTTGAAAATCATGGGCGGAGCGGCAGGCGGTCTCGTTGCCGCCAGACGGCAAAAGTTGCCGATTGTTCCCACAGCAGATGTCCCGTGATGCGACTCTATCCCAGTCTCTTTATCCTCGGGAACGTCGCTCATCCATAAATGAAATCGCTCTTCTCGTTGAGCCTGCCCAGCTTCGGCGGCAAATCTTCCATGGGTCCCATCCACTGGAGTTCCCGCTCGATGTCCGAATGCAGCCGGTATTTCTTCTGCACGGACGCGATCGAAGACCCGATCACGTCGATCTTCGACAAGTCATACTGCCCTAGCCCGACCTGACCGCAGTAAACCAGGTAGCCGGGCCACTGGCTGTTAATGCCCATTGCTTCCAGCCCAACGCGATCCGCCGCGATGTAGTCCGTCGAAGCGATGGCCAGCCGCGAATTAACCGGCGTGCCGGACGTTGGCCCATTGCCTTCCATCCCTTCGTAGCCGTCGATGACCGTCGCTCCCCAAAAAGGCCGCATCTTCTGCGCGGTCAGCATGATGTTGTATTGCATCTGGCGCACACCGACGTGGTACTTGCGCTTATCGCTCCAGTGCCCGTCGCCGGGCGGACTGTGCAGAGGCGCGCCCAAGGTCATATTCTTCACAGATAGTGAAGCGACAGCGGCGTTGTGCGTCTTCATCACCGCGCAACAAATCACATACGCATCCGGATCAAAGAGCCTCGCCGCCAATCGAACCGGCGTAATGTGCAGGTCATAATCAATCAGGGTGTGCGTCTCATACTTCGCTTCCCGGTTCAGGTCCACCAGGCTCAATTGCTGCGCGCGCCAATCCTTTTCAAGCGGCTTGTAACCGAGGTTGCTATAGCCCTCCAGCGTGTCACCCGCCGAGGATTCCGCAATCATCACCGGCCCACGGAAACGCGGCGCAAGATAATCCAGAATCCCGTTGATGGCGTCCACGTGAGTGGATGCCAACTGTTTTTCGGTCGAAACGTTGTTGGGCTTGATGAGGACGTACTTCTTCCGCTGAAGTCCCGCCTTAACCTCTGCATCAATACTCGCCAAAGCGTCGAAAACGTTCTTGCGCCGGTTCTCCCCATGAGTCAGCGCAACCTTGGATCGGTCCGCGAAGGGAAAGATGGGCGGCGCGGGGGTCACCGGTGAAGTTCCCTCTGGCAAATTGGGGAAAGATGGCTCCGACCCCTTGGAGCCTTTGGAACACAACAGGATGCCAGCGGCACCGGCAAGCTGGAAAAAGTGTCTGCGTGAGAAATCCACTGTGTCCTCCGTCACTGCCCTCGGCTACGGCTAGGGTATCTTCAAGTGTAGTCGGCGGAATGGAGGCTTCCTATGACATACGACACATCGCGGCGTGGTTTTTTGTCCGCCGGCTTGGCTCTGCCATTAGTCGGTTTGACCAGCAAAGTAGGACTATTTCAGTCCGGGAATCCCCCGACAAACACGAATTCCCCCGTTCAACTGGACTACCGGACCCTTGGCAAAACGGGCTTGAAAGTCACCACGCTGGGATTCGGCTGCATGATCACTTCCGATCCGAGCGTGATTACGCGCGCCGCGGACCTGGGAATCAACTATTTCGACACCGCACGCGTTTATCAGCATGGCAACAACGAGAAAATGGTCGGCGCCGCTCTGAAAGGCAAACGTAAACAGATTGTGCTATCCACCAAGACGCCATCTGGGGATAAGGAAACGGCGTTAAAGGATCTCGACACCAGCTTGCAGGAACTCGGCACGGATTACGTAGACATCTGGTACCTCCATGGCAAGGACAGCCCGGACCAGGTCAATGATGACCTCATTGAAGCCCAGCAAATTGCCAAGAAGCAGGGAAAAATCCGCTTCGCCGGCGTCAGCACTCATAAAGGCCAGAAGGAACTCTTGCCCTGGCTTGCACAGAAGGGTGTGTTCGACGTCGTTCTGGTCGCGTACAACTTCACCATGGATAGCGGTATGGAGCAGGCGGTGGAAGCCGCGGCCAAAGGCAATTTGGGCGTCGTGGGCATGAAAGTGATGGCGGGTGGATTCCGCAGCCTAAAACAAGGAGACCCCAATTTCGAGAAACTTCATCGCGAAGGCGCCCTGCTTTCCGCGCTCAAGTGGACGCTGAAGAACCCCAATGTGTCGACCACCATTCCCAGCATGACGGACATGGACCAGTTGGAAGAAAACCTGAAGGCCATGGCACAGCCATTCGGCAACGTGGACGGGAAGTTGTTGGCCACGAAGCTCGAAATGATCTCGCCGCTATATTGCCGCTTGTGCGGAGAGTGTGAAGGCACTTGCGCGAATGGGCTGCCGATCCAGGACACGCTGCGGTTCCTGACCTACGCAGAAGGTTACGGCCAGTTCGCGTTGGGCCGCGAACATTTTCAGGAGTTGCCGGTCGCGCAGAAGACCGTGCGTTGTGAGGATTGCGATGCCTGCACCGTTAACTGCCGTCATGGCGTGCAGGTCTTTGCCCGCATGAGCCGCGCCCAAGAATTGTTTGCATGAGAATCAGACTCGTTCTGCCGCTCCTGCTTGTTTTTGTAACTGCAGCAAGCGCGCAGGAATACCTCAACTGCCACTTGGTTCCCGGTTGGCAACAGTCCGGAACGAAACGCGAATACACCGCCGACAATCTCTACGAATACATGGATGGCAATGCGGAAAGCTATCTGCTCTATGGGTTCGTGCGCATGCAGGGTATCACCTGCACCTATGGCGAAAAAAAACTGGTGATTGATGTGTCGGAGATGGAGGATTCCGATCTGGCCTACGGAATGTTTGCCTCCAACCGCGATCCCAACCAGCCCATCGCGAAAATCGCCATGGGCGGGCAAGTCCAGCCTCGCCGCGCCAGCTTTGCGAAGGGCAAATACTACGTGGAAATCGCCGCCAGCCCCGAAGGCGATCATACGGCCGCACTGCAAGCTTTTGCCACGAAGATAGAAGCGTCGCTGGAAGGCCGCAGCACTCCGCCGGAAGCCCTGGACTGGTTTCCCAAGGAAAACCAAACGTCCGTCCGATTGGTTCCCGAAAGTGTCCTGGGTCTGCGGCAATTGAAGCGCGGTTATGTGGCCAAGTACGCGCAAGGACAGGCATTCATCGTTCTGGAAGCGTCGCCCGAATCAGCCGCGGAGACATTCAAGAAAGTTCAGGCCCGTTTCCCCGACGCCTCCCCCGCAAAGTTCGCCGATGAAGCCTTTCAGGCAAAAACCCAGTACCTGGACAGCATCTGCATTTTCCGCAAAGGCCGCTACGTGGCTGGCTACGCAAACCTACCCGATCCCCAAGAAGCTGTAACCCGCGCCACAAAGCTCGCCACGCGCATTCCCTAAGTGTGTTCCATCCTCTGCCACCGTCACACTGCCTGATCGGATCCGGTTCACAAAAGGTAAAATATTAGTAGAGACCATCTCATAAACGGTTTCCGGGAGGGTACGGCTTCACAGCTTGCGGAAAAAGTATGATCCCGTCATTCCGAACGGAGTCTGCGAAGTGAGGGACGGTTTTGCATCGCACGCCTTTTGTGCGATGAATCTCTCTTTTCTTGGGATTTCGCCGAGGAAAGATCCCTCTCTTCGCCCTGAATGACCGTTGCACTTTATTTTTCCGCAGTCTCTTCAGCCGTGCCGAAAGGCTCCGGAAATTTAGGGGCTTTAACCCCGGAGGTACACTTGCCCGTCGTTAAAGATATTTATTAGATAACTTAGCTCTGTTGACATCCTGCATTCAGGGCCCCCTTCCCGCGCCGTTGTCATCCCGAATCCCCGCGCTTTTGGCGGGGTGAGGGATCTGCTTCTCGCTTCTGGACGGCTCTTCCCCAAGGTTGTCAACAGAGCCAGATAACTTCTAGCCATTTGCCCGGTTGCCAACTTGCCACCAGTCGAGACCTTGGAATGTTCAATGGCGGATACAGTTTTGAACGGAATGCCTCACGTGAACCGGCACATCTCGCGTCATAACGGGCGGTTGTCAGTAAGCCGATTCTCGCCTAGGAGATCAGCGAGAATCCATGCAGTTCCGGCAATCGCGAAGGTCTCCACGATTTCGCTCCAATTCGTATGATTGTGCGGATCCGAAACAAGCAACGGCACCCACACGAGCAGCCCAAACATCACGAGCATCATTGTCAGCAGGCGAGTGGCCAGAAGCGCCATTCGATTCGTAAGCAGGGCCACCGCCGCGAGTGCGAACAAAACAGTCGTCGCCGCCGCCCAAAACATCTGACTTGGCGGAAGCCACTTCGGAACAAGATTGGCGGTAGCGTGAAGATAAACCGCCTGTTCGAGGGTAAAGGAAGCGGTACAGATGCCCAAAAGAATCCGGCCGATCCGATTCAGCGTTTCCCGTGACCATGTCAATGACAAGCGCGCATAAACAATCGCCGCTCCAGTCACCAGAGAGAACTGCTCGAAGAAGTTGCCCCAGCTATTGTAGATCCGCGGTGCGGCGGCGATTTGAGGCACGCACTGTAAGGCGAAGACAAGATAAACCGCGCCAAGGACGGCTGCGCCCGTTTTCGCGCTCCGCCGGAACTGAATCGCAGCGCCACCGAAGATCTGGGCGGCGGCATAGACAATGTAACGCAGTTGATGCCAGTCGTTGTAGTTGTGCCAGGCCAGCGTGATGAGGCCAAAGGCCAGAGCCGCCACTCCAAACACATGACGGCCGAGCTTCGAACTAGGCGTTGATTCGGTCATTTGTTTTCAATCCCGTTCACGCAGGTGTGTCACGATGCGGGAGTTTAAAGGAGCCCCTCGAACCTGAGGCGTCGCGAAAGCGTCGTTCCACATTGTTCGCGTAGCCCCCTGATCCGCCCGAGATTTTAGTCCAGAAGAAGTGAGAGAGTCTTATATCACAGCCATGGGCCGCGAAGGTGGATGTGCTCGTCATGGGCCACACGCCGGCGGGAGCCGCCTCAAGTTCTGATTAACGAAGCTGAGCGCGACAAAGAGTTCGCTGCCCACGTTTGTTCCAAGTTCCCAAAAGCAATCAATCCAAAGAAGTAGTACGTCGCCGCTGACAACGATGAACTGTCCGAAAGGTGGGAGGCTAGTCCGCTCCTTCTGAACAGACTAGCCTTGAAATGCAGTTGGTCAGGAACGGAGGTTATTCAGGGTGAACAAAGCATACTAATAATGGTCTCCTGACGACTGTGCAGAAATGAACAGCTTACAGGTCTGCGTGTGCATAGCATGTCCCCTTGAACGGCGGGAAAGAGCGGTGGTGTCCGGTCGGGGCGGACCGGACCGCATCGGTTATCTTGCCGTTCTTTTCATTTTCTTAGGTCCTGATTCACGCACTTACCGGAGATGTGGGGGACCTCAGAAATGGGCAGCCCTAGCCCTTCCAGATGTACTTACCGCACGGGCAGGGGACCGTCTCCGTGGGTTGTTTTTTTTGCAATTGTTGCCGGCAAATTGGACATTTTCTCTGCCACATATTAATACCTGTCTCTTTTCCCGCACTCGAATAGAGCCTGTCAACAAAGGAAGTTTAGTAGGCCGGAGCTTGCCTGTCTGTTCCAGTCAGCACACAAATTAGTCTGTTCCTTATCGCATAACACGCTTGGTTGTCGACAAACCAAGCACTATATCAATCCAGCCCAAACGATTATTCTGAGATGTGACTGAAAATCCAGACACGCACCCCAAGCCCCAGCTTCGTACAGGAACTCTCCGATCCTTCGTTCGATGGTTTCTCGTCGGAATTGCGCTTCTTTGGTCGCTTGCTGCGCTGATCCTCGTGGCTGACCGGTGGATTGACCCACCGACTACCGCGGTGCACATGGAGCGCCGCTTGCAGGCCTGGATCCACCACAAGCCGTACCACAAACGATACGAATTCGTTCCGCTGAGCCGGATCTCGCCCGATTTCCAGCATGCTGTGATCGCCGCGGAAGATGCGCGCTTCTACGAGCATCACGGATTCGATTGGCAAGCGATGGAAATCGCTGCTGAGGAGGATCTGGAAGGCGGCCGCATTCACGGAGGGTCCACTCTCACGCAGCAACTGGTAAAAAACCTGTTCTTCGGAACCGGCCGCTCGATCCTCCGCAAGGGCGCCGAGTTCACGCTTGTCCCCGTGGCCGAATTGGTCCTCGGCAAGCAGCGCATTCTGGAACTGTACCTCAACGTAGTCGAATGGGGCCCCGGTGTTTATGGTGCGGAGTCGGCGTGCCGTTACTACTACCGAGCCTCGGCCCGGCACATCGACCGGGAACAGTCGGCCCGGCTTGCCGCGATTCTGCCGTTGCCCCTGAAGCGCCGGCCCGATCACATGAATGAGTACAGCGAGCTCATCCTCGAGCGGATGCGCCAAATGGGTTGGTAATCGCGCAGGTCATTCTAGAGAACCTTGGAGGGTTCGGGCTGAAAAACGGCGAAATGGCTACTGGCACGAACATGTTTGGTTTCCCGACAAGCCAGAATGTCCCAACGAGCCTTCTGACTGGGAATAACTTCCCGTTAGCCCGTCGTCTGCCCGCAATCCGCGGAAAGGGTCTGGGAATCAGGGAATGCCGTCACTCACCCTGCGGCTGCTGCGATTCCAGCTTTTGTTTTATCGTCACGAGGAGCCGCTGGAGTGAGGAACGGGTCTTGTCAACGGCCACTTTGCGCACGACGCCCCCTTTCAATCCGGTAAGCCCGGCCTGTCTCGACCCTTTGACGGTAATGATGTAAAAGCCGGGGCGTCGTGCATCTTTGATGCAGACGGTTAAGTCGAGCGCCGTTTCGAAGTAGTGGCTTGCGTAGATTTGTTTTTCAGCCACTGCGTAGACAGGCTCTTTTCCAACGGCTCCCCGATAGACGATCTTCTGTATGATCCGGAAAGTCGGCTTCAATCCGAAATTAACCTTCTCCCAATAGAAACCGGCCTGCACGTTGTCCGATTTCGCCTTTGGATAATCGAGCAGATACTCGTTGAGTTCCGGTAAGTACGCGGGAAGCGCCTCGAATCGTCCTATCAAGGTAGCGAAGGTTTCCGCCACTGCGGCGGGGTGCTTCTTGTCACGATAGGCCCCCAGGGCGGTATTGCCCCCTTGCATATATTCCATGAGCGCCTGCAGTGCCAGTCGCCGGGCCAGGCGATTCACCCTGTCGGCAACATCAGGCTCGGACCAGTCGATCGACTGCTGAAAATCTTCGATCGCCGCAGTTGGCAGTTGGGCCTGGCAATACCCTGTCTTGCAGTTTTTCAGCTCGGTAATGTCTTGCTCAGTTAGAGTGAAGTCCTCAAGGTCGGATAGCTGAGGCGGATCGCTGAAACTTTGGATTGCGAGATAGCTGGGGAGCTTGCGCAACGCGTCGATGTCCGAGGCAAGCTTGAGGTAGCTCTCTGGCGTCGCCTCCACGTACACCGATCCGAAGACGTATACTTCATCAGGGGTAGGCGACTCGACGACCTTGGCAAGTGCCTTCCCCGAGCGGATCGCAGCGATCTGCCCTTCATTCAATCCAGCGAACTCGCGGAAAAACTTATACGGCTCGTCCGGAGTGTCTGCTCGGGTCGCAATCGCCAACAGCAGCAATACAACTGTAAGCTTGATGCAAAACGAGAACCTTCTCATGGGCCTTCACCTCAATTCTGTTTTGCCCCACTAGACCTTCTTCATCACCATTAGACATACGGCCCCTACTCCTGCCCAGATGATGGAGCGCGCACGCCGGCACAATGCCAACGTCAATCCAGCAGTGGCCGTCACACCGAACATTTTTGCAATAAGCATATTGCCACCTTCAAAAGTCCCGACGTTACCTGGATTAACTGCGCCCACGAGGTTGATCACCTTTGTCAGGCCTTCCAGCGCAAGCGCGCCGACCACGGCGATCCCTGCCCCCATGAACCGCAAGATGACATAGACCTCCAAGACTGCCAGCGCGTGCCATAGGATGCTGAATATCAGGTTCGCCCAGAACGCGGCAAGCGCTTTGCTACGAAAAGTGAGCAGGTTGTGTTCAGCGGAATCAATGGTCGGCTCTTTGCCGATGATCCAGTTGTGAAGCTGAGGCAATCGCCCAATCGCTCTGGCCGCGTTCCCCATCAACTGCCAACCGCTCGCGACGGCCACCGCCGCCAGGACCACCAGTGCGATGAGCACAGCGGCGAGCAGCAATGCATAGACTCGCCACTGACCAGAAAGAGGGAAATGCAATAATGTGATACTGATTCCCACTACAGCAACGACTGCGGCTGTCAAAAGATGCATTCCTCCGTCAATCGCGCAGGACGATATTCCACGAGCCACCGGCACTACAGGACTCAACAGAGATACGCGGATCCCCTCCCCGACCATTTTCCCAGCAAAACCAAGTTGCCCGCACGCGTCAGAGGCCAGTTGCGCGCCAATACTGCGTGACCAGCGAAGCCCTTTGATATCGTATGTAATCGTCTGCCGCCAGGCACATGTCCGGATCACCTGAGACAACCCTCCCAGAATGATGACCAGGAAGAAGCCCCAGCCGACTACCTGCGCTTGCTTCCAAACGACCCCCGGGCCGGTCCGAAACACCAAGTAGCCCAGTAGGCCAAGGCCAAGGAGAGCGGCAAAGAATCGAAGAGAAAGCCGAACTAGAGACTGGAAATTAGACAAGCAAAACCCTCTCAAGACTGACCAGCCGGAGTTTCTATACCACGGCGCTTGAGAGAGTTTACATCACGGCCTCCCTCTCTGAGCCGAACTGGGCTGTCAAACCATGTCGGGCCGAAGCGAGCTATAGGCTGCGCACGCTCCAACTTGGCAAACATTTCGGACCAATGGTCGGCAACCCGGAAACAATTCTGAAAGTCACAAATTAAGCGGTCAAGTCCTGTTTAAAGCTAATCGTCCATGTGGGTACTGGAACGCACTTGTCCTGAAAGGCGGCTTCCCAGAATTCAGTTCCCGCTAAAATAGCACCGAGGCGTTCCCTTGGACATCCTTGTACATCATAAGCAGCAAAAACAATAAGAATGCTGTGAGCCGCCACGAAATAATGCACACCAGCAAACTGCCAATGTCGAACGCTCAGTTGCGATTGGGTTTTTCACTGTTTGACACGGAGCCGTTCAGCTTCTCCAATTTTGCCAACTGCTCCCGAACCTGATCCGCGTTTTTCGCATGAGGAGCTAACTGTAAATAAGTTTGAATCTCTGAGATCGCAGCGGCATACTCGTTTTTTCTTGCGAAGAGTTCACCCAGCAAGAAATGCAATTGCGGAAAACGAGTGAGCATGTCTACGTGTTCCGCCTTAACCCCGCTTTTTTCCGCGGCATCAAACTTGTCGAGCTCGTAATTCGCGACCGCGTTATAAAAATAAGCCTCCGCGCAATTGAAGGGATCGAGATCCACGATGTACTCGGATACGTCCACGTGGTTTAGCGGATCACGATCCAGGATGTGTTCCGTTAGAGCAAGAACCACCGTCCAATTTCCTTCCGCATAGGCCATCGACGCGAGCGACAAATAAGGTGGCAGAAACCTGCTATCGATCGCCGTGGCTTGCGTATAGGCCCGGCGAGCCTCATCCTGATGGTTTTCGTTTTGTAATACGATTCCCAACTGGAACCAGGCGCTCGCGTACTTCGGGTAAATCTGTACTGCTGTTTCAAAATACTTGCGCGCACTGGCAAGGTTGGCTTTTCCTTCGGCCTCCAGCCCTTTCTCGTAAGCTCTTCTGGCATCTTTCGGCGCCATGTACGTCGCGGCGTTCACCGTCTTGCCTTCTATCTTTGCAATTCTCTGCACCACAATAACGCCCACGTCCATTCTGCTGCCGAAAGTATCGAGGTCCAGAAGGCTGATGACATCAGAATGAAAACCAGCCACCGAGGCCCGTAGCTCACATTTCATCAACTGGCGCTTTGAAATTCCCGTCGTCGAATCCTTGCTACTCGCGACAGTTTGCGAACTTTCCTCGCCGCTAGCGTCGAGGAAAGCGTCGGCCTTCGATCCCAATTGCATGCTGAAATCGCCGTTGAAAGATGCATACACCTGTTGGAGTACCTTGTTGTTGCAAACCCGCTCAACCAGTGCATCGTTTGGAACAGCTGTGCCGTCGTTCGTCGCAACCCGGCCCAGGAGAAACATCACACGATCTTCTCCCGGTTGACTCGCCTCCGAACTCGACGGAGCCGGAGTGGTAGGGGGGCTTGGCGATGTGGAAGGCGGACCTGCAACCGGAGGCTTCGTAACCGGGGCTTTCTGCGCCACCGCGACCGGTACCAGAACTGCCGTTGCGATCGCCGCTAAGACAAAAACGCGCATGCGGTGGCTCCCAGACCGAGTTCCTGGGCAGAAAACATCAGAGGCGCGGATTTTAGGGCACAGTTTCGTTCAAGTCAAGTATCCAGAATCGAAAAACGCGACAGTTTGTACTTCAATAGATTCTGGCCAACGCACCAGCCGGACATCATCCAACAATGTCGGCCCCGGCAAACGCCCTCCATCTCAGGAAAGCGTTCTCACTCTGAGCTTCCCGAACTCTCACCCACCGTTCGGCTGCTCCACCTTTTTAAGATCTCCAACTCGTAATCATTCCAATTGAAGCACTCCGCTCACACCTGCAGCGCCCGCAAATACGGCACGCTGGCTTTCATCTTTTCCAGGTCCATCTCCACGAAGTAATTCTTGATCCCGCCAATCTTCGCCGCCGCAAAAATCTTCTTCCAATCCAAGGTATCCTGCCCCACCGCCATGATCTTCTTCGTCGTCGCGGACCACCCCTGCACGTGCATCGAAATGAAGCGCCCCGGGTACTTCGTGAAATATTCCGCGGCGTCGTAGCCTTCGCTGATGGTGGAAACCTGGTACTGGAACTTCACCAGCTTCGGATCTAGCAGTTCGAACAACACGTCATACGTCCGCTTCCCATCCACTTTCGACAACTCAAATCCCTCGTTGTGCAAACCCTGCTGGATTCCCGCCTTCGCCGCTTCTGCCGCTATTTTGTTATATTCGTCCGCTGCCTTCTTCACATCATCCATCGTCGGCTTCAACGGCGCGTCCAGGCTGGGCACGAGCATTTGCGTCAAGCCCACGTCCTTTGCCCACGCAATTCGCCCTGCCATATCCTTCCGGAGTTCGTCCATGCCGAAGTGCGAACTGATGCAGCTGACGCCCGCGTCGCTCAGAATCTTCCTCAGCTCCGCGCCCTTGTATTTGGCCAGCCCCGCGAACCCCGAATCGGCATAGCCCACCGGCGAACAAAGTTCAATCGTCTGAAATCCTGCCGCCGCCAGCACTTTGATTGTCCCGGGAAAATCCTTCGCAATCATGTCCCGGACCGGCCAAGTCTGGCACCCGATCGGCATGCCCAGCGGATTCGCGAGCAACTCCAGCGCGCCCGTGCCCAGCAAGCCCACCACGGCCGCCTGTGTCGCTGCAGTTTTGCAAAACTCTCTTCTTGAAATCTCACTCATTGATGCCTCCTTGCCCCTTTCGCTGACAAATCTCTCTCCGCTCAAGTGGGCATTCACAAATTTGTTTTGTTCCATGCTCCTGCCGTCGTGCCAAAACTGTTTCGGACCGTTTCATATGAAGGTCCTGTCAGGGCACGGCTTCAGCCGTGCCGAAAAGCCTCCAAATCTCAGGGGTTTTAACCCCTGAGGTTCCACGCGTCTACAGCTCCCACCCGCTCCGCCGCTCTGGCCGTACATATTTCTGCCCGGCTTCGGAGTTCACCTTCAAATTGCCGCGATCCCAAGTGAGCTTATCTCCCACCTGCGTCGCAACATTTCCCAGCAGCAATGTTTCCGTCACCTTTCCCGAAAACTCAAAATTCCCGCCAGGTTTGTCTTTGCCACCTTTGCAGGCGTCCAGCCATTCCCGCTCGTTGCCAGGCGACCTCGGCAAAGTCTTGGGCGGCTGTTTAAAGCTGTCCATCTTCGCCTGCGGAATCAGCTTCGGATTCCCGCCGTTGAACGAGCAAAGAATCTTCCCGTGGTCTCCCACGAACAGCAGCCCTTCGTCTTCCTCGCCGTCTCCTTTCAGCGGACGCCCTTCTTCCAGTTCCTCCGGCCGCTCCGGCTTCAGCCCGCCGTCATACCACGTGAATTTCACCGCCGGCATATCGCCGCGCGCCGCGAAACTGTAGCGCACGATGGAAGCCTGCGGGAAAGTCTCTGGAAAGCGTTCGGTGGAACTAGCCTCCACCGTGACCGGCGCTTCCAGCTTCAACACTCGGAAAATCGTGTCGAAGCTGTACGAACCCATATCCCCCAGCGCGCCGCATCCGAAGTCCACCCACCCACGCCAGGAAAACGGCAGGTAAACGTGATTGTACGGACGTTCCGGCGCCGGCCCCAGCCACAGGTTCCAATCCAATCCATCGGGCACCGCTTCCACTTCCTTCGGCCGGTCCACTCCCTGCGCCCAGTAAGGTCGGCTCGACCAGTTCTTCACTTCCCGCACTGGCCCAATCGCGCCATCCCAAATCCATTCGCAAAGTAACCGCGTGGCTTCCGAAGCCTGATTCCCCACGGCAATCTGCGTCGCCACTCCGGTCTCTCGCGCAATTTCCGCCAGCCGCCGTGCCTCATAGATGGTGTGCGTCAAAGGCTTCTGGCAAAACACATGTTTGTGCTTCTTCATCGCCGCCGCGGATACCGCCGCGTGCAAATTGTCGGAAGTGCATACAACCACGGCGTCAACGTCCTTCTGCTTCTCCAGCAATTCCCGGAAATCGCTGTAAGCCGCGCAGCCGTGATACTCGCCGGACCGCTTTTGCGTCCCGTAGTATCCGTCCACAATCTTCTGACAAGGTTCGCGCCCCGCCACGCCGCTCGTCACGTGCAAAGCGTGCGTCAACTCCAGCGGCTGGTCCGGGCTCAGCCAATCCCATCCGCTGTCCACGCCCAGCAATTTCCGTACGGAATCGCAAAACTCATGTGTGCCCCATTGCGGATAATTCGCGCCCGATTTATTGCAATCGCACACCGCCACGCCCTGCACATCGGGCTCCTTCAAAAAGTGCAGCATCACGCGCAATCCCTGCGCCCCCACGCCCACAAACGCAATATTCACTTTGTCGCTCGGCGGCACATATCCCACTCCGCCCAACACGCGCCGCGGCACAATCGTAAATCCCAGCGCCGCGGCCGCCGTCTGTCCGATGAATTTGCGCCGCGACACTCCGCCCTCCATCACATTGCGACCTTCTTCTCGATTCTTCACTGGCCCTCCCTGACCGCAGCACACACCAAATCCAAATTCCTGGCTGCTTCCTGCATTTTCCGTTGGTTCTTCTCCGGCCCGACTAACCTCCTACTCTATTCCAAACTCGCCCCCGCGTGTTTGAAAAGTTTTTAGCTCCCTTCTCACCGCCCCGCAGAAGCTCAGAATTAAAACGATGCAGTTATCTCCAATCCCGAGAGCGCGGGAGTAACTCAAATTAAGACTAATTTGACCATTATTTTGACTATGGTACAATTAATCGTCAAAAGGAGCGCTAGTGGACAGCATTCCTATCTCCGAATTCAAGGCCAAGTGCCTGTCTCTCTTGGAACAGGTGCGCCGCACTCGCAAACCCATCCGCGTCACCCGCCACGGCAAGCCCGTCGCTGAAATTGTCCCTCCGAGCCCCACTGCAGACCGCGCCAAGTTGATCGGCTCGATGAAGGACTCTAAGATCCTCGGGGACATCATTTCACCCGCGAACGACGAAGATGAGTGGGAGGTCCTGCGCGATTGAAGCTACTCCTGGACACCCATATCTGGCTCTGGTTTGTGATTGATCCCAGCCGCTTGGGACGGAGCACTTTTCAAATCCTGAAGAACGCGAACAACGAGCTCTGGCTTTCGCCTATCAGCACTTGGGAGGCTCTGACTCTTCACTATAAGAAAAGGGTTCACCTCCAAGGAGACCTCTCTACTTGGGTCACGAAGGCGACCACAAGCTTGAAGGAAGCCGTCCCCACTCACGAAATCATGCTCGTGGCAAGGCAATTACCGCTTCATCAGGATCCCTCTGATCGCATGCTGGCAGCCACCGCGCTAGTCCTGGACCTGACGCTTGTCACCGCCGACCAGCGCCTGCTGCAATTGAAGAGCATCAAAACTCTTCCCAATCGCTAGACGCTTCCCGGACATTGCCTACGCCCCTTCTCTGCTAAACTACTCGTTTGAACTCACAACAGAGAATCTCACCATGACCATCATCACCATCGAGCACGCAGGCCAATTCGATTCCCAGGAAGTCACCATCCGCGGTTGGCTTTACAACCTCCGCGAATCCGGCAAACTCCTGTTCCCCATCTTTCGCGACGGTACCGGCATCATCCAGGGTGTCTGTTCCCTGAAAGAGAATCCCGAAGCTTTCGAGGCCCTCAAAGGCCTCACCCAGGAATCCAGCGTCATCGTCACCGGCAAAATCCGCGCCGAGCAGCGCGCCCCCGGCGGCTATGAAATCGGCGTCAGCAAAATCCAGATCGTCCAGAAAGTTCCCGAGTCCACGCCCTTCCCCATTCAGCTCAAAGAGCACGGCGTGGATTTCCTCCTCGATCAGCGCCACCTCTGGATCCGCACCCCGCGCCAGGCCGCCATTCTCCGTATCCGCGCCGAAGCCATCCGCTCCGCCCGCGAATTCATGGATTCCCAGGGCTACACCCTCACCGACGCCCCCATGTTCACTCCCGCCGCTTGCGAAGGCACCAGCACCCTCTTTGAAGTGAATTACATCGACGACCAGAAAGCCTACCTCACGCAAAGCGGCCAGCTCTACATCGAAGCTACCGCCATGGCCCTCGGCAAGGTCTACACTTTCGGCCCCACCTTCCGCGCCGAAAAATCCAAGACTCGCCGCCACCTAACCGAATTCTGGATGCTCGAGCCCGAAGCCGCCTACGCCGAACTCAACGACATGATGGACCTCGGCGAAGGCCTCGTCTCCGCCATCGTGCAAGGTGTCGTCAAAAACAAGTCCCGCGAACTCGAAACCCTCAAGCGCGACATCAAGAAACTCGAAAACATCAAGCCGCCCTTCCCTCGCATCACCTACGAGGAAGCCGTTGCCGTCCTCCAGAAGCACGGTAACCCCGCCAAGTTCGGCGACGATTTCGGCGGCGACGAGGAAACCATCATCTCCAATGAGTACGACCGCCCCGTCATGGTCCACCATTACCCCACCGCCATCAAAGCTTTCTACATGCAGCCCGATGCCCAGCGCCCCGACCTAGCTTTATCCTTTGACATGCTCGCCCCTGAAGGCTACGGCGAAATCATCGGCGGCAGCCAGCGTATCCACGACTATGACCTCCTCGTTAAGCGCCTGAAAGAAAATAACTTACCAATCGAATCCTTCCAGTGGTATCTCGACCTCCGCCGCTACGGCAGTGTCCCTCACGCAGGTTTCGGCCTCGGCCTCGAGCGCACCGTCGCCTGGATCACCGGAACCGAGCACATCCGCGAAGTCATCCCCTTCCCCCGGATGATTTACCGGGTATATCCTTAACTTCGGGTAGGTTCGGCATTTCCCGTAGTCCCTGCATCCCGTGCAGTTCAAATCCTTGCTGAGCGTCCGGGTGCGCTGGCACTCGGCGAGAACTTCTCCGTTCTCGCCACTCGCCACTCGTCACTCGCCACTTTCGGCGAATAGAGAACAGTCATGCCCCAAAAAATCCGCATCATCGGCGTTCCCATGGACCTCGGCGCAAGCCGTCGCGGCGTGGACATGGGCCCCTCGGCCCTGCGCGTTGCCGGCCTGCAGTCCCGCATCAAGCATCTTGGGCTTCAAGTCGAGGACATCGGTAACATCATCGTCAAGCAGCCCGAAGAACTTCCCGTTGGAGAAAAACGCTCGAAATATGTCCAGGAAATCGCCGACACCTGCAAAGAGCTGGGCCTCGCCGTCCAAAAGTCCCTCGAAGAAGGCTACATGCCCTTGGTCCTTGGCGGGGACCACTCCATCGCCGCGGGTTCCACCAGCGGTGTCGCCGCCCATTTCCGCAAAGAGAAGAAGCAGATCGGCTGCATCTGGCTCGATGCCCACAGCGACATGAACACCCCGGAAAGTTCGCCCTCCGGCAACGTCCACGGCATGCCCCTGGCCGGCATCCTCGGCTACGGCGTTCCCGAACTCCACGATCTCTTCGGCTACAAGCCGAAGATCGAGCCGCAAAATGTTGTTCTCGTCGGCGTGCGCGATTTGGATTCTCACGAGAAAAAGTTCATCAAAAAACTCGGCGTCAGAACCTTCACCATGCGCGACATTGACGAACGCGGCATGCGCGAAGTCATGGCCGATGCCCTCAAATACGCCATGGACGACACCGAAGGCGTTTCCGTCAGTCTGGACATGGATTTCCTCGACCCCAGTGATGCTCCCGGCGTCGGCACGCCCGTTCGCGGCGGCGTCACCTACCGCGAAGCCCACCTCGCCATGGAAATGATCGCGGACAGCGATGCCATGGTCTCCATGGAAATTGTCGAAATCAATCCCATCATCGACGAGCACAACCGCACCGCCCTGCTAGGCGTAGAACTAGTCCTCTCCGGCCTGGGCAAGAAAATCCTCTAACCCCGCATTTTCTTTAGTCGTCGTAGGGACGCAGCAAGCTGCGCCCCATGTCCGCAAGTTCGCCTAATCTTGCCTCCACTCCCCTCTCTCTCTTTCCTTCATTCCCTTTCTCCAATTCTGGTCGCTACCCCAATCTGTTATCCCGACCGGAGCGGCCCGATTTTTCTTTCGCGCCGAATGATGGCGGCTCGGGTGCCTCCGCTCAGTGGGTGTCAGTGTGTTAGACTCCTTTTCGCTGCTGACTCCAACACTCAAACGCATCGTGCAGTGACCGCGATGTGAAAACAGTGAGCCCGTGGCTTCTTCCGGTTTAACCTGCATCCTCAATCGCACTTCGGGTGGCCGCCCGGGTCCGGAACTCTGCGAAAAGCTCTCCCGCATATTTGCCGAAACTAGCACGCCTGCGCGCATTCACCTTGCCTCCAGCGGCTCTGAACTCTCCGAGCTGACTCGCCGGGCCGTGAAAGAAAATAGCCCAATCATCGTGGCCGGCGGCGGAGACGGCACCATAAACACCGTGGCCAATGAGCTCATGGGAACCTCAGTCACCCTCGGTGTTCTTCCGCTTGGCACTTTGAATCATTTCTCTAAGGATTTGCAGATTCCACAGAATCTCGAACACGCCGCTCGCACTCTCGTCACCGGCCGCACCGTTCCCGTGGATGTTGGTGAAGTCAACGGCCGGCTTTTCCTCAACAATTCCAGTCTGGGCATTTATCCGCACATCGTGCGCCTCCGCGAGGAGCAACAGAAGAAGACCGGCACCAAGAAGTGGGTGGCTTTCGTTCAAGCCCTCTTTTCGGTCCTGAAGCACTACTCGTTTCTTCGCGTTCACCTGCGCGTGAATGGAGAGAAGCTTACTTGCGAGACACCCTTGGTCTTCGTCGGAAATAACAGATATGAGATGGAAGGATGGAAGATCGGCGAGCGCAGCAGGCTGGACGCGGGCGAGCTCTGCCTCTTTGTCGCAAATGGCGTTCGCCGGATCGACCTGGTGCGATTTGCTTTTCTGGCGCTAGTTGGGCGCTTGCACGATGCCCGCGACTTCGACGTTCTGATTACAGACCAGGTCTTCATCGAGACGCGAAAACCCCGGGCCGACATTGTCACGGACGGCGAAGTGAATCTACTGGATACTCCATTGCATTACCGCACGCATCCCGGCGCTCTGCGCGTCATCGTGCCCGCAATAAAGTCCGGGGCAGCAGCGCCTTTCGCACTTTAGCTGAAATGCGCACTCTCGCTCATTTATCGGACCCTCACTTCGGCCGCATCGAGCGAGCCACGGTGCAAGCCTCGATTGTCGCCGTTACCCAGGCCAGGCCCGACGTCGTTATCGTTTCCGGCGATCTTACTCAGCGCGCCAAACCACGCGAATTCCAGGAAGCCCGCCGGTTTCTGGATGCGCTCCCTTCCCCGCAGATTGTCGTTCCGGGCAACCACGATGTGCCTTTGTACAACGTCCTGGCCCGCGCCCTAAGACCTCTTCGCAACTACCAGCGCTACATCAGCAAGGATCTTGAACCTTTTTACTCCGATGAGGAAATCTCCATCGCCGGTGTCAATACCGCCCGCTCATTCACCTTTAAGAATGGCCGCATTAACCGCCGACAGGTGGCTCGGACTTGCGCGCGGCTGGAGGCAGCCGGCGAGAATCGCACGCGCATCGTCGTCTCTCATCATCCCTTCGATCTGTCCGAAACCCCAGAGCTTCACGCCTTGGTCGGCCGCGCGGACATGGCCATGGCTGGCTTTGCATCCTGCCATGTGGATATTATTCTCTGCGGCCATTTACACATCAGCGGCTCCAGTCAAAGCGCGCCGCATGACGCTATTTCAGGCTATCCCGCACTCGTCATCCACGCGGGAACCGCCACCTCTACTCGTACTCGGGGCGAACTAAATTCGTTTAATATCATCCGGGTGGATAGCTCGTTTGTTTCCATTCAGTGCCTCACTTGGAACCAGGTGCAGGGCTCCTTCATACCCTCTGAGACCGCGCAATTCCAACACACACCCGCAGGCTGGTCCCGCATCCCATCCAGCCTGGAAAACAACTAGGCCGCCCTGTAGCACGGTCACTCCCGACTGTGCTCTTGGGTTAAGCTCTGCCGTTGTAGGGACGCAGCAAGCTGCGCCCCATGCCCGCACAATCTTCGCGTCTTGAGCCCCCTTGGAGTGCGGCGGCTCGCCGCCGCTTTTGCGGTCACAACCGATAGCATCCAGGCTCTTCGCCAGCGCCATCTCTTAACTTATCGCATCTCATTCCGGCGCCTTTCTCCCTACCCAAGTCTCTTCTGTGACGAAAGTCACAGCACCTTCGCCATTCCAACGCAATCCTTATACGGGCAGCCAGTAAGGCTTCGATGATGCCGGGGTATTTCTCCCCAAGCTGGAGTTCGGGGGAAGCGCAAGTCCCACTAGCAGTGATAGTTGGCCCTCGCCAGGATAAAACAGGGCCACTCGGTCTATACACGCCCGCATCGTCAGTCTAAGATTATAGGATTCACGGGGGGCATCTGTGAGCGCGCGATTCCACCGGATACACTATCGAGCTGTTTTTCGCTCGCTCATGCGCCATCCAAGCGCCGATCTCATCGGCTTGCTTCTCGGTTCAGTTCTCTGTGCCCTCCTTCCACTCGGCTCACCAGTAGGCCTCAACGCCAGAAGCCACAACCGCTCCGCATCGCAGTCCGCCACGCTCGCCGCCATCACCGTCGACTACCCTTCCGACCAAACCCTGTTTCCCCCCGATTTTGCTCCGCCCACCTTCCAGTGGCGCGATGCCGATCCCGCCTCCATCGTATGGCGCATCGATGTCACCTTTGCCGACCACTCTTCCACCCTCCAACTCAAGTCCGATGGCGAGCGCATGCGCATCGGCGAGATCGATGAGCGCTGTGCCAAGGCTGGCGCCGTACCACCGACCCTGACTCCAGAGCAGGCCGACGGTCACACCTGGAAGCCGGACGCGGAAACCTGGGCGGCCATCCTGAAGCACTCCGTCAAGCGCCCCGCCACTCTCACCTTCACGGGGTTCCGCGATCAGGCCTTGACCCAGCCTTCCTCGCAAGGACACATCACCCTTCAGACCTCCAAGGATCCCGTCGGCGCTCCCATCTTCTTCCGTGACGTTCCTCTCATCTCTGTTCCTGTTGGCGAAAAAGGCGTGATCATGCCCGTTCCCACCGCCGCCATGCCCTTTATCGCCTGGCGCCTTCGCTATGTCGGCGAAACCAAAAGCCGCCTGATGATGGAGGGCCTGCCCACCTGCATCAACTGCCACTCGTTCTCCAAGGACGGAACCGCGCTGGGCATCGACGTCGATGGCCCGGGCAATGACAAAGGTCTTTACGGTATCGTCCCCGTCAAACGAGAAACCTCCATCCGCAATGAGAATGTATTGCGCTGGAGTTCTTTCGCCGAAGAGAAGGCCAGCAAGCGCTTCGGTTTCATGTCGCAAATCTCTCCGGACGGCCAGTACGTGATCACCTCCATCGAGAATCCCGGTTCGCACATTAAGGATTTTGACTCCCGCTTCTACAACGGCTTCTATCGCGATTATGGTTTCGGCCAGGTCTTCTACCCAACCAAGGGTGTCTTGGCCTGGTATAGCAAAGCCTCCGGTAAGCTGAAGCCTCTGCCCGGTGCCGACGACCCCGCTTTCGTTCAGGCTTCGGCTTTCTGGAGTCCCGACGGCAAGTATCTCGTCTTCTCACGCGCCCCAGCGAAGGAGCCGTATCACGAAGGACAGAATGTCGCGCAATTTGCCAATTCTCCCGACGAAACGCAAATCCAGTACGATCTCTATCGCATCCCTTTCAACGACGGTAAGGGCGGAATGCCGGAGCGGATCGAAGGCGCCTCACAAAATGGCATGAGCAACAACTTCCCCAAGGTTTCGCCCGACGGCCGCTGGATCGTCTTCGTACAGAATCGCAATGGCCTGCTCATGCGCCCAGACAGCAATCTCTACATCGTGCCCTTCAATGGCGGCAAAGCCCGCCGGCTCGACTGCAATTTGCCCCGCATGAATTCCTGGCACACCTTCTCTCCTAACGGTCGCTGGCTCGCTTTCTCCTCCAAGGGCCGCACGCTCTACACCCAGCTTTTCCTCACTCACATTGACGAGGATGGCAAAGATTCCCCCGCCATTCTCATCGAGAACGCTACGGCCGCCAATCGTGGAGTCAACATCCCCGAGTTCGTCAACATTCCTCCTGACGGCATGGTCAAGATGGATGCACCCGCCACGGAGTTCTACCGCCTCACCGATGTTGCTGGTGAACTGGCCCGCAAAGGCGATTACACCGCGGCCGCCACCGAATGGAACAAAGCGGTCGAACTCGATCCCGCTGACGGCAAGGCTCGCTATCATCTTGCCTACGCGCTCGACAAACTGGGCCAGCTTGACCAGGCCATCGCGCAGTATCGCAAGGCCGTCGAACTCGACGCCACGAATGCCGCTGCGTATTCCAGCCTCTCCGTTGCCCTGGCGCGCGCGGGCAATCTTCCCGATTCCATCGCCGCGGCAAAGCAGGCTCTCGCGCTCAATCCGAAGGACGTTCTCACCGAGGGCAACCTCGCCGCCAGCTTGCTGGAAACCGGGCAAACGGACGAGGCCATCGAGCACATTCACAAAGCCTTGGAGCTTGATCCGGAGTTTCCGGATGCCCACAACATGCTGGGGATTGTTCTCGCGCGGACGGGAAAGCTTGATGAAGCCATCGCTCATCTGCAAAAAGCCGTTTCGCTTACGCCGGACTCCGTCGAATACCGCTTCAACCTCGGGCGCGTCTACGCGGCGCAGCACAGTTTCCCCGAAGCGATTCCGCAATTTGAAAAGGCCGTTGAACTTTCAGGTGGGAGCGAACCGCAAAGTCTGGAAATGTTGGCGGCGATGTATTCGGAGATGGGCCGTTTTTCAGAAGCCGCTCAGGTGGCGCGCCGTGCCCTCGCAACCGCCGCGGCTCAAAATGATCCCAACCTCTCTGGTGAACTTCGCGCCAGAATCGCCTACTACGAATCGCAACCCGATGGCGCCGTCCCGAATCCCTGATTCACGCCGCCCATCTTGGGCTTCCTAATGTAGCGCGGGGCGAGTCCTTCTGCCTGCCCGCCGCAGGAGGGAGGCGGGCCGCTCTTGGGTCCTCCGCCTTGCGACTGGGCCGCGACAAACCTCTTTTGTCTTACAGCGGCTGATCCGTGCTGCTGGCCGGGTTCCCGTACGCGTAGAAGATCACGTCGTTCTGATCCAGGTAGAAATACCGCACGCCGTTGGAACTCGACATTGGATTCGCGTTCAGCGTGAACGTGCTGATGTTTCCGTTCGCGTCCGCCGCACCGGGAGCATAAATAAAGTTGTACCCGCTCTTCTGCCCGTTCGCCAGATTCTGATCAATCAAACCCGCCGCGGTCGAACTCGGTGTCGCCGAGGGCCCCAGGTCGGAAAGCGCTGGCGGATAGCCCATGTTGTAGCTGAAGTTGTACGTCAGAAAAGCCTGGTCCAGCGCCCGAACGGCGCCCACGGCCGACGCTTCATTCGCCGCTGCGCGCGCGCTCAATAGTTGTGGCACCGCCAGCGCGGCAATAATCAGGATGATGGCCACCACGATCAGAAGTTCGATTAACGAGAAGCCCTTTTGACGTTTGCGCATTTCCCAATTCTCCTGTTTGCGTTTCCTATTTGCTTCCAAGTCTGGTGGAGCATCTCTCCGACTCGCGTACAGTGTGCCGCTCGGGGCGAAAAAACCCTATGGAGCATCTGTTTCAATTTGGCCCCTACCCCTGTCCTACGCCAAATTCCCATTTTTCCCGTACCCCGGTTATAGTACCCTTATCCACCAAGCCACTGTCCCTCCCACGTTGTAAATTATTAATACCCGTATATTCTTATACTTACACGGTGGCCGCTGCCCTCCCATCACCTGTCCTTACCCTCGATTTCCCCAGCCATAATCATTTGGGTACCTGTACCTGGTACCTGCCGATCAAGTTCTCAGTTCTTAGTTTTCAGTTCGCAGTTCATGTAGGGCCCGTCCTTACTTTACGCTGAGCCTCGAAGGGCTGAGGCGGGCCGCTCTTGGGTATCTTGGGCCGGATGCCCCAGGTTCGATTTTCTACCTGGGTCTGGGTTTCTGATCTCGCTCCATCCCGCCTCTCGCCTTGCCCTGACCGCCTCGCGGGAGTACCATTCCTCTCACCCCTCAATCTTGCGTCGAGTCCCTGGCAGCAGGAGCAAGGAATCGATTCGGTTGCACTCCTTCGCGGAATCCGCGTGGCGTGAACCATCCCTGGGAGGATCAAATGTGGACTGACAAGAAAGCCGAAACCAAGAACACCGAGCCGCCGCGTCCCGTCGAGCCAACTCCAGAACGCACGTCCGGTTGGCTGGGAGCAAGTCTGCGCGTCAAGGGCGACATCACCGGCACCGAAGATCTTTTAATTGACGGCACCGTGGATGGCAGCATCCAGCTCGAAGGCCGCAAGTTAACCGTCGGCAAAGCCGCTAAAGTCAACGCCGACGTGGATGCCAAGGACGTTCTGGTCTACGGCTACGTCAAAGGAAACGTCCACGCCAAGGGACGCGTCGAGATCAAGAAGGACGGCTACATCGTCGGCAATCTGACCACCGCGCAAATCATGATCGAGGATGGCGCCGACTTCAAAGGCACCATCGAAATCGATCGCGGCACGCCAAAAGAAGCCGAAAAGACCAATCCGCCGCCGCGCGCCGCCGCAGCCGCCGCCGGCTCTGGCCCAAAAACCATCTGACGATTTCCCCCATCAAGGATTGTCGGCGCTCCGACAATTTTGATTAATGCCCGAGTAAGAGTGCGTTTTGCGGGTGCCCCATCCTCGTTTTGTGAGGGTGGGTCTTGGGTTTCCCACAGCCGTCATCCCGCACGCGTTTGCCTTCGCCGTCATCCCGAGCGGAGCGAGGGATCTCTCTCCCTCTTTCGTCAGGGCACGACTTCAGTCGTGCCGCAAATCATCCAAAAAAACTCTTTCTTCACCCGGCTTGCTTCACTTTTCCTGCTAGCCACTCGCCACCAGCCACTCGTCACTACTCTGGCAACCGGCCTGGACGACTCTTCGCAGGGAACAGACTAACTCAAAGCCTGCCATCCACCGCTTACTTCGCTTTTGCTGTGAACCCTCCATAGGTCAGGTAACCGCCAAGAATCAGCGTGATCCCGGCATTCACATAAAAACGTGGCGCGTAATGTTCCCCAAGTACAAATCCCTGCGCCGCCACTGACGGCAGAAACAGAATGGCCAGGCCTTTGACCAGCGAGATCCAACCGATCAGGGTGACGACCACCGGCAAAACGCCTCCGGACCACACATTGTGTCCCAGCACCATCGCCAGGCCAATGCCCAGCGCGATGATCCCGGCAAGATACAGCAACGGCGCGCTTTGCACCAACCCCTGGAACGTCTCCATCGTCGCGGTTCTGTGCGCGAACATAGCCAGCCCGACAAGAACGCAGTAAAGCCCCATCAACTTGCTCAGAAATATCGTACGTGGCGACATAATCTCCTCCGTATCCACGAACCTGGATTTTCCGTTTTGACTCCCGACCTTGCCCCCAATCTATATCTGGCTGCCGCAACATACAATGCCGGTGGCACAGTCACTCCTGACTGTGCTCTTGGGTCCCGCTTGCTCGTGTAGGGCCCGCCCTTTTTACCGTGAGCCGCGAAGGGCTGAGGCGGGCCGCTCTTGGGCCGTTTTTGGAGTGCGGGAGCTTGCTCCCGCTTTTGCGATGTAGTCCATCTTTCCCAAACGATCCGTTGTGAGGCACCGTGTCAACCGCAAAAGCGGCGGCGAGCCGCCGCACTCCAAAATGTCGGCGCGCCGACATACTTGATTATTCCCCTGCAAAATGCATGTTTTCCCAGTGCGCGCTCGCAATTTACATCTTTTGTAGGGCCCATCCTCCTGAGGCGCGTTGTTTGCGCCCCGGGTGGTTTTGCGGGGCGGGCCGTGTTTTCTCTTTTGTAGTGGCCGGTCTTCAGACCGGTTCTTACGTGTACGCGCAGTTGTGAGACATTTGCAATATGTCGGCGCGCCGACAATATTATTATTCATATAGTTTAGTATATAGTTACCATGGCGGGAGAAAACAAAGGAGTTAGGGGAGAACGCGTCTTGCGAGAAATGACCGCCACCCCCCTGTTTTTGCGTATGTACGGGAATGATTGGACTTACGGGAGAATTTCTCGGATGTACGGGAATGATTGGACTTACGAGAGAAGTGGCCCTCCTTCGCTGAAGCTGCGGCTGGCAAGCGCGTGGCCCTCCTCCGCTAAGGCTGCGGCGGGCAAGCTGGTGGCTAGGGGCGAGTAAGAAGAGTCTGGGCGAGGGAGTGGGGCGGGCTGGAATGGTACAAGAACAGCGTCCCCGCAGCATAACAATGCAACATAGCACATTATTTACCATTTGTAAAGTATTATTTATAGGGTACTAGTTTCGAAACTGGTACCGGTGAGTGGAGAGTGGCCACGCCCCGACATGGTAAGGGTCAAAAACAGCCCACTGTCAACATCGTTCCCAGCCTCAATCCCTCGACCGTCCGCCAGGTGACCAGAGCTGGAATTCGCTTATGGTTGGAATAACCTGTGCCACGTTTACGACTCTCGGACTCGAGTCCTGGACAGGGTCGTCAGCAGATGCAACGTACGCGAGAAGTCTTGTCGCTTGGTTATTAACCACAGCAAGAAACATCGCAAAACTGGGGAAGTTGTAGTCGGGATCGAGGATTATGCCCACCAGCGTCTGCAGGTCACCGCGGCTCGGGCGAGGGAGGTCAATCACGTGGGTATGCCACTCGCCAAGGTAATCAGCGCCAGATGAAGCGAACTCCTTATTGAGGACCTTCTGGCAGTATTCAGTGTCACGTAGAAAACCACAGCGGGATCTGCGTGCGTCCGGTCCAGCGTCTGTAGCCCTTGTCACGAGAATATCTCGCCCCATGTGGTGGCCCATGAGAATCCCACCCGTCTCAACCATTGGAGATTGCGACGCAGAGCGTTGGATGAACGCTACCACTTCGGGCAGTGCAAATATCTTCGGTGTTTTCTCACTGGCTTGCTTGGTCAGCTTTCGCCAGAATTTCGCGGACTCTTTGAGGAACATCTACACCTACCAGTTCTGCAGGGAGTGCACCGCAGACGGGGCAGTCTTTGCGTTTCTTCACGGGCACGAAATTCGTTGCGAAGGGGTACTCAAACTGAAAAGGGGGAGGAAGACTCATGTTAGCTTCGCGCCCCCATAGGATGTACGGCGTTGGCGCGGATTTGCACTTTGCAGGATTCAAAACCTGAATAGCAACGTTACTTGCCAAGGCCGCTGGAATCGTTATGTCCATTCTGAGTGCTGCGCCTTCCTGTCGCATTTCCTCGGGCCCGACGTAGGGGGTGATGGGTCGATCGCCAAAAGCTTCTTCTTCAAGGACCGCGCCGAGCTCGAGTCTAACGCATTCGTAGCAAGCGGATTCGAATGGTGAAATCCGTAGGACCTCTGCAATTCTACCGTTGTTGAGAGTGCCTGCAATGATGCAAGGGATTCGCATCTGTACCGCAGTGCAATTTACAAGCCTTCTACTTCTGGTGGAGTCAGTAGCGCAGATGAGAAGGTCAATCGAGGGAGACAAGAGTCCGCGGAACTGGTCCGCGTCGGTAACGACGTCCAAATGGTGGAGCCCCACCTCAGTGGGTAGCTCACGCTCATGAATCATCGAACTCACGACATCGACTTTGTGTCTCCCGAGTTCTTGCTTGCCGGTTGGAAAGCGGATGTAATTTTCGGGACGGAGCCTATCAGAATCAACGAGGTCAAGCCTTCCGATACCGGAACACGCAAGATTCAATGCTATCTCGCTGCCTCCGCTTCCGACTCCAACGATCATTACCGATCTACTCCTGAGGTCTTGAACGATTTCACTGGGGAGGCGGGCAAATGGCGTTGCCTCGGGCTCAAGCATGATCGAATCGTTGGGGAGCAGGCGAACACGGCCAGTAACGGATTTCTTCGCCACCTTCGCAGTGAGGATTGGGCCATCGTCACCAGGTTCGACCGCAGCGAAACACGAGCCCTCGGTAGGGGGATCGAGGCCGAAAACTGCACGGTAATCGTCTTCACTCAGTGACTTGCGACCTGCGTATTTCTTATTGAAACCTGCTTCGACGCTTGTCCACTGCAACAGTTGTTGTTCATACCTGCCGAATACTAGGTTGGAGGCGCGGTGTGGGAGCATCCGCGGGTTGGTTGATTCGACTTCTTCGTTGCCGATATTGCATTGAATTGCAACCAGCACTCCTTCCGCTTCGAGCTTTAGCCCGCTGAACCAACCACATTTCTGATTTGAATTGGAGATTCTTTCTAGTAGGTCCCGTGGGACAACAACGCAGCCATGCGCTTTCATGCGTCCTTGCCTCCTGGTCCAATTGTCCGTGGAGGGAGCTCGGCTCTGCCGTAATCGGGCATCTTAGCAATCAAGCCATTTTTCTTCGCTACGTAGTTAAAGTACCAGTCAGATACCTTCTTAATGACCTCCTCAGCGGTGGTGGAAACCTGCCATTTCGAGGGCCGGACGTAACAGACATCCCCGTTCATCCATCTGTGCCATTCGTGGCCCCACTCGTCAGGGCTCAAGTCTGGACTGACAATCTCCACTTCTGGTGGAATGGCGGGAAAAGCTTCAGGGTACACGACTAGGAAATGCAGGGCAGGGGCATCTGTCCCCTCAGGAATATCAAGTGCCCGGCCTTCCCAGTACAGAGTCCGATCGAGGCGCTTGAGAACAAAAGATTCATCGCAAGAGTTGACCCGGAATGTCTCGAGGACTAAGCGATGCGGCAACAGCTCATACCACGTAGTCTCTAGCATATTTCAGAAGAACGGCTGGTCTTTTAAAGGGCGCGGAAATGAACGGGCCGCACCATCCGTTTGAACCGTGCGCGCGGCGCTCAAAAGTGTGGGACCGAGTCTCCTGGCCAGAAGCCTCTTCCGGAGCCCGTCTGCGTTCGCTTGGTAGGCATCGCCGAACTTCTGCCACTTAAACAGGTAGAGCTCATGCGTATGAGTCTTCTCGCCCAATACGAACTCGTACCTTTTCGCCTTTTCCTTGAACTCCTCCGGTATCCATTCGGCCAGGTTTTCTCCTACTTTCACTTCCCAAGAGTCGGTATATTTTGACGTGGATAGCTTCCCGGCTAAGAATGTGACCTCCGAGATCGGTTTTACTTGACTGGTTGCGAGCACTCCAATCCTCGACCACAACACATCGCCAAATTCCATGCCGATGGCGATCCGTATCGGATCAGTTCCTCCTGCTTTGAGTCGAGGATTAACTATGTCTCGGACGCCCTTCATCAGGAACGCGGTGCAGTGCAATCCGGAAAGAGACGCATTTTCGGGTTGCGTTTTCGAGTCTCCAAATACAGCCATCACTCCGTCACCAGTAAACTCAAGTGTGTGACCGCCGAATTGTGCGATGCTTTTGACACATGCCTCCGTCAGGGCTTGCAGTATCCACAGAAGGACCTCATTGCGGTACACAAAGCACAGTTTTGTGAATCCCCGTATGTCAAGAAAAAAGGCTAGGCATTTCCCTTCAATCGATTGGCCAATTTGGAGGTACTCATATTCAGGATGACATAACGCCTTGGTTATCGTGGCGGATTCTTGCATGGCCCGCATGTCGCTCGCGCGCGCGGTTTTTTGGGCACTTGCGGAGCCATAGGCGGTATCGAATAATTCCTTGAAACTGCGTTCGGTCATAACCGTCCCCCTTCAAGGCTCCCAGGAACTGGCGGTGATAAGTTAATCGATCTGGTGAATTATACAACCTTTAATTGCTCCAAATGCATAGGAACATTCTCGAAGATTATTTTGCTACACTTACAATATGGTTGACTGTCGCAAGCCGATTGGCCCTGAGTTGGCAGCTGAAGAATCCGGCCAGTCTGCTAAGATTCCGAGCGACCAACTCGGAGGGGGGATTCCCCCTGGAGACAATGATCTGGATCAGAAGCTTCAATTTCTATACAAGGCCCACGAAGACAGTCAGAACTTAATTCGATTTCTGGACGCAAAGGCCGCGTTTGCAATTGCTATCTTGGCGGCAATGACGAACAAAGTTCTTTCAAGTTTGGGTGACTACTTCCCGTGGGGCCCGCAGCCATATTGGCGCCAGTTTATTATCCTCGGCTTTGGATTCAGCGCACTTCTGGCGACATTCTTACTTGGCGTGATTCTGTTCCCAATCACTAATCCCGCTCTCAACACGCGACTTGTTCCAGACAGTGGACCCATATTCTTCCTTACCCAACTGAGTCCGAAGAGATTGTTGCGGTATTTTTCCCGCAGTCCGAGATTCTCACGTCTTGCGCAGGATCAGGCGGAATATCTAGGTCAAATCACTGCAGCCAATGGGGCCATCTTATTGAGGATTATCTCTGGTGAAGTTCTCAAGGTTTCGTACATTCGCCAGATTAAGACAGAGCGTTTCAGAGCAATGACAATTATGTTGACGGCCTGTGCCGTTTTCTTCTTGGTGCTTATGGGCACTGATGCTGTCCGGCCGCGGCCCAGCAAACCTACTTCTGTCCAGATCCAGGGACCTGTCACGCTGAATTCTGCACCGGCAAGCGCGCTCCCTCCCGCTCCCCCGCCTGGAAGCGCGACCAATTCTCCCGCCCCCCATAAGCAGGGCGGAGCAACACGCCCTTAGCTTCCAAGTACGTCAAGGTGATGCACCCTTGGCGGTTTTCCTGAAAGTCGCATGTGGGTTTGCGGCTTTGGTAAGTGGGATCTTCGGAGAATCTCCCAGGCGGCTTGAAACCACCGGAGTGGAAAGAGTTTTGGGGGGCATTTGTTTTTGGGGGGCGGTTATGTCGGACCTAAAGGTCCGACCCCCAAAGAGTGAGAGAGATCCCTCGAAGCTCCCTCCCGAGGCGGGCAGGCGGGATGACGGCGGGAAAACGTAAGGAGGGAAGAGGACCCCAAGAACCGACCTGAAGGTCGGCCACTACAAAGGCAGGAGGGGCAGAAAAGTGGCCGGTGTTCGAACATATATCCACAGTTTTGGTACCACGAATTGGCATACTAGTTACTTGTCAGTACCTTTCCATCGCGGTATCATTTCTCCATGACTGTCAAACGATCCGAGAATCCTTACGATCTCTGCACTTTCACATATGCCGATGGACGCATCTGCGGCAACCCCACCATTCCCTCCGGCGGCGGCTTGTGCCGCTCTCACGCTTCCCTGCGACGCTTCCGTCCCATCGTCGACGACGAACTCACTGCCGACCTGCCCAACTTTACCGGCGATATTCCCAGCCAGGAAGAGATTCACCGCACCATCACTCGCGTCATGCAAGCTCTCGCGGCCAATCGCATCTCCACTCGCCGCGCCGCTACCTTCGGCTATCTCGCGCAACTCCTCCTCCAGGCCCATTCGGCGTTGAAGGCGGAAGCCCGCATGACAGAATTGCAGGGCGCCAAGGACCTGCGCATGCTCTTGAAGATGAAGTATGGCCCGGCGTTGCGGAAAGACGCGGAGAAGCGGGTAGCGGAAGCCGTAGCCCAAGCGGGGAGCAGCGACCAGCAACCCGCCACCCGCCACCCCAATACTTCCACCAACCCCAAATCCACCTGACCTCCATGCCCGCGCATCTTTTCTTCTCCGCGTTTTCTTCCTCTGTGCTCTCCGTGCCCTCTGTGGTGATTCCTCTTTCCGCTGCCCTATCTTGCTTGCGGCCGCTGTCTGATCGCAGCTTATCGGAGTCTTATCCTGGCTGTGAGCTGTCAGCTGTGAACTGTAAACTGTCGCTAACTCCAATCATTCCCGCACTTACAGCCGATCCTCCCGTAAGTCCAATAATTCCCGCACTTACACGAAATAGGGGGAGGGGGGTACCCTCCTCGCAGAATCCTCGCCCCCATAACTCGTTTGTTTTCTTCCACTGTATATACGATCTAGTTATCTATATGAATAATCATATTGTCGGCGCGCCGACAATTTTGGCCTCGCGCGCGCTTCGCAAATCCGCTCGAAATCAGGAGTCTTTGGGCTTGGCACGAAACAGCGTGCCGATGGAAATCAGGGAGATGGCCGCAGCGCCCGCCAGCATCGGGGTTCCCATCACGAGGATGGCAGCACCCCAAAGAATTGCGTTGGCCACTAAGACGGCGACGAGTTGTCCACGGCGAATCACGATGCCGGTTTGCGCCATGAGGGAGCCTCTTTCCGGGAGGTTTGCCAGGGCAGTCCTCAGCTATAGTACGTATCGTTTAACGAGTTTATTACGGAAGGACGGGCCGTTTCACACAACGGTCACAGAAAAGAAAAATTCGCCCCTTGGAACAGGTTGCTGTTTCCGCAACGCTTGCGCGACTCGTTTGCCCTTTTGCCGCGTTTCCCCTTATAACTGACAATTGAACACAAACACCGCCCGACCAGCCCAGCGGAATAGGAACGACCTGTGACCCCAGAAAAGAAACGACTGCGCGTAGGCGTGCTCTTTGGAGGGCGCTCTGGCGAACACGAAGTTTCCCTGGCTTCGGCCGCCAGCGTGATTCGCGGCCTGGACCCGGACAAATACGAGTGCATGCCCATCGGCATTACCAAGGACGGACACTGGCTGATCGGAGAAGGCGCCGCCAAAATGCTGCCGGACATCCTGAAAGGCGGGCGGCGCGTGATGCTGACCGCGGATCCCACGGAAGCTGCGCTGGTGCCGCTGGATCGCGGCGCGGGCGCGCAACGCTTTGACGTGATCTTTCCCGTGATGCATGGCACGTTTGGCGAAGACGGCACGATTCAGGGCATGCTGGAACTGGCCGGGCTGCCTTACGTTGGCGCGGGCGTGCTGGGCTCCGCGGTGGCGATGGACAAGGATGTGGCCAAGCGCCTGTGCGAGGAAGCGGGAATCGCCGTGGTGCCGTGGGTAACGGTGCAGCGCTGGCGCTGGGAAAAAGAGCCGGAGGCGGTGCGCACGGAAATTGGCGCGAAGTTCGAGTATCCCGTGTTCGTGAAACCGGCGACGCTGGGCTCGTCGGTGGGCATGAGCAAGGTGCATTCTGGCGAAGAACTGGCTCCGGCGCTGAATCTGGCCGCGGAATATGGCATGAAGATTCTGGTGGAGAAGGCGGTGACCGCGCGGGAGATTGAAGTTTCGGTGCTGGGGAATCATGAGCCAAAGGCTTCTGTGCCGGGCGAAATCGTGCCGCACCGCGAGTTTTACGACTACACGGCGAAGTACTTGGAGGATGGCACGCGGCTGCTGATTCCGGCGGATTTGCGGCCGGCACAGATTACAAAGATTCAGACCATGGCGGTGGACGCGTTCCGCGCGTTGGAACTTTGCGGGATGGCGCGCGTGGACTTCTTCGTGGAGAAAAAAGGCGGCAAGATCTATTTGAACGAAGCCAACACGATTCCGGGCTTCACTTCGATCAGCATGTATCCGAAATTGTGGGAAGCGAGCGGCATCGGATTCCGCGAACTGATTGACAAGCTGATCGAACTGGCGCTGGAAATGCACCGCGAAAAGGCGCGCACGAAATATGCGATTGAGCTTCCGGAAGGCTCTGGAGGCGCGCTGGCAGGGTGAAGTGCGATTGGTGATGCGGCGGATCTGTTTTCGACGAACGGCCGCTTGCGCGATTTTGGCAAAAACCCGCGGCTCGTGAAACGCATCTAAGTAAAAGTAGCAATGGAAAGAAGGGATTTGCGGGGAGGCGGCTCACTTGCTAAAGTTTTCTTGCCGGGCCCCGAGCTCGCCGGGACTGGCACCCTGACGCTCGCAGGCGGGAGACACGTAGATGACACTACTCGAACCACCTGCTGAACAACCGCAAAAATCACGCGCACTGACGATTACGGTGGTCGTCGTATTGCTGGTCGCGGCGACCGCGCTGTACTTTACGTTTCGCTATTACCCGGAGAAGAAGGCAACGATGCGTTTCTTCGACGCGCTTGTTGTTGGCGACACGGCGAAGGCTTACGCGCTGTGGAAACCGACGGCGAGCTACACGATGAATGATTTCCTGGCGGATTGGGGACCAAGCGGCTACTACGGGCCAGTGAAGAGTTACAAGATCATGGGCGCGAAGTCCGTGCGAAACAGCTCTTCCATCGCCGTGAACGTGGCCATCAGCCCGTATTCACCGATGCCCGATCCGGGCGACGGCGAGAAAAGCCAGAAAACCAAGGTGGTGCCAATCTGGGTGCTGCCCACCGACAAGTCGTTGAGCTTCCCGGTGCCGTACTGAAGTTGGGGGCGCGCGGAAATTTCCAAATTATTGCTGAATCTCGCTGAGCGCTGCCGCTAATTCTTTCGGACTTACACTCGCGGTGCCGAGCTTGCCGACGACAACGCCCGCGGCCGTGTTCGCCAGAAACGCCGCATCAGGCAGCGACGCGCCCGCAGCCATCGCCAACGCCAACACGCTGAGAACGGTGTCTCCCGCGCCAGTCACGTCAAACACTTGACGGCCTGTTGTGCCGCGATCGATTCCGGGTTGTCCGACGCGCGCGTAAGTCACCTCGAAGCTGGTTGCGGGAATGTGCACGGTGCGCGGAGAAGCTTCCTCGAAGATGCTCATGCCTTTTGAACCGCGCGTAATCACCACCGCGGCGCAACCGAAATGCGGCAAGAGCGCGCGGCCCGCCTCCTCGATGGATTTCTCGTCGGCGAGTTCACGCGTGACGTAGAAGCCAGCTTCTTTGGTATTGCAAACGATGACGCGCGCGCCGCGGTAAGCGTACAGCCGCGAAGCCTTGGGCTTCACGAAGACAGGAATATTTCCCTTGTGGCAGGCATGCAGTACGCGGTCGGCGAAGGCGTCAGTGATGAGACCTTTGTCGTAGTCGGAGAGAACGAGTGCGTCGAGTTGCTTGATGGAAGAACGAATCAACTGGAAGAGCTTCTCTTCGGTCTCGGGCGCGAGCGGGTCGCGGCACTCATTGTCAATGCGTACGATTTGCTGGTGGCGCGCGATGACGCGAGTTTTCACGGTGGTTATGCGATGAGCATCGGCGAGGACGCCGCGCTCGCCGATCTTGGCTGCGCGCAAGCAAGCACGCAATGAGCTGCCAGCATCGTCATCGTGCATCTTGCGGCTGGCCAGTTTGTGCGAGCCTTTTTCCCCGCCGATGACGCCGAAGAGCTCGACGTGCGCGCCGAGAACCGCGAGATTGGCGGCCACGTTTCCTGCGCCTCCCAAACAATCCGTCTGCGATGCAAAATCCACTACAGGAACCGCCGCCTCGGGCGAGAGGCGATTCGCGGTGCCCCAAAGATAGCGATCGAGCATGAGATCGCCGAGCACGCCGATGTGAATTTTGCGGAAGCGCGGCAGCAGGCGTTTAAGACGTGGAATCGAGTTGGCGAAATCAGGGGACATGCGTCTCTTTTCTGTGGCGAAGATTATTCCGGAGTGATGGTGGCTTCTTCCGGCAGCATCACAGGAATATCGTCTCGGACGGGATAGATGCGCTTGCAGGCTTCGCACTTGAGGCCGGACTGATCAGGCAATAGATGTACGGGTTTCTTGCAGAGCGGGCAGACGAGGATGGCGAGAAGTTCAGGGGAAATGCTCATGATTGGCTCCAGGTTGTGAATCCAAACTGTAGCAAAGGGAGGCATGAAGCGGCAAGGCGGAGGCGTCTAATGGATAAAGAGAAATGTGTTCTCCTGCACGCATGCATCTTTTCTGGGGCTGGGCGCATAACAGTCTGCGGGAAAAAACAGAGAGGACTTTCTTCAGGGGCTAAAGCCCATTGGTTCTTGCGGCTTTACGCCGGGGCTGAAGCCTCGGCCTCCTAAAGAGAAGAGGGATTCATCGCTCCGCAGACTGCGCTCTGAATGACGGGGTTGGTGCGTTTTCCATAGCCTGTGAAGCCGTGCCCTCCCGAAAACCGTCCCTACCGAGAATCACTGGTGAGAAACCCGTTAGATCTTTGATCCGGCGTCGGGGGCGGGTGTGGTGATGGCGAAATTTTCCGAGGCTGCCGCGACGTTGGGAAAGAGGGAGATAACACGGTCCACCTTGGTGAGCTTCAAGGTGCCCTCAATCATACCGGAAGCGCCGGCGAGACGGAGGTCGCCTTGCGATTTTTTGAGGCTGGAGAAACAGCGGATGATGCTGCCGATGGCGGCGCTGTCGATATGCGTGAGAGCGGAGACATCGAAGATCACGTGCTTGTGTCCTTCACGGATCAGTTCGGTCACCTCCTGCTCCAAGCGGCAGCAATCCGGTCCGGTATGAATGCTGCCTTTCATACGCAGAGCCGTCACGCCGGGCATGACCTGGTGCTTTGTGACTTCAAAAATCATGAAACGTCCCTCCATTAAATAAGAAGCAAAGCGTGCGAATATCGCGGATTCCTGGTGGCGCTGATTGCCGGCAGGATTTCAAGCTCCGGCCGGAGGCAACTCCCCTTCATACGGAAACTGGCGGATGAGGCGCAAGCAGTCACCCAGGGCGGAATAGAGCGTATTGCCCCAGCCACAAGGAATGAAAGAGGCCGTCTTCTGATTGAGAGGCTTGTCGGCCTCGGCAAAAAACCGGAGGTGCTGGCCGGGGGGAGGCGAGGCGAATTCCTTGATGGTGATGTGAAAGGGGATGGACGCGTTCTGCTGCTCTTTGACGAAGGAAAAATAGTGGAGTTGCGCCAACTGTTCGGAAGGCTTCTCCTGCATGTACATCCAATCGGTCATCCGGGCGCTCCCATTTGGCTTCCGAGTTAAGCAGGGAAGTCCGTCGAAGTAGGCGCATATTAGGCCAGTCGCGAATCGAAGTCAACGCGCGGCAAAGTTAGTTGGCAGGAGGGAGCGAAACTGCCCTATTCTGCACAAAAAAGGTGCAATGCCAAACGGCGTGTGGATATGAACGGTGCCGAGACGCAATTTCCCCTTTAGTGCGTTTTTGGGGGTTCAGTATCCATCGCAATTGATTGCTACACGGTGACGACAATTTTGCCAATCTGCTCGTTTGATTCCATGTAGCGGTGCGCTTCCACGATCTGCGAAAGCGGAAAGACGCGATCAATCCGCGGCTTGAAGGTGCCCGCTTTGACGTGGTCGAAAACATACTTCTCAGCCGTTGTTCTCTGATTCGGGTCAGAAAGAACTTCGCGGAGTGTGTAACCACGAACGGACAGTCCTTTGCTCAGCGCGGCGAATAAAGGAAACGGTGTCGGCTCGGGCGCAAGCGCTCCGTACTCGAAGATTGTTCCACCGGGAGCCGCAGCCTGTGCTAACAGCTCGACACCTTTGCCCGCAATGGGGTCGAAGATCACGCGAGCACCTTTGCCGCCCGTGATTTCGTTTACCCGTGCGACGAAGTCTTCTTCCTGGGTTGCGATGACGTGGGCCGCGCCGACCTCGAGCAATGTGGCCTTCTTCCTGGATGTTCGCGTGGTTGCGATGCTGATGGCGCCTTCCGCCTTGGCCATTTCGATGGCGGCAATTCCCACACTACTGCTGGCTGCGGTGATAATTACAAACTCGCGTTTTGTGATGTGAGCGTGGTAAATCAGTGCCCCATAGGCTGTCAGATATTGCATCCAGATGGATGTGCCCTCTTCCGGTGTGAGCTTCTCTGGATAAACCGCCAGCGCACTCGCCGGGACGATGGCCACTTCTCCATACACGCCGTACTGCGACATGAGAAACGCCGGGACGGTGCTAGCCTTTTTGCCAAGCCAACTCTTGTCCACGTCTGGCCCGACTGCTGCGACTACACCGGCCGCTTCATAACCGATCTTCGACGGCAGGGCGGCGGACTCCAGGTATTGCCCCTTGCGGAACATCACTTCTGCCCTGTTCAGACCAATCGCCTTCACATTCAGGCGAACTTCGCCTTTCCCCGGCTGGGGGATTGGCTCTTCCTGAATCTTCAAAACTTCCGGTCCACCTAAGGAATGGAAGCGGACAACTTTTGCGGTTTCATTCGTCACGGCAATCTCCCTTTACTGCAGTGATGCATCGGAATCAGTAAGATGCGCGTCACGTCTTCGGTGGTACGGAGTATCCCATAAACGCCTTACCGTAGAAGTGGGTGGCGGTATGAAAATGTCCGGTTTTCCGACATGCCAATCGGGGAAGTCGACAGACTGGAACTTGAATTGATTTCACATTTTACCCCGTCGGAGGTTCAAACGGCTTCCGATACTGACCGGCGGTAACACCTATATGTGGGGCGAACGCACGCCGCCATACCCCGGCACTCTCGATTTCCTGGTGGGCCCCCAGCGAGCGCGGATACTCTTGTGTCGCACCATCGGAACAGTCAGAATGATCGCCTTATGCGTTGCCGGCACGCCTTTTTTCTGCTGCTCGCTGTTCCTGGAGCCAGGGCTTTGCCTGCGCAGGAGCGCGGCGACCACATGATTACAGGGACCGTCCGCGAAGAAGGAAGTGACAGTCTCATCGCTGCCGCCACTCTGGAGATTTCGCATTCCGGGAGCCAAGCACATGCTCCGGTGATTTCCGGAACGAACGGCGAATTTGTGTTCCGCGACCTTCAGACAGGGGAGTACGTGATCACGGCGAAGAAAGATGGATTCAATTCCGCCAGCGTACCGGTCACCGTGGATCGAACAACCATCGAGGTCACTATCTCGCTGCGCAGGGCGGTTGCGGCGGGCGTCCATTCGGGAGGCCCGATCTCCGCTCATCAGTTGCAGGTGCCCAAGAAGGCGCGCGCGGCCTATGAAAAAGGCCGCAGGCTTCTCGAAGACGAAAACAATCCCACCGATGCTATTCCCGCATTTGAAAAAGCGGTGAAGGAGTTTCCTGGCTACTACGAGGCGTACACGGAGTTGGGCATTGCCAACAATCGCCTCGGCAAAGTTCTCGAGGCAGAAGCTTCGCTGAAGGAGGCTGTCGAGCTGAGTACCGGTAATTACCTACAACCTCTTTATTTCCTGGCGGATCTCTACAACGGCCAAGGAAAGTATGAGGAAGCCGAACCTTTGGCGCGGCAAGCCATCACTCTCGATAATTCCGCCTGGAATGGTTTTTACGAGTTGGCTCGCTCGCTGCTGGGGTTGAAGCGAGTAACAGAGGCGGAGACCATCGCCATGCGCGCCCGCGACCTGGCACCGCAAACTCCCCCTGTCTATCTGGTCCTGGCCAATGTTCATACACTCCAACAGAATTACCCGGCGGCCATCCAGGATCTTGATGCTTATCTCAAGCTCAAATCTGACGGCGCTACCAGTGATGCGGTTCGCCGTAACCTGGACAGACTCGAGAAGCAAGTTCATCTGCTGCCAAGCGCCAATCCTGTCTCGACTCCCTCACCCGCTGCACCGCAGCTGTAAAGCAATGGAAAGATGATCCAGTCTTCATGGACGGCGGTTCGGTCTAAGTAGTAACTGCGGTCTATTTGGTCTTCCAATCGAAAAAATGAGGGGAAAAACCGATATGGCAATCAAAGGTTCGAGGTTCGCAAAGACAATTTCTCAGAATTTGGAGGATTTCATAGAGGCCGATGACACGAATCGTATGGCAACGCCTCTCTGACTATTTCCGAGTTCCTCCACCCTAGTAACCTTTCCGTGGTACTCATAATTCTGCGTGCTATTCGCCGAGTAAGGCACCGTTACGGACAAGCGCATCCCCACATAGTAGACGTCACGCTTCGTGACAAAATACACGCCGCCCTGAGAAACATCTTTCGTCGTTCCCAGTTCCTCAAACAACCCATCCTTGCGATCCAATGGACGGACCCGCAGCGCCTGCTTCATTCGTACGCGCCGGCTCCGACGTTGCTCAATCAGCCCGTTGTCATCCATGAACTTATCTGAGCATAGATTTTCAGGCTTGGTACAGGCCATGTGCTGAATCCGACATGGCAAGTCCAAGTCGGAATCGCCAACCCGGAGGCCCAAACCGACAAAATGAAAAAGAACAAGGTTCCTGGCGTAGGTCGCCGCGCTCCGAAGCGATCCACGTGCCTAATTAGCTCGCTCGCCGCTGAAGTGAGTGGTAAAAGTAAAGAAGTGCGGTTTCGCAACGATGCGGCCGAGGTGCAATGCAAGGACGGAAGGCATGGCGCTTGGGGCAAGCATTGAAGTTGCCATGCCCGAGATTATTCAACTGCTTGCCTTTGCGTGATGCTCCTGAGCGACGGGCTGGAGCGGGAGACAAGCCTCGATGCACGTCCCGCCGCCGGGCTGCGATTTAACGATCAGATTGCCGCCCATGCTGAGCAAACGTTCTTCCATACTGAGCAGGCCGAGACCCATGCTGGCAGCGGCGGCGGCAGGATCAAATCCTCCACCAGTGTCGGAGACGCGCAAGCGGAGTTGACCATCCGTTTCGGCCAACTCGACCTGGGCGTGGCGGCAACCGCTGTGTTTCAGGACATTGCGGATGGCTTCCTGAGCGACCATGAACAGGCAAAGCGCGGCTTCCGGCGAATGCCGCGAAGAAATCTCGGGATGCTCGAAGGAGATCTCCATATCGTTGCGCGCGGCAAATTCTCTGCAGAAATTGCCAAGAGCCTTCACTAGCCCGAGGAGTTCCACCTGGGAGGGATGCAGACGCCGGGAAACACTGTGGACATCGGAAGCGATTTCGCTGGCCATTTTCACGAGGGAATCGAGTTGTTGGGCAAGGATAGGGTCGGTCTTGAGCAAGGATTGTTTCAAGCGTTCCAGATCGATGTTGAGGAGAGCGAGCCGCTGCCCAGCATCGTCGTGGAGATCGCGGGCAATGCGAGCACGTTCCTCTTCCTGTGCGCGCACGAGGCGATTGCGGAGGAGTTGCAATTTTTCTTCGGAGCGGCGGCGCTCGGTAATGTCCTGATAGAAAGCGAAGGCACCGACAAAGCGAGAGCCGGAATAGAGAGGGACTCCATAGAGCTCAACATCGATCATGGTGCCATCTTTGCGTTGGCGCTGCGCGGTCGCGTGCACCACGCCACGGGTGCGCGCGCTACCCGTCAATTGGACGGCGGCTTCCAGGTCATGCGGCGCGATAAGCACATCCAGATCTTTGCCCTGCGTTTCACTCTGGGCGTAGAGAAACATCCTCTCGAAGGCCGGATTGCAGAAGCGCACCAGTTGATTCTCGTCCTTAATGACGATGGCGAGGGGACTGTTGGAAATGAGCGCGTCCAAGTACATAGCATGCTCTTTGATTTCCTGCTCGGCGCGTTTGAGCTCTGTGATGTCAAGGGCCGTCACCAGAATCGCCGGCTTGCCTTGAAATTGCAGAGGGCAATCCGTGAGTTCCAGCCAGCGTTCTTCTCCCTGCTTGGTGAGAATTCTAAATTGAAAATTCACGAGCGGTTTCGGGGATCCAGGGGACATCCTGGCGCGGTCCCGCATCGTGGGGCGAAAGTCCGGATGCACAATTTCCCAGGGGTCCATGGCCTGAATCTCTGCGGGGGAATAACCGGACATGATTTCAACCTGAGGGCTGAGATAGACGACCTGGCCATCCTGAAGAATCCAGATGCCGCAGGACGCTGTTTCCGCCACTTGCCGGAACTTGGCTTCGCTCTCGCGGAGGGCGGCTTCGGCGCGCTCGCGTTCCGCAATCTGCGCTTGCAGGGCCACGTTGTCCGCCGCGAGGCCCAAGTTGCGCCGGCGGCTCTCCTCCAGTTGCCGCTCCTTATGCTGGTATTCCTCGACGAGCACGACGATCATGCCGAGGCAAATGCCGCACATATCGAAAAGATCGAGGAAGAAAAGCCGGGAACTCAACAGGACCTGGAGATCGGACAGGGAGTACAAGGAGGCTGGGTAGCTCCAACCGAAGTGCGCCATAAGCGAGGAGGCATAGGCAAGAGAATAGAAAGCTTGATCGAAGGCATAGAGTAAACAGAAGAAGCCCGTGATGAGGGCGGCCCAGGAACGATTCCTGCGCCAGTGACGGAAGAAGACAAAGGCACAAAAGAGCAGAGCCGCGGTCAAGCCAAGGGTGCGGGGTAGACTGCGGATCGCAAAGCTGGTCATGGCGTCATGACGCCAGAGATAGCTAAAAACAAAACAGGCGATGGATAAGAGGACCGTGAGGAAGGCAAATGTCCACAGGCCCGCGCGCGGCGGCCTTTTCGTCCTGCGCCAGTTCATGCCACCCAGGACGAGGAGCGTGGGTTGCAGGAATCCGAAGACCAGCAAGAGGAAGATGAGGCTGCTTTTGGCCGGAGTCCACTGCGGGCCGAGGCGCAGCGAAAATGTGCCGGTGGCGAGATAGACGGCGAAGGAAGTCCAGGCCCAGGCCCACCAGCGGAAGAATGGAAGGCGGTGCAGGCGGAAATAGAGCGCCCAAAGGAGAACAGCGAGAAAAAGAGTGAGCAGGAGTTGGAACTGAACCGAGATAAGGACGGTTTGCGCGGCGTTATTCATCAATCGTTAATGTCAGAAAGACTTTTGAATGCGCTGCTTCCGTGGAATTCAGGGCGTTGAATGCCTAAGAGTCTAACCTATTTTGGCCGGCAATTTGCAATCCGGCGGGAGGGCGCGGTAGGGAGGAGACGGATGCGTCTTGCAGAAAGCGGCCGCCGAGGATTGCGAAGGCCATGAGCAGTGCGAGCACCGGATCGCAAGGGTGACGGTGGCGAAGGGATGTGTGCGCGACGTAAAAGGTAATCGGAAACACCAGAGGATAAACCGCGACTGGCAAAAAGAATGGGTTGCGCGCCAGAGTGAGACGGAGGAGGCCGACGAAAACGCAGAGCAGGGTGAGAGCGTTCCAGATGAGGATGAGACGAACGAGGAAAGAACCTGTGTGCAAGAAATCCTGCCAGGGCGACTCCACACCGAGCCAGGTGGCCACGACACGGCGGCCGAAAAGCTGTGCGTAGAGGGACGGATGAGTACGAATGAACTCGGTGGCTTTCTGCCATTTATCCTGGAGGAAGGCATTTTCGCCGAGTTTCGCGTAGAGGTGCACTTGTTCGTAGCGGGTGATGCGATTCACGGCGCGGGAATGCTCATCGAAGATTTCGTTGTTGCCGGACCAGAGTTCGTAGGGGAAATTGGAACGCGCGGGAATGAAGCGATGAAATTGCGCGGCATTGCGGATGGTCCAAGGAAGCAAACAGGCAAGAAGAACGGTGAGGGCGAGCAGAACAGGCGCGGGACGAAGAGTGCGGGCGCGGAATTGCTGAAGGGCAATCCATCCCGCGAGGAACGGCAAGAGGGCGCCGAGAGCGGGATTGGTGAGCAGCGAAACTCCCCAAAGCAATGCGTAGAGCGCAAAATCGCGAGCGCTAGGGTTGTCCGCGATTACCAAGGTGGCCCAGAGCAGCGCGGCTGCCAAGAGGGCGGAGAGCGAGGGGTCCCAAATCCATTCAAACGGGATCATGATGCCGCTGGGGAAGAAGGCCCAGAGCCAACAGGCGGTTGCGGCAAGGGGGATGCCCGCGACGCGTTTGCCCGCGTAGAAGAGTGGGAAGCAGGCTAGCGCGGAGAAGAGACTGTTCATCAACGCGGCTGCGTAAAAAGCGGCGACGGTAAAGCTGCCAAAGAGTTTGAAGATTGCCGCGATCAGGAGGGGATAGACCGGAGCAAGCCACGCCGTAGGGCCGGTGGGCTGGCGAAACAAGCAGCAGAAACCTTGGCCGTGCGCTAGGGAATCCGCAACGTTACCGACCTCGTTTTGAAAAGGCACGACGCGAAGGGCTTCCGGCGAAACTTGGCGTGCCTGCTGGAAGACAAAGCCGCACCTGAGGCACAGGGCGACAACGAAAATGAGGAGGATGGAGGCGGCGAGTTGGAGGAGCCTGTGTTTCACGAAAGAAGAGAATACTCCGTGTCAGCGATTTTCGGAAACTCAGGATGGAATGACGGAGAAAAAAGACATTGCGTAGAAGCAGGACAGGTTCAGCAGTAACGGAATGATTTCGCTTGTGGATCGTTTCGAGTATAGTTCGGGTGGAGAACTTGCCGAGAAACGCCTGTTCACGTCCTGCCCGGCGGTGAGCACAATCCAGAAAGGATCTGGCGATGTTGCGGAAGATGAATTGGCATGCGTTGGGAATTGCGAGCTTGGCGGTGATGATGGCGGCTTGCAACGGCGGACAGAAAGAAGCAACAGAAGCGGCCCTGGATGCAGCGCAAACCGCCATTTCAACGGTGCAGGGTGAAGCGGCGAAATATGTGCCGGATCAACTGAAAGAGACGCAAGACGCGATGCAAAGCGCCAGAGACGCACTGGCGAAGGGCGATTACCAGGGAGCATTGAACGGCGCACAGAATGCGGCAAACAAGGCGAGGGAACTGGCCGCGGCCGCAGCAGCGAAGAAGGAAGAACTGAGCAAGAATTGGACGAGCTTCAACGAGACACTTCCCAAGTCGCTGGAGGAGGCGAAGCGGAGACTGGACGCCTACTCCCACGGGGCGAAATTGCCGGCGGGCTTGGACAAGGAAATGCTGCCGGATGCCAGAGCGCAATACGATCAATTGAAGCAGGGCTGGACAGACGCGGTGGCTTCGTTTCAACAGGGGAATCTGGCGGATGCAACGAGGAAGGCGGAGGAATTGAAGGAAGGGATGGCGAAGCTGGCGGGGTTGCTGGGGATGAAGACGTAGGAAGGCGCGGGAGCGGCCCGCCTCAGAAGGCGGGCCCTACAAAAACTAGAGAAACCCAAGAACAAGAGAAACCAAGAGCAGAAGAAACGCAAGAACAAGACGAACCCCAGAAGCAGAGAAACCCAGGAGAAAAGCCGCAGGGCTCCCGCCAGTGGACTGCGGGCAAGCGCAGAGTCGCACTGCGCTACAGGGATTCTACGCGCCAGAGTAGGCGTGCGGAAAAAGAGGTTTGCACGGTGAAATTGGGTCGCCAAACGGCAAGGATTTGCGAGCCTTGATAGACACGCTCGAAGCCGCCTTCGGATTCGGACACGGTCTCGATGGGCGCGACCCAGAAATTCTCCGCATTAGGGGCGTGCAAGTTGACGCGCACGCCTTGCCAGCCGTCCTCGATGAGGAGTTGCGGGCCCGGCAACGTTCCAGAGAATCTGAGATTCCGAGGGCCCGAGGAAGTGACAAAGAAGCGGTCGGGCTCCGTGGGGGCGAGGAAATTGATGACGGATTCGAGGCCAAACAGGAGCGGGCGGCTTAGTGGGGCAGTCAGCGAGAGCGTGAGGTCGCAGCTGACTTCACAGCCCTGCGGGGCAGGGCCGAAGAGCAGATGCTTGGTGATTTTGAGGCGGGGAGGATTTGCCGGGTTGGCGGCGAATTCGGGCAGATCCTGTTCTAAGACGAGGACGGCGTAGTTGGCGGAAGAATTGCGCACTTGAAAAGCGCCCGCAGCGATGCCAGCCAGTTCGTTGAGCTGCAGCGTTTCGTAATCCGCGGGAGTGCGCCAGGGATCAAAGAACAGAAGGCGGAAGGAATGGCGGGCGAAGCGATCGTAGCGGAGGAATCGCTCGAGGTTGGGCTCTTTCACGCGAACTTGATCATGGATAGAGACGGCGCCACCCTGCGAGGAAGCGGCCGAGGCGGCTTCGCGGAGCCGCGTGTGATAAGCCTCCCGGCGGCGCATGACCGAATTGATGAGAGTGGCGGAAGCGGGGCGGAAATCGAAAGCGGCAAGGGTGGCGCCATCGGAAGGCTTGAGCAAAGCCTGGTATTCGGGCGCGGAAAAAAGGAGTTCGGGCGAGCCATCGGCATCGTAATCCAGGAATTCCACGCGAGGCTGAGCGCCGTTGGGGATGAGCTGATCGGCAAGGGATTCCGCGCGAATGAGACGGCGCCAAAGCTCCGTGCGAAGATGCGGCGCGTAGAGCCCGCCAAAGACGCCATGCCAGTAGGCGTCGTTGCCCTGGCCGCGCAGGAGCAGGTCACGCGCTTCCAGTAGCTGCGCGGTATGTTCGCCGCTGGAGCGGCGCGCAGGCACGGAAGCAACGCAAGCGGAGACGCGGAGCATTTTCTTGTGGAGGAGATTCGATTCGGGATATTTGCGAAAGAAGCCACGCCAGGAGCCGCCGCGAATGAGCGAGAGCAGGTCGGAACGCCCGGCAAATTCTTTTTCGATGGCAAAATAACGCAGGCGCGTGTCGGTTGGCAGCACCCACTCCATCATCTCCGCGTAGGATGCGGAAGGAAGATCGGCGCGGCCGAGAGGGAGATGCGAGGCGATGTAGTCAGCTGGAGTGGAAGTCTTCAGCCAAGACTCGTTTTCCTCGAGGGCGAGGAAGAATCTCTCCAGCCAGCCATCCTTATAGCAATGCAGGAAAGTCCCAGGCCACACGCCGAACTTTTCCATGTCGTCGCCAAAAGCGGCGGCACCTCCAGGATGCTTCTGGGCCGCGGCTTTGAAATAGGCGATGGATTCCTCGACCTTGCGAAATGGGATGAGGTAACGCAGTTCCTTAAGGCCGGGGAAGAGCCAGACCGACTTGCCGCAATCTTCCGCGACGTAGGGGCCATAGAGTTCGTCCGGCTCGAAACCCGCAGCGAGAAAGGGCAAATCATCCACCAAGGTGTAGCTGACATTGGCTTCGGCCAAGGCGGAGGGCAATTGCGCCTCCCAAACGCGTTCGGCAAGCCAGGCTCCCGTGGGCCGCTTGCCAAAATGTTTTTCCAGATAACTCGCGAGGCGGGTCAGTTGCTCCAATTGATCCGCGGCGGGTATGGAGATGAGGATGGGCTCGTAAAAGCCTCCACCAATCAGCTCAATCTGACCGGAAGCAACCATGCGGCGCAAGCGATCGAAATACTCGGGGTGGTTCTTCTCGATCCAGAGGAGCAGCGGCCCGGAATAATGCAAGGCGGCGCGAATGCGCGGATGTTTTTCCAGAAGGGCGAGAAACGCCAGATAGGAATGCGCGTAGCACTCTTCAAAAACGTGCTCGAAATTGCCGGCCGGTTGGTGGGCATGGATGATCAGGATGAGGTGAAACGGCGGGTTCGTCGCGGGCATAGTCGTTCGCTTCTATGATACCTCGACAACCCTTGTGAGGCGGGCTGTGGTAGGGCGAGTTTACAGCGTTTCCATGATACCGCGACACCTCCGGGAGGAGCGATAAGGAAGGGAGAGAGTTCTCCCCAATAACCCCTCGCAGGCTGCGGAAAAAGTGAGAGAATCCGTTGTTCCGAGCGAGGCGAGGAATCTGTCCTCGGCGGAAACCCAAGAAAAGAGAGATTCCTCACTACGCAGACTCTGTTCGGAATGACGGGGTCACACTTTTTTCGCAAGCTGCAAGAAAACCGGAGGGGGCTCGGGGATGCGGGTGATCCGCCCGAGGAGGAAGATGTAGCTGGCAATGCCCAGAAGAAGGACGAGCGTGGCAATGGCAAAGGCGGCGGCGAAAGAGTGGGTTGCGGAAACGATGTAGCCGGTAATGATGGGCGCGGAAATGGCGGACAACTGGCCACAGAAGTTCGCAAGAGCGCCCACGGTGCCGACACTTCCTTGCGGCGCAATCAGAGAGGGCACGGTCCAGGCCACGGGAGCGGCGGCGGCGAGGCCGCTGAGAGCGATGCTGATCCACACGAGAGCTGTGGCTGGAGAGTGAGCATGGGCCGCACCCCAGATGGCCAGGCCAAGGCTTGTGCCGATCAGCATCACTGCCTGGCGCACTCGCGTGCTATTCCAGCCGCGCTGGATGAGGAAGTCCACAAGCCAGCCTCCGACCACAAAATCGGAAATGGCGGCGAAGAGCCAGGGCACGCTGGTGTAAAAGACGGAATGGAGCAGATCCACGTGGAGCGAGAAAGAAAGGTAGCTGGGCAACCAGGAGAGAAGAAGGAAAAAGGTGTAGTTGTAGGCGCCCCAGCCGATGGCCAGGCCGTAGACTTTGGGTTGTGCCAGCAGATAGCGGAGTGGTGTCTTCCGAGCCGCGCGAGTTGGGGCGGAGGCTTGCGCGCATTCCGGGGCGGGGGTTGCGGATTGCTCCGCCGGGTCGCGATAGACGCGATAGAAAAGCGCAAAGTAGAAGAGGCTGATGAAGCCGGTGGCGGCGAAACTCCAGCGCCAGCCAAAATGCAGGAGCAGGATGCCGATGAGCGGTACGCCGATAGCTGAGGAAAGTTTGGCCGCCGCATCGGTAATGGACATGGCCATGCTTCGCTCGCGCTCTGGAAACCACTGCCCGATGGCTTTGGCGTTGGCGGGAAATGTAGGGGACTCCGCAACACCCAGGAGGAGGCGAGCGGCGAACAACCCCTTCAGCCCGGTGGAGAGCGCGGCGCAGAACGAGGCCACACTCCACAATAATGTGCTGAGCCTGCCGACGTGGCGCACACCCAAGCGGTCCAGGAGCAATCCGGCGGGGAGTTGCATTGCCGCGTAACTCCAACTGAAGGCACTGGAGAGGTAGCCAAAGGAAATCAGTGTGAGACCGAAAGAGGCGTGCAGGGCTTCCTGGGAGACAGCGAGATTGATGCGGTCGAAGAAGTTGACGACAACGCCAAAGGCCAGCAAAAAAGCGATGGGCCATCTTCCACGGAGTGAAGTGGCATCAGTGGAACTGTTGGGAGAAGTGCCCATCATCCGGAGGAATTAGGAGCAATCCCGTGCAATGTTGCGCATAATGGTCCCGAGTTTCCCATAGTTCCGGGAGAAGCGGCAAATGAAGCGTTGAGAAAAGAGAGATTCATCGCACAAAAGGCGTGCGATGCAAAACCGTCCCTCACTTCGCCCGCCTCCGGCGGGTTCGGAATGACGGGACCATGCTTTTTCCGCAAGCTGTTGAGGCAGGAAAATTAGGTAAGAAGCGGGGACATGATCTACAAGAAAGCCACTGCGATCGAAACTTTGACACGCGACGAAATACGCGAGTTCCTTGCGCGGGCGATGGGCGAACTGCGGATCGAGGGCAAGCGGTTGTTGATCATTATCCCGGATGGCACGCGTACGATGCCGATGACGCTGCTGTTCGATTTGCTGCAGAAGGAGGTTGTTGGGCGGGCGGCGGCTTGCGACTTCCTGATTGCGCTGGGCACGCACTCGATGATGAATGACGCGCAACTGTCGCGGCTGGTGGGCCAGCCCGTGAAGGACGGAGTTTGCGGTGGGACGCGAATCTTCAATCACCGCTGGGATATTCCCGCGACTTTCGTCGAAATTGGAACGATTCCCGCCGAGGAGGTTGCGCAAATCTCGGGCGGGATCCTCTGCGAGCCGATCGTCGTGCACATCAATCGATTGATTTACGAGTACGAGCAGGTGCTGATTTGCGGGCCGGTGTTTCCTCATGAGGTGATGGGTTTTTCCGGCGGCAACAAGTATCTTTTCCCGGGAATCAGCGGCAAAGAGATGATTGATCACACGCATTGGCTGGGAGCGTTGCTTGGGAGCCGCAACATCATCGGTACGCCATGCACCCCGGTCCGCGCAATGATCGATCGCGCGGCGGAATTTGTGCGCGCACCGCTGGCATGTATGGCGCTGGTTGTAACGCACGAGGGCGTTTCCGGGATGTTTTTCGGCGAACCGCGGGAGGCCTGGCGGGCGGCGGCAGCGCTCTCCTCCGAAATCCATATCGAGTGGGCGGAGCGCCCGTATCACCGCATCCTCTCCGTGATGCCGCCGATGTACGAAGACTTGTGGACGGCCGCGAAAGGCATGTACAAGGCCGAACCCGCGGTCGAAGAGGGCGGCGAAGTGATCATCTACGCGCCGGGCGTGACGCAAATCAGCTACACGCACGGGGCGATCATCGAGAAAATCGGGTATCACTGCCGCGATTATTTCCTGAAACAATGGGAGCGGTTTAGGGATGTGCCGCATGGCGTATTGGCGCATTCCATTCATGTGCGGGGTGAGGGCACATTCGATGCGGCGAGCGGGCGCGAGGCTTCACGGATTCAGGTGACGTTGGCAACGGGGATTCCGGAGGAGATGTGCCGGCGGGTTAATTTGGGTTATGTGAATCCGGCGAGCATCCACATCGAGGAGTGGGAAGGGCGAGAAGATGAGGGAATCAAGGTGATACCGCGGGCGGGGGAGATATTGCAACGGGTGAGAAGTGCGGCTGGCTCCTGAAGTATTTTGTGGGTGCTGACCAGTTCATGTGGAATGACAGGCCCTCAGCGGCTAAAGCCGGCTTAAGTGTGCTTCTGTTGCGGCATGGCTGAAGCCATGCCCTGACGAAAATCGAAAGTGGGATTGAGACTAGGTGGCGCTGTGGTGGAGGAGCCAGTCGGAGATGATGTGCAGGACATCGGGGGAAAAGGTTTCTTCGATGGCGGCGTATTCGGCGGGCGTGCCGGAATAGGCGTGCTGGAAAAGGTGATTGAGGTCCGGAAGTTCGCGGACGTCGGCGTCTTTATTGCCAGCATCCTGAAGAGCTTGCTTGAGCAAGGGGAGATTGGCTTTCGCGGGGACCTGCAGGTCTTTCTGCCCGTAGAGCGCAAGAACGGGGACCTGCAGTGTCTCCAGATTGGGCAGCGGATCGTAATCCAAGAAGAAACGGAACCAGGGCGATTCCATCATGCGCATTTGCGTTTCCAAAAGCACAGGTGGCATGGCCGCCCCCAGACCGGTTTCTCTGACAAGACTGGTGAGTTTTTCGCGCAATACGGCGGGATCTTTTTCCGTGCGAACGAGGTCGTAGGCAGCCTGGTCGAAGTTGAGGCTGGCTTCGAGTTGCTCGTCGGTCAGATCAGCGGCCTTGCCGATGAGCTCCGACTGGTTGAGTAAGGTCTCCTCGCCGAAAGTGGCGGGGGCAGCGAGGAGCACGACCCAGGCTACATCTTTCGTTCGCGAAGCGAGGAGCGATGCGATTATGGCGCCTTCGCTATGGCCGATCAGGGCAATCTTTGCCGGATCGATTTCCTTCCGCGTTTTCAAGCAAGCGAGAGCCGCCTGGGCATCGGACGCCAGGTCCAAGGTGGTAGCTTTGTCCACCGAGCCGGTGGATTTACCGATGCCGCGCTTATCATAACGGAGCACGGCGATACCTTTGCGAGTGAGGTGATTGGCAAGAACAAGAAATGGCCGGTGACTGGCAAGAGACTCATCGCGATCATTCGGGCCAGAACCGGCGATGAGGAGCGCGGCAGGAAAGGGGCCCGCGCCCTTGGGAATCGTGAGCGTACCTTCCAGGGTAACGCCCGCTGGGGCATTGGAAAAGGAAACGTCCTCCTCGCGATACGGATAAGGCTTGGAAGGAGTTTGCGGGCGGCGTAATTCCAGGGGCTGATCCGAACGCACAAACTCGATTTTTTCTTCGGCTCCGGTTTGCGACCAGGTGCCGATCAGTTTGTTTTTCGCGGCATTCAGCGTGCCTTCAAATGTGCCGGCGACCGCGGGAATCTCAAAACGAAAAGCGGCTTCCTTGAATTCCATGCGGATGGCAGGCAGACCACTGACTTGCTGATCGAGACTGTCCAGAGCGCCGACGAGTTGACCGTCTGTGTCGTGGGCCACATGCAATTGCAGACGCAAACGCATGCCATGTGTTTCCAGCGCAGACTGCCAGAGACCTTCAACAGGGAAAACAGCGTCCATGGGTTTGCGAGCAGCGGCACCGGGAGTTTCCCGGTGAAAGACGAGTGGCAAGGCAGCGTCGCCCTGGGACCACAGACCGTCAATGGTCTGGTGGTCGGGGGAGATGGCGCCCTCGAAATGAGCGCCAACGGAAGTGACATCGAGATTCAGAGTGGCCGCGGCAATTTTGATGGAACTGGCTTCCATAGCGAAAACGCCCTGATCGAGACTGTCTAGCGAGGCGTGGTAGGCACCGGCGGCGGTTTTTGTGAGATGCAGAACCAGGTGGAGCTGCGCTTCGCCGGCCTGGAGCGTTCCTGTGTAATTGCCCACGAGCGGAGGAGGAGTCTGCGCGGCAAGGAAAGACGGAAGAGAGGCGATTGTGAAAAGGCCCATCAAGATTTGGCGAAGTGTGGAGAGGCGCAAAGAGAGCTCCGGCAAAGCCTAGATTGTTTCACACGATTGGATGTCAGAGAGGGGGAAAAAGCCGCCTGTGGGACAAGGGATGAGCGGCCGAAAAAGCAACGCGCCCCGAGAGATCGGAGCGCGTTGAGAGCGGGCGCCAGGTGACACGGCGCGAAAGGCTGATTACTTTTTTTCGTACCACTGGGCGTTGATCGCGGTGAACTTTGACCATTTTTCCGGCAGGTCTTCGAGCGCGAAGATGGCAGTGACAGGGCAGACCGGGACGCAAGCGCCGCAGTCGATGCATTCGGCAGGGCTGATGTACAACATCGTTTCGCTCTGGTACGCCGGCTCGTCTTTTCGCGGGTGAATGCAATCCACGGGGCAGACATCAACACAAGCAGTGTCCTTGGTGTTGATACAGGGTTCGGCAATCACGTAGGCCATGCAGGATCTCCTTAGTTGAAGGAAGCGGGCCGGACCAGTTCAGCGCAAGTGGCGAAAAAACAACCAGACACAGGCACTGCCAGGTCACAAGTACCTGGATGTAATTCTACGTGGGTAGTGGGAGATTCTCAACCCATGCAAACGCGCTAATATAAAGGCCTGAGGAGCGGGGATGAAGACGAGGCTATTGTTTTTTGCCCTGTGCGTATCGGCGGGAATCGCGCTGGCGTCTGCGCAGACGCGCGCACCGAAGGATCCGGAACTGATCGATTTGCAGGGGTACCAGAAGATCCTGCAGCACTATAAGGGCAAACCGCTGCTAGTGACGTTTTGGGCGACGTGGTGCGAGCCATGCCGCGACGAATACCCGATGCTGAACGAACTGGCTAAGGAGTACGCGCCCAAGGGTTTGCAGGTGGTTGGCGTGGACTTCGACCAGGACGGCGACTTGATCTTGATGCGACGGTTTCTGGCACGGTACAAGCCCATCTTCCCGAACTATCGGAAGAAGAAGGGCGATGAGGAGGCGTTTTCCGAGGCGGTGATGCCGGGGTATAACGGGGCGCTGCCTGCTTCCTTCTTCTATGACAAAGAGGGTCAACAGGTGGGGCATGTTGTGGGAGCGAGCGATCACGATACGTACGAGGCGGCGATACGGAGTCTGCTGGGGAAGTGAGAGGCGGGGCGGGCGAGGAGGAATCGGGTTACTTTGTCATTCTGAGGGGAGCGAGGAGTATGCAATTGGCGGAGACCCAAGAACAGAGGGATTCCTCACTTCGCGGACTCCGTTCGGAATGACGGGTTGCGCTTTTTTCGCAAACTGTGAAGCCGTGCCCTCCCAGGAAGGAATTATTTGACGGCTTTTAGACTCATCATCATGTAGCACTAAAAACAAATCACGGAGGCAGAGATGCTGGATCTGAAGGGCAACAAGATTACGTACTATGGCCACAGCACGTTTGGGATTACCACGCCGAGCGGACAGGTGGCGTTGATTGATCCGTGGGTGACGACGAATCCGAAATGCCCGGAATCGCTGAAGAAGCTGGCGCGACTGGATGCGATTTTTCTGACGCACGCGCACACGGATCACATGGGGGACCTGCTGGCGCTAGGCAAACAGTTCAAACCGAAGATCGTGGTGACGTTTGAGACGTACCTGTATCTGGATAGCAAAGGATTGGGAGGGCAATGCCTGCCGGGGAATAAGGGCGGCACGCAGCAGGTGGGCGACTTTCAAGTGACGATGACGCATGCGTTCCACTCCAATTCCATTGATGAAAATGGACAGAGGTTTTATGCGGGAGAGCCGGCGGGCTTTATCGTGAAACTTCCAGGAGGCGTCACGCTGTATCACGCGGGGGATACGGCGGTATTCGGCGACATGAAGTTGATCGCGGAGATCTATAAGCCGGATCTGGCGCTTCTGCCGATCGGTGATTTGTTTACGATGGGACCGCGGGAAGCGGCCGTGGCAACCCGGCTGCTTGGAGTGAAGCATGTGGTTCCCATGCACTATGCGACATTTCCGATGTTAACGGGGACGCCGGAAGGGTTGCGCGCGGAGACGAAGGATATTGCGGGGTTGGAGATTCATGCGATTCAGCCGGGGGAGGCGTTGGGGTGAGGCGGAACCCAAAGCTTTGGAGGGATTCCTCCGCTCCGGGACGGCAAATACGGCCGCCCCTCCGGTCGGAATGACAGTTTGATGATTTCGGATCAGGAGTGGAAGAAATTGCGGAGGATGAAACCGATGTTGGCGGGGCGCTCCGCGAGGCGGCGCATGAAATAGGGGAACCATTCGGTGCCGAAGGGCACGTAGATGCGCACGCGGTAGCCATCGCGCACCAGTTGACGCTGGAGATCGGCGCGCACTCCAAAGAGCATCTGAAACTCAAAATCATCCTTGGAGATTTTCTTTTCCGCAGCCCAGCGGATGGTTGCCGCGACCATGTGCGGATCGTGTGTGGCAATCGCATGATAGAAACCGCTGGAAAGGAGGATGCGCATCAGGCGGATGTAGTTCCCATCCACATCGGCCTTTCGCGGATAGGCAACTTCCATGGACTCCTTGTAGGCGCCTTTGCAGAGGCGAATCCGGCAGCCATAGGAAAGCAGATCGTGAATATCGCTCTCGCTGCGGTAGAGATAGGACTGGATGACGGCGCCGACAGCCGGGGTTTGCGCGCGCACACGCTTGACGAGCTCGACGGTGCGCTGGGTGTACACGGAACTTTCCATGTCAATGCGGAGGAAACTATCAGTGGCCGCGGCACGTTCCGCGATGGAAAGCACCAGGCCTTCGCAGAATTCGACGCTGAGGTCCAGCCCGAGCTGCGTTAATTTGCAGGAGACGTTGGCGTTCAGTTTTTCCTGAGCGATGCGATCAAAAATATTCAGGTAGGTGTCGCGGGCCTTTTGCGCGTCGGCAGGGGTGGCTACATTTTCACCGAGGCAATCCAGCGTGACGGCCATGCCAGCATCGTTGCAGATGCGCGAGGTGATAATGGCCTCATCCAGGGATTCGCCAGCAACAAAACGGTGAGAGACGCGCCGAGCCGTGGAGTTGGAGGTAACCCAGTTCGCGAAGCCCTTACTATCGGAGAGTTTGAGAAGAATCGACCGGAGCATGGACACTATAATTATGCCCGTAGTTTCGGGGCGAGGCTAGTGGCTAGCTAGCCTTTGTGCTCTTCGAGGAACTTTTCGGCGTCAATGGCCGCCATGCACCCGGAGCCGGCCGCGGTGACGGCCTGGCGGTAGCGATGGTCCTGAACATCACCGGCGACAAAAACACCGGGGACGCTGGTCAAGCTGCCATGGCGGGGAATGAGGTAGCCGTTCTCGTCCATTTCGAGCTTGCCGCGAAAGACAATGGAATTGGGATCGTGGCCGATGGCGACGAAAACGCCGTCGAGGGGGATTTCGCGCTTCTCTCCAGATTGCGGGTGATGGAGGCGCACACCGCTGACGAGTCCCCCGGGCGAAAGAATCTCCTCGACGACGTAGGGAGTGACAAACTCGATTTTTTCGTTGGCCCTGGCGCGATCGATCATGATCTTGGAAGCGCGAAATTCATTGCGCCGGTGGATCAGGTAGACTTTGCTGGCATAGCGCGAGAGGAAGTTGGACTCTTCCATGGCGGAGTCGCCCCCGCCAACGACGGCGATGGGTTTGCCGCGGAAGAAATAGCCGTCGCAGGTAGCGCAGGTGGAGAGGCCGCGACCAATGAGTTCCTTTTCGCCCTTGAGGCCGAGAAGACGCGCGGAAGCGCCGGCCGCAACAATCAGCGATTGCGCTTCGTAAACTTCGTTGCCCGCCTTGATTTTGAAGGGGCGGCTGGAGAGATCCACTTCGCTGACCGTGCCCGCTTTGAACTGCGCGCCGAATCTCTGCGCTTGTTTGCGCATATTCTCAATCAATTCGGGCCCCAAGATGCCTTCGGGAAAGCCGGGATAATTCTCGACGTGGGTGGTCAGAGAAAGTTGCCCGCCGGGTTCGTGTCCTTCCAGAACGAGAGGGCTAAGATTGGCGCGCCCGGCATAGATCGCCGCGGTCAGACCGGCACAGCCACTTCCGATGATTACGACCTTGTGCATGCGAATGGCTCCGGAAATTAGATTCGAAACGGGGACCCGGCGGTACAGAGCGAGTGATGATTGTAACATCCTCGTCCAAAGAGAGAAGTGCGGGCCTGGAAAGTGCGCGAGGAGAGAAGATTGACAGTGATTGGGGGCGGGCGTAGGTTTCAAATTAAGGTCAATTCCGCCCCGAAAATGACGGGTCCCAGGGGGTCAACCATGGAGAAACGAATTGCGATCTACAGCTATTGGCTGGGAATCGTGAGCACGATTCTGACGATTGTGCTTCGCGCGCTCGCGGCCTTCGGCATATGGCCCGACTTTGTACCCGCCGACGGCGCATTCATTTCTTATTACACGTTTCTGCGCGGGGCCATCCTGCTCTTCCTCCTGAGCATTGCCTCGCGGCAGATCAGTGAATGGCGTACCGGAAAGTCCTGAAGAAAACTAGCGCTGCGAACTCCTAACTTCGTTCCCTCCTGCTCCGGCAAGATGCAGCCAATTTGGCAAGGACCTATATCCTAAAATAGTTCGCCCGACTATACTGCCTCCCTCAGTGGTTAAAACCCCTGAATTCCGGGAGCTTTTCGGCAAGGCTGAAGCCGTGCCCTCCCGAAACCCATTTGTGGGATGGAATGGGCATTCCGGCGGCATATACCAATGGACTGCTTGCGGGGCATCTATCTAAAGTGAGAACCGATGCCCCAGATGACGAGGAGGATTTTCTATGGATGCGCGCTATCCCGTTGGGAAATTTGAAATGCCAAAGGAAGTGACTCCAGCGTTGCGTCAGGCAGCGATCGAGGAGCTGGCCGCCACACCGGCGAAGGTTCGGGCGGCGGTTTCCGGACTCAGCGAGACGCAACTGGATACTCCATATCGCGAAGGCGGGTGGACAGTTCGCCAAGTGGCGCACCACCTTGTGGACAGCCACATCAATGCGTACATCCGGTTGCGCTTCGCACTGACGGAAAATCAGCCGACGATCAAACCTTATGAAGAAAGCATTTGGGCGAACCTGGAGGATGCCCGGAGCGCGCCGGTGGAGATCTCGCTGAAGCTCCTGGAACCGCTGCACGAACGCTGGGTGCGGCTGCTGCGCTCCTTGAAGACAGAACAATACGCGCGCACGCTGCTGCATCCGGATCATGGCGTCAAGAATGTGGACTGGCTGTTGTTTCTGTATTCCTGGCATGGCCGGCATCACACCGCGCACATCACGGAACTGAGGAAACAGAGAGGCTGGTAGATTTCCGCCGCCAGAGTAGCCGAAGGACGAGCGCGTCGTGTACGATGGATGAGTCCACTTAGGCAAAGGAGAACCGATGGCGCGAGCGGCAGGAACGTACGCAATTTTCGAGACATCACAGGGCAATATTGTTTGCCGGCTGTTTGAGAAGGAAGCCCCGAAGACGGTGGAGAATTTCATCGGGCTGGCCGAGGGCACGAAAGAATTCGTGAACGCCACCACCGGCAAAAAAGAGAAGCGCAATTACTACGACGGCCTGGTGTTTCACCGCGTGATTCCACAATTCATGATTCAGGGCGGATGCCCGCGAGGAGACGGCCGTGGGGGGCCCGGGTACACGTTCCAGGACGAGTTCCATCCCTCGTTGCGGCATTCCAAAGCGGGCAAGCTGTCCATGGCCAATGCGGGGCCGGGGACAAATGGGAGCCAGTTCTTCATCACGGTTGCGCCCACGCCGCACCTGGACAACCGGCATACGATTTTCGGCGAAGTGGTGGAAGGCCAGGATGTGGCCGACAAGATCTCCAATGTTGCGCGAGATGGCAGCGATCGCCCGCGCGTGCCCGTAGTGATCCAGAAGCTGCGCATCGAACGCATCCCGTAGGACACCCATGCTCTCCCCTGCGCGTCTGTCCCAGCTGATGGTGGAACTGGTGTTTCTGCTGCTGGGGGCGCTTGTGGTGTGGCTAGGGTTGCAGGGGCGAATTTACATCGACCGCCGAAGCGTTCCCTGGCTGATTGTCAGCGTCGCGCTGCTGGCCTGGGGATTTCTGGCGCTGGCGAAACCCGGCCAGTGGTGGGCGCGTTGGCAGAAGTGGAACCGCGGGCTCTCGCTAGTGTTGCTGGGTGCGCTGATGCTGGCAGTGACGCGGGTGCCGTATCTGTGGGTCGGGAAACTGTTGGCGGTCGGGGGGATGGTTTTGATTGTCCGCGGGCTGCTGGGGGTCATCCTGATTTTGCGCCAAACTTAGGAGTTCTTCCGCTATAATGCCGGGCCAGTAAAGTCCTCTCCCGAAACCGGGATTCCGCCCGAGGAAACAAATTGCGGCTATTGTCAAATGCCTAAGGAGAAGAACTGTGTTCAAGGAATTCAAAGAATTTGCCATGCGCGGGAGCGTGCTGGATTTGGCGGTCGGGGTGATTATCGGTGCGGCTTTCGGCAAGATCGTGGCTTCGCTGGTGGATGATGTGCTGATGCCCCCGCTGGGGCGCTTGATTGGGCATGTGGATTTTTCCAACCTGTTTATAAGCCTCGACGGCAAGCACTATGACACGCTCGTGCTCGCCAAAGCTGCCGGCGCGCCCACGTTCAATTACGGCAATTTTATCAATACGATCATCAACTTTCTGATCGTGGCGTTTGCCATTTTTCTGGTGGTGCGCGCGGTAAACAAGTGGATGCCGAAGCCGGTGCCGCCTCCGCCGCCGGTTACGACGAAGGATTGCCCGCAGTGTGCTATGCCCATTCCCGTGGCGGCGAAGAGGTGCGGGCATTGTACTAGCGCGGTGTAGGGATTTAACGGATAGGGGTTGCCTAGATGGGGGCCAGCCCTTCGCGACTCCTTTCGAAGCGCAGGGCAAGCAAGAGTAACCCAAGAACCGATCTAAAGATCGGCCACTACACAAGCAAACCCGGGACCAGAGCGAAACCCCAGAGCGGCCCGCCTCAGAAGGACGGGCCCTACAACGGCAAAAACAAGAGCAGGAAGCCCAAGAGCAGCAAAACCAGGAGCAGCAAACCCAAGAGGACACTCCCTTCGGAGTTCAGGGCGAGCAGGAATCACTGTGCCACCGGCTAAAGTGAGTGGAAACGGTGAGGCACGGGCGGCTGGATTTCTGGGCGGGCGTGAGTCATGATTTTGGAAGAATAGAATTCTTCAGCGGCGGCGGATCATGAGAACAGCGATGTCCAGGTCTTTAGTGGTTTACTTTGCGTTGCTTTTGTTGGCGTGTGGTTCGGCTCAAGGGCAAGCGAGTGCGAATTCGGCTGTGGCAAAAGATAGCGACGAGATTGTCGCCAACTACCGGAAGATTATCGTTTTGATGAATGGGGCGGGTGCGCTGGACCCGGGTGTGAGGGAACGGGCATCCACGGCGGGGAAAATACTCTTTCAGCAGAATGAAGAAAAGCTGGCGGCGCTGGAAGCACTGCTCACAAAAGGGCTGGCCGAGGGACAAACGGCTCCGACGGAAGAGTTTTTAGGCCGCGTGGAAACTTATGCGGAATACCGGGACGCGGACAAACTCGCCTTCCGCGATCTGCTGGAAGGACTTGCGGCGTCTCCGGAAACCGCGGCGAATGCGAAGTTGCAGGGACGAATTCGCGACGATCTGGCGGCGCTGGCGCAGATTCAGGCGCTCTATCAGAAAGAAATCGGGGAGATTCTGGGGAACCTGCAGACGCGTGGGATGGTGGTGCACCGCGAGGCTTGGGAACGGTACGTCAGTTTTTTGCAGCAGAAATATACGCGCGAGAGGATTTTGAAGGAGATTGAGGGCTCGATGCCTCCCGCCGAATCGCGCGGCGCGGGTGCGAAGAAGAAAACATCCAACGGCGAGGTGTTTGGAACGGACTTGCCGCCCAAGACGCTGGTGCTGACGTTCGATGATGGGCCGCATCCGCGCTATACCGATCAGATTCTGGACATTTTGAAGAAGTATGGATTGAAGGCGGTTTTCTTCCAGGTGGGGCGCAACCTTGGACCGGAAACCACGGAGGCAGGAGCGAAACTTACGACGACGGCCGCGGTGAGCACGCGCATCCTGGCGCAGGGATCTACGCTGGGAAATCACAGCTACAGCCATCCCGTGTTGCCGAAGATGACGGAGGCGGGCTACACGGAGGAGATCGAGACGACCAGCGCGTTGCTGACAAATATTATGAAGGAGCCGCCGGTGCTGTTCCGGCCGCCCTACGGCGCGATCAACGAAGGCATTCTTTCCAAAGTGCAAAGCGAGAAAATGAAGGCGATTTTGTGGAACGTGGATTCGGAGGATTGGGCCGATCCGGTGCCCAATTCGATTGCGCAGCGCGTGGTGCAGGAAGTGGAGAAGCAGGGGCACGGCATCATCTTGTTCCACGACATACACAAAGTGACGCTGGAAGTGTTGCCAAGTTTGATTGAGACGCTGCAGAAAGATGGATACCAGTTTGCTTCGTGGAACGGGAATGCGTTCGCCGTGGAAGGAACGCGCGGGCTTGATACGGCGCAAACCCAGGCAGCACCCGTGTCGATTTACCGGGACAGTTGGGCCGCGGTGATTGGCGTTGATGCGTACCAGACCTGGCCGAAGCTGAGTTACGCGGCGAATGATGCGCAGGCCGTGCGCGATCTGCTGATCAAGAAATACAATTTCAAGCCGGAGCACACGTTTTTGCTGCTGGACAAGGAAGCGACGCGGCAAAACATTCTGTCGCTGCTGGGAGACAAGCTGGGGAATCCCGATATGGTGAAGCGGGAGGATCGCGTGTTTGTCTTTTTCGCCGGGCACGGGGCCACGCGGCATCTGGCATCCGGACGCGACCTGGGCTACATCATTCCCGTGGACGCGGACTTGACGAATTACGAGGGCCAGGCGATTTCGATGACGAACTTCCAGGATATTGCGGAGGCCATTCCAGCCAAGCACGTTTTGTTTGTGATGGATTCGTGCTACAGCGGGCTGGCATTGACGCGCGGCGGTGGAACACTGGGGATGGGCAATTACCTGCTGGAGATTTCGCGGCGGACGGCGCGGCAGATGTTCACTGCCGGCGGGGCGGACCAGCAAGTGGCGGACAACGGGCCAAACGGGCATTCGGTGTTCACGTGGACGCTGCTGCAGGCGTTGGACGGGCGCGCGGATTTGAATGGTGACGGGGTGGTGACGGCAACGGAATTGGCTGCGTACGTTACACCGGCGGTGTCGGCGCTGTCTCACCAGACGCCAGCATTCGGGAACTTGCCGGGAAGTGAGGGCGGAGATTTCATTTTCGAGTTGAATCATGAGACGGAATTTTTGAACGAGAATTCGGCGCAGCTGGGCGATGAAGGGATCAAGCTGAACACGCAATTGGAACAAATGCGCGAGGAGATTCGCAAGGAAGCGGCGCAGAATGCGGAGTTGAAGAAGCAGTTGGCAGCCGCGGAAGCGAAACTGCAAAGCGGACAGGTGGCTGGCAAAAGTGGCGGAACGGCGGCGGGGGCGGAGGCTGGCGCGACTGTCACAAAGGATGTGGCCGCGGCAACAAACGATGAGGGCATGCGGCTTTATAAAGAGAAGAAGTACAGCGAGGCGGCGGAAAAGTTCAAGCAAGCGGCGCAGATGAAGCCGGAGAGCGCGTTGTTCGCGAATAATTCGGGATTCGCGATGTTCAAGCTGGGGCAGTATGGCGACGCACTCGAATGGTTCCAAAAGGCGATATCGCTGGACCCGAATCGCGCCATTGCATACTTGAATCTGGGGGATGCGTATTTGCAATTGGGGAAAAAGAGCGAGGCCAAGGAGGCGTACGAGAAATATTTGCAATTGCAGCCGAATTCGAAGGCGGCGCCGAGCGTTCAGGAAAAGGTGAAGAGCTTGGAGCCAGCGATTAATTAGGCGTGTAATTTGAAGTCAAGGACCAATTTCCGCTGAGATTCAAAGTTGATTCGCGATTCCTCCACTCCGGGACGGCCAAAACCGCCGTCCCTCCGGTCGGAATGACATTGTTTGGGTCGTGTACGAAGTTGAAGCTTGTAATTTGGAACTGCGCGGGGTGTCAGTTGAGATCCTTCGAGACGCAAACTACGCGTCTCTCAGGATGACAAGGTTTTACTTTGGCGTGCGTGGCTGACAGGCGCACTTTTCCACGGAAATCTGAAGAAATCTGAGTTCTGAAGGCCAGACTTTTAAGAGGCGGGGGTGCGGAAGGCTTTGGCGCAATCGGGGCAGGGGCACATGGAGCGCAGGTAGTCGTAGCTGAAGATTCCCGTGGAGTGGCCGTCGTTGAAGTTGATTTGGATGGCGTAGTTACCCACTTGCGTGGCGGACTGTGCGCGGGGCTTGGGCTTAAACATCGGCAGGACTGCGGAGGGTGCGGGCGCGCTGGCGGCGAAGGCTTCTTTCTTTGCGCGCTCGTCGTTACAGGTGGCGCAGGGGCAATTGTCGCGGAGATAGGGAAAATCGAAATGGCTTTCGTGGCCATCGGCCCAGGTGATGTCCACACCCGCGCCCGTTTTCACGTGAATTTTTACGGCGGTGGGTTTTTTGCGGTGATCGATGGGAATGGGCATGGGGGAAGAAGTCGGCAGTCAACGGCCTACAGCCGACAGTTCACAGTTAACAGTCTACCGCTGAAACGTTGCACCCTGAAATCCGAGATTGAAGTGGGATTCCTCCGCTCCGGGACGGCCAAAGGCGCCGTCCCTCCGGTCGGAATGACAGAGTCTGGGAGGCCCGCAGACGGCTCCGGAGACTGACCGGTCGTTGAGGAAAGCAGTTTGGCGGAGATGCGTACTCCGCAAAAGCGGGGGCGAGCCGCCGCACTCCAAAATGGCAGAAGGGGGATCAGTGGGCGTCTTCCTTGGTTTTGTGGTTGCAGCAGGCGCCGGGGGGGATGGGGTTGCCGTGGGGGCAGGTGGTGGGATGGCCGAGGAAGGAGCAGATGCGCTGGTCGAGTTCCGGGCTGATGATGTGCTCGAACTTGCAGGCTTGAGTGTGGGCTTCGTGATCATCGATGCTGAAGGTGTCTTTGAAGAGGCGTTCCGCGAGGCGATGGCGGCGCACCACATCACGGGCACGGCTTTCGCCGCGCTCGGTTAATCGCACCTGGTGATCCTCGACGCTTACCAGTTGCAGATCTTCCATGCGGGCCAGAGTGCGTATCGGGTCCACTCCACCGGGGGTGCGAATGTGCTCGACGTCGGCCGTGTTGCCTTCTTCGCCGCAGACCCAGATTTGTTCGAGCAGGTGATCGAAGTGAATGCCATCGTCCATGGTGACGCGCTGGTCCACGGCCAGGTGGCCGTGCACCAGTTCGATGCGGCGGTCGGCCTGCTGGGCGATGTCGGGGTCGTGCGTGACCATGAGGATGGTGTGGCCGGCGCTGTGGAGTTCGCGGAATAAGCTGAGAACGATTTCCTCGTTGGCTTCGTCGAGATTGCCGGTGGGCTCATCGGCAAGGATGAGCTTTGGCTGATTGATGAGGGCGCGGGCGATGGCCACGCGTTGCTGCTCACCGCCGGAAAGTTGCGAAGGGAGGTGGGTGAGGCGGTCGCCAAGGCCGACGCGTTTCAGGGCTTCTGCGGCCTGCGGTTCGTCCGTCATGCTGTGAAAATACTGCGCCAGCATGACGTTTTCGAGGGCGTTGAGGTAGGGGACCAGATGAAACTGCTGGAACACGAAACCGATTTTTTCCGCGCGGTAACGCACCAAATCGTTTTCACTGAATTTCGCCAGATCAACTCCATCCACGATCACGTGGCCGGAGGTTAGCGTATCGAGACCGCCAAGAATATTGATTAAAGTGGTTTTGCCGGAGCCGGAAGGGCCCATGAGCGCCACCCACTCTCCGGCCTGAATCTTCACGGAGATGCCGTTCAGGGCGCGCAGGGCCCCGTACTCCTTCACCAATGATTCGATCACGACCTGCGAACTCACGCTTCACCTCGGAATACGGATGCGGGACGGATACTGGCCAGACGGCGCAACGGAAAGGCGCTGGCGATGGAAACAATTACGGTGATGGCTACAGAAACAGGATACACAATCCAACGGGGCTGCGCAGCCACGCCAAAGACGGCTTTTCCCAGCCAGATGGAGACGAGTAACCCGAAGGCCGAGCCCAACAAGCCTCCGACAATTCCCATGAGGATGGCTTCGGCGAGGAAAAGGCGCACGACACGGCGAACGGAGCCACCAATGGCCTTCATCAAGCCGACATCGTTTTTGCGTTCGATGGCAACGTTGCTCATGCCCGCCATAACGCAGAGGGAGGTGAGGATGAGCACGAGGATCACGGTGGCGGAAAGGAGGCCGCTGATACGGTTGTAAATGCGGCCTTCCGTTTCGGCGAGTTGCTTGATGCCGCGAACGTCTACGGCGGGGAGGCTGCGGCTAAGCTGAGAGATAAAGCGATTCAGTGAATCGGGGGTGCCCGTGACACTGAGTTGGATCAAGCTGATGCGGCCGGGAAGATTGGCGAGGGACTGGGCGGTAGCAAGGCGGGTGAAAATCTGCGTATCTTCGGCGCCGCCCGTGGCGACGACGGCAAACACCTTGCAGGTCGCTGTGCGCCCTTCATTTCGGAGATGCAGCGAGTTTCCCGCATGAACCTGGAATTGCGTGGCGGCTTTTGTGCCAATTTCGCACGCATCGGGATCGTTCTCCAATGAGGAGATGTATTCGGTGCGGCGGCCGGGGCGAATCTCGGTTATGCCGGGGCCTTGCGTGCCCGCGATTACGGCGGGTTCGAAATGGAGTTCACCGGCCTTGGCGATTTCGCCGATTACGTACAGGAAGGCTACGGCCGGAACGAACTGACCTTCGTGCTCCGCGGGCAACTGCCCGAGAACCGCTTCATCCAGCGTTGCGCCATTGCCGTCCGTGCCTGCATCGCGCGGAGCTACGATTACATTCGCACCTAGCGCGCGAAACTCGGTGGTGAGGCGACGCTTGGCGTCAATCTGGAGATTCAGAAGCGCCGAAGTTACGGCGGCGCCCGCGCCCAGCGCGAGAAGAATCACGAACAGGCGGGAATAGTTCGCGGTGAGCAGCCTTCGCACGATGCGCCAGAACATTGGGGTGGTGGGCATCACTCGCCTCGTAGAATGGGCGCGGGATCGTAGCGGGAAGCCCGGCGCAAGGGAAAGGCACTGCCCAACAGGGTAATGAGCGCCGCGAGAACAAGAATAATGAGCAACACGAAGAGATTTGGAGTGGGCGTGAAGCCGAAGATGCGTTCGCCGAGGATGCGGGCCAATACGATGCCTAGGGAGTAGCCGATGCCGCCGCCGACAAAGGCAAGTAGCAATTGTTCCGCGGCCAGCAACACTCCGACGAGGCCGGAGCCGGCACCAAGAGCTTTCATCAGGCCAATTTCAGTGCGGCGTTCGATGACGGATGCGGCGGCGGAGGCTCCGACGGCCAAGGCGGAGGCCAGGAGCGCCGAGAACGTCACCAGCCAGAGCAGGGTGCGGACGCGAGTGAGAATGTTGCCTTCGCCTTCGGCGATGCGGCGAATGACGTGGACGTCCGTGCCCTTCAACTCTTCGCTGATTTGCAGGGCGATAGCGCTGATGTAGGGTGTGCAGTACCAGGTATCGAATTCGGCGGGTGTCATGGTCTTGGGATCTTTGCGGGCGAAGGCGTCTTCGGGTTTGGTTAAGGCGCTGACGTACAACCGGCGGTACATCCCGGGCTTGTTTGCGAGTTGCTGGGCGCGACCAAGCGAAGCAACGATGGCGTCGTCTTCCGGCCCGCCAGTTGTAAGAATCCCAACCACGGTGAGGGCCATTCCGGTGGACTTGTCCGGCGCGGATACGTTCAGAACGTCGCCAGGTTTCAGGGCGAGGCGTTTGGCCAATGCGGTCCCAACGACGCAGTCCGCGGAATTGTCTTTGAACCAGTTCCCTTCCACGTGCCACCAGGGATTGGTTTTCTCAATGCCGGTTTCGTAGGTGGTGCCGTCGGGGATGGAGACCTCACGGTCATACCAAGTGCCGATGAGGGTCGTTTTGCCAAGCGCAAGAAGCGATGCGGGTGGTTGGGGGCTCATGGCCGATGCGTCCACGGGCACGTCGAGAATGGGCGCGAAGGCCATAATGTTGAAGCGCCAGAAAATTGTTTTCAGTCTGCCGAGATCGGCTTCGGGAAGATAGGCGCCAGCGTTCGCGGGACGATAATCGACGCCGCCGATTTGCAGCGGCAAGGAATCGGCTTGCGGCGTGACGAGGAGATTCGCACCCAGGCTGCGAAATTCCTGTGCCAGGCGGTCGCCGACGTCCAGAGAGACGCTGAGCGCGGCGGTGGCCACGGCCATGCCGAGGGCGAGGGCGGCCATGGTCAAGAGCTTGCGACGAGGCCGGCGAGTGAATGAATCGGTTACGAGTCGAAGGAACATTTCAAATGGTCAGACCTTGTGTTCGCTCAGGAATCTTTCCTGGGCTTAAATCCAGGAGAAGAGAGATTCATCGCACAATTGACGTGCGATGCAAAACCGTCCCTCACTCCGCAGACTCCGTTCGGAATGACGGGACTGGACTTTCTTCTGCAAGCTGCAAAAACGACTGCTTCGTAGCTACTTCGCCTACCTTGGAATCTCCTCGGCGGATTTGGTTAGGGCGGAAACATCGATGACGATCGTGTCGCCATCCACCTTAGAAGCAAATCCGATGGGATTGCAGCCGCCCTTTTGTCCAATCGAAGGAATATAGATGGCCGAGGCGCATCGGCGGCAGATCACGTTCTGGCCTTCCTGGCGGTAGCCATCGGCGCCGCAGATGAGGCAGGCATCCAGCGCGGTGCCATAGCCACCCGGCTTTTTGATGACCATGAAGCGGATGGCCTGGCCGTTCACGTTGATGGTGAAGAGATGGAGGTTGCCGTCCTGCACTTCCGCCACGGGAATGCGCACAAGATTGTCGACCGCCTCGACCGGCTTGGCCTGAACGGGAGCCGCATTGACGCGCGCATAAATAAAGTCGGCGGTCAGCGCCAGGATGACGCTGAGGCTCATCACTGCGGCAGCAATCATCCAACGGCGCTGGCGGCGGTTTTGCGCTTCCAGCAGGCGGCGCTCGGCGTCATTGAGAGCCGCAGTGGCCGCCTTCGCGTGGGAGGCGGACTGCCACTCCCGAAAAACCAGAAGGGCCGCGGCGCCAAAGACAAAAACGAAGAAGAACAACTCATTGGCCACGATGGGGCCCAGCAGGGCCATCTCGCCCTTGCTCGAAGGCAACCAGCGCGCCTCGCTCAATTCGTGCAGACCGGTGACGGCGAGTTGAATAGCCACCAGAATCAGGATGGCGCTGGTGACAGAGAAAAAGCGCTGGAGCGGCACCTTGAGCGTGCCCTTGAAAAAGAAAACGCCCACGGCCACGGCAGCAGCAATGCCCACAGTTGTGCCAATCCAGGTTTGCAGGCCTTCGGTGGATAACTGGACGGCACGGAGGATCAGCGCCAATTCGGCACCTTCGCGCAGGACCATGAGGAAAACGAACAGGGCGATACCCCAGCCGGCGGCTTTGCCGGCACGCTCTGCATAGCTTTCCACCTTTTGCTCAATTTCCTTTTTCAGGTGGCGGGCCACGCGATTCATCCAGATGATCATGGTGACCACGAAAAAGGCAGCTACGAGAAGGAGCAACCCTTCAAAGCCGTCTTCGCTGATGCGGAAGCGCTCCAAAGCAATAGCAGCGGCTAGACTTAGGGCGACGGCGGAGGCAACACCTCCCCAGACATAGCGCGCGAGGTGCGCGCGCCCGGTACGCGAGAGGTAGACGAGGATGATGCCGACGACGAGAGCGGCTTCGACGCCCTCACGAAGGGCGATGAGGAAGGCAGAGAGCAATGGCAGTCCAGTTGAAAGCTATTTGCAACAACATATTCAGTTTAGCGCTCCCATTTTCCCACGTCAAGTTTTCCCGCCAGCCCCTACCTCACGGTAGAATAGGCGCTTGCGTCTAACCATGAGAATGCTGGCTGGGACCTTCCGCGCTGCGCTTTCACTCCTGCTTGCTGGGGCGCTGCTGTGCGCGCAAGTGCCCTCGCAAACGGGCGCCCTTCCGGGTAATCCCGCGCAAGATCCGTTCGAAGCGGTGAAGCCGAACCCGAAAATAGCAAAGAAGCTAGCCGCCTATGGCGCCAAGGCCGAAGCGGCCGGTGACGAAGAGGACGCGTTGAGTGCCTACGAAGAGGCGGCACGCTACGCTCCGATGGACGTCACAATCGTGAACAAAGCGGTGACCTTGCGGTCCAATCTGGTGCGCGCCCACGTGGACAATGCGGAACGGCTGGCGGTGGAGGGGAATTTTCAGGGGGCCACGCTGGAACTCGCGAGCGCTTTGAGCATTGACCCGAAGAATACGATTGTCGAAGAACGATTGCGTCAATTTAAGGCACGAGGCGAAGAAAAAGAGGAATCGCGACGCATAGAGCCGCCGACAGGCTTGCCGATCCTGCAGCCCGAAAAAGTCACGCGCAGCTTTGACGCACGCAGCGATGTGCGCAGCGTCTACGAGCAGGTGGCCAGCGCGTACGGGATCAAGGCCAGCTTCGATCCAGACCTGCCGGCGCGCGCCGTGCGCCTGCGCCTGGAGAACACGGATTTCGACACCGCGATGAAGGTGCTCTCGCTGGAAGCCGGGACCTCGTGGCGGGTGCTGGGTTCGAAACTGATATTCGTGTTCGCGGATACAACGGAAAAACGCAAACTGTTCGAGCCCGAGATTGAAGAGACGTTCCGGTTGCCGGTTTCCGTGGAATCCACAGAGATGACGGAACTGTTTCGTGTGCTGCGCGAACTGACCGGATCGCAGCACATGGAACAATCCACGGAATCGCGTTCGATCACGATCCGGGACACGGCGCAGCGAGTGCGCCTGGCGGGAGATATCATCGAGCAGCTGGAACACGAACGGGGCGAGGTTCTGCTGGAAATCGATCTACTCGAGGTGGACCGCACCAACGCCACAGAGCTGGGGATCACGCCGCCCGCGAGTAACTCCATTTACTCGATCCCGCCCAATCTAATTCAGCAGGTAAGAAGCGCGACTAGTCTCACCGCGTTGCAGACATTGCTCGTTTCCGTCTTCGGCGGCCCGACCATCCCCGCGCTGGTGGCGATTGGCGGCGGAAAATCCACTTTTCTGCTGGGGCTGCCGAAGGCTTCCGCCCAGTTTTCGCAAGCCCTTTCGCTGGTGCAAAGCGGACGGCAGGTTCTACTGCGCGCGCAAGATGGCAAGCCAGCCACTTTCTTTGTGGGTGACCGCTATCCCATTACGCTCTCACTGCTTTCCGGCAGCCTCGGCACCTCGAGCTTCACGGGGAATCCAGGAGCAAGCAGCACGACAATTTCCACCGAGCAATTCACGGTCGGCCAATCGCCCGTCGCGCTGGTCACCGCGGATTTTCGGGAGGCCGGCACACAGGATCTTGCGGTCTTGAACCAGGCGGACAATACAATCACGATTCTGCTCAATCAGGGATCCAACGCCACCACGCAATTTGCGACGGCCACAGGCTCGCCGTTTCTGCTGGCTGGAGGAGCCCCCAGTTCCACACAAGGCATCGTGAGTCCAGCCGTGAATCTGACCGTGACCTCGGCCACCTTGAGCACCATTGCGGTCACTCCTGCCAATTCATCCATCGCCAAGGGAGCCACGCTGCAGCTCGCGGCCACAGGAACATTCAGCGATGGGAGCACGCAGGACATCACCCACGCCGTGACGTGGTCAACTTCCAACGCCACGGTTGCGGCGATCAACTCGGCCTCAGGAATCGCCCTCGGGCAAGCGGCAGGAACGGCAAACATCACGGCTACGCTGGGAAGTGTGAGCAGCACCGCGGTTCCGTTGAACATCACCAACGCGACATTGCAATCCATCAGCGTGACGCCGGCAGCGCCTGCGATCGCGTTGGGCACGACGGAGCAATTCACCGCGATCGGAACGTACAGCGACCTGAGCACGGCCAACATAACCAGTATCGTGACCTGGACCTCCGCGACGCCCACCACGGCTTCCATCTCCGCATCGGGAGGGCTGGCTCGAGGACTGGTGGCCGGCACCACGCAGATCAGCGCCACACAGGGCACGATCACCAGCGTCACCGTACCGCTGAAGGTGACTTCGGCAACGCTGAAATCGATTGCTGTCACTCCGGCAACTCCGAGTATCGGGCTGAGCGCGACGCAGCAATTCACGGCCGTGGGGACTTACAGCGACAGCAGCACGCAGGACATCACCGGAATTGTGCGCTGGGCTTCTTCCAACACTTCCGTGGCGACAATTGACGCGAGCGGCGGGCTGGCCACCGGGGTGAGCGCCGGGACTGCGCAGATCACCGCGACGCTGGGGGGCGCAGGCGTTCCGGTAGCGCTGGCGGCCGGAAGTTTCAACCCGAACACCGATTCGTTTCCCGATTTGCTGGTCGCCTCGCAGGTCACCAATTCGGTGAGCGTTCTCCTGGGCAATGGAGACGGCACGTTCAGCAACCCGGCTACCTCCGTGTCGTACACAGTGGGAAGCAAGCCGAGCGCCATTGCGGTGGGGGAGATCAACACAAATACGAACAGTGATTTGGGTTTTGTGGTGGCCAATTTCACGGACAACAGCTACTCCGTGTTCACGGGCAACGGGGACGGAACGTTCACGCAGGTAAAGGGATCGCCGTTCGCGCTGCCAAATGTGGTAGCCAACTCCGAGCAGGGCCCCGTCGCATTGACCATCGCAGATTTTAATGGTGACGGCATTCCGGACCTGGCCATCGTGAACAAGACAAGTAATACCGTGACCGTCCTGAAAGGCGCAGGCGACGGCACGTTCACGGAATTCCCGAAGTCGCCCATCGCCGTGGGCTCATCTCCTGTTGCCATTGCCGCAGGAAGTCTGAGCGCCAGCAGCGGACCCGCCCTGGTGGTAGCGAATCAGGCCGACAACACGATCACGGTACTGCTCGGAAATGGGGATGGCACGTTCGGATATTCGACGCAATCGCCCATCACCGTGGACACCTCACCCAGCGCGGTGGCAACCGGCAGCTTTTTGGAAAGCTCGAACGGAGTTGCGATCGCCAATGCCGGGTCGGACACGGTTTCGATTTTCGTGGATGAGGGCAGCGGGTTACTTGTCAGCGCTCTAGAAACCGCGGCTGGCACGAACCCCGTTACGATGTTGGCTGGCGATTTCACGAGTAGTACTTATCCGGACATCGTGGTGGCCAACGATATTCCGCTGGTGTCCGGGCAAGTTACGGATGGTCAGGTAACATTGATCACCAGCCCCACCAGCCTCGTCTCCAACCCGGCTATCAGCCAGCAGCCGTACCCGGGGTCGGAATATGAGGACATCGGATTGAAGATCAAGGCCACACCCACGCTGCATCTGAACAAAGAGGTCACGCTACAACTCGATTTCGACATCAAGGCGCTGGCGGGTTCGAGCGTCAACGGGATTCCCGTTATTACGAACCGCACGCTGACGCAGGTAGTACGGCTGAAAGAAGACGAAACTTCCCTTATCACCGGATTGCTGGACAAGGAAGAAACCCGCACCATTACCGGACTTCCAGGTTTGGCCACAATTCCCGGCGCAGGCTACCTGTTTGGCCAGCGGAACAATTCCTTTACTGATACTGAATTGCTGATTTTGATTACTCCGCGGCGGGTGCGTTTGCCCTACCGCGAGAGTCACGATATTTATGCGGGCCGTGGCGACACAAGCGGCCGGGGCGCCGTTGGAGCAAATGCACCTGTGGCCCCGCCGCCGGAAACGCCATCGCCCACGCCCACACTAACGCCGACGCCGGAACCCGGACAGCCCACGCAACCTGTGGGAGCGGAGCCTACGCCACCACAGCAGCAGCCTCCAGAAGCGGTACCAAATCCACTAGAAACTCCAGCGCAGCCTAACCCGCGGCAGAGGCCCAATATCCCGGAACCTCCACCGACGCGTCCGGAATCTTAAATCGTCAACTGCTTGCCAGTGATTTTCTGCAGGGAGGCGAGCGGGGAACGGTGCGGCTCGACAAGCGCAGACTGTGGTACCAGGAAGGTCTGCTCGAGGGCGTATTGGCCGGAGAGCACGGCATGGCTGACGCCATCGGTGAACACCAACCAAGTAGAGTTCGGGGGAAACTCCCAGCGTTGTTTGGGAGTGGTTTCCTGAAAGGCCGCGTCTTCCTTCATCGCGTTGTGGCAGCGGTGCATGAAATCGTCGTACGGAGGCCGCTGGGCCACCGGGAAGTGCAACGCCCGAGCCATCGAACGGAATGCGTCCTTGAAGGAATGGCGGGGAGCCAAGAGCAAGCCCGCCGAAGCGGCAAAACGGGGGGCAAACCCTTCGAAGGTTTGTGAGGTCAACCAGACGCGATTCTGAGCTGGATTGAGATTGGTGAAGAGCCGCAGGATGCGCGCCCCGTTGGTGGGTCGAGTGGGAAACGAATCGAAATGAAGCAGATCATTGCGCGCATGCAATCGCGCGGTGCGCCCTTGTTCTTCGATGGGGCGGAAGCTGGCGAAATCCATGGTCCACTTGTGAGCGTAGGGGAGCAGAAAAGAGTCGAGGAATGCCGCTGCACGCCGCGAATAGTCTCGCAGGAGCCGCCGCAACTCCTGAGCCTGGGCTTGCTCCGAAGCATCGAGGCCAGTGACGCGATCCTCCGATGGTCGATAAGCAATGTTCTTGTGATAAGCGGAGCTGGTTTGCTTCTGCCCGAGGAGCAATTTTCGGTCCTCTTTGGGAATGTGTATGGGAGACCGTGGCAGAAGCAAGATGTTCCCCGCTTCCAATTCAGCGCAAAAGTTTCTTGCCTGTTCCGCAGCAGCGTCTGGCGAGGGAGGTGCTTCCTGGACCGTGATGAGGCGGCTGAAGACAGGAGTGCCGGCCTGGTGGGCGGGCTGCGGTGAAGCGGTGGACATGCGAAAAGCGCCTCCGTTTGGAATATACCGGGCGTAAATCTGCGATTCAACCTGAATTCAGAAGTTGAAGAGAGATTCATCGCACAAAAAACGTGCGATGGAAAACCGTGCCTCCGCTCCGGGACGGCCAAGAACGCCATCCCTCCGGTCGGAATGACGAATTCTTGTGTGATGGGGGAATGCAATCAGTCCCGCGGCGAGAATGTGGTCGCTGCTAGGGTAGCGGGTCGAAGACGACGAGGGGTTGGTAGGTGCGGGGCACCACGGCTTCGGCGATGGCGATCAGTTTGTTGTCCTGGCCGAAAACGCGGAGCTTGGGTGAGCTTGTGGCATCGGCGTCAAGTTGCGTTGTCGCCCCGGGAGGAAGTTCGATGCGACCGGGCTGAAGTTGCGCAAGCATGATGGTGAATTTCCCGCCGTGACGCACACGTTTTTCAAGAACCGGGAGGACGTGAGCGCTGGGGAAATTGGGCAAGAGTCCTTCGAGAGGGATGAGGCGGCTCTGAAGTTTGCCTGCGCGCGCATCTTCAGCCAGTTCGTCGATGGGGATGGCCTGTTCCAGAGAAAACTCGCCAACGGCAGTACGTGTGATTTCGGCAAGGTGCGCGCCGCAACCAAGTTTCTGACCCATGTCGTGAGCGAGGGAGCGGATGTAGGTGCCAGAGGAGCACTCGATGGAAAAGCGCGCGATGCTGGCTTCGATGCCGGTCAGGCTGTATTCAAAGAGTTCCACCGAGGCAGGCTTGAGTTCCACGGGTTCATTTTTGCGCGCCAGTTCATAAGCGGGGCGCCCATGCACTTTCTTCGCGGAAAAGATGGGAGGCATCTGCTCAAACCGGCCGAGGGATTCGGCTGCCAGGCGTTGGAGAACTTCGCGGTCAAGCACCGGAGCGCAATCGGGGCCCTGCGCGGCTCCCTCTGAATCATAAGTGTTCGTGGAATAGCCAAAGCGGAAGCCCGCTTCATAGCGCTTGCGACGACCGGAGTAAAAGCGCACCAAGCGCGTGGCTTTGCCGAGAAGCAGAACGAGCACACCCGTCGCCAAGGGATCCAGTGTGCCCAAGTGTCCGATTTGCCGAAAACCGGCCATGTGGCGCACGGCGTCGACGATGTCGTGAGAAGTCTTGCCCCGGGGCTTGTTGATGACGAGCGCTCCGTCAAAGGGAGCGGGTTTGGGCTGACGTGGCATGGCGGAAGAGTGGTTGGTCTTTTGTTCCTGGCCTTTTGATCCTGGCAAAGAGGCTACAAGTTGGTTTCAGGTTTGGGAGGCTTCGCGTTTTTTACTTCCTTCAAGAGGCGCTCGATGCGCTCGACATACTCCTGCGAAAAATCCAAAACGAAGTGAAGTTCCGGAACACGGCGCAACTGCAGCCGCTCGACCAATTCATGGCGGATGTAACCCATGGCGTGCTCGAGGGCCCGGATGGCGTCGTTTTGTTCCTTGGGGTTGTCGCTGCGCACGCTGACAAACACTCGAGCGTGTTTCATGTCGGGCTGCACGCGCACTTCGCTGACGGACGCGCTCAGCTCCAGCCGCGGGTCCTTGAGCTCGCCGGCGAGCATGGCGTTGATTTCGTGGGCGATTTCCTCGCCCACGCGTTCATGACGATGATGGTCAGGGCTCATTTCCGTAACATGCCTGGCTGATCGTATCTCCGCTTCATTGGTCCTGGGTTCGGATTAGCTTGCTACCACAACGGATTCCAGTGGCACGAATCCGGTTGTACCGAGTCACAGTATCTCGACCGAATGGCTGACTACCAGGGGTCCCAGTTGGCGGTCCGCTTCGGCCAAGACTTTTTGCAGCATCTCTTCCACATGCTGCTCTTCATTGGATAGCGTGACCACGCCTACCACCGAGCGCTGCCAGGTATCCATAAAATCGAGTTCCGCCACGGCCACATTGAAGTGCGCTTGCAGACGGTCTTTCAAACTGCGCAAAATCTGCCGCTTGTCTTTCAACGATTGGGCTTCGGCAATGTGTAACTCCAACGTGAGCAATCCAACCGGCATACGCGGCTCCGAGCCTGCTTCCTGCAAGCACTTTTTGTTCGAGAAGGGCGGCTTCCCCTCTTATACGCTCATCCTTGTCCGATGATCACCTGAGCGCGGGGTTGGCCCAAGAGTCTCACTGTTTCGATTTGCAACGCTACTTGCGGCCGGAAGGCCCGCCGCTCTGGCCTGCGGCCTCTGCAGCACTGATCTTCTGAACGCTGAAACATTCAAGGACGTCGCCAACCTTGACGTCGTTGAAATTGGCGATACCGAGACCGCATTCGTAGCCGGCACGCACCTCATTGGCGTCATCCTTGAAGCGCTTCAAGGAGTTGAGTTTCGAGGTATAGACGAGCGTGCCATCCCGAATCACGCGGACTTGCGCGTCGCGTTTCATGATGCCATCGAGCACATAGCAGCCCGCCACCGTTCCAGAGCCCTTGATGCGAAAAGTGTTGCGCACTTCCGCGCGGCCCAGGTAGGACTCCTGAATGACCGGCTCAAGGAGGCCTTCCATGGCTTTCTTAATTTCGTCGGAGACTTCGTAAATGATGTTGTGGGTGCGGATGTCCACTTTCTCCTGCTGCGCCAGATCCGATGCCTTGCGGTCTGGACGCACACCGAAAGCGATAATGATGGCGCCTGACGCTGATGCCAGAAGGACATCGTTTTCCGTGACCGCGCCGACTCCCTCGCTGATGATTTTCAGTTTGACGCGATCATCGGAGAGTTTCGGCAACATTTCGGCGAGCACTTCCGCGGAACCCTGCACGTCCGCCTTGATGACAATGGGAAGTTCCTTGATTTCGCCGGCCTTCAACTGTTCGTGCAACTGGTCCAGCGTAATCCTGCCGCCGGCACTTGCGCGCAGCGCCGCATCTCTCTGCTTCGATTGGCGGTACTCGACCACGTGGCGCGCCTTCGCCTCATCGGTTACCTGGAAATGATCACCGGCTTCGGGAACGCCCTGCAAGCCGAGCACTTCGACGGGAGTGGAAGGTGGAGCAGTCTTTACGGGGCGGCCGCGTTCATCAAACATGGCGCGCACTTTGCCGAAGACCGAGCCGACAATGAAGAAGTCGCTGGTATTTAGGGTGCCGTTTTGCACGAGAACCGTGGCCACCGGGCCACGGCCCTTGTCCACGCGGGATTCCAGGACGGTGCCATTTGCCGGCGCGTCGGGATTGGCCTTCAACTCGCGCAGATCGGCGACGAGCAGAATAATCTCCAGGAGTTTATCGAGGTTTTGGCGTTTTTTAGCGGAGACTTCCACGAATTCGGTGTCACCGCCCCATTCCGAGGGCATGAGACCGAGGTCGGAGAGTTGCCGCTTCACGCGTTCCGGCTGCGCTTCCGGCTTATCAATTTTGTTCACCGCGACAATGATGGGCACACCGGCGGCTTTGGCGTGATCAATGGCTTCGCGGGTCTGCGGCATCACGCCATCATCCGCGGCCACAACGAGCACCACGATGTCCGTGACTTTTGCGCCGCGCGCACGCATGCGGGTGAACGCCTCGTGGCCCGGCGTATCCACAAACACCACGGCCTTGCCTTGCACCTGAACTTTGTATGCGCCGATGTGCTGAGTGATGCCGCCCGCTTCACCACCGGCAACGTCCGCTTCGCGAATGGCGTCGAGCAAACTGGTTTTACCGTGGTCCACATGGCCCATGACCGTAACGACGGGCGGGCGCGGCCGGAGATTTTCCTTGGTCTCTTCCTTGGCGACCTCGAGCACCATTTCTTCTTCGAAGGAGACGACATTGACTACGCCATTGAAGGATTGCGCGAGGTCCGTGGCGGTTTGCACATCGAGAGCCTGGTTGATGCTGGCGAAGACGCCACGATCGAGCAGGGTCTTGAGCAAATCTTTGGCGCGAATGTCGAGTTTTTCCGCGAGTTCGCGGATGGTGATGCCTTCGGTCAATGTTACTTCGCGCGGCGCGCGTGGTTCCGGAGGAGCAATTGTGGCTGCGGCCACACCGCGGCCGCCCGCACCCTGGCGTTGCCGGGTTGGGTGGAGTTTGCGCTCGCCCTCCATCTCCCGCTTGTCCACCATGGGGCGCTGGCGTTGCGTGGGCTTGCGCGCGTAGAGAGGCTTGCCGGGTTCCGCCTTAACCGGCATTTTTTCTGGAAATGGCGGCAACATCGCAGGACGACCGGGAGTGCGCGGTCCGGGACGCGAACCTGTCGGCACTGCACCAGGCCTTTGACCAAAGGGTCGGCTTGTTCCTCCGGGTCCACCAGGACCGCTACCGGGACGCTGCGGATACGGCCGCCCGCCTTGGCCCGAGTGTTGCGGGCGCATGGGCTGGCCGGGCCGTGGTCCGCTGGGACGCTGGCCGCTGCCGGGCACGGTGCCGGGAAGCGGGCCGCGATTGCCTGTGGGCATCGGTGGGCGGGGAGGAGTTTGGGCTCGTGCGGGCGCACCAGGCGCGGCGGCTGCAGGACGTGCGGAGGCCGGTTGCGTGCCAGCGTGCGCAGGGCGACCCGCTGGAGGAACGGCACTCGGGGCGGGACGCGCTGTGCCGGGTTGTGCCGCAGGTGCAACTGACTTCGTGGGATGCGCAGGAGCGGGTTTCGGAGGCGCAGCAGGCGGTGCTGGAGCAGCCGCGGGCGGCGCTGGCTTTGCTGCCGCAGGAGAAACTGGCACGGTTGCAGGCGGTGCTGGTGCTGCGGGACGCACCACAGGTGCGGCAGGCACGGCAGCAGCACTGGGGGTAACTGGAGCTGTTTTTGGCGCAGCGGGAGGCGCGGTGGGATGGAGTGCGGGTGGATGCGCTGCAGGCGGATGGACAGCGGGCGCATGGGCCGCAGGAGGGTGTGCAGCTGGAGCGTGCGTAGCAGGAGCGTGTGCGGCTGGGGCTGCCGTAACGGGTACACCAGGTTTCGGGGGAGCCGCAACCGGAGGATACTGGCCAGGTCGCCGTAGCGCAGCCTTGGCCGCCGCTTCTTTGGCAGCGCGTTCCGCATCGGCGGCTGCTTCCGCGTCCGCGACACCCTTCAAATGGTGGCGGACTAGTTCGGCAACTTCGACGGTGATCGAACTGGAGTGAGTCTTTTTTTCGGTTACGCCAAATCCCGGAAGAAGGTCAATGATGGCCTTAGCCTTGACCTCGAGTTCGCGGGCGAGTTCATTGATGCGGACTTGGGATGCGTCACTCATGCTTCGTTAGGAACTTTTCTCTTCCTGCTGTTCCGCTGGAGCTGGAGCTTGCGCATCCGCGGATGCAGCGGCCGCAGAGGTAGCCTCGGCGGCAGGTTCTTCGGCATCGGATTTTGTTTCGGCGGAAGCTTCCGGCGCGGGAGATTCGGGCGCAAGAGCTTCGTCGCTGGCCTCGTCAGGTTCGCTGGACGCTTCGCTTGGAGCTTCGGCGTGTTCGACTTGCGCAGCTTCAGCGCCTTCGGCAGGAGTTTCCGTGGTAGCCACAGCGCCAGTGTCGCCGCTTTCGTAGAAGCGGTTCACGGCCTGATAAATTTTGTCGACCATCTTTTCGCCGATGCCGGGAATTTCCATGAGCTGTTCGGGGGTCATGCCGGCGAGTTTTTCCAGCGAAGTGATGCCCGCGGCTTCGATTTTTTCGATGGTCTTGGGTCCGACACCCGCAAGCACGGTGAGCGGCGTTATCACCGTGGTGAGCGCGGTCATCTGCTCTTCGATTTCGCGGCGCTTTTCTTCTTCGCTCTTGATATCAATGTCCCAGCCAATGAGCTTGCTGGCAAGGCGGACGTTCTGGCCCTTTTTGCCGATAGCCAGGGAAAGCTGGGAATCTTCGACGATAACTTCAAGTTTCTTTGTTTCCGGATCAACAATCTGCACACGCGTGACCTTGGCGGGGCTAAGAGCCTTCTGCGCGAAAGCCACCGTTTCTTCGCTGTAGGGAATGATGTCGATCTTTTCGCCGCGCAACTCGCGGATGATGGATTGCACGCGCATGCCCTTCATGCCCACGCAAGCGCCGACGGGATCCACGTCTTTGTCGCGGCTGGCGACGGCGACCTTGGTGCGCTCACCGGCTTCGCGGGCGGCTGCGCGAATCTGGACCGTGCCGTCGTAAATTTCCGGCACTTCCATTTCAAAAAGACGCTGTACCAGGGCCGCATCCGCGCGCGAAACGATCACCTGCGGGCCTTTGGCCGCGCGGTCCACCGTGCGGATTACCACGCGAAGGCGTTCGCCGATGTTGTAGGTTTCGAGCTTGGATTGTTCGCGCTTGGGCAAACGCGCTTCCGTCCGTCCCATATCCACGATGAGGTCCGGACCTTCGGCGCGCTTTACGATGACGGTAACAAGTTCACCGGCGCGGGTGTGATACTCGTTGTAAATGGTGTCGCGTTCCGCTTCGCGAACTTTTTGCAGGATCACCTGCTTGGCGGTTTGCGCGGCAATGCGCCCGAGCACGTCGGTGGGCTTGTTGGTGGTGATTTCGGTGCCGACTTCGGCGTTGGGATTTTTCTTCTTGGCATCCGCAAGACTGATTTCGCGCTTGGGGTCGGCCACTTCCTCGACGACAGTGAGCACGGAAAAGACGTCCACTTGACCGGTTTCCGGGTTGAATTTTCCGCGGAGGTCTTCCTCCGACTTGTAAAACTTGCGAGCCGCAACGACCATGGCGTCTTCAATGGCGGCAATGACCACCTCGGGCTCGATGTGCTTTTCCCGGCTGAGCATTTCAATTTGTTGGTAGAGCAGATTCGCCATTTCGCTTTCCTAGAATTCGATGACCAAATTGGCTTTTCGAATCATCTCCAAGGGTATTTCCACGACTCGTGCTTCTTTGCCCTTCAACTGCATGCGGACTTTGCCATCCGCCAATCCCTGCAAGCGCCCTTCAAAAAACCTGGCATCGCCGAGCGGTTCGCTGGTCGTAATTTTGGCCAAGCGTCCGGAGAAACGCTCGAAGTCTCCGGCCTTTTTCAGCGCGCGGTCCATCCCCGGCGAACTGATTTCCAGGATGTAGCCTGGGCCGGGAATCAATTCTTCCACATCCAGGATCACGCTCAATTGCTGGCTCACGCGTTCGCAATCCGCATGGCTGATCCTGGCGAAAGGGTCCGGCGGCGTTCCGCCCTCGGCGCCATCCGGCGGCCTTGGTGGGGGGATCCGGTCGATATACACCCGCAGGAAGCGCTGTTTGCCGATCTTCCACTCGACATCCACGACTTCCAAGCCCTCCGAACGTGCCACGCGTTCGGCAGCTTCGCGGACCTTTTCCAAATTCACGCGGAGACTCCCCGACCTAAGCCGGTTAAAAGCTCGTCCCTACCGGCGGCAACAAAAAAGTGGGCTTGCGCCCACTCTATGGTGCGACCCGTTTCAGAGCGAATAATGAGTATATTCCGGCAGCATGGTAAAAGCAAGGTACCGAAGGACGTAAGGCGGGGAGGCGAGGCTATGTGGCAGACTACAATTCAGTCATCCGCTAAGGGCATCTACCGGGGGCACTCCCTCCGGTCCCCTCACTTGCCGGGTTCAAGCGATGAATCCATACGCTGCTCCGACTTGCGCCGCTCCTGCTTATTGCGTCACCAAGCAAAGTGATGCGTCCCCTTGACCGCACATTCGCCGATGTTTACCCTAAGGACGTCTCTCGAGAGAAGGGAGCAACACAATATGGGTGGTGGGTACTTGTCCTCGCGGACGCTCGTGCGCGCCGCCGCGTTGTGGTGTGCTCTAGTGCTCCTGTCCTCTCCCGTGTGGGGGCAGCGGCCTCCGACGCAATCCTCCGGCCCTCCCGCCAACATCGCTACAATTGAGAACAACCCCGCGTTTGATCTTGAAGTATCCGTGCGCGACCAGCACGGAAATCCAATTGATAATGAAGCTGTCGTCCACCTCACTTCCCCGATACTGAATTTCGACACCATCACAACTACCCAAGGCTCAACCGGAGCCCATTTTTCGAGTCTCGCGCCGGGAGAGTACACAGTGGTAGTGGAGTGCCCGGGATTCCGCAAAGTCACGGAGAATATAAGCCTGGTGTTCGGCCACTCGAGCCTGCCCGTGTTCATTTACCTCACCCCGGAATCCATGGCCACGGCAACGGGAGGCTCCTCTCCCGCCTACATCCTCACGCAGCAACTCCGCGTGGATATGCAAAAGGGTATGGATGCGTTAAACAAAGCTCACTATGACGCCGCCAAGAAAATATTTGCCAAAGTCATTCAGAAAGCCCCCGGCAATCCCGACGTCTATTATTATCTGGGCGTCGCGGAACTTGGCCTACAACACCTTGACGCGGCCCGGGAGGACTTCCAGCACACACTGTCTCTGGATCCCAATCACGAACTGGCTCTTGTTTCCCTGGGGCACCTGCAACTGCAGAGCGGAGCGGCAGCAGACGCAGTCATTTCATTGCAGAAAGCCGTGTCGCTGGGGCGCGCGGGTTGGAGCGCCAACTACGAGCTCGCCTATGCCTACATCAAGGTGAATCGCTTGAGTGATGCCGAAGGGGAGGCCGCGAGTGCCGTTCGTCTCGCCAAGGATAAGGCCGGGGGGCCCATGTATTTGCTCGCAGAGATCCAAGCCGCCGAGGGCAAGCGTGATGATGCAAGGCAAACCTTGGAATCCCTTCTAAAGACATTCCCCAAAGATCCCGCCGTTGCCGAAGCCAAGAAACTGCTGGCGAGCGTGGCAAGCGAACGTGAGGGGAATGGCGCCGCCCCTTCGAATGCAAGCCTTCCTCTGCCGGCCGCGCCGAGCTACAGTTTCGTCAAAGTTGTCGAACATCCCTGGGCACCACCGGACACCGACAGCGTCGTGTACGAAGTTGCGCCGAATGCGAATTGCAAGACCGATGCAATTCTAGATTCCGCGCTGCACCGCCTGAACTCAGATTTGATGAATTTTGAAAAGTTCTCGGCCACCGAGCACATCGAGCGCCAGGACATCGATCGCTACGGCTGGCCCGGGCCGATGAGAACGCATGACTACCCGTACATCGTTTTTGTCTACCCGCTCGGGGCCAAGTCATTCTACGTGAGAGAATTCCGCAGTGGCGACGATGACACCCCCAGTGCATCCGAAACCATCACTTCCACCAACCTGAACAGCATGGGAGTGAATGTGCTGCAACCCTTCTATCGCCAGCGGTTCGATTATTCCTGCGAAGGACTTTCCAACGTTCGCGGGCAGGCCGCCTGGCAAATCCGGTTCGTCGAGAAGCGGGACGCCAAAGGAGAGGGAGTGCGCATCTGGCAGTTGAATTACGAAACATACGACGTTCCGGTGAAGGGGCGCATCTGGGTTTCCAGCGCGAGCTTTGCCGTTCTGCGGGTGGAGACGGACCTGCGGGAACCCGTGAGGGGCCGGCTCGAACTCACGAAAGACCATCTTCTTGTCGACTATGGCCCCGTCGATTTTGTAACGGGGGACAAGCAACTGTGGCTCCCGTGGAGTGCCGACCATTACATGGAACGTGGTGGCAAGCGCTACCACCACCGGCACCTGTTGAGCAATTACCTGCTATTTAATGTGGACACCACGCATAAGGTAGGCAAACCGGGCGAAACCTCGACGCCCCCGGGAGGGTCATCTCCTTAGGGCGCGTAAAACAACAATTGCAAGACACAAAAGGGTTGCGGCCAGGTGGTCGCAACCCTTTTGTTGTGTTTGAAGCTGTGTGGCCTAGAGTTATGGTTTGGCCGCTGGAGCTTGAGCCGGCTTGGGCGCGGGCTTGGCAGCGGGTGCCGGCGTGGCGCTGGATTTCACAGGGTAGGCCTGATCGTAGAGCTTGATGATCTCCTGAGTGATGTCGATATTGGAAGAGGCATAGAGAATGGGAGAATTCTGCGCGGAGGAATCAAAGACCGCGACGTAACCATTCTCGCGAGAATAGCGGTCGAGAACGTCCATCATTTTGCGGCCGATGCGGTCCACCACCTCGGCCTGGGCAGCGTTGACATCTTCCTGGAGTTCGTTGTTTTTGCGCTCGAGTTGCGCAGCCAATCTTTGCCCCTGATTTTGCGCCTTGGCTTTCTGCTCGTCGCTCCAAGTGGTCTGGTTGGCGGAAAGCTGCTGGCGAAGATCGTTGACCTGCTTGTTGAGAGCCTCCAGCTCGTTCTGCCGCGGAGCAAACTGCGACTGCAATTCAGCAGAAGCCTGCTTGCCCTCGGCAGTGGACACAATGGCCTGCCGTACACTGATCACTGCTACTTTGTTGCCGCTGGCGGCACCGGCCGAGGTGGTACCCTGGGCCCAAATGGCAGCCGTGGCCAGCAGGCATGCCAGACTGAGCACAGCCATACGAATCATGATTCTGGAATTCACTGTATTCTCCTTGTTAAACTGCGGGCCGCTCGTCCAATTCCGCGGTTGGGCGGCGTGGAAAGTCAACCCTTTGCATTCTGAACCGATCTCCGGCCGAAAACTTATCTGCTCTCAACAGAGCCAGGACAGCGTGGCTTGTGCGATTTCTACCGGAATTCCTGCTGCGCTGCGGGCTCCCAGCAAGTCCACGGGAGCGCCAATGGCCGCAGTACAAACACTAGAGTATAGCGGACTAGCCGAGATACCCGCAATCACAATGGCCTGCCGATTATCAACCCGCGACCGCATGGACACGCGCACCCAGACCCGCAACATTGTTATTTTGGCAGAGCCAGGAACAACACGCGGTTATTATTCTGGTCCGCAATCACGGCGGTGTTGAACCAGTTGTCCACGGCCACGGCAAACTGGGACTGGCTGCTGATGCCCAAAGTCTGGGTGCTCTTAAGACTTTGCGAATCGACGATGGAACTGGTGTTGGACGTCGAATTGATGGTCAACATCGTGCCCGTCTGATAGTTGAAGCCCAAGGAATACGGGTTGATGCCGACCTTGTAAGGGGCCGCGGTACCGGAAACAGGGTCGAATTGATAAATGGCGTTCTGCTGGGTGGATGTAGCGTAGAACACCCTGTCCGTGGGCGCGGGATCGAAGGCGGGCGTCGGATCGAAGACAAGCCCCGTGAGGCTGGCTGTCAGAGATGAGACGGAAGCGGAGGTGCTTTTTACCGGGGGGCTGGTATTGAGAGTCACGACATCCAATCCTGCCGAGGAACTCGCAGTGCCGGAGTTCAGCAAATTCGTGACAACCGCGTAGGATTGATCATTATCGACGGCCACGGCGGTCGGCGCCCCACTGAGAGCGACGGTGGTGGCCACAGGTACGGTGGTAGTGACGGCGCCCGGCAGAATCACGGTAAGATCGATCGAAGAAAGGGTGTTGGAACCGGAGTTGGCCACGAGCGCCAAGGCGCGGTCCTGATCGAAGGCCACGCCCAGCGGCGCGAGTCCCACGGCCACGCTACTACTCGTGGTTGAGGTCGTGACGCCGGAAGTTGTGGTGGTAGTTGTAAAGGAGAGCACCTGAGCGGTATCCGGAGTGTAACTGTGACTGTAGTCAATGATGGAAACGGTTCCGGTAGGTGTAGCTCCATTATTCGCCACCGCGGCGTATCCCAGCCGCGGGATAACAGCCACCCCAATGGGATTATTTCCGACCGTCAGTGTGTTGATCACGTTACCGTAGGGCACCTGCGTACCACTCTTGGTGGTGAAGCCTGCAGGGTTGATGGTGATGATGGATACGCTGTTGCAGGCGTAGTTGGTCACGAAAGCGATGTGCAGGTTATCGTCAATGGCGACGCCCTCTGGACCTTGCGGGAATGACGCTGTGGGTGTGCAAACTGGCGTCATATCCAGGACGCCCACGGCATAGAGATCAAAGGCGTTGGATACGATGACGTTACCTGCATATGTCACCTGGACATCGAGGGCGTAGTCATGGGCAACGGTAAGAACCGAGCCGTTAATGGTGAAGTCAATCTCTCCATCCGTAGCACTCAGGATGGTCACACCAGTTGAGCTGCCATCCAGCCGAACTGCGGGCGTGCCGCCGTCAAAAAGGAAGCCTTGTCCGAGAACGCGCAATGTGGCTGTCTGCCCGAGTTGCACGGCTTGCGGCATGCAGGGATTGTTGGGGTCGGTGGGATTGCACGTAGACGCGGGCGGGCTGCCGAGTGCGGGCTGCCCACTGGGGACCGCCCCTTGTTGACTGGTTACCTGCAGATTATCAACGTGAAGCGGTTTGAACTGATTGGTGGGATCCAGGTTCAAATAGCTCAGCGTGTTACTGCCAGCATTGCCGATCAATACGAATTTGGACTTGGGATCGTAAATCATCGGGCCATTGACTGTTACCGCGGTCGTTTGTCCCGCTGGGGTGTACGAGCCAGTGCCCACCTGACCCGTGGGGATCGCCGCAATGATGCGGTAGGCCCGCGAGTAGCCGCCGGCGGAGGTGGTAGTGCCCGGGTTAATCAACGAGATGGCATTACCAGGAAAAGTGGGACCGGCGGGGTTGGAGCTTGGATCGTAGGCGACCAGCAAATCGGTAAAAGGATCAAAGGAGACCCAGCGGAATCCGATCTCCGGGGCCCCATTAGGGCTAGGAGTGCAAGTATAACAACTCCCGGCGGTCAACGTGAGTGAACTTACCGTTTGGTCAAAAGTGCTAATGAAGCCAATCTGACCAGTGCTGGCGTTGGGATCGGCAAAGGCGAACATGCGCGTGGTCGGGTTGATGGCCGCGCCAGTCGCCGTACTTGTGGTGTTGAAGGAATAGTAGGAGGTTCCATACTGCACGGTGCCTAGCGCGCTCCCGGAAGTGCCAGTATTCGTCTCGCAGTAAGCAGCAGTAGTCGGTGAGCTGCCAGGTATCGCATATTGGAAAGTGTACGGACTTGTAACCGAACCTGGGCTCACTTGGTAAGTACCATCCAAAGACGCCGGCAGTAATCCTGAGATAATCACCGTTCCACCCAAGGCGGGGTTAATGCCATGTGGGGTTTTCGTAATGATCGTCACGACTTGATCGGCGAAGCAGGCCCCGCTGTTCGTGGTCGATGTTCCGACTGGCTCAATCTGCGAAGAACTGCCTTGCTGCAGCAGATTCACCACTGAAGTTGTTCCCTGGCCGCCCGGGGTCACATAGGCTATGGGCGCTCCGGGCTGCATCACCACCTGGGGCGTGGCTCCCGTAACCAGTGAATCCAGCGCAATCACGCATGGGGGTGCCTGGTTAGCGGAGTTAGCGAAACAGGTATGGGCGTCACTCCCGTCCAGATTGGGGTTCACGTCGACAACGAAGCCGACATTGGCATTCAAGTTGGTGCCGGAATACGCCAAGGCTGCCAGATGCGTTCCGGGATCCACGCCAACAGCATACGGAGTCGGAAGTCCCGTGGTTCCGGGTTCATTGAGCAAGGTAGGCAGGTCCACAGGAATGGAAGGGGCCAGCAGGGTGATCGACGTGCGCGAGATGGCGAATAGGTAGAGCTTGCTGTCAGCACTGCTAACCACGACGCCAAGGTCCTGGCCGGGATAACCTGGGATGCTGAGCTGGTTATCGAGTGCCACGCTGGTAGGTGCGCCGCCTTGCGTCATCGTAAAGCTTGGACCCAAGGCCGGGACGGAGCCAGTGAGGTCAATCACCTGTATCGTGTTGGATCCCTGCTCAGTGAGCACAGCAAATCCACTGCCGGAATCCAAGGCAAAGCTGCTGGGGGCGGGATTACCGGCTCCCAGAGAGATGGTTGAGGGAACGGAATTGAAACTGGCGAAGGTAGGCTGGATCGCCACATTGGTGGTCGCCGTCGGGAAGAGTGGCTGCGATCCCAAGGGGGCGTTGCTCTGGACTGATACCTCGTACAGTCCAGGAGTTTGCAGCGGGGATCCCTGTTGCGTGCCCATGATTTGCCGGGGACCGGATGAGGAGACGGTGTTCAAGGAGCCATCCAGCAGCAGCTTTACAATGGGTGTGCCGATGCCGCCGAAATACCCACCGTCGACGGAAATCGTGGAATTCGAGCCCTGAGGAATGCTGTCCGGAGTGGCGGAGACCACCGCGGGGCTGGTATAGGCGATTTGCAGGGGGCAGGAGATATTGCTAGTCGTCGTGGAACCATCCGAATTGGGAATGTTGGTGCAGGGCGCCGCGGCAGTCTGGTTGCCCGGCAGTCCCTCAATTTCAATTTGCGCGGTACCCGCAATCGCCAGTTGGTCCTGTGTTAATTGAATGCGCGTCATCAGAGAGGCATTGCAAGTGACCACCGGGGTCACGCCGCTGGCGCTGGGGGTGCAATACTCGCCGGAAATGGGAACCGTATAGATATTTGCCGAGTTGATAGCAGAGCCAGAGGAGGCACCGGGAGGAATGAAATAGATTTTCGTGGTGTTGAGCAGGTTCTCTGCGTTCAGATAGACATCCGCGAAAGCACTGCCAGCGGCAACGGTGGGAGGAAAAAGTCCAGTGAAGTTAATGGAATTGTTCGTGGCGCTGATCAAGGTGATGGTAGCGACGGCGTAGTGCGTGGAATCCGTCGCGGACCAGACCACCACATAGACGGTCGTGGGACTCGTTGATGTACTTCCCGAAGGAGTGGTAGCGGTGGGGAGAGTTGTGGGCGCGGTAAAATTGCCATTCTGGTCGATGGAACCGCATGTGGGACTGCAGGTGGCTCCAGCCGGGTTGGCCGTCTGGTCGGTAACCGTCGAGGAACCGGCGTTGGGCTGGGTAACCAGCCACTGCAAATTGACCGCAGGGGAATTCTGAACAGCGGGCTCAAAGCTGGCCGTCGCTGCCGGGGTGATGCCGACCGGAACCGTCACGGTTGTGGGAGTAACGGCAAGGCGAATGCCGGAGTCCAGCGTGACCGTGGCGGTGGCTGTCTTCTTGTTGTTTGCGTCCGCGGTAGCCGTGAAAGTAAGGGTGGGGGCAGGACTGGGGAAGTTGGTCAAGCTAGGGGCGGTATAGGTAAGAACGTTTGATCCGTTGGTAGTAGTAATCACCCAAGTGCCGATACTACCGCCATTCAACTTCTGACCGCTTGTGCAGTTCCCAGTGACGGCGGTGGGGTTCGGGGTAGTGGCTGTTGGCAAGGGGGTATACGAATAGGTACACGGCCAGTTGGTCACCGTGGTGGTAGTGGTGCCGGACACGGTTGCCGTGAACGTCTCGACCTGGCTGGCAATCACATAGTCCTGTGTGGGGCTGACTGTAACCGTGATCACGTTGGAGGTTCCGCTGCTGCAACCGGCAGCTAACCAAGAGGCAATCGAGAATACCAGTATCATTACTGTGCAACTAACGAACTTACGCCACTCCATAACGCACTTCTCCCCCATAAAGGTGCGGCGGGTATCCCCCGCGCACGCGATTACCGAAACTCGATTCCTGAATCTCATCATTGGTGTTTTCGTCTTTGACATACTGCGAAACTCTTTCAGAAGCCCCTGTTCCGAGTGGCCCCATCCTGGCCCGTTCCCCTAACTCTTGAAACTTGCGCGCACCGCGCAGCGATTCTCATCACTAACAACTCATTAAAAAGTACGGCTTACTGTGAACCGGAAAGTACTGGACGGCTCAAAGTAATTCAGGCGTCCGGAATTGACGATATAGGGCGAAATCGCGTTCAGGACAATGGGATCGCAGCTCTTGGGATGCAGCGGATCAAGCAGTCCCAGCGCGCGGCATTGCAAGTACAGGTTGTCCATGTTGATCAGGTCATAAGGAGCAACAATGGTTCGGTGCATGCGCAAGGGGTTGTAGGCCCAATAGATGCGGAACGGCGCTTGCACGATGGGGAGGTTGACATTGAACTCGATGCCTGTCGAGACACGCGGCCGGAAGTTCGTGTCGGGTGCGAGTTGCAACTGCGCCTGCTGGTTGGCCAGCGGGAATTGCGAGTTGATGTTGGTTATTCCCGAAGAATTCAGTTTCAACGCGCTCTTGTCCCAAATGCCGGTGGTGCCGGCATCGGCAAACAATGTCATACCCACCGGCCCGACGATCGGGATGCGGTATTCAAGATTTCCCACGCCTTGTAAATCGCCACCGGGGAAAGTGATGGTGTTTACCACGAGTGGGACGACGAGGGAACCGGTTCCGCCGTGATAAGGAAACGTGACGGAGGTGTTAATGACACTGGGGATGTACGCGACGGGGGAGATACCGCGAATATCGAAGCCACGGATGTCCTGCTCACCACCCATGTAGAAGCGGCTGTAGGGCGGAACTTCCTTGCCGCCGTATCCCGTGGTGTACGCGCCGAGGAACCTGATACCGATGGCGTTGCGGCGCTTATTGATCGGATGGAAGTATTTATATTCGCCGGTATTCGTGACGGTGTTGACGTTGCCACCAAGAGGTCCGCCGGTTAACGAGACGGAATAGAAATAGCTTTTTCCTTTGGTGGCGTTAATTGGATTATCGATGGTGTTATGGGTGATGTTGGCGGTGACGGTGCTGGAGAGGATACCGTTTAAGGCGCTGGGACCGGAAATGCTTTGATACTGTAATTGCGTAAACAAGAGGGTGGAAGCCTGATTGTAAGCGGTGATATTGGTTCGGGTGAAGCCGTAGGTCAAGCCAACGCGAGTAAACGCGTGCTTGCGCAGCGGATAACTGGCGTAAACCGTAAAACCGGTGCTGTTCTGGTTGTAGTTCTGAATGTATTGCGGGTTGACGCTGACGGCTTCTCCGGTTAACAAAGCCACCTGGTGCGCATAGTCATATTTGTAGAGAGAGGAGAAAACAGTGAAGCCGCTGGCAATGGGGCGGTCAAACAAGTAGGGCTCGGAGAAACCGAACATCAGGTTGCGCTGGTATTGCCCCACCTGGGCGGAAAGCGTCAGAGTCTCACCCAAGCCGAGGAAGTTGTTGGTCTGGTAGGTGAGACCGATGAATCCGCCGGAAATGCCGCTGACGCCGCCGTTCAAGCCGATCGATTGTTTGCCCTTTTCCTTTAACTTGAGGAGCAGGTCGACGGTGCCAGCCTTCTGGTCGCGTTTGATCTCGGCAGCCTTATCGGCCTCGAGCTTGTCGAAATAGTTGAGCTGGTTGAGGCGCAAAATACTGATTTCCCAGGCGTGCTGATTAAAGAGTTGGCCTTCATCAATCAGCAATTCGCGGCGGATCACTTTGTCGCGGGTGGTGGTGTTGCCGGTGAAATCAATGCGGCGCACGTAGTATTGCTTGCCTTCCTCGAACTTCATGGTCACGTTGATGCGTTTGGTGTCTTCATCAATATCGGTTTCCGGTGTGGGGACAAAGTCAATAAAGCCGTAGGTCCCGTAGATCGAGGTGTAATCTTTGAGAGCTTTGCGGATCTTGGCGGTGGAGAAGATGTCTCCCTGTTTCAAGGGGAATGCGTTCTTCAATGCATCGACTTTAAGCGAAAGAGCCTTGTCCGGATCGCTGCTGGCGATTTTGATGGTGCCCATGCGGTAGCGCTCGCCCTCGTCGATCGGGATGGTAATGTTGACGGCCTTGCCTTGCGTCCTGCCGGTGAGCGGAATGCCGAGTTTCCAGCCCTGGGTGTCGACATTCTCGAGGATGGGGTCCTTGACCAGCACCTTGAAATAGCCGTTGTCCTGATACAAGCCCTGGACACCCACTTGAATGTCCTCGATCAGCTTGTCGTGGTCGTAGGTCTTGGTGAGGACATTGATTTCGGTAATGTAGAGGGGAATGGCGTAGGGCCGGTCGTTGTGCATGGCGCGAATCAATTTGCGACGGCTGAAAGCTTTGTTACCGGTGAACTGAATCTTGCCGACTTTAACCTTTGGGCCCTCATTGATTTTGAAGACGAGGATGACGGCGTTGCTGGAAGCAATACGCTCAAACTCCGGGGTAACGGTGGCATACTGCCTGCCATGCTCGGCGAGGAGTTCTTTCAGGACGACTTCGGCTTTTTTGATGCGCGTGGGATCAAACTGGCTTTCCACCGTCAAGCCGACTTTCTTGTCCTTGAAGCGGTCCAGGATGTCGGACTCAGAGATGGACTTGATGCCATCATAGCGGATGCGGCGGATGACGGGCCGCTCGACCACGATGAAGGTAACGATCTTGCCGCCCGGTTTGTCCGGGGAATCTTCCACGCGGAGTTTAACGTCTTCAAAAAACTGCGTATTCCAGAGGGCCTGAAAATCACGGCGTAACGTGTCTTCGTTATAAGGATCACCTTGACGGGTGAAGATGCGTGCCTGCAGGGTGTCTTTGCGGATGCGGCGGTTGCCTTCCCAATCAATGCGCTGAACAAACTCCTGCACCTGCCCCTGATCGTTCTTCGTGTCTTGTTGGGAGCCTGGGAAGGCTTCGATTTTTTCCTCGAGAGTTTTTTCGTTCAGGGAGGCATGCAGGAGGAAATAGGTTTTCTTATCGGAGGGATGGAGGTCGGAGGCTCGAGCGAGAGAGGAAGAAGCGAAGAAACTGGACCCGCCAAGGATGGAAAGGGCCAACGTCAGTACAGCAACGCGGCAGCGGAATGCACGCTGGGCGTCCATTCCGGAGATAAAACAGACTATCCTTCGAGCGGCCATTGATGGGTTCAAGGCCGCGCCCCCAAATCCAAGATATTATTCTCCCGCCAGACCCGGCATGGGCTGGCCGCACATGCATCACGTGGCGATTCCCAAGAGGGCAAACCGCGTCGCGATCACACGTTGTTGCGTCAGATTCGCTAGTGGACGACTGGGGTTGCCTCGACAACCGGCCGGAATGCGAGGCCTTCCCCTGCAACATAAATCTGCAACGTCGCAGGCCTCTGAATTCCCCCCTGGATCAACGCCTCGGAGAGCGGATCTTCCACATATTTCTGGAGAGCCCGCCGCAGCGGCCGCGCGCCATAGTTGCGGTCCGCACACGTTTTCTCGAGGATCCACTGGCGTGCTTCGGGGGACAAGACAACCTGCACTTGGCGGTGAATCAGCGTATCGTTGAGCTGACCGACAAGTAGATCGATGATCCGGAGCAGGTCCTCATCGCCCAAAGGATTGAAAAGGATTACTTCGTCCAGCCGGTTCAAAAACTCCGGATTGAACGCACGCTTCACTTCTCCCAACACCAGATCTTCCATGCTCTTCAGACTGGCCTCATCGACGCCAGTTTGAAAACCGATCGAGGTGCGCTTCTGCAAATGCCGCGCGCCCAGATTGGAAGTCATGATGATAATGGTGTTGCGGAAATCAACCGTATTGCCGAGACCATCCGTCAACTGTCCGTCTTCAAACACCTGCAGCAGGATATTAAAGAGGTCGGGATGCGCCTTTTCAATCTCGTCCAATAGGATAACCGAATATGGCGTGCGACGCACGCGCTCCGTCATCTGCCCACCTTCTTCGTAGCCCACATACCCCGGAGGGGCGCCGATGAGTTTCGAGACGGAATGTTTTTCCATGAATTCGGACATGTCAAAGCGGATGAGCGATTTTTCCGAGCCGAACAGGAATTCCGCCAACCGCCGCGCCACTTCCGTTTTTCCAACGCCGGTCGGCCCGAGGAAGAAGAAGCAGCCGACGGGGCGCGAAGGAGATTTCAAGCCAGCGCGGCTGCGGCGGATGGCACGCGCAAGGGCGGTGATGGCCTTGTCCTGGCTGATTACGCGTTTGTGGAGTTCGGGTTCAATGCGCAGAAGTTTCTGTTGTTCGTCTTCCTTGATGGAGGTAACCGCGACGCCGGTCCAGCGGGAGACGACCTCTTCGATGTCTTCCCGAGTGACGATGCCGGTGGAGGCGTCATCCAGTTTGTAACGCTCCCGCAAGCCGCGCAGATTTTCCTTCTCCTTGCGCTCCTCCTCGGAATAGAAACGCGCCTTTTCGAACTCATGAGCGGCAATCGCCGATTCCATGCGGTGAGTAATAAACTTGACGCGCTTCTGGACTTCGCCGACTTCGTCGGGAACGGAGGCCTGGCGCAGTTTCACGCGGGCGCCCGCTTCGTCGATCAGGTCAATGGCCTTGTCTGGCAGGAAGCGGTCGGGGATATAGCGGTTGGAAAGGTAGACGGCATAGCGCAGCGCTTCGTCGGTATAGCTGACAGCATGGAATTTTTCATAGCGCTCGCGCACGCCGCTGATCACCTGGATGGCTTCGTCTTCGCTGGGAGCGGGAACTTTGACGGCCTGGAAACGGCGCTCGAGCGAACGGTCTTTTTCCACTGACTTGCGGTATTCGCCGGGAGTGGTGGCGCCGATGCACTGAATTTCTCCGCGGGAAAGCGCGGGCTTAAGAATATTGGCGGCATCCAGCGAACCTTCCGCGGAACCCGCTCCCACCAGGGTGTGCAGCTCATCAATGAAGACGATGGCGTTCTGGCTCTCCATCAATTCTTTCATGATGGTCTTCAGGCGCTCTTCAAATTGCCCGCGATACTTGGTGCCCGCGACGATCAGGGAGAGGTCCAGGGAAAGGATGCGCTTATCAGAGAGGAAAGGCGGCACATCGCCATCGGAAATGCGCTGCGCGAGTCCTTCGACGATGGCGGTCTTGCCTACGCCGGGTTCGCCGATCAGCACCGGATTGTTTTTCGTGCGGCGGCAAAGAATCTGGATGACCCGCTCGACTTCGTTCTCGCGTCCCACGAGCGGATCGAGCGCGCCCTCGGAGGCCGATTGCGTCAGGTCGCGGCTAAACTCCGCCAACAGCGAAGTTTCTTTTGGCCGGGCCGCCGCCGTCTTCTCTCCGGTTGTACGCGCAAGTTCCTCGCGCAACGCGGAAAGGCGCAAGCCGCGCTCCATCAAGATTTCGGCGCCAAAACATTTTTCTTCCCGCAGAATGCCCAGCAAGAGGTGCTCCGTGCCCACGTGCTTGTGGCCCAAGCGCTCGGCTTCCTCCGCGGCCATGTTCAGGATGCGCTTGCACTCCGCGCTCAAAGGCACTTCCACGGACGTGGAGATGCGCTCGCGAATGGTGATGCGCGCTTCGATCTCTTTGCGGATGGATTCGATGGAGCCCTGCTGACGCAGGAACCGGTTGGCGAGCGCCTTGTCTTCGCGCATCAAACCAAGCAAGAGATGCTCAGTCTCGATATAGGGGCTACCATACTGGCTGGCCTCGTACCTGGCGAAAAATATGACACGTCGCGCTTTTTCTGTGTATCGTTCGAACACGATTAGCTCGCTTCTCCCCCGGGGGTTTCCCTCGCATCGGCTTTCACCGAGCGAGTCCGCAGAATGCCGTGCTCCAGCCCCACGATGCGGTCACACCGTGCCGCCAGCGCCAGGTTGTGCGTCGCAATCAGCGACGTCAGGCGAAGCGTACGATGCAGCCGCTCCAACAGCCCAAACACGGCCCAAGCATTCAGCTCGTCCAGATCTCCGGTCGGTTCATCCGCCAGCAGCACTTTGGGCCCGGTGACGAGCGCCCGGGCAATCGCAACACGCTGCTGCTCCCCGCCCGAAAGTTCTCCCGCGAGGTGTGCGGCCCGCTCCTGCAGACCGACTTCCGCCAGCCACTTGCGCGCTTCCGTCAGTGCGAATTCCTGTGGCTCTCCTCGCACCAGCAGCGGCATCGCTACGTTTTCTGCCGCCGAAAAATCCGGCAACAATTGATGCCTCTGCCAGAGAAACCCCACGGCACGATTGCGGTATTCTGCAAGCGCCGCGTCTTCCTGCGTTTCAATCGCTTTATTTTCAAAGTATACTGTACCGCTTGTTGGAGTGTCTAGCGCGGCCAGCAAGTGCAATAAAGTGCTTTTTCCAGCGCCGGATGGCGCAACCACCGCGACCATCTCTCCTTCGCGCAATTCCAGGCTGGCGTCCACCAATACTTCGAGTTTTTTTTCGGGCGTCCCGTAGGTTTTCTTTAGACCGCGCGCTTCCAGCACGCGTGGCGCGTTCGCCAGTCTCTCGGTGATGTGTCCGGAACCCATCGCTGCCGTTTTTCCGTCTCCTCGGTGCCGCGTTGCTGGTGAGCGTCGTCGCGTTGGCCCAAAATCTCCCGATACCTTAATAGTTAGATGCCATGCCATGCGGTGGGGGTCGGGCCCATGGGGCAAATGGCACTTTGCAGTGCTGGCAAACCCACTGCTTTTCCCATTTCCTTCCCTCCCTTACCTACGTCGTATGAGAGGACAATTCTCCTTGATCGGCACGCCGCTAAGCGATTGTTTTTCAATCTCTTAGTGGTAGTTCTGAGAACCTGTGTACAGCTCGTCAATCCCGTATTGCTCTTCCAGTAGACTTTGGGTCTAGTAGGAGCAAATCAGGCACCAAATATCAGCACCCCGAAAACCTGGCTGGCGACCTGGATTTGAATGTCACTCAAATCTAAGAATCTCCACTGGCAGGAGCCGCGAAGCCTCTTTTGCCGGGAGCAACGTAGCCACGATGGCAATGCCCATGGCAGCGATGGCGATCCACATGCCGTCCAAGAAACTCGCGTGAAAGGGCACGAACGGTACGGCGTAGACCTGAGGATCGAGGGGAATCAGGTGGAACTTTCCAGCAACCAAACTGAAGCCATAACCGATCACGAGCCCAATGAGAATTCCCGTGGCGCCAATGGCAATTCCCTGGTACAGGAAAATGCGGCGAATTTGTTCGCGGCGCGCTCCCATGGAGAGCAGCACGGCAATGTCTTTCGCGCGGTCGGTGACGGTCATGGAAAGTACGACGAGAATGTTCAAGCCTGCCACAAACGTAATCAGGCCCATGAAAATCGCGGTGACCAGTTTTTCCAAGCGCAGGGCGCGGAACAGCGCACGGTTTTCGTCCATCCAGGTCGTCGCCAGGAAGCCCTGCCCTGCCGCATGCTCGACTGCGCGAGCGATCTCGCCGGCTTTTTCCGGGTTGCTCAGGCGAAATTCCAGAACATTGACAATGTCTCCGGATCCCGCAAGCGATTGGGCTGCCGGCAGAGTTACGAAACACCAGTTCTCGTCGTAATCGTAGAATCCCGAATCGAAGACGCCGGTCACACGGAATCTGCGGGTGCGGGGCATCAAGCCGAAGGGCGTCAACCGGCCCTGCGGGCTCGTCAGCGTGACGTAATCGCCGGGCTGCATCTTCCACTCGTCGGCGAGTTGCTTGCCGACCAGGAGCCCGTCGATGTCCTCGGCATCCGGCGAAAAATCCAAGCGCCCGGCTGACAGTTTCTGCAGGGCTTCATCGGCCTTTTTCTCGAGCGCGACATCAATGCCCTTGGTCACCATGCCACGGGCTTCTCCGCCAAACGACAGCAGCACGGTCTGATAAATGGCCGGAGTAACGGAGCGCACACCCGGAATTTCCGAGAGTTGTTGGGCGAGCACCTGATAATTGGGAATGCCGCCAGAACCGGGGCGCGTCAGAGAAATGTGCGCGGTGACGCCGAGCAGGCGATCCTGAAGGGTTTCGCGGAAGCCGGTGTTCATGGCCAACGCAATGACGAGAGTGGCCACACCCGCCGCCACACCAAGTACAGAAAACAAAGTGACCAAACGGAGGACGGTGGGGCGGTTGGGAGACCTGAGGTAGCGGCGCGCCACCATCCATTCGAAGCGCATGGCGCGGCCGGCCCCTATGCCTTATGGCCTTGCGGAGCGGCCTGTTCGCCAGGGGCCGCTTCGGGGCGGAGAAGTGGGAAAAGAATAACGTCGCGAACGGAATGGGAATCGGTGAGGAGCATGGTCAAGCGGTCAATGCCGATGCCTTCGCCAGCGGTTGGGGGCATGCCGTGACAAAGAGCGCGAATGTAGTCCAGATCGACTTGCTTGGGAACTTCGTCTCCGCCATGGGCGATCTGTGCGAGGAACCTGCGCTCCTGCTCGGCGGGATCATTGAGTTCGGAGAAGCCGTTGCCAATTTCCATGCCTGCGGCGTAAATTTCAAAACGCTCGGTCAGCGAAGGGTCATCCGACTTTTGCTTCGACAACGGAGAAATATCCGTAGGATAGTCGTACAAAATCGTTGGCTGGATCAGCTTGTCTTCGGCAATGGTCTCGAAGAGCAGACCAGTCCACTCACCGTCGGAGAGCTGTCCCTTTGCTGCAGCATACTCTGCATGGTTCGCCTTGGCCCAGACGTTGTACCTTTCGGCCGCTTGCTGTGGACCGCCTGATGCGGCCAGTTCATCGAGCGTCGGCGGCGTGCCGGCTCCCGATGGCCAGTATTTGAGGATGGCTTCGCGCATTGTGAGGCGCGTAATTTTTCCGAAGTCCAATTCGTGTTCGCCATACCGCACGACCGTCGAACCGGTGATGTTCAAGGCTAGCTGGGCGAACAAGAGCTCGTTGAGTTCCATCAAGTCCCGGTAATTGCTGTAGGCCTGATAAAACTCGAGCATGGTGAATTCAGGATTATGCTGGGTGGAGATGCCCTCATTGCGGAAATTGCGATTGATCTCATAGACGCGGTCGAAGCCGCCGACCGTCAAGCGCTTCAAATAAAGTTCTGGAGCAATGCGCAGGTAAAGATCAATGTCCAGGGTGTTGTGGTGAGTGATGAAAGGCCGGGCCGTCGCTCCGCCCGCGATGGGGTGCATCATGGGCGTTTCCACTTCAATGTAGCCGCGGGCATCGAAGAAATGCCGGAGTTCCCGGATGATGCGTGCTCGAGTCTGGTACACCTCGCGCGACTTCTCGCTTACTATGAGGTCCAGGTAGCGTTGGCGGTAGCGCAGTTCGATGTCCGAAAGGCCGTGCCACTTCTCCGGCAAGGGCAGAAGAGCCTTGGAGAGAAAGAACAACTCTTCCACCCAGATGGACAATTCGCCGGTTTTTGTACGGAACAAGTGGCCACGCACACCGATGTGGTCTCCTAGGTCCAGTAGGTGGAACAACTGGAAGCCCTGGTCCCCCACGACATCCTTCCTAACATAGATCTGGATGCGCCTGCCGGCGCCTTGCAGGTGTGCAAAACCGGCTTTGCCCATCAGGCGGTAGGAGACAATCCTGCCAGCAACGCGCACATCCTTGCGGTTAGCCTCCAACTCTGGCCCTTGCACAGCGGCATAGTCTTTGACCAGATCCGCGGGGCTATCCGTCCAGCGAAACTCCCTTGGAAATGCTTCATGGCCAAGGGCTTGTATCTGCTCCAGCTTCTTCAGGCGCTGCTCGAATTGATCCCGCGGCTCAAATTCCAAGTGTGCGTCTTTCCTTTCCAGAGGGTTGTATTGGGAGTATAAAGGCGGCGGTTGAGGAGGGCAAGGAATCCTCAACTGTTGCGGGCTCTGGAAGGTTGAACGGGCTTGCAAGCCGTTTTGGGAAAAGTATGCAAAATCAAACAGACAAGAATTGTTACTATTGTCTAATCTTTCTGGTAAACTCCATAGTCTCGCTCAACGGAGGTACCCTGTGCGGCCCCACCCTTCCTCTTTGCGCAACGGATCAGTGTCTCAAGATTGGAGAACTCCACTTTCCAAAGAGAAATCGCAAGCTTATTTGCACATCCTTCATCAGCTTGAGACATGCTACGCCATGTTCAGTGTCAATCTGGATGAAGCCCTTGGCCTGCGAAGCTATGGGCGTATCGCCAAGGCACAGCAGGTATTGAGCGTGTCGTCGGCGCTGTGCGAAAGATTGAGCGCACCTTTGATCAGCCTGCTTCGCGCGATGCTGTTGCATGCGCGGCATGCCAGTACGGCGCCGAATCTGACGTCCTTGGATCCACAAAACTTCCAGCATGCACGAAGCCAGCGAGTGGCGCGGTTCAATAGTGTATTCAGCAAGGTGCTGCTGACTCGGCGATCGCAATTTCTACAGAAGATCTCCACACTGATCGAGCTGGTTGAGGAATTGACGAGCAAATTCCAGGCCTCTTCAGAGGAGATTTTTGAGGGTGACCCCTTACACCCGGATGGCGAATGGGAGGTCCTCGATGCCTCTCATTACGATCTGAATACGTGTCTGCGGGAGACCGTGGTTCTGTTCAAGTCTTTTTTGCATGCCCTGCCGGAAAACCAACTCCAGCAGTTCCTTTCCACCGTTCATGAGCAGACCGCCGCGAGCGAGGGATATGTTCCTGCCAAGGCCCACTATCTTGTCCATAGACGGATGGCCGCTATCAAGGGACAATAGGCTCGACCTGCAGGCGTGGCCGCGACTCATGCAACCCGCGGAGGGCTTTCCGCCTCCTAATGGTGCATATGTGCGCAACCACCTTGATACCAGGTACAACTCTTGGAGGGATTCGGCGCATCCGAAGAGGAAGAAGCGCCGCTATTGCACAGTTGGCCCGACAACGACCAACCGATCCGGTAGCGTGGACCGAGGCGGAGGCCATCCGCCGCGCGCAATCGGGAGATGCAGCTGCTTTTGAGTTTCTGTACCAAATGCACAGCCGCAGGGTGTATGCCTTGTGCTTGCGGATGGTCAGTAACCCGGCGGATGCGGAAGATCTTGCGCAAGAGGCATTTTTGCAGCTCTTTCGGAAGATCGGCACGTTTCGAGGTGAATCGGCCTTTTCGACGTGGTTGCATCGCATGACGGTAAACGTGGTGCTGATGCGGCTGCGGAAGAAGACACTGCCGACCGATTCGCTGGAAGAGACGGTGGATCCGGATGCCGAAAACAGCGGGCCGAAGCGGGACGTCGGAGCGGTCGATTTGCGATTATCCGGCGCGGTGGACAGGGTGAACCTCGAACGCTCGATTGAGAAGTTACCTCCGGGGTACAAGACCGTGTTTGTTCTTCACGACGTCCAGGGCTTCGAGCACAATGAGATCGCGGGCATCATGGGTTGCTCCGTGGGAAATTCCAAGTCGCAGCTGCACAAAGCGCGTACACGGCTCCGCGATTTGCTTCAGGAGGAGCTCCGGGCCCAGGCGCGGCAGGAACGGCAAGCGGCGAAATCCCATACGGGCTCGGAGGGTTGAGCTACTATGAAGATTCTCCTCAGGTCCGAACGCGCAGCGAATGGTTTCAAGGGTTTTTCAGGGAGGGGCGGCCGATGCCTTTCCCAACGGGGTTGGAAGTATGCAGTGTAAAGAATTAGAAGCGGTTCTGGAACAAGAAGGACTGACGCCGTTGCCACCGGCAGCGCGCGCGCACCTGGCGGAATGCATGTCTTGCCAGGGCTTTTTTGCGGATCTCACCACGATTCAATCGCTGGCCCAGGAACTGCCAGCGGAGGCGGATCCGCCGGAGCGCTTGTGGGTTTCTTTGCGGGCGCAACTGGCGGCCGAAGGGGTGATCAAGGAAGAAGCAAAACTGACCCCGGATACGCCGTGGTGGCAGAGCATCACAGTTTGGCTAAGGCCGCGTACTTTGGCGACTGCGGCAGCGGGTATCGTCCTGCTTGTCACTGGGGTATTTTTGTCGCAGAAGCCCGCGACAAAAACATATCTTGCGGTGATTCCCAATCGGCCAGCACCATCGCCTGTTTCCAATTCCGTGGCTCCCCCAGTTGTAGTCCCCCCTGTACGAAATTCTACGGTGACGCCGCGTCCTTCCCCGACCGAAGAGGCCATGGCGAATGGTGGATTGATCCTGAATCAGGCCGAACTCTCTGTCCCCAATATGCAGCTTGCCGGGAATTCCACGGTGGACGCATCGCTGCGGGACAATTTGCGCACCGTGAACGAGTTCATTGCTGAATGCCAACAGCACTTGAAGCAGCACCCCGAGGACGAATTGGCCCGGGAATATCTGGAAAGCGCTTATCAGCAAAAAGCGGAATTGTTGGCCGCTATGATGGATAGCGGAGGGAGCGAGCACTAATATGCAGCCGCAAGGAATCCTACGGATCGCGTTTTCAGTTTTGGGCGTGGGCCTGCTGGTGTGCGCCGCCGCGCCCGCTTGGGGCGGCAGCCCAGAGCACCAGGAACGGCATTTCATCGTGAAGGACCACCCGTTTGTGGTGCTCCAGAACATCGTGAACGGGCGGATTGAAGTGAAATCCTGGAAGAATTCCGAGGTTGTGGTGAGCAGCACGTCGGCTCCCGGCCAAGTCGGCATCGACATCGAGCAGGTGGGTGATCGCATCGAAATCAACGCCAATTCCCTGGAGCCCGGCTCAGAGCCCAATGAAGTCGAAGTTAATTTTCAGTTGACGGTTCCCGAGAAAACCGAACTGCAATTGCGAACGCAGACCGGGCTCATCTACGTTGAGCAGGTCAACGGTGACATGAAACTGCAGAGCGTGGCAGGTGACGTACATCTGAAGGAAGTCTCCGGCTACATCATCGTGAAGACGACCGGGGGCACGCTGATTTGCACGCAATGTGCGGGGAAGCTGGAATTCACGACCATCAGCGGCAACGCGCAAATCCTGCAGCCCACCCTTACGAGCTTGAACGCGATGACCACGACCGGCAACATCCTGTACGATGGGGATTTTATGCACACCGGGATGTACAGCATGAACAGCGGCCGGGGGCTCGTGGAGGTGCGGTTTTCCGGCAATGATTCGTTTGATCTGAAAGCGCAGACGCTTCTGGGCCACGTGGACAATCAGGCGGCCGCGTTTTTAAAACCGGACACGCACGGCGGCCACCACACAGTTTCAAAGTTCAGCAAGGGGTTGTTTGGTACGGTGGGTCAAGGGCTGGCCAAGGTCGAACTCTCTTCCTACAGTGGTACAATTCGAATTCTGAAGCGCGATTAGTTTGCGCTTTCCGGAATTGTGAATTCACCTCTAATCGCTCGCAGTGCGGCACCACGCACACCCATTCTTTGCCTTGCCGGGTTCATGGGTTCCGGCAAAAGCACGGTCGGAACCCGCCTCGCAAAGCAACTCGGCTGGCGCTTCGTGGATCTCGATGAAAAAATCGAGGAAGTGGCCGGGATAACGATACCGGAGTTTTTTGAACGCCACGGGGAACCCGCGTTTCGACAATTGGAAGCCGCGCAACTGCGTGGCGCGCTGGGCCGCGCCGTGGAACGCCTGGAGCCAACGATCGTGGCGCTGGGAGGCGGCACCTACGCGCAAGCCGGAGCGCCGGAATTTCTGCGCAACGCCGGCATACCGGTGATCTGGCTCGATACACCGATCGAAGTGCTCTTGTCCCGTTGCATGATGATGACCGGGCGGCCGTTATTCCGCGACGAAGCCAGCTTTCGCGCGCTCTACGCCCAGCGCCTGCCTTCTTACCAGCTTGCTGATTACCGCGTCGAAAGTTCCGGCGACCCTGCGGCCGTGGTCGGAGAAATTTTGCGTCGCGGCATTGCCGGAATCACGGACCAGCTTCCGGATGAGCATTTAGCCGTGGGTGGCCCGGAGGAATCCTGAGGGGGATACGATGGAGAGGAATCTAATGAGGGGGAAAATACCGGCAATCTTCGGCGCGCTGTTTCTTTCGGTCTTTTGCCTTGGCGCGCCGGCCCGGGGCGCCCAGAAGAAGGGTGCCGCTGGCAGCGTGTTAGCGCCCGACAAAGGGAAGCTCAACATTCTGCTCGATGGCAAATCCGTGGGGCGTGAAGAATTTGAGATTGTTTCGTCCAGCGGCGGCTGGACCGCCAAAGGCACCACCAAAATCAATCCACCGGGAGGAGTTTCTTCCACAGTGACCGGGACGCTTATGCTGCAGCCCGGCGGGGCTCCCACCAGTTATGACTGGTCTTCGCAGGCCGAGAAGAATAATGCCGCGCACATCGTTTTTGAGAATGGAGTCGCCAAAATCACGCTACAGATGCAAGGCGCGCGGCCTTTTGAACAGGACCTTTCCTTCTCTTCCCCGCTCATCGCGGTTCTGGACAACAATCTTTACTACCAGTATGAGGTGCTGGCGCGAATTTACGATTGGTCGCACCGCGACTCGCAGACATATTCGGTGTTGATTCCTCAGGAAATGACACCGGGAACGATCACGGTGGATTGGGTTGGCGCCGTGAGCGCCGAGGGGAAGGCCTACGAGGGGCTCAAGGTGAAAACGACAGACCTGGAGATCATGCTATACCTCGACACCAACCACCGGCTGATGCGGCTGGAAGTCCCCTCCGCCAAAGTGGTCGTCGTGCGCGAATAACCTGCCGCGGCCCCGCCACCCAAACAACAAATACGCGAGTGTTCGGTAACGATGCATGATACGGCGGGGCTATAGTTGGTAATGTCACTCTTGCGCCCGAGCGGGCGCAATGGGGACCTGCGATGCACAGCCGCGCCATGCGGGAGTATGCAGTCCGACGCGGCTGGATGATCGCCGTGCAATTCCGAGATCGCCCGACGGTTGCATATCGGGCGCACTTCGGTAAGGCGTATTCTGGAGTCAAGGCAGGATGGAACAATCAGAAGCTGATATGGAAAAGCCAGAGCTGAAGCAGTTCGGGGAGCTCACCCGCGAAGACTTTGATCGACACCCTGTGTGGATCGGTTGTCATACCGCCGATTATGACGAGCCATGGTATGAAGATACCGACGAAGAGACGTTCCGGCCATGGACTGGCGATCTGCCCGTGGACGCGTCGGAAGGTATGCTGCTTGTCAAAGCGACATTCGAACTACGGGATGGGAGTAGACATCCGGGGTTCTTAACGCCCGCTCCGAATCCGGGCGACCTCGGAACACTGCAACCTCAGATATTTGCTGGAGGTCGGTGCTTTGGATTCTGGGGAGGTATGTTTGGAGTCCCAATCGAGGAGCGGCAGTCTCTCTACGCCGTCCTCGGAAAAAAGCCGGATGAGGTCTTTCCACTGCGGTTCAGCGTTGATCCAACCCTGGCTACCGGGGGCACCAGTGGTCAGGTTTCGGGATTCTATCGGTTTGCCATCGGCGACAGAAGGGCACAAGTCGAACTCTGAAGTGGCCGAACGAAGAAGCCGCACCACCTTTCACTATTCAGCGCAGCTTTATCCTAAGGTCACACAAAAACGGCGCCCCGATGATTGGGGAGCGCCGTCTTTGTCAAAAACCACTTGCGAGATTTACCCTAACGCGCCAAGGGGCGTTGAAATACCGGCATTCCCGGACGCCGCAGCGGATAGCCCTGTGGCTGACCATGGGCTTGCGCGGGAACGAGCCCATTCGAATGGCTGGCGTGTCCAATGTGCCCGTGCTGCCCGTTGCCATTCGCCGGCGCGGGCTGCGGTAGCCGAGCCGGGTTACCGATAGGGCGGAGAGTGATGGGGGCCGCATTGACGTGGTCGCTGATGGCCTGCAAGCGCTTGAGAATGGATTGCCATTGTTCCCAATCCAGTTGGCGCAGGAACGGCCGCAAACCTTGAATGAAAGGATCTTCGAGCAGCGCTTCGCCGTCGGACTCCGGAATAAAAAACCGGTTGAGGCCCACGTTCAACGCTTCGGAGATTTTCTCGAGTGTGCCGAGGCTAGGGGTCATCTGCCCGCTCTCGATACGGGAAAGGTACGAGCGGCTGACCTTGGAGCGCGCTTGAAGCTGGCTCTGCGTCATGGTCCGCGATTCCCGGAGTTGGCGAATCCGCTGGCCGATATTCTCGACCGTCTCTTGATTCGGGAACTTCGGTGTGAGGACCTCCGCAGCTTCCTGCTCTTGCGGCGCCTCTTGCGGGATGAGGTATTCCATCCGCTGAGGCAGCGCGCGCACACAGCGACGGCAGTTGCCGGTGCGCGTCCGGTATTGGACCAGTCCGCACGTTTTGCAGCGTATGACTTCGCGATCCATTTCCAATGAATTCAACGTTGCTTCTTTTTCCATTTGTGCCGACACCGGAACTCCTCGTTTGACTTGTTTATTTCCGGCGTGCGGATAGGTGAGGAACGTCGGAACGTTCTTGGGGGGAAGGCAGTTACTGGCGCGATGGGAGTGTGGCTTGAATTACTATTCGGTGTCAAGAGTATTCTTCAAAAATTTATGTGGGGAACAGCCGAAATCGCCGGTGTTTACGCCATGTTTTCGCCTGTACGGCCGTACAAGGATCAGGGAAATCCGCAGCCCATTGGGTTCGCGGCAGAGCGACACAACTATATGTTGTGCTTTGGGTGCTTTCCGGCGCTACTTTTCAATTCGTCACATTCCAGTTCCGCTTTGGGTATGCTATCCCTTCTCCCGGAGGTATTCCCCTCATGCCGACTCGCGAAGACGCCTGGCAACTGCTGTGCGAGTACACACAATCGGAAAGTTTGCGCAAACACATGCTGGCCGTGGAAGCGTGTGTGCGCGCTTATGCCAGGAAGTACAACGCCGACCAGGAACTGTGGGCAATAGCGGCGTTACTGCACGATTTTGATTACGAGCGTTGGCCGAACGCCAAGCATGCAGCAGATCGCGAGCATCCTTCCGAGGGCGCCAAAATCCTCCGCGAGCGTCATTATCCGGAGGAGATGATTCGCGCCATTCTCTCGCACGCGGATTACACCGGCGTGGCGCGCGAGTCGCTGCTGGAGCACACGCTTTTCGCGTGCGACGAACTGGCGGGCTTCCTGACTGCCTGCGCGTATGTTCGCCCATCGAAAAGTATTCTTGATCTGGAAGTAAGCTCGGTGAAAAAACGCATGAAGGACAAGGCGTTTGCGCGTGGCGTCAACCGCGAAGACGTCGTAAAGGGGGCGGCCGAACTCGACGTTCCCCTGGACGAGCACATTGGGTTTTGTATAGCGGCGATGAGGGAGCAGGCGGACGCCCTCGGCCTGCGCGGTTCGCTGTAGCGATCCGCTGTTTTCCTTGGCTGCGCGCGGGTTCGAATGCCTGATCATTAACTCCGCCACATCTTTGCCAACTAGTGGCTCTGCGCCTGCCAAGGGGTCGATCTTCGCGCCCAGATGAAAACGGGAGTGTTGCCAACCTCGTGTATTGACATCGGAACGGGTGATGCCACGAAAAAATGGGGCGCGATCACACTAGCTGTTACGTGTCCTTGCGCCCCATACCTCTCTTCGATATTCAACCGTTCTGCTCTTAACCCCTAATCCGACATTTCTTGAATCTTCCCCAACTTATGACCCTCGGAGTGAATCAACGCCGGAACGGGCCCTGTCGGTAGAGCGAGCGACGTCACGATCGTATGAATCGACCTGCCCCGATTACTCAACACAAAACTCACCGTGATGGTGGTGGGGCCAGGGCTGTCAATCGTAAATGTCCCCGTGCAATCGGAATACACCTTGTACGTCCCAGTCTCGTCCGTATGGAACCCTGTCACCGGATCTGTGGGTGGGGGAACCGGGGGTTTCTTCGCATTGGGACTCGACATCACGTAATCCACCTGCGTTAGACCACCTGTTCCATCGAAATGTGTCATCGCCACCCCTTCGCGCTGCACCGGCTGAACGGTGCCCGTAACGTCCGTCATCCAGATTGTCCCGGACACTGTAAACGCATAGTCCCCTTTCAGCGTCGCATCGCTGCATCCTTCATTGCCACCGTCCTGTGCTTTCGCCACTGCACCCATAACTCCCATCAGAAATATCCCTGCAACCATCGCCTTCCATGCAAAACCTCTCATAGCCAGCCTCCATTTTCATTTGCCACCGGTCGTGCCGGGGGTAGCCGCCATATTCGACGCAACGCGGTTGCTCTACAATGGAGCCGGCCTGAAGCTTTCCTGTACTTTCCCTGAAGCCCGAAACGTCTCCCTTTCTTCAAGTTACATCGATCCCCCACGCTGCACCTCTTCACCTTCACAAGAGAAACCTCCGCAAATCATCCCTTTGTCTCCGTCCGGCGAACACGTAGAATGAGGTTGCGCGCCAGCGTGTGGCCCACATGCCTCACGAAACCTTACGATTTGAAGACTTCGAGCTCGACCCAGCCTCCTTCGAGTTGCGCCGCACCGGCCGTCTCGTCAAACTCGAACGCATTCCCCTCCAGTTGCTTTTCCTGCTCGCCGAGAACCGCGACCGTCTCGTCACGCGAAAGGAAATCCTCCTGGCCATCTGGGGTAAAGATGTCTTCGTTGACGCCGACAACAGCATCAACACCGCTGTCCGCAAAGCGCGCCAAGCCCTCGAAGACGATCCCGAAAATCCTCGCTTCCTCCGCACCATTCCCGGGAAAGGCTATCGCTTCAGCGCTCCAGTCAGCTCGTCAGCCCCTCCTTCCCCTGAAGTGGCCGATCTTCAGCTGGGCCAGCCGTCACGAAAGCGCCTGCCGAAGTGGCCCGTCCTGGCCGCCCTCGTTCTCGTCGCATTGGTAACCACAGGACTCATTCTACGTTCCCGTCTGACCAAGCCTCCCAAAACTCTCCCGAAAAAAGCCATGCTCGTCGTTCTACCGTTCGTGAACATCAACGGTGATCCCCGTGAGGACTACTTCGCCGATGGCATGACCGAAGAGATGATTACCCAGCTCGGCAGCCTCGATCCCCAGCATCTGGGCGTCATTGCCCGCACCTCTTCCATGCAGTACAAAGGCGCCAAAAAAGGTGCCGCTCAGGTGGCTCGCGAGCTTGGCGTGGACTACTTGCTCGAAGGCAGCGTGCGCCGCTCTGGTCAGCGCATCCGCGTCACCGCTCAGCTCATCCAGGCCAGCGATCAAACCCATCTCTGGGCCGCTGATTTCGATCGTGACCTCATCGAGGTCTTGAAACTCCAGAGCGATATCGCGCTCGCCATCTCCAGCAAGATCCAATTGACCCTGTCGCCTCCCGCACGCGCCCGCCTCGCGGAAGCGCCATCACTCAACGCCGCCGCCTACGAAACCTATCTTCAAGGTCTTCATGACTGGGATCTCCGCACCAAACCCGCCGTATTACGCGCCGTCGCGGAGTTTCAGCAGGCCATTGCCCTTGATCCCAATTACGCTCCCGCCCACGCCGCGCTCGCCCGCGCCTTCAGTCTGGCTCCCGTCTTCGGTGCCATGACCTCCATGGAATCAATGCCCAAAGCACGTGAGGCTGCTCAGCGTGCCATCAGTCTGGATCCCTCTCTCGCTGCCGGGCATTCCACTCTCGGTTTTGTTTTGGCTCACTACGATTTTAACTGGCCCGCTGCCGAAGGCGAATATCTACGCGCTCTCGATTTGAATCCGAACGACGCCTACGCCCACTTCTTCTATTCCAACAGCTATCTCTCCCCGCTCGGCCGTCACGCCGAAGCCATCGACGAGATGCAGAAAGCCGCCGCCATCGATCCCTTCTCCGCCCCCGTGCAATCCTTCCTCGGCCGCACCTACATCTGGGCTCGCCAATACGACAAGGCCCAGGCGCAATTCCGCAAATGCGCTGAGATGTTTCCCGGATTCGCCATCGATCACGAACGCCTGGCACAGCTCCTTGCCTTTTTGGGAAAATTCGAGGACGCCATCGACGAAGACACAAAAGCACGATTGCTAGCCGGCGAAGAGGAACACTCTGCCCTGCAAAAAGAAGCAGCGCTCCGCCACGCCTTGGCCGCCGGCGGCTCGCAAGGTTACTGGAAGCAACTCCTTGAATTTACGCAGCTCCCCGTCAATCCACCCGAAACCTACAACTCGCCCTTTGGCACCGCGATTCTCTCTGCTCAGCTTGGTGAAAAATCCAAAGCGTTGGATGCCCTCGAAAAGGCCTATGGACAGCGTTCTCTCGCGATGACTGAACTTGCCATCGAACCCGCCTTCGATTCCCTTCGCCCCGACCCCCGCTTCCAATCCCTCCTCCACCGCACAGGCCTTGAGAACTAAGCGCCCAACCATTGACACACCCATGCTCCCTCATCTTCCGTCGCCGAAGCCCTCTTTTACGCCGGGTTTGGCGAACACACTCAGGCCCTGGATGCGCTCGAGCGCGCTCTGTAAGTACGCGACGTCCACCTGGCATTCCTGCCAGTCGACGCCAAGTGGGATCCGTTCCGCGAGGAAGTGCGTTTCCGTTCGTTGCTCAAAGCTTGCGGCTTCGCCGGTTCTTGAGCGTTGAACTGCATACCAAGAGAGAGTTTCCGGAGCTGAGCTCTCCAGCCACCTGTTGATCCGGACCGCTCGTCTCGCCGCAATCAACCGGGACGACCGAAGAATTCTTATTGGCGCGATCTATCACAAAGAGGGCAGCGCTGGTCAAGTACCTTGCATTGCGGTGAAGTTATTTTTTCTTCGCGGCGAGCTTTTTTATCAGCGTGCTTGCTTTAATCGCATCCGCGTCGTTTTCGAAACCGATCACGGCGGAGTACTTTCTGCCAATCACCTGCGCCACCAGGAAATCCAGGTTGACGCCCGCTTCGGCTATGGCCTGCGCGATAGCGTGCCCGAGTCCGGGCCGGTCATCTCCCTCGACGACAAGTGCAGGAATCGAAGCCATTGCCAGTCCCGCGCCCTGCGCCGCTTGCGTCGCTTTCTTGCTCTTGATTGGATACAGCTCCACCGCAGCTTTCGCACTTTCCCCCGGATAGCGGTACCCCATTACAATCTGCAGGTCTGCTCCCGCCTCGGCCAGCGGCCCCAGCGTGCCAGCCAGGGTTCCGGCCTTGTGCTCGAGTTCTTTCCGCCACAACGTGATGCGTTTCACTGTTACGGCCATGGTCGTTTCCTCCCGTCAATCCGCGATGAGCCCGATGAGAGGCATCCTAACTCGGCCCAGCGCTTTGCTCAATGCCGGATTCGCTGGAGCAGCCAGTCGCAGCGGCCTACAGCAAGTGCAAAGTGCTAACATGGCGGTAGCGAAGAACCATCAGGCTGGGCGAAAGAACGGTTCCCTCCCTTGCAAACACTAAATGAGATTTCGATAGACGCGGCGTACGAGGCGGCCCGACAGCGCACGGGCAATCCGCTGGAACTGGAGTTGGCGTTCACACGCGCCTACAGGGAGTGCGCGGTAACGCATGCGTTCGCTCGGGAGTTGAAGTGCCTGGGGGTGATGTTTCCCGCGATACTTTTGCCGATCGAGCCGAGTGACCTGCTGGCAGGGCGAATCCGCTATCCGCTGGTAGGATTCAGCGCGGAAGCGATGGGGTTGGGTTATTACTGCCGGGAAGACGAGATTCGAGAGGTCTTGCGGCTGGCTGAGCTGCCGCCGGAGAAATCAGGCGAAGTCGAAGAAATGCTGGAGTTCTGGAGAGGCGAGAATACGCAAGCCAAAACGCGGGCTGCTTATCCACCCGCAGTGCGGGAGGCGCTGCCGAGCGATAATTGGACGGTTGAAAGTGGCATCGTTTTCCCGCTGTATCGAATGGCTGGAACGGTCCCGGATTATGGCAAGCTGCTGCGATTGGGAATCCCTGGACTGCGGAGGGAGTTGGAACAACGGATCGGTGACGCGCTGCCGGGGACAGAGGAATCGCGGCTGCTCCAGCATCTGCAAGGTGCGGTCGAGATTCTGGAGAACGCCTGCCGACATTATGCCAAACAGGCAGAATTGCAAGCATCACATGCCACGGATGCCGCAGTTAAGGAACAGTTGCAAAACATGTCGCAGTGCCTTGCCGGATTGCCTCTCCACCCGCCCGCAACTTTCCAGGAGGCCTTGCAACTTTTCTGGCTGTACGCCCTTCTTTCCGGCAGCTGGAATTATGGCCGCATGGATGTGTACATGGGGCCGTATCTGGCGCGGGATGTGGAAGCGGGAATATTGGGAGAGGGCGAAGCGCTGAGATTGTTGCATTCGCTGTGGCAACTCATGAACGCCTACTCCAACCAGTACAACAACCGTGTTTTCGTCGGGGGAATGGGCCGCGATAATCCGGAAGAGGCTGACCGTTTTGCGCTGCTGGCGCTGGAAGCGAGCCGAAGTCTGCCGCTGAACCAGCCGCAGCTTTCTCTGCGATTTTATGAAGGACAAAACCCAGAATTAATGGCCCTAGCGATCACGAGCCTCGGGGAGGGCCGCACTTTCCCGCTGCTGTACAACGACGACGTCAATGTCCCTGCGGTTTCCAAAGCTTTTCATGTCAGTCATGACGAGGCATTGCAGTACGTACCCTTTGGCTGTGGCGAATACGTCTTGGATCATCGGGGAGTGGGCACTCCCAACGGCCTGATTAACCTGATGAAATGCCTGGAAGTGACCTTGCACGGCGGCATTGATCCGGTTACTGGCCGCGCGATGGGAAACGCTACTGGCGAAGTGCGGGGATTTCGGACTTTCGAGGAACTGTGGAGCGCGTATTGCCGGCAAGTGGAATACCACGTGGCTGCTTTGGCGCTGCAGGAAAAGATCGAATACGAGGTGGTAGGAGAAACAAGTCCTTTCCTGATGCTGAGCCTGCTTTACGACGATTGCCTGGAACGCGGACGGTCCATCTTCAGCGGCGGAGTACGGTACCTGGGAGGCACGCTGGAGGCTTATGGCAACATCAACGCTAGCGACAGCCTTGCGGCGCTGAAGAAATGGGTGTACGACGAGAGGCGGTACACGCTTCAAGAGGTTGTGGCCGCTTGCGATGCCAATTTTGAGGGATATGAAGCGTTACGAGCGGATTTGTTGCTCGCGCCAAAGTTCGGAAACGATGATGACGAGGCCGACAGCATGGCACAGCGAGTACACAACCATGTTTGCCATGTGGCCATGGAGCAGGCCGGGAAGGTCGGCTTGCATTCTTACTTGGTGGTGATCATCAACAACTGGGTGAACGCGCTCTTTGGGAAGACGACAGCCGCTTCGCCCGATGGACGTCTTGCTGGTGAGACGCTCGCCAATGCCGTTAATCCGTCGCCAGGGATGGATCGCAACGGAGTCACGGCATTTCTGAATTCCCTGGCGAAGCTCGATGCGAATATCCACGCGGGTGCGGTTCAGAACATGAAATTCTCCAAGTCGCTGTTCACTCGGCATCGCGCAAAGCTGGAAGCGTTGCTGGCGGGATATTTCCGCCAGGGCGGCACTCAGGCGATGGTTACGGTTGTGAGCCGCGGCGATCTGGAAGCCGCCATGCGCGAGCCGGGAAAATGGGGCCACTTGATGGTGCGGGTCGGAGGCTTCAGCGCGCGGTTTATCGATCTTCCGCACGAAGCGCAACTCGACGTGTTGCATCGCACGCTGTACGAATAGCAGGAGCACCATTCCGGCCAAAGCGAGGTTGGCGGAAAATCCCATGCCTGAAAGTCCAACGGGAATTGTCTTTGATATTCAGCGCGCCGCGCTGCATGACGGGCCAGGAGTGCGAACCGTCGTCTTCCTGAAAGGGTGTTACTTGCGGTGCCAGTGGTGTCATAACCCGGAGTCGTGGGCGCTGGAGCCGCAGGTGGCCGCGCAGCCCGACGCCCCCGGACAACACCGCACGTTTGGGCGGACGATGTCGGTGGCTGAGGTGATGCAGATTGTCCTGCGCGACCGGGTTTATTACGAGGTTTCCGGAGGCGGCATCACCTTGAGCGGCGGCGAGCCCACTTTTCAGTTTGAGTTTTGCAAGGCACTGCTGCGCGCCGCACAGGATCACGGTATTCCTACGTGTCTGGATACTTCCGGCCAGGATAAACAGGAGGATTTTGCGGAGTTGCTTCCTTTGGTGGATTTGTTTCTTTACGACTACAAATTGACCTCGTCGGAGTCACACCTTCGTTGGACCGGCGAGGGGAATGAGCGCATCCTCAACAACCTAGACTTCCTCTATCAGTCTGGCGCCACAATTCTTCTGCGCTGCCCGATTCTGCCGGGGATCAATGATTCACAGGAGCATCTGGAAGGAATCGCCGCGCTCAGCCGGAAGTACCCGCGACTGCGCGGCATCGAAATTCTGCCTTACCATGACATCGGGCACTACAAATTCGGACTGCTCGGTCTGGACCCACCACGTTTGACTACCTCAGTCCCAACGGAGAAAGAACAACTGCGCTACAAGCAGGTTCTTGCGGGGCTCGGAGTTCAGACCACGTCGTAAATATTCGTTTTGCCGGGTGCCGCTGACCCGCGACACAGGAGAGAAGACCGTGGAAGCGAATGCGTTTGTCGGAAAGACGAAGAGGCCCACCGAGGACGAGCTGACCTCGGCGCTTGGCCCGGCCAAGGCGGTGTGGGACCGCTTCCTTGCAGAGTTGGCCGAGGAAGATGGAGTGGATGGACAGGAGTGGAGTTCCTACTCGCCGAAGGCAGGGTGGTCGCTGCGATTGAAGAAGAAGAAACGGACGATAGTGTGGCTAAGCCCGTGTGAAGGGAGTTTTCGCGTGGCGTTCATTCTAGGTGAGAAGGCAATGAAAGCGGCGCGGGGATGCGCGTTTCCCGCGTCCGTGAAGAAGATTCTTGAGGAAGCGCCAAAGTACGCGGAGGGGACTGGAGTAAGGATCGACGTGACCGGAGCGAAGGACATTGTGGCATTGAAGGAATTGGCAGCGATTAAGCTAGCGAATTGAAGGCGAGAAGCCGACGCGCGACAACCCGACACCAACCATTGCAAACCGGCCAATGAGGCGCCCGAAATCCGGTTTGGGCTTAGTGTGGAACGGGTCAGGTTGGGGATTTCGTGTCTATCGGCCAAGGCCGAAAGGCGAATACCCAGAGCAGGGCTAGGGCGAAGGGAGGAAAGATGCACAGGACAGACCAGATCGGGTTGTGGCCAGTTCTCTTCAGTATCTTCCCGATAGGAATCACGAAGCCAAAAGCGACAGCGAGCACCACCAACCAATGAAATGGGTTGAATTGCACCATGGGTATCTCCGGAAAGGGTGTAGGAGCGATTGGGGCAAGCTTACCACACATCATAAGGACGAAAGCGGCGCAGCATAAGAGGACACGAACGGGGCGGGCTGGTAAAATAAACGGATATGTTGAACCAGATTTCGGGCTTTGATGTGAATGCGCTGCGGCACCCGCGGCGGAAAACCTATGGCGTGAAGGTGGGACGGATCATGGTGGGTGGCGGCGCGCCCATCGTGGTGCAGTCCATGACCAACACGGACACGGCGGACGTGGAGACGACGCTGCAGCAGACGCTGGAGCTAGCCGAGGCGGGCAGCGAACTGGTGCGATGGACTGTGAACGTGCCGGAAGCGGCGGCGGCGGTGCCGGAGATTAAGAAGCGACTGCTGGACGCCGGGTGCAATGTGCCCATCATCGGCGACTTCCATTACAACGGCCACGTGCTGCTGACGAAATATCCGGAGTGCGCGGTGGCGCTGGATAAATACCGCATCAATCCGGGCAATGTGGGCGCGGGCCAGCGGCGCGACGAGCAGTTTTCCACGATCTGCAGGGTGGCGGTGGACCACGGCAAGCCGGTGCGCATCGGCGTGAATGGCGGCTCCTTGAACCAGGAACTGGTGATGCGCAAGATGCAAGAGAACACGGACAAGAACCTGGGCAAGGAGAGCGAAGAGATCATCAACGATTGCATGGTGCTCTCTGCGCTGGAGTCCACGGAACTGGCGCTGGAAAGCGGGCTGCGCACCGATCAAATCATCATTTCGTGCAAGACATCGCGGCCGCGCGACCTGATTACCGTGTATTGTGATCTTTCCGCGAAGACGCAGCAACCGCTACATTTGGGTTTGACCGAAGCGGGCATGGGGATGAAGGGTTTGGTGTGGTCTTCGGCGTCGCTGGGAGTACTGCTGTACGAAGGGATTGGGGACACCATAAGGATTTCGCTGACGCCGCGGCCGGGTGGCGACCGGCGCGAAGAAGTGTACGCGTGCTGCGAATTGCTGCAGGCGCTAGGGATGCGGTCGTTCGCGCCGAGCGTAACGGCTTGCCCGGGCTGCGGGCGTACCACCAGCACGACGTTTCAGGAGTTGGCGGAAAGCGTTCAGGGCTACATCCGCGACATGATGCCGATCTGGAAGACGCAGTATGAGGGCGTGGAGACGATGACGCTGGCGGTGATGGGCTGCATTGTGAACGGTCCTGGCGAATCGAAAGCCGCGAATATTGGCATCAGCCTGCCCGGAACCGGGGAAGCACCGCGCTGCCCGGTCTATATTGATGGGAAGAAGGATGTGACGCTGGAAGGCACGTACGACGAATTGGCGGTAGCGTTTCAGAAGCTCGTGGACAACTATGTGAGCACGAAATATCCTCGCAAGAGGGCAGAGGTGGCAACCCAGTGAAGATTTCGGGAGAAGATGTGTTGCGGGTGGCGGATTTGGCCTACTTGGATTTGGGCGAGGCGGAGCTGGAGACGTACCGCGCGCAAATCGACGAAATTCTGGAGTACATCGGGAAGCTGAACGAGCTGGACACCAGCAAGGTCGAGCCGATGGCGCAGGTGTTGGCGGACGACCAGACGGCCGACGCAACCTTGCGCGAAGACCTGGTGGTGCCGTGCGCGGTTGCCGACGATGTGCTGGAGCATGCGCCGGATACGGAAGCGCCGTATTTCCTGGTGCCGAAGGTGATTGAAAGATAGTGGCGAGTGACAAGTGGCGAGTGGCGAGTGGAAAAGCGGATCCCTCGCTTCGCTCGGGATGACAAGTTTGGAATGGAATGAGGAGTTTGGGATGGGATCAGAGGCTAGGGTGGGGTGACAAGTTTGGATGGTGAGGCGTGGGAGCGAACTGGACGATTGCTACGGTGCGGGAAGCGGTGGCGGCGAAGAAGGCTTCGGCGCGGGAAATTGCCGCGGAGTATTACAAGCGGATTGCGGCTCGCAACCCGGAGATTAACGCGTACCTGACGTTGTGCGAGAAGCGCGCGTACGCACAAGCGGATCGTGTGGATGCAATGGTGGCGGCGGGCAAACCACTGCCGCCGCTGGCGGGCGTGCCGATTGCTATTAAGGATACGATCAGCACGCGCGGCCTGCGGACTACCTGCGGCTCCAAAATCCTGGACAACTACATTCCTCCCTATGACGCGACGGCTGTGGTCCGGCTGGAGGCGGCGGGCGCGGTGATTTTGGGCAAGACAAATTGCGACGAATTTGCGATGGGGAGTTCGACGGAGAATTCGGCGTACGGCCCGGTGAAGAATCCCGTGGCACTGGATTGCGTGCCGGGGGGATCGAGCGGCGGCTCGGCGGCGGCAGTGGCGGCGGATTTGGCGGTGGCGGCGTTGGGGACGGATACGGGCGGGTCCATCCGGCAACCGGGATCGTTCTGCGGGATACCGGCGATGATGGGGAGCTATGGCCGAGTGTCGCGGTATGGGCTGATCGCGTTTGCGTCGTCGCTGGACCGCATTGGCCCATTCGCGCACAGCGTTGCCGATGTGGCGCAGGTGCTGCAGATTATCGCGGGGCGCGACCCGAACGATTCCACTTCTACAACGGCTCCGGTGGAGGATTATCGGGCGGGACTCGACAAAACTGTCAAAGGAATGAAAATCGGTATCCCAAAAGAGTACTTTGGTGCAGGTATGGATGCCGGAGTACGGGAAAAGGTGGAAGCGGGAATTGCCCTGCTGCGGAAGATGGGCTGCGAGTTGATGGACATCCACCTGCCGCACACGGATTATGCGATTGCGACCTACTACATCATTGCGACGGCCGAGGCGAGCTCGAACCTGGCGCGGTATGACGGCGTGCGGTTTGGCCCACGCGTGGACGGAGATTCGCTGATTGCGATGTATCGCAAGACGCGGGGCGCGGGGTTTGGACCTGAAGTGAAACGCCGGATTGTGCTGGGAACATACGTGCTTTCGGCGGGCTATTACGACGCGTATTACTTGAAGGGACAGAAGGTGCGCGCACTGATCGCGCAGGATTTCTGTGAAGCGTTCCAGAAAGTAGACGCAATCGTGACCCCAACGTCGCCAGTGCCGGCGTTCAAGTTGGGGGAGCGCGTGAACGACCCCCTACAGATGTATCTTGCTGATATATATACGGTTACAGGGTCTTTGGCGGGGCTGCCGGGGATCAGCGTGCCGTGTGGGCGGATCGGCGGCAAGCTGCCCGTAGGATTGCAGGTGTTCGGGCCTGCGTTCGGAGAGGCCAAAGTGCTGCGACTGGCGCACGCGTTTGAGCAAGCAGGCGGGGCCGCACAGTAGAGTTCCTGATAGAGTAGGTGCGTGCATTCGATTGAACCTATCGTAGAGAAGCTTGCGCGAGCACAAACGATTTTCTTCAGCGCCGCCGACACAATTCCCCCCGAAAAATGGAACAGCAAACGGAAGCTCGAGGAGTGGTCTGCCGCGGAAATCGTGGCGCATTTGATCATGGTGGAGCGCGCCGTGGTGGGTGGGGCAGATCGAATCACGCAGAAGGCTCCGAAAGAGATTCCGTTTCATAAGCGGTTTCACCTGCCACTTTGGCTGGTGGAAGTGCGGCTGGTCCGGCGGAAGTCGCCGTTGCCGCTGGATCCGAGCCTTCTAGGAAACAAGGAAGAAATGCTGGCGGAACTGAGAGGCGCGCGCGAGCGCACGCTGTCCTTTCTGGAGGAAACGCAGCAGCGGGACCTGAGCGTCTACTGGTGGGCGCACGCATTTCTGGGAATGCTGAATGTGTACCAGTGGTTTGAAATGATTGCGGCGCACGAACTGCGGCACACCAAACAAATCAAGGAGTTAGCCGCACACCTCCCAAAAGCTGTAGAGAATACCCAAAAATAGTACGTTTTTGCATACCGACAGCAGAGAGTTGCGGCGGGCCGTCTAACTCGTTTGGGGAGAAGAAAAACGAGGAAAAGGCAGCGTTTTGCACACAGTTGGAGAAAAGTACTAGAGAATTCGTCAGGGGGTAATAAAACGGAACTACTATTGCTGGAGGAATTAGCATCTCGTAACCTCGCCAAAGCATCTCACCAGGTGAAGGATTACGAGGTTGGCGGAGAAATTGAGAGGATAGCCGTGGTAACGGTCAAGTCGAGTCAGAAAATCTTTACGGAGGCGGAAGTTGCCAGCCTCACGGGAATTTGTGTGGAGCACCTGCACAATTTCGCGCGGAGCCGGCACTTGGGTTTCATCGCAAGGGCGGCAGAAGCAGCCGGAGCCCGTGCGGACCAATGGCTTTTTACGCTTTCGGATTTAATGGTCTTGGTAACGTTGTTTCCCCGTTGCACGCACTAAGCGGCGGCGGGTTGGATTCGAGAATCGCTCCTATCGAGGCAGCCGCCGGAATATCCCCAGCCCACGGCTGAGAGCGATAAGAGGAAGCTTCATTTCAGATCGGCACGATTCCCACCTTGAATTATCCCCGGAGTCAGTAAAGGCTTTTGATATGGCCGTGAGAGCCGCGGCAGGTTTGCTTGTGTGCCCAGAGGCAAGAGCATGGTCCAACGAGGAAAAGATCGCATAGGCTGGCCCAAGAGAACGGGCTGCGGGATTCATTCAAGAGAAGAGAATGAAGGACTAACCCAAGAGACAAACCGCAGGGCTCCCGCCAGAAAGCGGCGGGCTGAAAAAAGCGCAGACTCTCCCTGCGCTACATGGCCGTTGAGTTACTTTTTGGGGTGGGGTTTTAGGAAATTGCCCTGATCGAGTTCCTGGAAGGCCTGGCGGAGTTCGTCCTGTGTGTTCATGACGATTGGGCCATACCAGGCGACGGGCTCTTCGAGAGGCTTGCCGGAAACGAGGAGGAAGCGAATCCCGTCATCACCGGCCTGGACCATGAGTTCATCGCCGCGATCAAAGAGGACAAGCGAACGATTGTCGGCGGCAGACGGAGGAGCCGTGTCTGCCCAGGAGACGGGTTCCGTGGGGACGGCCAGCGGATCGGAAGCGTTACAGAATTTCCCAGAGCCGGCGAAAACATACGCAAACGCATGGCGAGTGGTTTCGACAGACAAAGTCTTGCGGCGGCCAGGGGGCACAGAGATATCAAGGTACATCGGGTCGGCGGCAATGCCATCCACCGGGCCGGTGGCGCCCCAGAATTTTCCGCAGATGATGCGGACGTGTGTGCCGTCGTCGTCGGTGACCTGGGCAACTTCCGGAGCCTTCACTTCCTGATAACGCGGCGGGGTCATCTTGAGGGAAGAGGGCAAATTGGCCCAAAGCTGGAAGCCGTGCATGCGGCCGGCCTCATCGCCCTTGGGCATTTCCTGGTGGATGATGCCGCTACCCGCAGTCATCCACTGGACGTCTCCGGCGGAGATGGCGCCACGGTTGCCGATGCTATCACCGTGCTCGACGGTACCAGCGAGAACGTAGGTGATGGTCTCAATGCCGCGGTGGGGGTGCCAGGGGAAGCCGGCGAGATAGTCCTCTGGAACGTCGTTGCGGAAATCATCGAGGAGCAGGAAGGGATCGAAATCGGAAGTATTGCCAAAGCCGAAGGCGCGCCGCAGGTGCACACCGGCTCCTTCCAAAGTGGGCTTTGCGCGGACAAGCCGTTTGACGGGGCGGATGGACATGGGACCTCCCAGTAGTGGAAAGGAGCAGTTTTTTTGGATGCAACAAGGGCCGGGATAAGATACATCGAAAGAAAGAGGGGTTGTAAGATGTGTGGGTTGCGGGGGCCGCGAGGGCGCGCTATGCTGAAATTCAGGTGGCGGGCGACGTTCTCTTCGTCGCGACCTGAGCCCACCGGAGTCTTCTGATGGCTGGTCCACGCCTTTCCGCCTGCGGGTTCTGCCTGCTACTTCTAGGGCTGCCGATAGGTGTTGCCACAGTTCAGGGCCATTCGCAATCGAGCTCTTCCCAGCAGACAAAAACAGGACAAGATAATCCCTCGGCGGCAACCCTGCCGCGGGGAAAGAAGCTTGTATTGAAGGACGGCACTTACCAGATCATCCGCGAATACCAGCGGGAAGGCGAGCGGGTGAGGTACTACAGCCTGGAGCGGGGAGACTGGGAAGAGTTGCCCGCGGCGATGGTGGATTGGGAGGCAACGGCAAAAGCGGAAGTGGAAGAAAAGAAATCATCATCCGCGATGATCGCCAAGGTTCACAAGCAGGATGAGGCGGCGCGCATGGACAATGTGGCGGACATTGACGCGAGCCTGCCGGTGGGAGAGGGAGCATTTCTGCCGTCAGGGGAAGGGATGTTTCTGGTGGAAGGAAAGTCCGTGCGAATTCTGGATCAGGTGAGTTCTGGGGTGAAGACAGACTCGAAGCAGACGATCAAGCAAATTCTTTCGCCGATCCCCATCGTGCCCGGGAAGAAGCACGTGATCATCGCCGGGACGCGGGCAACGGTGCGGCTGAAGACGACGCATCCGGAGTTTTATTTGCGCGAGGCGGCGCCGGACCCGGAGCGGGTTTCAGCGGTAGAAATGAGCAGCCGTCCGGGAGAATCGGGGCCGGAAGTCGAGCTAGTGAGGGCCAAGGTTACGCACAATGTGAGGCAATTGGAGACGATTCGAACGCTGTTTGGAGAACAGATAGACGAGCAGCGGAGTTCGATATCGGTGCAGCGCTGGGAAATCGCGAAGGATGTGTACCGCTTCACGCTGAGCGCGCCATTGCCGCCCGGCGAGTATGTGCTGGCGGAAATCCTGCCGGACGGACTGAACCTGTTCGTATGGGATTTTGGCGTGGACGCCAGTGCGGACAGCACGAAGAAGTAGAAGGCTGCGGCTCAGGATTTCCCGGTTGGTGGCGGCTGCTGGCAAACGACGGCCATCAGAATACTCAAGACATCCGAAATACGGAAGGGTTTTTGGAGGGCGCGGTCCTTGCTCACACCACCCTGGCCGCCCTGTTCTCCAATCACGTCGCCGGAAATGAAGATAATTTCGGGGCGGTTGGAGCCTGCCGCAATGCGGAGGCGCTGGGCGACGCCGTAGCCGTCGGCGTTGGGGCCCGAGCCCGCCAGTTTCAAATCACAAAGAATGGCGTCGTATTTATTGCCAAGAACGAGGCTAAGAGCCTGCTCGGCGGTGGCGGCGCAGTCCACCTTGAGGCCGTGAGTGGCGAGGCCTTCGGAGAGGAGCATGCGGATGCTCTCTTCGTCGTCGAGGACCAGGACTGCCCGGCCGCGCAAAACGGAGAGGGACTTCATTTTAATTTCGCCGCTACCGGAACTGGAATCCAGATCGTGAGGCGCAACAGTGGCGGACCCTTGCGGCGAGGGTGGGAGAGAAATCGTAAAAGCAGCGCCCCCTGCCGGAAGGCTCTCGACCTCGATATTGCCGCCATGCTCGCGGACGATGGACATGCAGATACTGAGACCCAGGCCGGTGCCACCGCCCGGCCGCTTGGTGGTGAAGAAAGGATCGAAAAGCTTGGCCAAGGCTTCCGGCTTGATACCGATGCCGTCGTCCTGAACGGTGGCAAAGACACGATTGGTGGATTGGCCGAGGCGAATCTGGATGTGGCCGGACTGGCGAACCTCGCGAATGGCCTGCTCTGCATTGCTGATGAGATTGAGAAAGACCTGGATGAGCTGATTGGCGTCGCCGGTGATGAGCGGAAGACCGGGGAGGGGACGGAAGTCCACTTCGATGTTGTTGCGGCGAAGGGAATGCTCGTGAAGCTGAATGGTGCGGTCGATAATGTTGTTGAGGTCGAGCACTCTTTTCTGGGGAGAAGCGGGGCGTGAGAATTCCAGGAGGTTTTGAACGATGCGAGCGGCGCGGCGAGCCTGACGGTGAGTTACTTCGAGCTGGCGTTTGGTGCTTTCGTCAATGCCCTGGCGATCGCGAAGCAATTCGCTGACGCCCAGAATGGCGGTGAGCGGGTTGTTGAGTTCGTGAGCAACGCCGGCGAGCATCTGGCCCATGGCGGCCAGCTTCTCAGCCTGGATGAGCTGTTCTTCCAGGCGCTTGACCTCGGTCACATCGCGGCCCGAAATGACGATGCCCTCGATCTTGCCGTTTTCGTCGAACAGGGGGCTGAAGTGGCAGCGCAGGCGGCGCCACTCGCCCTGCTTGTGGCGCACCTGCACTTCGATGGAGGCAAAGCTGCGGCGGCCAGCGATCATGTCGTCAAAGAGAGCAAGGAGGGCAGCGCGCTCGTCCTGATGGGTGCGCTCGCCGAAGGTGATGCCAATGGTTTCCGCGTCTTCATAGCCAAGAACTTCCTTGACCCTGGGACTGGCAAATGTGTAGCGCCTGTTGGCGTCCACCACGAAGATCAGATCGGGGAAACTGTCAACGAGGCGGCGAGCGAATTCCTGCTCTTTGTGAAGACGCTTTTCGATGGCGCGGCGCTCGGTGATATCAACGAGGGCTCCCTGATAACGAACGACACGGCCAGTGGTATCGCGAACGACGGTGGCGGTGTTCAAACAGAGGAGAGGTTGGCCATCCTTGCGGCGCAGAGTGATCTCGTGGCCCTGCGGATGGGGCTGGCGATGGATTTCGTGGGCAAGTTTGTTGCGCTGCTCGTCGTCAACGAAGATTTGGGTGACATGCTTGCCGAGGAGTTCTTCCTTGGAGTCGTAGCCGAGCATGCGGACCAGGGCGGGATTGACCTCGAGGATTTGATCCTCGGGAGTAACGATGTAGATGCCTTCCTGGAGGGATTCAAAGAGTTCGGTGAAACGAGCTTCGCTGCGGCGGATGGCAGTGATATCACGGGCGAGAATGGTGAGGCCGTGAACCTTGTCGTCGCGGAGCATGGCGTGAGCGACGCAATCGAAGAAGTAAGTGGTATTGGTGCGCTTGACGCGAACCTGAACAACGCCGGTCCAGTGGCGGCGTTCGAGAAAGCGGGCCATACCGCTGTCGATGGCACCCGGGGAAGTTTCGTTCATGTCGTCGAAGAAGTCGCCAAGGCGACGACCGATGATTTCCTGGAAGGGCTGGCCAACGATGTCGGTGAAGCTGCGGTTGACGGCGCGTATTTCGCCATCGAGGCTGAGGGCGAGCAAGAGGTCGTCGAAGGAATCGATGAGATCGCGGAATCCCTGCTGGGATTTGGAAATCATCGCAAAAAGCTGTTCCATCTGGCGATCGCTGGGAAGGGCAGAGTCTTTCTGGTCAAGGCCGCGGACAAGGCCTTTCAGTTCCGCAATTTCCTGAGTTTTGTTCCAGATATAGACGCCGAAGAGCAAGACGAGCACGACCAGTCCAACTGTGTACCCCAATGCTTCCACGTGAGATTTTTCGGCGCGCAGGGTGCCCCAAGCGAACCAGGCAAAAACGATGGTGACAATCAGGAGAAGAAAAAAGGTGAGGCGCCAAAGTTCGGTTTGGCGTTTCTCAAAGGATTCCAGGCGCGCCCCGGCGGGATTACGAGGTTCTCTTTCTGGAGAGACCTTCTGCTCGTCGCCAGGACTCAGAGGGGCGTGCATGCGCGTTTACGAATCGTAAGGGAGCAACAATGTGCTGCGGATCATCAGGTTCCATCTTAAGAAGGGTGATGGAAGCACAGCAAGGAGATACGGGGGGAGTGGTACCTGATGTTTACCTGTCCCGAAGAGCGGCAGCTAAGTGGTAACGAGCGGCGCCGCGTTCGTGACAAGGAAAAAGGGAAACGGCGCCGCGGGTAAAACCGGGGCGCCGTAGTTAAGTTCAGGAATGCGGGGCGAAAGCTCGCCGGGAGCGAATTAGTCCTGGCCCTCGGTGGCGGCGTCCGCTTCGGGATCGGCTTCCTTGGTACCACCGAGGAAGTCGAGGCCGGCGGCTTCATCCGCAGCGGCGAACTCGGCCGCTTCCGGAAGCTCTTCGACGGGAGCAGGCGCAGGCATTTCGGTGAGCAGCTGAATGCTGCGGTAGTGTTCGAGACCGGTGCCGGCGGGAATGAGCCGGCCCATGATGACGTTTTCCTTGAGACCGCGGAGATAGTCCACCTTGCCGGCAACAGCGGCTTCGGTAAGGACGCGAGTGGTCTCCTGGAAGCTGGCGGCGGAGATGAAGGAGTCGGTCGAGAGTGATGCTTTGGTGATACCGAGGAGCAACGGGCGCCCGGTAGCGGGGCGGCCACCCTCGGCAATCACGCGGTCGTTCTCTTCGCGGAAGCGGAACTTGTCCACCTGCTCTTCGAGGAGGAAGGTGGTGTCGCCGACGTCTTCCACTTTGACCCAACGCATCATCTGCCGGGAGATGGTCTCGATGTGCTTGTCGTTGATGTTGACACCTTGCAGGCGGTAGACCTCCTGAATCGCGTTGACGAGGTAGGCCTGGGTGTACTTTTCGCCGAGAACCGCAAGCAAGTCGTGGAGATTGAGCGGCCCGTCGATGAGGGCCTCACCGGCACGGACGTGCTCGCCTTCCTGAACGTTGATGTGAACGCCGCGCGGGATGGCATATTCCTTGGTGGTTTTGCCATCTTCGGCTTCGACGTAAATCTTGCGCATGCCCTTGCTGATTTCGCCGTAACGAACGTTGCCGTCAATTTCACTGATGACGGCGGGATCCTTGGGCTTGCGTGTTTCAAAGAGTTCAACGACGCGCGGGAGACCGCCGGTGATGTCCTTGGTCTTGGTGGTTTCGCGCGGGATCTTGGCAAGGACGTCGCCCGCCTGAACTTCATCGCCATCCTGGACCATCAAGTGGGCACGGGATGGCATGAGGTACTTTTTGCGGACCTTGCCGGAGGAATCGCGGATCAAGATAGCGGGCTGATGCTTTTCGTCGCCCGGAGGCAGAGTGACGACGAGCTGCGAGAGGCCGGTGACTTCGTCCACCTGCTCTTCGATGGTGAGACCGGGGCGGAGATCGTCAAACTTCACGGAGCCCGCGGTTTCGGTCAGGATCGAGAAAGTGAACGGATCCCATTCGGCGAGGATCTGGCCATGGTTGACGGTTTCGCCGTCAGCCACGCGGAGGCGCGCGCCATAAACAACGTGGTAGCGCTCCTTTTCGCGGTTCTTTTCATCCACGATGGCGATCAAGCCGGAACGGTTCATGGCGATGAGGTTGCCACCGCGGCCCTGAACGTGGCGCAGGTCCACGAAGCGGACGACGCCGGGGTTCTTGGCTTCAAGAGTGGAACGCTCGCTAACACGGGTGGCGGCGCCACCGATGTGGAAGGTACGCATGGTGAGCTGCGTGCCGGGTTCTCCGATGGACTGAGCGGCGATGACGCCGACGGCTTCGCCAAGTTCAACCATGCGGCCGGTGGCAAGATTGCGTCCGTAGCAGAGGGCGCAAACACCGCGGCGTGATTCGCAGGTGAGCACGGAACGGATGCGGACGCGCTCAATACCCGCGGCTTGAATGGCGTTGGCAAGCTCCTCGGTGATTTCCTGATTGACTTCGACGATGACGCTGCCCTCGAAGTCCTTGATCTTCTCGAGGGAGACGCGGCCAACGACGCGGTCGCGGAGAGGCTCGACTTCGACGCCGGCTTCGATGATGGGTTCGACGTAGATGCCGTCGCTGGTGCCGCAGTCGCGCTCGTTGATGATGACGTCTTGCGCAACGTCGACGAGGCGGCGGGTTAGGTAGCCGGAGTCCGCGGTCTTCAACGCAGTATCGGCGAGACCTTTACGGGCGCCGTGCGTGGAGATGAAGTACTGCAACACGGTGAGGCCTTCGCGGAAGTTGGAGGTGATGGGGGTCTCGATGACTTCGCCGGAAGGCTTGGCCATCAGACCGCGCATGCCGGAAAGCTGGCGGATCTGCTGTTTGGAACCGCGAGCGCCGGAATCCGCCATGATGTAAACGGGGTTGATGATCCCTTCGCGGTCCTGGCTTTCCAGGGCCTTGAACATTTCATCGGCAACTTTTTCGGTGACGTCGCCCCAGATGGCAATGACTTTGTTGTAGCGTTCGCCGTTGGTGATGGCGCCGTCGAGGTATTGCTGCTGGACCTTGACGACTTCTTTTTCGGCGTTTTCGACGAGCTTGTACTTGTCGCTGGGGATAAGCATGTCATCAATGCCGATGGAGATGCCGGACTTGGTGGCGTAGGTGAAGCCGAGTGCCTTCAAGTGGTCGAGCAACTCAACGGTGGATTCGAGGCCGAAGCGCAGATAGGCGTAATAGACCATCTGCTGAACGCCCTTCTTTTTGAGAAGGCCGTTGATATAGGGCATGTGTTTGGGCAAATGCGCATTGAAGATGACGCGGCCCACCGTGGTCTGGATGAACTGGCGCTCCATGCGCACGGGCTCAGTGTGCGTGACGTCCTGGTTGTCGTACGCGGTGGTGAGGTCGATGACTTCGCCGGTATAGCGGAGGCGCATGGGAGTCAAGAGTTCGACTTCGCCGGCTTCGAGCGCAAGGACGACATCTTCTGCGGAACCGAAGACGCGGCCTTCGCCCTTCGCGCCGGGCTTGGCCTTGGTCAGATAGTAGAGGCCGAGCACCATGTCCTGTGACGGAACGGCCAGAGGCAGACCGTGCGCGGGAGAAAGAATGTTGCGCGAACTGAGCATGAGCACAGAGGCTTCCACCTGGGATTCCGGCGAAAGCGGGATGTGCACGGCCATCTGGTCACCGTCAAAGTCCGCGTTGAAGGCGGTGCAGACGAGCGGGTGAATGCGGATGGCCTTGCCTTCGACGAGGGTCGGTTCGAAAGCTTGTATGCCGAGGCGGTGCAGCGTCGGAGCGCGGTTGAGGAGCACGGGATGTTCGCGGATGACATCCTCGAGGATGTCCCACACGACGGGTTCCTGCTGCTCGACCATTTCCTTGGCCTGTTTGATGGTGGTGCAGTGCCCCTGGGCTTCGAGCTTGTGATAAATGAAGGGCTTGAAGAGCTCGAGGGCCATTTTCTTGGGCAGACCGCACTGATTGAGCTTGAGTTCGGGGCCGACGACGATTACGGAGCGGCCGGAATAATCCACGCGCTTGCCGAGGAGGTTCTGGCGGAAGCGGCCCTGCTTGCCCTTGAGGGTGTCGCTGAGAGACTTGAGCGGGCGGTTGTTGGTGCCGCGCAGAACGCGTCCACGGCGGCCGTTGTCGAACAGCGCGTCCACCGCTTCCTGGAGCATGCGCTTTTCGTTGCGGACGATGACATCCGGGGCACGGAGTTCCATCAGCTTCTTCAAGCGGTTGTTGCGGTTGATGACGCGGCGATAGAGGTCATTAAGATCGGAAGTGGCGAAGCGGCCGCCATCGAGAGGCACAAGCGGACGCAACTCAGGTGGCAGGACGGGGATGACGTCGAGAATCATCCACTCGGGCTTGTTGCCGCTCTTGCGGAAGGCTTCGAGAACCTTCAGGCGCTTGGCGTACTTGATGCGCTTCTGGAGCGAAGGATCGGCCTTCATTTTTTCGCGCAAATCGTCGGCGAGTTTATCCACTTCGACGCGGCGGAGGAGTTCCTTGATGGCTTCGGCGCCCATCTTGGCCACGAACTGGCCGGGATATTCGGTGGAGAGCTTGCGGAATTCCTCTTCCTGAAGGACCTGACGCTCCTTGAGGATGGCTACTTCGCCGGTGTCCACAACGACGAAGGCTTCAAAGTAGAGAATGCGCTCGAGATCGCGCATGGAGATATCGAGTAGGTAGCCGATGCGGCTGGGAAGGCCCTTGAAGAACCAGACGTGGGAGCAGGGCGAAGCCAGTTCAATGTGGCCGAGGCGTTCGCGGCGGACCTTGCTGAGCGTGACTTCGACGCCGCATTTGTCGCAGATGACACCACGGTGCTTCATCCGCTTGTACTTGCCGCACAAGCATTCCCAATCGGTGACGGGGCCGAAGATCTTCGCGCAAAAGAGGCCGTCCCGCTCAGGTTTAAAGGTGCGGTAGTTAATGGTCTCCGGCTTGGTGACTTCACCATGGGACCAGGAACGGATTTTTTCCGGACTGGCGAGGCTGATCCGGATGGAATCGAAATCCGCAATCAAACTCGCGCGATCATAAGGGCTGCTGCGATACAAGGTCGTTTCCTCCCTCCCCAGCTTTCACCGGGGACGCGGTCCGATGTTGCAGGACCGGCTGAAAACCCAACTGCGAAAACCTTCTACTGCCCGGCGGTGCGTGCCTAGGGACGCAGCAAGCTGCCTCCCCGGGGCTGAACTCAGTCGGCCGCTTTTTCGGCGGACGGTTTCTGACGTTTCATCAGCTCGACGTCGAGGCAGAGCGACTGCAACTCGCGCACGAGCACGTTGAACGATTCAGGAACGCCCGGTTCGATGCCCGGCTCGCCCTTGACGATGGCCTCGTAAATCTTGGCGCGGCCATACACGTCGTCGGACTTCGCCGTCAGGAGTTCCTGCAAGATGTGCGCGGCGCCATAGGCTTCCAGGGCCCAGACTTCCATTTCACCGAAGCGCTGCCCGCCGAATTGCGCCTTGCCGCCGAGGGGCTGCTGCGTAATCAGCGAGTAGGGTCCGATGGAGCGCGCGTGGATCTTGTCGTCAACGAGGTGCGACAGCTTGAGCATGTAAATGTAGCCGACGGTGACAGGCTGATCGAACTGATCGCCGGTCATGCCGTCGAAGAGGTTGATCTTGCCGGCATGCGGGAGACCCGCAACTTCCAGCAGGTGGCGGATTTCGGCTTCGCGCGCGCCATCGAATACCGGCGTAGCGAACGGAATACCTTCCCGGAAGCCTTCGGCGTAATCGAGCAGCTCCTCATCGGACATTTTGGAAAGCGACTTCCAGATGGCGGTGTCGCTGAACACTTCGCGAAACCACCGGCGGAGCGCTTCCGCCTTGACTTCCTTGCTGAGGAGGCGTTTGAGGCTGTTGCCGAGTTCCTTGGAGGCCCAGCCAAGGTGTGTCTCCAGAATTTGTCCGACGTTCATACGGGAAGGAACGCCGAGCGGGTTGAGAACGATTTCGACCGGGGTGCCATCGGGAAGGTACGGCATATCCTCCTCAGGCACGACGCGGGCGATAACGCCCTTGTTCCCATGGCGGCCGGCCATTTTGTCGCCGATGGAGAGCTTGCGCTTCATAGCGATATAAACCTTGGCCAGCTTGATGACGCCCGGAGGCAGCTCATCGCCCTTCTTGAGTTTCTCCTTGCGGTCTTCGGTGATCTTGCGGAGAACATCGATCTGCCGCGAGGTCATTTCCTCAATTTCCTCGATCTTCTCGATCAGGAGAGGGTCCTTCTCGTTGAGCTTCAGGCGCTTGAGGTTGCGCGTGGAGATTTTTTCGATGAGGTCGCGGGTCAGTTCGGTGCCCTTGACGAGCAAACGCTTGTTGGTCTTTTCGTCGTGCAGGTCGGCTTGCAGAATCTTGCCGCCAAGCAAATCGCTGAGGCGCTTGAGGCGCTCATCGGTTAGGATGCGGATTTCATCGGCCAGGTTCTTTTCGAGCTTGAAGACTTGAGAAGCTTCGATAGCCTTGTGGCGTTCGTCCTTTTCTCCACCCTTGCGGGTGAAGATCTTGACGTCCACGATGGTGCCTTCGATGCCCGGCGGGCAATAGAGAGAAGCGTCGCGGACATCGCCGGCTTTCTCGCCGAAGATGGCGCGGAGCAATTTTTCTTCGGGAGTCAACGTGGTTTCGCCCTTGGGCGTAACCTTGCCGACCAGGATGTCGCCAGGCTTAACGACGGCGCCGATGCGGATGACGCCGCTTTCATCCAGGTTGCGGAGGAAGGATTCGCTGATGTTGGGAATGTCTCGCGTAACTTCCTCGGGACCGAGCTTGGTGTCGCGGGCTTCGATTTCGTACTCCTCGATGTGGATGGAGGTGTAGTAATCGTCCTTGACCAGCTTTTCGCTGACGAGGATGGCGTCTTCAAAGTTGTAGCCGCGCCAGGGCAGGAAGGCGACAAGAACGTTGCGGCCCAGGCCGAGTTCGCCGCGGTCGGTGCAGGGACCGTCAGCAAGAACCTGTGCGGTCTTGACGCGATCGCCCACGCGAACAACGGGCTTCTGGTTGATGCAAGTGTTCTGGTTGGAGCGCTTGAACTTTGTGAGCGTGTAGATGTCGGCGCCCACTTCCCGGCTGAGCACGCCAGAGTGGTCGCTTTCGACGCGGACGATGATGCGTTCCGAGTCCACCTGATCGACGATGCCGTCGCGTTTGCAGAGGACCACGGCGCCGGAATCGCGCGCAGTGACGCGTTCCATGCCGGTGCCGACGAGCGGCGCTTCGCCACGAATCAAAGGCACGGCCTGACGCTGCATGTTGGAACCCATGAGGGCGCGGTTGGCGTCGTCGTTCTCGAGGAACGGAATCAAGCTGGCGGCGACGGAAACGAGTTGCTTGGGCGAAACGTCGACGTAGTCGACTTCATCGCGATGCTTCAGGACGAAGTTGCCGGCCTGGCGGCAGTTCACGAGTTCGGTGGTGATGCGCAGGCGATCGTCGAGCGTGACGTTGGCCTGGGCGACGACATACTTATCCTCTTCCCAAGCAGACAGATAGAAGCAGTAGGGTTCGTAGACGACCTTGCGGCGTTTGAGTTCGTCGTTGAGCTCTTCGACGCTGTCGCGTTCCACGATGTCGCCGGCCTTGAATTCGCTGTCACCGGCATTGACGATTTGGACGAAGTCAATGATGCGGCCGCCCTTGACGCGGCGATAGGGCGATTCGATGAAACCGTAATCATTGATACGCGCAAAACAACTGAGCGAGCTGATGAGGCCGATGTTCGGGCCCTCAGGAGTTTCGATAGGGCAGATGCGGCCATAATGCGTCGGGTGAACGTCGCGAACTTCGAATCCGGCGCGTTCCCGGGACAAGCCGCCGGGACCAAGAGCGGAGAGACGCCGCTTGTGAGTAATTTCGCTGAGCGGGTTGGTCTGGTCCATGAACTGGCTCAACTGCGAGCTGCCGAAGAACTCGCGGATGGCCGCCATCACAGGCTTGGCGTTGACGAGATCGTGCGGCATAGCCGTGGACATTTCCTGGTACACGCTCATCTTTTCCTTGATGGCGCGCTCCATGCGGACAAGGCCGATGCGGAACTGGTTTTCGAGAAGTTCGCCAACCGCGCGGACGCGGCGATTGCCGAGGTGGTCGATATCGTCAACGACGCCGATGTTCTTGCGCAGCTTGAAGAGGTACTTGATGGCGGCAACGAAATCGGTGGTGTCCAGAGTGCGATTATCGAGGGGCGTGTCGAGGCCCATTTTGATGTTGAACTTCAAGCGGCCGACGCGGCTGAAATCGTACTTGCGCGGATCAAAGAACATGCCGCGGAAGAGATTAGTGGCCGTCTCGAGCGTCGGGGGATCGCCGGGACGCAGCTTGCGGTAGATCTCAATGAGCGCTTCCTTGGAGGAACGGATGGAATCCTTATCGAGCGTGCGCGAAAGCACCAGACCGATTTCATCGCGTTCGGGAAAGAAGACATCCACTTCGGTGATGCCGGACTCGGCAAAAGCCTGCCAGAGATCGGCGGTCAGCGGCTTGTTGGCTTCCAGCAACACTTCGCCAGTTTCGCGGTTGACGACGTCGGCGACGCTGTAAGCGCCTTCGAGGTCGGCAAGCGCCGCACGAACCTGGCTGATGCGCGCCTTGATGAGTTCCTTGAAGAGGGTTTCCGTGATGCGCTTGTGCGCGCCAACAATGATCTCTTCGGATTTCGGATTGCGAATTTCGTGGGTCAGCTTGCGATCCACGATGCCGGGCGAAACATTCCAGAGGAGTTCCTTCTCGCGCAGAGAGATGCGCTCCACCTGATAGAAGGTGCGCAAAATTTCCTCGTTCGACTTCATGCCCAGCGCGCGAAGAAAGATGGAGCCGAGGAATTTGCGTTTGCGATCGATGCGCACGTAGAGAATGTTCTTGGTGTCGTACTCGAATTCCACCCAGGAGCCGCGGTAGGGAATGATCTTGCCCAGGAAGTAGGTACGGTTGTTGGCGCTTTCGAAAAAGACGCCGGGAGAGCGGTGCAACTGGCTGACGATGACGCGCTCGGTGCCGTTGATGATGAAGGTGCCGTTATCGGTCATCAGCGGAATATCGCCGTAGAAAACTTCCTGCTCCTTGATGTCGCGAATGGTCTTGGCGCCGGTATCGGGATCCTTGTCGTAAATGGTGAGGCGGATGGTGACCTTGAGGGGCGCGGAATAGGTCATGCCGCGTTCCTGGCATTCGTTGACGTCGTACTTCAACTGCATGGCCACGGGGTCGCCGCACTTATTGCAGAAGGTCGGGGTATTCTTGTTGAAGGTGCCGCACTTTTGGCAGATGACGTCGCCGGTCTGATAGGGATTGGTGACCACGGAAGCGCCGCAATTGCGGCAGGTGGCGCGCAGGTGATGCAGACCCTTGAGGTTGCCGCACTTGCACTCCCAGTTTCCGATTGCGTAGTCCACGAATTCGAGTTGCGACATTTCGCGGAAATCGCGGATGGGGAAGACCGAGGTGAACACGGACTGCAGGCCGGCATCCTCGCGCTCGCTAGGCAGCAAATCCATCTGCAGAAAGCGCTGATAGGACTTCTTCTGGACTTCGATCAAATTAGGGATCTGGATGGACCCCTGAATTTTCGCGAAATCCAGGCGCTGGCGTTCCCGAACGTGCTGGTTACTAGTGGACATGCCTGATGTACCTCATTCCCTTTCGGGCAGCGTGCGGAGAAACTGGAAAAGACACTTAGCCGTGATGCCGGGAGGCATGCCCGATGCCGCCCTGCACACGGTAAGCGAGGGTCCCCCGAGGACCCGATGGATTGTTGAGACGTCCGGCCGTAGCTTGCGTACTGAATTCCCCTGGCGCAGTCGCGCACCAAATGAACCGCGCCGAAACCGAAGCCCGAACCATGGAGAGCCGGCCAAAGATCGGCCAGCGAACCATTACTTGATTTCGACCTTGGCGCCCGCTTCCTCGAACTTCTTCTTGATGGCCGCGGCTTCGTCCTTGCTGACGCCTTCCTTGACGGTCTTTGGCGCGCCGTCCACCAGGTCCTTGGCTTCTTTCAAGCCCAGGCTGGTAACTTCGCGAACCGCCTTGATGACGTTGATCTTGTTGCCGCCGATATCGGTGAGGACGACGGAGAATTCCGTCTTCTCTTCCGCCGGAGCCGCAGCGGCAGCCGCGCCGCCTCCGCCCGCCGCGACCACCGTGGCCGCCGCGGCGGAAACGCCGAAGGCTTCTTCCATTTTTTTCACCAGGTCGGACGCTTCGAGAAGCGTCAGGCCCTTGATTTCTTCCAGGATCGTTTCGACTTTCGACATGACTGCGATTTCTCCTCTCAATTTTCTGAATCAAAATTTCCGGAAGCGCGGCGGGCGGGGCCCGCTTAGCCCCAACCCCTACGAACTAAACTTATTGGCCTTAACCGCTTCGCTGACCGTCACAGCGAGATTGCGCGGAAGCGCGTTGAGCGCCGACGCGATTCGCTGGGCTGGAGCATTCAGGAGGAACATGATCTTGCTGATCAATTCCTCCTTCGACGGCATGTTGGCAAGCTGCTGGATCTCCGCGATGGAGATCACCTTGCCTTCCACAACGCCGGACTTGAACTGGAATGCCGGAACATCTTTGGCAACCTTGGTAAGAGCCTTGGCCAAGGCCACTGGGTCGGTACTGGTGTACGCGATCGAATTGGTGCCCTTCAGGTTCTTGAGCACGCCCTCGGCGGGAGTGCCGGAGCCGGCGCGTTCCGCAAGGGTGTTCTTGACGACCTGATACTTGCCGCCGGCAGCCTGCACGGCGCGGCGGAGCTTGGTATCGGCTTCGACGGTAATGCCCTGGAAGGTGGTGAGAATGACGGTGGACACCTTCGCGAGCTCGGTTTTCAGTTTGTCCAGATCCTGCTGCTTTTCACTTTTCTTCTTCATGATTCCGGGTCTCCGCTCATCTCTCTCCGCGCTACGCGGCGGTTGCCAGGGTTTCGGCCTCGACGATATCCACGAGGATGCCGGGGCCCATGGTCGAAGTCAGAGTAATCTTCTTGACGTACTTCCCTTTTGACGCGGCGGGCTTGGCCTTCAGGACAGCCGCAATCACGGCGTGGGCGTTTTCCGCGATTTTGGGCGCATCAAAATTAATTTTGCCCACGGGGCAGTGGACGATGCCCGCTTTGTCCACGCGAAATTCCACTTTGCCGGCTTTCGTTTCCTTGACGGCTTTGGTCACGTCCGCGGTGACGGTGCCGGTTTTCGGATTGGGCATGAGGCCGCGGGGGCCCAGCACCTTACCGAGTTTGCCCGCCGAGCGCATCATGTCTGGCGTGGCGATGACGGCGTCGAAATCGGTCCAGCCTTCCATGATTTTCTGAACCATATCGTCCCCACCGACGAATTCCGCTCCGGCTTCCTGGGCTTCGCGCTGCTTATCACCGCCAGCGAGGACGAGGACGCGAACGGATTTGCCGAGGCCATTGGGCAGCACGACGGTGCCGCGCACAACCTGATCGGAATGCTTCGGATCCACACCCAGGTTGATGGCCAGTTCGACGGTTTCGTTGAACTTGGTGTGGTGCGTCTTCTTGATCAGCTCGGCAGCTTCAGCAAGCTTGTACGGGCGCGCTTCCACCTTCTTGCGCGCATTCTCCACATGTTTTCCAGCCTTCTTGGTCATTTCTACCTCCGCGATCTCCTGGCGCCCGTGACTCCCTAGGCTTCCACGACTTCCAGACCCATGTTGCGAGCCGTGCCCATGACGGTACGGACCGCGGAGTCCAGATTGGTGGTGTTGAGATCGACAAGCTTGATCTTGGCGATTTCGACGACCTGCTTCTTGGTGACTTTGCCGACTTTGTTGCGATTCGGTTCCGGTGAACCCTTGGCGATTCCCGCAGCGCGCAGGAGCAGAACGGAAGCGGGCGGCGTCTTCAACACGAACGTGAAGGAGCGGTCCGTGTAGATGGTGACGAGGACGGGGAAAATCATTCCGTCGGCTTCTTTCTGCGTCTTGGCGTTGAACTGTTTGCAGAAATCCATGATGTTGACGCCGTGCGGGCCGAGGGCGGTGCCCACGGGGGGCGCCGGAGTGGCCTTGCCGGCCGGCAATTGCAGCTTTATGGTTGTCTGTACCTTCTTTGGTGGCATCTTTCCTTTACCTCAATCCCAATAATGTTGCGGCGGGAGCGGGCCGCCAGAATTCATCCCAGCTTTTCCACGCTCGCGAAGTCGAGCTCGACGGGAGTGGAGCGGCCGAAAATCGTAACGGACACCTTGAGGCGGCTATGATCGTTATCAATCTCTTCGACGGTGCCGTTGAAGTTGGCGAAGGGACCGTCCACGATGCGCACCTGCTCATTGCGCTCGAAGACAACCTTCGGCTTCGGACGATCCTGCGGGGTGTGCACGCGGTTGATAATGGCATCCACTTCGGCTTCCGAAAGCGCTGGAGGAGCCGTGGCCGAGCCGACGAAACCGGTGACACGTGGAGTGTTGCGGACGATGTGCCAGGTATTCTCGTCGAGATCCATTTCCACGAGGACGTAGCCCGGATACGACATGCGGGAAGCGACGATCTTCTTGCCACCGCGCATTTCGACGACATCTTCGGTGGGGATCAACACCCGGCCGATCTTGTCCTGAAGGCTGAATGCGGCCACACGGCTTTCCAGGCTCTCCTTCACTTTCTTCTCGAAGCCCGAATAGGTGTGAATGATGTACCACTGCATCGACATAAGACGTTCCGCCCTCTAAACCTTGAAATAGTCAAACAGCCGCTGAACCCCGTGCTGCACGAGCCAATCGACAATCGCGAGAAACACTCCAAAAAACGCAACCGTGACGATCACCACGGTCGTGGTGGAGATGACGTCGTCGCGGCTGGGCCAAGTCACCTGCTTCATTTCCACACGGACATCGTGGAGAAACTCGCGGGTACCCTGAATCGAACCGGAGACTTTTTCGCCGACACCGGCAGCTGCTCCGGCAATTACATTTGTTTGAGACTCTTCGTTCTTCACTTTAGCCGCCTGCATTGCCATGAATCCGTTTCACCTGCACAAGCCTTGCGGCTTGTGTCCTTCAAAATCCTGGCAGGGGAGGAGGGATTCGAACCCCCATACCCGGTTTTGGAGACCGGAGTCCTGACCGTTGGACGACTCCCCTATTTGCAAAACCGGGCCCCCACTACTCATCGCCTGAGATCCTTCGACTCGGTGCGCCAAAAGCAGCGCACCGCGGCTCAGGATCACGGCCCTTAGCAGGCCGTCACTTGACCTCTTTGTGCGGCGTGTGCTTGCGGCACGCGCGGCAGAATTTCTTGGTCTCCATACGCTCGGAGTGCTTCTTCTTGTTTTTTGTGGTGGTGTAATTCCGATTCTTGCACTCACCACATTGCAACGTAATGATTTCCCGCATTTCTTGAATTCCTTTTCGCTGGTGTGCGGGTCAGCATGGCCGGCCCGCTCCTGACTCGTAGTTCGAAAGTTACTCGATGATCTCCGTAACGGCGCCGGCGCCCACGGTGTGGCCGCCTTCGCGAATGGCGAAGCGCAAGCCCTTTTCGAGAGCTACCGGCGTGATCAGCGTGACTTCACAGCTCACGTTGTCGCCGGGCATCACCATTTCCACGCCTTGAGGCAATTTCATGTCGCCGGTAACGTCCGTGGTGCGGAAGTAAAACTGCGGGCGATAGCCACTGAAAAACGGCGTGTGGCGGCCGCCTTCTTCCTTGGTCAACACGTACGCTTCCGCCTTGAACTTGGTGTGTGGCGTGATCGAGCCGGGCTTGCAGACAACCTGGCCGCGCTCGACGTCATCTTTTTCCGTGCCGCGCAGCAGCAGGCCGACGTTGTCGCCGGCGATGCCCTCATCGAGCAACTTGCGGAACATTTCGACGCCAGTGACCACTTTCTTCTGGGTCGCGCGGAAGCCCACGATTTCGACTTCCTCGCCGACCTTTACTTTGCCGCGTTCGACGCGGCCGGTAACCACGGTGCCGCGGCCCGAGATGGAGAAAATGTCCTCGATGGGCATGGCGAAGGGCCTGTCAACGTCGCGGACCGGGAGAGGCACATTGGCGTCCACGGCAGCCATGAGCTCGAGAATTTTTTGCTCCCACTTTTCGTCGCCATTCAGCGCCAGCAGCGCGGAACCGCGAATCACAGGAACGGTGTCGCCGGGGAACTGATAGCTCTTCAAGAGATCGCGGACTTCCAGCTCGACGAGTTCGAGCAGCTCGGGGTCCTCGACCATGTCGCACTTATTCAGGAATACGACGATGTAGGGCACGCCGACCTGGCGGGCGAGCAGGATGTGCTCACGCGTTTGGGGCATGGGTCCGTCGGTGGCGGCCACGACTAGAATTGCGCCGTCCATCTGTGCCGCGCCGGTGATCATGTTCTTGATGTAATCGGCGTGACCGGGGCAGTCCATGTGCGCGTAGTGGCGATTGGCGGTTTCGTACTCGACGTGGGAAACCGCGATGGTGATGCCGCGCTCGCGCTCTTCCGGAGCGTTGTCAATGGTGTCAAACGCGCGGAATGCCACCTTGGGATTGTTTTTGCTCAACACCTTGGTGATCGCCGCAGTCAACGTGGTCTTGCCATGGTCAATGTGACCGATGGTGCCGATGTTGACGTGCGGCTTACTGCGCTCAAATTTCTCCTTCGCCATATGCCCTCATCCTTTGCGCAAACCGTCTTTCCTGCACGTCACGGCTGGCGCCGAACTTCCCTCGCCACCTTTCAGGCGGCTCCGGGTAACTTGGAGCGGGGGACGGGATTTGAACCCGCAACCATCACCTTGGAAGAGTGAGACTCTACCGTTGAGTTACCCCCGCCCACCTTCTCCGGAAACTTCTGATTACCTTTCCGGGTTCCCTGAGGAAACCCAGCAGATCCTGGAGCCTGGGACCGGGATTGAACCGGTGACCTCGTCCTTACCAAGGACGCGCTCTACCACCTGAGCTACCCAGGCCAAACGATTTCCCTGCAAAAAAACCTGAGCGTCGCGGCGCACTATTTCTTACCGGCTGACTCGCCGCGAATTGAACCGCTTTCGAACATCGCGTCTGCGATTTTCCTGCGGTGCTGTTGCGCTCGTCCGGCAACCCTGCTCACCCGGCGTGCTACGTTAGTCGGCCATCTCCCGCGGAACTCGAATCCTGGTGGACGGGGAAGGATTCGAACCTTCGTAGCCCGCAAGGAGCGGCAGATTTACAGTCTGCTGGTTTTAACCACTCACCCACCCGTCCCGAGAAAAAACCTCGGACCCGAACTCAAGGTGTCCACAGTTTCCGCCCGCGTCGTCAATGGAGAAGAAACAAGCGAATGCACAAAACGGACTCGTGTCAAAAGACACCAGCCCGTCGAATTAGCGTTCAGGGATTCGCTTCGCCTCACTCCCCTGCTTAAATCTGGTGGAGCTGGCGGAGGGAATTGAACCCCCGACCCTCTGATTACAAATCAGATGCTCTACCAGCTGAGCTACGCCAGCGCTGCTCAAACCGTACAAGAATAGCAGATTGGGCACAGAAATTGCAAGGGCGGGTGGGAAGAAATAAGAGCACTTGGATCGCCAAAACTGTGGAAAATCTGCCACAGCGAGTTCATCCGTCACGATAACGTAAACACAGCATTTTCAAGTCGTTACCGCACTCTTAAGATCTTGAGGCCACCTGCCTATCCACAGTTGCGCTGAGCGTCTTGCCGGAGATAGGTGCTTACGTAGCAAACTCTTCTTGCTTGTCGAGGATTGGATGCGAGAATGGCGAAGATGTGTGCATGAGCATCCAACGGTCTAACCGTACCATGCCCAACCGCAAATGGCTGAGTGGTTTGCTGATCGTGGTGGCGATTTCTCTGGCCGCAACGATTTTCTACTTTCACTACAAGTCGAATGATCCACTGGCAGCGCGCAATGAAATGCTCGCGCGGATGCCCGCGAACGGCACCGCAGTAGTTTTCCTGGACCTGGCGGCTTTGCGCGCTTCGCCATTCCTGGCGCAACTGTTTGCGTGGGCGCCGCGCGCCGCGCCGGATGCGGATTACGTGCAGTTCGTGCAGGCAACAGGATTCAACTACGAACGGGATTTGAATCGCGTGGCGCTCGGAGTTTTCCGCGCGGCCGAGCGGCCCAGCATTTTCGTGATCGCGGACGGGCGATTCGACCACCAGAAAATCTCAGCGTACCTGCAACGCTCTGGCAAACCCGCTGTACGGAATGGCGTGACGATTTATTCGATAGCCCCGGCGGGGCCAGCGGGCGTTTCGTTTCTGACGTTCTTCCGCGAAGATCGGATTGCGTGGACCAACGACCCATCGGCAGCGGCGCTTTTTGCGCAACCCGATCCCTTCGCAGCAGAGTGGCGCGAACGCTTTGAGCGCCTGGCAGGCACGCCAGTGTTCGCCGTGATCCGGCAGGACTCGGGGGTGGCGGCTGCACTGGCCCAGCAAGCTCCGGGCGGGTTTCGTTCACCGCAACTGGCGGCGCTGCTGGTACAACTGCAATGGATTTCGATCGGGGCGAAGCCGGATGGCAATTTGCTGCGGGTGGTGGCCGATGGTGAGTGCCAGTCCGAAACGACGATGAGGCAACTTAGCGAATTCCTGAGCGGGCTACTACTGCTGGCACAGGCCGGGCTGAACGGCGCAGACACGCGCAAGAAGCTGGACCCGCAACTGCGGGAAGGGTACCTGGAATTACTACGATCGGCGGACGTGCAAAAAGTGGATCGGGGAACGAGCAAATCGGTGCGCGTAGTGTTCGATGTGACGCCAAAGCTGTTAGAGGCAGTGCGAGCGGCGGAGACGCCTGTGCCAGCCACACCTGCAGCAGCAGGGCATGTGGCCAACCATTAAGCCAGGTTGTCCACACACAATCAGTAGGAAAAGCCGCAGGGCTCACAGACTTGCTCTGCGCTACAAAAACCAAAAGCGGACATCGTAAGTGGAAAGATTCAGTCGGCGGAGGGCGGAGTGGATTTCATATAATGCCGCGGATTGACGGGGGCATTGTTCACGCGCACTTCGTAATGGACGTGTGGCCCCGTGGAGCGGCCGCTGATCCCGGCGTAGCCGATGACTTCGCCGCGCTTGACGCGGGTTCCGGGGACAACCGCGTAGGACGAAAGATGCGCATACCACGTGGTGATGCCAAATCCATGATCGACAATGACAACACGGCCATAACCGGAATGCTGTCCCGCGTCGAGCACCATGCCATCCGCAGTGACTTGCACGGGCGCACCGTACTCCGCGCTGACATCAACACCGGTGTGAAATGCGCCTTCACCGGAGAAGGGGTCGAGGCGCTCGCCAAAACCATCCGTAATGCGGCCAATCACGGGCATTATGGAGGGTGTATAGCTTGATTGAGCAAAAGCGCTGGCAGGCATCAGGCGAAGGCCACCCGCGGAAACCGCGATGGCCGCCGCGTTCTGCTTGAGGAAAGAGTATTGCTCGACTGAGATATCAAAAGCATCTTGGGGAGTTGCGGCGGAATCCATCTGATCAAAGGCGGCGGGGTGATAGCGCATTACGCCGTAGGTCATGGCAACTTCCGTGGCCAGGGATTGCAGAGAGTCGAGGCGCTGGTTGGTGTCCTTCACGGTCGTCTGCAACTCGCGGTACTGCTTTTTCAGGCTTTCCTGGTCGTGGCGAAGGGCGTTGTAGTTGCCAACCTTCCAGAGCATGCGGCTGTAGGAACCGATGGCACCGGCGACGGTAATGACGCCGATGATTGCTAAAACCGCAAGGCCATGAAGCACATAGGCGGGTACGACGAGCTTCCGGAGATGTCCCGGCGTCGAAGCAATATAGAACGTGTAGTTCTTCCCGCTAATCACAAAGCGGCCCCCTCAGGCCTTCTTACTTTCTATTGAAGTGCGGTAGAGCATTCCCTGGATTCCGCACCGTACAGTGAATGTCAAGCCCGGTCTGAACCGTGAGCCTCGGTTCGTTCTGGGTAAGATATTAGATTTTGTAGGTTGCCCGAGTCAACCCTGTACTTGCTTTTTTTTGGGACAGTCTTAAGAGAACTGTCCACTGTCCGAAAGGACAGCCGCAGCAGTTGAGCTGCATGGTGCCACCAAAGAGCCACCCGCGACTGGCGGAGGTTCGATTCGATAGAGAAACTTGCACCGGGCGAGATACAATGCGGCTCGGAACGGGAAGTAAAGGAGATAAAGGAAGTGAAGGAACTACAGGAGAAGCAAGAAGTGGAGCAGCCCACAAATTGTGCTGGGACGAACGCAAGGCGTGTGAGGGACGAGTGCAACATTGATGAATGAAGAGCAGGTATTGCAGCGGATTGCTTCAGGAACGAAACCGGCGCGGCTTGCGGCGGCGGGGGTACATCTGGGGATCGGGGATGATGCGGCGCTGTTCAAACCGCGCGCCGGACACCAGATGATTCTGACGTGTGATTGGTCTTTGGAAGGGACGCACTTCCTCCGCGACAGACATCCGGCGGACGCGGTGGGCTGGAAAAGCTTGGCACGCGCTGTGAGCGACATTGCCGCGATGGGGGGGACCCCGCGGTGCTTCCTGCTGAGCCTGGCGCTGCCTTCCACCCACACAGGGTGGTGGTTGACGGAATTCCTGGGGGGGTTGCGCCGCGCCGCTCGCGCTTTTCACTGCGAACTGGCCGGAGGCGACACTACACGTCGCAACCAAATCTTGATCAATATCACGGTGGTGGGGGAGATTTTGCCTAAGCGGGCAATGCAGCGAGTGGGGACGCGCGCGGGAGACCTGATTTTTGTCAGTGGCAAGCTGGGAGAGGCGGATCGCGGCTGGGAACGCTTGCAGAAGATGCGCGGAAGGGTAAAGCGGGATGACCGGCTGATGCGCAAACATCTGTATCCCGAACCGCGGCTGCTGTTGGGGGAATGGCTGGCGAGATACCGGCTAGCGACGGCGGCGATGGATGTGTCTGACGGATTGTCGATTGATTTGATGAGGCTCTGCGCAGCGAGCGGAGTGGGCGCGCGTGTGGACGTGGCCTCGCTGCCGATGCTGCGGGATGTGGAGAAAGCGAAGGCCGTGCAGTTGGCGCTGCATGGAGGCGATGATTACGAATTGCTGTTCACGGTGGCGCCTCGAAAGCTTCGCCAAATTCCGCGGAGTTTCCGGGGATTGCCGCTCACAAGGATTGGCACGATCACGCGGGAAAGAAAGTTGGAAGTGCGCGCGGAGGATGGAAGCGTGCATCGGCTGGAGCCAGGCGGCTGGGATCCCTTCCGCAAATAACCACGAAAAGGGAAAGCCTATTGTGTTTGGGGTGGAGTTGCGGGCGGCGAGGTTGTGGGCGGAGGATTCGTCGGCGGCTTTTGTTTGGGCAGGCTGGGCGCTTCGTCTTCGGGCGCGGTGTCTGGCACATCCACGTTGACGTGGTGTTCCGTGGCTTGCTGCTCGAGCGGGATCACGTTGGCGAAATCCAGGACCGGCACTCCGGCCATGCCGTGTTCAATGAACTCCATCCAGATGGGTAGCGCCGCTTGTGCGCCAGTTTCCCGTTTCCCGAGCGAGATCTGCTTATCGTCGAAACCGACCCACACGCCCGCGGTGACCTGCGGCGTGAAGCCGATGAACCAGGCGTCCGTGAAATCCTGGGTTGTGCCGGTCTTGCCGCCAGCGGGGCGGCCAATCGAACGGGCCTTGATGGCGGTGCCAAACTGCACGACATCCTCGAGCATAGCGGTCATGGTGCGCGCAACGTCCGGGGAGATGACGTCGTGGACTTCGGGATGAGCTTCCTCAAGGAGCGCACCATCGTAACTGGTGACGCGACGGATCATGTGCGGATCAATGCGTATGCCGTCATTGGGGAAGACGGTGAAGGCGGAAGCATGCTCGATGAGTCGCATGTCCGCCGCACCGAGAGCGAGCGGAAGATACGGCGGTAGCGGCGTGGAGATGCCGAAACGGCGAGCCATATCCACGACGGAACTGATACCAATTCTTTCGGTTAGCTTGACGGCGGGAACGTTGCGCGAGCCGGCAAGGGCGCGGCGGAGGGTGATCGTGCCTTCATACTTCTCATCGTAATTGTGCGGAGCGTAAACCTGGCCGCCGCTCATGGTCGTGAAGGGGGAATCAACGATGGTGTCGAACGGCGAGGAACCTTTTTCCACGGCAGCGGAGTAGACGTAGACTTTGAAGGAACTGCCGACCTGGCGGTAGGCCTGAGTGGCGCGATTGAATTTGGAATCTTCAAAACTGTAGCCGCCAACCATGGCTTTGATTTCGCCGGTAGGGTTGTCAATCGCGATCATGGCGGCTTGCGGGGCAGGCTGCTGCTCCAGTTGCACGCGCGCAGTGGTTTCGCGCAAATCCTGGATGGAGACCTGAATGAGGTCGCCGACGGCGAGGATTTCGCTGGGCTTTTTGTGGCCGGTCCAGGCGATGTCTAAGGGAGACAACAGGGCGCGATAGGTACCGATCTTGACGGTGACGCTCTTGTCGTCAACCGCGAGGACCAGGCCGGTGACGTAGCTTCCCTTTTCGATAGCGTGCCGCCAATCGTCGTCTTCGTAGGTATCCAGCTTGCCTAAATTGTCCTTGAGGACGTTGGGAAGTTTCCCACGCCAGCCATGGCGGCGATCGTAAGTGTGCAGGCCGTCGCGAATGGCTTGGTTGGCGGCTTTCTGCATCTGGATGTTGAGTGTGGTGTAGACGCGAAGGCCGCGCTCGTGAACGGCTTCGGTGCCGTACGTGGATTCCAGGTATTTGCGAATGTCTTCAAAGAAGTAGGGGGCCAGATCGTTGCGTGGATATTGCAAGTGCAGGCCCAGGGGCGTCTTCTTGGCGGCTTCTTCCTCGGCGGCGGTGATCTTCCCCTCCTCGCGCATCTGGTGAAGGACTAGATTGCGGCGAGCAAGGGCGCGCGCGGGGTCAACCAGCGGCGAATACATGGGGCCGCGAATCATGCCGGCAAGGAGCGCAGCTTCCTGGAGCTTTAGATCGCTGACCGGCTTGCCAAAATAAAACTGCGAAGCGGCGGCGAAGCCGTAGTTACCGTGCGCGAGGTACACCTGGTTGGCGTACATGGTAAAGATTTGCGGCTTGGTGTAGCGACGCTCGATCTGCAGGGCGAGGAGGATTTCCTGGGCTTTGCGGCGGAAGCTGCGATCGCTGCGGTCCAGGAAAAGATTGCCGGCCAGTTGCATGGTGATGGTGCTGGCGCCTTCGGCCTTGCGGCGCTTAATCAAATTGCGGTAGGCAGCGCCGGCGACGCGGGGAAAATCAACGCCCCAGTGATCCTCGAAGTGCTGGTCCTCAATGGCGGTGACGGCGTTGTAGAGGACTTTGGGGATTTGCTCCCAAGTCATGAGGATGCGGCGTTGCAGGGCGAAGCTGCCGACAAGCTGGCCATCGTCGGCATAGATTTCGGTGACGACGTTGGGGCGATACGTTTCCAGGGCATGGATTTCAGGGAGATCGCTTTCGTAGACGAAGAGAAGACCTCCGGCGGCCCCGAGAGCGATGGAACAAAGGAGGAGGAAAGCCAAAGCGACGCGGTCAATCAGCTTCCAGCCGCGAAGGCGCAGAGTGATGGGAGGGAGACTCAGCATTGAAAGAAAATTCTAGCGCAGAAACCGCTCCAGAGAGAGCGAAGGCAGACAAAAAGTTTCCATCGCGAGATCGCAAAACGGGATCATGAGCGAATGAGGGTCTCACACGCAAGATGCAAACGAACTGCGACTAGTTACGATTAGAGTTCGCTTTACAATTTGGCAACGCCCAAGAAAGCAATTGTGGCGGCGTTAGCCGCATCATCTTATTATTTATTTGATTGAACACAGCGGCCCTGGGGCCCGCAAGCATGGTTGTCATCCTATTCGTTGTTTCGTTTTTGTTGGCGTTGGGCGTAGCTTTCGGCGTGTCTAAGATCTGCAGAGATGCGGTGCAAGCGATCTTGAATCGTTTTCTTGCGAAAAACATCAGCGCGGCGGCAGCAAAGTATTTGCAGCTAGTGATTGTTCTTGTCGGAGTCTCAAGCGGGACTCGAGTTCAGCTCCTGCAAGATTATATAAACGCGCCTGCGTGGAGTAAGCCGGAGATAGCCGCACAAGTAACGCAAGAATTGTGGGCCATTGCGATGTACCACACCTTTGTCGATACGCTGCTGGGAATCGTGTGGCTCTTGGTCGCATTCGCGTTTCTTACGATTTGCGTGGTGATGTCGATTCGCCGGTCAACGATGACGTGGTTGCTGGCAGGCCACGAAGACGATCGCTCCCTCAATGGGCCTAAACCCGTAAAGCCCATTTATTAGTTCTTACTGTATTGGCTCGTAATATCTCTCGCCCGCGCAAGAGCAGCATAGGGTTCGGCCCTCGCGCACGACTTCGCGCTTGAAATTGATGCCTTCGCCGCACTGCGCGCACACGACGCGGGGTCCTTTGAAACCAGGAAGATCTTCGGGCGGGACCTCCACCTTCACCCATTGCTTGTCGAAGAGGATATCGTCGGAAAGTTGCGCGTAGGCTTTTTGCTGGCCTTCTTCCTTGGGGAGATCCGGAAACATTTCTTTGGCGGTTTGTTTGGAGGATTCGCGGGCGGCGATGCGGATGGCGCGGCCGGTCTGCAGGTCCACAAAGGTGGCGGCGACCTTGCCCCAATCGCGGAATTTCAGGGCGCGCTTGCCGAGGCGGCAATTGGCGACGAGGGCGACCGCGTCCGTGACGCAGCGATCGATTTCGACGTAGGTGACAAGGCGTTTGCGTTCGGTGATGGGATCGCTGATTCCGAGTTCACGCAAACCGACCATGGCCAGGCGCACACCGAGAACCTGGCCGGCGCAGATGTGGCCGTGCGTGGTGGCGGCAAGGTCGAGGTATTCGGCGAGGGTGAGCATCGATGAATTGATGTAATGAGTTTAAGGATATCAGCGATCAGGAAGCCGGAAAAGATACGCACCATCATGAAGAATGGTCAGCGGCTGGTGCAGACCACGGATGCGGGCGGCGGGCTTCCTGAAAGGCGAAGACGGTCATGAGGATGGCGAGAACAGCCATTGAGCTGTCTTCGAGAATCTTCTTGAGGCTTACCGGTTCGGGGATGGCAAAACAGCCGCAATTAATGTCCATGTGGAGAAGATAGGCGCGCGTAACGCCACTCAGGAACCCCAGCAGCAGCAAAGTTACGAGTGTGGCCCAGATTTGCAGGCGCCAACCAATCAACAACAGCACGCCCAGAATGATTTCGGCAAAAGGCAGCGTATAGGTGACAATGGTAACGCCCGCTTCCGGGAGCAGCTTGTAAGATTCAACCTGGATGCCAAAATTCGCGAGATTAGTGGTAACTGAAAACTTCAGCATGAAGAACGGCCACAGCATGTGGTTGGGAAAGAAGATCTTGGAGATACCCGCGTAAATGAAGATTACACCGAGAGCGATACGGCCAATCCACATAATGATGCGGCGGTAATTGAACGGGGAGGATTGCATCATGGTTAGATTCTCAGTTAAGAGTTATCAGTTTTAAACCAGAAAATCAAAATTCAAAAAACCTTTGCGCCTGCAAAAAGCTATTTCTGGGCCACGAGTTGATCGAGAAACGATTTCAGTACGTCGTAGCTGACGTAGCCGACGACCGGGAAAGTCTGCCCGGATTTGGTGTGCAGGACGGAGTACGGGGTCTGGTTCACGGGAATCATGTGGCCGAGCTGCGTGTCCTTTTCAATGAGGGGCTCAAGCGTCTTGCCATCCACCAGAGCTTGCACCTTTTTCATCTCGGCGGGGCTGAGGGCCGCCGCAACGGTTCCCACCACATCGCCGTTTGCTTCCCACTTTTCCTGATTCCGGAACAGAGCCTGTTCGACTTCGTCACACTTGCCGATGTGCGCGGCGGCACGAGAATAGCTGGCCGCTACGCGGGAGTAGGCGTGCATGGGCAGGGGAAAATCGCGATGGACAAGGTAAACCTTGCCGGAGTTGACGTAGTTGTCCATGATTTTTTGCGTGGTGGAGGTGAAGAGCGTCTTACAGGCGGGGCACTGGAAGTCGCTATAAATTTCCATGACTACGGGGGCGCTCTTGGAACCGAAGGCCTTGGTGGGATCGATGTCGTTAACACCATCAACGGAAATAGTGCTTTGCGGGGGCGCTGGAGCGGCCTTGGCGACAGTGATCACTGGGGGAATCACCGGGAGAGCGGCCGGGGGAGTTGGTATCGTGCTCACGGTTTCGACCGGCTTCGGCGGAGGAGTCAGTTGCGGCTGTTCCACCTGCTGAGTTGGCGTTTCCCCAGGCTTATGGAGAGACGGGAACAACAAGACAGCTAACACGATCAAACCCACACCCAAAAGCGCGACCAGAATTCGCCGACGATTCACAGAAACCTCCGAAAGGAGTCTAGGGAAAACACGGTCAGAGTACCACAGCTTGCGTCAGGACAGAGTGACTGAGGAAGGCAGGGAGACGAAGAAAGCACGAGGATGGGATGCGGGCAGGGGCATTGGGAGATGGAATTGAGTGAGGAAGGGCTCGGGGAAGAGGTCTATGCGGACACGCCAGGAGTTGTCTGTGCGCGGTCGAAAGAGCAGGAGGGCAGGCGAAAGAGGGTTGGCAATACAGAGGGCGCAGTGTCTGCAACCGATTAAGTGGAATAGGTTTATTTGCGATATCAAACAACTTGACAATCTTCCACTCAACTTGTATATTGGGGCAGACTGAGGGGGCGAATACCCCCAAAGAGGCAGCGGCAGGCTCCGAAGTTGGCAGTCGCCGCACGAAATGCCTGCGATCCGCCATTAGGCTTGGCAAGATGGCGGGCGATGGAGCTGAAGGCAGCTTGGACCCGCGATGCGGGCAAAAAGTTTAGGAAGGCATGAGTGAGGAGAAGCGAGAACATGAGTAAAACCATTGGAATTGACCTGGGAACGACGAACTCGGTAGTGGCCGTGATGCAAGGCGGAGAACCGGTAGTGATCCCGAACCAGGAAGGCGGCAGGACTACGCCCTCCGTGATAGCGATCACGAAGACCGGGGAGCGCCTGGTGGGGCAGGTGGCCAAGCGGCAAGCGGTAACGAATCCGGAGAACACGGTGTATTCGATCAAGCGCTTTATGGGGCGGCGTTACGACGAAGTGAGCGAAGAGATGAAGCGCGTGCCCTACAAGGTCGTAAAGGGCAATCACGACGACGCGCGCGTGGAAGTGGCGGGAAAGGTGTACAGCCCGCCGGAGATTTCCGCGATGATTTTGACGAAGTTGAAGAATGCCGCGGAAGATTTTCTGGGCGAGAAGGTGACCAAGGCGGTCATCACGGTGCCGGCGTATTTTAACGACGCGCAACGGCAGGCGACCAAGCAAGCGGGAGAGATCGCGGGACTGGAAGTGCTGCGCATCATCAATGAACCGACGGCGGCGGCGCTGGCCTACGGCCTGGAGAAGAAGAGCGACGAAACGATTGCGGTGTACGACTTGGGCGGCGGCACGTTTGATATTTCCGTACTGGAAGTAGGCGCGGGCGTGGTGGAAGTGAAATCCACGAACGGCGATACGCACCTGGGCGGCGATGATGTGGACCAAAGGATCGTGGATTGGCTCATCGATGAGTTCAAGAAGGAGCATGGCATCGACCTCGGCAAGGACAAGATGGCGCTGCAAAGGCTGAAGGAGGCGGCGGAAAAGGCCAAGATCGAGCTTTCGCAGATGATGGAGACAGAGATCAATTTGCCATTCATCACGGCGGGGGCGAGCGGGCCGATCCACATGCAGCAGAAGCTGACGCGGACGCGGCTGGAAGATTTGATGAGAGACCTGCTGGACCGTTCGATGAAACCGGTAAAGCAGGCTTTGGAAGACGCCAAGATGTCGCCGAACGACATCCAGGAAGTGGTGCTGGTGGGCGGGTCAACGCGTATTCCGAAGGTGCAATCGCTGGTGAGCACGTTCTTCAACGGGAAAGAGCTGCACAAGGGCGTAAACCCCGATGAAGTGGTGGCGGTGGGCGCGGCGATTCAAGGCGCGGTGCTGGCGGGAGAGGTGAAGGACATTCTGCTGCTGGACGTGACGCCATTGTCGCTGGGCGTGGAAACACTGGGCGGCGTAATGACCGTGCAGATTCCACGAAACACGACAATCCCCACGCGCAAGGTGGAGACGTACTCGACGGCTTCCGACAACCAACCGGGTGTGGAGATCCACATCCTGCAGGGCGAACGGAAGTTTGCCAAGGACAACCGCTCGCTGGGGACGTTTAAACTGGACGGGATTCCGCCCGCCCCACGCGGCGTACCACAGATTGAAGTGACCTTTGACATTGATGCGAACGGCATCCTGAACGTGAGCGCGAAGGACAAGGCCACGAACAAGGAGCAGAAGATCACCATCACTGCTTCCACGGGCTTGAGCAAGGAAGAAGCGGAAAAAATGCGCACCGAAGCGGAATCGCATGCCGAGGATGACCGCAAGCGCATGGAAGAAGTGGAAGCGCGGAACCGGCTGGACGGGATCGTGTACCAGGCGGAAAAGACCATCCGCGAGAACCGCGACAAGCTGGCGGAAGGCGACGTAAAGCAGGCCGAAGAAGCGCTGGAAGACGCGAAAAAGGCCATGAATGAAGGCAGTGTGGCGCGGTTGCGGTCCGCAACGGAGAACGTGGAGAAGGCACTGCACAAGATGGCGGAAGAGCTGTACAAGAAGGCGCAGACCTCAGCCGGCGCAGGGCAAGCAGGTGCGGCTGGAGCAGGCGCGGGAACCGGGTCCACTGGCAGCGGGAGCGCGCCAGCCGGGAATAAGCCTGGCGACGTGATCGACGCGGAGTACGTGGACGTGGATGAAAACAAGAAGCCGAACTGAGAAAGTTGTCAGTTTTCAGTTGTAAGTTTTAAGTAAGAAGAGAAAGGACTGTGGTTTGGTTTTTCCTCTTCCCGCTTGGACGTGGGCGAGAACAAGAGGCCGAATTAAGAGAAGAGGTTATCAGATTATCAGTGATCAGGAACCGGGTCGCCTCGCAGGCTTCTGATAACACAGATTGATGAGATGTAGATTGTGTGGGGCCCGGGCTGGCTGGGCCCCTGCACGCGAAGCAAAAGCGACGGGAGCGGGCCGGTCTGAAGGCCGGCCAGTACACAAAGACATTCATGCCGACTGGCGCAAAACAGGACTATTACGAACTGCTGGGAGTGCCGCGGAAGGCGACGGCGAAGGAGATTCGTGCGGCCTTTCGCAAGCTGGCGCGGAAGTACCACCCCGATTTGAATCCTGGCGACAAATCCGCCGAAGAAAAATTCAAACAGTTGCAGGAAGCGTACGACGTGCTGTCTGACACAAAGAAGCGCGAGATGTACGACCAGTACGGCTTCTACAGCGAAAATGCGCCACCGGCCGGATATGGCGGCGGGGCGGATGCCGGGCCGGAAAATGTAAACTTCGATTTTGGCGGTTTTGATTTTGGCGGGCAGCAGGGCGGCGGCTCAAGTTTCCGGGACATGTTTGGCCAGTTTTTTGGCGGACGCCGCGGCGCAGCGGCGATGGAGCCGGAGCATGAGCCGGGTGGCGACCTGGAATACCAAATCGAGATTGATTTCTGGGATTCCGTGCGCGGCGCGGTGAAGAAGCTGCAGATCACGCGAATGGATGCGTGCGAGACGTGCCACGGGACGGGAGCGGTGGGAACGCCCCAGACCTGCCCGACGTGCGATGGAAAAGGTTCGATTCAGCAAACTGCGGGGAAGATGCGCTTCAACGTGCCATGCAACCGATGCGGGGGCACAGGCAAACTGCGTACGCCGTGCCGGACATGCGGCGGCGAAGGGCGCGTGCGGCGAACGGAAACGATTGATGTGCGCATACCGCCGGGAGTGGCGAATGGCGGGCGAGTGCGCGTACCGGGGAAAGGCAACGCCGGTACGATGGGCGCGCCTGCCGGCGATTTGTATCTGCAGGTGATGGTGAGGCCGCACGCATATTTTGAGCGGCGCGGGAATGATTTGTACTCGAAAGTGCCGGTGACGGTGCCGGAGGCGTCGCTGGGAGCGAAAATCGAAGTGCCGACGATTGATGGAAGGTCGCTGGTGCGGATTCCTCCGGCCACGAACAGCGGGAAAATGTTGCGGCTGAAGGAAAAAGGCGTGCCACACGGAAAGAGCGGTGCGCGCGGGGATCAGTACGTGGAGATTCAGGTGATTGTGCCGGAGCCGACCGACGAGCGAGTTCGGAACTTGATGAAGGAGCTGGAAGGGATTGAGCCGGCGGATCCGCGGAAGGATTTGTTCGCGAAGGCGGGGGTGTAGCTAGTCGTGAGTAATAAGTATTGAGTTCTACGTTATGCGTCGGCGTTGCCTTACTTAAAACTTAGAACTTAATACTGAGAACTTGTAACGAACATGGCACTCAAAAGCAAAAAACGGGCCAAGGCCGGATACATGATCAGCGCGGTGGCGGAGCTGTACAAATTGCACCCGCAGACACTGCGTCTGTACGAGCGCGTAGGCTTGCTGAAGCCGTCGCGCTCGCAGGGGAACACGCGGCTATATACGGATTCGGACCTGGAGCGGCTGGACGTGATCTTGACGCTGGCGCGGGACATGGGCGTGAACCTGGCGGGAATCGAGATCATATTGAATATGCGCGAGAAGATGATCGAGATGGAACGGCAGATGGGCGAGTTTGCACATGTGGTGCAGCAGGAGTTGTCGCGGATGGCGTCGCGAACGGAAGAGAGGGCGCCACGGACGGCGATAGTAAAGGCTACACCGCGAGTGGGGAAATAGAGCAGTTGTTAGTTTTCAGTTTTGAGCTGCAAGTAGAGCCCCGAGTTGATCGGGGCGTTTTTGTTTTTGTGCACAGATTTCCGCAGGGCAGGCTGATTGTGAGGTGAGGGATTGGGACGTATGATTGCGAATGACGGATTTGCATCGACTGTTCGACGCGAACGAGAAAGCGGATCGTTCAGGTGAAAAACATAGACCGTAAAAGCGGGAGCAAGCTCCCGCACTCCAAAGGGTGATCATGGCACGAGAGGATTGCGCGGTTTGCCGGGGGACGGGGTGGAAGTTGGTGCCGCGGAAGGATGGCGCGCCGGGCAGCGTAGCGGTGGCGTGCGAGTGCGGGATGGAAGAGCGCGCAGGCCTGGTGATGGAACGGGCGCGCATCCCAAAGCGGTATGAGCATTGCGATTTTGAGAGTTATGCGACGGATTTGGCGGATGGAAAAACTTGGACTACGGAGCACGAGCAATCCATCAAGCAGGCGAAACTCCTGATGCAGGGATTTGTGCGCGAATATCCGGCGGGGGAAAAGGGCCTGCTGCTGATGGGGCCGTCGGGTGTAGGGAAGACGCACCTGGCGGTGGCAGGATTGAAGGAGTTGATCCGGCGGGGCCACGGCGGATTATTTTGCGACTACCGGGAATTGTTGAAAGAGATTCAGGCGAGCTACAACCCGGCCAGCGAATCGACCGAGATGGGCGTGCTGGAACCGGTGCGCACGGCGGAAATTTTGGTGCTGGACGATCTGGGAGCCAGCAAGCCCTCGGCGTGGGTGCTGGACATCATCGGATTGGTGCTGAACGCGCGCTACAACGAGCGGCGCATGACAGTGCTGACCACGAATTATGCGGATGAGACGGCTAGTACGGCAGAGGGCGCGCCGCTGCCCGGTGGGCGACGCGTCGTGGTGAAGGAAGATACGTTGGCGGACCGTATCGGGGCGCGGATGAGATCGCGTCTATATGAGATGTGCCGCACGGTAACAGTTAGCGCGCCGGATTTTAGGCGTGAGACGCGACAGGCAGGACGGGCAAGAGCATAGCAAAAGGCTGAGTGCACGTTCCGAGCAAATGGAACGCAAGCAACGGGGTAATTGTCCACAGGAATTCATTGGGCCGCAAATTCCCTTTGATTGACAGGGGTTTAGGCGGCGGGTATCCTTTGTAGGTAAGTGGGGTGCGGCGTTCAGCCATGTTCGCGGCATCCAAGTGAAAGCTAACGAGTTACTGCGAAGCAGTTCAATGTTCTGTACTGCCCCGTTGTAACCCTCCTTGCATCACCCCGGTAGGGACCAAGCAAGGATTGACTCGACAAAAACAGGGATACAAATCCCGGAGGCGATTGATCATGTCATCTGACCACGATAACCCCGTATCTTCTGCAACAGGAACCGCCGCAGCCCAGGCAAACGAAACCACCCCGAAGGAAGAAGCGAAGCCCATCGTTGAGACGCCCGCAAGCGAGCCGCAAGCGGCAGAGGTAGCCGCAGCGAGCGAAACGCCTGCTACGCCTGCGCCCGCAGAACACGTGAAACCTGAAGAGGCCCACGAGACCGCGGAGGCGCACGCGCAAGCCGCAGTTGTGGACGCGGAAGCAGCGGCGGCAGCCGAAGAGGCCGCCGGCGCGGAAGAGATGAGCAAGCTGATCGAGCAGTACAGCGAGCCACAGGAAGCTGCGTCGCAAAACGAAATTATTGAAGTGAAGGTGGTGGCGTACACGGAACAGGGCGTGGTGGTAAGCCTCGGTGGAAAAACCGAGGGCCTGATTCCGGCGGTGGAGTTTACGGAGACGGACATTCCGAGGCCCGACCCCGACGCGACGATTGAAGTGCAGCGCACGGGCGAGCACAAAGACGGATTCGCCATTCTGTCTTACCAGAAGGTGCTGCGGCGGCGGATGTGGGAAAAGATTGACGCGCAGTACAAAGCCAAGGAAACAATCACGGCGAAGGTAGTGGACCGCATCAAGGGCGGGCTGGTGGTGGATGTGGGCGGCGTGCGCGCGTTCCTGCCGGGTTCGCAGTATGACCTGCGGCCGACGGCGAACCTGGACGGCCTGATGGGGCAGGAAGTGCAGGTGCGCATCACAAAACTGAACCGTCGGCGCGGAAACGTCGTGGTGAGCCGGCGGGCCCTGCTTGAAGAAGAGTTGCACGCAAAGCGCGCGGAATTGATGGAGAAGCTGACCGAGGGGCAAGTGGTGCACGGCACGGTGAAGAACGTGACGGACTACGGCGCCTTCGTGGACCTGGGCGGGATCGACGGGTTGCTGCACCTGACGGACCTGAGCTGGGGGCGCGTGCGTCATCCCAGCGACGTCGTCAAGCCGGAGCAGGAACTGGACGTCATGATTTTGAAGTTTGATAAGGACAAGCAGCGCGTATCCCTGGGCCTGAAGCAGATGACCAAGGACCCGTGGGTGGATGCGGCGGAGCGATATCCCGCGGGCGGCAAGTACAAGGGCAAGGTGGTCGGCGTGGTGGATTACGGCGCCTTCGTCGAACTGGAACAGGGTATCGAAGGATTGGTGCACGTGACGGAGATGAGCTGGTCGAAGAAGCCCACGCATCCGTCGAAGGTGGTGAAGGCCGGCGAAGAAGTGGACGTGGTGGTGCTGGACATCAAGCCGAGCGACCGGCGTGTTTCCTTGGGAATGAAGCAGGCCCAGGCTGATCCATGGCTGCTGGTGGCGGAGAAGTATCCCGTGGGCACCGTGGTTACTGGAAAGGTGCGAAACATTGCGGAGTTTGGCGCGTTCATCGAAATCGAGGATGGTTTCGACGGGCTGGTGCACGTCGGCGATGTGAGCTGGACCGGCCGCGTGAAGAATCCGCACGAAGTGTTCAAGAAGGGCGAGCCGATAACCGCGAAGGTGTTGCGTATCGATCCAGAGAACCGCCGGGTGTCTCTCGGCATGAAGCAGGTGAACGACATCTGGGGCGACTGGTTCAAACAGCACCGCGTTGGCGAAATCGTGAGGGGCAAAGTTTCCCGGATCGCCACATTCGGCGCCTTTGTGGAATTGGGCGACAACATCGAAGGCCTCTGCCACAACACGGAGATCGAAGAGCGCAAGCGGCGCGACGATGGGGCGTCGAGCTTCCGGCCCAGCACCGGGCCTCTGAAGAGCGCTGGTCCATTGGAACCGGGCAAGGAATACGACTTCAAAATCATCAAGATCAGTTCTGACACGCGGCGCATCGGCTTGAGCTATCGCGCGGCCGTGCGGCAGATTGAACGCAAAGAGATCGAACAATACAAGTCGACCACGAAATCCTCGGCGACGGCGACCATCGGGGATGCCATGAAGCAGAAGCTGGCGTCCCGCTAGACGGAAACACGAAATCCTCCTGACCCAGGGGTCAGGTATGAAAATTCGTTTACCTGAGGGTCATTTTAATGATAGGAAGAGGGTCAGCCAGTGAGGCGAAGCCCCTCTAACTTGCCTCACACCAGATAGTTGTGCGGGCCGGGCTCGGATACGATGTAAGAGGCAGGGGACGATGACAAAACAACCGACGTTGACGAAGGCCGACTTGATCGAGGAAGTGCTGAAGGTGACGGAACTTCCCCGCAAGGAGTCGGAGACGATCGTCGAAACGATTTTCGAGAGCATCATCGACGCACTGCAAAAGGGCGACAAAATCGAGATCCGTGGATTTGGGAGTTTCCGGACGCGGCAGCGGCGGGGCCGTGTGGGCCGCAACCCCAAGACCGGCGAAAAGGTGGAAGTGCCTGCGAAGAAGATTCCGTTCTTCAAGCCCAGCAAGGAATTGAAGGACTTTGTCAACACGGCAGAGCCGGCGCAGAGCGAAGCCGCGCCTTCATAGGGAAAGAAATTCACAAACAGAGATGCAAGACGCCCCGGCGTGTCCGGGGCGTTTTTTTTGCTGTAAGTGAAGCAGGGTTCGCGATAAGGGTTTTGGGTTATGCTGAATGCGCAAAGGCGTGCGTGAGGATTCCAACAATGGACTATCTTTGGTCGCCGTGGCGGTTCAAGTACATGGAAGAAGCGGCGGAGGGGAAGCAGACAGAATGCTTTTTCTGCGAAGCGGCGCAGGGCACGCGGGACGAAGAGACGCTGGTCGTCAAACGCGGAAAGAAGATGTTTGCGATCCTGAACCGGTACCCGTACACCTCTGGACACCTGATGATCGTGCCGTATGCACATGTGGCGGAATTGCATCGGTGCGATGCGGAAGCGCTGAAGGAGATGATGGAATTGGCGCAGCGGGTGGAGGCGGCGTTTCGCACCATTTACAAGCCGGATGGGATGAACCTAGGAATGAATCTGGGAAAGGCGGCGGGCGCGGGCGTTGCGGGGCACCTGCATTTGCACATGCTGCCGCGATGGATCGGTGATACAAATTTCATGACCGTGACGGGCGAGACGCGCGTACAACCGGAAGAATTGCAGACAACGTACGACAAATTGCGGAAAGCGCTGGCGTAAAGAATACAAACTTGAGTTTTCGCTAGGGGAGCTGCCGTGAATCTGGAACTGACGGAAGAACAGAAGTTGCTGCAGAAGAGCATACGCGAATTCGCGGAGATGGAAGTGCGCCCGCTGGCCAAGGAATTGGACGAGACGGGGCATTTCCCGCGGGAGTTGTTCAATAAAGCGGCGGAACTGGGGCTGACCGGCGTGGCATTCCCGGAAGAGGAGGGTGGCGCGGGATTCGACCACCTGGCGTACACCCTCGTGATCGAAGAGATTTCGCGCTGCTGCGCTTCGACAGGCGTGATTCTGAGCGTGCAGAATTCGCTGTTCTGCGATCCCATTCATCGCTACGGAACAGAAGAGCAAAAGAAGAGGTTTCTGCTGCCGTTCACGCGCGGGGAAAAGATCGGATGTTACGCGCTGACGGAGCCGCAAGCGGGCTCGAATGCGGCGGCGCTCCAGACGAAGGCGGAGAAGAAGGGCGACAGCTACGTGATCAATGGCACGAAGGCGTGGATCACGAACGGCGGCGTAGCCGATGCAGCCATCGCTTATGTGAATACGGATCCGGAAAAAGGTGAACGCGGCATCACGGCAATCGTGGTGGAAAAGGGAACGCCGGGATTCAAGGTTGGAAAAGAAGAAAAGAAGCTGGGAATCAACGCGACGGCGTGCTGCGAACTGATTTTCACCGATTGCGTGGTGCCAGTGGCCAATCGAATTGGAAACGAAGGCGAAGGGTACAGGGTGGCGCTTTCCACCTTGGATGGCGGGCGCATCGGAATCGCCGCACAAGCAACGGGAATCGCGCAAGGCGCCTTCGAGGCAGCGCTGAAGTGGGCGCAAGAGCGCATGGCGTTTGGGCACCCGATCGCGCAGTTTCAAGCTATCCAGTTCATGCTGGCAGACATGGCAACGGAAATTGATGCGGCGCGCCTGCTGGTAAGGAAAGCAGCGTGGAAACAGGATACCGGTGGGCGCTTCAGCCAGGAGGCGGCGACTGCCAAATTGTTTGCCAGCGAAATGGCGACGCGGGTGACGCACAAGGCGATTCAGATTCACGGCGGGTATGGCTACAGCCGGGAGTATCCGGTGGAGCGCGCGTACCGCGACGCGCGGATTACCGAGATTTATGAGGGAACCAGCGAAATCCAAAGGCTGGTGATTGCGGCGTGGGTACTACGGACATAAAACTGACTGGCAAAAACAATCGGTTCAATTCTCTGTTCAATTGAAAAAATAAGAGCGGCGTTCCCTTGCGAGAATATGCCTACGAATACTTTCTTGTCGTCCTGTTGACAAACATTTGGTGTAGTGTTCCTTTCTGCAAGTGTGTTATTGTGAAACTACGTTAACGAACTGAAGACCTTCCCGGGAGAAATCCTAACAATGCGGGGTGGTTCCTGAATAATAGAAAAAGGAACCACACCAGCCAATGGAGGCATCGCGTCGCCCGCGCGATAACAAGGTATGTACGAACACCTGTTGCGAGATGCGGCAATACTTCTGGGATCAGCACACCTGATAGCGCCCGTGGCCGTGCGGAGTGGCTTCCGTTTTGCGGCGCACTGCAAGCCGCTGCAAGTGCCGGCGGAAGATCTGCCAGCGGAAGTGGCAGGATACATTTTGCCGCGGATCCCGCAACTGCAGACACTGGGCTTTGAGCTTGTGGGTTGCTATGACTGCGGGGTGCTGGCGAGCAACACGCAAAGCTTCGTGGCGTATTTCTGCAACCTGACGACCAACGATTTTGCAAACGTTACCGTGGCCACTTCGCCGCAAAAGCTGGCGGGATATTTCGAGTTTTCCACGCGATTCGGAAACGGGGTAGCGCTGGAGACGAATACCAACGGCGTCTTGCCATTGACGCCGGATAATCCTGAAGTTCGCGTGTTCCGGTTCCCAGAGATCAAGGAACCGCGCGAGCTCTATCGAGTGCATAAGAGTTTGATCGAAAAGTACACCAACGGACAGTGGGCCCAGGGCGAACCAAAGGGACAGGAAATCGAGCGACTCGTGCGCGTGGTGGAGAATTATGGGCCGCGGCTGGAGAAAATGGGCTACATGTACCTGGCGCCTGATGAAAGAGCCTACCTTTTGACGTGGAAGGGCGCGATCCTGATGACTTGGCGCGGATTGTGGCCCACTTCACTCGTTCGCAGAGCGATTCACAGATTTGAGATGCGAATAGAGTTGCACTCCCTCCACGTGCGAGGAGTGCCTGCGTTGAAGAAGGCGTAAGAAGAATTACGCGCTGCCTGCCGCAAGTTAAAACAACCTGCTGAAACACCCGCCACTAAAACCAAGAGGAGTGGGGTGTTAATTCCTGCCTCACAACGAAAAAAGCCGCAGGGCTCCCGCCAGAAGGCGGCGGGCTGATAACAGCGCAGACTCGCCCTGCGCTACAGGTCGGAGACGAGATTTAGTATTCTGGCGGGGTGCTGGAACTCGACACGGAGCTTGCATTCAACTTGGAAAATGACGCGGAGTTTTTCTCGTTGCTCCCGGCAGGACCGGCGGTCTGCCTGATCGAGCCGCGCGAAGAAAACGCCGAACCCTATCTGATCCGCACGGCGGATCTGCGGCGACGCCTACAACGATTGCTGGGTCCGCTGGATCCTACGAGCAAGCGTTTGAACTTACGCGAATTTGCGCGCGCTGTGCGCTTCCGGCATACAGGCTCGGCACTTGAACAGCCGTTGACGTACTATCGCCACGCCAAACAGAATTTTCCAAAACGCTACCGGGACTTGATGCGGCTGCGCCCCCCCGCGGTTCTAAAAGTGAATTTGCGCAATGCCTACCCGCGCTGCTACGTTACGCGGCGCATCGCCGTGAATGAACAGGGAGTGCCCACTGGCGGAGCATATTACGGGCCCTTCGCGTCGCGCCGCGGGGCGCAAGCGTTCGCGGAAAAGATGCTGGACTTTTTCAAAGTGCGGCGATGCCAGATTAAAATCCGGCGCGACCCGGCATTTCCGGGATGCCTGTATTCGGAGATGAAGATGTGTTTGGCGCCCTGCTTCGCGGGTTGCACAAAGGAAGAGTACGACGTGGAGGTCAACCGCCTGGTATCTTTTCTGGAGACAAGCGGAGGTTCGCTGCGCGCAGGATTTAAAACGGAGCGTGAGAAGGCCAGCGAAGAGCTTGATTTCGAGCGCGCGGCGGCGATTCACAAGAAGGTGGAAAAGCTGGACGACGTGCTGCGCGGGCGGCCGGAACTCGCGCGAAGGATTCAAGATTTGGACGCCGTGATCTTGCAGCGCACCGCAAAACAGCAAACGATCGGCGTATATGCGGTGAAAGGAGGCCGGCTAGCGGAACCCTTTGAATTGCGTTTTGGAGACACCAGTGAACCGAGATCGGCGGAAGAAACGGTTCGGGAGTATCTTGAAGGCGTGATGGGGGATGGGGTGCCGATTCTCTCCGCAGGGCCTCCCATAGCAGGGAATATCAAGCAGAGTGCGGCGGAATTGGGCGAACATCTGAGCCTGGTGGCGCGGTGGTTCTATAGCAATCCGCGGGACGGCGAAGTTTTCTTTCGAGAGAAAGATTGGCCGTACCGGCGCATTCTGAGAGCCTGCGCAAGATTACTGGCGCCCAAGAAGGAAGCAAAGGAAGAGACAGGCGTCCCAGAAGGAAATGTGAAGAGCGAGGAGCCGAAATGAGCCGGGGAGCAACGCAAGAGGGAACCAAAGCATACGCAGCGAAGTTCGCGGGCTACGCAGCTCAAGGACATTTCCGCGAAGCCCAGGGATTGACGCTTTCCTCGTTGGGAGCGGGAACGTACCTCGGCCAGCCAGATGAAAACAAGGACGCAGGGTACGCGGCGGCACTTGTGGCGGCGGTGGAGAACGGAATCAACGTCATCGATTCCGCCATCAACTACCGGTTTCAACGAAGCGAGCGGAGCGTTGGCACAGCCGTGAAAGTGCTAGCGAACAAAGGATTCCGGCGCGAGGAAGTGGTTGTGTGCACCAAGGGAGGGTATCTGACGCCGGAGGGAACCATGCCTGCGGACCCCAACCGCTATTTTTTCGAGGAGTACATCCAGAGAGGCATTTTCACGGCGAAGGATATAGCGGGCGGCAGTCACTGCATGACGCCGAGGTTCCTGGAAAACCAGTTGGGGCGCAGCTTGAAAAACTTGGGAGTGGAGTGCGTGGATATCTACTACCTGCATAACCCAGAGACCCAGTTGAGCGAAATTCCGAAAGCCGATTTTTTGAAGCGGGTACGCGAGGCATTCGTATTTCTGGAGTCGGCGGCGGCGCGCGGGCGGATTCAGTACTACGGCATGGCAACGTGGAATGGGTTCCGGCAGAACGCCAGTGCCAGAGATGCTATGCAACTGGCGGAAATCGCCGGTTTGGCGAAGGAGATTGGGGGGGAACAGCACCGATTCCGTTTCGTGCAACTCCCATACAACCTGGCGATGACGGAAGCGCTGACCCTGGGGAATCAGACCGTGGGCGACAGCACGAAGACGATGATGGAAGCTGCTGGTGAGCTGGGCATCACGTTGATTGCGAGTGCTTCCCTGCTGCAAGGGCAGGTGGCGCAAAATTTGCCGGCATTCGTGGCCGAAGCCTTTGGGTTGGAGAACGACGTGGAACGGGCGCTGCAATTCGCACGATCGTCGCCGGGAATTGCCACGGCGCTTGTGGGGATGTCGCGGGTGGCCCACGTGGAAGCGAATGCGCAGTTGGTGCGGGTGGCGCCGGCAGGCATCGAGCAGTTCAACAAACTGTTTTCGCAGGGAGAAGGCGTCTGAGAAACGGATCAGGATTGGGCTAGTTCGGGGTGGCGGCGAACAACCCAGTGGGTGATGGCCTGACCGAGTTGGTGCAAATGGCCGGAGAAGAAATGGTCGGCGTGATCGACGATGACCAGTTCGTTTTCACCGGGCAGCGCAGCAACGAGCTCGCCAACTTTGCTCCGCGCGCCGTGCTCATCATCAGCGCCATGGACAAAGAGCTTTGGCTTCGCGCAGCTCCACAGGTAAGTGAAATCGGTGTTGTTCACCGGGATGCCGAGGCCAATCAGCTCGGTCACATGAGCATCTGCACAGCCAACACGAAGTCCCACCCAACTGCCAAAACTGAAACCGGCCAGAAGTATGGCAGCGCCGGGAAATTCCGTGGCAAGAAAATTGATGGCGGCCTGCACGTCGCCCTGCTCACCTCTACCACGGTCGTGCGCACCCGCGCTCAGACCCGCGCCACGAAAATTGAACCGCAAGACCGGAATACCGAGGGCATCCAGGGATTTGGCGGCCCGGTAGACGACCTTGTTGTGGAGCGTGCCGCCATACAGGGGGTGCGGGTGGCAAACCACGGCCGTGAGCGTGGGAGAAACCGCATGCGCGGGGGTCCAGAGAATGGCCTCCAAACGGCCGACGGGCCCTTCCAGGAATAGATTGCGGGAGTCGTGGGAAATGCGCATAAAAGGCCAGGAAAAGTGTACCTGAAAGGAGAGGGCACGCGAGAGCAGGGATCGAGTAAGTGTCATTGTGCAAAACAGGAGAAAGGCACTCCAATTGCCACTGTGGGATGGGGGAGTTCTATACCTGCCACTACGCGAGTTTGTCGTACTAGAGCTAAAAAGTCACAATTTCGGATTGCAGTTTACGGCGGCGGATGTTACTTTCGCCCCCGGTCATGCTCCAGGGGGTAAGAAATGGCTGATTTGTCGGACAGGCGCGAAGCGCGACGCTTTGTCATGACCCTGCCCGTTCGGGTGATGGCACACGACGCAAACAGCCCGGAATTGAAAGCGCACACGCGTGACGTGAGCTACCGCGGCCTGTATTTTTTGACGGAAGCCACATTTGAGAGTGGAAACGAGATTGATTTCGTTCTGACCCTGCCGAAACAGGTGATTTCCGCCGGCGACGTGCATATCCGCTGCCACGGAAAGGTTGTGCGGGTGGAACCCACGGACAACGGCAAGACGGGCATTGCCGCACGCATCGAGCGCTACGAATTCGTGCCCGTGCGGGCCTCCGCCGCTTGACGGGCTTCCCCGGGCGTCCCACCAGATTGCACCCCGTCCTTCGACATATTGCGTAGAATAGCTGGTGGAGAATCCTGCGCGCGTGGTTAGCGAAGGACTCTCGGGGGGACATGCATGTACCACTACGATCCAAATCTGGCGTTGGAGGAATTGCGGGAGGACGGCCTGCTGCCGCATCCGGTGAAGTTGCGGGACATGATCCTGCGGAATCAATTGGGGCCGCAAGATGCACAACTGCTGAACCAGGAATTTCAGGATTACCTGACGCGGTTCGGAGAGTTGCAGAAGCTGGGGGGCGTGATCCTGGAGAAGCTTTCGACCGGCAAGAGGAAGAGCGCTTAGGCGCGGGCGCCGAATGAGCGCGGCCGGAGGCAGCCAGCCGGATCGTCGAAGATGCGCTGGGGCTGTTACACTAATCTTTGCCTCCAGGGAATCGCTGCAAGATCTTCCGATTAGAGAGGCATCATCGCAAAACCATGAAGCGACACACACTGCTGATCGATGCAGACGACACGCTCTGGGAAAACAATGTTTTCTTCGAGAAGCTGATCGAAGATTTCATCAGCATGGTGGAGCCTTGCGGGTACAGCCGGGCGTACATCCGGCACATCCTGAACGAAACGGAACGCAAGAATATACGCCAGTACGGCTACGGGGTGCGAAGTTTTGGCAGGTCACTGGAAGAGACCTACTTGAAACTGGCGGACCATATGGCACAGCGCGAGGTGCTTGCTCAGGTGCACAATCGCGTGGTGGAACTTGAGCGGACTCCACCGAAGATACTGGACGGAGTGCCGGATACGCTGGCGTATCTTACGGAACGGCACCGCCTGATCCTGTTCACAAAAGGCGAACCGGCGGAACAAGCGGCGAAGGTGGAACGCTCCGGATTGCAGGGGTTTTTTGAGGCGATCGAGATTGTTTCCGAGAAAGACTCAAAGACGTACGTCGCGCTGGTGCACAAACATAAAATCGTGAAGGCGTACGGCTGGATGATCGGAAACAGTCCGCGCAGCGACATCAACCCGGCAATGGAAGCGGGCCTCAATGCCGTGTATATCCCGCATGTGAACACTTGGCAGATGGAGCAGGAAGCGGTGTTGGCGGGTTCAGGCAAACTGGTCATCCTGCCTGCGTTCCGCGAGCTGCGCAATCACTTTTGACCCCCTCCCATTTTGGACCTTGCGGGACTATTGCTTTCCCCAAACTATGGAACGGGCATGAGCGGGAGGGTTCCATGGCAAGGGCGATGAGCTTGGGTGTGGACTGGCGGAAGGCCTGGTATGCGAATGACGACGTCATCTATCTAAACGTAGCTGGACAGGCGCCGATGCCACGCGTTTCGTTGGAAGCGGTGCAAGCCGCCCTGGAGTGGAAAAAATTTCCCCAGAAATTGACCGATCACCAGGAACGCGATCTATCCAAACGCATTCGTACTTTGCTTGCGAATTTGATCGGCGGCAAGCTGGAGGAAATCGCCTTGACGACAGGTGCAAGCGCCGGCCTGATCGCGCTAGCTTACGGCTTGGAATGGAAAAAAGGCGATGAAATCCTGACCGCTCATCGCGAATTCCCTCTCCAATACACGACCTGGAAGCCGATGGAAGCGCGGGAAGGCATCAAGCTCAAGCTCGTTGCACCGGCCGGACGCTGGGTTGCCGCGGAGGATTTCATCCCTGCGCTTACGCCGCGAACGCGATTGGTTTCCGTGAGTATGGTGCGATTCGATGATGGCTCCATGCTGGACACCTCCAAACTGGGCGCGGCATGCCACGCGCAAGGGACACTCCTCGCACTGGATGTAAGCCAATGTTGCGGAGCGATCCCCATGGATGTTCACACACTGGGCGCGGACCTCATCACTTGTTCCGGCTACAAGTGGTTGCTTGGCCCTTATGGTTCGGGATTCTGGTGGGCGAAGAGCGAACTAATGGCTAGTTTCCGGCCAGTCCCCTTTTACTGGCAAGGGATTGACGGTCTGATTGATTTTGGCGAACTGATTTTTGAGAACCCTTCCGCCGCTCCAGGCGCGCGGGGCTGGGATGCCTCCGAAACAGCGAGCTATTTCAACCTGGCAGGATGGGAAGCCTCGCTACGCTTTCTGCAAGACGCGGGAGTTGTGACGGTTGCTGCGCACAACCAGGAACTCATGACACACCTGTATGAATCCCTTCCAAAGGATCAATTCATAACGACCAGCCCGCTGGAAACAGAACGCCGGGGACCCTACGCCTGTTTTGCTGCGCGCACACTGGAGCAAACGCAGCAGGTTCATGCGCGGCTGAAGAACGAGAAAGTGATTGCCAGTTTACGGGAAGGCAACATACGGGTTTCCACGCACCTGTACAGCACGATGCAGGATATCGATAAACTGGTTGAGGTGATCAGCGGATGAGTGAGGCAATGGTGTGGCCGAAAATCGCCGTAATCGGAGCGGGTGCCGTCGGGGGCTACTTTGGCGGCATGCTGGCGCGAGCGGGCGCGAGCGTGACCATGATCGGGCGGCAGGGCTTTGTGGAGGCGGTGCAAAAATCCGGATTGCAACTGGATACCGTGCAATTTCAAGAGACTGTGCATCCAGCGGCATCCACGGAGATTTCCGCCGCGGCTGGGGCGGAAGTCGTTTTGTTTTGCGTGAAGACAACCGACACGGCGGGCGCCGCGAAGCGTCTGGCGCAACACATCTCTCCAGGGGCGATCGTGGTCAGCCTGCAAAACGGCGTGAACAACGCGGAGGACATTCGGGCGGCTGCTGGAATTGAGGCGCTTCCGGCTGTGGTGTATGTGGCCGCAGCGATGTCTCCGCCAGGGCACGTGACGCACTTGGGCCGCGGAGATTTGGTGGTGGGGCCGCGGAATGAGCAAACAGAGCGAATCGCAAAACTGTTTGTGCAAGCAAAGGTGCCCTGCCGGATTTCGGAAGAAATCGAAGGGGAGCTGTGGACGAAATTGATCTGGAACTGTGCGCTGAACGCGATTTCGGCGCTGGGCTGCGTAACGTATGGAGAAATTTTCGCGAGCGCCGACGCGCGGCGCATCATCGCAACTCTGGTTGATGAAGTGCTGGCTGTGGCCCGCGCCAAAGGGATCCACCCGCCGGGTTTGGAGGATCCCAAGGCGGCGCTTGCGGGCGCTTTGAAGATTGCCGAACAGATGAGCGCGACGCGCTCGTCAACGGCGCAGGACATGGCGCGGAGAAAACACACAGAAATTGACTCGTTGAACGGCTATGTGGCGCGATTGGGCGAACAATTGGGCGTGGCGACGCCAGTGAATCATGCGCTGTACACGCTGGTGAAACTGCAAGAAATGGGATTTTGAGCTACGCTGAAGACCGTTTCAAACCAAATCCCGAGAGTGATGGCACAAAGGCTTTCCGAAAGATCCACTCCGAGGCAGAGGCGTCAGTGCCACTTGGGACCACGGAAGGGGATGTGGACGATGGCCTCGAGGTCGACAGGCTGGCCTTCCTTAGTGGCAGGCTGGAATTTCCATTGCGCGAAAGCCTCGATGGCAAATGCATCGAGTTGCTCGTCGAATCCGCGCACCAGTTGAATGCTGTCGACGGTGCCGTCCTGGCGAATCACGCCGTAGAGGATCACTTCCCCCTCCACATGCTCCAAGACCATCGCTTGCGGATATTTGGGATCAACCTTGCGTAGTGCGACTGGGGCACTGAGTTCGCCGGAGCGATGCGGGGAATTACCCGAAGGCAATTCGGAGAAATGGACAACCCAACTGCCCGTGGCGCTGTTCAGATTGGGCATGTTGATATTCATGGCGTAGACTCGGCGCGAGGTGAAGATCTGCTCGGGCTTCGCGTCAGGAGGCAACGCGGCGAAATTCGGAGGGCCGATTCGCTCGGGCGGATCATCCAGAGCGGCGTTCGGATCGGGACGTCTCAGGGCCAATTGGTTTTTCGGCAGGATCAGCTTTCCCGCGGCAACGGGGCCCGAGGAGTTTGCGTTGGGTTTTGGAGAGCCGCCACTGATGCTGATGCCGATGTCGCTCTTCCCTGCCCCACCTTCGCCGCTCCCAATTGATCCGCCATTCCCTGATTTGGAAGAGGCGGGCGAATTACCGGGCGCGCCGGGTTTGCCTTCGGGCGAAATGGCGACACGCGCGGCGAGATTTCCTTGAGGAACCGGGACGACGGGAGCCGGGGGCGCGGGATTCGCGGAAAGCGCGATGAACGTGCTGGGCGCTCCGCCGTTTACATCCGAAGGCACGGCAGGGACTTCCGGTGCGGCGGCGTCACCGGTCTGCGCGCGTGACGCCACGCGGGGAGCTGATCCAGCATTGATTTCGAGCTTGGGCCGGACAGGTCCAGTGGGATTGGCCGCCAAACTGATTTCCGCTGGCCGCTGTTCGAGATTCGGCAGGTCGGGCGAGGGCGCGTCCGTGGTTGCAACGGCTTTCGCCTGGTGAGGATGAAGTTTTGCCAGGGATTGTTCGCTGATCTCGATGCGCGGGCGTGCGGGAGCCGACGTGGCAGCCAACTGGACGATGTTGGGCATTTGGGGAAGAAACTTCGGAACTTCCGCCGGCGCGGCGGGATTGATCAGAGTCTGTCGCGGATGATTCGGGTGAGCGGGATCCGTGTAAATGCGCTGGCGGGGGTGATACGCGTCAACACTTTCCTCAGCGGGTGGTGGGTCCGCGTCTGACTTTAGCTGGGCCGTGTGCTTTGCGCGGGGCACATCAAGTAGAGGCAAATCTTCGATGGGGCCGGACCACGTGAGTTGCGTATTGTCAAACGCGGGATTGTGCCGCGGGGCGATTGGAAGATCCGGCCAGGGGAAAATTACAAAAGCAATGTGCAGCAGAGCGGCGGCGAGAATAGCGCGGCTGGGGATGTTTCGATCCACTCGGCAATCCCGAAAGACCAAGGTGAGGGGAAAGTCCTTCGAAAGTCGAGTGGGTGTGAAGAACGCGGCCACGCTGCTGAGAAAATTCTGGTGGTAGCTGCCCCAGGCGATATCCAGCTTAGGCTCAACGTCACCCGGAAGGAGGACGTGGGGCGGATACAGTTCCGCCTGACCCAGAAGGTCGAAAGGATCAGGATGGAAGGAAGGCGTGGACATAAAGTTCAATTATATCGCGCAATGCCCGGAACCCGGAGCAGGGGAACAGCCGAGTCAGGGGGTCAGGAAGATAGATGATTCGGGGGCGTGCCGGGGTTTACTGCGGGGCGAACGCGGAAGAAGGAGAGGCTGGCGTCGCCCTGGCGCAGCACGCGAACACGTTCGAGACTACCGAGCGCCTCTGGAAGCTCGGAGGTGCGCCGGTGCTCGGCGATTACAAGGGCGCCCGGCGCAAGGAACGGAGCGGCACCGAGAAATGTGAGGACGCGGCGGTATTCGTCGGCAGCGGCATACGGGGGATCAAGGAAAACGACATCGAATGTAGGGCTGGCGGGAGTATGTTTCGCTGCGAGGAGCTGCAGGGCGCGTCGAGCGTCAAGCTTCAGGATTCGTGTTCCGCCGCCGATGCCGAGGGAATCGAGGTTCTTCTGAATGAGAGTGGCAGCAGGCGGATGATTTTCGATGAAGACGGCTTCCGCTGCACCGCGGCTCAGCGCCTCGATGCCAACGGCGCCGGTACCCGCGAAGACATCAAGGAAGCGGCAGGCAGGAATGCGTTCGGCGATAACGTTGAAGAGCGATTCGCGGAGACGATCGCTGGTAGGGCGCAGAGCAAGACCCTTAAGGCTCTTGAGTTGGCGGCTGCGAAATGTCCCGGCAATGATGCGCATGGTCGTGTGAAAGGCCCTCAGCCTACGCGAGCGAGGTGATAGCGTCGCTGCCATTCGCCCGGCAGGAGCCGGAGCATGCGCTGGAGGGCATCCTTCTGGGCGGGCTCTTCGGCAAGTGCGAACGCCTCTTTGCGAGCTAACTCCAAAAGCTCGCGATCGCGGAGCGGGTTGGCCACGTGGAAGCCGAGTTGGCCGGATTGCCGCGTCCCAAAAAATTCGCCGGGGCCGCGAAGCTGCAGATCGGTCTCGGCAATTTCAAAACCGTTGCAGGTGCGGACCATGGTTTCCAGGCGCGCGCGGGCGTCGTCGGTCATGCGGCCGGGCGCAACCAGGATGCAATGGGATTTCTGCGCGCCTCGGCCGATACGTCCACGAAGCTGGTGAAGTTGCGCCAGGCCGAAGCGTTCCGCGTGCTCGATGATCATGACCGTGGCGTTGGGTACGTCCACGCCGACCTCGACAACCGTGGTGGCCACGAGAATCTGAACCTCGTTGCGGCGGAATTTCTGCATGACGTCTTCTTTTTCTTCGCTGGAGAGTCGGCCGTGCAGCAGGCCAACCTTTAGCTTAGGGAAGACAGTTTTTGAGAGGCGCTCGTACTCTTCCATGGCTGCTTTCAGTTCGAGCTTGGACTCCTCGATGACCGGGTAAACGACGTACCCCTGATGGCCCGCGGCGACTTCGCGGCGAAGAAACTCCCACACGCCGGGGAGGTGCTGCTCATTGGTGGTGCGGGTTTCGATGGGAGTGCGGCCGGGGGGAAGTTCATCAAGGACGGAAACTTCCAGATCGCCATAGAGCGTGAGGGAGAGAGTGCGAGGAATGGGAGTGGCCGTCAAGACCAGGACATGTGGCGCATTGCCGTGCCGCGCGGCCTTGTCCATCAGGCGCTTACGTTGCAGCACGCCGAAGCGATGCTGCTCGTCGATGGCGACAAATCCGAGGCGATGAAAATCGACCTCATCTTCGATGAGGGCGTGCGTGCCGATGACGAGTTGCGCTTCGCCGGAACGGATGCGTTCGCAAACGGCGGACTTCTCGGAGGGTTTGAGGCCACTGATGAGCAGTTCCACGGTGTAGCCACCGGGAGCGAGGATGCGTCGGGCGGAGAGGAAATGCTGGACGGCAAGAATTTCGGTGGGCACCATGAGCGCGGTCTGGCAACCGTTTTCGATGGCGATCACCGCGGCCTGAAGAGCAACAATCGTTTTGCCGCTGCCAACATCGCCCTGCAGGAGGCGGTTCATGGGCACGGGCTTCTCAAGGTCGGTGGCAATCTCGGCCAGCACGCGTTTCTGGGCGTTAGTTGGCTTGAACGGCAGGATTCGCTTCAAGGCTTCGCGCACTTTGTCTTCGCGAACGCGGAAGGCGATGGCGTTTTCCTTACGGACGGCCTTGCGTCCCAATGCCAGGCTCAACTGGTACAGGAAGAACTCCTCGAAGATCAGGCGCAATTGGGCGGGAGAGCGGAAAAGATTGACCGCTTCCAGAGATTCGCCGGCCTCGGGAAAATGCGTGTGAATCAGGGCGTCGCGACGCGAAGGATAATTCAGCCGCTGCAGCAGGGACTGTGGCAGAACGTCGGGAATATTAGGATCGAGATTCTGCAGAGTGGCGTAGATCGCGCGGCGAATCTGGCGCGTGCCAAAGGTGCCGACCGCTTCGTAGATGGGAACGATGCGGCCCATCTCCACGGAATCCACTTCTTCGCCCGTCAGCACTTCAATTTGGGGATTAATCATCTCCCGCCGCGCGGGACGCAGCTTGTCGATTTCGACTTTGCCATGCAGGATGAGCTGCAGGCCAGGCTTCAAACGCCCCTCGAGATAACCCCCGTGAAAAAACTTGCAGGGCAACGAGCCGGAATCATCTTGAACGAGAAGGTGATAGATGGCATCGCGGCCGTACATGCCGCGAATGGCCTGGCCGCTCATGACGCGGGCGCGCAAGGTATAAGTGCCGTTGGGCAGAATGTCTTTGATTTTGGAGAAATGGATGCGGTCTTCATAGCGGAACGGCAGATAGTTGAGCAAATCCTCGAGTGTGAATATGCCGCGTTTGGCAAGCAGCTCCGCGCGCTGCGGCCCCACGCCTTTCACCATGCGCACATCGGTCTGAAGAGAGATAGACATCGCTACCTCTTTATACCACTCCCGGGTTAAGCTCCGCTTTTCGTGAAACTTGCGTCGCGGGCCTGCGTATCGTTAGAGTGGGCGTTCGGGGCTGGCAATGCCCATGGGAGGTTGCCTTGGCGGAAACGCGATTAACCGGATCGGACAAACGCACACTGTTGCTGTGGATCGTGTTCGGAATCCTGGGCGCCCTGTTTGCGCACAAGTATTTCTTCCGGGCGTTTCCGGAAGCGTCGGTGGATTTCAAGGTTTCGCGGGGCGAAGCGCAGAAGCGCGCGAAGGATTTTATCCAGGGGCTTGGTGAAGATCTGAGCGGCTACCAGTCCACAATCGTGTTCGACGTGGACGAAGACGCAAAGACTTACCTGGAACGCGAACTGGGCTTGCAACAGGCGAACCGGCTGATGTCCGGCGAATTGAACATCTGGTATTGGGAAGTGCGCTTTTTCCGGCCGCAGCAGGAAGAAGAGTTTCAGGTGCGGATCAGCCCCGCGGGTAAAGTCGTCAGCTACGAGCACAAAATCCCGGAGGCGCAAGCGGCCAAATCGTTGAACCGCGAAGAAGCGCAAGCAGCGGCGCAGAGTTTCCTACAGAGCAAGCTGAGTACGGACTTGAACAACTGGAATTTTCTGCCGGAAGAGGCTAATTCGCAGTCACGTCCAAAGCGTCTGGACTGGTCGTTCACCTGGGAGCGCAAGAATTTCAAAGCCAAGGACGCGCCTTACCGGCTGGTAGTGGGGCTGCAAGGAGACCACATCGGGAACACGGAGGAATTCCTGAAGGTGCCGGAAGCGTGGTCACGGGATTACAAGAATCTACGTTCAAGAAACGACCTGTACGAAATCATTGCGATCGTGCCGTACATCTTGTTGTTAGGGACGGTTCTGTGGCTGGGTATATCGCTGGCAAGGCAGGACAAAACGACTTGGGGGCCGGCTATCAAGGTCGGTCTGTTCGTGATGGTGCTCTTTGCCCTGATGCAGTTCAACCAATGGGAATCCTACCGCGCAGGATATGACACGAAAGATTCCTACGCGAGCTTTGTAACGCTACGATTCGTGATCATTCTGGCATCGGCGCTGGCGACGGCACTCATGGTGACTTTGGTATTGCCGGGCGCAGAGCCCTTATATCGCTCCGCGCAGCCAGAACAATTGCGTCTCTACCGGACGTTCAGCCGAAGGGGACTCCTGTCGAAAGAGTTTTTTTGCTCATCGGTTGTCGGATTGTCTCTGGCAGCAGCGCACATTGGATTCATTGTGGCGTTCTACATGTTGGGTAGCCGGTTTGGAGTGTGGGCGCCTCAAGATACCAATTATTCAGAGGCCTTTAACACTTCCATACCTTGGATCGCGGGAGTGGCGATTGGCGTAACCGCAGCGACCAGTGAGGAGTTCCTGTTCCGTCTATTCGCGATTCCCTTTCTGCGCAAGTTGACGGGATCACGCCTCCTGGCGGTCGTCTTGCCGGCATTTTTCTGGGGGTTTCTACATAGCAATTATCCGCAGGAACCGGGATACATACGCGGGATAGAAGTGGGACTTATCGGGATTGTCGCGGGGATGGTGATGCTGCGCTGGGGCATCGTGGCGACGCTGATCTGGCACTACACGGTGGATGCTTCGCTGGTAGGATTGCTGCTGATCCGCTCCGATAATCTCTATTTCAAGATTTCTGGCGTGGTTGTGGGACTGGCAGCGGTCGCTCCACTGGCGTGGTCCGGTATCAGCTATTTGTTCCGGGGGAGATTTGAGCCCGTGGACGATCTGCTGAACGGGGCGGAGGCGACGCCGGAGATTGACTTAACGCATCGTCCCGTGACCGAAGCGGTACAGGTTTCGGCGCGTCGCTATAACGGGCTCACCGCGGGAGCGATTGGTTTTCTGGGGCTATGCGTTGTGATCGGCGGGTTGCTGGCCTGGCACGCCAAGCGCGAAACCATTGGGGACTATCTGAAGCTTTCGGTGGACAGCCGCGCAGCGATCATCAAGGCGGATGCGGTGATTCGGGAGCATGGCCTGGACCCAAACGGTTATCACAAAGCGGCGCTCTTTGTGGACACTACGAATCCTGTCACGAATGAATACTTGCGGCGCCGTATGTCCATTGCGGCGATCAATAGAATCTACGAGGAGCGTGTGCCCGGTGCGCTGTGGAGGGTGCGCTACTTCCGTGATTCGCAAGCGGAAGAATACGCCGTCACGCTGAAACCAGACGGTTCAGTGCACGGGTTCTGGCACACACTGGCGGAGGAAACCAAGGGATCCACGCTTACAAAAGAAGAGGCGGTGGCGATCGCGGAAAACTACCTGCGCGAGAAAAAGCAGATCGACCTGAATGGCTGGGAGCAGAGGGAGTCCAGCTCCGAGAAACGGCCGAACCGGACCGATCACGCGCTTACCTGGCAGCAGAATGTGCCGCTGGATCTCCAGGGCGCCGGGGGGAAGGACGCCGCGGATCACGCGTACGTCCGGATGGATTTGCACATTCTGGGGAACGAACCGGTTGATTACCGGACGTACATCAAAATTCCCGACGAATTTGAGCGAAAGCAAGATGAAGGGTCCCTAGCGCGCACTCTGTTTCGAGTGGTCCGAGTTCTCTTCGTTGTCGGCGCAGCCGTTGTGGTCATCGTTATGTATTTCAAAAGCTCTCGCAGAGAACCCGTGGTCCACGTACCATGGCGGCGGTTAGTCGTCTGGGGAGTAGTCGGCCTGGCTGTCTATCTATTGCAGTTTTTGCTTGGCAGTGGAGTTCCGGAGACGCTCGCGGCGTACCCGACGGCTCTTCCTTGGAAGATATACCTGGCTGGGATTTTCGTGCGCCAGTCCATTGTGACTGCCTTTCTCGGTGGAATTCTGGTCCTTCTATTCGGGCTGGCGTGGCATTTTGCGGCGCGGGCATTTGGCGAGGAACACGTTCCCACGTGGTTAGGCATGCCAGCAGAATACTACCGGGATGCCTTCTGTATCGGATTGGGAGGCTCGGCGCTGCTGATTGGCTTGCTGAGGCTTCTGAGCGCCGCATCGTTGTGGTGGCCAACCTTGCAACGGGGAATGCCCAGCAGCTTTGGGAATTCGTTTGACGCGTTGCTGCCTGCAGCGGGCCTGATTGGCGGCGCGGTTTTTTGGGCGCTTCTCGTTACAGGCGTGCTTGCGGTGGCCACTGCGTTTGTTGGGGCGGAGTTGCGGGTGCGTTGGCTCAGACTGGTCTTGTTCTTTGTGGTGGCCGTTGCGCTGGTGACAGACTGGGGTTCTCCCGCGGATTTCCTGAAGCATTTTCTAACACGGTTGATTCTGCTGGAGTTCGTTGTGTTCGGGATTCGCTGGGTAGCCCGCTTCAACCTGGTGGGGTGGTTCCTGGTGGTTGCATGCACTAGCCTTTTGCGGTCGGGTTTGGAGTTAACAGGACAGCCGGACGCCTTTTATCGGAGCCAGGGGTACATCGTGTTGACAGCACTGGTGGTTCTACTGCTCTGGCCGCTGGTGTTATGGCGTTTCAGGCCGGGAGAAAAGCAAGCAGCGGCATAACCTCTCAGGGTACCGTTGGCGAGTACCCCGCATCCAACGGTGCAGGCTACGGCTGTCCGGTTGGGTGTCAGCGGGATACTTGCTTACGGATTGCGACAGAATGCGTCCAAATTGGTTATCGGTGGTGTGAAGCTGTCTGCAGGGAAAGGCCAGGAGATAAGCCCCTTTTGCAGAGCAAACTACACCGAATTTGGCAAAGAGAAAGCGAACATGCCGCTACCCCAATGGGCCTTGGCTTTTGCTGATATTGCCGGGAGGACCAGCAATTCCGATGCTGGCCTGGCCACGGTGACCTCTTTGGCCAACCTCGACGAGCGCACCTTAGTCCAGGAAGCGCAACTGGGTAATCGCGCTGCTTTCGAGGAACTGGTTCGCCGCTACGACCGGGACGTTCTGCGGTTGGCGCTGAACCTGATGAAGCGCACGGAAGATGCCCGGGACGTTTACCAGGAAGCCTTCCTGAAAGTTTACAAAAACCTACACCGCTTCCGCTTTGAATGCAGTTTCTACACTTGGCTGTATCGAATTGTGACTAACGTGTGCCTGGACCAACTGCGCCGTCGGCAGGCGCGGCCAGAGGATCAGGCGCCCGAACTCCGCCCGGGCCAGTATGAAGAGGGCACGACGGACTTTTTCGAGCGGCAACGGGAACATCGCCCGGGGCTCGATCCAGAAAAGCATTTATTTGGACAGGAAATCCGGAACAGGCTCGCCGCGGCCATGTCCCTGCTTTCTCCGCGGGAACGCATCGTGTTTGAAATGAAGCATTACCAGGGACTGAAACTAAGAGCTATTGGCGACGCCCTGGGGACAAGTGAAGAAACAGTGAAGAATTCGCTATTCCGTGCCACGCGCAAACTCCGCAATGAACTGGGAGAATTGCGATGAGCGCCGCAGGCCAACTAAAGACTTGCATTGAGGTTGCGCCGTTGCTGGTGTTCTACGCTTGCGATGAAGTGAGCGCCGCGGAACGCTCTGCCATTGATGCGCATTTGTTGATTTGCAACGATTGCCGCAAACAACTTGCCGAGGAGCAAGCTTTCCAGGATGCGGTTGCAGCAATGCCGCGGGCCGCGGAGAACCTGGACAGTGCCAGCGTGCTGTTGGGGCAATTCCGCAGCGAACTCTTCGAAAAGCTCGACGATCTGGCGGCTCCTCCCCCAAAAGAAAAGGCCCCCGCGTTTCTGTGGTTGCGTCGCTGGATGGCGCTGCATCCGGTGTGGAGTGGGGCGCTGATGGTGCTTTTCGGGCTTGTGATCGGTGTGCAATCAACCCAGTGGTTTACCGGCCGGAATGACGCAAACGCTCTGGACCATGTGGTGAATGTGCGGCCGGAACCGCGGCTTACCGACGATCAACTCTCCAAAATGGTTGTGGCTGGTGTGGATTTGAGCCCCTCGGTGGGATCCGAGGCGCAAAATGTGCGCTTGCAATTGAGCGCGGAGCAACCCGTGGTGTTGAGCGGGAGCCTGGATGACACTGATGTACGCCAAGTGCTGACGTACGTGGTGGAAAACGGCGACCGGTTCGATTCGGACGTGCGGCTGGATTGCCTGGATGCCTTGAAGCTGCGGGCGAAAGACTTGCAAGTACGGGATGCCCTGTTGGCCGCGGCACGCAGGGACCGCAATCCCGCGGTGCGATTGAAAGCGCTGGAATCGCTGCGCGATGCGACGTCTGACGAGACGGTGCGCGAAACGCTGTTGCAAGCGCTGCAGCAGGATTCCAATCCCGGTGTGCGGGTTGAGGCGGTGAATCTACTGGTGCGCTCTCTCGACACGACGATGCCACAGCTCGCGCCTTTGCCTGGGACCGGTAATCCGCCTCCCCCACAGAATCAACTTGGGGCTTCTGGCCATCCCCCGGATGAATCGCAGGCGAATGTGATTCGCGCCCTGCAAGATCTGCAGCGCAGAGACCCAAGCCGGTATGTGCGCCTGCGGAGTTCGGCGGCACTGCGTGAAATCAGCGAGCGCAGCGAACATTGAGCATTCAACAGGTAATTGCGAATCGGGCTCACGACATGGGCATGGATTGTCAAATTTCGTTTGGTCCCCGGCGCCGTCTGTCAGAGCTACCCATCTTCCTCAGCCTCATTTTTGTTTTGTCCGCCATGGCCGTGGTGATCCCAGCGTACGCAGGGGAAAATGTGCCGCCGCATGCGTCGGCTGACCGCTCCGGTGATGTAGCGACAAACGCTCGAGGGACGTTGACCCTCTCTGCCGATCTTGGTTCGGTGCGCATCCAAACGCTGCCGCCCAACGCACCCCCCGTTGTTCATTACACCGTGCATCTTGAAACGGACGCGCCGGAGCCCCTCGCTCACGTGCTGCTACAAAAATATCTCTTAACAGCGAAAGAAACCCCGAATGGTGTTTCCTTTAGGGGGACGCTTCCGCGAGTGCATTCGGTTCTCAGCCGCAACGCGCAGTACTGGGTGCAATTCCAGATCAGCATACCGGTAAGTTTCGGTGTGGATGTAAGCACCGGCGCTGGTGATATCGAAACATCGGACCTGGCTGGGCGCGCGCTGCTTGAAACGCAGGGAGGCAACATTCGTACGGGGCGCCTGGGATTCGCCCCATTCCCGACCATTGCCGTGGAGCACTACGCCGCCAAACTGGAAACTCTGGGTGGCCATATCACCGTCTCCGACGTCGCCGGGGACCTGGATGCGTTCACGGCCGGGGGGCACATTCTGGTGGGCAATATCACGGGCAGCGCCAAACTGCGATCCGGGGGCGGCCACATCGGCGCCGGTCATATCGGAGGTGAAGCGCATCTGGAGACCGAAGGTGGAAACATTGCCGTTGGCGAAGCAGGCTCCTTTGTGAGCGTGCGCACGGGCGGCGGCCAGATCGATTTCGGAGAAGTGCACGGCTCGGTTCACGCGCAGACGGCCGGCGGCGGAATTCGGGTGATGTATGTGGCCGGACCGATGGAAGTGGAAACGAGTGGCGGCAGCATATGCCTGACGCACGTGGCGAACACGCTTCGCGCCGCGACGGGAAATGGCACGATCACGGCGTGGATCTCCCCGGATTCATCCGACCCCGGTCATACGGTACGGCTGTCCGGGCCTTCGCAACTTTCTTCCAGCACCGGTGACATCGTCGTATTTTTGCCGCGCAATATCATGGCCACGATTGACGCGACGGTGGACAACGGCGGCGTGCGACGCATCGAGGCTGACCCATCTCTACCCTTGAATCTGCAGCAGAATCGGCCGGAGGGGTCATTGCACGCCATTGGAGATTTAAACGGCGGTGGAGCAGTACTGAAGCTCCATACCATGACAGGCAAGATCCGCCTGCAATACCTGGATGCGGAAACAGCGCTGCGGCAATCCATGATGGAAGAAGAGAAACGCCGCCTTTTCAATGATGGATACCCTAGGGAAGCGGTGCCTCAGGGACTTGCGGCTGCAACGGGAGGAACACCCGAGGTAAAGGTCGATTGGATCGACCAATGGATCGATCGGCTGGAGAGCGTGTTCCTGGGCGGCGTGCGGGAAGATGCCGAAGAATTCAGGAAGCGCTTGATCACCTCGCCCCCGCCGGAGTACCCGCAGTTGGCGCAGAAGGCCGGCTTGCAAGGCAGAGTGCGCATGCAGGTTCGCGTGAAGTCCGACGGCAGCCTTAGCGTGGACAAGATCATGGAAGGCGAACCGGCGCTGGCGGATGCTGCTTGCTCGGCAATCCGGCAGTGGCGGGCGCGGCCGGGGCAGTTGGGCGACAAAAAGGTTGACATCATCGCAACAGTCACGTTTGATTTTAACCTCCGTTGAGAGGTCGGCCCGACGCTGGCGGGCGCAAGCGCGGAGTTTTTGTTGCCTTGGGGGAAATGAACGGGTTGAGGTTCGCGAAGGAGGGTTTGCCATGCATCGCTCCGTATTTCGTCCGGCTACCTTGGTTCAATTGGCCATCACACTTTTCCTGTCTCAGCAGTGTTTCGGCGTAACGCGTGAATTCGCACAAACATACCCCTTGCGTTCCGGGGGATCGCTGGAACTCAACAATGTGAATGGTACGGTGCGCATTGAAGCCTGGGACAAGGACGTGGTGGAAGTACGCGCGGTCAAAACAACTTCCGAAAAGGAATCCAATCTGGACCGCGTTTCGATTGACGTGGACTCCAAACCGGACGGGGGACTATCCATTTCCACGCGCTACCCTCAGGAGGAAGACGTGGAAGTGGCCGTGGACTACACGGTGCATGTGCCGCGGAGCGCTCTGCTTACACACGTCAATACAGTGAATGGCTCGCTGCGCATAACGGACCTGGAGTCGGTGGGTGATTTGCATACCGTGAATGGGAATATCGAGGTCTTCGAGGGCAGTGGGAACGTGCACGCCCATACGACGAATGGTGATGTCTATCTGGAACTGAAACGCCCCGCGGATTCCAAGGGCGCGCTCGCAGAAACCACCAACGGTTCGGTGCTCCTGGCGGTTCCAGCCGATCTTCCGGCCAATCTCGAGGCCCATTGCATGAATGGGAGCTTCTCCTCGGAGCTTCCGGTGGTTATGCGCGGAGCGGCACAACCCCGGGTGCTACATGGCAAGCTGGGGGCTGGCGGCTCGCCCATACGCTTGGGGACGGTCAACGGGGCCATTCGCGTGGTTGCACTTCGGTCGACGGTTTAACTTTTCGTCCGTCTAAGTAACCGAAGGAGCTGATCGACACCATGAACAATCGAAATATTTGGACCGTGCTTGGCTTGGCGGCCCTAAGCATTGCTCTTCTTGCTTTGCCGGGATCCTCCGCCAAAAAACAGGTATCCGGTAAGACTTCTCAGCAACAATCGCAAATCATTATCAATCAGGAGCAGGAAATGCCGCGGGTGGACGTGGACTCGGCTGACCTGATCGACGTCGAGGGACTTCCCGACGATGACGATGTACAGGTAATTATGGGCACCAGGGGAAGCTGGCTCGGCGTTGGCGTGGCCGAAGTGACCCCGGAAAAAGTGAAAGAACTCCGGCTGCCGGCGGAGCGCGGCGCGTTGCTTGGAAAGATCGTGCCGGAAAGCCCAGCGGCGAAGGCTGGCCTGAAAGAGAACGATGTGGTGACAGAGATCAACGGCCAGCGCGTGGAGGGCGCCGAGCAGTTCCGGCGCATGATCCGCGAAATTCCCGCGGGCAGAACGGCGCAGTTGTCCGTGTGGCGCGATGGGCGTCAGCAGAATATCACGGTGACGTTAAGCAAGCCGGAAGCTGGACATGCTCGTGCGGTGGTGGCTCCGGCGCCGGGAACTTTTGCATTCCGTATGCCCGATTTGCCGGATATGTCTGCGCTCGATGGCCTGCGCAATTTCAATTTCTTAGCTCCTGGCCGCATGCGGCTAGGCATTGACGCGGAGGACCTCGAAGGCGATTTCGGAAATTACTTTGGCGCTCCGGACGGCGAGGGCGTCCTGGTGCGCAATGTGTTCGAGAATTCTCCCGCTGCCAAAGCCGGACTGAAGTCCGGCGACGTGATCACCCGCCTGGATGGCGAGCGAATCCGCAGTACCAGCGAGCTTCGCGAAAAGCTGGTGGCGAAGAAGGACGCGAAGACGGTGAAGCTGGGCTTGCTGCGTAATCGAAGCGAACTTTCTTTGACCGTTGATCTTCCGACGCCCGAGCAGCAAGAGCATCGCCACGTGTCAGAACGCACGAATATTTAGTAGAGAAGGTTGTCTCCGACTGGGCCCGGCTGGCGCGCATCGCTGGCCGGACTCTTTTTTTGGCGGAACAGGAGCGCGGAATAGCCGTGGACGGGCGCGGAAGTTTAGCAAGATACCAGGAAGTACTCAATCGCGGGGACCGTATTTGCGCAGCAACCGAAGCGGCCTCCGCACCGCATCCCAGAGCGAAGGGCGGCGCTCCCCCGCTCCCTCTACCCAATCCTCCTCGGTGGGAGAAAGGGACAATCGGAAAAGATATTGGAGACCAGCCAAGCCGCCGCCAGCCATCTGTATACGAAAGAAGGCGCGCTCCCGCAACGTGGGAGGGGCAAGCCCCGCCTGGGGCAGCCAGCTCAGCACCTGGCGGCAAAGTCGTTGTGCGGCGGTATCCTGGGCGATTTCCCGGGCCATCTCAGACGGGGGTTGAACACCAAAGACAGATGCGCCCAATTGCAGGCCCACCCGCAGCATGCGTTCTGCTCCCACATCCTGGGCAGCCTGCCGGGCCTTGCGCCAATCCAATTCGGGATGACGCACACCCATGGCGGTGATATCCGCAACCCAGATGAGCCGCTCCCAGAAATGCTTTGCGCCGTGAATGCAGTTCGACACCAATTCATCTTCGAGGCTCAACACCGGCACATCGTGGCCATCAATCGGCACGCGCGCCTGGCGGGAGTACAGATCCTCAATGGGCATAAACCGCGGGTAGTAGCGCAAGGTGCGCTCAGTGTGGAGTTCGATGACACATTGCGTGTCGGTGCGCCTGAAAACGTACTCGCCCGGCACTTTCCCCGCCAAAATGGCCCTTTCCGGGACTTTCGCGGCGAATCCCATCGCGATCATGTGCCGCGTTGCAGCTAAAATATCGCGGTCACGAACGATCAAGTCGAGATCCACATAGCTGCGGATGGCGGGATCTCCATAAGCCAGGACCGAAATGAGAGGGCCTTTGACGAGGAGCGCCTCGATACCGGCGCGCTCGAAATCTTCCAGCAAACGAAAAAGTTCCGCGGCCATGCTCAATGTGAACAAGTGCTGCGCGCGGAGGCGGGTTTGCAATTTTTCGCGAACGACGGCGGGCACGGCATCATCATTGAGCGCCAGCAACCGCGTGGCGACGATGCCAATCACGCCGTGCTCTGTCGCCAATTCCACCAGCGCATCCCATTGCAAGCCGTTCCCAATGCAACTGACAATTCGATTGCGATCGGCCAAGGGCGAAACACAAGCGCAAAGAAAGTCCCATTCCTTTTCCAGGGAGCCTGAGCCAAATGGAGGTGTGGAGGACAGAGCTTGCTCCAAATCCGTTTCGGTCAGTTTACACCGATGAGAAGTGAATGAGCGGATTTGCTGAGTTTCAAATGCGCGCTTTACAAGGCATCGGTTTGCGCGGAATCAGAAAATGCGCTGCATCCGCCTGGATCAGTTCGCACAAGGCGGCGATCCGCTCAGGATCGCTGTGGGGGACGATACGTCGCACGGGCACCTGTTGCACCAGCCGCGACAGCGCATCGAACTCGACCGCACGTTGTTCGCGATCCAGAAGCCAATTCATGTACGTGTTCTGCACAAGAGTGAGGAGAGCCTCGCGGGGAGACATTTCCTCCACGCGAGGGGCACTGGCTTCGCCCGAACGCGGAGCGAACAAATAGATCAAGCCCAGGGGCAAAGGCTCTGGTGAGAACCTGGCGCGAACTCCGTCGAGTGGGAGATAGCGCTTCTCCCAAACGGGTGTCAGTAGGGGCAAGGCTTGGGGCGAACCCAGGAGATGGTTGACAGAATCGGGCCACAGGCAAACCCGCGGATAACCAGGGAGTACATCAAAGTCCCCCGTTCCTTCATGCAGTGGGGCAATGTCTTCGCTGAGAACGGGAACGCCGCGCAGTGCTAATGCCGCGGCGGTGGTGGACTTGCCGAAGCCGCCTTCACCCGAAAGAGCGACAGCGTATCCGAGGAGTTCCACGGCGCTGGCGTGCAGGGAAGTGATGTGGCGGCGCCGCAGAACAAATCCCAGAACGGGGCCCAAGAAATAGGTCGCCAGGTCCGCGTCGGTTAGCGGGGAACGAAAAGCGCCCCAGACACGGCGAGCTTGGCCGTCAACCACAAAGCTGGCTCCGTCCGAGTAAATCAACTCGAAACATTCCGCCGAACCGTGCTCAATTAGCTGGAAAACAGGGTCCGCAGCGTCTTCGGGTCTCGGCCGGCGAGAAATCACACAGCCTGGCGGTGCAGTGGCTCGCGTGACCAAAGTGGGTTTCGGACCGGTTTCCAGGAACAAGTCGGCTTGCTGTGCATTTGCGGGAAGCGCTTGAAGGCCAACTATGTTTATCGTCGAGTCGATAGTAAGACCGTACACTCGGTAGGAGTAGCTCACAAGATTTCGTTTTTCGGCTGCAATTTGGCACTTGGGCGAGGTTCAGTGCCAGGTACCTTAGCCAGATCGCAATTTGCCAATTTTCTTCCCGCCGTCGGGACGGCCACTAGCGCCCGTGGCTTTGGTCATCTGGGTCAGGTCACCATAAACGAGCAGCTTAGGTGATTGATATGGCTTCTTAGCGGATTTCTCAGACGGCTGCTTCATTCACGCCCCTCTCGACACACTTTACTGAATCCCTCCCTCATTTTCAACGTCTTTCAGCCAATGCGCGAGCGCCATTGGGCAGAGCATCGTCCAACTTAAAGAACCCTTAAGTTGCTCTAATGTTTCGATATATTTCTGCCAATTCACATAGGGCAAAATGCCTCTGGAAACCTGGAACTTGCCAGCAGTCCAAGTGCGTCTTTTCTGAAGAGCATCCAGTGGGTTCATCCGTAGGACAGTTTTTGGCCTATGAAGGATGGCTTCCGGCAGCCGCCTCTTCATGGCCTTTCGCAATAGCTCTTTATCGGCGCACCAGGGTACCGGGGGCAAGCGCAAGAGGAAACGCAGGATGCGCAAGTCAAGAAGGGGTGTCCGGGTTTCCAGAGGCACTCCGATCAAGGCGGCATCCTCGCTTTCCAAGACTCCGCCCCAATAGGTGCTGTGAAGTCCTGCGTAAGCTTGCGGGTGATAAGGGTGCTCGTAGGTGGGAGTGATTCTCCGTTGCCGCCATCGGTCTTTCAACCGCACTCGGCGCTCGAACTCCTCGACGATCCAGTTTGGATAACCTTCCCATTCGTCTTTTCCTTTCAGGTGGCTGCCCAGGTATGTCCGGAAGCCACCGCGAAAGGGAGGAAATCTCCCGTGAGTCAGGAAGAAACCACCAAAAGTGCGAACGATTTTCGACCATTCCCCCCGCTTCTTCAAATAGAGGAAGTAGGGCCAGGCCTGTCCGGTCAGCACATTGTCTCCGCCTTCGCCACCGAGAACAACGCGAGCATGAGGGGCGACTCTCTGCGAAAGTCTCCGGGCTCTGGCGAGAAAAATCTCGGAGTCAGGTTCAGGAGTTGACTCCGCTCCCGTTTCAAATGGTTCAAACGGAACGAAGGTGACATCTTCCAGGACCTCGTGCGTGAGTCCAAGATGTTTTGCGGTAAGCGCTGCGAATTCGGGCTCGGGATCGTCAAACAGAGGCCTCCAACTGAAGGTAAAAGCCTTTAAGTGCCCGGGCTGACCATGCTGCAAAGCCAATTGCGATGCGACCGCGCAAACGGATCCGGAATCCAGCCCGCCACTCAAATATAGCGATACAGCGTCATCGGGCATGCGATCACGCACGGCTTGTTGGAGCAATTCGCGAAAGGCTTCTATGTACTCTTCGGCATGGGGGAACTGCAAAGGACCCTCAATAGGAAGGCGCAAAAACCGCTCCTCTGACACGCGGCCGCCTTCGAATTTCAGGAAGTGTCCGGGAGCAAGCCGGCGAATATCGCGATAGACCGTGCGCGTAAAATCAGTGGACTGGCCGTCCAGAAGGAAATCCGCGAGAAAGAGTTCGTCGAATTCCCTGGAGATTTCCGGAACCTCGTGGAAGATTCTTAGAGTATTACTGAAACAGAAGACACCGCCCACGTGCGCGTAAAAGAACGGATGTCCACCGATGAAATCGCGCCCGCACCAGAGGCGTTTTTCCAGTGCATCCCAGAGGGCAAATGAAAAATCGCCGAGCACATGTTGCAGGCAGCCTTCGCCCCATTGCTTCCAGGCGAGAAGCAGTAGTTGCTCATCCATGGGATCGTGCGCTAAGGCGCGAACGCTTTCGGAAAGCGCGTAGAGCAAATCCTCACGGCCATCCAGGCGCACGTGGCCGAGCAGGAAGAAACGGCCGTCGAGGGTCACGGGTTGTTGTGCAATCTGCCTGCCAGGATTGGTCCGCAAGAAGGCAAAGCTGCAACCCCAACCATCTTTTGTCCAGATGTTTGTTCCATCCGGTCCGCGGAAACTGAGTTTTGCGGCGAGATGAGAAAGCCAGCGCGGGTCCACCGCTGCTCCGTCACGCCGCAGGAGGCCGAAGAAGCCGCTCACGGCTGCTCCTTCGTCCGACCAGGTAGCTCGCTGTCAAAAGGAACGTAATGGTCATGGGGTTCTTCGGACTGATTGAGCGCCACGCCTTGATGTTCCACCCAGGCATGCGCTTCGAACGTCTCCGTCTGTTTCGGAATTCCGATGCGTACGCTGGCGGGGATTCCCTGCACACCCAGCAAGTACCAGAGTGTCAGGGATTGCTCTAGACAGCCCGCACGGGGAAGGGCGTAGTAGACAGCGGCGCGAACCATGCGGCAGGTATTCTCCACGATCGGCGTGCCGGCGGCAGATTCGGACCGGGTCCGGTGGCCTCGCTGCAATCGAACTTGCAGCCACTCCTGCGTCTTCCCAAAACCGCGCAGGCGAAGAGAAACCCTAACGAGAGGGAGTAGTATTGCGGCGCGCCGAAACAATTTGCGTGTTTCGGGATTCAGCGCCCTATACCGCTGGAATGCTTCCCACATTGTCGGTGGCAATACAGAGCAAGCCATTTTCCAGGAGGCGGCTCAACAGTTCCGTGAGATGTGTGCGTAGAAGATCAGGCTCGACCTCGAACTCTTCCAGAAGTTGCGCATACGCCGCATCAACGGTGGGAGCTGTGGTTACCAACTGCCACATTCGCGTTCCCGTAGCATCCAGACCAAAGTATTTTTCCGTTTCGAGATTCAGCATGACGGATTCCCCGTCGAGATGGCGAACGAGCACATGCTTGGGAACGACCATGCGGTTTGCGAATTGCAACATCCTCTGTTGCTCCTGATCCGGCGTGCCCGGGGACAATCAGGTGCCTCGGGCTCTGCGGAAAGCTCCGCGAATATCTTACCGGGGAATGGCCGCGCAAGCCATGCGGAGTCCGGCGAAGTCGGGCCGCAGTACATTGTCTAATTTCTCCAGACAGGCTATAAAATCAAGCGTGTCTGCCCCCGCCATCTTAATTGATTCTCTTGAGAAGTGGTTCCCGCCAACCTATAGCGGCTGGCGCGCGTTTCTGCAACCGTTCACTGCGCTCACTTCCCCGGCGTTGCGCGGCTTGTCGTTGGAGGTCCGGCAGGGCGAGGCGGTTGCCCTGCTCGGAGCCAATGGCGCGGGAAAAACGACGTTGCTGAGGATTCTGGCGACGCTGCTGCTACCAACGCGCGGCACCGCGCAGATCGCCGGTCATGATGCGATTCGCGAACCGGCGGCGGTGCGCCGCCAACTCGGCTACCATGCGGGGAGCGATCTGGGTTTTTACGCGCGGCTGACTGGACGCCAGAACCTGCGTTTCTTCGGCCGCCTCAATCACCTCTCCGACGAGATAATCAACGAACGTACGCGCGCCCTGGGCGAACGCTTCCAGCTTGGGGAGGCGCTGGACCGCCAGACTCGCTCGCTTTCTTCCGGCACAATTCAGCGGTTGAGCCTGTTGCGCGCGCTGCTTCACCAGCCGAAAGTTCTGCTGCTCGACGAACCGACGCGCAGCCTTGACGCGATTGGCGCATTGGAGTTCCGCCACTTCCTGAAGACCGAAGTCCTTGGCCGGCAGGGCACTTCCCTTCTTTTTGCTTCGCACTCTCTGCCGGAAATCGAATTCCTTGCCGACCGGGTGGCGATTTTGCAGGAGGGCGCGCTGCTCGCGTTTGATACCCTCGCCAAACTTAAGGCAAGGGCGGGGGCGTCATCCCTGGAGCAGGTTTTCTTCCGTCTCACGGGACGCGCGCTGCCTCCCGATCTGGAGGCACATCCCTCATGATGCGTGTCCTCCGCGATCTTTTTCTTTTCTTTCAACGCGATCTTCGGATCGCCGCCACCTACCGGACCCCCTTTGTACTGGAGGCAATTGAAGCGCTGTTCGGAGCGGCGCTCTTTTATTATGTGGCGGTCTTCGTGGATTCACCGGAGTTGCGCCAGGCACTGCCTCATGGAAATACGTATTTTACGTATTCGCTGGTGGGCTTCGTGTTTTTCGATTATCTGAATGCGGCTCTGGATAGTTTCGATCGCAGCCTGGAGGAAGCGCGGAACACCGGAACTCTGGAGCCCTTGCTGGTCACGCAGGTCTCTCTGCCAGTGGTTCTGGTAGGGTCCGCCGTTTATCCTTTTGCGGCCACCACGCTGCGCATCGCCGTTTATCTCGGCTGGAGCGCCGCGCTTTTCCATTTTCCATTGGGAGGAGCGAACTGGATCAGCGTAATCGCGGTGTTGTTGGCGACTCTCCTGGCCTTTTCCGGCTTGGGGATTTTCTCCGCGGCCCATCTGCTGCTGTTCAAGCGCGGGAATCCGGCGAAGTGGCTTCTTCTGGGAATCTCCAGCGTGGTGGGTGGCATGCTCTTCCCTGTGAGTATTCTTCCCGATTGGCTGCAATTCATCGCCAAGCTGAACCCGATTACGTATGCCCTGGATGGCATGCGTGGCGCTTTGCTGGATGGCGCAAGCGTGACGGCGATCGCCCGGTCACTGCTCGTACTCCTCCTGTTCGGAGCCATCCTTTTGCCGGCTTCCATGGTTGCTTTTTCCTGGGCTCTCCGCCGGACCAAGATCACCGGGACGTTGACCCATAGCTGAACAATAAGCCAGACGAGAATCTGGCGGAACTCTCTAACTACAAGTCATTTCGCTCCCGGGAGTGGAAAGTCACTCCGCGATTCCTGAAAAAGCTCGGATTGTCTGCTGAACAAAGCACAAAAAAACCGGCCCTGCGAGCGCAGAGCCGGTCTTCCTGATGCGGTTCAATCAGTAGAATTACTGCTTCTTTTTCTTTCCGCCGACTTTGGTCTCGATGCCGCCGGTAAGCTGATTCACCTGGTCCAGCCCGTCCTTGGCCTGCTTGCCCCACGGCCCGTTGGGGTCGAGTTCGATGGCCTTCTGGTAGGCCTCCACGGTTCCTGGCTTCAATGTGACTTCGTATTTGTCGCCCACTTGCTTGTAATCGGCAGAGGCCACCAGGCATGCGCCTAGCAAGTACCAGGCTTGCGCATTCTTGGGCTCCACTTCGGTCGCCTTCTTGAGAGGTTCAACGGCTTCCTGCATGCGTTGCGCCTGGTACAGGCTGATTCCGAAATTGCGCCAGGCGAGACCCGCGTTGGCCGGGTCGAGTTCCGCGCTCTTGGTATAGGCAGCGCGAGCGTCATCGATTTTGCCGGCGCGCGCGAGCACATTGCCCAAGTTATTGTAATAACCCGCGTTGTCCGGCTTGGCCGCTACGGCCTGCTGGTAGGCGTTGATGGCTTCATCGTTTCGTCCCGCAAGATCGTAGGCTTCCCCCATGCGGGCCCAGAAGAGATGGTGGTTGGGATCCTTCTCTGGAGCTGCCTTGTTGGCCTCTTGAAACTCGGCTACCGCTTTGTCGGAGAGATCGACGATATTCTGTTTGGCGGCGTCGCGCTGGTCGAGGGGGAGTTTGGCAAGCGCTGCCTTGGCGGTGCGCTCCTGATCGAGGATGGTGTTTCCGGCCTCATAGTGCTGCTTCATGGCGCCAGTTTTCTGCTGTTCTTCCTTCTGCTTTTTTAATTCAGCGGCAGCCCCAGGATTTTGCTTCTCGAGAAGCTCCTTGAAGTTCACATTCACTTCCGTGGGCGCGCCGCTCTGGACCATCGTCGGCACTTCATATGGCTTTGCCATCTGGGGAACCACAAACGTGACCGTATACTTGCCGGTTCTGAGGGCGTTGAATATGAATTTACCGGCTGAATCGGTCTTTGTTTCCTGGGTGTTACCCTGTTCGCCCTTGATTTTGACGGTCAGGTCAGCGTAAGGCTTGCCGTCAAAATCGATAATGGCTCCTTGAATCTTTCCGTCATACTGGGCGGTGGCTCGCGGTGCGAAGAAGCTAATAAGGGCAAGCGTTAGCAGCGCGGCGAGCGTGTAGGTTTTCACTGATTTCAACATGCTCCAATCTCCTTTTGTTCTTGAGGAGCGCCAGCCTCGGTTCTCCGGCTGGTTTCCCCTATTATCACTCATCTGCGGTGGATTCCAATGACCAGCATCACAATTCTCCGGTTCTGGCTGTGACCGCATGGCTGTATGGGATCGGGTCAGGTACGCCCGCTTCCGCGAAGGCACGAAGCCTCAGCAGGCAACTGTCGCAGGCGCCGCAGGCCAACTCCTCTCCCTGATAGCAAGACCACGTCAGGTGGAGCGGCGCTCCCAGCGCCAAACCGCAGCGGATGATCTGACTTTTCTTCATGCCGATTACTGGCGTGACCATCGCTATGTGAGTTTCCGGGCGCGTACCCACCCGTATCAGTTCCTGAAACACGCGGTAGTATTCCGGGCGGCAATCGGGGTAGCCGGAACTGTCTTCCGCGACCGCACCGATGTAAATGGCCTGGGCGCCGATGGCTTCCGCCCAGCTCACCGCGACGCTCAAAAAGTGCGCATTGCGAAACGGCACGTAGGTCACGGGAATCTCGCTTCCCCCGGGTCCCGGAGCGCCCAACCCATTCTGTGGCACGGCAATTTTCTGGTCCGTCAAAGCCGAGCCGCCGATGGCACGAAAATGGTCCAACTGAACGGTTAGCCGTTCACGTATTCCGTAGAAGTCGGCAATTTCGTCGAAGGCGCGCCGCTCGCGTTTTTGCGTTCTCTGCACGTAGCTGGCATGCAGCAGAGCAACATTCCCCACACCGTGCTCTTCCCGGGCGATGGCTGCGCAGACACACGAGTCCATGCCGCCGCTCAAAAGGACGATAGCCTTGGCGCGATTCGATATACTCCCATTTACCACGAAATTTCCCTCAGACTCCCCTCATCGCCGGGTCCCATATGATTTTGTGCAGCTGCAACCCTAACCGGACGGGCAAACCGTCTGCCAGGATCCATTCCGCGAGTTGCCGTGGGTGCAGACCCTGCCACTTTCCCTGCGGATCCTCGTTTACCGGGGAAAACACTACTTGAAGGACGCGTTCGGCGAGCCGATGGGTGCGAGCAAACTCTCGCGCAAATTCGTAATCCCGTCGGCTGGAGATCACGAACTTGATTTCGTCCTTGGGAAGCAGTTCGTCCAGATTGCGCGCATCGAACGTATCGGGTTCGCCGGAATCCGGGCATTTTACGTCAACGATCTTGACGACTTCCTTCGGCAGAAGGCCGACAAATCGCTCGCCGCTGGTTTCAATCATGACCTCATATCCTGCTGCAAGAAGCCCTTCGGCCAGCAGATAGACTTCCTCCTGCAGCAGTGGCTCGCCACCCGTGAGCTCCACCAGCGGCACCGGCGCTCTTCCCGTGCCGGCACGCCCGCTGAGGTCGTCAACGCGCGCCAGCACTTCGTCCACGCTCATTTTCTGGCCGCCGTGAAACGCGTAGGCCGTGTCGCACCAGGTGCAGCGCAGATTGCAACCCGTCAAGCGGACGAAGATACAGGGAAGGCCGGCTCGTGTACCTTCGCCCTGAATCGATTTGAAGATTTCCGTAATGTGCATAAGCTGCTGAAAAACCGACGAGAGAACGCTACTGGCCGGCGCTTTTGGCTTTCTTTCCCGAACGCCGCGAAAGCCAGTAGATGCCGCCGAAGAAAAGCACCATGGCGATGACCAGGCGCGGGTAGCCCGGCGCGATTCCCATGAAACGAAGCACAAGAATGTATCCTGCAGCCACCAGCAAAGCGGGAATCAGGATGATGAAGAGTGAGCGATTCATGGGTTCCCTCGTGCGGTGCGAACTTCAGCCCCCTGGCCGGTAGCGCGCCCAGGCCGTGTCTGTCTCCCAGATAACAATGTCGGTCACGCGGGCGCCGCCAGGCAAACTCGTCAATTGACGGGTGACTTCGTCATAAAAATACTTGGCCATATTTTCCGCGGAGGGATTCACGGTTGTAAAAGGCTCCAGATCATTGATGAACTGATGATCCAACCGATGAACAACGTTGCGGATGACACGCTTCAATTCCGTGAAATCGATGAGCAGGCCGATAGAATCGAGCTGCGGCCCTTCCAGGGTCACCTGCACGCGGTAGTTGTGCCCATGGGGGTTTTCGCACTTCCCCTTATAGCCGCGCAGGGCGTGCCCCGACGAGAATGTCTCTTCCACGCTGACTTCAAACATGTGCTTGCTTTCTTCCCCTTGCGCCGAAACGCTTGACCTGGCTTCAGCCTGCCTGCTTCATGCCCCTTGGTTTGTGGGCTGGATTTGCCGCGGATAAGAACCGCGCGACCTCCGTCAGATCGTGCGTCCTCCGGTAAGGCGGCAGCGAGTCCAAGAAAATTTTACCATAGGGCATACGTTGGATGCGGGTGTCCAGCAGCGCCAGGACGCCGCGGTCTGTCTTGGCGCGAATGAGCCTCCCAAAACCCTGTTTGAGGGATAGAACAGCCTGGGGCACCTGGAACTCGGCAAAGGGATTGCGTCCCTCTTCCTGTAACGCCCGGACGCGCGCGGCGACGACAGGATCGCTGGGCACCGCAAACGGCAAGCGGTCAACAATGACGCAGGAAAGCTGTTCGCCGGGGACATCCACGCCCTGCCAAAAGCTGGAGGTGGCGAACAGGACGGCGTTCGGCGTGTTCTTAAAGCGCTCCAGAAGCACCGAGCGTGGAGCCGTTCCTTGCAGGAGCAGAGGGAAATCGAGCCGCTCGCGCAGCCGCTCGAATAAATCGTTCATTTGGGAATAGCTGGTAAACAGGCAGAAGGCACGGCCCTGGCTCAGTTCCAGCAATTCCGCAAGTTCGTCCGCGGCCTTTGGCGCAAAGCCCGGGTCGCGCACATCAGGCATTTTCTGTGGGAGATACAGTAGCGCCTGCTCTTCATAGTGGAACTCCGGAGGAAGGCCGTTTTCCTTGACGTGGTCCAGGCCAAGGCGCTGGCGAATGAACGCAAAACGCCCGCCCACGGTAAGCGTCGCTGAGGTGAGAATTACCGTGTCGAAGGGTTCAAAGAGGCGTTCGCGCAAGATCTGGCTGACGTCAATCGGAGTTGCGGCAAGAAACACGCCCTTATTCCTGCGTTCAAACCAGTAAACGTAGTTTTTTTCGTTGGACTCGAAAAGAAACGCCAACTCCTGGCGTACTTCAAAACTGCGGCGCGCGATGCGCAGCAACTCTTCGGGTTTCTGGGTGAGCGCGGCGAATTCCGTTTCCATGCCTTTCAAGGCGTTGAGCAGCGCGTCGTAGGCTTCGCGGTTCTGCTCGAGGAAAGCCTCGCGCTCCTGCCGGGAAAAAGGGAAACGGCCATCGCGTGGTGGAAAGGCGTCGAAGAAGTTGCGGCTCTTCTCCCGGATGCGCTGCGTGCGGCGCAGGAGCGCGGGGGTTCCCTGATGCGTCAGGCGCATCGCATGATCGGCGTCGCGTGCCAACTCTTCGAAGCGGTAGTTGGAGATTTGCTGGCCAAAATAGTCGCTGGCCACGTCTTCCATTTCGTGCGCTTCGTCAAATACGACCGCGGAATATTCCGGGAGAATGCTGCCGAAATCGTCCTTCTTCAGCGCCAGGTCGGCGAAGAAGAGATGATGGTTGACGATAATCAGGTCCGCGTCTTTGGCGCGTGCGTGCATTGCGGTCAGGAAACATTGCTGAAATTCGGGGCACTTCTGGCCGGTGCACGTGTCTCGCCGCGCGTCAATGCGCGTCCACAATTCAGAGTCGTCCGGCAAAAAAGTGAGTTCCGCGCGGTCTCCCGTTTCTGTCAGGCGGGCCCAATCCTTGATCTGCCGGAAAGCGTCCACCTCTTCCATGCCGCGCAAAACGGGTTGGTCCGCCATGGCATGCATCTTTGCCAGGCATAGAAAATTGGAGCGGCCCTTCATCACCGCGACTTTCAGTTGCGGTGCAAAGTGCCTTTGCAGAAACGGGACGTCTTTCTGATAAAGCTGTTCCTGAAGCGATTTGGTTGCCGTGGAAATCACCACGCGGCGGCCGCTGCAAATGGCGGGAAGCAGATACGCCAGGGTCTTGCCAGTGCCGGTGCCAGCTTCCACGATGGCGTGGTGGTGCTTCTCGAACGCGTCGTGCACCGCTTCCGCCATTTCCAATTGCGCGGGGCGATGTTCGTAGCCGCCAATCATGCATTTTTCCAGGAAGCCGCCCGGCCCGAAGATCGCTCCCATTGTGGGTTGCGTGGCGTGTTCCTGCCCTTGCGAGGAAGAGGGTAGGGAACCATCTTCCGCTCCTGGATGCTTCAACTTATCTGGCTCCGAGACCGGCTGGCCCTCGACGTCGTGTGCGCGCGCTTCTTCTTCCAGCGGCACATACACGCGTTCGACAACCGCTTCTTTGCGCTTTTTGTCTGCCTGTTGGAAAACCGACTTGGAAGTGCGTTTTGCCAGAGAGCCTGCCCATCTTGGGGATTCACAGCCTGAATTCGTAACGATAGCACATCCCGTGCAGGCATTCCGGTGGCGACACCAGCCGCTCCGGAAAAAAGAGGCAAGTCCACGGCGTCGCCTGCACCTACCCCTTTAGCAGTTGGGCACTAGGAGGGCTTTGAAAACGGCCCAAGCGCACCCCGGAGGCTAGAATTCTGTTCGGGGATTCCCCGGCCTCTTGCCCTCCCGATGCGGCGTATAATTTGAAGTGGGGTGTTTGCATGAATTCAAAGCGTGGCCTCTTTCTTCTTGTGCTTTCAACGGTTTTGTCCTTTTCCTCCTGCAGCGGCAAGAAAACCGCCTGCACGGCGAATTGCGTCGGCGGCACCGGTACAGCCACGTTGACGATTACCATGCGGGCGACTCCACTTACGCCTCCAGCAAGTACAAACCTTCTCGCTTTGGTCACCCAAATTACGGGGATCACTCTTACCCCAAGTTCCGGCAATCCCGTGAACATCAGCAACACTCCCACTCTGGATTTCGTCCACTTGCAGGATAGTTCCCTCCTGGTGGGCACCGTGACCGCTCCTGCGGGCAGCTATACAAGCATCACCATCGCCTTCTCCGCACCCAAGGTAACGTATTGTACGCAACTTTCAGGTGGTGTCGGCTGCACAACGGGCACCATTGCATACGCCCCCAGTAGTGTGACTCTGCCGGTGATACCTGTAACCTTGAGCCTGACGGAGAACCAGCAGGCGGGCCTGGAAATCGATCTCGATCTGAACAAAGCCCTCACCATCAACGCGACCACGCAGGTGATCACCGCCGTCAATCTTGGGAACGTCAGCGCCTACAGTGCAAGCTCGCTTCCGCCCCCCAGTTCCAGCCTGGCAGCCGGCCAGTTCGACTTTTTTGAGAATATTCTCGGTGAAGTCACGGCAGTTTCAGGCCAGGCAATCACCGTCGTGACCGCCACGAATGGCTCTTACACTGCAACGGGCTCTACCTCTACTTACTATTCTTCAAATTGTATTCTGAGTAACACAGCCTGCTCACCCGCAGTGGGCCAATTGGTGAGCATTGATACGGCCGTGAACGCCAACGGTTCCCTTGCGCTCCTCGTCTACGATCCCCTCAGTTCCGTGGCGATAGGCTGGATTGACGGCGTGGTCACCGCTCCGGCAACCTCTTCGACACAATTCCAGATTATCGCTGGCAAGCAAATCACGGCTACGGGCGGAAGCTATAGCCTTCCAGGAGGCAGCCTCGTGAACGTAACCCTCACCACCCCGTTAGCGACTACCTTCCTCATCGATTCCAAGGGCTTGACTCTTCCTAATAACAGCTTCGCTGGCTCGTCGGACGCCTCGACTCTCGTTCCCGGAATGACCGTGGGCCTGCGCGTTACGCAATTCACCGCCGCTTCCGGCAATACACCCGCTGCCATTACTGCCGACGTGGTAACGCTGCGGTTTTCTTCCGTTTCCGGGTCGATCAGCGCCACGGCCGCTCCGGTGTCTTTCACGATGCAGTCGCTGCCCACCTTCTTCGGCCCCACGACCAGCAGCGTTGTGCAGCTCAATCAGCAGACTCCGACGACAAATTATGATGGCGTCCCCGGCTCATCCGGTCTGACTGTGGGAGATACGGCCGCCGTTCGAGCCCTTTATCTTGGTTCTACATCGGCTACAAACACGCCGTTTATTGCCGCTAAGGTTCGCCAGTTCTAAAAAGTTTCACCCGCCTCCGCAGAAGGCGACGGGCCCCGGAAGTTCCGGGGCCCGCTTTCTTTTCCAAGCCTTTGTCCTTTTCAGCAGCCTACATGCCGCCGACCGTAGTATTCGGCGGAAGCGGGCTACTTAGCGGCGCGGTTGGCACAGAGGGAATATTGGGGGCTACAACGGGTTGTAGCCGGCGGTAGACCGCCAGCGAAATCGCACCCACGCCCCAAAGAACTACGGCCAGTTTCGCCCAGAACCCGATGAAGGGAATGCTGGTAACGATGCGCACCAGGAGCACGCCCAGCGCCATGCGTCCCGCCAGCGGCCAGAATTCCGTCGTGCGGCCCAGAATCCACTGACCGACGATGGTGCCCACCACGATCCCCGTGCAGAGGAGCACGAACACGTAGAGAAACAATGTGGAAATGCCCAACACCAAGCCAACGATCGTAATGCAGGCAAGGATCGCGGCGATGGGCAATCCAAAGGTGACCAGGACTCCCAGCCCGAAAGCTGCTCCATAGTGTTCGCCTGCTTCCATAGTGTGAACGGCAAAACTGGGAAACAATCCAAAAAGGACCAGCCCGAGCAGTACAAACGCTACTGTCCAAACCAGCTTCCAGAAGTAGAACCAGAAGCCACGCTCGCGGCCAGTGTGGTGTTCAAGCTTTGTGAATTGCATTGGTGAGGCAAGCTTAGCCTCACTGGAAATCGTCGCGGGCTTGTCGCCTTCGAAGCTGGTATTCCCGCCAATCATCGCGCCGGAATTGATACTCAGCGATTCACCTTTGCCCCGCAGGCTGCCCTCAATCGTTCCGGAAATGCTGGCCTGCTGGAAAAAGGCAAGAAAATCTCGGCCGATTTTTCCGTCCAGCGTTACGGTCTGGCCGAAGAGTGTCAGGCTGCGATCAATGGAGCCGCTCTGCTCCAAATTGAACACCTGGTTGAAGGTGAGAACGTTGCGCGTGACACTGCCACCGATGGTGAGGTTGTTTGCGAAGGCCCGAACGTTGCCGTCCACCTGGCCACTGATACGAACCGATTGGCCAAAGGGGATGACATCGCCCGTTACGTGGCCGGAGATGTCCACCTGCTGGCCGAAGGCGAAAACGTCTCCATCCACATTGCCCTCCACACGGATGTGGTTGCCGGTCAGGAAGATGTCGCCTTTGATATTCTCGTCTTTCGCCACCGTCACGGTATCGCCTTTGCGAGACTCGATGGCAGAGGTGGCCGGCGTTATCGCCAGCATCAGTCCCAAGCTGGCAAACACCATTGCCAACGCGGATCCCCTTCGGAGGTATTTGCGGAAGGCAAAGGCAGCGGTACCTGCCAGAACGGCGATAGCAAGAACCTCAAACAGCGTGAACATAGATTGCCATCCTTTCCAAAAGGCGCCCTGGAAAACCAATAAACTGAGAAGATTAGTGCTGCCGAAACCTGCCTGTTCCAACTCTTTTTCCCAAGGCTCGATATAAAAGGCATAAAGACCATAAACCCCGGATACCGCCAGACCAAAAACCAGGCCCCAGATCCACTGCATCGAGCGCTTCACCATCCCTCGAAATTCCGCCAGCCGCTTGGGAAGCGGCTCCTCCTGCTCCAGCATGGCGCGCGTCAACAGCCGCGATTCGCGGTCCAGCGCGCGCAGAAGCGTCAGGCATCGCGTGCAGGTCTGCGTGTGCAGGGACACCTCTTGCGCGCGTTCCCGGTCCAGTTGCCGCTCGACGTACAGCATCAGCGTCATCTCATCCAAATGCTTTTTCGGGTCCATCTCGGTTTCGCTCAACGTGTCCCTCCCACGGCTACCGCGCTGTTTTCTCCCAACGCCTGCCGGAGTTCGTGCCTGGCGCGCAGCAAGACTACACCAACAAACGCCCGCCGCACGCCCAGGGCGTCTGCAATTTCGTCGTACGACATATCCGAGTAGTAACGCATCACCAGAGCCATGCGCGCTCGCACGCCCACTTTGCCCAATGCGTTGCGCACCTCTTCGTTGCTGCGTTCTTCAATCAAGCGCTCCAGTTGGTTGGGATCAGGATGCTGCAGCGGAACGTTTTCGATATCATCGGTTTCCTTGTCCTGGCGTCCTTTGCGGCGGCGCAGCATGTCCCAGCAATGATTGGCGGCGACTTTATAGAGCCAGGCAGTAAACGACCGGTTGGGGTCATATTGTCCAAGTTTGCCGCGCAACTTCATAAAAATCTCCATCGTGGCGTCTTCCGCATCCTCATGCGTGGGCATCGCTCGCCGGCAGAAACGAAAGATCGCCGGGGCAAATTCCCGGTATAAATCGCCCCAGGCGTCAGCATCTCCGGTGCGAGCCCGAACGATCAAATCCGTGGGTTCCGTTTTTCCCGGCGCGCTCATTCGCCCTGGTCTCAGTGGTTCCATAACCTAATACGCAGTGAATGGCACAAAACTATCACGAATTGCAATTTCGGTTGAGCAGGGAGTGAGCGGAATTGATCAAGGATATTTGCGCAAAGCGTCGAGCGGCAGATGAGCGCGTGCAAGTCGCATACAATCAACTAGTTACGATTTCCGCTTGCAGAGCACTCAACCATCCTCAAGAGCATGCGGCGTGGACGAAACCAACTCCGCTGAGGAACATGCTCCCTCGACATCAGATTCCAGCAACAAGAACAAAGCCCGAGCAGGCGCCCGGGCTTTGTTGGTTTCAGTCGGAGCGCCGTTTCTTAGAAGGTAAACTTAGCGGCAAGCTGGATACCGCGTGGCCCGCCGCCTCCAAGGAACGGGTTGCCAGGGCCAACATCAGCCGTTGTGGTAATTGGGAGGTAACCGCCGGCATTGGGGCCATTAAACCCTGCATCCGCGATCCCGGCGGGCAAAAGTGGGTTGGCAAAATTGGGATGGTTGAACAAGTTGAAGACTTCCGCGCGCAATTGCATGTTCAAGCGTTCTCCCAGCTTTGTATCCTTGAAGACCGAGAAATCAAATTGTTTGTACGAGGGTCCACGTAGGGAATCGCGTCCCATGTCTCCGAAATGCCGAGTACCAGACAGGCAGTTCGCGGCCACAGCCGCAGCTCCAGGCATCAACGTGCACGGGACCGCAAATGAGCTCAGGTCGAGGAATTGCAGCGGATCGTGTGAATTGATGTGAATGGGACCGATCACGTCGGGGCGGTCGAAGTACTCTCCGCTGCCGCTGTAGTCATCATAGAAATTGTAGTTGAGGTGGAAGGGTTGCCCGTCCTGCAGGTTGAGTACCCCGTCGAGCCCCCATCCATCGGTCAATTTACTCCAACTACCCTTGAGGTTCGGGAACTGATAAACGAAGCTCCACGTAAACCGCCGCCGGAGATCGAAGTTGGAATTTCCCTTCTCAAGGTTCGGACGCGTACTGTCGTTCGGCTGAGCTGCGTTAGGTTCAAAATCCACGCCGTCGCTCGCGGTATCAATGGAGTGGGACCAGACAAAGTTGGCGGCGCTGGTTAACCCGTGCCAGCCGTTGAAGTGCAGGCTTGTCTGCAGCGAATGATAGTAGGAACCCGCCGAAGTCTCGATCTGGTTTAGATAGTAAACGCCGCTGTTGCTGGCGGGCACAACGGTGTAGACGCGCGGAACGCTATAGGCGCACGTGTTACCGAGCGGTATTCCGGCTCCCCCGGCACACGCAATATCCGAAGCATCAATCGCACTTTGACTGGGTTGGTTGATGTCGCGGAAGCGGAGCAGATGGTGACCTTCCGAACCGACGTAAGCCACTTGCAGCACGATCTTGCTGGCGAGTTGCTGTTCGACGTTCAGATTGAAGTTGTACATGTAAGGCGTGTGCAAGTTCCGGTCCACGGTCGTGATATCGCCTTGGGGAGCGCTGGGCGCAGCAAACAGCGGGCAGCCAGCCACAATAGTAGTGCCAGCGGCAGAACAGCTGGCCAGACCGCTTGCAAGAGAAGAACTCCCGAGCAGGGTAACGGCTCCCGGGCCTAGGGGATTTAAGAACGGGCCGTACGCATAACTGCTGTTGTTAATCGAATTGGTCAGAAACTGGCTCGCGTAGAAAGAATCGTAGAAGATTCCCCATCCGGCGCGAATGACGGTCTTGCCGGAGCCAGACGCGTCATACACGATGCCAACACGCGGAGCAAAGTTCTTGTAATCCGAATTATAAAGACCCGAGGACAGGCCATCCGTGCCCAGCTGCGTCAGGGTACAAGTGGGTCCCGCGCTAAAGACACATTCGCTCCCAAGGTTCTTCTTCTCGCTGATGGGACTGGAGTAATCCCAGCGCAACCCCGTGAGAAGTGTCAAGCGCGACGTGGCGCGGAAGCTGTCCTGGATAAACAAGCCCTGGGAGTTCTGGTAGGTGTTACGGTCCCGGTCGTCCCCGATCACCAGGTATCCGCTGCTTGGAGTGCCCGCGAGGAAGGAGGGCACATCAGCAAATTTGAGCTCGCCACGAGATTTCGAATCTATGATCGTGGAGATCGTGGTCCGGCGGAATTCATAGCCGAATTTGAGGTCGTGGCGCCCTATCTTCCAGCCGATGTTATCCAGATACTGCCAGTTGCTGTCCCAGCGGTGACGCGGGTCGGAACCGGCCGCACCGAGGATTGAAACGCCGCCGACGACAATGGAAGGCAAGCCAGTGTCGGCCGCGCCGGATGTCGGACACGGCGTTCCTGTCACGGCCATGCAAAGCCCGGTCGTGTCGGGATGGAAATTCTTATCCTGTGGGAGGAAGGCTTCGTAAAATCGGTTCCAGCCGAGGCGCGCTTCATTCACTACGGCAGGCGACAAGGTACTGACAAGCGAGAGCGAAACGAGATCAACAATCGTCGGCGTCACGGTGTTCCCGCCAGGCAGCTGACCGCCGGTGGGTGAGAGGGCCAAAGGGAAAGCCTGTTCGCTGTTGGAGTAATAATAGCGGCCACTTAAAAGGTTGGCGGGATTGAAGCTGTGGTCGATCTTGGCGATCACGCTGTCCACACGATTGTTGAATGGCGTGATCACAACAGCGTTTGAAGAGCTGCCCGGGAGGTTGGCCGCAGGCCACAGCGGCGCACCTCGCTCGGCCGTTACCGCCGACGACAACAGGCTTGCGATAACGGGGTTAGTAGCATCGGCTGGGGTGAGCGAGCCGCCGGGGCCACTGCCTGTGTTCGGGACGCTATCTATGCTCACGGAACCACCGCTTTCGCGCTGGCCTTCATAGTTGACGTAGAAGAAAGTTCTGTCGCGAACGATGGGCCCGCCAAGAGAACCTCCGAACTGATTGTTATGGAAGGGCGCCTGTGGCTGCCCTCCTGACCCCCCAGGATCAAAGTAGTTCCGTGCGTCGAGGGCGTTGTTGCGAAAGTATTCAAGCCCCCCGCCATGGAAATCGTTGGTCCCGCTCTTGGTGACGAACAGGATGATTCCTCCGGCGTTGCGTCCATACTCCGCCTCGAAGTTCGACAGCACGTGCAATTCGGCGATGGCATCCACGGGAAGTAGCGCCGAGGGCACGGCGAAGACGCCTCCCTGGTTCAACGCGGGGATGTTGTGGTAACCGTCATTCATGTCCGTGCCGTCGAGAAGGAAATTGTTGGCCCGGCCGCGCGCGCCATTCACGCTGAACACGCCAAAAGAACCCGGTGAATCGGTGATTTGGTCCGGCGAGCCGGCGATACCCGGAGTCAGAAAGATGAGTTTCGTATAATCCCGGCCATTGACCGGCAAATTTCCCATATCCGAAGACGTTAAAGTTTGCCCGAGGGTGTTCGATGTTGTTTCGATCTGCGAAAAGGCCTCCCCGGAAACGGTGACCGTTGTGCCTACATTGCCCGGCTTCAAGGCCGCGTCCACCCGGCTTTCCGTAGCTACATCCACTTTTATATCGGTTGTGACACTCGTCTGAAAGCCGTCTTTCGCGACCGTCACGTTGTACCTTCCGAGAGGAAGTTCCGAGATGGAGTAACTTCCGTCGGAGGAAGTCTGCGTGTTGCGCTCGAGCCCCGTATCCACGTTCTTAACCGTCACGGTCGCTCCCGGAATGGACGCACCGGAGGAGTCGGTGACCGTACCCAGGATAGTGCCGCGGAAGGTCTGGGCCGTGGTGCTGCCAACAACAAGAACCAGTAGTGCGAGTAGAAAACAGCCTGGTAGGCACAGATTACGGATAGACCTCTTCATCTTGAGCTCCTTCGAACATTCGCATGTCTTCTCGATCCCCCGAGAATTGGAGTGCTCCCCCGAGAAGCACCCCGGGACACCATGGATTTAGGTCAGAGAAACATACTCATCTCCGTCCGGATAATCAAGAAATTCCATATCAAATATTTCTATAGAAGCGATATGCGGAACCGCTGCTTCAACTGGGCCATTTTTCGCACCAAAAGGCGCGATTCGAGTAACCCCTAGGCGGCTCGCTAGTTCCGTGCTGATGCGCTACATTGGAAGATTGCATTACGGAGCAGCATGCGCTCCGTGGCACGCATATACCCCCATGGCAGAGAAACTTCCATCGCTGGTGATAGTCGGGCGGCCCAATGTGGGCAAGTCCACGCTCTTTAATCGCCTGACGGGCACGCGGCGCGCCATCGTCACCGACGAACCCGGAATCACGCGCGATCGCATGTATGGCAAATGCGAATGGCGCGGGCGCACTGTGGAAGTAGTGGACACCGGGGGAATCGTCCCCCATGACAAGGCCTTGATTCCCACGGAGATTTTGCGGCAAGCGCGCTTCGCCTTTGAAAACGCGTCGCTTCTGGTCTTGGTGGTGGACAGTCAGGACGGACTTACTCCGCTCGATCAAGAATTGGGACGGCTTCTGCGCAGCACCGGCAAGCCCTTTGTGGTGGCGGTGAACAAGGTCGATTCGCAAATGCAGGAGCCACTTGCCGGGACATTTTATTCGCTGGGTGTCCCGGTGTTTCCCATTGCTGCCGAGCACGGCACGGGTGTGGACGACCTGCTGGATGCTGCGCTGGACCAATTTTATGGCAAGGGAGCGGACGCCTCTCAAAAGGCTGCTGCTGATTCTGCCGACACCTCTGAAAAAGAATCCAAGCCCATTGAGATTGCCATCATCGGGCGTCCCAACGTTGGCAAATCGACGCTGTTGAATCAACTGGCCGGCGAGGAGCGTTCCATCGTCTCGCCGATTCCCGGCACCACGATGGATAACGTTGATACGAATGTAATTCGCAACGGACGCACCTACCGCTTTGTGGATACCGCGGGGATTCGCCGCAAGGGCAAGACCAAGCTGGTGGCGGAAAAGTTGAGCGTGGTGATGGCGCGGCGAGGCCTGGAGCGCGCGGACGTGGCCATTCTGGTGATTGATGGCGAGCAGGGAGTGACGCAAGGCGATGCCACGATTGCCAGCTATGCCGAGCAGTCGGGACGCTCCGTAATCATTGTGGTGAACAAATGGGATCTGGCGGTGGAAGCAGCGCAGCGCGCCGCGGATGAGTCCGCGAAATCCTCGCGCGGCAAAGCCAAAAGCGCCGAAGGTACCGCCCCGCCCCGCATCGTGGATAAAGGCAAATTGCTGGTCGAATATGAAGCGATGGTGCAAGAAAAATTCAAATTCCTGAGCTACGCCCCCATCGTGTTCCTTTCCGCGAAGACGGGCGAGCGCATACAGAAGCTCTTCCCTCTAATTGATCAGGTAGCCGCGGCGCGCATCCGCAAAATCCCCACGGGAGAATTGAACCGCTGGCTGAAAGAGGACGTGGATTTGCAGCGCGCCACGAATCCAAAAGCTAGGCCGGTGCGCATCTATTACATGATCCAGGCCAAAGTGGCGCCGCCGGTGTTCCTCCTTTTCACCAACCAGAAGAAGCCGCTGCATTTCAACTTTGAGCGTTTCCTCGAGAATCAGTTGCGCGCGAAGTGGGATTTCATGGGGACGCCCGTGCGCTTCGTGCAGCGGTTGCGCAAGCGCGGCGACCACTCAGCACCTTCGAGCGAAGAGTAAGCTGGCCGCCGTGGCCAGCCACTGTAGATGAGCACTATCCCTTCTGGTAGACTCACACCGTAAACGCGGGCATTGCCCCTGCACGATGAAATGAACAGCGCCGCCATCGCCGTTACAGAAGAAACGCGCCTCTACCGCATCGGGGAAGTCAGCCGCGTCGCGGAGCTGAAACCGTTTGTGCTGCGCTACTGGGAAACGGAGTTTCCCACGTTGCAGCCGGTGAAGAGTCCACGCGGGCACCGCTTGTACCGCCAGGAAGACGTGGACATGGTGCTGAAGATCAAGCGCCTGCTCTACGACGAAGGATTCACCATCGCTGGAGCCCGGCGTCACTTGCGGGAGTTGCCCGGAAATGGAGCGCACGGCGAGCTTGCTGCACTCGAAAACATGGCGCGCAGCTCGGTGGCATTCCCTGCCGCGCAGCTCAATCGCAAGGTGCTGCTGGACCTGCGGGATACGCTGCGCAGTTTCTTGACGCTGCTCGAAGGCAAGTGATACCGTTTAGGTGGATGCATGCGGCCGAAATGCCTGGCCGCCACGGTCGGGGCGTAGCGCAGTCTGGTAGCGCGCACGCTTGGGGTGCGTGAGGTCCCCGGTTCAAATCCGGGCGCCCCGACCATTTTATTTCTCCTGAGTGATATCCCGTACGGGCCGCTCCTCATTACGGGATCTGTCTGCCCATACTACGACGGGCCACTCAAAATAGACGCTGTTCGCTGCGCGTCACGGTCATCCCCCGTATCGTTTACAATGTTATCGAGAGTGTGTGCGAGCGTGAAAAAACCTAGTGTGTTATTGACGAATGATGATGGATACCAGGCCGCGGGCTTGCGGGTGCTGGCCGAAGAATTGAAAGATTTTGCGCACGTGAGCATCGTGGCGCCCAGTTGGGAACGCAGCGGTGCCGCGCAGTCGTTGACGCTGCGCCAGCCCATCGTCTGCCACAGGATTGCCGAGCGCGAATGGGCCGTTGACGGCACGCCCGCGGATTGCGTAATCGTGGCGCTGCACAAATTGCTTCCGGAGCGGCCGGATCTCGTTATCTCCGGCATCAATCACGGCGCGAACTTGGGCGAAAACGTCTATTACTCCGGCACGGTGGGCGCGGCACGCGAAGCTGTGATCCATCACGTGCATGGACTGGCCGTGTCACTCTGCTCCAAGAAAGTGAACGCGGACTTTGCCCCGGCGGCACGCATCACACATGAAACGGCAAGACTCGTCCTCAGCGAAGGCTTACCGGAACAGGTGCTGCTGAATATTAATGTGCCGGACGGCTGGAAAGGCGCGGTGCGCCTCACGCGGCAATCCAGGAAAATCACGCGCACCGTGTTGCGCGAAGGCGAGGACCCCAGGGGCGTTCCGTATTTCTGGTTGAGCGAGCAGCGTCTCGACCGGGACATGGAACTCGACGCGGATTCCGATTATGCGGCGATTTTTGCGGGCGACGCGTCCGTGACGCCATTGCACCTGGATCCGACGCATGCGGAATCGTTGAACCACTTGTCGCACTGGGCGGCGAAATTGGAAAAATCATAGCAGGCTGGCAGATCTGTCCGCCAATTCAAGCTCCCAAAATCTATCAATTGTGCCGAGATGGGGTGCGGCAGTGCCGCACCGCTACGGCTATTTGACGGAGACCATCGGCACATCAGCGCTGCGAAGGCTCGTGTTTAGTGCGGGCACGTCCTTCGTTGTTACCTCTCGCCACTTGGCCAGTTGCGCTTCCAGTTGCTGGTCGAGTTCCGCGAACACCGCCGTTTCCGCCTCTGTCGGCGCCGTATCGGCGCTGTCCACGGCGACACTGAGGTAGCCCAGCTTGCTGTTCAATTTTGTCGGGTAATTCAGTTCGTCTTCGCTGGCCTTGGCGTCCACGTTAATCAGATCATTCTCGATCGCGCTGATTTTCTTCCGCAGCGTGCTGCATTGCTCAATCAGGCTCTTGTTCGCCTCGCTCTTTTTCGCATCGGCTCCCAGACGTTTTTCAAGGGCAAGCAACTGGCTGCGCAAATCGCGAATCGCCAGTATGGCCTTGTCCATTTCGTCCTGGCGGTCGCGCAATCGTAGCATCATATCGAATTGTTTCTGCAGGTCGGCGGCGCTAGTTTTGACGCGAGGGTCGAGGAGCACTTCGAGGAGCTGCGTGCTGCTCTTTCCGCCGGCGGTCAATCGCACCTGGTATTTCCCGGGCAGAGACAGCGGCCCGATGGGTGTGCCTTCGTCATAGACGGCCTTGGGAATCTTCACCGGCTCTTCATAGCGCAAGTCCCACGCAAAAAGGTTGAGCCCTGCCTTCGCGGGAACGTGATCGACGGGTTCGTCGCGCTCCTCCTCCTCTTCCACCGCCTCATCTTTCTTCTTTTCTTCACTGGTATACGCGCGGATGGTCTTCCCGGCGCCATCCAGGATTTCTAATTTGATGGTCTCTTTCGCATCTTCCTTCAGGTAGTAGTACAGGGTGGCGCCGTCCGGCGGGTTTTCGCCAATCGCATAACGTCGGCGTTTCATGTGCCCCATGCGAGAGCGTATGGCCGTTGCCGGGGCAAAAAGGTGCGCATCGCCAGTGGAAATCCCCGCATCGGCCTGGCGTAGCGGGCTGATGTCGTCCAGGCTCCAGAAGGAACGGCCATGCGTGGCAACAACAAGGTCGTTATTGTGAATCACCATGTCGTGCACCGGCGAATTTGGCAGGTTGAGCTGCAGCGACTGCCAGTGCGAGCCATCATCGAAGGAAACATACATGCCCAACTCAGTTCCGGCAAACAGCAGGCCTTTGCGGGCAGGATCCTCGCGAACCGCGTGCACATACGCGCCATCGGGAATTCCCGTACTGATGGAAGTCCAGGATTTGCCGAAGTCCGTGGTTTTGTAAATGTAAGGTTTGAAATTATCCAGTTTGTGCGCATCCACGGCAGCATAAGCCGTGCCCGCATCGTGCGGAGACACTTCGATCAGGCTGACAAGCGACCATTCCGGAATGCCTTTTGGCGTTACGTTGTTCCAGCTTTTGCCATCATCGCGGGTAATTTGAATCAGCCCGTCGTCGGTGCCGGCCCAGATCACCCCTTTTTCTCTTGGCGATTCCGCGACCGTAAAGATGACATCGTAGAACTCGACGCTGGCCTGGTCCTTGGTAATCGGCCCGCCGGAGTCCGCCTGCTTCGATTTGTCGTTGCGCGTCAGGTCTGGGCTGATGGTTTGCCAGGAATGGCCGCCATCGCCGGAGCGGAAAACATATTGCGCGGCGTTATAAATCACGCTTGGATCGTGCGGAGAAAGAACGATGGGCATGGTCCAGGTGTAGCGATATTTCTGTTCGGCGGCGCTGTGGCCGTCGGGATCGTTGGGCCATTGCTGTACGTTCTCAGCCTGATTCGTGCGGCGATCGAAGCGCGTGATGTAGCCGAAATAGGAACCGGCATAGACAATGTTGGAATCGCGCGGATCCACGGCAATGTAGCCGCTCTCGCCGCCGCCGACTGCATCCCAATCGGGCCGGTCAATGTAGCCACGATCGCTGCGCGTCAGAATGCCCACGGTGGAATTGTCCTGCTGCGCGCCGTAAACGCGATACGGAAAGTCGTTGTCGGCGGTAATGTGATAGAACTGCACGGTTGGTTGATTGTAGATCGAGGACCAGTTCTTCCCGCCATCGACGCTGATGGTCGCTCCGCCATCGTTGCCGTTAATCATGCGATTCGTATTGTTGGGGTCGATCCACAGGCCATGATGATCGCCGTGGGATGTGTTGATGCGATCGAATGTTTTACCGCCATCGATGGAACGGTACAAACCCGTGTTCGCCGTATAGATGGTGTTGGCATTCTTCGGGTCAGCCCAGATATGCGTGAAATACCAGGCGCGCTGGCGAAAACGGTGATCGTCATTGATGAGCGACCAGTGCTGGCCGCCGTCATCACTGCGATAGACCCCGCCCTTCTTCGCCTCGATCAAGGCGTAGACGACATCTGAGTCCCCGCCAGCAATGGCCACGCCAATGCGTCCCAGCGGTCCTTCTGGAAAACCGTTGCCCTCGACGCGTTTCCAGGTCGTGCCGTCGTCCCCCGAACGATACAATCCGCCTTTTTCGCCGCCGCTATTCAGGGACCATGGTGTGCGGTAGGCTTCCCACATTGCCGCGAACAAAACGTGCGGGTTTTGCGGGTCAAAGACGATATCAATGCCGCCAGTGCGGTCATTGACGTACAGCACTTTCTCCCAGGTCCTGCCGCCGTCGCGCGTGCGAAAAATTCCTCTCTCCGGATTCGGACCATAGGCATGGCCGAGCGCGGCGACAAACACAACATCCGCATTCGCCGGGTGAACAATCACTTTCCCGATGTGGCGCGAATCCTTCAGCCCGATGTTCGTCCACGTTTTGCCGGCATCAACCGATTTGTACACACCGTCGCCATAGGAAATGTTGCCGCGAATGCAGGCTTCGCCCGTCCCCACATAAATGATGTTGGGATCGGAATCCGCAACGGCAATACTGCCGATGGAGGAAATATTCTGCTTGTCGAAAAGCGGATCCCAGGTGAGCCCGCCGTCGGTGGTCTTCCAGACGCCGCCGGAGACCGCGCCGAAATAATACGTATTCTGCTGGCTGACGACGCCGGCCACGGCCAGCACGCGTCCGCCCCGGAATGGGCCGATCAAGCGCCACTTCATCCCCTCGTAAGTTTTGGTATCGATGGAGTTTTGCGCAAAAGAAAAAGAGGAAGATACGATCAAGATGAGGCAGAAAAAGGCCCAAAGAGACACACGATGAGAGACGTTCACTCTGTTCCCCCAGACGGACAGTATGGCAAACGGGAGATGGTAACTCTTTCTGGACCAACAGAGGAAGGGCTTTGCCCGCTGGCCCGGATTGGTTAGGATGGCCGTACGATGACCGCCTCCACGACCTACGATGTTGTCGTTGTTGGCGCGGGCGTTTTCGGCGTGTGGACAGCCTGGCACCTGGCCAACCGGAAACAGCGTGTCCTGATTCTCGATTCTTACGGCGTAGCGCACTCACGAGCAAGTTCCGGCGGCGAGAGCCGCATCATCCGCATGGCCTATGGTGCAGACGAAATTTATACAAGGTGGTCGCAACGCTCACTGGCGCAGTGGAAAGAACTGTCCGCGGCTACAGGCCCGCCACTTTTTCATCCGACGGGCGTGCTCTGGCTGGCAGGCGAGGATGACACGCGGCTGCGCGAATCCGCGGCCACCCTGAAGCGCTGCGGCATTCGCCACGATGTGCTGGAACACGCGACACTCGAAGAACGCTATCCGCAGGTGAATTTCGCCGGTGTAACCCGCGGTCTGCTGGAGCCCGAAAGCGGCGTGTTGCTGGCAAGGCGGGCGGTTACAAGCGTCTTGGAAGAAGCCACTTGGCGTAGGGCGCGATTCATGATTGCGCACATTCTGCCGCCCAAGGGAAACAAGCCGCTCCATTCCGTCGAGGCTTCCAATGGCGAACGATTTTCAGCCGGGCAATTCGTTTTTGCCTGCGGACCGTGGCTCGGCAAGATTTTCCCCGAACTCCTCGGGCCGCGTATCTTTCCCACGCGGCAGGAAGTCTTTTTCTTTCCGCCCCCTCCAGGAGATGCCCGCTTTGCCCCTCCCACATTGCCCACGTGGTTCTTCCAGGCCGATGATGTGTACGGCATGCCGGACATTGAATCGCGCGGCCTGAAGCTCGCTTGCGATACGCACGGCATACAGGTCGACCCCGATACGCAATCCCGGCTGCCGAGTCCGGAAGCGGCCGCCTGGGCGTGTGAATATGTTGCCCGGCGCTTTCCCGCCTTGAAAGATGCTCCGATTGTGGAAACGCGCGTGTGCCAGTATGAGAACACCTCGAACGGTGACTTCTTGATCGATTGTCATCCCGACTTTCCCAACGTGTGGCTTGCCGGGGGAGGCTCCGGCCACGGATTCAAACATGGCCCTGCGTTTGGCGAATATCTGGCCGGGCGGCTTTGCGGCGAGTTGCCGGAAGAGCCCCGCTTTTCCCTGGCCAGCAAAGCCACGCAGCAGAATCGCACGGTATACTAGGAAGCTCGGCAATTCCCGCGAAACTTTCCCGCGTGGAATGCGTCCTTTTCATTAGTAGGGGATGACGCTCGAAGTTTGCCCGCACCGTTTTTGTACCTGTCTGGCAAGGAGGAATCATGCAAGGAAACCGAAGGGGAGCCGCGTGCACTGTATTGTCGCTGCTCCTACTGGCTCTGGTCGTCGCCGTGCCACGGCCTGCGGCGGCCGCACCGGATGAATTCCACGTTCCCGTGGAGTACTACAAGTTACCGAATGGCCTGCGCGTGGTTCTTTCGCCGGACCATACGGCGCCTACGGTCTGCGTCGGCGTGTATTACCACATCGGCTTCCGGATTGAGCCGCGGGATCGCACCGGCTTTGCGCACCTGTTCGAACACATGATGTTCCAGGGCTCGCAGAATCTCGGCAAGATGGAGTTCATCAAGTTGGTGCAATCCAACGGCGGCATCCTGAACGGCTCCACGCGATTCGATTTCACAAACTATTTTGAAGTGATGCCCTCCAATAAACTGGAGACGGTCCTGTGGGCGGAATCCGATCGCATGAGTGGCCTCGCCGTGACAGACGACAACTTGAAAAACCAGCAGGGCGTCGTCGGCAACGAAGTGAAAGTAGCTGTCTTGAACGCGCCGTATGGCGGCTTTCCCTGGATTGACCTGCCAATGGCCGCGAACACCAACTGGTACAACGCGCACAATTTTTACGGAGATCTCTCCGATATCGAAGCCGCCAAGTTTCCGGAGGTGAAGAAGTTCTTCGACACCTACTACGCTCCAAACAATGCCGTCCTCGCCATCGTGGGTGACTTCGATCCTGCTGAAGCGAAAAAATTCGTCGAGAAGTATTTTGGCCCCATCAAGGCTTCCCAGCTTCCGCCGCAACCCGATTTGACGGAACCGCGCCAGGAAAAAGAGAGGCAAACGAACCGCAAGGATCCGCTGGCGCCGCGGCCCGCCATCGCCGTCGGTTACCACATGCCCGAACGCAATACGCCGGAATATTACGCCATGGGTTTGCTCTCGGAAATGTTGATTCAGGGCGACGATGGCCTTTTTCGTCAGGAACTCGTGCAAAAACGCGGCCTGACGGACAGCGTGGATGGCGGCATCAATCTTCTCGGCAATATGTATGATTACCAGGGACCGATGCTGTTCTCGGCAAACCTGCAGTTCGATACAACAACGAAGCCGGAGACGGTCCTCTCCGCCATCGATGCGGTGATTGAACCATTGCGCAGCAAGCCGGTGGATCAAAAATTTCTCGACCGCGCAATGGTCAAACTTCGATCTGATCTTTACGACACCATGGGCGAATTCAGCGGCTTTGGCCTGATGGACCTCTTGGCCAGCTTCGCTTTGTTCGACGACGATCCCGGGCGCGTGAATTCCCTGGTCCCGGAATTCCGCAAAGTCACCCCCGAAATCCTTCAGAAAACCGCACAGGAATATCTGCGCCCCACCAACCGCACCGTTGTATTGCTGGAACCTGGGCAAGCCGCTGCTGCCGAAACGCCGGCGAAGAGCCAGTAGGAACGGAGAACGCAAATGAAAAAGACAACTGTGCAATTGAGCGTGCTGGTTCTGGCGGCAACGATCCTCGGGGTGGCGCCAACGTTCGCGCAGAAACAAACGCCACCCGAAGGCGGGCCGGCAAAGTCCTTCAATCTACCGGCTAGCGAAACCTATGCATTGCCGAATGGGATGAAGGTCACGCTGGTTCCCTACGGCATCATTCCAAAGGCCGCCGTGAGTATTGCTCTCGATGCGGGCAGCCTGAATGAACGCCGGGATCGCATTGGCGTTTCCGATCTTACGGGCGACCTTTTCAAGGAAGGCACGGCCTCATTGACTTCGCAGCAACTCGCGGAGAACGCCGCACGAATGGGAAGCACGCTGCAAGTCAGCATCGCATCAGACCAAAGTGATTTCAGCATGGATGTGCTTCAGGAATTTGCGCCGGACGCCGTTCGACTTTTGGGAGACGTTCTGCAACATCCGCGTTTCCCTGAATCGGAGGTGGCACGCTTAAAGAACGATTTTCAGAGGAGAATTGCCACGGAACTCGCCGAACCGCAGACGGTCGCCGAGATTCGTTTCCGGAAGCTGCTGTATGGCGACCATCCCTACGGCACCATTCTGCCCGCCGAGGATGATGTAAAGAAGCTGACGCTGCCGGATGTGAAGGAGTTTTACGATGCGAACTTCGGTGCACAGCGCGCGCACATTTATGTTGCGGGCAAATTTGATGCGGCGGCGGTAAAGAACGCCATCGCCGAAACCTTTGGAAATTGGGCCAAAGGGCCCGCGAAATTGGAGAACGTGCCCTCACCCAAACCGAATCATGTTCTGGACCTGACCGACCGTCCCGGAGCGCCGCAATCTACTCTCGTCTTGGCCCTGCCCGTGCCCGGACCAGGCACTCCCGATGCGATCCCTTTGGGTGTCACCAATGCCCTTCTGGGTGGCTCGTTCAATTCACGCATCACCGCGAACATCCGCGAACAAAAGGGCTACACCTATTCCCCGTACAGCGAAATCTCACGTCACTATCACACGGCATATTGGGCGCAGCATGCCGATGTCACCACGCAATTTACCGGACCCTCGATAAAGGAGATTTTTGGCGAAATAGAGCGCTTGCAGAAGGAACCACCCTCAGCCCTCGAATTGAAGGGCATTCAGAGCTACCTTTCCGGCGTCTTCGTGATTCAGAATTCCAGCCGCGATGCTCTCATCGGCCAACTGCAATACGTCGATTTTCAGGGACTGGGCGACGACTACCTGAAAAACTACGTGCCCAGGGTGAATGCGGTGACCACTGCCGACGTTCAGAAAATGACTGCGCGCTACATCAAACCGGAAGAGATGACCATCGTCGTGGTGGGGGACAAAGTGAAGATTTCAGACCAACTTGCGCCCTTCATCCCCGCGAAATAGCCGCGAGCCTTAGCCCTTCTTCAAGCGTCGGCGGGAATTGTCTGCGGGCTTGCTGACGGCTTTCCGCCGCGCTTTTTCTTCGTAGAGATCCTGGTCGGCCTCCGCCAGCAATCGTTCCACGCGCTCGCCTTCCCCGTGATAAATGGAAATGCCGATGCTCGCGGAGATGGGCGGTTGCTCCTGATCGGAAGCCAGGGTTTCGCGGATGCGCTGCGCAACGCGCTGTGCTTCTTCATCGCGCGCTTCCGGCAGCACCACGGCAAATTCGTCGCCGCCATAACGCGCGGCGGTGTCAATCGCACGGCAATAAAAGCGCAGGATATCCGCGACGCGGCAAAGGGCACGGCTGCCCACCAAATGCCCGTAGGTATCGTTAATTTTCTTCAGGCCATCGAGGTCCAGCAGCAGCACCGCAAAAGGACGCCCCGTGCGCAGCGTGCGCTCCGTCTCCGTATCCAGGACGTCGAGCAGTTTGCGGTAATTGGCCAGGCCCGTCAGCGGATCGCTGGCGGCCAGGTGGCGCACTTTTTCAAAAACGTGGGCGCTGTCGAGGAGCGCCCCGCCCAGCAGAATGGTGTAGCTGGTCACGTTCAAGGCTTGCGCGAAGACAAACGGCCCGTCCAACAGCTTTTCTGATTGGCAAGCGGCAAGCTGGGCGGCCAGGTTGAGCCAGACAGCGCGAAAGATCGAGCGGTCAAACGCGGAGTCCACCAGGTATTGCCGCCGGCTGTAACCCAACAGAGCTACAAGAAAAATAAGGGCGGGCAGAATTTGCAGGGGATTGGGAACGATGGCATTCGGGTGATGCGAAGCCTCTGGCGGCAGCTTTCGTAAGGCCGCAGTAATTAGATACGTTAGCGAAAGGACACCAAACAGAGACCCAGCGATTTCCAGCTTTGGATGCCGCGAACGGGGCAGGAAGTGCTCCACGACAAGCGCCGCGACAAACAAAATTGCTAGAAGCAGCCGGCTGATCCACCAGGCTGCCGGTGCCATGCTAAACCACTGTTGCGGCTCGTGCATTAACTGGAAAAAGAGAATGCTGGAAGCAATTAGCGTTGCTCCAGAAAGCAGAAAGCCAGACCCCAGAATCAGGGAAATGCGGTCCTGGGTCCCTTGAAAACGCACCAGCGTTACTGCGGCGAAAACAAATGCGAAGAGCCCCGTGGTGATTTGCAGATAGCCCTGCAGGGTCGGATCGGGCGAAACAGGGACTTGGCGCAGCCAGTACGATGCCACGAAAATGAGCAGAAAGCCGCCCACGTGCAGCATCAATCGTTGCATTTGGCGGTGATCGAAATTCAGGGCTAATTCGCCCATTCTAGATCCCTTTGGACTGCCACAAACCTGAAACACCTAGCTTTACTACTAATTAGAAGCGATTCTGGCACCGCACGTTGCGCTTGAAAACTTTTATTGTGAGCCAAAAGATACCGGCTGTGGAAATGGCGAACCTGTACTTAAGGACAGGGTGGCCGGTGTGCGCATCGCGCTTCGCTGAGGCTGCCGTTGCCGGAAAGTGGCACGTTTTGCTCTGTGCAGTAAGCCAGCTTGCCCGCGCCGGCGCGTGTTCCGGGGGTGGGTCACGAAAATAGAGCTTGCGCCGGGAGCCGTCCTTCCTCAATATAGCTGTTATTGAATCGTTTGAATGCCCGAGGCTCTCTTGCCCACCCTCACCACCCTAAGAAGGAAAATTGCTCGCAAACGGCAGTCTTTCCTTGTGTCACATACCCCTGCGGAGATCCTCTTTCGGAAGACCAACAACTTGCTGCCGCAACTGGCGCTGGACGGCCCGGAGTTTGCACGGTACGCTGTCAGCGACATTCCTGCGCATCATTTGGGAACAGCGGTCGCCCTGCGCAAAGGGTTCACCCCTGACGCGCCGGAAAATCTTTCACGTGCCGTGGGTTTTCCTTCCAAGGGGAACCCTCCGGCAAAAAGGAGCGGTGCTTGAGCACGGAGGCCGGCACCACAGCCGCGGGACCTCGCCTGCGGCGTACCCTCACTCTTCGAGACCTGATCCTCTACGGCGTCATTGTGATCCAGCCCGTCGCGCCGATGTCCGTCTTTGGCGTGCTAAGTAACCGCGGCCACGGCCACGTTGTCACCGCCATCCTGATTGCCATGGTCGCAATGCTCTTCACCGGTATCAGCTACGGCCGCATGGCGCGCGCGTACCCCAGTGCGGGTTCAGCCTTCACCTATGTAGCGCAGGAGGTCAATCCCGCTTGGGGCTATGTCACTGGGTGGAGCATGGTCATGGACTACATGCTGAACCCGCTGATCTGCACCATCTGGTGCGCGGAACAGACTCACCAGTTCGCTCCCGGCATTCCCCTGTGGGGCTGGAAAGTTTTTTTCGCTCTGGTGTTCACGCTTCTGAACATTCAGGGAATCAAAACTTCGGCGCGCATCAATACGATCATGGCGATTTTCATGGGGGCGGTGGTCGCAATCATTTTCGCGGCCGCGGCGCGCTACATTCTGGGCCATCCGCATTCTGAGGCAGGCTTCTTCACGCGGCCCTTCTACGATCCGCGGACGTTTACTTATGGTGGCTTGTTTGGCTGCACCTCCATTGCGGTGCTCACGTACATCGGGTTCGACGGTATCTCCACGTTGTCAGAGGAAGCAGAGAACCCGCGGCGCAACATTCTGCTGGCGACGGTGATGACCTGTCTGGTCATCGGCCTGCTCTCCGCCGTGGAAGTGTACGTCGCACAGCTCATTTGGCCGGCCGTGGAAAAATTCCCCGACTTGGATACCGCTTACGTTTACGTTGCGGCTCGTGCGTGGGCGCCGTTGTTCCCCATTGTTGGCTTTACGCTGCTCCTGGCGAACTTCGGTTCCGGCATGGGCGCGCAAATTGGCGCGGCGCGGCTGCTGTACGGCATGGGGCGAAGCAATGCCTTGCCCAAGTCCTTTTTTGGCATGGTGGACGAACGCCACCGTGTTCCGCGCAACAATGTGCTTTTCGTCGGCGGTGTCGCCCTTCTCGGCGCATTTCTCCTTTCCTACGAGCGCGGAGCGGAGATGCTGAACTTTGGCGCGTTGATCGCCTTCATGGGCGTAAATCTGGCGGCGTTTCTCCGCTACTATGTGCGTGCCCAGGAGAAGAAGCTGACCAATCTTGTGCCGCCCGTGCTGGGCTTTGTGATCTGCCTGGCGCTGTGGCTGAATCTCAGTTGGCCCGCCAAACTCTACGGCTCGATTTGGATGGCCGCGGGTATACTCTTTGGCATCTGGAAAACCAGGGGCTTCCGGGAACAGCTTTCCTTTGAACTGCCTCCCGAGGAATAGCCCCAGTCGGCGCGCTAGGCTCCGTTAAGAGAGGTAACGCCGCTGTGAAACGCACTCAGGGGAAACCCAGGCTCATCACCATGCGGGACGTTGCCAAAGCCAGTGGCTTTTCTCCCGCCACCGTCTCCATCGTCCTCAACAACGCTCCGCTGGCACGCTACATCGCCGCCACAACCCGCCAACGCATCGAGGAAACCGCCAAGCGCCTCGGGTATCGCCCCAATGTGATGGCGCGCTTCCTTCGCAGCAGGCGCAGCCAGAGCATTGGCGTAATGCTGTTCGATGTCACCGACCCGTTCTGCACGCCCATTTTGCGCGGCATCGAAAATGGACTTTATCCCCTGGGCTACCTGCCCATTTTTGCGGATGCCCACAACCAGCGTGATCGCTTTGAACGCTACCTGGAAATGCTCCTGGAGCGTCACGTGGACGGCCTGATCGTGGTCGCCAATTGGTTGCTGGTTGATATTCACGTGCTGGCGGATCTCAACAAGCGCGAGATTCCGGCTGCCACCATCGGATGGGAACTTCCTGCCAATCATGTGAGTTCGGTGATGGTGGACAACGAAGCGGGCGGCCGGCTGGCGTTGGAGCATCTCTACCAGTTGGGTCACCGGCGCATTGCCGTGATCCGCGGCCCCAAACGTTTGATTGACTCCGCGCCTCGCTGGCGCGGCATTCAGAAATTTGCGCAGTCCGTGAAGCTCAAACTCGATTCCAGCCTGGAACTTCAGTTACCCGACGTTTTCGAGCCCAATGCAAGCTTCGAGCACGGCTTCCGTCTAACGGAAGAATTGTTGCGTGACAAGAAAAAGTTTACGGCGATTCTGGCGTTCGACGACATCACCGCACTCGGCGCCAGCCGTGCGCTCGCCAAGGCCAGCATACGCGTGCCGGAGGATTGCTCGGTGATCGGCTTTGACGACGTCGCCATTGCCGCGCTTTCCGCGCCTTCTCTCACCACGGTGCGCCAGCCGCTGGAGACGATGGGCAGCGTTGCCGTCAACATCGTGATGGAGGCGATCAAAGCCGGCCACGAGAATCGCGACTGGTCGATCGTCTCCCAGAAGCTGCATCCAGAACTTGTGATGCGTGAATCAACGCGGTCCGTTTAGCCGCAACACGCCCGCGAATCAGTGGATCGTCACTGCGTCAACGTTGAATCCATCCACAACTAATTCGGGTTTCCCTTCCCCGAGATCGCTTTTCCGGGCCCGCACGGACACTTCTCGCTTCTCTCCCGGTAATAGGCAGAGGTAGTTGTCTTCCCAAAAGACGGGCAGAATGTCCCCGCCATCTTTTGCTTTCACCAGGCGCAGGCGAACCAGGAACGCCAGGCCCGTTCCTGGGTTCTCAACGGTTACGTGCGCGGCAAATTCCCCGCTACTCTCCTGCCGTTTCATGGAAGCCTTCACTGCAGCCTTCGGCAGAGTCTGTAGCCCGCTCAAATCGGCATAGGAACTGAGCGGCGTTGTGTACCACTCCGTCTTGTCAAAATTCAACACGTCCTGCTTTGTCGAGAGCCAGTAAAAATTCCGGCTAAGCAACTGGCCGGATGGCTGGAAAAGCTGCAGGTTCAGGAAATAAGTGGCATTGCCTGCGGGTGGCTCCGGTACCACGAACGCTTTCGTGACACCATCTGGCGCCACGTCGGCTGTTCCTTCCTTGCTGAGCAACTCTTTCATGGAAAGATCGTAAAGCTTCGCCACCACGCGCAACCCTTTTTCGGCTTCTTGTGCGCCGTTCACGATGGTGATGCTGCGATCATCGTAAGAGAACTGTACGTGCACCAGTTCCAACGCCTTCTTGGTGCCGAAATATCCGCCCGCTGGCCGCAGCGAATAGTCATACAAATGCCAGATCAGCCCGGGCCAAGCGTTGTTCAGCATCCACTGGATTACGCCCGTGGCCTTGTACTTGTTCTGGCCGTACGCTTCAAACATCGCTCGCTCGCCTTCGTACGTCATGGCCTGCGACTTCCAGACATAGTCGCTGGCATCCTTTGCAGCACCGTAACGCCCTTCGAGCGCGCTTGTGAACAGTTGAATATTCTTGAATTTGCCCCCGCCTGCGTGGAAATCCCAAACTTCGTTGATGGGCCACAGCTTGTCTGCCGGCAGGAAACTCTTGAGCCCTTCCAGCGGCGGCACTGCCGGACCTGGGCTTGTCTCCGTGTTGAATCCGAATGCTCCGCCTGCTTTCTTATCTATTAGCCAGTAGTTGGGCGAAACGTAGTCGTACGGCCCGGTCATTTTCACGCCTGTATCGCCGGTGACCTCCGTTTTCTTCGCCGTCGCCGACGAAACCACGGGCTTCGGCCAACTCGTCGCTTTCTCCACTTCCAGATAGGCCTGCTCGCGTTCCGCAGGCGGCGGGTTATCGCTTCCGTTAAGCCACACGAACACGCTGGGATGCCTGCGAAGCCGTAGCATCTGGTCGCGCAACGATTCCACCGAAACATGCCTGTTCTCATCGCCCCACTTGTTCCACTTTTCCCAGGCATCGCAGCAGCACCAACCCGCCATCACCAGGATGCCGTCGCGGTCGGCGCGCTCAAAAAACGAATCGTCCTCGAGTTTGCCTTCCAGACGAATCGTGTTGAGTCCCATCTCTTTCACATAGCGGAACTCCGTTTCGCGCCGCGTCTGGTCCACGCGCAACATCATGTCTGGCGTCCAGCCGCCCCCGCGAATCAACACCGGCTTGCCGTTGACCTTGAACAACCGCACCCCGTCCGCCGTGATTTCCGAATCCATCTGGACGATGCCAAAGGGCAAATCCATGACGTCCGATATGCCTTCGTGCTCCACGGCAAATTGCAGTGACAGCTTGTGCAAGAACGGTTCCCCCATCTGGTAGGGCCACCATAGTTTCGGGTGCGCCACGCGCAGTGCTGCCACGCTGTCCGCTGAAATCACGACTTCCCGCGTTTCCTTCGCCGCCAGTTCCACGGCTTGTGAAAACTCAATAGGTGACGCTTCCCCGGTGATTTTCCCGCGAAGTGTTCCTTTGACCGGGGCTTCCGTCGCATTCTGAAGTTCCGCGCGCACGGTCAGGCGTGCCTCATCGGCCGCAGGAAGATTCAGCCGCGAGTCCACGAACGGGTAGCGCACCGCCACCGGCCCCCTCTCCCTCAGTACGACTTCCTGCCACAGCCCCATGTCCTTGTCGGGTGGCGCGGGATTCCAATCCACGAAGGTGATTCCCAGTTCTCCCGCTTTCGGCGCGGAAACCGCCAGCGCGATCACGTTCTTGCCGTTGGGGTGAACAAACGACGTCACGTCAAAATGGAATCGCCGGAACGCTCCCACCACTTCGTCAGGCCCCGCAAGCTTCTTCCCGTTGATCCATATTTCCGCGCGATAGTTAATTCCGTGAAAACCCATCCACAGGGTGCGTCCCTTAAAATGCTTGGGAACCTCGAACTCCTTGCGATACCACCACGGCACGGCATACGGACTGTTCGCCGGCATTTCCATATTGGAAAACTCTCCGCCAATCGGATACTCCACCCCCGGCACCTCGCGCAGGTTCATGCCGAAGAACGGATCTTTGTAGACGCCATTTTCCACGAGCACGGCGAAAACCGTTTTTGGCGCGGATGTCTTGTACCATCCCGAAGTATCAAACCCTTCCGTGGAGACTTTTTCCCCTCCGCCATCCACTTTCGCTGAGGACTGCACCATCCAGCCATCCCGCAGCGTGACCTCCTCCGCCCCGCGCGCCGCGGGCAGGCAAGCCGCCGCCATCGCGGCAATCACAATTACGTGCGCCAGCGTACTGACGCGCATTCGCCGAATCAGAGAAATTTGCATGATTGCCTCCGCCTTCTCCGCACTTTTCCCGGCTTGACAGAACCCCTTATTTAAATCGTTTGATGAGCAAGTCTTAGTCCCGGGATGTCACTTCCGTTGCAGTCTAGCTCCAGTCGCCGGTTCAGGCAAGTAGGCGTGCACACAAAAAAGGCGCCCCGGCTAATCCGGAGCGCCTGTGGTCTTCCAATGGCCTTTGCTTATGTGCCGGGAGGGATGAACGCCGCCGCCGGGACCAGGAACTCCACCTCGGGAAGTCCAGACTTCACTTTGACGCTCTGATACTTCCCTTTTGTTCCGCCCGAACCCGCGAAGGTCAGCAAATACTGGCTGTTGAGATGCTGCGCGAGTTCATCGAAATAGGGCCGCAAGGTAACCGGCGTGCCGTTCATCAGATAAAAGGATTCCGCACCCGTATCATCCGACAGCTTGCCTAGATTGTTTTGTGAATAAAACGCGTAATAAAAACCCCTGCCAACGTGCCCCGCACTGGGATAGTAGATCGTCCAGATGTTGGTGTTCTGCCTCTCAGCTCGATCAATCACGCTGTCCAGGTCCGGATAGTACGCACCTGTCCTCCGTCCACGGAAAAAATCAATTCCCGAGGAGATCAAGAGGATGGAACGCCGGGGGCCGGTTTGCGGCCAGCGTTTCAGCATGTCCAGGGTTCCCAGGTAAGGACTGGAACCAATTCCACCGACGCCAATGGGAATCCGTAGAGCCTTCGCGGCTAGCTCATGATCCGTGGTGAAATCCTGCGCCAGTTGCGTTCCGTTGTTGCGGATATAGCCCAGCGCGATGTGCGTGGTGGCCGGTTGGTTCATGATGAACGCCTTCAAATCATCCCATTGGCTGGCGGCTTGACTCTCGATCGAGTCGTCAATCAAAATCGCCAGGAAAAGATTGTCATCCTTTTTCCAATCGACGATCTGCCTGCGTTCCTTCCCCGTAAAAAACTGCACATCATCCTTGCCAATAGGCGGCGGTCCCTCTTTCTTCCCGACCGCCGTCACCGTGAATGTGGCAGTACTGGAAGCGGCGCCTTTGGTCTGAGCGTTACTAATCCCCACAACTACAAGCAGGAGTGCTCCAAGGAACACCCCCAACTTCACTGCTGTACCTTGGTGTCTCATTCTCCTTCTCCTTCTTTCGTCCCTTCTGTCTTTCGTGTCCCTATAATTTGATGCACTCCGCCGTCAAACGCATATATCACAGCGCTTATGAAAAAGTCAGCCTGTGCGCCTCCTTGCGGCGCTCGCCGGGCATCCCCCGTAACCAATTCCGCATCATTTTTCCACCTCCTGTTCCTGGCTTCTTGGAGCTTACGTTACCCTCGTAATAGATGAGTTCCAAAATCCCATTTGCACCTCCCTCGGTCGGCGGAGACTCCGGCGATGCCGCGCCGGCCAGCGGTTTGTGGATTTACAAACCGTGGCTCGATCTTTTGGTCGGCTGCGGCGCCTGGTCTGCCCCGCTCTTGCTGCTGACTGCCTATGTGGCCACTTCGCGCACCGCTGCGTGGTCCTTCGCCTTCTATCTGCTAGCCCTGGTCTTCAACTACCCGCACTTCATGGCCACCGTCTATCGCGCCTATCACTCCTACGATGAATTCACGAAGTACCGCTTCTTTACGGTGCATGTTGCAGTGCTGCTTGCCCTTGCCGGCCTCATCGCTCACCTCTGGTATCCGCTTCTGCCCTGGATCTTCACTCTGTACATCTGCTGGAGCCCCTGGCATTACACCGGCCAGAACTTCGGCATATTGATGATGTTCACCCGCCGCGCTGGGCTTTCTCCCACCGACGGCGAACGCCACGCCTTGCATCTTTCTTTCATCGCGTCCTACCTGCTCCTCCTCTTCAGCTTCCACACCGGACCTTCCGGGGATCCGCTTATTCTCTCGCTGAACCTCCCCGCGCCGTTCACCTTGCCTGTCAGGGCGATGCTGGCTTTCTTTTTCGTGGCCGCCAGTGCCTGGGCGCTCTTCTCGCTTTCCCGCCGCGGGTCCTGGAAAAGCCTGCTCCCATCGGCCACTCTTGTCGTCACGCAATTCCTCTGGTTCCTTCTGCCAGCGCTCATTGAATTGCTCGGCGGCAAGGGAGTGCCGCAGACGCGCTATTCTAGCGGCATCCTGGCCATCCTGCATTCCGCGCAATATCTTTGGATCACCAGCTACTACCAGGGGAAAGAAGCGCGCGCTGCCGGGAACTCCTCCTGGAGCTTCCCCCGCTATTTATTAGTGCTTGTTGCGGGGGGAATCGCCCTCTTCATTCCCGGGCCCTGGATTGTCAGCCGCGTATTCCATGCCGATTTTGCCACCAGCTTTCTCACCTTTACCGCACTCGTGAATCTGCACCATTTCATCCTCGATGGCGCCATCTGGAAGCTTCGCGATTCCCGCATCGCTTCGCTTCTTCTAAATGAACGCGGTTCTGGCAAAGAAGTTGCGGAGCGTTCGCACAATTCCATTGCTAGTGCATTTCACTGGCTGACAGGTACTAGCCCTCTGGCGCGTGCCGTGCGCATTGCGACGATCCTTCTTCTGCTCCTTTGGGGCGGTGTCGACCGGCTCCATTTCTATTGGGCCTATGTTTCCGCGAACTTCTCCTCGCTTCGCCGCGCTGCCGCGCTCAACCCCAACGATAGTTCCCTGCAATCGCACCTCGCGCAGGCTGCCGAAGCCGCGGGAAATCGTGATGCTGCCTTGGCCGCGTTGAAAAATGCCGCGGAAGTGAATCCTGGTGATCTTTCCCTGCAACAAGCGTACGCGCGCGGGCTCATCGTCGCCGGCCGCGATGCGGAGGCCTATGTCTTCTACCGGCGACTGCTTGCGCGCTCTCCGGATAACGTGGATGCGCTGGTGAACTATGGTCTTCTGGCACAACGGCTGGGTCACAACGGGGAGGCCATGGACGGTTGGCAACGTGCTGTCGAGATGGACCCCGCGCAAACCAACGCCCAACTCTATCTGGCGCAAGCGCTCACCCAACAGGGCGAAGTGCAGGCCGCCGCGCGCCACTATCGCACCTATCTCGAAGTAGTCTCCAAGCATCCCGAGGAGCATTTCAACGAAAGGCCCGCAGTGATTTCGGCGCTCATCAACGTGGCGGATGCGGATGCCGCTGGCAGGAAGTTTGGCGAGGCGATTAAAGGCTATCAAGCTGCCGCTCAGTTTGCGGCCAAGATGGGTGACACTTCTCTGCAAAGCCTTGCGCTTGCGCACGCTGCCGAAGCCCAGGAAAACGCAGGCGCCATCGCGGATGCGGCGAGTTCGTTTCAGCAAGCCTTGCGCATCGATCAATCTTCCGGCGACGCGCTCGGCACCGCGACCGACTGGTTCAATTACGGCAAATTCCTGCATCGCCAGAAACAACGCGAAGATCTTGTTTTCGCTTGCCTCTTGATGGCAGAGGAACTGCTCCGCACTACGCCGGGCGAAGAACTTTCCACCGCCGTTAAGGCGAGGCTGGAAAGTGAACTTCGCCTGGGCGGCGAAGCGCAATTCGCCCGCGCGCGGCTTCCGCAGCTCATGACAGAAGCCCTGACACTCTCCATCTCTCGCACCCCCGCTCCCTAATCATTGATTTTTCTCTCAGCCCGCATGCCGTATTCCGCAAATCTGGTCTAGAATGGGGCCGCGGACCCTTACCTGCCGCTTTCGCTCCCCAACGGAGGCTAAGAAAGGCTCATGGCGCTGATGCGCTCGATGCTGCTCGCCGCTTCGCAAAATGTCTGGCTGCGCGAACACGCCGTGAACTATCCGTTCGTCCGCCGCAGTCTTTCCCGTTTCATGCCGGGCGAAACCATGGAAGCTGCGCTCTCCGCGGCGCAGGTTTTACGGCAGAAGAACATCGGCGCCGTCTTCACGCACCTGGGCGAAAACGTAAAGGACCGCGACGAAGCGCGAAAAGTCACCGAACACTGTGTGGAATTGCTCGAGCGCATTCGCCAGGCGAATCTTCCCGTCGAAGTCTCTTTAAAGCTCACACAACTCGGCTTAGATCTCTCTCCCAATTTCTGTTGCGATAATCTACTCCAAATCATTCAGAGCCAATCAGCCTCCGCCACCATCTGGGTGGACATGGAAGCCAGCCGCTACGTTGACGCGACAATCGATATCTACAAACGCGCGCTGAAGATTCACTCGAATGTCGGTCTGTGCCTGCAGTCCTATCTCCGCCGCACGGAAAAGGACCTTGCCGATCTGCTCCCAGTGCGCCCCGCGATCCGGCTAGTCAAGGGCGCTTACATGGAGCCAACGGACGTCGTTTTTCCTAGGAAGGTGGACGTTGATGAGAATTACTTCGTTCTCGCGCAGGAAATGATGCGCGCACACTCCGCCGGAGAGTTCTCCCGGGCCGCTTTCGGCACCCACGATGTAGCGTTGCTCCGGCGAATTGTGGATTTCGCCAGCCGGCAGGGCTACCCGAAATCCAGCGTGGAAGTGCATATGCTCTACGGCATCCAGCGCGCCGAACAGGAACGCTTGGCGCGCGAAGGCTACCGCTCGCTCGTTCTGGTGGCTTACGGCTCGTATTGGTATCCCTGGTTTGTCCGGCGATTAGCGGAACGTCCGGCCAATTTGTGGTTCCTGCTTCGAAATGTTTTTGCCTCATAACACCTCGAAAGGAGATTGCATGCGAAGATTTGGTGCATTTATCGTGGTGCTCGCCGCGGTGTTCCTGATTGCCGCGCGTGCACCCGAACCCCCGTGGAAACCTCTGTTCAATGGGAAGGACCTCACGGGGTGGAAGCACGTCGGCCCCGGCCACATGACCGTCGAGAACGGATTGATTCAGACGCACGGTGGCATGGGGCTCTTGTGCTGGACCGGCGGGAAAGTCGGCCACTCGCGCATTCGCGTCGTCTACAAAATGCGCGACACCAACGACAATTCCGGCGTGTTTATCCGCATCCCCATTGAGCCGCGCGAGGAGTGGATGCCGGTTCACTACGGCTACGAAGTCCAGATTGACAACCACCCGGAAGCCTCCAACGAGGACGAATACCACATCACCGGCACGCTCTATTCCCTCACCAAGCCACTCGCCAAACCTGGCAAGCCCGGCCCCGAGTGGAATACCATGCTCATTACCATTGACGGCCCACACACCATCGTCGAACTCAACGGAGTGAAGGTGACCGATTACACCGAAGGCCAGCCAGTCCCTGAGCGCAAATTTGATTTCGAGCCGCAGCGCGGGCGCCGCCCGGACGAAGGCTACATCGGCCTGCAAAATCACAGTGATAACGACATCGTCTTTTTTAAGGAAGTCAGTCTGCAGCCCTTGCCGTAGATACAAAGATCTTTGGATTTGTTTCACACTTTTCAGGAGAAAACCATGAGCAAAAATTCGATTTCCCGCCGTCAGTTTCTGCAAACCAGCGCCGTCACCACCGGCGCCTTGATGACCACCCGTCGCATCGCGCTGGACCCGGCTCGCATTCCCTCTTCGTGGGAAGTGCCTCCGAGCGATCGCGTGCGTTTTGGCATCATTGGCGTTGGCATGCAGGGCAGCGGCTTGCTTGCCACTGCTGTAGCCCTTCCCGGTGTTGAGTGCGTGGCCGCCAGCGATCTCTACGATGGCCGCCACGCCCTCGCCAAAGAAATTGCCGGACCCAAAATCACTACCACCCGCCGCTACAAAGAACTGCTCGACAATAAGGAGATTGACTGCATCATCGCCGCCGTTCCCGACCATTGGCACAAGCAGATCTTTGTGGACGCCGTCAATGCCGGCAAGGATATCTACTGCGAAAAGCCCATGTCTCACAGTGTCGCCGATGGCATCGAAATGGTGAACGCCGCGAAAAAAACCGGGCGCATTACGCAGATCGGTTCCCAGCGCGTCAGCTCCGTCATCTGCGCCAAAGCCAAGGAACTCCTGGCGAAGGGCATTATCGGCGACTTGAATCTTGTCGAAGGCTCGCTCGGCCGCAACGATCCCACCGGCGCTTGGGAATATCCGGTTCCTCCGGACCTCTCGACGCAGACCCTCGATTGGGACACCTGGCAAGGCACCGTGCCCAAGCGTCCTTTCGACGGCAAACTCTTTGCCCGTTGGCGCTGCTGGAAGGAATATGGCACTGGTGTTTCCGGTGATCTTCTGGTGCACCTCGTCAGCGGCATGAATTATATGCTCGGTTGGAATGAGCCGCCCTCGCGGGTTATGTCCTTCGGCGCCATTCTCCGCTTCAACGACGGGCGCAACATGCCCGACGTACAACCCGTCCTGTATCAATATGGCAAGATCCCTGTGTATCTCCGCCTGAACCTGGGCTGCGAGACGCCGGAAATCTATCGTTTCCAGGGATCCAAGGGAATCCTGGAGGTGACGGAGTTCACCATCACCTACTATCCGCAGACGGGAGAGGATTCGGCGCCCAGTTATTACGCCGCCAGTTTCCCGCACGACCTTCGCGAGGCCTATTTTAAGGAATGGCACGAGAAGAATGACCCCGCTCCCGGGAAGGAACCTGCGCTCGAAGGCTACACTTATAAGGGCGATTCCTGGGACGATCTGCGGCCGCACCTCTGGAATTTCTTCCAGGCCGTCCGCAGCCGGAAACCCGTGACGGAAGATTACTTCTTCGGGCACAACGCAGCCATTGCCTGCCATATGTCCAATGAATCGTATTTCCGGAACAGTGCGGTGACGTGGGACGCTGCTTCCGGCCAGATCAAGAGTTGATCCCGGGCAGGATGTGCAGTTTGGTATTGTGAAGAAGGGGGCGGAAGCTCAGCCCCCTTTTTTATTTGGCGCGATGAAATTCGACGTAATCCCGCCCTTTATACAGGCGATATTTTCCACCGTCCGGGGTGGCAAGGACTTGCAGCGGCACAGGGTGCTTCATCTCGGAGTCTTTCGCCGAACTGACCTGCAATACATCGTTCGCGCCTAGATCCATGACCACGAACTTGTTTCCCTCGAGGAAGCCAAATCCGTACGCGCCCGGCATCAGCTTCTGCCCGCCAATTTCAACCGTGACTTCACTGATCAGATAGCCCTGATATTTTTCGCGCAAGCCGGTCGAATAACCGGAACTGTCCACCAATCCCGCAAGAACGTAGAATCCATCGGCATAACGCACACCGCCCGTGTTGCGCATCTGCGTGCCGGCTGTCTGCCCACGGAAAAAAACCTTCTCCGGAAAAATCTTGGGTGTGATGTCGGCCGCTTTCAATACGGCCTCTTTGGCCGGTGGTGCGGCTTCCGCAGCCTTTTGGTCCTGGGCATAAGCTATGCCACACGCAATAAGTGACACACTGGCAAACAACGCAATCGCGAGACGTACTCTCATTGGGCTCTCCTTCAGTTACTACTCGATTTGGTGGAACAGGTGGATTGTACCCCGTTTTGGGGCGTGCTGGCGCAATACGATGATAACGATAATCGCGGGACGGGTTGTGCTACCTCTACGATTGCTGCCTTCAGAGACCTTTGCTGACTAGAGTACGCCTTCGCCTCGTTCGTCGTTGCGGATGCGGATGGCTTCCTCAATCGAGGAAATGAAGATTTTCCCGTCTCCGATTTTCCCCGTCTTCGCCGCTTTCAGGATCGTATCAATGGCAGTGTGCACCAGCGCATCGGCAAGGAACAGCTCGAGCTTGACCTTTGGCAATAAATCCAGCGTGTATTCCCGGCCGCGGTAAACCTCCGTATGCCCCTTCTGCCGGCCGTGGCCGCGCACTTCCGTCACCGTCATTCCGTCAATGCCGATGGCGAGCAGCGCATCTTTCACAGACTCAAAGCGCGACGGCTGGATGATGGCTTCGATCTTCTTCATGTAATGGCTCCTCCAGATTCAGTTCTCACGTTGCCTCGTCCGGTTGCAGGGAATCCTCAGGTTCGCGCGCCGCGGGCAATCATTCGCCATGTAAACAGCGCTGCCAGGAAGCATCCCGCCGCCACCGGCAGGAGCGGCGCGCCCCGCGTAATCAGCCAGTACGCCGAAAAGAACACGGCCGCCAGGAAATAGTGCCACCGGTATTTCATTTCACGACCAGGTAAGCGCAGGAAACTAGGAAAAGAAGAATCATAAATCCCACCGCGGGTACTTTCAGCGAGTGCATCCAGCCGCCGCGCACGAGTCCTTCGCGCTTGAGCCGCCGAATCTCGGAAAGCTGGCGCCGCGCGACCGAAAGTTCCCAGGGCTTGCACGCAAGTTCCAGGGCACGCCGTGTTTCTTCCTCCGCCTGCTCAATCACGCGCAGCCGGAATAACAATTCCGAATACTTTAGCTGGGCAAGAAAGTCTGCCGGATCAATGCGGCGTGCCTCCTCCAACGCGTCCATGGAGCGGTAAACGTCGTAGTTCATGGCATACGCCATGCCGAGGCAAGTGTGCAGGGCGACGCTGCCGGGATTCTGCATGCAAGCCTCTTCCAAAGACGCGATGAGTTCTGCCAGTTTTTCCGGTTCAACGGATTGAAGATCGCGCCACGCAACATCCGGCAAACGGTGGTTGACCGGGGCGGGCAACCTCTGTTCGAGTTGTGGTGAAAGCACTGTCTGCAAGGCATCCATAATCCGTTCCCTCCTTACATCTCCGCCTTCAATTCAAATTCCGGATAGGCCACCGCGCCCATCTCCGGCAAATCGAGGCCCTGCAGTTCCGATTTTGCGGAAACGCGCTGCCCGACAAGCAGGTTGATGACGAAGCCGAACACGAAACTCATCACAAATACGAAGCCAACCAGCGTGGCCACGCCGAGCAATTGCGCGACGAGCTGGCTGGCATCCCCGTAGAACAGTCCCGTCACCGAACCATTCACGCCATTCCACGATCCGCCATAATTACTCTTTCCATCGGCAAACAGCCCGACGGAAATCACTCCCCAGATGCCGCAAACTCCGTGCACCGATACCGCTCCGACAGGATCGTCAATCTTCAATACGCGTTCCACGAAGCTGACGGAGATGCACACGAGCACTCCGGCAAGCAGGCCGATCAGAACCGCGCCCACTGGATTAACAAAGGCGCACGGCGCGGTAATCGCTACCAACCCGGCGAGGAATCCGTTGCCGGTCATGGAAGCGTCCGGTTTGCGAAAAACAAGCCACATATAGAGCATCGCGGACAGGAGACCAGTGGCACTGGCCAGCATTGTGTTCGCTGCGATGGAGCCGATGCGGAGCGCCCCGTTCCCCGAAGCACCGAGTGTGGAACCGGGATTAAATCCAAACCAGCCAAACGCCAGAATCAGGCAGCCGGTCAACACGATTACGATATCGTGCGCGAGTATCGCTTGCGGACGTCCGTTCCGCGTGAACTTGCCGATCCGAGGCCCCAGGATCATCGCAATCGCCAGTGCACTTAAACCGCCCACGGCATGCACGACGCCCGAGCCTGCAAAATCCACGTAGCCTTTGCCAAGTCCGAAATTCGCTCCCAGGTTCGAGAGCCAGCCCCCGCCCCAGGCCCAGTTCGCAAAAAGCGGATATGTGAACGCGGCGAAAAGAAAGGAGGTAACGATGAACGCAGAGAATTTCCAGCGTTCCGCGGCTGCACCGGTTGGGATGGTGGCGCCGGTATCCATGAACACCATCTGGAACAAAAACAGCACCATCACACCGACGTCGTAGGTTCCCCCGTGCATCAGGAACAGGCCGTGCTGGCCGAACAACCCAAACGGTTTGCCAAACAGCGTGATTGCGTATTCCGCGTTCAACGGAGGCGTGCCGCCCAGATTGGCAATGGCGCCAACCCCGCCCATCTGAATCGTAAAGCCGATCAACCAGTAAGCCAGCATGCCAACGCCATACACGACCAGATTCATCATCATCGTGTGGTTGGCGTTCTTCGCGCGGGCCAGACCCGTTTCGAGCAGCGCAAAACCCAACTGCATGAACATCACCAGGAATCCCGTGATCAGCGTCCATACAAAATTGATGGCAATTTTGTTTTGCCCCACCTGGTTGGCCAGGTCGCCGATCGTGATCCCCTTCTTTGTATCGCTTACGGTAATGTCGCTAACGGTTCCCGTCTGGCTCCCATCCGTATCACCTTTCGTGCGTGCATCAGGATTGGGCGGAGGCACGTTAGCAAGATCCGCCTCAGTGATTGCCTTTGGAGGAGTAGCCGGAGCGGCAGTAGCCGAACTGCTGGCCGGCGCCACAGGGGTTTGCGAAGACCCAAGCGGTGCCATACAACACGCGATGACCAGCCCGAGCAGCAATCTATTGAGCGTTTTCATCCTCACTTCACCCCTTCTTCCAAATGGCATTCTTTATGTATTGTTTGTTGAGCAAACCAATAATGCCGAACAAGCTGACGCACAGCCCAAGAACGACGAGTGCAAGACGCCCGCCCACAGAACTGGTCAGCGTCAGACTAAGCAGGCTGATCAGGAACCCGAGCAACGTCACCAGAACTCCAATGAGAATTAGCATTGTGTGGACTCACTCCTCCACTTCTTCGAGTGGCTTGCACTTCAGGAAAATGACAAACGAGGTTACCAGAAGCGCCGCAGCCAGCAGATAGAGGACGACACCCCCGCCAGCAGCGCCGCCGGCAAGCGACGTAAACGCCAGCAGAAACGCAACGACACCCATAGCCTGTTTTGGATTAGCGCCCATGAACACACGTCCTTTCTTGCTGCGTGTGGAATATCACGAAACAACGCTGAATTTGTATCGAAATTTATGCTTCATCGCATCAGAAGAAGAAGATGACGTCACTGGCCAGGGTCAACTGGCTATGCTTCAAGTAGTTGTCGTAAGCGGGCCGGTCATAGGAATGCTCGAAGCGGATTTCCGGCCGGAAGAGAATCGTCGTGCCCACCCAGTGACCCCAGCCGAGAAGATGCTCGGTATATTTTGTTTTCGTGCCGGTGCGCTGGCCGACGATGTCATTAAAGAACTCATTGCGAATCGAGAGATAGTTGTGCGGGCCAAATTGTTTCTCCAGGTAATTTACGATGGCGAACTCCGGGGCATAGCACGTCATTTCCGTCTTGTCCTTACAGAAAGCCCCGTTGGCATTCACTTCGGGCTGGAACGGGTCCTCGGCAGTGGAACAATTGGGAAACGTTGAGTTGTAGCAGACATTAGGTGTATCGCGCTCGTATTGATACCAGGATTCCGTGCTGCTGTGCCAGGTGGACTCGCCGAATTTGTGGTACCACGTGAGGTAGTAAGCTTGCAGGTTGTTATAGGCGTACTTGCCGTCGTTGATGGAGTTGGCGCAGAAATAAAGGTCATCGCCATTATGTTTCCAGTTGTACTGGAGACAAGCGTTCAGCGTCAGTTTGCGGTCGCTCTGCTGCCAGGGAGCCACGTCGCATCCCGGAGACACACCAACCTGCACAGTCCACTGATTGCTCAGCCGCGTCGTGGTGTTGATACCCGTCTGCGTGTAGCAATCGAAGGTGTACAGAAGCGAATGGCTGAAGGTGTAATTGTTGGGCGCTAACTGCGCCTCAATGTCGGGCAGTGAAATATAACGGCCGATGCGCACATCCATGCCTTCGGCAATGTGAGGAAAATAGAAGTCCACATAGAGCATCACGGGATCGAACCCGTACTCTTTGCACAAGCCAGTGGGTTTCGCGCACCCGATGGGCTGTTGGCCGTTTGGCTCTGATCCCAAAAGTTGCTGGCTCAACCAGCCTTTGGCTGTTGTAAATCGATAGTCCAGTCCCCACAGGCCAGACGCCCGGAATCCCCAGTCAAAATGATCGGTTTGCACGGTATTCGGCTGCCGTTCGATGTACAAAACCTCTTGGTCTGGTTCAATGGCATTGCCTACTTCATCGTAAGAAGCGGGGTAATTATTGTACTTGCCGTTCGGATAGGTCGGGTAACTCGTATCGTGAGAGGTGCTCCAGTTGCCTCCCACGTTCAGCCACCCGTAAATTTGTATCTTGGTTCGTTTCCAGAAGTTTCCGTGTGGACCGCTCCAGATGGCCTGCATCAGCGGCCCGGATTGTGTCCAGGGAGTGGCGATTTCCACGGTCCCGCCGATGGGCCAATCCGCGAAAGGAAACGGCGGGCCAGAGACCGGCGCAGGCCACGCCCCTTCCCGGCGGGGAGCCGGCGGATCGTCACTTGGCCCAGGAAACCAATCGTCGTGATAGGACTTAAAGAATCGGTGAAGGAAGGAACCTGCTGCTTGCGGTGGCGCGGCTGAAGGCGTGGCCGGCTTTTGGTCTTGCTCCGCAGGATCCTCCGCGCTTGCCAAACCGAGGACCAGGTCAGTGGAACGAACTTCGCCAGCCGCAATCTCCAGGGCCGTGAGCTCGGAGTCGGCAAACCCGATTTTGTGAGCTTGGAGACGGTATTGGCCGGGGGGGACATCCGCAACCAGAAATGATCCGTCAGGGCCGCTGAATACGTAGCGGTCGCTGTCTTGTCTGATGTTGTGGATGATCACTTCCGTTGCCGCCACAGGAAGCAAGCCTCCGGGATCGCGAGTAATCCCTCGAACTGTGGCTGGGCGTGATTCTAAGGGCCCAGCTGCAGCACTACCTACAAAAAGTGACAGAAGGGCCGAGACCGTGACGAGAGTCTTGGAGCGATTTGAAGCTAACATTTGTGTCCTTGCAATTCGAGTAATCTGAGTGCTGCGAATTGTAGGGAGCAACGCGTAAGAAGTCCATAAAGACGCCCAAGGATTCTTTGCGTTCCACTGATAAGTTTCTTGAATGAGTGGAAGCTTGTCGGCCAGCTTGCAGGAAGCCTAGTACGTTATTTACTTGTATACCGATCTATCGCAAGGATGTGGCGAATCTGTGCGGGGTCGGTTTTCCTGCTCAATTCCCTCAACGAATGGCTCACGTCCACTAGTATGCCTGCACTGATGAGTGACATGAATCACTGAGGCCGCTTATCTCCAGTGCCAGACTTTCCCTTACGTTCCTTGACCATTTCGACTAGTCGTTCGGAAAGCTTATAGATGGGGTTTTGTAGGTCGAGTCCCCGGTCAGAAACACTGGTTATGTCCATGAGAGCTGTGCCCAAGGGGTGTGTAAACAAAACATCTGGCTTGGTGGTGCCCGGCAGGCGTGGTTCGTGATCAACGCTGCCAAGTTTCGAAAGGCCATTCAAGACGGCGGCTTCCCATTCCGTTGTGACCCTTTGGACGGGATCGCTTCCGTTCAGTCGCTTAATGTGCTCGGATAGCAAGCGCTGGCGGACGAACCGTGCGTTCTCAACCAGCATTCGGTAAAGATTGCGTCTGGAAAAAATGCCCATACTTGGCAATCTCTCTCTCCAGCAATCAGTATCCCACGATCTGGAATTGAGATTCGGCCAAACCCTGCGCACACGACCGGATGGGTCAAGGTTGTGGAACGCACATCGGCTTGTCTCAGAGAGTGAAAAGCGGTTTGTGGAACGTGGGTTTTGGGAATGCCGCGCGAACGCGTCCTATGTGAGGAGAACTCGTCGGTCTTGGGACGTGGAGGGCCGACTAGCGGCCTCCGATTTGAGATATGTTTCAAACCATTCTCGGAGCCCTTCGAAATCAATCAAAGTCACGTTTCGCAGCTGACCAGTTTTGGAAATGTTCCAAGCGTGTTTCGTGAAGGTCGCACTGGTGACATAAATGGCTTGATCTGCCTTATGGGCCTCCTTTGCACCGTAGAGAGCACGGACGAGGTCAATCGTAACCTTTCTTCCTCTGGACCATCTTTTGCACTCGATGACATAGCGCGTTGCTATGCCAAATACTTCCTTGTGAACGGCGATCATGTCAACCCCGCCGTCCCTGGTTTGAGCGGTCAATTCCACTTCGAAACCGCAGCTCTTCATTACCTCTGCGATTATGATTTCAAATACTCGGGGCCTGAGGTCAAAAACAGCATCCGCGTGTTCTGCTATATACCCGGCTACTTCCTTTCTGCATAATGCCAGCACATCAAAAAGTTCTTCGCGGCGCGAAAGATCAATTCCAGCAAGAATGGAATTGTTCACGGTATTGTGGGGATCGAGTTCCGCCACGAATTCAATCTCTTGACGCTTGAGTCGCCCCAAAAGCACCATTTCGTTTAGGCACTTAAGACTATATACACCAAGGTGGTCATCAAGGCCGATGACGATCACTTCTCGTTCTAGCTTAGCGCTCTCGCGCAGCAGGGCTGGCAATTCCACGCCACTTTTGCCTAGAGTGGAGTACGTTCCCCAGTACCCGGTTCTCAGCAGAAACTTCTTCTTCGCTGCGTTTTCGGAAGGAAGGCGAGCCAATTTCTCTTCAATTGTGTCCCACGCTTCTTTGGGGTAAACCCTCCCATACTCACCTGTAGTAGAAGTCACATACAGTTGTGGGGAGAGGAAACCGATGGTTTTTCGCAAACGTTTCGGTAGGCAAAGATTTCCGTCCTCGGTAATGCTTGTAATCCAAGAACCAAGAAGCGGTCTATTGGTAAGCATTTGCGTGCCGAAGGTCCAGGCGGCGAAAACCGCAAGGGCAGATTTAACCCTCTGCTCTTCGCGCCTAATCACGGACAGTATGTCCATGAATTCTCTCGGCGTCAATTTCCGACAGTCGTGCGAAGCGCCAGAACGTGCTTCAAGCACTTTTTGTATCTTGCTGTGATCTCCTCCCTGTGGCTCCGCATTCAGAAGGTTGGGTATTTTCTCCACAAAGTGATAACTGGATAGCCTGAGATTCTTATCTGTGGAGGTTTGGAGCAACGTTGGGGCAGCACAAGGACGGCTCGAAACTCAAAAGCGCAACCGGAGCAACGAATTGGATTGAATTTGCGTCGCCTTAGAAGGCAGGTGCTCTATCCAACTGAGCTACGGGCGCAAGTACATTGATTCCAAAGCATTTGTGCCTTGCAGGCACACAGTTTAGATGCGTTAACTCTCTGCGCAAACGGCGGACGCTCATTTCAGACACCCACTCGGCGCCATGCAGTCTGGAGTAGAGCTTCAGAACTTCACTAATGTCGGCGTCCGAAGAATTGAAACGCCTCGATACAAGGACAGTGACGGACGGGTGCGACCACGGGCCTGTAACAATGTTACGCGGGCGCGGTTTACGGCCTCGCGGAGTTTTGGCGAACGACAAGGGTTCTTATGGGTGATTCAATTGTGATTCCGCCTTCAAGGTGTTGAGAACTCTGGAGACTTCTCGGATGATGGCTTTTGCGAGTCGACGCCTGTCTTTCTTGAGATATGTTTGTCCGACTATTGACAGCGGAAGCACTTGTGGCTATGTTGTAGACCAATTTTGGCGAACGGAAGGGAGAAGCTGTTCCAGCTTCTCGTCGGAAGGGCTTCTACTCGCCGGATTTCCCTAAATGATGGAGTGTGCACATGAGGCCTTTGTCCAAGGAGTTGTTGCCGCGGCATAAGTCGCGTGGCGTTGGCCCGACGAAAGACGTCCTTTGGACGACGCCTGGTGGACGGCGACTGACCCGATTCTGTCTTGAGACATTCTCAAGAGGAGTAAATAGATAACGATTGAGAATTCCGAGGAGCACCGAGAGTCCAAACTGCAGGGAAGGAACAGCCATCATGAACTCTCTTCACCGGCCCTTCTTGAGGTTCATCGCAACGCTCACGCTAGTTGTGCTTTTCTACAGCATCACCCTGACGAAGGGCCGCGCGGCAGGCCAGGCCGGCTTGCAGCAGCCACAAGACTTTAATGTGGCCGTCACCTGCCCAGACGTCAAGCTTCAGGCCATCAATCAGATCGACTTTACCAAGATCCTCGCACTCCAAAAGAACGGCATACTGGGATTACCCTGCGACTCTGGATTTGCAAGCGACGGAACTGATCTCACCACTAACCTGCAGCACGGATTCGACTATTACTCCTGGTTGACATTCCTGGCCCTTAACTCCCCTGCGAGTGGAGCGGCAATCGGAGCTGGTGCACCTGATGCTCCGACAGTCTGGGAGACCTATAAGCAATTGCCCGATGTAATGCTTCCGAAGGGCAAGCCTCCAGTGGACTGGGTTGAGAGCAGCGCAAATCCACTTGTCGGTGTAAATAATCAGATTGTGCCCGAAGGGTGCCCGGACCCTAAGGGGAGAATGATCATCCACATGGACATGGAGGAGACCTACAACGAACCATTCAAGAGTGGGCCGTTGTTCGATCAGAACGGGAATTATGCCCTTTTCGTCATCCTCCTGAACGAACCGATGTTCGAATACATAAACCACCGTAGGCTATTTAACGTAGAGGGACAGGAGGCCTTTGACAGTGAGATCAGCTTTCCGAATGGAACTTTGAAGCCCGACGAAAATAAGAAAGGCAGAGTGGGAGCCATCATGATTAAGGCGTCCTGGAAGCTCATGAAGGAGGGCACTGATTTTGGCAAGAATGTGACGCCGAAATACCACATGATCGACGGGCTTCTCTATCGCCCCAAGGCGCCCGAAATATGCCGGCCAGTCAAGCTCGGCTTAGTCGGCTTTCATGTCGGTCACAAGACCGACACTCGCCAGCAATGGATTTGGACGACGTTTGAACATCATGACAACGTCCCTACGGAAAGCGAAGAGAAAAACGGCATTCCGAGCGGGACGACCTTCAGCTTCTATAACCCCGGTTGCAAAGCTTCGGATTGCCCCGTCAACCAGACGCCAGCCGGGTCGTGGGAGCCTGACGTGATCGGGTGGAGTCCCTTCCCGGAGAACCCTAAATTCAGAAGCCAAATCGTGCGAACCGGTCGCAGCCCTGTCTTTCCAGACGACGATGTTGGGAGACTCAACAAGATGTTCCAGGCTGCACCGCAAATCAAGAATACGGTCTGGAAGAATTACGACCTCATCACGACACAATGGCCTAGCGGTCACTGTGCAGTTGACGCGCATCCGGAAAACCTTCCAGACGCCACCTGCGCTCCATTCCCGACTTTCTTGGCAAATTCTACGCTGGAGACCTTTAGTCAGCCTCAGCAGCAAACCGAAATGCGGGGAGATCCGGACGCGGGTGTGCCGCTCGCGACATCGAGCTGCATCTCTTGCCACAACAACGCTACAACACAACATCGGCCGGCGAGCCGGTCTGATTTTACCTACATCCTAGAAAAAGCAAAGTCGAGCAAATTGAACTGAACACTGTCGTGAGAAATGGTCGTTTCCGTCTGCATTCGTTGCGGCGAGAATCGGCACAGTAGACAGTAGGAGGACCAAATGACGGAAGTTAGTCGGCGCACGATACTGGCAGGGGTGGCTGCGACCGCGGCGACTGCCGCTTTCACCAGTGTCGTTCCACTCCAGGCGCTTGCCCAGGACAAGCCAGAGGTTGAGCAGATTCCAGCGGATGATCTGAAGGCCTTCATTGGTCTCTCGGAGAAGCTAACTGGCATCCCAGCAGCAAGACTGGCGCCAGGTTTAACATCCCCAGGCGTAGACCCATTTGAGATTGCTTCCGTGTACTTCAACACAGCTAAGAAGGTCCATAGTTTTAACCCGATGATTCAAGCGTTTAAAGCAGCCTCGACGGACGAGGCGGTCGCAACTTTCATGAAGGACCCGAAGACGCTGTATTTGTGCCGGAGCATAATCCTGGCTTGGTACTTAGGGGCATGGTATGTGCCAGAAACTCTCGAGGCCGAGGCAATGAGTAGCCCCGAAGCGAAGGCTAACAAGCTCTTGGCTACGGGCAAGCCGGCGGCGAAGCGATACAACATGGTGCAATGCACTGTGATTTCTCCAAAGACCTACAGCCAGGGGTGGGTTTGGCGAATCGCCCAAGCCCATCCTATGGGTTATGCCAACTCACGATTCGGGTACTGGTCCGGTAAACCGCCAGACATGAAAGACTTTATTTCCTAAGGAGGAGTAAGCCATGCTGGCTGAGAAACCTCGTCTGCCGCACTATGACGCAATTATTGTTGGTTCCGGTGTGGCTGGTGCCTTGGTTGCAAAGGAGCTAGGGCGCGCCGGCAAGAAAGTTCTGATTTTGGAGGCAGGTCCTCCGGCGCCGGTTAACATCAATTCGTACATGCGCCAGTTTTACGCCGATTGGTCCAAGGTGCCCGAGAGCCCTTATCCGCCGGACCTATCCAAGGATCCGAGTTTGTTCAACGTTGGGCGGCCCAATTCACTCAGCCTAACCGCCGACAAGTGGCGAAATCCGACAAAGAGCTATCTCATCCAGACAGGCAAGAGCCCTTTCGCAAGCACTTACGAACGAGTCGGCGGCGGCACGGCCATGCATTGGCTAGGAACAAGCCTCCGGTTGCTGCCGAACGATTTTCGAATGAATGCAAGGTTCGGCCGGTTTGTAGATTGGCCAATCGATTACGGCAAATTGGAGGAGTGGTATTGCCTCGCCGAGCGAGAGATTGGGGTATCGGCTGACAGTGGAGACCAATCTTATCACGGATTGACATTCTCTCAGGAATATCCCATGCCGGGGATTCCAAAATCCCTTACGGACATGGCGGTCGCCGATGCTGTAGATGGGTTGACAGTTGACGGGATAACGCTTACTAGAGCTAGTGTTCGTAGCACTCCGGCAGGACGCAACTCTCAGCCTTATCAGAACAGGCGCGTATGCGGAGGAAATACTAACTGCATCCCCATTTGTCCAATTCAGGCAAAGTATGACCCGACAGTGACGCTCAACGATGCGCTCGGTACAGGAAATGTCGAAATTTGCTACCAGACCGTTGCCTGCAGGTTAGAAGCAGATCCAGACAAACCGATCAGCAAAATATTCTTCCTGCAATATGAAGATCTTACTGGCGGTCACTCGAAAGAGGATTTCCGCACTGCGGAGAAGTACATCATCGCAGCACATGCAATTGAAACGCCTCGATTGCTGTTGATGTCCAAAACGGACAAGATGCCCGATGGTGTGGCGAATGGGTCAAAGCTGGTGGGCAAGAATCTCATGGACCACCCCTTTTATGTGCCGTGGGCACTACTTCCAGAGGGGAAACAGGTATTCCCGTATCGCGGGCCTCTCTCGACATCTGGAATTGAGGACTTTCGCGATGGCGATTTCCGTAAAACACGCGCCGCCTACCGCATCGAGATTGGCAACGAGGGTTGGAACTTTGCAATCGGTGGCGATCCTGCCATTACGACTGTGGATTTCGTCAATGGGCTCAATATTAGCGGCGTAAATGACGGCGGCATAGATGGACACAGCGAAGCGCTGTTTGGGCAGCCTCTGAGAGACCGTCTCAACAGTGTCATCACGAGGCAAATTCGCCTTGGCTTCCTCGTAGAGCAGGAGCCCAAGGAAACAAATTGCGTTGGGATTTCGCGTGAGCATGTCGATCACTTGAACCTTCCGCGTCCCGAGATACGCTATGAACTTTCCGATTACGAAAAGGGGGGCCTCCTCGCTGCCAAGAAAACGGCCGACGCAATCTTCGCGCGGCTCGGAGCCAAGCAGTTGACGAAGGAGCCTGACTTGGATGATCCGTCTGCCTTGGAGTTGTCTGACAATGGAAAGTCTCTCCGACTGCTGTACATGGGCGCCGGCCATATTATGGGGACTTACCGGATGGGGGACGATCCTAAGAAGTCGGTCGTCGATTCTTTTCAGAAGTCCCACGATCACGACAATCTGTATTTGATCGGCAGCGGCGTGTTTCCGACTGCGGCGACGGGGAATCCGACGTTGACCCTCGCTGCTCTGTGTTTACGAACTGCGGAGAAGATCATTCAGAGCCTCCCGAAGGCATGAGTCAGACGCGGCAGATTTTTGGGGGTAGTGCGGAGGGAACATGTTAACCTCACATGATACAGTACTGAAGAGATATTTATTGGCTCTATTTTCCCTCAAGATGCGTCATCGAGCAGCGTTAGCGACGTTGCTGGCGCTCGTGTTCTGCCGTTTCGCGCAGACAAGCGATCCCAATTGCATGCCTGCTTCCAGCCTGCCTCCTGCTGAGATTGGGCAGCCACCCAATATCGATGGCGTGAAAGCCCAACTCCGCTACTACAAATGTTCCGGTGCGTATGAGCGTGACTTCAGCCAGGTCGTCGACCAGGCCATTTCCTACGTCGTTAAACGCGCTGACGAGATCGCGAAGGGGGGTCAGGGCGTCAAACCTGCGATCGTTCTCGATATCGACGAGACCTCGCTTTCGAACTGGGCTGAGCTTCAAGCAGATGATTTCGGCTTCATTTTGAATGGTTCCTGCACCCTGCTGAGGGATGAGCCATGCGGCGACGACGCATGGGAACTGCGCTCGGAAGGCACCGCGCTGCCTACCGTCCGGCTATTCAACAAGGCCAAGGAGCTGAATGTGGCAATTTTTTTCATTAGCGGTCGCGGAGAAGAAAAACGGAAAGCCACCGAGCTGAATTTAGGCAAGGCAACGTATTCGGGTTGGACTCAACTGATGCTCCGACCCAACAAGGAAGGGACCGTCGAGCAATTCAAGACAGCGATGCGCCAGAAGATCGAAGAAATGATGCACTACACAATTATCGCCAACGTGGGGGATCAGTATAGCGACTTGAGAGGCGGACACGCCGAGCAAGTTTTCAAGCTTCCCAACCCATTCTATTTCATTCCGTGATCGGTTTCCGCGTTTTGAGAGGAGGATACGACGTGTCGCCGGATCAAAGAGGCGTGATTCAATCCGAAAGAGATGCCATTGTTTTCCTCGGCCTACTCAGCCACATGCACGTGAATTGGGACCCGCCACTCAAGACTCTTGATCCGAAACTGATGACCCAGTATCACGGGTATAACATCCACGCCGTGATATTGGACAACACGGACGGAGAAGTTCTCGCTTTGGAACGAAACCTGATCCATGAGTTCGAAAGTCCCGTGGATCACGGCGAGCAGCTGGCAGTGCGGGCAGCGGTGGAACGACTTCGGGTGAAACGCCCGCGGTCGAATGCGCAGGCAGTTGAGGAATACTATCGTTCCTCCCTTTTCTACGACCAAGGCAGCAAGCCGGAAGACTTTTTGAACAAAGGGTGCTCTTTGTACACCACCCTGGAGCCGTGCCCAATGTGTACTGCCACATTATTGGTTTGCCGAATGAAAAGGGTCATCTACGTCACCGCCGATAGCAGGTATGGTGGAAGTTGGAACGCAAGACCGCTACCCAGCGGGGGTATCGCTTGCAAGGACGGTGGAGCAGCAACTAAGGAGAACGCTCGATGCCGTTGCACTGGTTTGCATGATGCGTACTACTCGGTTTATGAACAAAAGTATGACGAACTCGACCTTGATGAAGCGATCGGTGCCTTGAAAGAGGTGCGTTCATTGCTGCAGAGAATCCGGAAACGAATAACGACACTCGAATCTGACGGCCAGCCGGGTACTCAATTCTTCGATTATTTGGAACCTCAATTGAGCGAAGCTTACGAACAATTCAATAGCTTGCAGCCATCTCAGTTGTCGACGACTGGCACGGATTTGAAGCGGAACACTCGGACGCTGAATGAGCTCAAGAAGTTATGTAATATTCCATATTGAATACAGATACTTATTTGCGTTTTATAATATTTATAATTTATCTAACCTGGTCGCAAAACAATAGCTGTGCAGGGAGAATAAGAGTCGTGAATACCTAGAGTTCCAGACATGATCCCGAGGAGGATTGGGCCATGGCAACTAGCGCTTCATTCGCACCTAAGTCTATCGATCAAACCGTCCTGAAGAACCTGCCAAAGCTTCGGAAGCCTGGGGTCTTAACTGTCCGCCCCGGCTATGAAATCACGGGTAATCAATTAACTGGTAGGCAGGCCGTCGTGGCAACAGTTCACACGAAGAAAAGCAAAGCGGATTTGGCCGCCAAGGACGTGCTACCAGACAAGATAGGCAAATACCCAGTAGACGTGCGAGAAGCAACAGCGCAACAGCGTCTTCGAGCGTACGATCCGGCCGCTGCAGCGCTAAACGTGGCCTATGGACGACCGGAAAATCGAGAGCCTGTGTGGCCGAATGAACGTGAAATGCCGAGTGGAAAACTGCTGAATGCCAAGACCAGTCACACGCAGAAAGCATTCCAGCGGTCCATAAACACACAGCCAGCAACTCATCTTGCGCTTGCTGCGCACCAACAAAAAAAGCAGATCAGTTATGCTCCGCCACAGAGCGCGCCGCCGCTAAGTAGAGTTGAAGTGAATACGACGATCATAGCGCAAGTGAGTCCGGACGCCGGATATGCGACCCTATCGAATTTCCTTGCCGGGACGCAAGATTCGCTGGTCATTGGGATGTACGACTTCACATCCGGTCCGCTGTTGAGAGATTTTCTGGCCGACCTGAAAGGCAACAAAAAGCTCCAGATGGTGCTCGACAACCCTTCGCCCAATCCCACCCGCGACCAGACGGATTGGGCCACTGTAGAAGAGTTGAACGCGGGCCTAGGCAACAGAGCCAACATCGCGCGGGCGCTGGTCCGTTCCGACGCTTTCGCCGACAAGTGGATGTTTCCCTACGCCTATCACATCAAGGTGATCGTGCGGGACGGAGATACTTTTTGGTTGTCCAGCGGAAACCTAAACAACAGCAACCAACCCGATCTATCCAGCCCTCCGCACACCGAAGATCGAGATTGGCACGTCATCATTGCTAACAAAGGGCTGGCGCAGACGTTTACGTACTACCTCAACTATGACTACACGTCAGCCGCTGCCTGTCAAACGCCGAATCCGGGTGCGGTTGAAAAGGCGATCGAGGATGCTCGCGCGAAGAAGGCTTCCCAGTACAACCCTCCTCCGCCGGCGCAGCCGGCCGCGCCTTTGAAAGCGCCGGTCGCGGCAAAGACCTTCAAAAATATTGATGTTGCGATAACACCGCTCTTGACACCGGACAATCTGCCCAACGGCCAACGGCAGTATCTCACCAATATCATGAACCTGATCAATGGCGCTCAGACCTCGATTTACATCCAGCTGCAGTACATCGAATCGTCCACAGGTAGCGGTGGCTTTTATGAGGATCTGCTTCAGGCGATCGCTAACAAGATCTCTGAAGGGAAGGATGTGAAACTGATCGAGAGCCTCGATTTCGGCTTGAAGTGGGCCGAAAAGATGAAAACGGTGGGTGTGGATCTAACCGCAAACATAAGCCTGCAGCACAACGTACACAATAAGGGCTTCGTGATCGACTCGAAGATTACAGTGGTCAGCAGCCAGAACTTTTCGCCAGCGGGCGTACATGACAATCGCGATGCCGGTGTCATCATTGAGAGCCCCGCGATAGCGCAATACTTCAAGGACGTTTTCCTGTCGGACTGGAAGAACCAGGCAAAACCGGCTGTAGCAGTCATTGCCACGAAGTCGACACAAGGTGGCAGCAAAACCAAGAAGGGAAAGTCTACGCCCGCGAAAGGAAAGGCCAAGACTAAGGCAGCCACCGCAAGGAAAACTCGGGAAAATACATGAGCGTGATCTACGTGGTTCGCCACGCTGCGAGACCAGATGGCTCATGCCAGGGGATCAACGAATCGGCGCAAACAATCAAGAATCGCTGATCCCGCGCGGTTGGCAGCGGGCCGACGCCCTGGCGGTGTTCCTTGGACCGAAGGAAGGCCTGCCAGTAACGGTACTGAATCCGATCGCTTAAAGGATCCCCTTTAAAAGGGTGTCATTCTATGCCAACTCTCTATCTCGCTTTACGCGCCAAGCCTCGTCACAAAACTATCCGACCGGATCCATCCTTGCCGAGGGAACAAGTATTCGCCGCCCCGCCCGACAAGACACTTCTAGCCGCCGAGAGAGATATCTGCTCGCCTGCGTCGAGGTCTATCCATCGAACTCGAACGGCCGACCCCTCAAAAATTATGGGAAGTATGTGGATCCTTTGAAGTTCGCAGGGTTATGAAGGATTCTGTCAACAGAATTCATCCCGAAGTCTCCCTCAGGGTAGAAATCTAGATTCATGAGCTATTTGTTGGAGTGGATCGAACGATTATGATGCGTCTCACGACGGCACAGCAGAAAGTAGACAAACACCCAAGGATGCCTCATGTCCGCCTTAATCGATTCCTGACATTGCTCGGTTCATTGATTGTCTTTGTCACTTTTATTGCTAAGGAAGGTGTAAGCGACAACCTCAAGGACCTCGTATCCAGTATCGAAACGGCTGAAAACCTGTTTACGCTCCGCCAGGAAACGACCTACAGAGTGAGCAGTGAGAAGTCCCTGCCGCCGCCGTGGTCTGAAAAGGAACCGACGCGTGACGAGCAGAAAGGTTTTATCGACCTTTGGGATCGCCAAAGCGAATCCATTGTTCGGATTAGCCTGGACTTGGCGGTTGCGCTTCCCGACGAAAAGCTATTTCAGAAGCGAGCAAGCAGAATAACTGACACGTTGTGGACGATTGACCAAGGTGTTGACAATCTTAGAGGGGCACAACAAACAGAAGCACAGAGCGATGCGGCATTGAAAGACTTCTTCCGGAAAAGCAATGAGACCTTTTCCGATGCGAATTTGTTGGGGCAGGACATCCTCGATGAGGCGAACAGACTCAAGAATGATAGACAAAAGTTTTACGAGATAGCGAAGTGGACCAGCTACGCTCTGTTCACCCTCGGATGGAGCCTGACATTTTACGGCCAGCTGTCAAGCAAGGAAGAATTGACGAGAAACAAAATACCAAAATAAAGAAGCACCCATCGGTTCTGCCAGACGTATAGAGGCACGACACCGGACCGCCATTGAATTCCTCTGGGGGCCGCTCTTCAGCTACGCTCTCTGCCCCACATGTATGGCTTTTGGCGCTCCAACACAAGGTAAAGCAGAGCAAAAAGCGCGACCGATTCACGAGTTAACTTTTATTCATTAGGTTCAATCCTGTAAGCTTGCCTTGTGTGATTTGACGACGCTCTTGAAACTCCACGCATCGGATGAGTGCGCCTTGATGTATTGGTCGGATAGATAACCATAACCTTGGTCACCCCAACCCGAGCCCCAGTCATTGGCGAACTTGAATTGCTTCTTTCGTTCGTCGTAGGCGACGAGAACGATCGCGTGACCGCCGATCACTTGCGAGCCTTTTCGCGGAAGCGGGATAGCTCCGGTCTTGGAAGTTTGGGGCGACATACCCTCCTGGTACATCTCAATACCGACAACTACAGGACCATCGTCGGCCAGCGCACTCTTGATTTCATCCAACCCCTTGAGTGACTTAGTTTGGGTTATCAGCCACCTTGTGGCCGTATCAAGAGCCCTGGGAGGTTTGGCTGCGTACTCCCCCGCTTTGTAGGGCCACACGCTCTCCTCGACGGCTCCCTGTTTTGCAAGTGCACCGATTGCATCCTGGATTGCGGCACCGCTGTCGCTATTCGTCGTTCCCGCAACCTGCCTTGCCGCGTAGTAGATGTAGCGCGCACTTATATGCACATCCTGGTGGAGGGTTCTCTTGATCTGCATTTCCATCGCGGTGGCCAAAGCCTGGCCTACAACGCTCCCTTCCGGACCACCATCGCGAATTACCTTGACATACTTCGTGTAGTCGATCGACCACTCGCCTGCCTCAGCTGAAGCTGGAGTGATAGACCCGCTGGCAGCGGCCGCAGCGTTGAGTTCTGTGATGTGCGTGCTCAGGTATTTGTAGAGATCCGGATTCTTGGCGGGATCGCTTTGATTGAGGACCTGCTGGTAGTACTTCGTCGCGGTAGAGGGATCTGAACTCTTGTCCGCGATCCAACCTGCGAAATATTCGAGTTCCGGCCACTGGGGGACTGCGTCACATAGGTTTGCGACATCGGGAAGCAATGCGAGGAATTCGTCCTTAGCGGGGCGACCACCGATAGACTGCCGGTTTGCGTCTCCCGCCTTAACGATTACGGAGGCAAGACTCACAAACTCTTCCGGCTCGAGTAGATTGACTTTACCGGTTGCATCGCTGGCCAATTTGCGGCGAAAGATCTCGTACGCGAGTCGATCTACAACAACCCTCAACGAGGGGGCCTTACCGTCTCCGCCTTTGACGATAAGGCGGATCCCGGGGCCGTTGACCCGAAGGGCCACGATGGAACCAAAAACCTCCGTTTCATCTCCATGCGAGTACAAGGTGAAATGCAAGGTTCGCCTGCTGCTGATTTTCTTCTGCAGCCACGGGAGGATACCGCCAACATCCATTCCGCCGACGGAGAGTTTCATGTCAACGGGCTGAAGCAAACCAGTATTCAGAGGTTTGAGGAGGAATATCTTCAGCGGGACATCGGGCGTCCATCCTCGCACGTTGCCAACGACTTCTGAGGCTTGCCGCAACGGAGAGGAGGGTTCTGTGATTTGCGTGTTCGGCGCGGATGTTAGGGCCAGTTCCCTTTGGGCATTCTGGAATTCGCTTGCGCGCGATTCAAGATCCGCCTGCAACATCTGCGCGAGAGCCTTGCCAAGCTCGTCGCTGCCTTTTCCATCGTCAGTGACAACCGTTACAGGGTCGATGACAACATGCCCTCTACCGGTGATTTCCTGAAAGCAGAAGTAAACATACCAGATTGAAATAAGGGCCAGAGCCAGGCCACTCAGAACGAGGAAAAGAATTCTAACGGTGTCATCCATCATGTCTTTACGATTCCGCATTTTGTTAAGGACTAATTCCGTAACGCTCGATGGGCGCAAGGCTGTTCGGGGTATTGAATACTAACGCATGTTGGAGAGTCCTACAATTAAATTTTTTAGTCGCCTCGTTCCTGGTCGTTGCGAAGGATATTGCCTTGTGCCCTGACAAGGGCATTTTGCTAGACAAGTTGGCATATATGCTCCTCACTTGTGTGGCCTAGATCCAGAAACGGCGTTGTGGGGAGCGATCTGTGACCAGTTGCGGGTACAATAGGGTCGTTCGGCAGACTTATTAAACGCGCAAACCGAAAAAGTGAAGTCTTGTACTTCTCTCATCACCAACTGCGAACAGGGAATCTAATCAGTACTCGCTCTCTGTCATCCGCTATGCAAACAGACCCGACTGTTGGATCGGACGCTCTCATTCCCGGCACTGCGAAATTCGTTGATTGGCAGATCAGAGATTCTCAGTTGTTTTAACCCCTACGAACCTTAGTTAGATCTACCCATCAGATTCCCGAACTAGATCTGTAGGTTCAAGAAAACACTTGACTTTTTTATCAAATTGGGGTACCATTACCTAGGAATGGCGGTGTTGCTGGGGCGCTTAGCACGATGGCGAAGCGCGGAGGCCATTCTGAGGTTCCTCCCCCACGGTTGCGTGGACTCCCGGACCAACCAGCGGTTAGTCCTTCCTTAAGACGTGGAAGACCGCCGTAATTAGTCGCAGGACACGGCGGTGCACTGCCCGCAACGTGTTACCCCAAGGGGCCGCGACTTAAATTACGGGTGTCTCTATGCCCCCAAAGTCAATTCTGCTAGATGCTGCTAAGACGAGCGGCACCAGCCCCACTCTCGAATCCCAACCGAGCATGTATTCGGCGTACCAGAACACTGGTACTCCTTCCCGCGAAGGCACAGATGGTAAAATCCCAGCGACTGGAACTACGAACGGCGGAAAGGTTCGACGCCGAATGCGTAGTCGATTTCAGAAAGGATGTCTTCAGAAGTCCGGTGGTTGGGTCGTAGTCAGATTCAGAATTGACACTCCGGCAGGACGTGACCTCAAAGCCGAGAAGGTTTGCCCTTGTTCTGGCCCCGGCCTACTCACCAAAGCTGAGCAGAAGCGCCGCGCAGCGGAAATAATCCAAGCTGCCGGGATTAATAAGACTGAGCAGATTAGACAGACAACGCAATCTGTCACATTTACTCAGCAGGCGGAGCGATTCTTGGAGCAAGCGAGAACTCGCCGCCGAAAACCGATTAGCCCCGCAACTTACGATGGATGGCGCAACTGCTTAGACGCGTGGTTGATTCCGAATATCGGTCAAACGATGCTTCAAGACGTAAACAACGGCACGGTGAAGGCCCTCGTCACCAAAATGGTGAACGCGGGCTTGTCCGCAAAAACGGTCAATTCATACGCGGGTTTGGTCAAGCTGGTAGTCGCATCTGCGATAGACCAGAATGGCGAGCAGCTTTATCCCCGCAAGTGGAATCACGACTTCATTGAAATGCCGTTGATTACAAACCAGCATCGTCCCACGTTCACTTCCGAACAGGTGACGAGCATCCTCGGCAAAACGAAGGGACAAGCGCAGATGCTGATTCTGTTAGCCGCTGCGACTGGTCTTCGTTTAGGGGAACTGCTTGGACTATCGGTTGAGGATGTGTCCGACAACGGATTGACCATTACCGTCCGCAAACAGGCGTATCGTGGTCGAGTGCTAGAGAGACTCAAAACCACGAACGCTCATCGTGTGGTGGATATTCACTCGACCGTAGCGGCTCATCTCGTTGCCTTCATTGGCAAACGAACGGGCCTGCTATTCCCAACAAGCACAGGTAGAGCGCACAACCATTCGAATGTCAGAAACCGAATGCTGTACCCGGTTTTGAAGGAAATGGGAGTTGCTCAAACTGGCTTCCACGGCTTCAGACGTTTCCGCGCAACTCATCTGCGAAAGCAGCAAGCACCGGAATCGCTTATTAAGTCGTGGTTGGGACACAGTGCCAAATCGTCTGTTACCGACTTGTATGACCGCTCTCAAGAGGACGGAAAATACCGCAAACAAGTCGCTGAACAGGTGGGAATTGGGTTTGAGATTCCCTCAATTGTTCTTTTTGTTCCTAAACCTTCAAAAAGTGAGGTTGCTGTAGCTGCTTAGTTTTACGGGATTTAAGTGGTCGGGGCGAGTGGATTTGAACCACCGACCTCCTGGTCCCGAACCAGGCGCTCTAGCCAGGCTGAGCCACGCCCCGAACCTTGTTCCTTATTCTCCAATAGATTACGCTGAATGCAAGTCACCCGCAACCGCCAGGTTCAAAACCAGGCGATCAAGTGCACCCCTGAGTTGGTCATCTCATTGCTAATCCAAATGGTCGCAACAGCCCATGATGAGGTGCACGTAAGAATGGTGCCCTCAAATCCGCTGGTGGTTGGGACTAAGTGGGACTAAGAATGTGTCCGTGGGTCAGTTGTCGCGGCGGCTTCAGGTCGGCAATTTGTGTTGGCGCAGATCGCGCAACGCGGTCCGTGGAACGACTGCGCAAATTTGCCTTCGGTCCTGGAAGCCGCCTCCTTCTGTGGAGGCGCGCGTCCGATACGGCACTGAGACTTATCCCGAGAAAGCGGTAACCGATTACTCGTGAATCGAAGGCCGGGGCGCTGAAAAGCAAATAAAGTGTGCCTTGATTCCATAAGCGATTGCCCATATGGTCCCACTTTGCGATCAGTTCGACGCGCGCAAGCGCAAGGGAATTTGCGCAGAATGAATGATGGCCTGGGAACCGCTAGCGGCAGATGCCTGAACTGTGAGCACGACCGTCTGCTGGGTCTCGAGAGACGAGGTGGAACTGCGGCACCCGCTGAGCGCAGTGATCAGCGAAACAGCAAAAAGAACAAGAAGAAGCCGAGACTGACGGTGCGTACCGCTTCCGAGTATTAGGAGAAAAACGAAGGCAGCGGTGATCCCGGGCCAGCCGTTTCCAAACAACTGCAGACGCACGATTTTCAAGGTCGGCAAAATCAGCAAAGACGCATTCCCTGAGCCACCAAGGGTCTCAGGGGAGAACGCACATCTGTAACCTACCGGAAGACCATTCGCGCAGGAAAGTTCAACGGCTTGCCGAAAATCACCCAGGGGTCCAAGGGTCACTTGCAACGAGGCCACAGCTGGAGGCGCAACCAGAGCTTGAGAAGTTGTGAGTGCCAGAGAGAAACCGGGGCCAGTTGAGGGCCAGAGTTCCGTCAGGACAGGCGAAACCGATGGGGCGTATTGTGAAGCGCCTGCAAAACTTGCTGTCAACGCATGGGGGCCACTGTTCATTTGGGCGACCAGCAGGCGAGCCATGCCAGAAGCATCCACGGGTGCGGTTCCCAAGATGATGCCGCTGTCCAGGAACACGACATCACCACGCGCAGGCGGGTTCGCGGAAGAAACCGTGGCCACAAGATATGAGTCGCCAGTGGAAACGTCTATCTGGCGGGTCATAGCGACCAAAGAAGTGAGCGCGGCGGCCGGAGCGGAAGTCACCGTAATCGTGAGCGGACTCGAAGCGCTGGTCGCATAGGGGCCATTGGCGTTGAACGTGGCGGTAATGGCGTGCGATCCCACAGCCAATGAAGCGGTGCTAAAACTGGTGCTGTCGCCGGATTCCAGCGACATTGTGCCGAGCAAGAGACTGCCATCGTAGAAGGAAACGCCACCAAAAGGCCCACCGGCGTTGGACGTCACATGGGCAATAAACGAAAGCACGGTACCCGCCGTTGCAGAAGTGGCAGAAGCCGCCAGGGAGACGGCGGTTGGGTCAGCTGTGACTGTGACGGAGGAAAATGCTGAAGTGCTTGGGGAGAAAAGTGCAGAGACGTAAGGCGTAGTGTAGTTGAAGCCGTACTGCGTATAACCTTGAAAAGTCGCGGAAAGGGAGTGGACCCCTGGGGCCAAAAGAGCCGTATCAAAGTCTACGACTCCCCCTGAATTGATGGTCGCGGAGCCTAGCGTGCTACTGCCGTCCAGGAAAGTAATCACACCGGAGGGTATGGAGACGGAGCTGGTGACCTTGGCCGAGAGTCGGACGGTCTGGCTGGCCAGCAACGCTGAAGAAGAAACAGAAAGTGTGGTTTGGGTGGCGTAAGTGGGGGGCTGCACGAAATGCGCAACTGCAAAGCTTCTGGAGCCGTAGTTGCTGTCGCCGCTGTAGGTTGCAGTGATGGTATGCAGAATGGGGATGAGGGAAGCGGTGTAAGTATAACTTCCCGTGGCGTTTGTCAGCGCCACCTCGGCGACAAAGGCGCCATCGACACTGAAGTCGACTGAGCCCGTTGGAAGGGGTGCGCCGGTAGATTGTCCGGATACGGAGAGTGTGACCGTGAAGGGCTGACCCTCCAAGGACGGTTCGGGAGTGACGGAAAGAATGCCGCTGACGGAAGGGCCCTCGGGCGGAGTGCCGTTGGGCTCGTTCAATAAAACCGTAACGGTTGTTCCTCCAGTGTTCGCCACAACAATGTCAGGATACCCGTCGGAATTCACATCAACCACGCTGAGTGCCGATACCGATGGGCCGGCAATGTAGTCAACTTCACCATCAAACTTTCGGCCTCCGAGATTCATCATGACCGCCACTGAAGCACCATCGGTCATGACCAGATCCGGTAGATTGTCGCGGTTCAAATCAACCGCGGTAACCTGAGAGTAGTTATGGGCAATGGGGATAAATACGGGAGACTGGAAAGTTCCATCGCCATTGCCATACAGAATCGCCAGCGATGAATCTCCGCCATCAACCGCATCCGGTGCCATAACGATGTCTGCGTTCCCGTCACCGTCCAGATCGGCAATCAATGCGACACCAGTGCTGCCGATACCCTGCACATCGACGGAATTCGCATAGGAAAAGGTACCGTCGCCGTTACCGAACCAGACCTCAAGATGGTCGTAATAGTTGAGGATCAAGTCCGGTTTGCCATCCTTGTTCACGTCACCCACATTGAAGTGTCCATTATTGAAGTTAAGACGCAGTAATGTGGTCACCTGTTGGAAAGTCCCGTCCGCCTGCCCCAAAGACACATACACTTGCAAGTCGAAGGGATTGATGATGTCCATCCGCCCGTCACCATTGAAATCCGCCATTATTGGCGAGCTGTTGGGTATGGAAATGGGTGTCGAGAAAACGCCGCCGCCTTGGTTGATTGCAACGAATTGAGCGCTACCTGCATAGGAGCCGTTAGCCTTCATGTTGCCGAGGTTCAAATCCGGTTTGCTATCCCCGTTAAAATCCGCGGCCAAGATCGTTGGGAAAGGGTCCTGCGTGCCGTACGTTGTGTTGGGATCGGGGCCCAGCGTGAACTTGCCCGTCCCATCGCCAAGAAGCAATCGCGGGAACGTGGCAGGCAGAGTGACAGCGATGTCTTCAAAGCCGCTTCCGCTGAATTTGGCAACTGCCGCGCCTCCGACCTGATGTCCCATTTCGTAAAAATCAACGCTGGCAAACGTCCCGTCACCGTTTCCAATAAGCAGCACAATCCCGCCTCTAACCGCCTCGGCCAGGTCCGCGTGTCCGTCCGAGTAAAAGTCGCCGATGACAAGCGGGGGACCCGTTGGGGCGCCTGAAATCGTGGTGAGCGGAGGAGCGAACGCAAGACCGCTCTTGCCAAGAGAAATGGCAATGCCGCTGGGAGTTTCGAAGGTGAGGTCCGGGATTCCGTCGGCATTTAGATCCCCAGCGCCCACAAGCGAGCCAGGTGAAGGGACAGGTCCCAAGGAGATCAGAGGTCCGAAAGTGCCATCCGGATTGCCGGGAAAGTAACCCAATAACCCGGGGGAATAGGTCGTGAGAACGTCGGGATGGCCATCACCATTCAGGTCCACGAAGAAGAACTCCCCCGCAGCTGTACCCACGGTATATCGAGTAAAGGATGGAAAGGTACCATCGCCTTTGCCAAGAAAAACTTCAAAGAGCGCTCCCATAGAATCGGTGGTGAGAATATCCAGATGGCCGTCGCCATTGAGGTCGTGAAGGAACACGGCGTCGCGCGTATTCGAGAGGATTGGAGTTGCCGGGGTAAAGTTTCCAGTACCGTCACCTAAAAAAAGATAGATATACCCATTCATGGAATCGAGGAGGGCCAAATCTGTTTTGCCGTCGCCATTGATGTCGCCGACGGCAAAAGGACTTCTGAAACCCGGATTTAGATCAATGGACGGCTGAAAGGTAGTCAGAAGCGGCGCCTGAAAGGTGCCGTCGCCATTCCCAACTAGAACGGCAACCGTGACGGTGAAACCTTTGCTTCCTGCCAGGACAACGTCAAGTTTGCCATCGTTCGTAACGTCCGCAATGGTCAGGGAACAGCAAACACTGGGGGGAAGATTGATGTCCTGCCCGTGAATAAATGTTCCGTTTCCCTTGCCCAAGAGGACGTGGAGCGCCCGTTGTCCGGAGGCGACTCCATCCACGTAGAGGAGGTCCGGCTTTCCATCGCTGTTGACGTCCGCAGTGGCGAGGCCGGAAACGTCGGTACTGGTCGGAATGAGGGGTGGATTCTTGAAAGTAAGAGCACGGGCGGGAGGCAGCATCACCAGGACGAAGGTGACAATTGCAATCAGGCGGACGAAAAACCGTGAAGAGCACATGGACATCAATGACCTGGCGGCAGGAAAACTTTCAACGATGGCGTAAATATATCATGATAAAGGCAGTAGCGTACATACGATATCTTGACTGGAAATTAGCGCGATGTTGCCGTAGAGTGAGGGTACAGATCTTCAGTTCTTGCGGCCAGGTCAACGGTGAACCCAGGAAGCAATCTACGGCTCATGTACGATATGCCTCGCCTTGCGCGGGCATTCGCAGCGCCCAGATTTGCGTGCGCGGCAATCCTGTCCCTGACAATTCTTCTGGGCAGTTGCGGAGGGGGAGGAGGTGGTGGTGGCGGCGGGCAGAATCCACCGCCTCTGACACCGGATTTTATTCTGTCCGTGAGCCCTATATCGGTGTCAATGAACACCGGCACCACCACTACAATTTCGCTGTCCGCCGTCGGCCTCGACGGCTTCGGGTCGAATCCGATTAGCGTGCAGGCCGGCGGCCTACCGACGGGGGTTACTGTATCTCCCGCGAATATCAGCGTGACGCCGGGCACGCCTGTGACTCTAACGCTCTCGGCAGCGGCCGGTATGACTCCCACGACGGCCACGGTTAATCTAACCGGAACGTACTCCACGCTTTCGCACGCCGTGCCGTTGGACTTAACGGTGACACCCGGAATGAGCGCAACGCTGAGTACGCGCACCCAATACCTGCGCACCGACGCAGTCACAGAGTACTACTTGTGGACGAATTCACACTGGGTCGTTTATCACACTCCCACCGCCCACTTCTTCGTTACTGATCCCTTTGACAATCAGGTCTTGGTTCTCGACCCCGCGACTGAAACCAAGATCGCAACTATTGCCGTTCCTGGTGCCTACGGAATCGATGAGACGCCCGATCAATCCAGCCTCTATGTAGGAACTTTGATCGGCGACGTATACGAGCTCGACCCGGTGGCCATGCAGGTGAAGCACCGATATCTGGCATCGCAAATTGGCCCCTATGGATACCAGGCCTTAATTGCCCTCGTTCTTTCTAATGGGAGTCTGGCGCTCATGGGAGAACCCGGGGGAATACCAGGTGTGGACGGCTCCAATAGTGCTGCCATTTGGAATCCAGCGGATAATTCCATCACCATCTACGGTTCGGCGCTTGCCGCCGGTACCCCCACATCGTCCTTATGTGGCAATGGCGTCGGCCTTCATCTCTTCGACTTCTCCCTCACCAGCGATCGCAGTTCTTTCCTGACGAACGCAGGAGGCGGATTGTGTGAGTTAAACGCCTTGACCGGACAATCGCTGACTACGACACCGATTGGTACCGGAGCTTTGCTGACTTCACCCGACGGGAAATACATCGTCGTGCCTATTTACCCCAACGCCGTCGAATTAATTGACCAAAAGACTTTGAACCATGTTACGACGTTCAACGTCAGCAGCGATCAGCTCTCGGACGCCTCACTCATCTTCAGCACCGATGGAAAAACTCTTTATGTGACCAGTTCCGGCAGCGTCAATGCTTACGACGTGGCCAGCCAGCAACTGATCGGATGGATGCCAAACATCGTCGTCGAATACACAAGCGGCGGTTTTGCCGGAAAGTCGGCGACCAATCCCATTTTCCAGGCTTTTGATTCCACCGGTCTGATGGTAGGACCATTGGAAGAAGGATTCGGCTTCCTGGACACGACCCAGCTGCGCACTGGCCCCCTGGGTACGATTTTCTCCAATAGCTTCCTGACTCCTGACACCGGCCCAGTTTCAGGAGGGACCGTAATTCAATTTCCGCTGCCTTCGGACGTCAATTCGCAGAGTAGTTTCTACTTCGGCAACAACCTTGCCACCGCCGTTTCAAGCAACGGCACGACCCTTTCCGTTACCACACCACCCGGCAATCCCGGCCCTGTTAACGTCTTCACCTTCACCAGTGATGGTGGAATGGAACTGACTGCCGATGGCTTCAGTTATGGTCCGTCCATCTTGCAAGTCACTCCGGAAAGATCCACCGCAGAGGGAGGTGGTGCAGGTGTCATCTATGGCTATGGATTTGCCCCCGCCAGTGCCGCCCAGATTCCTTCGGATCTATCTGTAAGTGTGGGAGGAAAACCCGCGCCAATCACGGCGGTTGTTCCCAACGCGTATGGCGTCTCTCCGATTCCGTATCTCCTGCAAGCGATTTACTACACCATTCCGGCTGGAACGGCGGGTACCGCTGTGGATGTCTCTGTGACCACCAGCGCCGGGACGGGGACGATCAGCGGAGGAATGACGTATCTTCCTGCATTGCGGCAATTCCCGCTCGCTGGAGCATCGTTGGCGCAAGGAATCTATGATCCCATCCGTGACGTGTATTACTTTACGGATGCGAACAAGATCCAAGTTTTCTCGCTGAGTCAGGGAACGTGGTTGACCCCAATTGCAATTCCAGCGCCGACTGGTGCAGTGCAGAGGCTCTGGGGAATTTCGCTGTCGCCAGATGGCAGCAAAATGGCTGTCGCCGACGCGCAAGCGGGAGTGGTTTATCTCCTCGATCCATCCAATCCGTCCAGCGTGAAGACGTTCTCCGCCATGCCAACAACAGAGACAGGGACGGGAGTTAATGTCTACGGAGTTGCGGTGAGCAATGCTGGGATTGTCTACTACGCCGCGTACCTCCCGGGTGGGACGGCAAACAGCAACTTCTTCGCGCTGGATACAGGCACGGGAACCATCACGGATTACCACCTTGGCGCCGAAGGCGTATTTGGAACTGATTCTTACTTGCGTCTGGCTGTGAGCTCTGACGGCACCAGGGTCTTTATCAATGTTGGAGGATGGATCTATAGCATCGACACCGCCAGCGGCACCCTATTCTCTGCTTTGACGAACTCGCTTAGCCCAGGCGATGATGAGTTGGCGTTTTGTTCTAATCAGATGCAGGTTGAAGCAAATGCGTATCTCTATGACACCAATCTGAACGCAGAAGCGCAGCTTGCATACAATGACCGCGAAGCTCTGAATATTTCCTATTTGTACGGCGCCAAATTCAGTCCCGATGGGAGCCTGCTGTTCCAACCTTCAACGAACGGAGTCGACATTCTGGACGGACGCCTCGGGAAGCTGCGGAATCGCATCGCTTTTCAATCGTCACTCTCGCAGAATTACGATGCGTTGGTCTCGGACGGCAAAGACAGCATCCTGCTGGCGATAACCGGAGCCAGCGGCAGTGGCATTGCGGTTTTGGATTTGAGCTCGATCGAGGAACCGGCGCCACTGCCATACCCTGCTAAGGCCAGCGACATGTCGAGTGAAATGAAGATGCACAATTCTGCGGAGTCAAGCCCTGAAGCGACTGGGACACGGGCGGACACAAAACCGCCGGCGGCGCGCCCTCGAGTGATCCCGCACGTGACGAAGCTTGGTGTGCTTCGGCCAAAGTGATTGGCCTCTCCACAAGGCTAAGAGTGAGAATCTGAACGGGGGATGTCACCCGAGGTGTCGTCTCGTTCCCAGCGCCACCGGCCACTATGCGACGGAGATAGGAGACGTGATATGCAAGAGGGCGGGGGATTACTGGGGAGCTTGCTGAGAACCCCGGTCCGAAGATGACCTCGGGGCACTTTTCCTGGTCGGCGATTCTCAAGTCCCGTAACAACGCACATTATACCAGGAGCGTCAGTTCAGACGGTCACCACGCCAAGTGCTTTCCAATCTCGCGGTGTCTCACGAGACACCGGCTGTACAGCAACAAACTCAATCGGCAAGCCTCTTAGCACTTCGAATTCAACTTTCGTGTACTGTGCCGCACGGTTGCACTTCGGCGTAGGTTTCCTCGATGGCGTCAAGCCCCGGTTCTTCAATCTCCGACAATTCGGTTTCTGGGACACCCTCATGCACTAGGTGCTCAAATACCTGCGAAACGGCTTCTCCAGACTTTAGAGGAGCTTCGATCCAACCGGCGCGCGCTGCCTGCGCCCGGGCGAATACACGGAGAGCTCATTGGGTTTCCCTGGGGGACGGAAATAGGTTCGCGGAGTTCCGCGATCGTGCTCCCGTCTTGGCCAATCAGTTGGTAAAGCCAGGATGCTTTCGTCTAGGCCGATTGACCCGCAGTGATATGCAAGTCACCGCCCATGCGTTGGGATATGAAGACTCGCGTCCAGTTGAGATTCAAAGCCCGAAATCGCGTCCATCTGCGTCCAGCAATCGACTCGCACGGACTCTCTTTCGTACCTAGGGCCCAATAAGGCCAACTGCATCAACGGGATTTCTGGAGCGGGCGATGGTAATCGAACCCATATCTGAAGGTTGGGAAGGTCTGGCAGGAACCGATTCGTCGAAAAACGAACGACTGCAAGGCAAACAACCCAGAGCCGACGAAAGTTTGCACCAATCTCAATCCTCTGTCCAGGCAGATGTCATGATGCTACAGCGCCAGATCACGTTGCTAATTGGGACTATCGTTGGGACTAACGAGAGGGCTTTTGGCAGGCGTTTTTCGGAGTTAAGCGACGCCGAATCTGTGATTTTCCGCTGTGTCCCGAACCAGGCGCTCTAGCCAGGCTGAGCCACGCCCCGACAAATCAACCGGAGCCACAAAGGCGCTCCGGGTTGAGCTTTTAGGTTAGCACAGCTAGTGTGCGAGGTGCCAGGAAACCTCCTTCCGTGGCCGGAAAACTGCATTGGCGCCGATGCATCGCTGCCACCGCAGAAAACGCACCGTCGGGAAACTTGCGCCCCCAACGGCCGTTTTGTCTGGGAACAATCTTAGAAGCTGTAACGCAGCGCAAACTCCATCACGCGCGGTTTGGTCAGCGTAGCCGAATAGAGTCCAATCGTGCTGGGATTGGTGAACGCGCTGTTATTCGTCAAAGACCCTGGGTCGAATCTGACCGAGTTGGTAAGGTTGTAAGCGTTCGCGCTGAAGCGCAGAATATGCCTTTCGGTGATGTGGAAGCTTTTGTTGATGCCTGCATCGATCCCGAAAAAGCCCTGGCCGCGGAAATTATTCCTCTGGCCGGATTCACCCGGGTACGGCAGCCGCAGAACCGAATCCCAATACCCGCTCGGGTTAGCCTCTCCCGCGGCGCCGATATTAAACGCATAAGGCAGTCCATCAACGTAAGTCAGGCCCGCGTGCACGGGAGCGATTTGCACGGCCTTCCCTTCCAGTTGGAAGTTTGTGTTGTAGGTTCCTCCGGCATCGACGCTGAACGGAAACCCGGTGGTCCAGCGGTAAATGCCGGAAATTTCCCACCCGCCCAGCACCGTGTCGGTGAAGCGGTTCCAGTTGTGTCCGAACCGCATGCTTCGGCCGAAGGGCAGATCGTAAACCCAGTTGGAATTGATCTGGTGAGTCGTGTCGAAATCGGAGACTCCGCGCATTTGCCCGGGATTCCACGTGTTGATAACAGCACTCAACCCGCCGAACGTTGATGCTCGTTCCGCGTCCGAGCCTTCATCAATGGATTTCGAGTATACATAGTTGAAGTCGAACTGCAACCCATGCATCTGGCGGCTGCGCAGCATGAACTGGCCCGCATTGTAGTTGCTGTTGCCGATGCTGGACCACGCGTACAGCGCCGAAAACTCCGTGTTATAAAAAGCATAAGGAGTATCGACCCCATTGATGTTCGCGCAAGCCGGAAAGCAGTACGAATCGAAAATGTTCACGAAATTGGATGCCCCAAACGTGGACGGCCCCCAATTGCAATAGAAGAGTTCATACATCGCCTGGGTCGATGTCGGATTGGCTAGCGTCTGGTTACCGGGGGCTCCGCCCAGCCCTGTTGTCGGATTTGCACACGTGGTGCCATTGACACCAGCAGCATTGGGAAACAGGTCCTGCCAATATGGAATGTTTGGCACGTTCGCCACCGGAGTGTTGGCTTGTGCCAGCTTCGCGAATTGGGTAGCCGCCGTGAAGTAATCCACTCCGCCCTTCGCTGGATCCTTCAAATCGAGAGGCATGGCCAAGTCACGCTGCTGGAGCAACCGGTGGCCAAACCGTCCGACATATGCGGCCTCGAAGGTAAATCCTCCCGCTAGTTCCCGTGTAATGGAAAAGTCTACTGTCTCTGAGTAAGGTGTTTTCAATTTATCATCAAAGCCCCACGTAATTTGCTGCAATGGGTTCCCTTCGGTGCTGAGGGGCGGAACGTAAGGAAACGGCCCCGTTGGAGCAGGATGCAGAAGGATGTTTCCTACCGCATCGGTTGTCGGAATCTGATTCAGCGCGGTAAACCGCGCACTCCCATCGATTGTTTCCACGGAAGCGGGATTGCTCACCACAGTGTTCAGGCCGAACGACCCGTTCTGATCAAACGTATCCACCAGTGCGGTTCCGAAGTGGTCATAAACGATCGCGAATCCGCCCCGGATCGAAGTTTTCCCGGCGCCGCCGAACAAAGCTTTGAGCAGTCCCTCGGACGATGGATTCGGGGAATAGGCAAAGGAGAACCGCGGTCCCAAATCTTTGTAGTCCCATGGCCAGTATGGCTTCTTGCTGTTGCCCTGGCCGCAGGGGCTGTACGTAATGGTCTCGTCGTAAGTTTGGCCCTGTTGCATGGCCGCCGCGCGATTGGTCACAAATTGGTTCAGACTTTGGTCCGGACAGACCTGGTTGCCGTTCGTTTCATAGACAGGTTGCAGCAATGAGTAACGCAGTCCCGCCGTGAGCGTCAGGTTGGGTGTCGCTTTCCAAGAATCCTGAACATAAAAATCGGACTCCCACGAACGGAAATTCTTGGGTACGAGAGTGTCTTGCGGGATTTGTGCGCCCTGCGCAGTTCGGTTGTACTGGCCGGTGACCACGGTAATCAGCCCGAGAATATTGCCGATCGCATAATTGTAAGGATTCGAGTTGTTTGGATCCACCGCAGGGAAGCCAAATGCGGCAGGGTCTTCGCTGCCTCCGCTGCCAGCGGCCTCCGCGTACAGATAGTTGGGATTTGTGTTCGCATAGTTGATATTGGCGAGGTCTGTCTCCCGCGAGTTGGTTATGCGGCGAATGTTCGTCCCGAATTGCAGCGTGTGCTTTCCCTTCGTCCACGAGAGATCATCAAGCCAGTTGTAAACCGGGATATGAAACTTCCGAGTAAAGGAAGTGCTTGGTTCCACCGAACCGACACCCGGATGCAGGTCATCAAAGTATCGGAAAGTGACTAAAGGCCCGTTTTCGATCCCCAGATTGTCCTGGCTTTGCCGCGTCAGTCCAAAGCGCAGGCTATTGGTAATCGTGCTCGAGAAAGTCGCCGCATAGCCGGCCGCTATGGCGCGGCTGGTATCTCGAAGTATGTTGTTCGGCGGATCGCCGGGGAACTGGGGTGGCTGGGAGGTTTTGTCCGTTTGATAATTGCCGCGCACGAACAACCGCTGCGTGCCACTATGGTTGATGTTGTAGTCCAGTTTCGCAATCGTCGTATTCAGGTGCGTGGGATTCGGCGCGGAGAAACTGTAGCAACTGATATTGAATCCGTCGGCATTCGAGCACGCCGACGAATTCGCCGTTGGATATTGCTGGAAGACCCCGGTTCCCTGGGCGTTGGCGACGAATGGATTCACCCCGCGCCCGTTCGGGCAGGAACCTATGGCTGTGCAGTTCGGATCCATCATGGCAATCTGCGCCGGTCCAACCCCATTTGTGCCCGGAGCAAAGGAGTAGGTGTTCCCGCTCAGTCCGACCACGGGCGGGAGCCCGTTGTTTCCCCCCGGGCAGACTTGGGTGGCGGTCGCAATCACGTTTCCGTTTGCATCGAGCGTTGGCGCACAAGGATACAAAACCACGCCGTCCTGCATATTGGGAGCAGGTACGTTGCGTTGCACCTCCTGGTTTTCTGCCTGACGCTGCCCCTCATAGGTGCCGAAGAAGAAGAGCCGGTCCTTGATGATCGGCCCCCCCAGCGAGCCGCCAAACGTATTGCGTACCAATTTGGCCGGAATATTGGGCAAGCCGTTCGAGAGCTCCGTCTCTTTATTGAACCAGTCATTCGCCACGGTATTCGTGGGGCGGTTTTGCTCATACAACGAGCCGTGGAACGTGTTCGTGCCGCTCTTTGTGACAAGCGTGATTTGCCCGCCGGAAGATCTGCCCTGATCCGCGTTGTCTCCCATCGTGGTCACGCGAAACTCTTCAATTGAATCGAGCGTCGAGCGCACCGCGCCCTGGAATGCCGTGCCCGTTGACTGTGTGTTGTCATCCACGCCATCCAGCGTGATGTTGGCCTGATCGCTGCGCCCGCCGTTCAACGCGCCGTTGCGCGTATCAACCGAGTCTGTTGGATTCGTAATGTTTGCGATGTATGTGACCCCCGGCTGCAAGCTCAGCACGCCCGCCGCGTCGCGCCCCTCGAACGGCAGCGCCAGAATCTGTTTCGACTCAAATGTGTTGCCCAATGTGGCGTCTTGCGTGTTCACCGTTTGCGCGGCGGCTTCCACCTCGACGGTGGTAATCCCGGAAGCAATCTGCAATTTGATGTCATCCGTGGCAGGCGTTGAAACCAGCAGCACCAGTCCGTTCTGTTTAAAGGTCGCAAATCCCGTCGCGCTTACCGTCAATACATACGTGGCTGGCCGTACATCCTGAAACTGGTAAAAGCCATTTTTGTCCGTCTGCGTGCTCAGATTTACCCCGATCTCAGGACTCGCCAATGTCACCTGAGCCCCGGGCACTACGGAGCCGTTGGGGTCCATCACCGTTCCACGCAAGGACGTCGATCCCGTTTGCGCAAACCCGGAAACAGCACAAAGCAGCAGAATAAAACCCAAGCAATACAGCGAATAAACTCGCTTCATAAGACGTCACCCTTTCCCCCGACCACCTGAGCGGTCAGTGGTTCCATCGAGAGTCGGATCCCACAATTCCCCGTGTTCAGCCACTCGCAGGCCCGTGCCCTGGCCACCACGCCGTAAAGCCAGGGTACTTATGAAAAAATGATCCCGGAAAAAATTGCCCACGCTTTTCAAGGCACTGCCCCAGAAAATGCAGCTACTCCCCTATCTCTTGCCAGGGCCCCGTCACACCATCCGCTACTGGCCAAAATACAAACCGGCACCAGTGGCAGTGATACCGCCTCCCACTAGCACCCGTTCTAGCACCGTTTTGGTCCGTGAGGTAGTTCGGAAGAGGCAGGAATCCCAACACTCCTCCCTCGAGACTTAGCAGGTCGAAAGAAATCACCCTACGAAACTGGAGACTTCCCAGCTAACCCCGACACACCACGGATATCCTTTAAAGTTTTCAAATTCTTAGACAAATTGAGGCTTGTGTCAAGAAGAGTTCCTTGAATGGCCAGGAACGGATTTACGAATACTTGGACCGCCGCCAGGTAGCCCCTAAATTGCCAGGATAAACAGCTTTTCCGGGCCTCGTTCTTTGCCCTGCCGCCCCCTTGGCAGTTCGCGCCGTTCAGGATTTCCCGAAATGCAGCAACCGCGCCTGCGTGATCGCGGTGTTCGCCAGGATCGGCTCCAGAATCGTCCCCGTCACCTCGCCATCCAGCCGCACCAAAGAAACAGCCTCTGCCCCGCGTGTAGCTTCGCGGCGTCCCAGTGCAAATGTGGCAATGTTCACGCCATGTTTCCCCAACGTGGTCCCGATATAGCCGATCACGCCGGGCTCATCGTTGTTGCGAAGATAAAGCACCGTGCCTTCCAGTTGGGCCTCCAGCGCAATTCCATCAATGTTAATGGCGCGCGGCGAGCCGTCATGCAACACCGTGCCTTCCGCGCTGAATCCCGTCTCTCCTTCTTTTTCCGGCACTGCCGCCACTTCCAGCGTGTGCGGAAAGCCATGTTCCCGCCGCCGCGTTTCTTCTTCCACCGTCAGACCGCGTGCCGCCGCAATCGCGGGAGCATTCACCACGTTCACTTTCTGATCGAGCACGGCATTCAACAGCCCCGCAAGCACGGCGCTGCGCAAGAGGTGTGTCCCCACTTCCGACAGCTCGCCCGCATAGCGAATCCGTATCCGCGCCAGCCGTGTAACCGCTGCCTGTGAAACCAGCGAACCCAGCCGTTCCGCCAGTATCAAGTACGGCCGCACGCGCCGGTATTGCTCCGGCGAAAGTGCCGGCAAGTTTACCGCGTTGCGGATCACTCCTTCCGCCAGGTAGTCCCGCACCTGCACCGCCACCTGAATCCCCAATTCCTCCTGCGCTTCGGCGGTCGAACCGGCCACGTGTGGCGTGCAAATCACGTTTGCCAAACCGATTAGCGGCGAATTCTTCGGCGGCTCTTCGACGAATACATCCAGCGCCGCGCCTGCAACGTGCCCGCTCTTTAGCGCCGCCGCCAGGTCCGCTTCGTTGATCAGTTCTCCGCGTGCTGCGTTCACGATCCTCACGCCCTTTTTCATCTGCGCAATCGAAGCGGCATTGATCATGTTCTGCGTTTGCGGGCTGACGGCTGTGTGCAGCGAAATGAAATCGCTCTCTGCCAACAGCTTCTCCAGCGGCATCAACTCTACAGATAATTCCCGCGCCGCAGCTTCACTGATGTAGGGATCGAACGCCACGATGCGCATGTCAAACGCAACCGCCCGCGTGGCTACTTCGCTGCCTATGCGCCCCAAACCAATTAAGCCTAGTGTTTTCCCGCGTACCTCCGCGCCAGAGGACGACTTCTCCCATCTTCCTTCGCGCATCGCGGCGTCGAACTTCGGCACCTGGCGCACCATCGCCAGCAGCAGCGCGAACGTATGCTCCGCCACGCTCACCGAACTCCCGCCCGGCGTGCTCATCACCAGGACGCCGCGCTTGGTCGCTTCGTCCAGGTCAATGTTATCCACGCCAACTCCTGCGCGTCCCACTACGCGAAGATGCGGCGCCTTGTTTAACAAATCTGGCGTCACCCGCGTGGCGCTGCGCACGATTAGCGCTTCCGCATCCCCCAGTTCGTTCTGAAGCGTCTCCTTTGTCGTCTGCACGATGTTCCAGCCGGTCTTCTTCAGAAGCTCCACGCCCCGCTCGCTGATCTTGTCCGCAACGATAACTTTCATGAGTCCTCATTTCGGGTAGGAGCCGCGCCGCACTCACTGGCGGTCCCCTCCCAGGATGGAAAACTAACCAAAGTACTGTTTGGCCTGCTCTGTGTCAATTGAAGCGCCAGGGAGAAATCTTAATGCTCGCGATTCGTGTCTGTTATAGTTCTCGGAAGGGAGTTGCCATGAGTTTTTCCGAAAAGATTCAAAAAGACATTGTCACGGCCATGAAGGCCAAGGACGAGTTACGCCTCAGTGTGCTGCGCATGGTGAAATCCGCGGTGCAGCTCAAGGAAGTGGAGAAATTGCGCGCGCTGGACGACGCCGAATTCATTCAACTCCTCCAGACGCTCGTCAAACAGCGCAAGGAATCCATCGACCAGTTCAGCAAGGGCGGCCGCCAGGACCTTGTCGAAAAGGAAACCAAGGAACTGGCGATCATAGAAAGTTATCTGCCTGCTGGCGCGTCCGAAGCCGAAATGGATGCCGCCGTCGCGCAAGCCATCGTCGATACGAAAGCGACCTCCATCAAGCAAATGGGCGCCGTCGTCAAGGCCGCTAAAGAAATCCTGACCGGAAAGACGGTTGACGGCAAAGCATTAAGTGATCGCGTCCGCGACCGCCTTTCCAAACTCGGTTGACGCCGTGCTGCCTTTGTAGCGGCCGCCATCTGAGGCGGGCGCCTTTCTCGGTGAGCAATCATGTCTCTGCCAGAATCCATCCCCGTTCGCTACTCGGAAGAAGACGCAGGCTACGTCAGCGTGCGCCCGGTGGTGAAACAGGTTTTTCGCCTTCACGAGCTGGCGGACATGGTCGTCAGTATCGCAGGCAAGGACCCCGCGCGTGTGCAGCAGATTTTCCGCAGCGGCACCGCGGTCTACCACGGCTATCGCTATTGGTGGGATAGCATTGCGGCGGAAGCTTCGGAGATTGCAGCCCTCCTCGCTCCCTTCCCTGGCGACGATCCCGCACGCCCGTTCGACCCGTCCAAAGCAACCGCCGCACTACTTGAATTTGGCGGCGGCACGCAACGCCACGTCGTCGAACTCACTCAAAAGGAAGCTTCCGCAAAGAAATTTCTAGGGAAACTGACGCCCTGGCAGGTCCTCCTGCAAAACATCGCCAGTCATCCAGCCCGCTACGAGAAATATTCCCACGCGCGCCGCGCCGACCTTTTCCGCATTTCCCTTCCTTACGCCGAGGCCCAGCAACTGGCCGCAGCCCTGCTCGAAGCCGCCCCGCGCCACCTCCGCCACCGCTGGAGCACCCTCAAACCTCCGGCCGCGATTACCTTTGTGATCTCCCGCTAGATTCGGAAGAGCCGCGAACCCTCAACTCCCTTTCGGCTTCAGCACCGCGGTGCTCCGCTCATCCGTCGCAATGATGCGGTAGAACTTCTTAAGTTGATCCAGTTTGTCCACCGGCACGCTCAATTCCTTGTACTCGAGTGTGCGTATGTACAGCAGCGCGCCATCTTTCACTTCGCACTTGCTGTGATAGCTCCCAAAAGAGTACTCCGCATCCGCGGCCTGCGGCAGTTCGTCCACCTCATATCCCGCCGGCAGCTTGATTTCGACGGCATCGGTATTCTTCATCGGCCCACTGAACTCCACGGGATATTTACGTGGCTCCTTCTTCTCCAGAATGTCGCTCGCCCAATTCCCCACCACCCGTGGCCGGACCAGCAATAGATCACCGGCATTTTTCGCGTAATTGAGGGCGGCAAACGAATAGATATATTCAAACGGCAGCTCGTGAATATCCAGGTTGCCCACCTTCGCCGAAGTGATCTGGAATGTCCCGAGTGAACGAGACAACACGGACTCAATATGCTTGATCCGGTCGGCATCCTTGCTCACCGAGCGCAACTCATAGCGCTGGTACGCCGCGAAGTCTCCCCGCAGAATTTCCGTGACATCGCCGCTCAGCGTTCCTTCCGGCGACAGCTTCAATTTGGCGATGCGCTGTTGTCCGCTCGCGGAAGTCTCCAGTTGCGGCAACTGGATCAACTCGCCTCCATCCTCGGTGACTAGCAGCCCGTAGTTGCTTTGCAAATGGCCTCTCAATTGGCCGAACGGTACGACTTCGCTGGTGGGATCGAAGATCAGAATCCTTCCTAACTTCGGATGATTGTAGATCGCTATCAGCGACGGATCGTTGACGTTGTCTGGCAGCCGGATTCCCAGGATCACATGGTTGAACCAATACATGTGCGGAGGCGTGTCCGGCGTCACTCCACCTCGATTCGTGTTGATGACAACATGATAGGAATCGACGCCAATCTCTTTCAGCATCGCGCTCATCAGCGTTGCCTTATCTTTGCAATCGCCGTACTTGTGCGAATAAACGTCCCGGGCTGGATGTGGTTGCCATCCTCCGATTCCCAGTTCGATGGCCACGTAACGAACGTCCTTCTGCATAAACGCGGCAATGGCCTGCATCTTGGCCAGCGTCGTCGATGCCGAGGCCGTCAGTTCCGCGACTTTCTGCTTCATCTCGGGCGACGCATCGCGTCTTCCCTGCGTCAGACCGGCTTCCCATCGGGCCATGTCCGACCACTTCTCAAATCCCTTTCTCTCCGAACCGCCTGGCGGGAAAAAAGACACTATCATTTGGCTCGCAACTCCTCGCCAGGGCGGCATATCCTCTTCTACTCGAATCGCCGGAACATCCGTCACCACCCACTGCCACTGATTAGCGCCGGATGCCGTTGGCTGCACCTCTACATGGTTGATCCACGTCGCTTTGTACTCCCAGCCGGATGGTAGCTGCAGCGAATAGCGTGCTTCCCTGACGGGAATGCGATCCTGAAAGTCCCACCAGCCCTGCAGAATATAAGGCCGCTCCTCAATTTCAATTTCATAACCCACCACGTTCCCCGGCTCCGCTGCGGGTATCCTCATCAAGCGGTCTTTAAGATCGGTTACGAGTTCCGAAGACTCCACTCCTGCCAAGGACACGTCCACTGCTTCTCTTTCCTTTACTTCGTAGTCCTTCCCCTGTGCTGGAATGCACCAGGCCTTCATTCCTGTGATCTTCCGATTGGAATCGAATTGCGCGTAAGCAAATCCGTATTCGCGTCCCCCTGGACGCAGTATCTTGTACGCCCGCCGGTCGATCGTCTTTATCTTCCCCTCTGACTCGACGATCGTGACGTCCTCGGAGTATACCGCCACCGCATCCGTCCTCTCATCGTGCGCGGGAAGCGGCGCAGTGGCGGCCGCATGCATCCAGCCAGGCGCATCTGCCGCGAACAGGTGCGAAGAAAATAGCGGCGCAAGGCATGCCAGTACCACTGCCATCGCAAAGCAATTCGCTGGAACGCCCCTGCGCTTACTTGCTGGCCGAAGCGCCGCCGGGCTGAAGTACGATTTGTTTATCATCTTCGGTCCTCATCATCTGATAAAAGCCTCGCAAAGCCAGATAGCTTTCTTTCGGCACAACGAGCAAATCGATGCGAAACTCTCGCCGCAGGTTAAGATCGCCTTTCTGATCTTCCACACTGAGTTTATATTCCGCGACTTTGACATCCTGGTCGAACGGCTGCGGCAGCGTCGCGGCCTTCCACTCGAGCGGCAATTCAATCTTGATGTCGTCGACTTTCTTGAATGGATACGAATAGTAGACCGGGTAAACGCGGTCAGCATGTTCGAACATGTGCTTTTCGTTCGCTGAAAACAGGCAAATGGGGAGCAAGGCTCTTCGTCCTGCCGAAGAAGCAAACCCCGGCACTTTCAACGTGAACTCTGCTTTCAGCGGCTCGGCCGAACTTTTCCAATCGGGTTGGTTTGTAAGCTCCAACTCGCTTGCCATCGGCATCGATTCCTTCACTTCGTCTTCCAGAAATTTCTTCCGGCTGGTTTCATCTTCGTTCCGCTGATCCACTCGCCGCGACATCCCCTCCAGACCTGTCCACGTCACGGTCAGTTTGCCTTCCAGCGAACCGTCCTCCAGCAGCTTCAACTCGCCCTTCCGCTCAATCCGTGACGCGTCGCTGGCCGGCACATCCGTGGTGATCCATTTCCCGCCATCCTTGTCCAGCTTCAAACCCAGGACGCCGGTTTCCATCCAGGGCAACAACCCGAAGGGTGCGAATGCCGCTCCCGGATCGAAATACAAATCCTTCCCCTCCAATTTCACCAGAACCACATTCGCGTTCAGTTCATGGCTGTTCAGGCGTTCTTTGTGAAAGAAATACTCGTTACGTGCGGAGACGATGCATGGAGTGGCCTCAAATCCCGCCGCTCGTGCTAATCCCAGGAATAGCCACGTGATTTCCCATCCGCTGCCGTACTGGTTTCTCCAGATCTCTTCCACGTTTGCCGCGGGTTTCAACTTATCCCGCTTTTGTTCCTCTTCCGTTTTCCTCTCCTCATAGCTCAAATTCCGCACCTGCTGCGTGCGCGCGTAGATTTTCTGCAGCTTCACCATCGGAGCGTCGTTGGGCGACACGATCTGCGCCAATGCCTGCTCCATCGCCTTCCGCTTGTTCACGAACTCCTCGACACGCCCGTTTTCCTTCTTTCCGAAGCTCGTCCAGAATTTATCGGGGTTAAAATCCATGACGCCTTCGTAGTAGATGAAATTTACCCTCAGCTTCAACTCATTTTCCGGCGGCATGTAGTCTTCCGTTTGAAACGCCGGGATATTGTTGGCCTCCATACGGATGACGTGGTCTGGGCCTTCTTCTGGCGGCTTGGTTCCTGACGGCAAACCTGCCGGCCACACCCACCGCACATTCCACTCTGGTGCCCCGTACTGCTTCTGCACGAAGCGCTTCAAGCTGAATTTTGCGTGCTTGGTGAAAAGCTCCTCGCTCAAGATCCATCGCGAGTCAAAAATGTAGTAGTCGTTGTAATTGTAGTCGAAATGGTACTCGACGATGCTCCCCACCGTTACTTCCGGCATCGAAAATGTCTTCGCCAGATATTTCAAGCTCTTCGACTTTTCGATCGTGTTCTCATAAACCTTCCCGTCAAAATTCACGATCGAACCATCGGGGTGGATCGTCCTGGCGCGGATTCCACTCACCTTATAGCCCGTTTTGTCAAAGGGAATTTCGATATTGGCGTATCGGCGCCCTTCTTCGGTCAGAATCTTGATACGCAGGTAGTTGTATTCCGTGGAAGCCCATCCTTTATCGTCCCGGTCCACCTGCCGGTAGAGATAAATCGCGGGTGCTCCCGGCGCCAGCGGTTCGCTGGTCATCTTCAGCTCCGCGGGATCGATGGGCAGCCATTCATCACCAGCGCGCGCACTGGCAGAAAACAGCGTGGAAAGCAGCAGGATTACAAGTGGGAAAAAGTACATCCGTCGCATGACCAAGGCGGACCTCCGTTTTGGCTTACATCTCAGACACAATCACAGCACAGCTGTTACACGCCATTCATAATTCTTCGAGGTTTGGACCAGGTTCCGCCGCTCGCTACTCGTCCATCCATGAACTAGAGTATTTCTCTGAACACTAATCATGGACGTCAACCATGTCAAGTGTCCCGCGCACTCCAATTCGTTCATGAAAGCAGGTCTCCGCGCCGCGCGCTTGCAGCATGAACCGGACTCAAGCACTCAAAACGAACCGCAACCACATAACGACCCGGTGGACGCATGCCCCTCTTACCGGCTGGCTGAAACCCCGCCGGGCAATAGGACGATTTGTTGATCATCCTGAGCCCTCACCACCTGAAAAAACCCGCGCAAAGCTGGATAGCTTTCCTTCGGCACCAGCGTCAGATCCATGCGAAGCTCTCGCCGGATGTGGAGAACGCCTTTCTGCTCCTCCACGGAAAGCTTATAATCGGCGGCCTTGGCATCCTTGTCGAACGGCTTGGGCAGCGTGGTGGTCTTCCAGTCCAGAGGCAAATCAATTGTGATGTCGTCTATTTTCTTCAGGGGATACTTGAAATAGATGTCGTACGCGCGCCCCGAGTGCTCGAACATGTGCTGCTCGCCCGCCGAAAACAGGCTCAGCGGAAACAGCAGCTTGCGTCCCGCCGAAGACACGTATCCCGGCACTTTTACGGTGAACTCCGCGGTAAACGGCGTATCTGAATTCTTCCAGTCCGGTTGGCTGGTAAGCTCCACCTCACTCCCCATCGCGATCGAATCCTTCAGGTCGTCTTCAAGAAATTTCTTCCGGCTGGTTTCATCCTGGTTCCGCTGCTCCGCACGCCGCCAAGTTCCTTCCAGGCCCGTCCGGGTCACGGCCACTTTGCCCTCCAGCGAACCGTCTGCCTGCAACTTTAAGTCGCCCTTCCGCTCGATCCGCGTGGCACCGCTGTCGGGCAGGCTCGTGGTAATCCATTTTCCGCCTTCCTTATCCAGCTTCAGGCCCGGGACGCCACTTTCCTCCCAGGGCAGCAGCCCAAAGGGCGCGAATGCCGCTCCCGGATCGAAGTAAATTTCCTTCCCGTCTAATTTCACCAGAACCACACTCGCTTTCAGTTCATTACTGTTCAGCCGGTCTTTGTGAAAGAAAGACTCGTTGCGGCGCGAAACCTTGCACGGGTACGCCTCAATTCCCGCCGCGCGCACTAATCCTAGGAACAGCCACGAGATGTCCTCTGCCTTGCCGTACTGGCTTTTCCACACTTCTTCCGCGTTCGTCGCCGATTTCAGATTTTCCCGTTTTTGCTCCTCTTCCATCTTGTGCTCTTCCAGATCCAGGTTCCGTACCTGTTGCATGCGCGTATAAATTTTCTGCAGCTTAACCATCGGAGCGTCGTTCGGCGACACGATTTGTGCCTCCGCCTGCTCCAGTGCCTTGCGCTTGTTCACAAATTCCTCGGCTCGCCCGTTTTCTTTTTTTCCGAAGCCGGTCCAATACTTGTCCTCATTCATTTCCGGCACGTCTTTCGTGTAAATGAATCTAACCCAATATCTGAACTCGTTCGCGGGCGGCATGTACTCTTCGGCTTGAAATGCGGGGAGATTCTTGGCCTCCATATGGAGGATATGCTGTTCGTCCTCAGTCACCGGAGTGGCTTCGTTGGGCACGCCGGCCGGCCAGCTCCACACCACTCTCCAAGCAAACTCCCTGAACGGCCTGAGGGTGAATTTTGCGTCCTTTGTGAACAGCTCTTCGCTCAGAATCCAACGTGATTCGATCAGCATGAACTGTTGATAAGCGTAGTTGAAGCTGTACTCGATAACGCTCCCCACCGTTACATCCGGCATCGTAAACGTCTTTGCCAGATACTTTTCAGTCTGCGATTTGACGATCGTGTTCTCGTAGACCTTCCCTTCAAAATTCACGATGGAGCCGTCCGGGTGGATCGTCCGGGCCCGTATCGCATTCACTCGAAACAGCGCTTTCTCAAACGGAATCTCGATATTCCCGTACTTCCGCCCCTCTTCCGTCAAAATCTTGATGCGCTGGTAGTTGTAATCCGTCGGGTTCATCACTTTATCGGCCCGGTCCACCTGCCGGTACAAAATGATTGCCGGTGCCCCCGGCGCCAGCGGCTCGCTCGTCATTTTCAGTTCCGCCGGGTCAATTGGCGGCCATTCGTCACTGGCGCGCGCGCTGCCGGCGAATGCCGGAGAGAGCAGAAGAATCAGAAGGGGGAAAAAGTGCATGGGCCGTATGGCCAAGGCGGGCCTCCCGTGGGAACACATCTCACACAATCACCAGTCAGCTGAAGGCGATCACTCTTATATTCTTCGAGTTTTGACCAGGTTCCGTCGCTCGCTACCCATTCACCAGCTAACTAGAGTATTGCCCTGAACACTATCCACGGGTAACACCCAAGTCAAGTGCCCCGCGCACAGGGAATTGTGCCGAAGGAGGTCGTTTGAGACACACCCGGAGCAAGACTTGGAGCCTGGTGGACACTCCGGATTGCCCCAAGAAAACTAGCCGTGCAGTGCGCGTTTCTCTTATTGGCTGGCCGAAGCGTTGCCGGGCTGAAGCATGATTTGTTGTTCGTCCTCGGTTCGCACCACCTGATAAAAGCCCCGTAACGCGGGATAGCTCTCCTTTGGCGCCATTACCAGGTCCATGCGAAGTTCTCTCCGGATGTGCACATTCCCTTTTTGATCTTCCACAACAAGTTTGTAATCCGCCGCTTTAGCATCCCTATCGATGGGCGCGGGCAACGTGGCGGCCTTCCACCCAAGCGGTAATTCGATGGTAATGTCGTCAATCTTTTTGAACGGATACTCAAAATAGATCGCGTATATCCGGTCCGCGTGCTCGAACATGTGTTTTTCGTCCGCCGAGAACAGGCTGGCCGGGAGCAGCACCTTGCGTCCCGCTGAGGACGCGAATCCCGGCACTTTCAGCGTGAACTCCGCCGTCATCGCCATGTCCGAACTCTTCCAATCCGGCTGTTTCGTAAGTTCCACCTCGCTGCCCAGTGCGATTGATCCCTTTACCTCGTCTTCCAAGAACTTCTTCCGGCTCGCCTCATCCTGGTTCCGCTCTTGCACTCGCCGCCACAGCCCGTCCAACCCCGTCCATGTTTCCGTCAGCTTGCCTTCCAGGGACTCGTCCTCCAACAGTTTCAGATCGCCCTTCCGCTCGGTTCGCGACACGGAACTGTCGGGCACGGTCGTGCTTATCCATTTACCGCCGTCCTTGTCGAGTTTCATGCCGGTAACGCCGGTCTCCATCCACGGCAGCAACCCAAAGGGCGTGTAGGCCGCACCCGGATCAAAGTACAAATCCTTCCCATCAAGCTTGACGAGCACCACGTTCCCGTTCAGTTCGTCGCTATTCAGCCGTTCTTTCCTGAAGAAATAATCGGCGCGCCCCGACACCCAGCACGGATACGCCTCAAATCCCGCCGCGCGTGCCAGCGCCAGAAACAACCACGTGATGTCCCGTTCCTCGCCGTACTGCCATTTCCACAATTCCTCGACATTGGCCGCGGTTTTCAGTTTCTCGCGCTTCTGCTCTTGTTCGCTCTTGTCCTCCTCATAACTCAAGTTGCGCACCTGCTGCGTCCGCGCATAGATTTTCTGCAGCTTCACCAGCGGGGCGTCGCCCGGCGACACAATCTGGGCCACGGCTTGCTCCATCGCCTTGCGCTTGTTTATAAAATCCTCCACGAATGCGTTTTGTGTTCTTCCGAAATCCGCCCAATACTTATCTGCATTGAGTTCCACGGCCCCGCGTTTGTAGATGAAATTCACCCTGTATTTCAACTCGTTTACCGGTGGCATGTAGTCTTCCGTTTGAAAGGCCGGAATGTTATTGGCCTCCATCCGGATGAAGTGATCCGCCTCCTGCTTTGCTGGCGTGGCTCCGACAGGCAGCCCCGCTGGCCAAACCCACTGCACGGAAAAGCCCGGCCCATCGTAAGGCTTCAGGCTGAATTTCGCGTGCTTCGTGAACAGTTCCTCGCTCAAAATCCAGCGCGAGTTGTAGATAAGGCGCTGGTCCTCGTAATCGTAGTTGAACTGATATTCAATGACGCTGCCTACGGAACTTTCCGGCATCGAAAATGTCTTGGCAAGGTACTTCACGGTCTTTGATTTCACGATGGTCTTCTCATAAATCTGACCGTCAAAATTCACGATGGTCCCATCCGGCCGGATTGTCCTGGCACGAATATGGCTGGCGTGTGCCACCCCTTTCTCGAAGGGGATCTCGATATCCGCGTACTTTCGCCCCTCTTCCGTCAGAATCTTGATGCGCAGGTAGTTGTGTTCTGAAGCGGAATCTTTCGTGTCATTCCGGTCCACCTGCCGGTAGAGGTAAATCGCCGGTACGCCCGGCGCCAGCGGCTCGCTGGTCATCTTGAGCTCCGCTGGATCGATAGGCAGCCATTCGTCACCTGCACGCACGCTGACACATAACATATTTGAACCGAGCAGGATCAGAAGAAAGGGAAAATACGTCTGTCGCGTGGTCAAGGCATGCCTCCAACAGGGAAACAGCTCGTAGGCAACCGTAAGTCAGCCGTTAGACGCTACGCTTGTATTTCGAGTTTTGGACCAGGTTCCGCCGCTCGCTACCTGTTCACCGCTAATCAAAGCATTATCCGGAACACTATCCGCGGGTGTCACTCAAGTCAAGTACATCGCACACAAATGTATGCGCCAAAAAGGAAGGCGCACCTGGGCTACATCATCGCGGTTGGTGGTGCGGGCTCGTCGGGGCGTCCCGCATTGGACAGTGGCACCAGGATCATAACAGCCACCAGTACTGCCAAAGCAATCAAGGGAGCAACCGCCGAGTCCCCTATGGCCAGATGAGCCAGACTTGTGTTTGCGTGAGGATCATGCGCGAGCCTCCTCGCAATGACGGCGGCCACACCAAGTCCGCACAGAGCCTCTCCGGCGATCAACCCCGATGCCGTCAGGACCCCGGCATTGTCCACGCGCGCTTTCTGCGCGTCATTCAGGTTGCGCTTGTCGCGCAGGCGATCAGTCGCCCAGCGAATCAGGCCGCCCACGAACATCGCGGAGGTGGTTCCCAGCGGCAAATACATCCCAATCGAAAACAGCATCACACTCTTCACCTGGATCAGGATCATCACAATACCGAGCAGCATCCCAACAATGATTAACGGCCAGGCCATATCGCCGCCGACAATGCCCTTGGATAGCATCGCCATGAGCCCGGCCTGCGGCGCTGATAGTGCCGGGCTTCCAAAGTGATACGCCTTATCGAGCACGGATAGCGGAAAGAACAGCACCAACGAGGCCATCACAATCCCCAGCAGATCGCCGATCTGCATCCGCGAAGGCGTTCCGCCCAGGATGTGTCCCACTTTCAGGTCCTGCAGCATCTCGCCCGCAACCGCCGAAGAGACGCAAACCACCGCGGCCACTCCCAGGACTGCGGCAACGCCGCCTGCGCCGGAAACTCCAAGAGCCACCATCAAAAGCGCGGCGATCACCAGCGTGCATAGCGTAAGTCCGGATACCGGATTATTCGATGAGCCGATCATTCCGACCAGATTTCCCGACACCGCCGCAAAGAAAAATCCGACCACGATCATGACGCCGGCAGCAACCAGTGCACCGGTCAGCACCTTGGAAGCAGAGAATGTCCCGGCGCTGCCGATGAAGTAGTGATAAAGCAGAACCATGGCCACGAACACCACGGCCACTCCCGCGAAGACTCCTTTAGCCGGCAGATCGCGTTCCGTGCGATCCGTCGCCGCGTGCGCTGCGGCGGACTTTTTCAGGTCGGAGATGGCCCTGCTCATGCCCATGGCCAACTGCTTGCGCATTTTGAACAAGGTATAGGTCGCACCAACCAGCATTCCACCCACGGCAATGGGACGCACGATCGAGTAGTAGATCGCTCCGGCCAGCAACGGCCAGGAGAGCGTCTGTCCTTCTGGTTGCGCCGCTTGAATGTAAGGACCGACCGTGAAGGTCAGCAGCGGAACCAGCAAGCCCCAAGCGAGCACTCCACCGGCGAAGTTCAGCGCAGCCAGCCGTGGGCCGATGATGTAGCCCACACCCAGGTAAGCGGGACTGATGTCCGGAGCGGCGAAGAACGTGGCGCCTCCGGTCACGGTCGTGGCCACGCTTGGATTAGTGCTGGTCCGCAAAAGCAGTTTTTTACCCAGCGCGCTGATATTCGCGTTGAACGTGTTATTCGGAGAGAACAGATTCACTGCGCCCAGCAGGAACATCAGGGCGCCGAAACCCATGTTGGCGAAGAGAATTTTCGCCGCCTTCGCCCCTTGTTGTCCTGCCTTGTGAATCTCGGACGCCGCCACCGATTCGGGGTAGGGCAGATCGGCATCCTCCACCATCACCCGCCGCAGGAGTGTCACGAACAGAATCCCCAAGGTGCCGCCGATCATCATCAGGGCCACCGCTTTCCAGTATTGCTCGCCCGTGAGTCCTGGCCACAATCCCGCGATTACGAACGCCGGAATCGTGAACACGGCGCCCGCGGCAACCGACTCTCCGATCGAGCCAATCGTTCGCGCCATGTTTTCTTCGAGCAACGAGCCCTTCATCAAACGCAGCAGCGCCATGCTGATTACCGCCGCGGGGTATGTTGCCGCGATCGTCATTCCGGCTTTCAGTCCCAGATAGGCGTTTGCTGCTCCCAAGACCGCCGTCATGATCAGCCCCAGCAAAACAGCGCGGAAGGTGAACTCCTTCATTTCCATGTTGGCTGGAACATAAGGCTGGTGCTTCTTGGGGCCGGCCGAATCGGTGGATTGCGTGTTCATGCGTGAACCTCGCAACTACATTGTGGGATTGGTAGCTCTGGAAGACACCGAACGTTAGCACGCCCCTCAAGGCGTTCGCAAGTACGGAGGCCAGACGCGGTCAGCTCTCCCTTTCATTTTTTCTTTCACCAGACCGCGAATCGTGGGGATGGATGTACAATGGGGCTGCGCTCGAGATCTGAAACGAAATCCCGCCTCAGTACAACGGAGCAATCCATGATGCCTGCACTCGAAAATTTGGAACCGCAATGCGTTTGGAAGTACTTTGACAAGATCGCCGCCATTCCCCGCGCCTCAACTAAAGAAGCTGCCGCGCGCGAATTTGTCCGCGGTGTTGCCACTAAGCTCGGCTTGCAAGCCACGCAAGACCATGTCGGCAATCTCGTTGTCCGCAAACCCGCTCACCGCGGACGCGAGGCAGCGCCGATGACCCTCTTGCAGGGACACCTCGACATGGTCTGCGAGAAAAACGAAGGCACGGCTCATAATTTCGACGCCGACCCCATCAAGATCATTCGAGATGGCGACTGGCTGAAGGCCGATGGCACCACCCTCGGTGCCGATAACGGTGTTGGCGTGGCCGCCGCTCTCGCCGTCATGGAGAGCACGGACATTGCCCATGGCCCCCTCGAGTTTGCTTTCACCATTGACGAGGAGACCGGTCTCACCGGCGCCTCGGAATTTCCTCCCGGCGTACTCAAGTCCAAGTATTTCCTCAACCTGGATACGGAGGAGATTGGCACTTTGTGCATCGGTTGCGCCGGGGGCGTGAACACGGCCGCTCGGCGCAAGGTCAAGCTGGTTCCCGCGAGCGCTGGTTCAGCCTGGCGCATCAAGGTCTCAGGCCTGCGGGGCGGCCACTCCGGTGTGGACATCCATCTGGGCCGCGGCAATGCCCTGCGCATCATGGGCGGCACGCTTCAGGAATTGCTCGGTCGCCTTCCGGTTGAACTCGCCGAAGTCAACGGCGGTAGCGCCCACAACGCCATCCCCCGCGAAGCTGTGGCTCTTGTGGTTGTGACACCCTCAAAGGAGAGCGAACTGAAATCGCTGGTCGCTGCTTGCGAAGCTGCCTACAAAGCCGAACTCGGTTCCTTCGATCCCGAACTCCAGATCACCGCTGATAAAGCCGAGCGCCCGGCAATGGTGCTGGACGCCACGGACGCGAAGAATACCGCGGCTCTCCTCTCCTGCATGCCCCACGGAATTCTGGCGATGAGCCCGGACGTACCCGGCCTGGTGCAGACCTCCACGAATCTGGCAACCGTCAAAACCAACGGGGGCATGGTCGAAATGGTGACCAGTCAACGCAGCCCCATTGTGACCAGCAAGGAGGCCGCGGCCCGCATGGTGGCAACGATCTGCCGGTTGGCGGGGTTTGAAGCCGAACATAACGGCAGCTACCCCGGCTGGAAACCCGAGCCCAACAACGAACTGGTGCGCACGCTCCAGGACGTGCACAAGAAACTCTTCGGCAAGCCCGCGGAACTTATCGCCATGCACGCGGGTCTCGAATGTGGCGTCATCGGCGAAAAATATCCCGGCATGCAACTCATCTCGTTCGGCCCCACGATTGTGAATCCGCACAGCCCCAACGAGAAAGTGCAGATCTCCACCGTGGCAAGCTTCTGGAACTTCCTTAAGCTGGCCCTGGAAACCTTGTAATCAGGATTGTGGCTCTGTCGACACCCTGTTTTCAGGGTCCCTTCCCGCATCGATGTCATCCGGAATCCCCGCGGTTTTGGCGGGCTGAGGGATCTGCTTTCCCCGTCTGGGCATCTGTTCCGCAAGCATGTAAACAGAACGGCGATTCTTGGAATCCGGGTCCCCTTAGCAGATCGCCTGCCCTGGTTGCCGGATGCTTCTTCCGGCGTTGCTCGCGATATCGGAGAAGACGAGCTTTTCGGCGCGGATTCTTTGAACGCTCTAGTGCGGACCCGCTTGTAACCCATCATCGTGCAATCATCCGTGAAACCGATGCCGCGGAGATTCCGCTCTCGCTCTGCAATTTTTCACGTTTTGACTACTGCACTTTCTCACCGTACACTGCTGTCATGGGCACGACGTTTGGCGCGCCGCGCGTTCGTTTCGACTGGCGCAGCTTCATCACTCCTGGCGTCAAATACCTGGTTATTGCCTGTTCGGCTGTTTTCCTTTTGCAGACCCTGGCCGCTGTTTTAATTGGCCGCGATGCCACCCTTTGGATCAATTACCATTTCGGCCTTGTCCCCCTCGGACCCTTTCCCGCTCTTCGCGTTTGGCAGCCCGTAACATACATCTTCCTTCATGGTGGCCTTTTCCACCTGCTCATCAACATGCTGTTTCTCTGGATGTTTGGCCGTGAACTCGAACAGGTCTGGGGCAGAAACCGGTTCTTGAATTACTTTTTCCTCTGCGGAATCGGTGCTGGGGTGATTACGATTCTGATCAAGGTGTTCCCAATGATTTGGGGACATCTGCCGAGTGACACCCCGACCATCGGTGCATCTGGAGCAATTTATGGCATCCTCATCGCGAACGCCATCTTGTTTCCCGACCGCCGCATTTGGATCTTCCCACTCCCCATCATGATTCCCATGCGGCCCTTTGTCGCCGCCATGGCGGCCATCGAATTCTTCCTCACCTTGGGCTCCGGAGGCGACGGCGTCGGTCACCTTTGCCATCTGGGGGGCATGCTTGTCGGCTGGCTGTACCTCCGCCGCGGTTCTTTTCTTTATCGTTTCCGGAATGAAGTCGCAGACTGGCAATATCGCCGCAATCGCAAGCGTTTCCAGGTCTACATGAAGAAGCACCGCGAGGAACCTCCCTCGCGCCCCGATCACTGGGTCAATTGATTTCTGCTTAAGGAATGCTCCTGCTTGCCACTGGCGCCGCCTTGCTTCTTCGTTCCTGGTATTCTCTGTTCTTTCCTCGCCCTACGTGGGGCTGCCAATCACGTGGAACTTCATGAAATTTGTGGTGCCGCGAATTCCCATCGGCGTACCCGCAACGATTCCAATCACGTCTCCCTTGCGCACATACCGTTCTTCCAGCAGCCGCTTCTCGGCGATCGCCGCCAATCCATCGATCTTCTTGATATCCACAATGTGGCGCGAGGCTACGCCCCACACCAGGGCCATTCGCCTCCGCGTTTGCACTTCCGGCGAAAACGCCACGATCGGCACCAGCGGCCGGTACCGCGATACCAGCCTCGCCGTGAACCCGCTATGTGTGAACACCGCGATCAGCTTCATGTGCAGTTCGCGCGAAGCGCGGCACGCCAGTTCCGCCACCGTTTCCGGCACTTTTAACAATTCCTCTTGCGCCGCGGGCCGCGGATATTCGTGGATGCTGGCTTCAGCCTCCTCGATGATCCGCCCCATCATTTCCACCGCTTCCACCGGATACTTCCCCGTCGCGGTTTCCGCGGACAGCATCACAGCGTCCGTTCCGTCGAATATGGCATTGGCCACGTCCGAAGCCTCCGCGCGGGTCGGCCGCGGGTTCTCCGTCATGGACTCCAGCATCTGCGTGGCCGTGATCACCGGACGCCGGAACTCGCGCGCCCTCGCGATGATGTTTTTTTGCACCACGGGAACGCGCTCCGGGTTCATCTCCACGCCCAGGTCTCCGCGAGCCACCATCACTCCCTCGGTCACCCGCAGAATCGCTTCCAGATTCTCGATGGCTTCCGGCTTCTCCAGCTTCGCGATCACCGGCGTGTCTTTTTTGGCCCGGCGAATCAACGACTTCGCCAGCAACACGTCCTCGGGCCGACGTACAAAACTCACCGCGATGTAATCCGCCCCATGTGCCAACGCAAATCGCAGGTCATCGCGGTCCTTCGCCGTCAGCGCCGGCACGCGCAGCTTTACTCCTGGAAGATTGATGCCCTTGTGTTCGCCCAGCACCCCGCCGTTGACCACCCGGCAGATCACTTCCTGTTTGCGTACGCCCTCCACTCGCAGTTCGATCAACCCGTCGGAAAGCAGCACGCGATCTCCGGGTTTTACTTCGTGCGGCAGTGGGCGGAAAATTGTGTTCACCCGCGTCGAATCGCCCAGAATCTTCGCCGTGGTAATGATGAATTTCTGCCCCGCGCGCAACGTCACCGTCCCGCCACCCGCCAGTGCTCCCGTCCGGATCTTCGGTCCCTGAAGATCCGCCAGGATCGCGATGGGTTTCTCGAACTCGATTGCCGCTTCGCGCAGCATCGCAAAGCTCTGCGCATGCTCGGCATGGGTTCCATGCGAAAAATTCAATCGCGCCACGTCCATGCCGGCTTCCAGCAGTTTGCGGATCATGCGCGGGGAGCGCGTCGCGGGGCCGATCGTGCACACAATTTTAGAATGGCGGGAATTCATGCTTTCCTCCCGCTTCCTTTATACACCATTGACATTGCTATTTCGTGACGCAAAACTCCGCAACAATCCGCGTCATCAGGTCCACGCCTTGCGCGAACGCCGTCAGGGGAAGCCTTTCGTCGTCGCCGTGCATGCGGCGGTCATCTTCGTCGGTGAGGGGAAAAGGCCGGAGGCCGTAAGCTTGCACGCTGTGTAGACGAAGTTGCGCCGAATCGGTTGCCCCAGTCGACATGAACGGCAAAACGGGTGCACCTCCGAATTCCCGTGCGCACACTTTGGTGATTGTCGCGTAAAAATCCGTTTCAATCGAAGAATTCGGCGCCGCCAGTCCGGCATCGGCTTGCACTTCGAAGCTCACCAGCGGGTCGTCCACCAGCTTCGTCAGCTCGTTCAGCAGCGCACTGACCGTGTCGCCCGGCAGCAGCCGTATATTCAAATTCGCGCGCGCCTCCGAAGGAATAACGTTGACGCGCACACCCGCCTGCAAAATCGTCGGGGCAATTGAATCGCGCATCATCGAATTCCACAGTGGATTAGCGTCGGAGAGGAATCGTTGGGCGTGCTCCCCGCGATCCGGCGTATCCACCACCCTCATCCACTTCCCGATTTCCTCCTCTTCGATGGGCGCCAGACCTTCAAAATACCGCCTGGTGATCGAAGTAAGGTGAACCGGGGCCGAGTATGCCCCAATCTTGGCCACCGCCGCGGCCAGATGCACCACCGGGTTATCTTTTGTAGGAATGGACGCGTGACCGGCCGTGCCCTTCGCAATGACGGTCACATTCACGGGCACTTTTTCATCAGCTTGCACCGCCACATACTGCACCTTGCCGTCTTTGCCAACTACCACCTTGCCGCCTTCGTTGATGGCATAACCCGCGGCAAATTTATCCCAGTATTTGGCGATCAGCGTTTTCAGGCTGGCGTCGCCAAACTGTTCCTCATCGGTCGTGGCCAAGAATATGACGTCGCGATTCAGGTGCACGTTGGAACGTTTCAGCGCGATGAACGCTGCCAGATTCGCCGCCAGCATGCCCTTGTCATCGTTCGAGCCGCGCCCGTACAAATAGCCATCCTTGATGACTCCACCGAAGGGGTCAGCTGTCCACTTGCTGCGGTCCACACCCACCACATCCATATGCGCAACCAGCAGCAAAGCCTTGGACGGGTCCGCCACCGCGCTGCTCCGTAACCTCGCCACCAACCCGCTGCGCCCCGGAGCCACGTCCAACATCTCCGTCGCGATGCCTTCCTTGGTCAGTATCCCCGCCAGGTACTTCGCCGCAGCCTGCTCGTTCCCAGGCGGATTCGTCGTGTTAATCTTGACCAGATCCACAAGCCAGTCTTGCGCCTCGCGGGCCAATCCGGAGGTGTCCCCAACCAGGGATGGGGCAACCGGTATCCCGTAAGGCGGCGGCCCTTGCCTGACTTGCGCGCGTAGCACGGGGCCATCACCCACGATCAGGGCTAACACAACCACAATGGAGAAGCTGACACGCTTCCAACTCACGACTACACCCCCAGTTTGAATCTGTTGGGCACCAAGTAAAAAACATACTAACATGCGAAACTGTAGGCTCCGGCGGGGGTCTCTCGTTGGCGTTGCCTAAGTTGCACCTTTCTTCGCACATTCGCCTGAGACGACGCCGGGCCGCTCATTTGCATCGTATAATTTAGGGCAGGGGGGATATGTATGATCAGTTGGAATTCAAGGGTTAACAAAATAATCATAACCGGCGCCGCTGTGCTCTTGTTGGGCTCCGGCCTGGCAGCACAAGCCCCTGAGGGACCTCAGAATTCCCCACCAGCCCAGGCCAACCCCGTCCCGCCAGCTCCGAAGCCCGCCACGCCTCAAGAGAAACCGCAAGAAGGCGGCGTCACGATTGCCGTCGAAGTCCCCGTTGTGACCCTGGATGTCGTCGCAACCACCTCAAACGGCGACCTCATTCCCGGCCTGAAAAAGGAGAATTTCGTTATTCTGGAGGATGGCGCACCCCAAACCATCACCAATTTTGGCACCGGCGATGCCCCCATCACCATGGTCATTTTGATGGAGTTCAGCTCGCGCTATTACGGCTGGTTCGCGGGCGAAGCCAAGTACTGGACCACGGCCCTGTTCCCGAATCTCAAACAGAAAGATTGGGTGGCCCTCGTTACTTTTGATATGAAGCCTCATATGGAGACGGATTTCACGCAGAACAAAGACGAGGTTCTCAACGCCGTCTATCACCTTTATTTCCCCGGCTTCAGTGAATCCAACCTCTTTGACGCTATTCTCGACACCGCCGACCGCCTGAAAGACGTAAAGGGCAAGAAGTCCATACTCGTCCTGGCCAGCGGCATCGATACTTTTTCCAAACACACACTCGATCAAACCCTTAAACAACTCCGCCAGACCGACGTCACTCTTTTTGCCGTGGGCGTGGACAAACCAATTTCCAACTACCTCCAAATGCACGGCGCCCTCGGAGGCATGCGCGAAATTAACTTCCTCCAGGCCGAAAACCAGTTGCGGACTTTTGCGAACATGACTGGTGGCATGGCCTGGTTTCCTCAGTTCGACGGCGAACTTCCTGGCGTTATGCGTACGGTGGCGGATTTCCTGCGCCACCAGTACAGCATCACCTACTCGCCTACCAATCATGCTGCCGACGGAAAATTCCGCAAGGTCAAGGTCCAGTTGGTTGCCCCGGATGGCGGTCCACTAACGGTCCTCGATCAAAAGGGCAAGAAACAGAAAGTTATCGTCTACGCTCGTGAAGGCTATCAGGCGCCCAAGGGCGGTGTTGGAGACTGAGGTTTTTCGCGCGGTTCAATAGCCCCGCGTGAAATCCACGCGATTCGTTAATTCTCGCCCATCGAACCACCGTTCCAGCAACTCAATTAACAGCGCGGTCTCGCGCTCCCATAGCCGCTCGCTGATCGCGCTGGTGTGCGGCGAGATGAACAGATTCGGCGTCTTCCACAACGGGCTTTCTGGTGGAAGTGGTTCTGTGGCCGTTACGTCAAGCCCAGCTCCACCCAGCTTTCCCTCTGTCAACGCGCGCACCAGCGCCGCTTCGTCCAGAAGCGAACCGCGCGCCACATTGATCAGCCTCGCTCCCGGTTTCATCTGCGCAATTTCATCCTGACCGATCAAGTGCCGCGTCTCGGCGGTTTCCGGCGCTGCGATGACCACGAAATCCGCTTGCGGCAGCGCGCCTCCCAATTCCCCTGCCGGCACGATTTTTTCCGCCAGCGCCGTATCGCCCCTTCCCGAACGCGTTACACCCCAAATCCGCATCCCAAAAGCCAGCGCGCGTCTCGCGATCTCTTTTCCGATGGACCCGAAGCCCACGATCAGCAGCACGCGGCCGTTCAACTCCGTCAGATGTTGCGGCAAATCCCACAACGCTTGTTGGGCCCAATTCGCTCGGTCCTGCTGCCGCACCGTATCCGGAAAATTCCTGGTCAGCGCCAGCATCATTCCGATCGTATGCTCAGCCATGGGCACGGAAAAAATGCCGCTTGGATTGGTGACCACTATCCCCGAATCGCGCAATTCTGGGTACATCAGTTGCGCAACTCCCGCGGCTGTGGAATGAATCCACTTCAGCCGCTTGGCATCTTTCAGCTGCTGCGGCCTCAGCGAATAGCCGATGAAGATATCCGTGTCTGGCAATTCTTCCGCCAAACGCGTGTATTCCGGCAGGTGCACCACGCGCATCTCTGGCCACCGCGTGCGAATCGCTCTGGCCATGCCGGGCTTCGGCCGCCATTCAGTGAACGGGTGCCACACGCAAATGGTTAGTTTGGTATTTTCCGGTGTCGTGCGATCCATGATTTTAGAATCAGGTTCAGCGATCTATTTGCTCTCACAGAATGAAGAAAAATAGTTCAACTGTCATCCCGAGCGAAGCGAGGGATCTGCTTCCCGCGGGGAACGCAGCGCAATGTCGCGCAGCACGCCTCCGGGAGCGAGGGTGATCCCTTGATCCTCAAACTGTTCGTTCCAGGTTCAATTAGCTCTTCCAAAAAAAGATGCTCGCAACTGCTCAATCCCTAGAAATAATCGAATGGCTCCATGCTTGGACTAGTCCGCAGCAAATTCCCTCAGCGCCGCCAGCAGCCGCTCAACTTCCTCCATCGTGTTGTAATGCACCAACCCGATGCGCAACATCCCGCCGAGTGACTCCACTCCCAATCGTTCCGTCAGGTTCAGCGCGTAATAATTCCCATCCCATGTGAAAATCCCGCGCTCGCCCAGATAAGTGGCAATCGCCGTGGGATGCTGGCTTCCAATGCGCATGGAAATCGTCGAGCAGCGCTCCGCCGCTCGTTGCGCATCCGTGATCCCGTAAATGCGCACGCCGGCAATGGCCTGCAGACCGTCAATCAAGCGCCACACCAGCCGAGTTTCATGAGCCCCTGTCGCGCGATAAGCGCAAGCCAGAGCTTCGCGCCGTGTTGTCGCACCCGGATCGCAGTGCCGCCCAAGCTCCGCAAGGTATTCCACCGCTGCTCCGATCCCGGCAATCAACTCATGCACCTGCGTACCCGATTCCCACCGCTCCGGCACCTGTTCCGTGCACGGGCGCACTTTGTACGGCCGGAATCGCTGCAGGTGTTCGCGCTTCCCGTAAAGCGTGCCCATATGCGGGCCGAAGAATTTATAAGGCGAGCAAACCAGAAAATCGCAATCCAGCGCCTTCACGTCAATCAGCCCGTGCGGCGCAAAATGCACAGCATCGATATACACCAACGCGCCCGCCGCATGCGCCAGTTTAGAAATTTCCGCCACCGGATTAATCGTGCCAACCGCGTTGGAAGCGTAGCCCACCGCAACCAGTTTCGTCTTCTCATTCAGCTTCCGTCTCAAATCCTCCAGATCGAGAGTGCAGTCCGCCTCACAAATATCTACCTGACGGATTACGACCCCCTTTTCTTCCAGCGACTTCCAGGGTGAAAAGTTGGCATCGTGATCCAGCGTGGTCAGCAGGATTTCGTCCCCGGCTTTCAGTTCCCGCGCAATTGCCCGGGAAACAGCCAACGTGATGGTGGTCATGTTCTGCCCAAACACCACCTCATCTTTGTCGCAATGAAAGAAATCCGCCATGGCCGCGCGCGTCCCGGCAATGATTTCGTCGCTGCGGCGGCTGGTAAGGAACGCGCCGCCAGTGTTCGCATTGGCGCTCATCAGGTAATTCTGAATCGCGTGCATCACCTGCGTGGGCACTTGCGTTCCTGCCGGACCGTCCAAAAACACCGCGGGCTGCCCGTTCACCTTCGTTTGCAGCGAAGGAAATTGCGTCCGCACCCAGCCAGTATCCAGTCTGTCCTCTGCTCTATGATTCAATCCCGCTGTGCTCATGGTTCCTGCTTTGATCGGAGAAGAATTTCCGTCTTCAAGATGTGTAGTTTCTCACAGAGACGCCGCGGCGTGTTAGCATGACAATCCTGTTTTCCACTCATGCCATTGGGGCGCCGGCTATCAACTCCGCGCCGCGTTTCTCAGACGAGGTTTCCCGTGTCCAATTCATCTCCTGCTTCAGAGCGAACGCGCGTTGTTCGAGAAGCCATTCGCGCCGTTTACGATCGCGAAGCCATCTATAAAATCCTCGACGAAGCCTTTGTGTGCCACGTCGGATTCGCGCAAGACGCCCAGCCCTTCGTGATTCCCACGATGTTCGCTCGCATCGCCGATGCCATCTATTTTCACGGCTCGGCGGCCAGCCGCATGCTCCGTGGGTTGAGCGGAGGCCTTCCTGTCTGCATCACGGTCACGCTGACCGATGGCCTCGTCTTGGCGCGCTCCGTATTCAATCACTCCATGAACTATCGTTCCGTGGTCGCGCTGGGCAACGCTACGCCGATTGAAGACCCGGCTGAAAAACTGCAAGCGCTGCGTGCGTTCACGGAAAAGCTGATTCCGGGCCGCTGGAACGATGCGCGCCAGCCGAACGAAAAAGAGATGAAAGCCACAGGCATCCTGAAACTCCCGTTGACCGAAGTTTCCGCCAAGATCCGCACCGGCAATGTCGAAGACGATGCCGACGACTACGCTCTCCCCGTCTGGGCCGGTGTGATTCCATTACGCCTTGTAGCCGATCCCCCAATTCGCGACGCTCGCTGTGATGCCTCGATTCCCACGCCGGGCTACGCGAAGCACTTCCGAGGGTGAACCAAGGGCGAATTCAAACCCGTGCTGGCTGGCATATACGACGCAACAACTACCCCTGCGCCACGCGCACAAAATCCGCCAGCAACCCATAGCCGGTCGCGTCCACACTGGGATTGTGCTCCACTACCGACAACCCAAATACATCAACATCGAATCGTATCGCCGAACTCGTTCCTTCCAGCCCCGCCATCGGGTCCGTCAGCAGCAGAAGTTCGGGACTCACCAGGCAATCCGCGCCATCCCCTCGCCGCTCTGCCCGGCACACCAGTTTGTAGCGCATCCCGGCCGCGCGTACCGAACGAATCTTTTCCTCGCTCAGTTCGCGAATGCCGGTGCGCTGAACCTGGTCCACACGCGTCGGGATTCCCATCAGCACCGTGGTAAGCACCGCAACTTTGATTGCCGAATCCCAGCCATCCACGTCCTGGGCGGGATCGGTTTCCGCAATGCCCAAAGCTTGCGCCCGACTCACGCCTTCGTCGAACGATCTTCCTTTCTCAATTTCGGTCAGCACCACGTTGCTCGTCGAATTCAGCACGCCGGAAAATCCTCGCAACTCCGTCGCCGGCAACCCCAGGGGAAACATCGAAAATATCGGGACGCCATCCATCACCGTGGACTCGAACAGAAATTTCCGGCCCTTCTCCTTGGCTAACGCCGTCAGTTCCCGGTAAGCATGCACCAGCGGCCCCTTGTTGGCGCTGATGGCATGCGCGCCCGATTCCAGCGCCGCTACAATGTGTTCAATGGCGGGTTGCCCGGTTTCCGCATTCAACGAACTCGCCTCAAACAGCACATCCGCCTTCGCCCGCTCCAGCCATTCCCGCACATTGCGCGGGACTTGCGCCTGACTCGGCACATGGTTGTTCAGCGTGGCAATTGGATTCAATCCGTCAGGTTCAGCAATCCAGCCGATGCGGCGAGAGGCAATGCCGGTGAGCCGCCAGCGTACGTCGTACTTCCGGCGCAATTCGGTCTCTTTGGAGATCAATTGTCGCAGCAGGGCGCGGCCCACGTGGCCGAAGCCCACAATCGCGAGGTTATAAGAAGGAATAAGAAAACTCCTGCGTTACGAAATACCGGGAAATGAGCCGAAGTGCATCCCCCGGCATCCCCATTCTAATGCAATGCCGACAATTTCGCGGCGGCTGCGGAAATGTACTCCGCCTCGCCTTGCAGCACTTTGGAAACGACCACGATGGCATCTTCAGCTTGCTTCCAGCGCTTCAACTCCAGTGCTTCGCGAACCGCTGGCAGCGTTTTTGCTTCGTATCCTGTGTACTGCCCGGGAGCGTAGATTTCGTGCTTGAACCAGGGCCGCCCGGGGAGCCCTTCCTCGCGCGTGAGCTGCTGTTCGTTTTGTGCCAGCAAAAGATTCAGCGTCGCAGCCGATGCCCTGCCGAACTCGGCTTTCGCGCTGGCCTGCTCGTAAGCGTTCCTGTACGCTTCGGCGCTCTTTGTGAGTTCCGTCACGGCGTTGTCCAGCGGCGCGAAATTCAGGTACGGCGGCACGCCTTCCACTTTTGGCGCAACCGTCGGTTGGCGCGGATCATTGGTGGCCTCGAATACTCCCTCCTCGATTTCGCGGTCGCGCTCCGCGATCTCCTCCTGTTTCTCTTTCAGCAGCTTTTTCAGTTGTTTCACGTAAGTCTGCACCGTTTCCGCAAAATTTGTGAACTCGAACGGCAAAATGTCTGCATCCGCCAGCCGCATCACCGTTGTGCTGCCGGTCTGTGCCAGGGCGCGCCCATAAACGAAATCCACGTCGCTGAAATGCGTGTACCAGTAAAAATCATCGTAGATCGAGTGGTAGATTCCACCGCCATCCTCACCGCCATAACCGATGTTTACGGACGCGATCCCCGCGTGTTGCAGGAACGCTCCATAATCTGACCCTGAGCCGAGCGCGCCGACGCGAAAATCGCTGCGGTTCCGCAATTCCTGCCGCTCTTCCGCTGAGTTTGCATCCGCAATCTCGCTAAGGTGTTCGCGCTTCCAAACCGACAGCTTCGTTTCCGGATCCTGCACGTCACGCGCGACGTCATTCACCAGCTTTTCCAGTGTATGCGATCCTTCGGCGTATAAATATCCGCGGGCGTTGGTGTCGGAATTGATGTATGCGACCGCGTGTAGGCGCAATTCCTCTCCATGATCCTCCACCCATTCCGTCGACCCAATCAGGCCGGGCTCTTCTCCATCCCACGCGCAATAAATAATCGTCCGCTTCGGCTTCCACCCCTGCTTCACCAGTTCCCCAAACGCCCGCGCTTCTTCCAAGATGGCAACCTGCCCGGAAATAGGATCCTCGGCTCCATTCACCCAGGCATCATGGTGATTCCCGCGAATCACCCATTGATCTTCATCCGAAGTTCCCCGGATTTTTCCAATCACGTCATAGATCGGTTTCAAATCCCAATTGAACTTCACCTTCAGGTGTACCTTCATTGTGCTCGGCCCCACCCGGTACGTGAGTGGCAAGTTTCCGCGCCAACCTGCCGGAGGCACCGGGCCCGCAAGCGAAGCCAGCAGCGGCTGGGCATCTCCATAGGAAATCGGCAGCACGGGAATCTTTGTGATCACCGGAACATCCTTCAAGTCCAGGCGCTTGGCGTTTTTTGTGGCCGCCACTCCCGGAGTCAGCGGATCACCAGGATAGATGGGATCATCGGCGACGCTGCCGCGCTGTACGCCATCCTTCGAGCGATACGCCCCGCCAGGGAACGTGTCGCCGCGGAAATATCCGTCTTCATGTGGATCGGAATAAATCAGGCAGCCGATCGCTCCATGCTCCGCGGCCACCTTGGGCTTAATTCCGCGCCAGGAATGTCCGTAACGCGAAATCACGATCGCCCCCTTCACGGATACGCCGAGCCTTTCCAATTGTTCGTAATCCTCCGGGATCCCGTAATTCACATAAACGAGCGGCGCCGTGACGTCCCCATCTCTTGAAAACGCATTGTACGTTGGCAATTGCTCCGACTTCTGATTGGAAGTGGGATCCTCCGGCAGGCTGGGCTCTTCGAGTTTCGCCGTGAATTTCGTCTGGCAATCGCTTCCATTCACGCCCTTGCAATCCAGCAGTTCCACCAGCCTCTCCTTCGGAGTGGGAAAGAGCACATCGTAGGATTCAATGTGTGCATCGAAACCGAATTCCTTGAATTTCGCCTCAATCCATTCCGCGTTCTCCTTGTCGCGTGGAGATCCGACGTGATGCGGCTTTGCGGAGAGGTGCTCCATGTAGGCGCGCAGATTGTCCGGGCTCGGAACGGCCCGCAGCTTTTCTTCCCACTGCCGCTCGCTGCGCGAGGATTCCGCGGAATAGCCGTACAGCGGCTTATCATCCGCGGCAACGTGCGCGCGAAATGGGGCCAGTGAGATCCCCGCCAGCAGAACTCCAGACACGATCCACGGACGATACGTCATTTTCATTTGTTATCCTTTAGCCGTAAGGAAAAGAGTAGTTCCTGATTCGCTTTGACGCGCAAACAACCATATTCGTTATCGCAGGCAAAAATCAACTTTTCGCCGCTGGTCCAACGTGTTTTGGAAAGACTGCTAACTTCATCTTATGTCTTTACATCCTTTCCGCTGTGATGACTGTGGTAAACGCTCTTGCGCAAAGATCCCTCCATAGAATGTTCCGCCATTGTACGCCGCAACGCATCGGTTGTTATGCGCCTCAAATGCCGGCGGCACTGTTGACGAGACACTAGTTTGCTCCTAGGATGCCGTTTGTACGGTTCATCTGATTACTAAGGCAATGATATGAACTACGGTCTAGCGATTAAGGAATCAGCTGCTTTGGATTTCGTCTCACTCGGTGGGCTCGTTCATCGGCTTGATCCAGGCATCATTCCTTTTCGCAAAGCTCATGAGTGCCAAATTTACGTTAGCGGCGGCGAATTCAACGTTGCCGCCAACCTAGCCGACTGCTTCGGTCTCCAAACTGGAATCGTCAGTGCGATGGTGAAATACCCGATCGGGGACCTCGTGGCTGAGCGTGTGCGGGCCATGGGCGTCACACCCTTTTACAAGGTGTTCGAACACAACGGTGTGACCGGGCCCAATATTGCGACCGTCTACAGTGATCGCGCCTATGGGATGAGGGCACCAATCGTTTTTTATAATCGGGCGAATGAAGCTGCGGCGCAACTGAAGCCGGGCGATTTCGACTGGACAGCTATATTCAGCGGCGGAGTGCGCTGGTTTCACAGCGGCGGAATCTTCGCTGCTCTTTCTGAGTCCACGCCGGAATTGATCATTGAAGGCATGCGGGCGGCAAAAAACTCAGGCGCAGTTGTGTCGTTCGACCTGAATTTCCGCGAAAAGCTCTGGAATCTGTCCGGTGGCCAAGAAAGGGCGCGGCAAGTCGTTGATCGAATCGTCAAGAACGTCGATGTTCTCGTTGGCAACGAGGAGGACCTGCAGAAAGGTCTGGGAATAAAGGGCCCCGATGCGAGTGGGATCTCGAAGCTCGATCCAACCACCTTTCTCTCAACAATTGAGAAGGTGGTAGAACGCTACCCGCATATCAAAATCATTGCTACCACGCTGCGCGAAGTCCATTCGACCAATCGTCACAGCTGGGGCGCGGTGGCCTGGATCAACGGTAAGAGTTATGTATCCCCCCAATGTCAACTTGACGTGTACGACAGGATTGGCGGAGGTGATGGGTTTGCGTCTGGCTTCTTCTACGGAGTCCTCGCAGGGGAGCCTGCGGAAGAAGCTGTGAAACTCGGCTGGGCGCATGGAGCGCTGCTAACGACGTTTCCAGGCGACACGACGATGGCCACATTGGACCAAGTTCGGGCATTTGCACATGGCGGATCGGCCCGCGTTCAACGTTGAGCCAGCGAGTTTAGTATCCCAGCAAGAAAGAAGGAAAGTCAGCTACTGTAGAACTAAGAGGAAAGAAAGTTCGCGCCTACGCGCGGCGCAGCACAATGTGCGAGATTTCCGGCGGCACGCCCAAACGCACCGGAGCCCCCACCGTTCCCAGACCACGGTTGACATACAGCGCCGCCAGTCCCTTTGGCGCGTTCGGCATCAGCTTGATTGTCTCGCCCATGCGCCGCGGCACATCCGGCATCAGCAGCGGCCGCTGATACAATCCCGCAATGTAGTCGGTGATGAATCGCGCCGGGCTCAGGCTCACATCCAGAATCTCCACCTTCACCTGCCCGCCGTGCGTATGACCCGCCAGTGACAGCTCAATCCCCAATTCCGCCGCGCGATTGAACGAATTGGGATTATGCGAAAGCAGCACGTTCGGAATGTCGCGGCGCACCAGCGGCTCCAGATTCTCCAGCATCTGCATCTTGCGCCCGCTGGGCATGCGTTCACGCTGGTAATCCACGCCAATCAGGTTGAGCTGCGCGCCCTTGCACGTAATCACCGCGTTGTTGCGCCGCAGGAGCTTCATGCCCGCCTGCTGGTAAAGCCGTTCGGCCAAATCCTCGGCGCGCGCGTAAATCTCATGGTTTCCATTGCATCCGTACACGCCCAGAGGCGCTCGCAGGTGCCGCACTTCTTCCACGCATTCTTCGATGGAATCATGCATCCCGGTGATCAAATCGCCCGTAACCACCGCCAGGTCCGCGCCAACATCATTCGCCATGTCCACCGCGCGCCGCACCGATTCGCGCGTCATGTAGCCGCTCAAATGGATATCGCTGATTTGAACGATTTCCAGTCCATCGAGCTCCGAGGGCAGATTCGCCATCGGGATTTCAATCCGCCGCAGCTCATACCGCAAACGTTCCGCGGCAAATCCATACATCACGCTCAGGAACGGCGCTGCGCCCGCCACCACGCTGGCCGTCTTGAAAAAGGTTCGCCGCGAAGGATCGGGCACGAAATCTTCCTTTGCCACAGGCCGCGTCAACGCGGAAGGCAAGGCAGTTGCCGCAGGCTTGTGCACGCGATGCCACGCCCATTCCAGCGCATGCACTGCCTTCACGCCGAGATACGCCAGCAGGGCGCTGACAAACCACAACCCCGCAAACGCCGCCACGGGAGAATGATTTGGCAGGATGCGTCCGTGATCCTGCCGCATGCTATCGCCGATCGCCAATATGATCAGCAAAAGCCCGGCGAGATACACCAATCGCACTGCCACGCGAACCCACACGCGGCCCCAATTTGATGTGACCCGCCAAATTGTCCGGTACCAGAAGCGCTGCGAGAAAAAAAGTGTGCCCACGATGCTTAGGCCCACAACGCCCCGCAATAAAATCCAACTCCAGTTCAACGCTGGCTCTCCCTCAGTCGCAAAATACTAGGATATCATGCAAGCGAGCAAATTCCGGCTGTCTGTTGCGTACTGCACACCGATAATAAGCCCTCTTCTTTCAATTTGTTGCAGCCTTTTTCGGAAACTTGCTCCGATCTTTACATCTTGCTCATCCCAATTTCTTCCCTTTTCGGCCTCCGAACGCCTTCCCATCTGCTCGTGCGTCTGATATAACGGCCCCCTGCCTGGAAGACTAAAGGAGAGAAAAAATGAGAAGAAAGCCCTTGTTTGCCGCACTTCTTTTTGCCGTGTGTCTTGCCGCGCTCCCTGTGAGAGCGCAGGACATGGGCGCGAAAAAGCCGGAGCCGAAACCCGCACCAAGCCCTTCGGAAGCTGTTTTGGAACAGTGGAACGACATTGGCCGCAAGCTCATCGCCATGGCCGAGGATTTTCCGGAAGACAAGTATTCCTACAAGCCCGCCCCGGAATCCCGAACCTTCGGCGCAATGCTCTTGCACGTCGCGGGCTCCATGTACTACTTCACGGATATCGCTGATGGGAAAAAGCCTCGCTACCCAGACGATCCCAAGCAGGACAATCTGAAAACCAAGGCGCAGATCGTGTCCTTCGTGAAGCAGTGCGTTGCCGACGGCGCCGCTGAAATCAAGAAAAAGGGAGACAAGGGATTGCAGGAGGCGGTCAACGATGGCGGCCCGCATCTCGACCGCCTCTATGATCTTGCCTACGGCCTCATCGAGCATTCTGGCGAACACTATGGCGCGCTCGTTGTCTACTATCGCAACAACGGCATGGTCCCGCCCGAATCCCGCCCCAAGAAGTAGCTCACTCTTTCCACCTTCGTAGGGGCACGACAGATCGTGCCCCTCTTGGGTTTCTCTGTGTAGGCGCTGGGCTTTAGCCCGGCGCCAGAGTCATGCCTTTGTAGGGGCGGCCTTCTGAGGCCGTCCGCAACTGATCCGCTGCTCTCGCTGTCTTGGATTTCAGCTCCACCTGTAGCGCAAGGAGAGTCCGCGCTTTATTCAGCCCGCCGCTTTCTGGCGGGAGCCCTGCGGCTTTTCTCTTCTCTTTTCTTCTCTTCTCTTGAATTGGTTTTTCCTCACTACCCGCAATTCAACCCGCCGATCCCGCCACCGTCCCTGCAATTCCCCTCTGCAAAACTCGCTTCAACTCCTCCGCATCCCCAACCGGCGGCAGGCACGTCGTTCCCGCACAAACAATCGCCAGCGCTTTATCCTTCGGCAAATGGCCCAGCGTAGTCCGCAAAGCCGTCGGCAAGTTTTCCAGTGCTGCTTCCGGCGTCACACGCAACACCGCCTTGCCAAACCGAAAAACACTGTTCGCCGCCTCTTCAAGCTTCAGCGCCGCTTCGTCGTCATCAGCACCCGTGATCACCACCTGTGTCGGGTGCCCCGCGAACAATGTAGCCGCGAGTCCGTACGTCGCCGCAAACAATCCATACTGCGGCGCGATCCCAGCGAACGTCTCCAATGTCTTTTTCGCCCATTCGTAATATCGCTGGTCCTCCGTGTACGCATGCATCCGCGTCAGCGCCATAACCGCCACGGAATTCGCTCCCGGTGTCGGCGAATCCTGAAACGGTTTCCGCCGCACCTCCAACCCACCCATCGCCGGCGCATCCGAAGCCCGGTCGAAAAACCCTCCGCCTTCTGCATCCCCATACTTTTCAATAGCCAAATCCATAGTGCGCTGCGCCGCCTCAAAATATCGCGGCTCAAGCGTAGCTTCATACGCATCCAGCAGTGCCATCACACCAAAAACCTGGTCATCCAGCGATCCGCGCAGCGCCGCCCCGCCAATGCGATGCGCAAACCCCTGTTCCTCGCTCCACGCCTCCCGCAACATTCTGTCTATCGTCTTCAGTGCGAATTCGCGGCAATTGTCTCTGATCCAGATTGTGAAAAGCATCCTGGAAGCCTCAAAGTACGCCGAAACCCACATGGCATTCCAAGCAACATACATGGTCTTATCAATGAAGGGCGTCGGTCGGGCGAACCTTGCCTTGCCCATCTCTCGTTCAGCCTCAAGTTTTAGCTGGACGACTTCGTCTTCGGTCTTTCCAACGATCTGGGCGATTTCGGCAAAAGTCCGGGCAACCCAGAGCACGTTCTTGGCAGGATTGTGGTGCATTTCGCCGTGCGGTTCGATGTCGTAGTAAAGTTCGATGACGCGTGATTGCTCGGGAGAGAGAATGGCTCGCACTTCGTCAAGGGTCCACGTGAAGTAATCCCCGTCGTCATCGAGGGAATAGTCTGCGTCCTGACTCGCGTAGAATCCGCCGCTTTCCATGTCGCAGAGATCGCCGTTGGCAAAGAAGATGATGCCTTCCGCGATTTCCTGGAAAAGCGGGAAAATCACAGGCAGACACTTGGAGTCACCGCTTTTTGCCACGGTTTCGTCGTTAAGCCGAAAAAGCGAAGCATGAAGATAGTTTTTCAACAACTCGGAATTGTCGTAGCTCATCTTCTCGAAATGTGGAACTAACCAACGTTCATCCACTGAGTAGCGATGGAATCCACCTTCCAGTTGGTCGTACACCCCACCCTTCGCCATCTTCTCCAGCGTTCTTTCCGCCATCGCCAACAGGTGTTTCTCTCCTGTCTGCCGGTAGCGCTCCAGCGCGAGGTCGATCGCCGAAGCGTGCGGAAATTTCGGCGCCTGCCCGAATCCTCCGTTCTTAATATCGAATAGCTGCGCGATCGAGCTGATCTGCGCATCCACAATGCCTAAATCGAATTCCGCGCGCGCCCCCGAAAAAACTTCCGCCTTCGCCACGGCCTCCGCCAGCGCCTCCGCCGTGCGCAACAAATCCTCGCGCTTCTGTTGATACGCATCGGCAACCGCCAGCAGCACTCGCCGGAATCCCGGACGCCCCATGTGATCCTCGGGTGGAAAATACGTGCCGCCGAAAAACGGCTTCCCGTCGGGCATCAGGAATCCCGTCAACGGCCACCCGCCCTGCCCGCTGATCGCGCTGATCGCGGCCTGGTAGCGTGAATCCACGTCCGGCCTCTCGTCGCGATCCACCTTCACCGCAACAAAATGTTCGTTAATGATCCTGGAAATTTCCAGGTTCTCGTAGCTCTCCCGGTCAATCACGTGGCACCAGTGGCACCATACCGCGCCGATATCCAGCAGGATCGGCTTATCCTCGCTCTTCGCGCGTGCGAAAGCGCTCTCGCCCCATTCGTGCCAATCAATCGGCTGGTGCGCCGCGGAGCGCAAATACGGGCTCGCGGATTCCTTCAATCGGTTTTCACTCACGTGGGGCTCCGTCAGGGCACGGCTTCAGCCGTGCCGATCATTGCCTGAGATTAGGGGTTTCAACCCCTGAGGTCCTACTTGGCGGTACCATAGCCGTTGATGCGAAAGGTCCTAATGGTGCTCGTCGCTCGCAATTGTCGATTGAGCTTATTGAACTTGATCGCCAGGGCCCAGGTCGCGTGGATCAAGTGGTTTTCTTCCAGAGTAGCCTTCATTCTGGCGGTGGTAGTAGCGGATGCGATCTTCCCCCAGCTTCCAACACAAATAAACTTCTTCGTTCCCGATCACCGACGGAAAATCCAGCAAGCCCACGTCCAGGTCCTTAATCAGGCAACCCGTCGAAAGAATCTTTTCCAGATTTGTCTTCAGGATATCCGTAAGCGCCTGGTGCTCCATCCGTTTTGCCGCCAGTTTCGCGTATGGCACCAGTATTCCGCCCATCATCAAAATCCTCGTGGAAACCGCGCTGAGTTCGTCTTCCAACACGTTTAGCTTTTTGCGCGTGTCAATCGCCTCGATCAAAAAAGGCTCCAGCTCACGCCGCGTGCGCTCCGCTTCCGTCAACGTGAACAACCGCTGCGGCTCCTCGGGTACCTCGTCCTGGTCTTCGTCGTGTTCCGCCATGCCTTCTCCGTCGTTCTTTGTGGCCCGTCTCAACGCCTCTCTTAATGCAAGTTTAGCATGCGGTCCAACGCCACTCTTGCAAAATGCCGCGTGCGCTCCTCCACCGTTATCCGGTTCACTATTTTCCCGGCGCCCAGATTCTCCAGCGCCCATAACAAGTGCTGCGGCGTGATGCGGAACATCGTCGTGCAAACGCACACATTGGGATCCAGCGAAATCACCTGGCGGTCTTTCCACTCTTTCGCCATGCGGTTCACCAGATGGATCTCCGTGCCTACGGCCCACTCGCTTCCTGCAGGCGCCGCCTGGATTACCTTCAAGATCCCTTCCGTCGAGCCGATTTCATCCGCGGCCTGCGCCACTTCAAATCGGCATTCCGGGTGTACAATCACGCGAATTCCCGGGCGTTCCTTGCGCACGCGCTCCACGTGTTCCGGCGTGAATCGCTGGTGTACCGAGCAGTAGCCCTTCCACAAAATAATCTTCGCTTTCTTCAACGCTTCCGGTCTGTTCCCGCCCAATTCCTCGAACGGATCCCACACCACCATTTCATCCAGCGGAATCCCCATCCGGTATCCCGTGTTGCGTCCCAGATGCTCGTCCGGCAGGAACAACACTTTGTCGCCACGCCCCAACGCCCACTTCATCACCGCCGCCGCATTTGAACTCGTGCACACCGCCCCGCCATGCTCGCCGGTGAACGATTTGATTGCCGCCGTCGAATTCATATACGTAACCGGCACAATCATTCCCGTATCCAGCACCGCTCCCAGTTCGCTCCAGCACGTCTCCACCTGCCCGATGTCTGCCATGTCCGCCATTGAACAGCCCGCGTTCAAATCAGGCAGCACTACAATCTGCTTGTCCCGCCGCAAAATGTCCGCGCTCTCCGCCATGAAATGCACGCCACAAAACACGATGTATTTCCCATCCGTTTGCGCGGCCAGTTGCGACAGCTTCAGCGAATCCCCGCGAAAATCCGCGAACTTGATGACCTCATCCCGCTGGTAGTGGTGCCCCAGAATCACCACGTCTTTCCCGAGCTTGGCCTTCGCCGTGGCAATTCGCTCGTCCAGCGTCGTGTCCGGCACCAGCAGGTACGAGTCAAAGTCGCACCCCACGCCCTTTTCGATTTCCGGCGCCCGCACCGTGTTGGGCTGCTCCGCACCAGCCAGCGAGCCCTTCGTTATGGTGACAATCGTTTCCATCGTTCTTGCGATTCTTCGCTTACCTCTCATCCCTGTGTGTTAGATGAATTCTTGCGCCTTTTCGTGAGATTTGCCACCGCTGTTCCAATGACTTCGGCAGTAACCCGCTGCTCCTCTTCTCCTATCCCCCAATAAACACCATCGTTCGTGAAGGCGGCACGAACCCCGGCTCATTAATCCGGTGCCCATCTTCTTTCTCCATCACCATAGCTTTCACCCACTCCACAATCTCCTCATCTCCCGCCTTGGCCCTCAATAGCCCCCGCATGTCATGGTCTTCCTTGCTGAACAGGCATGTGCGCATCCTTCCGTCCGCCGTCAGCCGTATCCGCGAACAATGCCCACAGAACGCCTGCGTCACCGGTGCGATCAACCCGATCTGCCCCGGTGCGCCGTCCGCAAACCGGTATTTCCTCGCCGTCTCGCTTTTCTCGTGCGGAATCTGCACCAGCGGCCAGCGCGCATGAATTCTCTTGTAAACCTCCGCCGCGGGCACCACCAGGTCGCGCGACCAGTGCCGGTCCGCATCCAGCGGCATAAACTCGATGAACCGCATAATCACCCCGCGTTCTCGCGCAAACTCCGCAAACGCTTCCACTTCGTCATCATTCAGCCCACGCACCAGCACCGCGTTCACCTTCGCCGGCGCCAGCCGTGACTTTTGCACCACCTCAATCCCTTCCAGCACATTGCCGTACGACCGCGTCCTCGTAATCCTCTCAAACTTGCTGGGCTCCAGCGAATCCAGGCTGATGTTGATCCGCTGCAATCCCGCCGCGATCAACCGCTCGCAGCGTTCCGCAAGCAGGTGTCCGTTCGTCGTGATGGACAAATCCTCCACGCCAAGCCCTTTCAAGTACGCGATGTAGTCTTCCACTCCCTCGCGCACCAGCGGTTCTCCGCCCGTAATCCGCACCTTGCGAATCCCCAGCCCCACGAAAATCCGTGCCAATCGTCGCAGTTCGGCCCAAGACAATATCTCGTCGTGGTCCCGGTAATTCTCCGGATCGGCGGAGCGGCAATACACGCACCGGAAGTTGCACCGGTCCGTCACCGAAATCCGCAAATCGGTGATCTGCCTGCCGAATTTGTCGTACAAGCTCATAGTCAACCTACCCAAAAACAAAAAAACCGATTCGCGCATGGAATCGGGTGCCCGCCGGAAATCTACACATTTCCGGCTTGCAGGCTCCTTTCCAAACGCGGCAACCGTGTTACCGCAGGGAGGCCCGGGCGTTTCCACCCAAACCCTCGGCGATCCTTTCCCGTCTCGCCTCGCCCCGCCGCCTTGGGATGTCTCTCCCGTAGGCCAGCGGGATCGGAGTTAACCTGCCCAGTGTACGCTCCTCCATTTCCTAGTTCAATTCCCGCGATTCCCCACTCCTTCCCCGCGCCGCTTTCCCCAGCCCTGTGATACAGTTTGCTAAAATCATGCGCATCTTCATTCTGGGAGCAGGGGCCACCGGTTCGCTCCTCGCACAATTGTTGGAAAGGCAGGGCCACGATGTCTGGTGTGGCGACCGCGATCCCGTCCGCGCCCGCCGTTTCCTCGGCAAAAAGTCCACCATCGCCGTCACCCCCGTCAACGCCCGCAACCTCCGCGCCATCGTTCGCGCCGCCAAAGGCTGTCAGTTGATCGTCAATGCCTCCGCTTCCGTCTTCAACGAAATCGTTCTCCGCGCCGCTCTCCGCCTTCGCGCGCACTACCTCGATCTCAGCTCTCACCTCACGCGCAATCCTTTCAAGCCCGAGCAATTCCGCTACGCCAAGAAATTCCAGGAGAAGAACCGCACCGCCTTGATCAATGCCGGCGCCGCCCCGGGCCTAACCAATCTGTTAGTCAAACGTGCCACCGAATTCCTCAGCGAAGTTCAATCCGTCCAGATTCGCCTCTACGAAAGCTCAGAGAGCGACGACCCTATCTCCCAATGGTCCCCGGAAGTCTCCTTCGATGAAGCGATTTCGCAGCCGCGCATTTATCGCCACAAAAAATTCCACTTGGCCAAGCGTTTCTCGGAGCTCGAAAAGTTCCGCTTCCCCGATCCCATCGGCCCCGCCAACGTGGTCCTCGCCGCCCAGGACGAAGTCGCCACGCTTCCTCATTCCATTCCCATGCAGGATCTCGACGTGAAAATTGGCGGCAACGAATTTGACCGCCTCCGCCGCTGGCACAAGCAGGGCAAGCTCTCCAAATCCCGTGGCATTCCGCGTCTGCGCTTCCCGGCAACTTCCTCACCGCGCAAAATCGCGGCCCTCATCCGCCAGGGCATCCTGCAGAACGCGCGCTTCGCCGCCTCCATCCTCGTGCGCGGCGTCAAGCATTCCCCCAAGGACGACCAGCATCTCCTCATCCGCACCGACGCCTCATTCCCGACGCTCTATCAGATTCGCCGCCAGGGCCGTTTCACCACACCCGTCGCCTATGCGACTGCCCACGTTGCCGCCCTCTTTATCAAATTTTCCCGGCGTGAATCCCCCGGCGTCTTCGCCCCGGAAATGCTCCCCATCGAAACGCGCCGCGCCATCCTCGCCGGCATCCGCAAACACGGCGTAAAACTAACCCAAAAAATCACCCCGCTGAAACTCCACGAAGACTTCGACGATCTCTAGGGGCGTTACCACTCCCAGCTTGTGCTTGCCCTTGTAGTGGCCGATCTTCAGATCGGTCTCTTGGGTCTGCCGTTTCTCGTGTAGGGGCGGCCTTCTGCCTGCCCGCCGAAGGAGGAAGGCCGTCCGAATCGTAAACCCGCTTTAGTCCGGTCTTGTGCAACGTAATGCTCGAACACTGCTCGACCCCATCTCGGACACCCGCAAAAATTGTCATCTCGACCGGAGGCCCGCGCCGTTAGCGGGCCGTAGCGGAGGGATCGTGGCAAGATTGCCAGCCAAAGCCAATCAAAGTCCATTGACTCCTCAACAACACCGGCTCGGCCGCGAATACTTCCTCTTCAACTCCTCCACATAAAACTCCGCCTCGGTAACCGGCTCTCCCCCATCAACGCGCCTAACGCACCGCACATACTTCTCATACGCCGCATCGCCGCTCCATTCGCGCAAGCCCAGCCAGGCACGCCGCATCCCCCTCCAAATCTGATCCCAAGCATCCCGCATCAGTCCCCTTCCGCCCATTGCGTGGCCACATACGGCGTCTCGCGCAGCACCGCCACTTTCCGCCGGCTCAAAATCGCGTACCACTGAAATACCGCCTCGATCACCAGCACCAGAATCATTCCCGCAAGCACTGCCGTCACAACCGCATCCAGACGCTGATTGAAAATCAAGCGCCGCGTTTCTCCGATCTTCGCCAAGGGAATTTCTCCCGACGCAACCTGCCCAGCCAGCACTTTGGCAAACGCCAAAAATCCAATCCGTGGATTCGCACTGAAAATCTTCTCGTAGCTCGCCGTCATCGTGATGATCACCAGCCACGCCATCGGCAGCAGCGTCACCCAAATCCATTTCAGCCGCCCCATTTTCAACAGAATGGTCGTAGCCACCACCAGCGCCACCGCCGCCAGCAACTGGTTCGCAATTCCAAAAAGTGGCCAGAGCGAATTGATTCCTCCCAACGGGTCCACCACACCCTGATACAAAAAATATCCCCACGCCGCCACGATCAGCGCGCTCGAAAGCAAGATCGCGGGCAGCCAGTTCATCCGCCCCAGCGGCTTCCACACCCGCCCTCCCAGTTCCTGCACCATGAATCGCCCCACGCGCGTCCCGGCATCCAGCACCGTCAAAATAAACAGCGCCTCAAACATAATCGCGAAGTGGTACCAGATGCTCAGCAGCCTCTCCCCTCCAATCGTGTTGGAAAAGATTTGCGCCATGCCCACGGCCAGAGAGGGCGCTCCTCCTGCTCGGTTCAACAAAGTCTGCTCCCCCACGGAGTGCGCCAGTCGCGTCATCGTCTCCGCCGTCAACGGGTAGCCCCAACTGGAAATCGTCTGTGCGGCTGCTTCCGGCGAGGCCCCCACAATCGTTGCCGGGCTGTTAATCGCGAAATACACTCCCGGAGTCATCGCGCAAGCCGCCACCATGGCCATCACTCCCACAAACGATTCCATTAGCATGGCGCCATAGCCGATCAGCCGCGCCTGCCGTTCGCGCTGAATCATTTTCGGCGTGGTTCCGCTGGAAATCAGCGAGTGAAATCCGCTGATGGCCCCGCACGCAATCGTGATGAAGCAAAAAGGAAAAATCTTCCCGGCAAACACTGGGCCCGAGCCATCTACAAATCGCGTCAGCGGCGGCATCAACACCTGTGGCCGCACCAGCAGGATGCCCCCCGCCAATGAAAAAATTGCCCCCGCCTTGATGAATGCGCTCAAGTAATCCCGCGGCGCCAGCAGCAGCCACACCGGCAGCGACGACGCGGCGAATCCATACGCAATAATCGCCAGCGCCAGCCCCACGCCGCTCATCGTGAACATGTTCGCCCACGAGGGCGAATTCGCCACCCACTGCCCCGCCACCACCGCAAACAGAACCAGCGCCACGCCCATCACCGAAGCTTCCAGCACGCGCCCCGGCCGTACATATCTCAAATAAATCCCGAGCAGTAATCCGATGGGAATCGTCATCGCCAGCGTAAATGTGGCCCACGGCGAACTCTTCAGCGCGTTCACCACCACCAGTGCCACCACTCCCAGAAGAATGATCATGATTGCCAGCACGGCTAGTTGCGCAATGAATCCGCCGCGCTCGCTCACCTCTTCCCGCGCCATCTCTCCCAGCGTCTTGCCGTCGCGCCGGATCGAGCAGAACAAAATCACGAAATCCTGCACGCACCCGGCCAGTGCCGCTCCTGCGATCAGCCACAATGTTCCCGGTAAATATCCGAATTGCGCGGCAAGAGTAGGCCCCACCAGCGGTCCCGGCCCCGCAATCGCGGCAAAGTGGTGGCCAAACAAGACCCACTTGTTCGTGGGCACAAAGTCGCGTCCATCCTCTCGGCGTTCCGCGGGTGTCGCTCGCGTGTTATCCAGCGCCAGCAATTTCGCGGCGATGAACGCGGAGTAGAACCGGTACGCCACCACATAGGAGCAACCCGCCGCCAGCACGAACCATGTCGCGCTGATCGGTTCCCCGCGGTGTAGCGCAATTGTCCCCAGCGCCACGCCGCCCACCGCCGCAACGATTGCCCAGGCCAGAACGCCAAGGGCCTTCTTCATTTCGGGGTGCTCGATTGAATGAACTGCGACAAGTCCTGCTTCAGCTTCACCAGCGACGGCCGGTGTACGTACATCATGTGGCCCGCTTCATAGTAGCCGCCCGAAAGGTGGCTGCGCAGCGTCGGGTCCAGCCCCAGATGATTAAACGTATATTCCGCGGCGAAGAATGGCGTGGCCAGATCGTAGTAGCCCTTGGCCACGAATACCTGCAAATAAGGATTTTGCGTCATGGCGTCGCGCAAGGCATCCGCCACATTGACATAGCGGTTTTCATACGGCTCAAAGTTCCACGGGTTCACCCGCGAAGTCAGGAATTCGTAAAACAAATCGCTTTCAAATTTCAGGTCGCCGCGCACGTAATCGTTGAATGCCGCTGTATACGGCCCGACAATCGCCGCCAGGCTGGGGTCGTAATCCGGATTCGCCCCCACCGCGTCTTCGTCAATTCCCGTGAACCGTCCATCCAAACGCCCCACGGTCCGCCGTTCACTGCGCAGCAATTCCTTGTCAAACGCGAAGATCTTCACCCGCAGGTTCGCGCGATCCACAAAATCCGCCGAGAGGCCGGACAGCCGCGACAATTTCCGCGCTATCTCCGCTCGCCGCTCCGCGGACAATTCGCCCCCCGCCATCAGCGCGTCGGTGTATTCCCCTGCGGCAAAACTCCTCGACTCATTGATGGCTTTCTGGAAATCCGCCTGCAAATCCGGCGCCAATTTCTTGTGATACCACGCGATCGCCGTATACGTTGGCAGAAACAGGATGTACGGCAAATCGTTCCCGCGATCGAACCGCGCCGTCTGAAAATTCAGGATCGAGGAAATCAGCATGATCCCGTTCAAGTACATTCCGTAACGCTCTTGCAGGTATCCTGATAATCCGGCGGCGCGCGTCGTTCCGTAGCTCTCGCCCGCAAGAAACTTCGGCGAACTCCACCGTCGGTTGCGCGTCGTGTACAACCGTATGAAATCTCCCACCGATTCCAGGTCTTCCTGAATTCCGTGGAACTGCTTCGGCGCTTCTCCCGGCACCGCGCGGCTGAATCCCGTCGAGACCGGATCGATGAAAACCAGGTCGGTCACGTCCAGCAGCGAGTATTCGTTGTCCACCACTTTGTACGGCGGCGGCAGCAACGCGCCCACGTCGCCCATTTCCACGCGCCGCGGTCCCAGCGCCCCCAGGTGCAGCCAGATGGACGCCGCTCCTGGTCCTCCATTGAAGGCAAACGTCACCGGGCGCTTCGCCAGGTCGCTCGCATCGTCCCGCGTGTACGCCACATAGAACACGCTCGCCTTTGGTGTCCCGTCCTCCAGCTTTAGCAGAATCGTCCCCGCCGTCGCCGTGTAGTGAATCTCCTGTCCGCCAATCCGCACCGTGTGCTTGGAAGTCACGCTCTTTTCTTCCGGCGGCGGAGGCGTCTTCTTCTCCTCCTTCGGTTTCTCCAACGGCTTTTCCGCAGCCTTCTCCCCCGCCTTCTCCGCCCCCGCTTCAGGCGCCGCCGGCTTTTGCGCCATCACCAGCCCTGCAGTCAGCATGGCCAGCACAAAAATAGAAATCCAACGCGCGATTTTGCTCATAGCTGTTTCATCCCCCAGCGAAGAAGTGCGCTTAACGCAACGGCGGCATCCTATGCGACTCTTCCCCCATCGTCAATTCCGCATAGATGCGCACCAGTCGCGATCGCCCCTAACCCCCAGTACTATGTGGCCAGTTTCCAAACCCTCCGAAAACTCCGCGGCGAAGACCCAGAATCGCCATGGCTCGGTACCAGGAGGCGCGAAACATGGACGGTTTGTCCACCCTGATCTCGGTCGGTGGCCCGCTTTCGCTTATGCCCTGGCTCCGAATCAGCAGGCCTGCCTCCTGCCAGCGCAGCAAAACGTGTTGCAGGTCCTCGCATGGTTGGCCCGCCTTCTCCTGAACCAACACCACGCTTTCGATTCCCCGTTCCTTCAGCAGCCTCGCCGATGGAAAATCTTGCGGAAATGTTTTCCAGCGATTGTCAAATAGTTCGCGTTCAGGGGTTCTTCCTCCGTTTGTCCGGCAGGAATCCAGCAAGAATGCCGGCGGCGCATCAGCTGACATCTTCAACTCGGGCAAAATCCGTGCCCCACGGCATAGCCCGCGCAGCAACTCGTCCATATCCACCACCACTTTCCGAGTTCCGTGGGACTCCGGCCCCACGGAAGCCTCGCTGAAAGCGAATACCTGTTCGCTGGGCCCTGGAGATCCGTCGATCACCGGCACCAGTCGTATTCCCCTGCGCGCCAGTGCAAGCCCGTACTCGATTGCCATTTCGCCCGGCAAATCGACCACAAAGGCGCATCCTTTCTCTGCTCTTTCTGGCAGCCACCAATCACCAGTCGCTCCTGCTCGCTCCCCGTCCGTCACCTCCCCTGGTACACAAACTAACTGCGCGAATGGCACTGGCACCACCCATGGGGACCAGATGCTTTCTGTCGGCGCCCACTTCGCGTATACCTCCTCGGACTTCATTCCGTTTGCTCCTTCCTGTTCTCGCGCAGAAGCACAGCCGCGTCCAGCGCATTGTGATCAATCAACGGACTTCTCGAAACGCGGCCGTATAACCCCGCAGCCTTGCCGCCCACCGTGTATACCCCAATGCAGGGATACATCGGTCCCCCCTCCGTCTCTACCGGAAGAATTTGAAATCTCCGCTGCGCCGCCCAATCCTGCGGATGCTTTCGCATGGATCGCAAAATCGCGCCATACGCATCGTCCGCAGTGACCCCTCGTATGCCGACGTCCTCTCCCACACGTCCGAACGCGGGCTTTAAAACCCATTCGTCCATTTCCTTCCCGCGCAATTCTTCAGGCGCGATCGCTTCCGGTGATATTTCCCGCCAACGCGAAAGATCGCTCCGCAACTCGCTCCACACCAGGGGAAAGCGCTTCGATTGCAACACCAATGCACAACCCGGATTACTCAATGGCGTCTGGCTTCCTGCAAACCAGAACTTCCACTCTTCTCTGGGCGCGCTCGAAGGAATCCACTCCGCCGGATAGAGACGCACAACCACAGCACCCTCCTCGGATGCAAAACTAGCCTTCATCCGGGCGCGGCCTTGCTCCCAATAGATGTGTTGCGGGCTCACCAGGCACGCTCGTAGGCCGCGCTGCGTCATCAACTTCGCCAGATACACCATGATTTGCCGGTCTTCGCTGTATACCGTCGCGTGGGCCAGCGCCACCTGGCTTCCTTCTCCGGCAATTCGCAGGATGGCCTCTACATACTTCCGCGCGGCGTCCGGCGGCATCGTTGTGCCCGTGTATTCGGCGGCAAACAATGCATTCCACCCGGATGCTTCGATGTAACCCCCAGGCACATCTGCATTCACCTCCGATATACGCCATCCGTCGCTCGTATAGTGGAAATCAAACCGCATCGCACGCAAATCGGTCGCTTTGCTTTCCGAGCTTTCCACTTGCTCCAGAACCCTGCGGATTCTCTTCGGTATGGCCAGTCGTTCCATCAGCCCAGGTTTCGTCAGGATCTCCCGCTCCGCTGCCAGCGCTTCCAGACTCAGTCGCTCGGCGAGCAAACTCAGTTTCGCAAACTCATCCACACTCAATTCCAGCGGAAAGTCTGCCAAAACAGAGTGATCCTCACACTGCGGATCCCACTTGCAAAAATCAAAAATCGCCCGCATGCGAAGCCGGTGCCACTCGCTGGCCGCAAGCCGCGGCCCGGCATGGATTACGCTCTTCACCGCTGAACACCAACGCGAATCGCATAGGCCAGCCCAGCGGTGAAAACAACTGCCGCAATCCACGCCGAATCACGCCAGCCTGCTCGCCTTCCGGTTGGCACTCTCGCGAATCTCCGCTCTATAAACACCATTGCCAGCAAAAGGAGTGTCACGGGCCAGGCAAATCTTCCAAGATCGCGCAAAGTCCCCTCATAGGAATCCCAATCGCCTCCTACCGAGGCCCCTAGAACCGCCCCGGTCGCGATGAACCACGCCGAGATACGCACTCCAGCCTGCACATCCCGTTCAATTGTCAGGGTGTCGCTCACCCCGGTCGCGCCATCCAGTACCAGCCACAGGGCCAGAAGCGTCCCATTTGACAACAATAGGCAGAACACTACCGCTTCGGGCCCTGGACCCTCCCCGATGTTCGATCCTGCGATACACCATGTCGCTGCGATCGCCTGCGCCGCAGCCACTATTCCTACCGCTGGATTCCCTCGCTCGACCGCATCATCGCGCAGGCTGATTCCACACCATTGGAACGCACCGTGCATCAACAGAAGACAACTCGTATTCAGCAGGAGATAAAAAAGAAGGGCCAGCGAATCAGACCGCACAGAAACGGCAGACCAGCGCGGCAGGACTACGACAATCGCCGTGAGGCACAAAACGTAGGTGAGGAATAGAGCGAGGGAGAGCCGCGTATTGCGCCGCATCACCCCCGGCGCAAGGTAGACCATCTTCCTGATGATCAGCAGGCTGACAACAACCACACCCATCATCATGAGTTGCGGCGTATCCATCCGGACTCGAACGTCACCTCCACGGCAATTGCGATTGCCATTTCATGATGTACCCAAACTTTGCGCTGCACACAAGGAAAAAGTGAAGACACCGAAAAGTTTTTTATTCCTGCAGCGAGGTGAAGCGCAACACCGGATATAGTTCGCGAAACACTTTCCGCAACTCGCTTGGAAACCCTGCTTTGCACGCCACCCCGGGGCTCATCTTCTTCCGCACAATCCACGCCTGAATCTTTTTCCAGTCCTCTGGCTCTGTGGGCCAGCTCTCATGCTTTGTCCATTCGCCTCTCTCAGTCGTGTACCAGTAACTTTCGTATTTCTTGCCCAGCCGCTTTTTCTGCTGCGCCACCCATCGGGGATTCGCCAGCACCCTCGGCTCTGCAATCAGCGCCAGCGTCGACTCCTTCCTTTTTCCGCCCGCGTAGATGCGAAACCCCGCGGTAACCACTTCCGTCGAAACGCCGACATAAAGCTGCCCGCTCTCCCGATCCCCCGGCGCCGGCGTGGAAAACTTCAAATACATCTGCGTCTTGTAAGGCGTCTTGTCCTTCGCAAATCGGATGTCGCGATTGATCCGCGAAAAATTTGCCCCTGTGCGCCCGCTCACGTCAAACTCGCTGTTCATCGCCAGCACCGGCCTGCTGAGCTCCTCCAGCAGTTTCCGGAACGGCTGCACAATGCACCTTTGATACCTTTCCCGGTTCTCATCCATCCATGCTTTCCGGTTGTTCTTCCCCAACTCCCGGAAGAATTGAAATGTCTCTTTGCTAAATATGGGTTTCACAGCGGCCATCGCTTCACCTCTCCCTTAAAGCAAGAACTCAGGCTACACGATTCCTATTCCGCGTCAATTGGACTATTCTCTTTTCGCGCTCCAACAACCATCTCTGTGAACAGGTGAACCCCATGCCTCGCAAATTCTTTGCCATCATCGCACTGACTGTGTGTGCATTCTCTTGGGCCGTTTCCTCCTCCGCCGACGACACCAAGCCCCCCGCCAAAATCGAGCCCTGGAACCCCGAAGACATCATCTATGCCGAAAGCGCCTCGCAGTTCCGCATCTCACCGGACGCCAGGTGGCTCGCCTGGGTCAAGAATGCAGGCGACAAGGAGAAGGACGCGATCGTCTCCAATCTCTATCTCTCCAGTTTGACAGAGCAGCGCGAAGTCCAGCTCACTCGCGGCGCTGACCGCAACACTTCGCCGCGTTGGTCCCCCGATGGCGAGTGGATCGCTTTTCTCAGCTCCAGGCCGCAACCGCAAGCCAAGCCTGACACCGCCCCCGTGCAAATCTGGCTGATCAGCTCTCGTGGCGGCGAACCTTACGCCCTCACGGAGTTCGCCCGCGCTCCCAGTCAGCTTGACTGGCTGGACAAAGACACTTTAATCTTCAGCGCCGAAGAAGATCCCAGTGCCTATGAGCAAGCCGAAAAAAAGAAGAAAGATGACTCCGAGGTGGTGGACGACGCCGATCACGCCCCGCCCATCCGCCTCTTCAAGATCAGCGTCAAGGACAAGAAAATCACCCGCCTCACCAGCAACACCGACTGGATTCAATCCTGGGCCGTCTCAAAAGATGGCAGATTCGTCGCCGCCAACCATGCCAAGAGCCTTCATTACGAATTTGATCAGAAGGTGCCGCCCATCACCATTCTTCACGATCTTGCCGGCGGCACCGAAAAACAGATTTTCACCGAAGGGCGCCTTCGCCCCGACGCCCTCGTCTGGGCGCCGGACAATTCCGGCCTCTACGCGGCCCTTCCCTTCTCCAACGATCCAAAGTTCCTCACGGCCAGCATTGAATTGCTCTATTTCTACGACCTCGCAACGGACAAAGCAAAGCAGGTGCCGCTCGATTGGGAAAACGGTCTCGGCGGGGATTTCGCCGCGACGAAAGACGGTTTCGTGGCCCTGCTTGCCGCAGGCTCGCATTATCAACTCGCGCGTTACGCACGCGAAAAATCCGCCGATGCCTGGACCTGGAAACGCACTCCGCTCGATGGCGATCACGCCAAAAATATCAGTTCCATTGAAGCAAGCGATGACGGCAGAACCATTGTCTACTATCATTCCACCGCCAGCCAAATGCCGCAGCTTTTTGCCGCCCAGCTTGACGCCAACAAACTCGCCTCTCCACGCCAAATCACCAAACTCAATGAAGGCCTGCTCAACTCCCGCACTTTCGCCAAGAGTGAAGTTATCCGCTGGAAAGGCTCGAATTACGAAGATGTCGAAGGTATTCTTTACTACCCCGCAAATTACGAGCCCGGAAAAAAGTATCCGCTCATCACCGCCATTCATGGCGGCCCGATGGGTGCCAGCAAGGATTTGTGGGAGAATTCCTGGGCCTATCCCATCAGTTTAATCACCCAGCGCGGCTCATTCGTGCTCCGCCCCAATTATCACGGAAGCGACAATTACGGCCTTAAATGGGCCGAATCCATCTGCTGCGGCAAGTATTACGAACTGGAGACTCCAGACATCAACATGGGCGTGGATTATCTGGTGGGCAAAGATCTCGTCGATCCCGACAAGGTCGCCACCATGGGCTGGTCCAACGGCTCGATTCTCTCCATCAGCCTGATTACCACCTATCCCGCCCGCTACAAGGTGGCCAGCGTCGGCGCCGGCGACGTCGAATGGATCAGCGACTGGGGCAACGTCCAGTTTGGCGATTCTTTTGATTCCTACTATTTCGGCAAATCGCCCATGGAAGATCCCGATCTCTACATCCGCAAATCCCCTTTCTTCAAAATGGACAAGGTCCAGGCGCCGGTTTTAATTTTCCACGGCACCGCCGATACCAACGTCCCGCCCGCGCAAAGCTGGTCCTTCTTCCGCGCGCTGCAGTTCTACAACAAAGTCCCCGTTAAGTTCGTCGTCTTCCCCGGTGAACCCCACGGCCCGCGCAAGCTCACGCACCAGATTCGCAAGGTGGAAGAAGAACTCGCCTGGTTCGACAAGTATTTCTTCAAGTCCGCTCCTCCCTTGAACGAAGCGCTCAAGTCCGGCTCGCCTCTGGACGCCGCGCTAAAAACCAAGAACCTTGCCCGCTCTGGTGCGGACTATGGTGTCGCCTTTCATGGCATGGGCAAGAACGTGCTCATCCCCGAAGTCGTCAAGCGCGACGCCCTGGAAATCGGCCGCTTCGAAGTGACCCGCGCGCAATTCGCCGTCTTCAGCCCTGCTTATAAAATCGAACCCGGCACGGAAAACTTTCCCGCCAGCGGCATCACCTTCGAGCAAGCCCAGGCCTTCGCCGATTGGCTCTCCAAATTGACCAAACAAACTTGGCGCGTGCCCAATGAAGACGAAGCCGCTTCCTTCCTATCCAAAAAAGAAGGTGAAAACACGCTTGATTATTGGGCCGGTTACGCCCCCAATCCCGATGACACCAATCGTCTCCGCGAAAAAATTAAAGAGCTTAGCGGCAACGCGCCTCTGTTAAAACCCGTGGGCAGTTTCCCCGGTCAGGGCGCGGAAAACGAAGATCTTCTGTTTGATTTTGGCGGCAACGTGGCGGAATGGGTCGTACTGCCCGCTGGCAAGGGCAAACTCTCTGGCGGCAGCGCGGATTGTCCCGCGGACCCGCGCTCCACCTGCTCGCCCGCGCCCGAATATTGGGGATTTCGCGTAGTGCGCGGCGCTGCGAAAGCACCTGCAGCAAAGGAGTAGCATGCGGCTGCTGCAATCGTGGCGCGTCTGCGGGGAGCCAACTTGGCTCTGGCGCGTCGCCCGTCAAACGGTAAAATAGCCGGATGAGCGAATTCACTCCTACCGAACGCACGCAGGTCAAGCGTCTGCCCAAGCGCGGCAAGTACGACCGCGAAACGGTCTACTCGATTCTCGACTCCGGCTTCGTCTGCCACGTCGGCTTCAACGTTGACGGTCAGCCTTACGTGATTCCCACGAATTACGGCCGCTCTGGCGACACGCTTTATCTTCATGGCAGCGCCGCGAGCCGCATGCTCCGCACGCTCAGCGAAGGCGTTCCGGTTTGCGTCACGGTTACGCACGTGGATGGAATCGTGTTGGCGCGCTCGGCGTTCCACCATTCCGTGAACTACCGCTCGGTGGTGATTCTCGGCACCGCGCGATTGGTGGAAGATCCCGCCGAAAAAATGGAAGCTCTGCGCATTTTCACGGATCACGTGATGAAGGGGCGCTGGGATGACGTCCGCCAGCCCACCGAGCAGGAGATGAAGGGCACCACGGTCCTCTCTCTGCCCCTCGAAGAAGTTTCCGCCAAGGTGCGCACCGGCGGCCCGATTGATGATGAGGCCGATTACGCACTGCCCGTCTGGGCCGGCGTCCTTCCGCTCGAAACGGTGGCCAAGGCCCCGCTACCTGACGCGCGGCTGAAGAGCGACACGCCTCTTCCCGCCTACCTAAAGAACTATTCCCGCAAGTAACTCCCTACGGCTTGGTCGGTTCCTTCGCCGGGGCCGCGGCCGGTTTTTCCGCTGGGGCTGCTGCGCCTCTCTTGTACATGATCTTCTTTGTGTTGCCGCCGCAGGTGCCGACCACTTTGCCTTCCGCGGTCTCGTCGTCCTTGGCCACGATTTCCAGCGTGTAGGACTTCACGCCCTTCGCGTCCAGCTTCGCTGCGATTTCCGTCTTCAAGTCTTCACAAGGTTTTGCCGCTTGCGCGTGCGCGCACACCGGCACAGCTAGCAATACGCCCACTGCCACTAACAGTTTCATTGTGTGTTCTCCCTCGCTCCGTAACCACTTCTACAACGCAGCATAGCACGTGCCCAGCGTGGCAAGTTGCGCCCCGTGACCCGCTGTCACCCTAAGTGGCACGGCCCGCCTCTTCCGTCATCCCGAGCGGAGCGACCCGATTTTTTTCTTCCGCGCCGAATTGTGGCGCGTCGGGTCGCGCAGTCGAGGGATCTCTCTTCTGTTTTAGGCTCCCGCTTCTTTTATATCCTCGCTCGCCTGCTTCTCGGCATTCTTGGCTTCGGTCTTGGCATCCGCACCCGGCTTCAGCAACTGGATCGTCTTGTGTAGGCTCACTCCCTTTTCGCCTTTCGGCTCTTTGCAAGCGGACATGTCCGCGCTGGTCTGCACGCCGGTCATATCGAATTTGACGCAGTTGAAATCCAACGCCAGGCTGTGGCTTGCGTGCAATCCCGCCAGGCAATCGCTGAGCGCTTTGAACGGGCCACAGGCTTCCGCAACATTCGTGTTGGCCGCGAGCACGCCTGCCCCTTGCAGCTTCGCCGTCAACTTCTTGTTCATTTCGCTGTTCGCATCGTGCCAATCGCTGCTGGTCTTCGAGTCTTTCTTCACCCACTTGATGGGATTATAGGAGTGCGGTGCTGGCAATGACGGCCCCGTCGCGGCCGCCGCACCCGCGCCCGCCGGCGCTTGCGCCGCCGCTCGCCCCGCCCCCAAAGAAACGCCCACCGCCACTAGGCCCACAATCAACAATAGTCTTTGCATCATTTGCTCCCCCGGGGCGCGTACTTTGCGTCCGCCATTTCTGGAGGACACGTACTCTGCGTCCCCCGTTTTAAGGAGGACACGCCTTTGCCCCTCACCCTAGTACGCCCTGCCGCACGCAACGAGTCGAGCGCTCCGAAGGACGGTACTCCCCCATTCCGTAACGCTGGCCCTGCGAACAGGGCGGGGCACCGCGTTGTTAGTGCTTGCTGTGGTAGGGGCCGCCTTCTGAGGCGGGCCGCTCCTTTTCTTATGTAGTGGCCGGTCTTCAGACCGGTTCCTGGGTTTCTCGTGCTGTTGAGGGGTCGCTTCCCGAGGCAGTCCGCACTTGCATTTCTTTCCTCCCGCCCCTTTCCCCCTTGTCATCCCGACCGGAGCGGCCCGACTCTTTCCTCCGCGCCGAATTCTGGCGCGTCGGGCCGCGGAGTGGAGGGATCTCTCTTCGCCTCCCTTCACTCCTCCACCGGCCAGCTTCTGCTGGCCATCAACACACATTTCCTGACGCCATATACCACATTGTGGTACTTTCACATTGAGGTTGAACATGGCAAAGAAAATCAAGGTGAATATCTTTGACGACATGAACGAGGCGCTTCAGGACGCTGCGGCCTATGAGCGTGGCCAGGCTGTCAATCTGCGCGTTACGCGCATTCCCGCCCGCCCCAGGCAAATCTCGCCCAAGGAAGTTCGCCGCATCCGCCTCACCCTCAATGCTAGCCAGGCGCTCTTCGCCACCTTCCTAAACGTGAGCCCCAACGCCGTGCGCAGCTGGGAACAAGGCACCCGCCGCCCCCGCCAAGCCGCGCTCAAGCTCCTGGTGATCGCCAGGAAGAACCCCAAAGCCCTGCTCACGGCCTGACCTGAAACGAAGCATCACACCGCCCGTCCACTTCTCGTCATCCCTCTTCCTCCTTAGGGGGTCGGAGCTCCAGCTCCGACATACAGGTCGCCCCAAAACAAAAACCCCTCAAACTCTCTGTTTCGCCGGTGATTTCAACCGGCTTGGGCAACTCTTCCTGCGGACCTCACCCAATCCGCAACGTTGACCCTGCGAACAGGGCGAAAAGCCTCGTTGTCCGCTCCGTAGACGGGCGCTCGCGACGGGCCGCATTTTCCCCAGCCGTTCGTTGATTCACCGGGCATACCCGCAAATCCTACTTCACCACTTTCTCGACTAATCGTCGGTCAAACGCCGAAATTCCACTTTTCTTCGATTTCGCTGCCCACTGGCTTAGCCAGTTCCGAACGGCTTTTTTCCTATTTAGGGCGATCAGGCGAGCAGCAACAAAGGTGCGCATGTCTAGGTAGTTTCGGCCTCGCACACTGTCCTTGCGCAGGGCAAGACGATTCCTGAACCTGTCTGGGATTTGACCTAGGGATTGTATTCTTCTTACCATTCTGACCATTAGCGCCAGCGGATTGTTCAACATTATTGCGGCAGCCCTCTTGACCTCCCCAAACTCCCGCCTCCCGTAGGTCGCGAAACAGATCGCTGCCGACCTCAGAAGCTGAGAATGCCTCACATTTCTGCCTTCTCGGAGGCAGCCTTTAAGGTACCTTTTGCAGCGCCGGTCTCCAAATCTGAGAATCAACAAACAAGCTGGCACCGCGAACGCTGAATTCTTTTTTGATCCCGCCACTTGCATCAGAAGTTGGAGAGCCATTCGAGCGATCATCTGAGCCATCCTGCCTCTTGTTTCAACTCTCAAGAGGCTCTCGGTCAGTATGAGTTCCACATCGTCGTGGATTTGCTCCTTATGCTTGATCACCCGTTTAACAAATCTGAGGTATTCGATGGACGGCCCTGAGGAGCGCATATAATCTGCAATTCGCTCTGTAAGCGTCGGAGTATCCAATAGGTTCCTGAAAGCTCTTCTCCGCAAAAACTTTGCCCCAGTGAGCCCTGCTAGGCGATAAACTCGTTTTTCAACCTTCTCCCATTCACCTTTTCCTTCAACCCGGAGCGCTGAACGCCAAACCCTACTTAATTCTCGAGCGAGCGCCTTCTTAGTTTTTGTCCCTGAGCTTATTGCCCTCTCAAGGGCATCCAGCTTTGCATTTATCTCCAAGTGAAAATGAATTCTTGCTTCTCCCAAGGAAAGCACCTTTGTTTTTTTCGCGTTGGCGGTCAGGTATAGGTTTGACAGGGATGCGCCGACAGCCGCAATTACCTTCAATCCCTCAGCCCGCGACCTAACACCGATCACCTGGTCGTCCATCCATCGTACATAGGCACCCTGGCCAACAAGGTCAGTCATCCTCCGGTCGTGCGGAAAAAGGACGAGATTTGCTATGGTCCGCGAGCACTCAAATTCATCCACAGGGAGACCAATTCGGGGTGAGTCTGAATAGTCCGAACGTATAGCGAGCCGCTCCAAGAGAAAAAACAAGAGCCCAATTAGCCTGCTCGGAACAGGATAGTTTCTAAAGGCGTTAGAGACCTCTGAGTGCAAAACGCTATCGAAGAAGTTCGTGATGTCGGTTATTACTATGTAGCGATGAAGCTTCTTGAGAATCAGCTGCCTGCGGTATTGCTCATAATTCTTCCACTGCCTAAAACTCTTGCTCGAAGTGAATCGATAGAGTGACGCGAGTCTTTGCAAATCATTTTGTGCAGCGGCTGCAGCGGCGTCGGCAGCTTGTTTCAGGTCCTCACGTCTGTAGTAGACATGCGGCTGTTGGTGCTTTCGGGCTTTCTTATGGACAAAATTTGCAGCAGCTCGAAACAAGACTACGTCGGGAACCGCTGGCACGGTGAGTCTGCGCTTAAATCCGCCCGATTTGGCCAGCGTAAATCGCAGCGGAGCTTGCGGTTCGTACGTACCCGCGTTGACTTGGCGCAAGAGTCTTTGTATCCAGATATTAGGATCGACGTCATAATCCAGAAAATCGAGGACGTCCCGAACAGTCGCATGGCGCAACTCAGCGCGAACTTCTTTCCACGCCTGCCAAAGCGATGTCTTGTTGACCCCGGTGATTTTGCCTGGCAAATGTTCGTCCGTCCTTGTCGTGAGTTTACCATTAAAGTAAGATGTGGTGAATGAATGACCTGAAGGCGCTTACTCGGAGGCCCCAGCAATAGTGGCGATCAAAACCCTGGGTGCCGTCTTTGTAGTTGGGGGCAGTTCCTGCTACCCATCCCCTGCGAGGTACCAGTTTCGAAACTAGTACCCACTAAATAATAGTGGACAACGGGTAAATACTGTGCTAAGCTCTCTGAGCTATGCTGAGGGGACGCGGCTCTTGTGCCAGTTCGGAACGCCCCACACCCTCACCCGCCGCTGAAAACCCGTTAAGTCCTTTGTTTCCCCTTGATACAAGCCATTCTCCTGTAACCCCTTTGTTTCCCCTTGATACGCGAAACAGGGGGGTACACCCCTGCCCTGAGCCTCGAAGGACACCCTCTAACATGACCAGCCGTTCCATTTCGGAATCCTCCCCGTCCCGATCTTTTCCTGCGCCACTCTTCTCCGCGTTTCCTCTGCGCTCCTCCGCGCACTTTGCGTCTCTGCGTTATCCCTTCTTCTGCCTCTCTGCACTCCGTGTCGCGTCCGCGTTCTTCTCCGGGCTTTCCCGCCCAAATTGTCAAATTCCGGCCATAATCGCAAAAAGCGCCAATATGACATCACGGTTATCTATAATATTAATTAATAAATGTCGGCGCGCCGACATTTTGTCTCGCTGTAAAACTGCAAAAAATCAGCAACCCATGGATCGTGCCACGGTATTTTCTTCCCACTATGGACTGTCAACTGTCGGCTCTGAGCCGCATCTCGCCACTAAGTCTAATTATTCCCGCACTTCCAGCCCATTCGCCCGTAACCCCAATCATTCCCGCACTTACGCAAAAGCAGGGGGTGGGGGGTGCCTCCCGCATGATCTGTTCTCCCCTAACTCCTTTGTTTTCCTTCGCCATAGTAACTATATGCTAAACTATATGGATAATTATATTGTCGGCGCGCCGACATTTTCATCTCCGCACGCAGCCCGCCGCAACCCAAGAGCACAGACAGGAATGTCTGTGCCACAGGGAAGAGGAACCCCAGAACACAGTCCCCTCAAGGCGTCCACTGGCATCCCTCCGCGCGAAACAAGCGTATACTGCCCGGACGAGGAAGGACCATGTTGCAACAAGCGAATCAGACAGAAGCCCGCGACCTCGAATGGACTTGCCAAGCAGTCTCCCCCATGCATGAGCCTTGCGACGCTACCGCTACCTATCACTGTGGTATCTGCGGGCGGCGGTTCTGCGCCGTCCACGCCGAGGATGAGGCCTGGCATCCCTGCGCCTTGGAGCCCGGTGAAGAGGGCGGCGAGGGATAGAGCAGTGACGAGTGGCGAGTGGCGAGCGGGATGACGGAGCCGGAGAAAAGCCAGAGCGGACCCACCCTTGCACAAACCGCAAGGGTAGGCCACCCAACAGCGTGCCTCAGGGGTTGAAACCCTGAGTCTTCTGCGCATTTTGGCACGACTGAAGTCGTGCCCTGACGAAAGAGGAAGAAGGACCGAGGGGGAATCCGTGCGCAGACTGCGGACGATGGCATGGTTGCTTGGTTTGGGATTCTTGGCGTTGATGGCGCATGGAGCGGCGCGGGAGGCTCAGCAGGGCGCGACTGCTGCCGGCGACAAACCAGCTGGGCCGGTGCAATTGACCGCGGAGCAGGATCACCAGCGGATGATGGATCTGCTGCACATCACGGCAATCCGGCGCGGCGCGGACGGCGATCCCAAATCGCCGAATGCAGCGAACTACGACGAAGCCAAGGCGAACCCTTATCCGAACCTGCCGGACCCGCTGCTGCTGAAAGATGGCAAGAAGGTCACTTCGGCAAAGATGTGGTGGGAGCAGCGCCGCCCGGAAATTGTGGAGGAGTTTGACAGGGAGATTTACGGCCGCGTCCCGGGCGTTACGCCCAAAGTGAATTGGGAAGTGACCAGCATGGCGCGGGAAATGCACGACGATGTTCCGGTGATTACGAAGAAGATTGTGGGGCACGTGGACAATTCCTCCTACCCGGCGGTTGCCGTGGACATGCAGTTGACGCTGACCACTCCCGCGAAGGCGGCGGGGCCCGTGCCGGTGATGATGGAATTCGTGTTCAGCCCGGAATTTCTGGCGGCGTTTTTGAAGCGCATGCCGCCGCCTCCGCCGGGCGCGCCGAGTCCTACGGCTTGGCAGGGACAGGTGCTGGCGAAGGGTTGGGGCTACGCGACTTTGGTGGCGACGAGTATTCAGGAGGACAACGGGGCGGGGTTGACGCAAGGCATCATCGGCCTGGTGAACAAGGGGCAGCCGCGCAAGCTGGACGATTGGGGCGCGCTGCGTGCGTGGGCCTGGGGCGCCAGCCGCGCGCTTGATTATTTTGAGACTGACAAGAGTGTAGACGCCAGGCAAGTGGGAATCGAGGGCCATTCGCGCTATGGCAAAGCGGCGCTGATTACGATGGCGTACGATGCGCGGTTTGCGATCGCTTACGTGAGCTCTTCGGGTGAGGCGGGCGCAAAACTGTTTCGGCGCAACTTTGGCGAGCAGGTGGGAAACATTGCGGGCGGCGAATACTACTGGATGGCGGGCAACTTCATCAAGTATGACGGGCCGCTGAACGAAAACGATTTGCCAGTGGACGCGCATGAATTGATTGCCTTGTGCGCGCCGCGGCCGGTGTTTATCGGGGCGGGCGCCGCGTCGCAAGGGGATGGCTGGGTGGACGCGAAGGGAATGTTTTTGGCGGCTGTGGGCGCGGGGCCGGTGTACAAGCTTTTAGGCAAGAAAGACCTGGGCACGACAGAATTCCCGGCGATCGAGACGCCGCTGATTGATGGCGACATCGCGTTCCGGCAACACAGCGGCGGACATACGCCTGCGCCAAACTGGCCCACGTTTCTGGAATTTGCGTCGCGGCACTTCCATAGCACCTTTAAAGGTGCTAACCTAGCCAAGTGAGGGCGTCATGCTGGACATTACAAAAGACATTCAGGCGATGACCACGTTTCGGCGTAATCCCGGGAAGTTTATGAAGCACCTGAAAAAGTCGAAGAAGCCACTAGTGCTTACGATCAACGGAAAGGCCGAGGCAGTTGTTCAGGATGCCCAGGCATATCAGCGCCTGCTGGACATTGCCGCGCAGGCCGATGCGCTCGAAGGAATTCGCCAAGGCACGGAAGACATGAAGAAGCGCCGGGTGCGTCCGGCGCGGGAAGCTCTGGAAATGTTCCGGAGCAAACATGGCATACCTCGTTAGGCTGACGGAACGCGCCCAGCGGGATATGGAGGCGATTTACGAGTTCATTGAAGCGGATGAGTCCGAGAAGGCGTTTGCGTGGTTCCGCGAACTGGCCGAAACGATTTACAGCCTGGAACGGTTCCCCGAGCGCGGGACGCGCGTTCCCGAACGCGGAAAACTCCGTGAGCTATTTTTTGGGGAGAGGCCGAACACCTACAGGGTCATTTTCGCTGTGGACAAGCGCAACCGGATGGTAACCGTTCTGCACATCCGGCACGGTGCCAGGGCTGCGCTACCGTCAGAATAGATTGCAGAGCTTTAGTGGCAGGAGCAGCCGCCTCCGCAGCAGCCGCCTCCACCGGAAGAGCCGCCGGAGGGCATGGAGGAATTGCCGGAGCCGGCGGTGGCGAATACGGAAAGCTGGATCGCGGCTTTCTTGCTGGCGCACTTGGGGCAGGAGATTTCCTGCTGCTTGTTGATGACGATTTTTTCAAAGCGCTCGTTGCAGTTTTCGCAGATGTATTCGTAGATCGGCATTGCCGGGAAACCTCCAAAAGGGACTTGGTTCGACCGCTGGGCTCAGAACCCAATTATAGCTTAGGTGCCGGGTTAGGACGTCATGTACCAGCCGCCGTTCACGCTGATGGTCTGACCGGTGATGAAGTCGGATTCGGCTAGCATGACGGCAACGCGCGCGACCTCTTCGGGTGAGCCGAAGAAGCCCACGGGAAGGCGCTCAGGGGAAGCGTTGGGATTGGAGGTAATCATGTCCGTGGCGATCAGCGCCGGGGCAATGGCGTTGGCGGTGATGCCCTCTTTGGCCAGAAGCGACGCGTAGGAATGGGTCAGGCCGATGAGCCCCGCTTTGGACGCGGCATAGTGCGGACCGATGACGCCGCCCGTTTGCGCGGCGACGGAGGAGAGATTGATGATGCGGCCCCAGCGTCGCTGGCGCATGCCGGGGAGGACGCGCTGGGTGACCAGGAATGCAGACTTGAGGTTGACGTCGAGAAGATGATCCCAATCGGCCTCGGTCAACTCACCGAAGGGCTTGATTTGGGAGATTCCGGCGTTGTTTACGAGGATGTCCACAGGGCCGAGGTCGCGCTCGACGGTGGAGACGAGGCGATCGACTTCCGCGGAGATAGAGACATCGGCCTGGATCGCGATGGCATGCGCGCCGAGTTTGCGGATCGTCGCGCAGACCTCCTCGGCGGCTGATTGCTCCTTACGGTAGTTCACTACTGTGTGCGCGCCTGAGCCGGCTAGCGCGATGGCCATTGCGCGACCCAGCCCACGGCTGGCGCCGGTGACGAGGGCGACGCGGTTTTCCAGTTTGCGCGGCATGGTTGTTCTCCTTTTGAGGCAAGAATAGCGCAGAAAAAGGCAACGGCCCCGGAGAATCGGGGCCGTTGGAAATTGCGATGAGCTACGGAAAGCCTCAGTCCTCAAAGGCCTGCGCGACAGTGATTGGCTTGACTGATTGGATGACGGCGTCGGCTCCCTCGACCGAGTAAACTTGGTTGCTGTTGGACGACCAAGGCTCGGAAGAAAGGAGCCGAGCGATGATTATTATAGGTTGTGATTTTCACACGCGCTATCAGCA